>Ga0207878_100007_pt1 | contig 613055 bp, 574 predicted proteins | sample LinPmetageLP41_FD_184053 | JGI IMG/M metagenome (GOLD analysis project Ga0207878, IMG submission 184053) | Marine viral communities from the Pacific Ocean - LP-41 (SPAdes) | ecosystem: Environmental > Aquatic > Marine > Oceanic | place: Pacific Ocean | collected 2010-08-27 | reverse complement strand
ATCACGGCGCTGTTCGGCGCGACCTTCTGGACCGGGCACCTGCTGCTCGATCCCTCTTTCGAGATGGGCGCCGATGCCTTTGGCGGGCTCTATCGGATGGACGATTTCGGCAGCGTCGCCAAACTGCTGATCTATCTCGCGACCATCGCCTGTCTGGTCCTGACCCCGCGCTATTTCGAACGCCGCGGCGCCTACCGCGCCGAGTACCCGGTGCTGCTGCTGCTCAACGCGGTCGGCATGGGGATGATGGTCTCCGCCGTTGACCTGATGACGCTCTATATCGGTCTCGAGCTTTCGAGCCTTTCGTCCTACGTCCTCGCCGCATTCCTGCGCGATGACACCAAATCGAGCGAGGCGGGGCTCAAATACTTCATTCTCGGCGCGCTCGCCTCGGGCATCATCCTTTACGGCATGAGCCTTGTCTACGGGTTCTCCGGCACCACCCAGTATGTCGGCATCCGCATCGCCTTCGCCGATGGTCTCTCGACCGGGGCGCTGTTCGGCGTTGTCTTCGTTCTGGCCGGTCTCGCGTTCAAGATCGCCGCGGTGCCGTTCCACATGTGGACCCCCGACGTCTACGAAGGCGCGCCGACACCGGTTACAGCCTTCTTTGCCAGCGCACCCAAGGTCGCGGCGGTGGCGATGCTGGTGCGGATGGCGATCGACGCCTTCGGCGCGCAGGTGGAGGCCTGGCAGCAGATCGTGATCTTCGCGGCAATGGCTTCGATCGTGGTCGGTGCGCTGGGTGCTATCGGGCAGGAGAACCTCAAGCGGGTTCTGGCCTACAGTTCGATCAACAATGTCGGGTTTATCCTGATCGGCCTCGCCACGGCAACGCCTTCGGGCGTGAGCGCGGTGCTGGTCTACCTTACCATCTATGTCGCCATGACCATCGGTGCCTTCGCGGCTGTCCTCATGCTGCGTGATCGCGATGGCGAGCAGCTCGAGACCTTTACCGATATCGCCGGGCTCTCCACGGTACGGCCCGCGCTCGCCTGGGGTGTGCTGCTGCTGATGTTCAGCCTGGCGGGTATCCCGCCGCTGTTCGGCTTCTGGGGCAAGTTCGTGGTCTTCCAGGCTGCGGTCCAGGCCGACATGATCGTGCTTGCGGCAATCGGTATCGCCGCAAGCGTCATCGGGGCGTTCTATTACCTGAAATTCGTGAAGGTGATGTTCTTCGACGATCCGGTCCGTGAGGCCGAAACGCAAAGCCCGGTGGGTCACTGGGTCGTGCTGGGCATCTGCGTGCTGATCGTCTCGCCGCTCGGCTATCTGCTGACGCCCTGGCTTGGCGCGGTCGCCGACAGCGCCGCCGCCGCGCTCTTCACAATCGTTTGATCCGCACCCTTCCGCAAACCGGCTCCACCAATGCCGACCTGCTTGCCGCGCTCCGCGGCGGGGAGCGGGTGGGCGAGGGCGACTGGCTGGTCGCCGACCGCCAGAGCGCCGGGCGCGGCCGCCAGGGGCGCGACTGGTTCGATGGTGTGGGCAATTTCATGGGCTCTACCGTTGTGCGACTGAGCTCCCGCGATCCTTTCCCGGCGACGCTGGCGCTGGTGTCCGGCGTGGCGGTTCATGAAGCCGTGTTGCCGCTGCTCGCCGATGCCTCGGCGCTGACGCTCAAATGGCCCAACGATCTGCTCTACGCCGGCGCCAAGCTGGCGGGCATCCTGCTCGAACGGCAGGATGATGCCATCGTCGTCGGTATCGGGGTCAACCTAGCCGCCGCGCCGAAACTGCCCGATCGCGCGACGATCGCACTCGCAGAGCTTGGCCCGGTGCCCTCCCGCGATTTTTTCGCCCAAAGCCTCGCCACGCATTTCGCCGCAGAGCTCGATCGCTGGCGGACCTACGGGCTGGAACCGCTGATCCGCCGCTGGGAAGCTGCGGCGCACCGATCGGGGACTGCTCTGACGGTAAATCCGCCCGGGGAGACTGCGATCTGCGGATGCTTCGCAGGGCTCTCGCCCGAAGGCTCGCTCAGGCTGCGCTTGGACAACGGGTCGGAGCGTGTCATTCACGCCGGTGACGTGATGCTCGCCAATTAGGACATGACCATGTTGCTCGTCGCCGATGTCGGAAACACGAATGTCGTCTTTGCCCTGTTCGAAAAGGACGGCAAGGGCGGGCGCACGATCCGCACCCGCTGGCGGATCGCCACCGATCCGCGCCGGACGGGCGACGAATACGCGGTCTGGCTGCTCCAGCTGCTCCAGATCGAGGGCTACAGCCGAGACGACGTCAACCAGTTCATCATCGGCTCGGTGGTGCCGCGCGCGGTCCACAATCTCACGCTGTTCGCGCGCAAGTATTTCGACGTCGAAGCGATCGTCGCCGGGGCTGGCGAAGACGGTTGGGGGTTCGAGGTCGATGTCGAGGAGCCGCGCTCGCTCGGCGCCGACCGCGCGCTCAACGCCATCGCCGCTCATGCGCGATACGAGGGCGATCTCATCCTGATCGACTTCGGCACCGCGACCACCGTCGATGCGGTGGACTTCACCGGTGCTTACAAGGGCGGCATCATCGCGCCCGGCATCAATCTCTCGCTGGACGCACTGGTGGGGAACACTGCCAAGCTCCCGCGCATTGCCATAGAGAAGCCACGCAGTGACAGCGTCATCGGACGCAACACCGAGGATCAGATGCTGATCGGTGTATTCTGGGGCTACATTGCCATGATCGAAGGACTTGTTACGCGCATGAAAGCGGAAATCGGAAGACCCTGCAAAGTGATCGCCACCGGGGGCCTCGCCGTATTGTTCGATGATCACACCCAACTTTTCGACCATGTCGACAGCGAGCTGACGCTCGAGGGCCTGGCCATTCTTGCTGATAGGCACGACTCTTGAAAAAAGATTTCACCCCCGAAGACGAATTGTTGTTCCTCGCGCTCGGCGGATCAGGCGAGATTGGCATGAACGTCAATCTTTACGGCTGTCGCGGTCGCTGGCTGATGGTCGATCTGGGAATGACCTTCTCCGGCGGGCAATACCCCGGCGTCGATCTGGTGTTCGCCGATCTCGACTTCATCGAGGAGCGAGCCGACATGCTGGACGGCATCGTGCTGACCCATGCGCATGAAGACCATATCGGCGCGATCCCCTATTTCGCCTCCGAACTGGGCGTCCCGCTCTACGCCACGCCTTTCACTGCCGACCTGATTCGCCGCAAGCTGCAGGAGGCCGGGCTGGTCGACGATGTCGAACTCAACATCATCGACCACGATCACGGCCAGTTCTCGGTCGGCGCTTTCGATGTGACCTATATCCCGCTGGCTCACTCCATCGCGGAAGGGCACGCGCTGCTGATCGAAACGCCGCATGGCACCGTGTTCCACACCGGCGACTGGAAGCTCGACGAAGACCCGATCGTCGGCGAGCCGACCACCGAGGAAGAGCTGCGCGAGATCGGCGACGAGGGCATCCTCGCAATGGTCTGCGACAGTACCAACGTCTTCAACCCCAAGCCGAGCGGCTCGGAAGGCGGGGTCTATCGCGGGCTGCTCGAGGAAGTGCGCAAGCATTCCGGCCGCCGCGTTCTGGTCACCACCTTCGCAAGCAATGTCGCGCGGCTGCACACGCTGGGCGAAGTGGCGCGCGAAACGGGACGCCAGCTCTGCGTCGCCGGGCGTTCGCTCGATCGCATCATCGAGGTTGCGCAGGACAATGGCTATCTGCAGGATATGCCCAAGCCGATCGACTTCAAAACCGCCATGGGTCTGCCCCGCGGTGAAGTGCTGATCATCGCCACCGGCGGGCAGGGCGAACCGCGCGCCGCGCTGGCCCGCATCGCGGAGGGCAATCACCAGATCGAACTGACCGCGGGCGATGTGATACTGTTCTCCAGTCGGCAGATTCCGGGCAATGAAGTCGCGATCGGCGCGATCCAGAACAAGCTCGCTGAAAGCGGCATCGTACTGGTCAGCGGCCGCGAGGGCGATATCCACGTTTCCGGCCATCCCGGTCGCCCCGAGCTCGAGGCGCTCTACGAATGGCTCCAGCCCGAGATCCTGGTGCCGGTCCATGGCGAGGTGCGCCATATGCAGGAACAGGTCCGGCTTGGCCGCTCGCGCGGGATCCCGCATTCGGTCTATCAGAAGAACGGCGACATGGTCCGGCTCGCCCCCGGCAAGCCCGGCAAGATCGGCGAGGTTCGCTCCGGCAGGCTGGTGCTTGATGGCGACATCATCCTGCCCGCAAATGGTGACGCGATCACAATGCGTCGCCGGATCGCGCTCGACGGAGTGTTGATTGTAGCACTCGACGATCGCCTCCTGCCCCGTGTCGAAGGGGTCGGCCTTCCGCTCGACGAGGATTACGACGCTTTCGTCGCCGAGGCGGAAGCCGATGTGGTGAAAGCGATTGCCCGCCTCAAGGGCAAGTCGCGCCAGAACCGCGGCGAAATCCACGAGGCCGCCCGGCTCGCCGCCCGCCGAGCCGCCCAGCGCTGGTCCGGCAAAAAGCCGCAGGTCCGCGTGCTCATGCCGCGCGAGGGGTGACGCGATGCAGTGGACATCAATTCTCGCGATCTATTTTCTCGTCTGGGTGATGACGGCCTTCGTCATGCTCCCCTTCGGGGTGCGGACGCATGACGAACTCGGTCTGGAGAAGATCCCGGGCCAGGCCGACAGCGCACCGGCGAATTTCCGGCCCGGTCAATTGGTGTTGCGGGCAACAGTGATCGCAGCGGTACTGACCGCGCTCTATATGGCCAATTACGAGTTCGGGTGGATTACCGCACAAGACCTCGACCTCGTCGGGCTGGGCGAGGACTGAGCTATTCGCGCAGGCGTTCGATGGCCTGCGCCAGCGCGACATAGAGCTTGCCGATATCCGAGCTGAGCACTGTTACGCCCAGCGCATGACCGTCGCGCGTCGAGAGCAACGTCCGCAGCATCGCCTCGAAATCGTGGATGTAGCGGCTGACATGCTCGCGGAAATCCGGATCGGCGTCGTAGATTTCGGCAATTTCGCGGGCTTCGGTGTTGTCGAGCAGGCGTACCGCGCGGCGGGTGAAGATGCCGCGATCGCCGCGCAAATACGAGGTCCAGGCCCGGTCGGTGACATCGGTCGAGAGCGCCTTGCCGATATCGATCGCGTTGGAATTGAGCGATTCGGTGATCAGCGCGACCCGGCGGCTGAAGTCATTGTCGACCTGTTCCTCGGCCATCTCGCGCGCGCGGCTTACCCGGCTTTCCAGATTGCTCGCCAGCTCGTTCACCTTGGCCAGTTGGTCACGCAGGAACAGCGCTGCCTCGCGGCTCGCCGCGGTCGCGCGGTCGCTGGCCTCGTCGAGCGAGCCGATCGCCTCGCTGGCCCGTTCTTCTACCGCGCGGTCGATCGCTGCGGCGCTGGCCTCGCCCACGCGGTCGGCAAGCTTGCGAATGCGGGCGGCCTGGTCCCCCTCGATTGAAGAAAGCGCGCCGCGGGCGCGCTCTTCCAGTTCGGCTATTGCGGCGGTCAGGTCCTCGCGGGCCCGTTCGGCGACCGCGACGTTCTGCATATCGACGGCGTCCAGACGATCGCGCAATCCGTCGAGCGCCTCGGCCTGCTCGGCGATCGTGCCGGAAAGGGTCTCGCGGAATTCGCCGATCGTGGCGATGGCGGCGCGGCTGTGGTCCCCGGCCAGATCGACCGTTTCGGTGAGCGCGGTCCCGGCCTCTCGGGCTTCGTCCATCGTCGCGCGCAGGCGGCCGGTGCGCCCCTCGGCATCGGCGAGGCGATGCTCGAAATCGGCGATCGCGACGGGCAAATCGTCCTTGGCATGCCGGGCACTGGCCTGGATCAACTCAAGCAAGCGCACGCTGGCATCGGTGAGACCGGCGACGGCTTCGTCGGTCCCGTCGAGCGAGCCACGGCTCTGCGCGAGCGTATCTCGCAGATTGGCGACGGCGGCAGCCAGCGCGTCGCCCGTCTCGCGGCCCTGATCGGAAACGACTCCCATCTGCGCCCCGAGTTCGGCGACCCGCTCGGCCAGTGCCTCGCCCTGTTCGGCCAGTGAGCGGATATGGATTGCCTGCGTATCGCGCCGTTCGGCCAAATCGCTGTCGAATGCTGCGAGCCGGTCCTCCAGCGCCGCAAGTGCACCGTCCTCGAGGGCGGCGAATTCCTCGCGGCGCTCGGCGATGTGGGTGTTGAATATCTCCTCGCGCTGCGCAAGCCTGAGATCGACGCCCTCGGCTTCGGCGATAAGCGCGTGCAGTTTCCGGTTGGACGCATCGAGAGACTGTGAATCGAGTCGCGTGACTTCCTTGAGCACGGTCGTCAGCCGCTCGTGCAGAGCTTCGATCTGGCTGCGCCACGCGGACAGTGCCGCTTCCTCGCCATCGCGGACCGCTTGAGCGGTGGCCGCGGCGTCGTCGCGCAGCGTACTGATCCGCGAGCGCAGATCCACCAGCGCGGCGTCTTCGTCCTCGCGGTGCGCCTGCGCCAATTCGTTCATCTCGTTTCGCAGTGCCTCTGCGCGCGTCCGGATATGGGCGAGCGCATCGATCTCGCGCCCGTCGAGTTCGGTGCGGAAGGCTTCGCTGTCGGCGCGCAGCGCCGCGAATTGATCGGACGCCGCCGCGTCGATCTGGTCGAGCCGCGCGCCAAGCTCGTCGAGTGTGCCATCGATCCGCTCGCGCAGCGATCCCACCTGGCGCTCGCTCGCTTCGCCGAATTCGTTGAGGCGCGCGAAGCCCGACACCAGCTCGTCGAGCTGTGCCTTGGCGGTGCGACCGGCGCTGCCGATCTGGTTGGAAACATCGCGCGCCGAAGTGGCGATCACGGGCAGATTGTCGCGGAGTTTGGCCATATTCTCCACGGCTGTGGTGCTGACGCTGGCGATCGCATCGACCTGCGCCCCATTGTCGTGCACCAGTTCCTGCAACCGGCCCGCATGCTCGGAAATCCGCTCGCTCGCCGAACGACCGAGGAATTCCAGCTCGCGGCTCTGCGTGGTGAGAAATTCGCGCGCCATGCTCAGCTCGCGGTTGATATGGTGCAGCCGCTCCTCGAGCCGCTCCGATTCCAGCGACAGCACGCGTGCGGCATTGCCGAAGCGGTGGGCTTCGCGGGAGGAGTTGCGCATCGCCAGCAGCCAGATACAAACCACCAGCAACACGGGAACGGCCCAGGCGGTAATCCAACCGATCCACTGCTGCGGCGTGCCACCTGCGAGGATATCACCGCGGTTGGCCCAGCCGAAGAAGCCCGTCCAGCCCAGAATGACCAGCATGGCAAACGCAGGAGTAACCCAGGAAAAACCCCGTCTTGGCGGCGTGTCCTCGACCCATTCTAGCTCTTCGTCGACGACGTATTCTTCCGCAAGGGCGGAGTTTTGGGCCTCGCCGTCGACAAGCGTTTCGGAAGACGGGTCGGTCTCGTCTCCCTCCACGGCGCGGATATGCGGTCCTGTGTTCATACGTGAAACTATCACAACTGCGTCCCGGTTAAACCCTGTTTTAACCAAGGCCTGCCAAGGGGGGGCATGGCATTCCAATCCGGGCCCTTCGAAGCCGCACTGGCAACCGCCGCCGGTGAGGACGGTTTGCTCCAGCGCGAACTCAAGGCAGGTTTCCTTGAAAGCGCCGAACGCCAGCTCGATCTCATGCGCCGTTCGCGCTGCGATGCGAACTGGCAGATGGCTGCGCTTCGGCTGCACGCGCTGGCCGGCGGCTTTCATGCGACGCAATTGATGGAGATGGCCCAGGTGGCGCTTGGCGGGGTGCCCGGCGATCCCGCGGCCTTGCGCGAAATTGAGACGCATCTTGGCGAAATCCGGGGCCGGACTACCGGCTGAAGGCGCTTTGGGATTTGGCAGGTGGTGCGCTTATCTCTATCCTTTGCGAACTCATACCAATCTCGGAAACCCGCCACCTTTGCGCATCGCCATCCTGACTGCTCTTGCCGACGATCCCGACCACAAGGGACGCAAGCGCGCGTTCCGGAGCTTCGCGGGGCGCTCGATCCTGTCGCATCAGCTCGATTGCGCGATCGATCTGGGCTGCGAAAGCGTGGTCTGCCTGGTTGGCGGGCTGGGGCAGGATGTCATCGCCTGCCAGCACCGCGCAGAAGCCGCAGGAGTGCGCTTTCAGGCGATCGAGGATCTTCGCCGCCTGTCGGGCCTGGTCAAGGCGGATGACGATGTTTTCGTGCTTGCCGATGGCCTGCTGCCCGCCGTCGAGGAGGCAGTCCGCCTGCTGGCCGAACGACCGGTGGTGCTGACCTTTACGGCCGACCCGGCGCTTGGCTTCGGGTTCGAGCGGATCGATGGCGAGCGCGCCTGGGCGGGGATGCTGCGAACGCGGGGCCAGTCCGTCGAACGCCTGTCCGATCTGCCGCCCGACGCCGAAGCCGCCTCGGCACTGCTGCGGATCGCCTTGCAGACGGGGATACGGCAGACGCCGCTCGACCCGGCACTGCTTGCGAATGGTGACTGGCTTTTGCGCGCCGATCCACCGACGCTGCTGGCGCGCGAGAAACGCTGGATCGCCGGACGGGTCCCGCCCGTATCCTTCGCGGCCCCCGGTCTGGCCACGGCGGAGCGGATCGGCAGCCGCTTGGCGCGCGACATCGTCGGAACCCGATTCGAGCGAATCCCGCTGCTCGCCGCTGTCGCTGCGGGCGTGCTTGCCGCATTGATGGCGACTCTCGGCAAACCGCTCGTGGCGCTATCGCTCGGGACGGCGATGGCCGTGCTGCTGCCAATTGCCGGGATCATCCAGCGGCTTGGGCGCGTGCCGCGCAATCGCACGAAGCGATTCGGGGTCGATACGACGCTGCGCGCAGGCGCCGACTTGTTGCTCATCTCGCTGATCGCACTGACCATTCCGATTGAAGGCCCCGCCTGGCTGCGCCTGTTCGTGCCCGCGATCCTGTTCGGCCTGCTGCGGCTCGGCGAGCAGCTCACCCTCGATCCTGACGCGCCGGGAAGCTCGGTCAGCTTGCGGGCGCTCTATGCCGACCGGATCGTGCTCCTCGCCCTGCTGTTGCCGGCCGCATTTTTCGGGATCGTCCAGCTCGCCTGCGCGGTCCTTTCGCTGCTCGTGCTAGGTTCGCTTTTCGTCCGCGACGCGGGGGTGCGCGGGCTAACGGCGGATTAACCACGCCATGCTACGCGCAAACCATGATCGAGCCCAAACAAATGGCTGAGCCCGAATGGCCCGAAGGCGACGCGCTGCGCATCGCGCTGGCACGGGGCGACCGGGCGCTGGGCCGTATCGGGCCGATCCTCGGACATCTGTTGTCGGCGCGCGACCAGTCGCTGTTCAGCGATGCCATCGTGGCGCGGGTGCGCGGCATGCTGATCCACCTCGCCTGGCAGGTCCTGCGCGTCCAGGCCGAGGCAACCGGGCAGAAGGGACGCGAGCAATTCGCCGCCGAACATGGCGAGGCGCTGGCCGAGCATTTCTTTGCCAGCCCGCTGCTGGTGGCGCATTGCCATGCGCTCGCGCTGGAATGGCGGCTGGCCTCGGGTCTTGAAGAGGAAGGCGCGCTCGACCCGGTACTGTCGCCTCTGATGCAGACGCTGATCGGGCACGAGGACACGCAGATCGCCAGCGCCGGCATGGCCGCGCTCGCCGCGCAGGCCCGCTTCGCGCAGGCCCAGCGGCGGATGGAGCTGCCCATCGCAGAGCTGCCGGGCGACCTGCTGCATGAGGCACTGCTGGCCTGGCGCGCCTTCAACCGCAACGAACGATCCGATGCGCTGACCCGCGCCGAAGGCAAGCTGCGCGCGGATTTCGACGAGGGGGCGGGGCGGCTGTCGCTGCTCGACCGCGTTGTCACCACGCTGGGATCGGGCGCCAATGCAGCGCTGGCGATCGACCATGGGGGGGTGGCGCTATTCCTCTCCGCGCTGGCGCTGCGATCGGGGCAAAGCCGCGATATCGCCGCGCTTGCGACCAATGAGCAGCAGGCGGCGCGGCTGGCGCTGAGTTTGCGCGCCGCCGGCCTCAAGCCCCAGGATGTCGAAGCGCAACTGCTGCGCATCCATCCGCACGAATTGCCACCGCAAGGTCTCGAACAGATCGGCACGCGCGAAGCCGCACAATTGCTCGCGCAGGGTACGACACTTGGCACGAGCCGGGGCGGAGTCTGAGCGATGGCAACGGTGGGGACACGCTATCTGGCGCATGGCACGGTCGATGCCGAAGGACGGCTGACCATGGCCGATGAGCCCCTCGCGGGGTTGCAGCACGCCTGTGGCGGAGAAATCGGTGGAACGGTCGCCATCCCCGAACTTCTCACACTGGTCACCAAGGCCCAGCGCTACGGCCTCAGGCTGGCGCGCCAGTTCCGCGCCATCGACGGTGAGGAGCGGATCACCGCCTGGGTGGAAATCGAGCCAGCCACCGCGTCAGATGGCACCGTCACCGGTTGTGAATTGGCGGTCGTCTCTTGGCAGACCGAGGATATTCAGCCCGAGGATGAAGTCGAAGCGGCCCGGCGGCGCAGCGAGATCGCGCGCAACCTGTCCGATCTCACCGCGCGGCTCGATCCCGATCAGCAGGTGCTTTCGGTCGAGGTCGAAGCACCCGATCTCACCCGGCTCGAGTTGTCGATGCAGGCGGGGATCGGACGACCCTGGACCGATTTCGTCGATTTTCCCGGCAACAGCCACCGGCAGCCGCTGCACTGGCGTCTGCTAGATGGCGCGGAGTGCACGGTCGAGGGTTCCAAGCGCAGCTGGACTGCGCATCTCGAGCCGCTTGGCCAGCCCGATCCCGGGAGCTCGGGCTTCGTGCTGCATCTTTCGGCCAACAAACCGCTCGGCTTGCAGGAGCTGGAACTCGGCCAGACGACGACCCCCGATGCCCCCTCGCTGGGCCGCGATATTTCGCCGGTGTTGCGCCAGCCGATCAACCGCATCATCGCCAATGCCGAAACCATCCGCACCAAGCTCGCCGGGCCGCTGGCCGAGGAATACAGCGACTACGCTGCCGATATCGCCACCGCGGGCCAGCATCTGCTCTCGCTGATCGACGATCTGTCGGATCTCGAGGTGGTCGAATCGGAGGATTTCGTCACCGCACCCGACCGGATCGATCTGGGCGATGTGGCGCGGCAGGCCTGCGGCATCCTCGGGGTTCGGGCGCGTGAAAAGGGCACCACGCTGGTCCCGCCGGTAAAGGGCGAGAGCCAGCTGGCGATCGCCGAGTTTCGCCGTGTGCTGCAGATACTTATCAACCTGATAAACAATGCGATCCGCTATTCCCCCGAAGGCAGCCAGGTCTGGGTCCGGCTCGACCGGATCGGCCAGCGCGCGCTGATCACCGTGGCCGACCAGGGGCACGGCATTCCCGAGGACCAGCAGGAAAAGGTGTTCGAGAAGTTCGAGCGTCTGGGCCGGAGTGGCGATGGTGGGTCTGGGCTGGGCCTCTATATCTCGCGCCGGATCGCCCGCGCGATGGATGGCGATCTGACCGTCGAGAGCGCGCCGGGGCAGGGCGCCCGCTTTACTCTGTCCGTGCCCGCAGCGGAGGAATTGCGCAGCCGACCGCGCGAGGGGCCTGGGGCGGATGCGGTCGAACCGCCCGAGGGCAAGTGACACGAAAAAGGGGCGCTGAAGCGCCCCTTTCCCTTTCAACAATTGAGTCGACGCTCAGCGCCTGTCGATCGACACGTAATCTCGCTCGGTCGGGCCGGTGTAGAGCTGGCGCGGACGACCGATGACCTGGCCGGGGTCGGAGATCATCTCGTTCCACTGCGCCACCCATCCGACGGTGCGCGCCAGCGCGAACAGCGCGGTGAACATGGTGGTCGGGAAGCCGATCGCCGAGAGGATGATCCCCGAGTAGAAATCGACGTTCGGGAACAGCTTCTTCTCGCGGAAGTAATCGTCGTTGAGCGCGATTTCTTCCAGCTGCATCGCCGTCTCGAACACCGGGTCGGTGACGTTGAGCGCTTCAAACACCTCGCGCACGGTCTTCTGCATCACCGTCGCGCGGGGATCGTAATTCTTGTACACGCGGTGACCGAAACCCATCAGGCGGAACGGATCGTTCTTGTCCTTGGCGCGCTCGATGTAGTGCGGGATGCGGTCGGGGGTACCGATTTCCTTGAGCATGTTGAGCGCCGCCTCGTTGGCACCGCCATGCGCGGGGCCCCACAGGCAGGCGATGCCTGCCGCGATGCACGCAAACGGGTTGGCACCCGAAGAGCCGGCAAGCCGCACGGTCGAGGTCGAGGCGTTCTGCTCGTGATCGGCATGGAGGATGAAAATCCGGTCCATCGCCTTTTCCACCGCCGGGTGGAGCTCATATTCCTCGGCAGGAACGCCGAAGGTCATGCGCATGAAATTGCCAGTGTAGCTGAGGGAATTGTCGGGCTGCAGGAAAGGCTGGCCGATCGAATATTTATACGCCCAGGCGGCGATGGTCGGCATCTTGGCTATCAGGCGATGCGAGCTGATCTTGCGATGCTCGGGATCCGAAATATCGGTGCTGTCGTGATAGAAAGCCGAAAGCGCGCCGACGACGCCGCACATGATCGCCATCGGGTGCGCGTCGCGCCGGAAGCCCTGATAGAACTGGCGCAGCTGATCGTGCAGCATGGTGTGCCGCGTGATCGTGTAGTCGAATTCGTCGAGCTCGGTCTGGTTGGGCAGTTCGCCGTTGAGCAGAAGGTAGGAGACTTCCATGAAGCTGGAACTCTCGGCCAGCTGCCCGATGGGGTAGCCGCGATGGAGCAGAACGCCTTCCTCGCCATCGATGAAGGTCAGCGCGCTTTCGCAGCTGGCAGTCGATTTGTAGCCGGGATCGAAAGTGAACTTGCCGGTCGATCCGTAGAGCTTGCGGATATCGACCACATCGGGTCCGCAACTGCCCTGAAGCACGGGGAAATCCACGCTGTCGCTGCCGATTTCGAGTTTTGCCTGCTTGTCGGTCATGGCTGCCTCCTTGGCTGTTAGCTGTTGTTATTTGTGCCTGCGGGTTGGGCGGCCTGCGCGTCGATACGCGCCAGCGCCTCGTCCTTACCCAGCAGGACCAATACGTCGAAGATGCCCGGGGATGTGGTCGTCCCGGTAAGCGCGGCGCGCATGGGTTGGGCGAGCTTGCCGAGCCCGAGTTCGAGGCGTTCCGCAAGAGCTTTGGTAGTGGCCTCGAGGGTCTCGATTGTCCAGTCATTTTCCTCGTGCAAAGCCGCGGAAATATGCCCCAATCGTTCGCGTCCCTCGTCGTCCAGCAGCGCCGCCGCCTTCTCGGTCATGGCGAGCGGGCGGGTGGCAAACAGGAAGGCGGCGCCCTCGGCCAGTTCGTCCAGATGCTTCGCGCGCGGCTTCAGCACCGGCATCGCTTGTGTGAGCAACTCACGGTCGGCCTGGGCCCCGATCCGCTCGGCGACCAGCGCTGCCAGCCGCGCGTCGTCGGCCTCGCGGATGTAATGGCCGTTGAGGTTCTGCAGCTTCTTAATGTCGAAACGCGAGGCGCTCTTGCCGACGCCAGCGAGGTCGAACAGCTCGACCGCTTCGTCGCGCGTGATTTCCTCGCGATCGCCATGACCCCAGCCCAGTCGCAACAGATAGTTGAACAGGGCTTCGGGAAGGATACCTTCTTCGTCGCGATAGGCTTCGACGCCCACCGCGCCGTGGCGCTTGGAGAGCTTGGCGCCATCGGCGCCGTGGATCAGCGGCACATGTGCATAGACAGGCTGGGGCCAGCCTCCCTCGATCGCATCCATTGCATGATAGATCGGCAGCTGGCGGAACGCGTTGTTGAGATGATCGTCGCCGCGGATGACATGGGTGACCCCCATGTCGTGATCGTCGACGACCACTGCGAGCATATAGGTCGGGGTGCCGTCGGCGCGCAGCAGGATGTAATCGTCGACCTCGACATTCTGCACCGTCACGCGGCCCTGGACGGCGTCGTCGATCGCGGTCTCGCCATCGGCAGGGGTCTTGAGCCGAACGGTGTAGGGCGCGCCTTCCGACGCTTCGCCCGGATCGCGGTCGCGCCAGCGGCCGTCGTACCGCATCGGCTGCTTGGCGGCGCGCTGCTCGGCGCGCATCGCTTCCAGATCCTCGGGCGTGGCGAAGCATTTGTAGGCGTGGCCCGCCTTGAGCAGCGTCAAGGCCACTTCGCGGTGGCGATCGGCGCGTTGCGACTGGAAAACGAGGGATTCGTCGTAGTCGAGCCCGAGCCAGTCGAGTCCCTCGACGATCTTGTCGATAGCGTCCTGGGTCGAACGCTTGGCGTCGGTGTCCTCGATCCGCAACAGAGCCTTGCCGCCGTGATGGCGGGCAAACAGCCAGTTGAACAGGGCGGTGCGCGCGCCGCCGATATGCAGGAAGCCGGTGGGCGAGGGAGCGAAGCGCGTCACGACCTGTTCTCTTGTCGCAATGCTATCGCTTGCCATCGTCTCGCGTTTCCCTTCAAGTGGCTGCATGGCGACGCAGACAGCGCCGGAGGTGCCGCATCCGGGGGCCGGGGGGCCGAGCGATGCTGCAGTGCAGCGCCCATGGCGCAAGCGGCTCCGCTTGTCCAGCGTGGGGGATGCCGGAGAAGCTTTCCTAACCAGCGCAGGATTCGACCGCGGACCTTGGCTAGCCGTGGCCTTCGCAAGCGGGATCGGGACGTGGTTCCTGCTCGACACCGCCTGGCAGTGGGCTGGCTTTGCCGCGCTTTGTCTGCTTGTGGCAATGGCAGCGCTGGCCGTATGGCGCGGGCGCGACGATCGCATTCGTCTGCTGGTGACCGTGATTTCCATTTGCATCATGCTGGCTACGGGGCTCGCCGTGATCTGGACCCGCTCGGAGATGGTGGGGGCACAGCCCATCGATTATCCGCAGATGATGCAGCTCGACGCGCGCGTTCTTGAACGCGATGAGCAGCCCGCAGAGGATCGGGTGCGCCTGGTAATCGCAGTTCGCGATGCAGAATTGGCGCGGGCGATCAAGGTGCGGATCAACGTCCCGCTGGCGAAGGATTCGTCCGGGTTCAAGGAGGGCGCACGAATCCGACTACGTGCGCGGCTGATGCCGCCGGCTTCGCCGATCCTGCCGGGAACCTATGATTTTGCCCGCGCCGCCTGGTTCGAAGGCTTTGCGGCGACGGGTGCGCTGGTCGGCGATATCGAACTGGTGGAGCCCGCGATTGAAGAGGATGCGCTGGCGGTCGCGCAGAGACGGCTCAGCGCACATGTTCGCGAGAAGCTCGACGGATCTCCGGGGACGATTGCCGCAGCCTTTGCGAGCGGCGACCGCGGCTCGATCGCCGAAGAAGACGATATCGCGATGCGAGATTCCGGACTCTACCATCTGCTATCGATCAGTGGCGTGCATGTCAGCGCGGTAATCGCCGCAGCCTATTTTCTCACGATGAAACTGCTCGCGCTGTGGCCATGGCTGGTGCTGCGGGTGCGACTGCCGTTGGTTGCGGCGGCAATCGGGGCGCTGGCAGGAATCGGCTATACGCTGCTCACCGGCGCAGAGGTCCCGACGGTACGCAGCTGCATCGGGGCATTGCTGGTGCTGGTGGCAATCGGCCTGGGGCGGGAGCCGCTCTCCATGCGGATGGTGGCGGTGGCGGCCTTCGTGGTGTTGCTCATGTGGCCGGAGGCGCTGGTCGGGCCGAGCTTCCAGATGAGCTTTTCCGCGGTGATCGCCATCGTCGCGCTAAGCGGTGCCGCCTGGGTGAAACGCTTTCGCGCCGCGCGCGAGGAAAGCTGGGTCGCAAGAACGGGGCGCCGCGCCGCGATCCTGTTCCTGACCGGGTTGCTGATCGAATTTGCGTTGATGCCGGTTGTGCTGTTCCATTTCCATCGCGCGGGCATTTACGGGGCTTTCGCCAATGTGGTGGGAATCCCGCTGGTGACCTTTGTGACCATGCCGCTGCTGGCGCTGGCATTGGCGCTCGACCTTGTCGGTCTTGGGGCACCGGTCTGGTGGCTGGTCGGACGGTCGCTCGACCTGCTGCTCGCATTGGCGCATGGCGTGGCCGAGCAACCCGGTTCCGTGAAGCTGATGCCGCAAATGCTGCTCGGTACCCTCATGACGATTCTGGCGGGTCTGGCCTGGCTGGCGCTTTGGCAGGGCCGGGGACGGCTCTGGGGCCTGGTGCCGGTGGCTCTGGGAGCGGCGATGTTTCTCGCGACGCCCAAGGCTGACCTCTTGATCACCCGTGACGGGCGCCATGTCGGGATCGTCGGCGAGGACGAGCGGTTGCTGGTCTTGCGTGAAAGCCGCAGCTCCTACGCACGCGACAATCTTCTCGAAATGGCCGGATCGGACGGGGAGGTCATTCCGCTCGATCGCTGGCCGGGCGCGCGCTGCACGCCCGAATTCTGCGCAATCACTTTGCGGCGCGGAGAACACGACTGGCACGTGCTGATGGCGCGCGGTCGCGAGATGGTGGAGGAGCGCGCGCTGGCCGCGGCTTGCGACCGCGCGCATATCGTCGTCGCCGACCGGTTTCTGCCGCGCAGTTGCCGTCCACTGTGGCTCAAGGCAGATCGGCGGTTTCTCGAGCGCGAGGGCGGGGCGCTTGTCTATCTCGAAGACGGTGAAGTCCGCACGGTCGCGCAAGGACAAGGCGAACACGGCTGGTGGCGCGGGCAAGGCGATTGACGCGGCTGCTCCGAAGCGCGCTCAGTGGTAGCGGCGCAACAGCCCAGCGAGCTTGCCCTGCACCTGCACCTGGTCGGCGCGGTAGACCTGCGGTTCGTAGGCGGCATTGGCCGGGTCGAGCGTGATCCGCCCATCCGCACGGCGCAGGTATTTGAGCGTTGCTTCCTCATTGTCGACCAGCGCCACAACGATTTCGCCATCCCGTGCGGTGTCGGTGCGGCGGATGAGCGCGAAATCGCCATCGAATATCCCGGCCTCGATCATGGAATCGCCCGAGACCTCGAGCGCATAGTGATCGCCGGGCCCGAGCAGTGCGGCGGGGACGGGCAGGCTCGACTGTCCCTCGATCGCCTCGATCGGCGCGCCTGCGGCGATCCGCCCGTGCAGCGGTAGCTCGATCACGTCGTTGGCCGGTTCGCGTCCTACGGTCTTGGTGGCAAGCGCCGGGATGACCGTATCATTGGCGGGCTTCGGACTGCGACCGGCTGGAACCGCGTCCTCGGGCGTCCGGATGACCTCGAGCGCGCGGGCCCGATTGGGCAGGCGGCGGATGAAGCCACGCTCTTCCAAGGCACTTATCAAGCGATGGACGCCAGATTTCGACTTCAGATCGAGCGCTTCCTTCATTTCCTCGAACGAGGGCGAGATGCCGTTTTCTTCCAGCCGCAGCTGGATGAAGCGGATCAGCTCGTGTTGTTTGCGGGTCAGCATCGCGTAGTCCTTGTGCCAGATGCCCGGTGGAACGGGCGAACGAACACGGAACAATTACGAAACAAACATGGCGTCGTCAAGCCTGCTCAGGCAAGCATCATGCAGTCGATCGGATCGCCGAGCGTGGCAGCGGGGGCTTGGGCGGGGCGGACCGCGAGCGCCTCGGCCTGCCAAAGAGCATGGAGAGCGCCGCTGTCCTGATTGGACAGGGGACGGACCGCCCCCTCGACGACCTTTACGCGGACGAACTCCTGGCGGCTGCCGACAGCGGGGAAGGGTGCGCCAGCGGGCAGCCGAGCGGTTCGTGGAAGCGCCTCGGTCGCGCCCAGGAGGGTGCGCAGCAGCGGCAGCACGAGCATGTGGGCGGTGACGTACGCAGAAACCGGATTGCCCGGCAGCCCGATAACGAGGGATCGCCCGAGCCGCGCCACCATCACCGGCTTGCCCGGTCGCATCGCGATCCGCCAGAAATCGACGCGACCGCCGAGCTGCGTCAGCGCTGGCCGGATCAGATCGTGATCTCCCACCGAGGCGCCGCCCGTCGTGATGATGACATCCGCGTCCGCCTGTCCCGCCAGCGCCTCGGCGACCGCACCGAGCCGGTCGGGGACGATGGGCGGTCGCGTGGCATTGACCGGCGAATGCGCCAACATAGCCGAGAGCATCACGCCATTGCTTGCTGGTATATGCGCAGGGCTGGGAAGCGGCGCGCCCGGCGGCACGAGCTCGTTGCCGGTGTCGAGGATCGCTATACGCACTCGCTGGTGGACCGGCAGCGTGCAATGCCCTGCCATTGCGGCGAGCGCGATCAGCCGCGCGTCTATTTTAGCGCCTGCAGAAGCAAGCGGTGTGCCTGCGCTGAAATCATGCCCGGCGGGGCGGATATGAGTGCCTTGCTGCGGCGGTCCGTCGCCGGTGAGCCGCAGCGTGTCGCCGCTGCGCTGGGCATCTTCCTGGACGAGGATCGTGTCGGCACCGGCCGGCACAATCGCGCCAGTCGATATGCGCGTGGCCTCGCCTTTGCCGAGCAACCCGTCAAACGGCTGCCCCGCCGCGCTATCGCCGATGATACGCCAGGGGCCGGGCAAGTCCGCCCAGCGTATCGCATAGCCGTCCATCGCCGACAGATCGGCGTCGGGCTGGTTGCGCTGGGCGGTCAATGGCTGCGCGAGATAATGGCCGACGCAGCGTTCAAGCGGTAGATCGACGATCGGCCCAGGCCGGGCGAGGGCGAATAGCCGCTGCTGCGCCTCGGCGAGCGGGAGCAGGCCCGAGCCGCTCACGGCGTGTCTGCCACCCAGTCACCCGACTTCCCGCCGCTCTTGGCGAGCAGCCGAACCGGGCCGATGGCCATGCCCTTGTCGAGCGCCTTGGCCATGTCATAGATCGTGAGCAGGGCGACGCTCGCGGCGGTCAACGCTTCCATCTCGACCCCGGTCTTGCCGGTGGTGCGCACCCGGGTTTCGACGCGGATGCCGGTATCGACATAGTCGAATTCGACGCTGACGCTGGCGATCGGCAGCGGGTGGCAGAGCGGGATCAGATTACTGGTGTGCTTGGCCGCCATAATGCCCCCGATGCGCGCGGTGCCCAGGACGTCGCCTTTCTTGATGTCGCCCGCGCGGATCGCGGCAATCACCTCGGGTGTCATCGTTATGAATCCTTCGGCCACCGCCTCGCGCACGCTGTCGCTCTTGCCCGAGACATCGACCATCTGCGCTGCGCCCTGCGCGTCGAGATGGCTGAGCTCGTTCATTGCGCGGTTGATCCCGTCAGCAACTGGCGGGTGGCGAGTTCGATATCGTCCTGCCGCATAAGAGCCTCGCCGACCAGAAAGCTGCGCACCCCGTGCCGCGCCATCCGCTGGCAGTCGTCATACGTGAAGATGCCGCTCTCGCAGACCAGCAGATCGCCTTCGGGGACCAGCTCCGCGAGCCGTTCGGTAGTGGCAAGATCGATCTCGAAGCTGCGGAGGTCGCGGTTGTTGATCCCGATCAGAGGCGAGTTCAGCTTGAGAGCGCGCTCGAGCTCGGCCTCGTCATGCACCTCGATCAGCACGTCCATGCCATGATCGAGCGCGGCGCTTTCGATATCGGCCATGGCGTCATCGTCGAGCGCTGCGACGATGATCAGCACCGCATCAGCGCCGAGCGCGCGGCTTTCGGCGACCTGCCAGACATCGACCATGAAGTCCTTGCGTAGGCACGGCAGGGCGCAAGCGGCGCGCGCCGCCACCAGAAAGTCATCGTGACCCTGAAAATAGGGCACATCGGTGAGCACCGAGAGGCAGGCGGCTCCGCCCGCCTGATAGGCGGCGGCGTGTGCGGCGGGGTCGAAATCCGCGCGGATCAGACCCTTGGACGGGCTGGCGCGCTTGATCTCGGCGATCAGCCCGAAGCCAGTCTGCTGCGCTTGCGTGAGCGCCTTGGCAAAACCGCGCGGCGTGGTTTGTTCGCGGGCCATGCGGTCGAGATCGGCACGCGAGTGCTGCTGTCGCCTTTTGGCAACCTCCTCGCGCTTGACCGCGCAGATTTCCTGCAGCTTGTTCACGCTGCCGCCGCCATGGCGATCCAGCGGTCGAGCAACCCATCGGCGGCACCGCTGTCGAGTGCCTCACGCGCGATCTCAGCACCATCGAGCCAGTCGGCGGCCTTGCCCGCGACAATCAGGGTGGCGGCGGCGTTGAACAGTACCGCATCGCGATAGGGCCCTGGTGCACCCGCCAGCAGCGCCTGAAGCGCCTTGGCATTGTGGATCGCGTCGCCGCCCCGGATCGCCTCGACTGGCGCGTGGGGCAGCTGCGCCATACTCGCATCCACCCGGCGCATCTCGAACCCGTCGCCGCGAACGTCGGCGAGTTCGTTTCCGCCCGCCAGGCTCAGTTCGTCGATCCCCTCGTCGCCCGAAGCGATGAAGGTACGCTCGGTGCCCAGCCGCGCCTTGGCCGCGGCGTAGATCGGCACGTAGCCCGGACGGGCGATCCCGATCAGCTGGCGCTGGACGCCCGCCGGATTGGAGAGCGGGCCCATCAGGTTGAAAATCGTCCGCTTGCCGAGCCGCTGGCGGATCGGCTGGATGCGGGCCATCGCCGGGTGATGGTTCTTGGCGAAGAGGAAACAGATACCGAGTTCGGCGAGTGTTTTTTCCGCGGTGCGCCCGGCGGCCTCCATATCGAGCCCGAGCGCCTCCAGCGTATCCGCCGCGCCCGACTTGCTGCTGGCGGCGCGATTGCCGTGTTTGGCGACCGGTACCCCGGTTGCGGCAACGACCAGGCTCACCGCGGTCGAGACGTTGAGCGTGTGGTGGCCGTCGCCGCCGGTGCCGCAGCAATCGACCGCATCTTTCGGCGCCCCAATGGGAACCAGGCGAGCGCGGAGAGCCCGGGCTGCGCCGGCGATTTCGTCGCTGGTCTCGCTGCGCTCGGTCATCGCGACCAGAAAACGCGCGATGTCGTCGTCCCCGACTTCGCCGTCGAGGATCCAGCCGAAGATTTCTTCCGCTTCGGTCTCGTTCAACCGTGCCTCGGCGGAGGGAAGCTGCTTCATGCCGGTACCTTCGCATCCATGCCGCAGAGGCGCAGGAAATTGGCGAGTAGCGCATGGCCATGCTCGGTAGCGATGCTTTCGGGATGGAACTGGAGGCCGTGGATCGGCAGATCGCGGTGGCGAAAGCCCATCGCACTGGTGCCGTCGAGGCCGGGTGTCTCGCTGGTCGCATTGACCTCGAGCGCAGCGGGAATGTCCTCGACCACCAGCGAGTGATAGCGGGTGGCGATAAAGGGCGAGGGCAGGCCGGCGAACACGCCTGAGCCGTCATGCGTTACCGCGCTGGTCTTGCCATGCATCAACCCGCCCTGGACAACGCGCCCGCCGAAATACTGGCCGATCGCCTGATGGCCCAGGCAGACCCCAAGCAGCGGCAGGCGCGCATCCGCGCAGGCGCCGACCAGATCGAGACTGATGCCCGCTTCGTTGGGGGTGCAGGGGCCAGGCGAGATGAGCACGCCTTGTGCGCCGCTCGCGATCACCTCGCGTGCACTCAGCGCATCATTGCGTTCGACCCGCACCTCGGCACCCAGCTCCATCAGATAATGGACCAGATTGAAGGTGAAGCTGTCGTAATTGTCGACGACGAAGATCATTGCTCGGCGCTGGCCCTTTTCTCGACCACGATCAAGGGGCCGATCGCCGCACCGGTGTCGAGCCGCCCGGTCGCGGGATTCCACAGCGCCGAGACGTTGCCGTCGAGGTAGAGCGCATCGGACACCGACAATTCGTCGCGGTAGAATCGCGCCAGCTTGCCGAAGGAAATCGGCGCGTTGGAGATCACGAAATGGGCACGACCCTTGGCATCGACGCCCACGCCGTTGCGGATCAGGCGAGACTCGCCATCGAACGAGATTTCCGGGTGCAGCTTGCCATCGATGACCAGCATCGGTCCCGACTGGGTCCCGAACTCGGGGCGCTCGCTGACATTGGCGAGGAAATCAGAGGTAGTGCGGATTTCCCAGCTCTCGCCGCTGCCGAAGAACACGCCATTGGGATTGAGGTGGAAATTGCCCTCGCCATCCTGGGTGTTGAGCGTCTTCAACCGCTCGGAATCCTCGACGTAGTAACCGATCGGATCACCCTCGTCGTCGAACATGCCCGCGTTCATCGCGAAGGCGATGGTCTCGGGGTCGCGGACGCCGGCAAGAGCTGTGAGGCTGCGGTAAATGTCGCCATCTGCTCCGGCGAGGTCGGTGGCGATGCGATGACGCGAGGGTACCGCAAGGCAATGGGTTAGCGATGTGTCCTCGAAGATAACCGAACGACAGGCTGATTCGACCTGGCTGGCAATGGTCGCCTGGGCATCCCCGGCAGGGGTATCCTCCGCTGCGGTGCCGGTCGAATTGCCGCGTCCGATCTCGGCGCGGGCGATCGGCTCGCCTTCGGGTTGCTGCTCGCAGCCGACGAGCGAACAGGCGGCAAGCGCCAGTGCGAAGAGGCTTCGCTTCACTTGCTGTCTCCATTCTCTCTAGCGATGCGAAAGGCTTCGTCGGCTGCGGCGCGCAGCGCGCCTGCCTTGGCCATGCATTCGTTCAATTCATAGTCCGGATCGCTGTCGGCGGTGATCCCGGCGCCGGCCTGGACATGCATTATTCCGTCTTTCAGCACCGCAGTGCGCAGCACGATGCAGCTGTCGAGCGAACCGTCGGGCGCGAAATAGCCCACGCCGCCGGCATAGGGGCCGCGCGCTTCGGGTTCGAGCTCGGCGATGATTTCGCAGGCGCGTAGCTTGGGCGCCCCGCTGACCGTGCCGGCGGGAAAACCCGCAAACAGCGCGTCGAGCGCATCCTTCGCCGGATCGAGCCGGCCGACGACATTGCTCACGATATGCATGACATGGCTGTAGCGCTCGATCGTGAAACTGTCGGTCACGGCAACGCTGCCGGCCGCCGCGACGCGGCCGACGTCGTTGCGCCCAAGATCGAGCAGCATCAAGTGTTCTGCGCGTTCTTTCGCGTCGGCCAGCAGCGAATGCTCGGCATCGCGATCGGCCTGCGGGGTGGCACCGCGCGGACGGGTCCCGGCGATCGGGCGCACGGTGACCTCGCCATCGCGGACCCGGACAAGGATCTCGGGGCTCGAGCCGACGACGGCGAATCCGGGGAGGTCGAGGAAATAGAGGAAGGGGGAGGGGTTCACCCGGCGCAAGGCGCGGTAGAGTTCGATGGGAGGGAGCGGGAATGGGCAGGTGAAGCGTTGGGCGAGGACGACCTGAAAGATATCTCCGGCGACGATATAGTCCTGCGCTTTGAGCACCATAGCCTTGTATCTGGAGGCTTCGAGCTGGGGATCTAGAACCGCCTGGGTTGGAATATCCGCGACCGGCACAGAAGCCGGAACCGTTTGCGCCAGGCGATCGAGCGTCTCGTCGATGCGCTTTTCGACCGACACTATCTGCTCGGCAATAGTCGAATCGACATTCGACCACAGCGGCGCGACGCAGAACAGCATGTCGGTCAGAGTGTCGAACACGAGAATCAGCGTCGGGCGGACGAACATCATGTCGGGCAGGTCGAGCCCACCAGCGGCGGCGTTCGGCAGATCCTCGACCAGCGCGATGGTCTCGTAGCCGAAATAGCCGACCAGGCAGGACAATACCGGCGGGAGCTCCTCGGGGACCTCGATCCGGCATTCCGCCACCAGCTCGCGCAAGGCGGCGAGCGTATCCGAACCGCAGAGCGCAAAACCTTCGCGGTCCCTCGCCCAGTCGCGGTTGATCGTCGCTCCGTTGCCATCGGCCCGGAACACGAGGTCCGGCGCGAGGCCGAGCAGGCTGTAGCGCCCGCGGACCTCGCCGCCCTCGACCGATTCGAGGAGGAAATCGCCGCGCTCGGGCTCGAACAATTTGAGCGCCGCGCCCACCGGGGTCTGGGTATCGGCGAGCACCCTCCGCCAGACCAGCGCCGGGCGTCCGGCGCTCAGTTCGGCGGCGGCGTGCGTTGCGCCTTGCGTCTGGGTCAGCGTCGCCTCCTAGCGCTCGCCGGTCAATTGGCGGCCGACCGCGTCGATGGCGGTCTGGTTGCGCTCGACCCCCATCGCTTCGCGCATCGCGACAACCAGCTGGTCGCCGTATTCCTGACCCACGGTCTGGCCAAGCTGGGTCTGCGCCTGCGCGATCAGTGGATCGTCATTGGCCATCTCGCCGAGTTCGATATCGTCGAGATCGACCACGAACCAGCCGAGATCATTGGCCGCTTCGAGCCGCTTGCTGGTCCCCTGCGCCATGCTGAACAGCAGCGCGAGCGGCGGCGGGATCCGCTGGTCGCCGCGTCGGGCGAGGTCTTCGCGGGTCAGGTCGATCTGCTCGGCAGCGGGCAGGGCCACGTCTTCGGCTGCCAGCGCGCTGCCCATCGTGGCGCCGCCGCGCAGCCGCGCCAGCACCCGGTCAGCGGCAGCGCGGGCGGCCTGCGAACCCCGGGAGAGCTTCCAGCTGGTCACCACATCCTCGCGGATCTCCGCCAGCGGCGCGGCGGCCGAAGCGGTGATCGCGGCGGCTTCGAAGACGGCAAAGGTTTCGCCGCGCGCCACCTCGCCGACCTGCGGCTGGCTTTCTTCCATCTGGAAGGCGGTCGCGAGCACCGGTGCGATCTCCTCGGCGATGGTCTCGCCCTGCGTTCCGTAGATGCCGCCATCGGCGGTGACGGGACGGGTGTTCCGGACTTCGAGATCGAGATCCTGCGCGATCGCGGTCAGCGTCTCGCCATCGTCGATCCGCTCTTCGATCTCAGCCGCAAGATCGACCAGCGCGCGGACGCGCTTCTCCTCGCGGATCGTGGTGGCCAGCTCTTCGCGGACCTGCGCGAGGCTGCGCCCCTGCGTCGTCTCGACCGCATCGACCCGCGCGACATGCCAGCCCAGCGCACTGCGCGTGGGCTCGGTGATCGCACCATCGGCCGCGCCGAAATAGGCCTGCGCAACTGCGGGCGAGGCATCGTCGGCGACATCGGCGCGCGACTGTTCCTCGAGGGTGGAGGCACGGAAGCCGGCTTCCTGCGCCACCGCCTCGAACGACGCACCGCCGGCGACGCGCTGGCGAATGGATTGCGCGGCCGCTTGCGTCGGTACGATGAGCTGGGTGAAGCTGCGGGTCTCGCTGGCTGCATATTGGGCGCGGTTTTCCTGGTAGCGCGCCGCGATCTCGGCATCGGTCGGGGCGATCGCATCCGCGATGGCGTCTTCGCCGAACAGCGCATAACGGATCACGCGCCGTTCGGGGCGGATGAAATCGCCACGATTTTCCTGATAATAGGCCTGCAATTGCGCCGCGCTGGGATCGCCTTCGGGGAAGAAGGCGCCCGAGGGCAGGAAGCCGATCGCGCCCTCTCGGCGTTCCTTGAACAATCGGGCATAGCGGGTCGCCACCGAGCGCGGGATGGTCGCGCCGAAGGTGGCGGGGATCAGGATCTGCTGTCCGAGCAGGCCCGAACCGATATCCTCGCGAACGATGGCATCGGTCAGACCCTGCGCGGCGAGCGCCTGATTGTAGGCATCGGCACTGAAATTGCCGTCGGCGCCGCGGAAGGCGCCGATCTGCCGGATCTCGCTGTTGATCAGATTGTCGCCGGCGCGCAGCCCGAATTTTTCGGCATAGGTCGAGATCGAATAGCGCGCGATCAGCTGATCGACCACTTCGTCCAACCCGCCCTGCGCGATGAAGGCCGACATCGACAGGGTGGAATCTTCCTGTCGCAGGCGATCCAGTGCGGAAGTCGCCGATTGCGCCAGCTCGGCGCTGTCGATCCGCGCGTCGCCCACCACGGCCACGCGATCGCCGCCGGCGACCCCGCCGAACATCCCCGTATTGGCGACATCGCTGCTGGCAAAGGCGAAAGCGATCAGGCCAAGGAAGGCGAAGGTGATCGCGAGGCCGAATTTCGACTTGAAGAAACTGCGGAAAAAAAGAAGCATGACAGGGAGGCAATCCGAAAAATGCAAAGGTGCAGGCGAAACCGCCGGTCCCGGGCGGGGCCGTTGCCGCTCGCTTTATCCGCGCTGCGACCTTGCCGCAACAGGTGGCGAAGGTTTTGACGCGGAACGCCGGGTCGGCTAGCGGAGCCGGCCCGCCACGCCCATATCGGCGGACCACTCACACCACAGCAGGATGAACGCATGGCCGAACGGCCCTATATCGTTGGAAACTGGAAGATGAACGGCACCCGCGCCATGCTTCCCGAGGCACGGGCGATCGATCGGGCCGCGCAGCGCAACATGAAAGTGGAGGTGGCGATTGCGCCGCCTTTCACGTTGATCCACGCCGTCCATCGCGAAGCCGAGCAGATCGGCGTCGGCGCGCAGGATTGCAGCTGCGATCCCGACGGCGCGCACACCGGCGATATCTCCGCGACGATGGTCGCCGATTCGGGCGCGAAATTCGTTATCCTTGGCCACAGCGAACGGCGCAGCGCGCATGGCGAGACCGACGCGATGGTCGCGGCCAAGGTCGGCTCGGCGCTCGATGCGGGCCTGCGAATCATCCTGTGCTGCGGCGAAAGCGAAGCGACCCGCGACGCGGGCGAGGCCGAAGCCTTCGTCCTTGGCCAGCTTCGGGCGAGCCTTCCCGAAACCGACAATGCCGCCGAGAAGGTTACAATCGCCTACGAACCGATCTGGGCGATCGGCACCGGCAAGACTGCAAGCCTCGACGACATCGAGGCGATGCATGGCGCGATTCGCGCGCTGCTGGTCGAGACCTATGGCGAAGAGGCGGGCCCGGCGGTCCGCATCCTCTATGGCGGTTCGGTCAAGCCCGAGAACGCCCGCGAGATCCTCGCGCTTCCCAATGTCGACGGGGCGCTGGTGGGCGGTGCAAGCCTCTCGGCCGAAAGCTTCCTCGGTATCGCGGTGGCAGCCTCGGAAGCCGAAGAGGCGTAAAAACTGCCGGTCCCTTGTCGCGGTCTTGTCGCGGGGCGCGGCTGCGCCTAGATGCGCACGGCACATCCTGATACGGAATTTCCATGTTTCTTTTCCTTACCATCATCCAGGCGATCGTCGCCGCAGCCCTCGTCGGCGTCATCCTGATGCAGCGTTCGGAGGGCGGCGGCCTCGGCATCGGCGGCAGCCCGACCGGAATGCTCAGCGCGCGCGGCGCGGCGGATTTCCTGACCCGCTCGACCCGCTGGCTCGCCGTGCTGTTCGTGGCGCTCTCGATCGCGCTGGCCGCCGTCGCCGCCAGCTCGGGCGGTTCGGACACGCTGGAAACGACGCTCGACCGCGATGTGGCGCCGGTGGAACGGAGCGATCCGCTTGGCAACGACCCGCTCGGAGGCGCTCGCGCTCCGGCAACCGGTCCGGCTGCGCCCGCTCAGCCGGCTGAGCCTGCGCCTGCGCCGGCAAGCGATCCGCTCGCGCAGTAAGGCTGTCGGCGCGCAAACTTCTGTGGATTGAACGCGCTGTGGTGCGCACGACCTGCCGAATGCGCTTGCGCCGACTCCCGATGCACGACTAACAGCCACCTCCCATGGCGCGGTACATTTTCATCACCGGCGGCGTGGTCTCCTCGCTCGGCAAAGGTCTTATGGCCGCATCGCTTGCAGCTTTGCTGCAGGCGCGCGGCTACAAGGTCCGCATTCGCAAATTCGATCCCTATCTGAACGTCGATCCGGGGACGATGAGCCCCTATCAGCACGGCGAGGTCTATGTGACCGACGACGGGGCCGAGACCGATCTCGATCTGGGCCATTACGAGCGCTTCACCGGCGTTTCCGCGCGGCAGTCGGACAATGTGACCTCGGGGCGGATCTATCAGCAGATCATCGCCCGGGAGCGCCGGGGCGACTATCTCGGCGCCACCGTCCAGGTGATCCCGCACGTCACCGACGCGATCAAGGAATTCGCGCTGGCCGACCAGGGCGACCATGATTTCATCCTCTGCGAAATCGGCGGGACGGTCGGCGATATCGAGAGCCTGCCGTTCATGGAGGCGATCCGCCAGATGCGGAACGAGCTCGAGCCGCTGCAGACGCTGTCGATCCACGTCACGCTGGTGCCCTATATCGCCGCGGCGGGCGAGCTGAAGACCAAGCCGACGCAGCATTCGGTCCGCGAGCTGGCGAGCCTGGGCATCAAGCCCGACATGCTGCTGTGCCGCGCCGAGCGCCCCATTCCCGAGAGCGACCGGCGCAAGATCGCGCAATTCTGCAACGTCCGCGCCGAAGCGGTGATCCCCGCGCTCGATGCGCCCTCGATCTATTCGGTGCCGCTGCAATATCACGGCGAGGGGCTCGATCGCGAGGTCCTGCGCGGCTTCGGCATCACCGATGCGCCCGAGCCCGACCTGTCGCGCTGGTACGATGTGGTCGATCGCTATTCCAACCCCGAGGGCGAGGTCACGATCGGCGTGGTGGGCAAATATGTCGGCCTGCCTGATGCCTACAAATCGCTCAACGAGGCGCTGGTCCACGGCGGGATGGCGCACCGCGTCAAGGTCAACATTCGCTGGATCGACGCCGAGGTGTTCGAGCAGGACGACGGCGATATCGCCGCGCAGCTCGAACCCTTGCATGCCATCCTCGTCCCCGGCGGGTTCGGGGAGCGCGGCTCGGAGGGCAAGATCGCCGCGGTGCGCTTCGCCCGCCAGCGCAAGGTGCCGTTCTTCGGCATCTGCCTGGGCATGCAGATGGCCTGCATCGAGGGCGCGCGCGAGGCGGGCTTCGACGCCGCCTCCTCGACCGAATTCGGTACCACCAGCGAACCCGTGGTGGGCATCATCACAGAATGGATGAGCGAGGCGGGTCTGCAGCAGCGCGCCGAGGACGGCGATCTGGGCGGGACCATGCGGCTGGGCGCCTATGACGCGGTGCTGACGGGCAACAGCCATGTCTCGCGGCTCTATCACGGCGCGACCACGATCTCGGAAAGGCATCGCCACCGCTACGAGGTCAACAGCGCCTATATCGAACCGCTCGAGAAGCAGGGGCTGGTGTTCTCGGGAATGTCGCCCGACGGACTGCTGCCCGAGATCGTCGAACGGCCCGACCATCCGTGGTTCGTCGGGGTGCAATTCCACCCCGAACTGAAGTCCAAACCGTTCGATCCGCATCCGCTGTTCGCGGGATTCGTGGGCGCGGCGCTCGAACAGGCGCGGCTGGTCTGAATTATTTGCTGGCGGACCATCCGTCCAATTCGGTTCTAACATTCTGAAAAGGGACGCAATGCGGGGCAACTGCTGTCTGCCCCCGGCTGCGCGACAACGCCGAGCCGTTCATCACCCCTTTATCTTTTGACATAGTTGTTGCAATACCTGCATCCGCATTGCCTTTCGGCATCGGGAACGAATTGCGCGCCGCGCGACAGATTGTTGCGCGGGCGGGGGCTTGCTTCGACGTTGGTTGTCTTCTGCGACCCGGACGATCGACATCGGGGCTTGGCGGCGTCAGCGTCGCGGGGGCGGAGCGCAAGCTCCGCCCCCTATTCGTTTCAGGTCAGTTTGGTTTGCAAGGGCAGGGGATCACGCCGCTGCGGCGCTGTCGTCCGCTTCGTCGTCCTGCACCACTTCCAGCGTGGCCTTGCCGCCAATGGCGATCTTCTTGGGCTTCATCGCCTCGGGCACTTCGCGCACCAGATCGATGGTCAGCATTCCGTCGGCGAGGTCGGCATTGGCGACCCGGACGAAATCGGCCAGTTCGAACCTACGCTCGAACCCTCGGTTGGCGATGCCGACATGCAGCATCTCGCCATCGGGTTGTTCGTCGCGCTTGCGGCCCTGCACGGTGAGCAGGTTCTGTTGCGCGACGATATCGAGATCCGCGCTGCGGAAGCCCGCCACCGCCAGGGTAATGCGGTAGGAGTCCTCGTCGCGGCGCTCGATGTTGAAGGGGGGGTAGTTCTCGCTCGAACTGTTACGCGCCTGGCTTTCGAGCAGGTCGAAAAGCCGGTCGAAGCCGACGGTCGAGCGGCGATAGGGGGTCAAATCGATACGGTTCATAGAAACAAATCCTCCTGTGAGCAATTTGATACACTGAAGAAGCCTGCACCCGGCAGCGCCCCCTCGATCGTTCACCACGCCCGTTCGGGCCGTTGTGAACACATTCGAGATAGTTTCGTGCAGACCCATGTCAAGACGGGTATGGCACCCGCGATTTCAATTTTTAAAGGTTCGATATGTCCCAGCCCGAAGTCACCATCTACACCAAATTCGCCTGCGGTTTCTGCGTCCGCGCCAAGCATCTGCTGGACGAAAAGGGCGTCGAATACACCGAGCACGACATCACCATGGGCGGCCCCAAGCGCGACGAAATGCAGGCGCGGGCGCCCGGAGCGCGCACCGTGCCGCAGATCTTCGTCGGCGACACCCATGTCGGCGGCTCGGATGAGCTCGCTTCGCTCGAGCGCCAGGGCAAGCTCGACGAGCTGCTCGCAGGTTGAACTCGCACACATGACCCGCATCGCCGTCCTGCAGATGACCGCCGGGATCGATCCCGATGCCAACGCCGCAGCCATCGAGCGCGCCGTTGCCGAGGCGAAGGCCGGTGGCGCGTCAATGCTGTTTACCCCAGAGATGAGCGGGATGCTCGACCGCGACCGCACCCGTGCCGCGCAATCGATCTCGTCGGAGGCCGACGATCCGGTCCTAAACCGCGTGCGCGAGGCAGCGGCGCGCGAGGGGCTGTGGGTCGCGCTCGGCTCGCTGGCGCTCGACAATGGCGACGGAAGCTGGGCCAACCGCTCGCTGGTGATCGACGCGCAGGGCGATATCGTCGCGCGCTACGACAAGATCCACATGTTCGATGTCGATCTCGACAGCGGTGAAAGCTGGCGCGAATCGCGCACCTATCGCGCGGGCAGCGAGGTCGTGACGGTCGAAATCCCCGCCGGCCGGCTCGGACTGACGGTGTGCTACGATCTGCGCTTTCCGGCGCTGTTCGAGGCGCTCGGCCGCGCACGCTGCGATGTCATCGCGATCCCCGCCGCCTTCACCGTTCCTACCGGCGAAGCGCATTGGCACGTCCTCCAGCGCGCCCGCGCGATCGAGGCGAGCGCCTATGTCGTCGCCGCGGCGCAGGTCGGCCAACACGAGGATGGCCGGCGGACCTATGGTCACAGCCTGGTGGTCGACCCCTGGGGCGAGGTGCTGCTCGACATGGGCGGCGAAAAGCCCGGACTGGGTTTCGCCGATATCGACCTTGGCCGCATTGCCGAAGTGCGTCGGCAGGTTCCCAGCCTTGCCAATCGCCGCGAAATCGCCAACTAGCCAGCTCGCATGATCGTCTTCGACCTCCATTGTGCCGAAGGGCACCGTTTCGAAGGCTGGTTCGGCTCCTCGGCGGACTACGCCGAACAGCGTGAAAACGGACTGGTCGAATGCCCCGAATGCGGTTCGCAGGACGTCGGCAAGGCGCCGATGGCTCCCGCCGTCGCCGCCAAGGGCAACCAACGAACAGGCGCTATCGTCAAAAAGCCCGGCAAGCCGGTCACCAATCGCGAGATCCCGCCCGAAGTGCATCAGGCGATGCGCGCTCTCGCCGAGGCGCAGGCCAAGGCGCTGCGCAAGAGCACCTATGTCGGCGACGGTTTCGCCGAGGAGTCGCGCGCGATGCACTATGGCGAGAAAGAGGTCGAGGCGATCCACGGCAAGGCCACGGTGCGCGAAGCCAAGGAGCTGATCGAGGAGGGCATCGCGGTGGCCCCGCTGCCCTTTCCAATCGCGGAACCCGACAAGCTCAACTGATCCGCCACGGATCAACCGCGACACGCTGATCGCCCGTTGTCAGCCGCCCGAGGCTCGCTTATTGGCGAAGCTGGCGCGCCCGTAGCTCAGCAGGATAGAGCATCAGATTCCTAATCTGGGGGCCACAGGTTCGAATCCTGTCGGGCGCACCAACCTGCCCATACGATTGCAGTCCCTTCGCTCGGCTCGACCGGACCCGGATAGCAATCCTATGGGGCGAGCCGCCCGTCTTGAAGGGCAGCCACCTCGAACGGGAAGAGGACCTCGGGGTCCGGCTGGGGCACGTCCTGCAGGATTTCGGCGGGCGCCACTTCGCTCAGGATGTGCTGGATGATCGCGCGGCGAGCAGGTTCCTTGCGATCCGCCCGGACGCAATACCATGGCGTAATCGGCGTATGCGTACGGGTCAGCATGACATCGCGCGCCGCCGAATATTCGCTCCACTTGGCCTGCGCCACCGCATCCATATCGGACACCTTGAGCGCCTTGAGCGGATTGGTGCGGCGGGCATCGAGGCGCTTGCCCTGCTCATCTTTCGAGATGTCGAGCCAAAGCTTGACCAGCTTGATTCCGCTTTCGGCGAGCATGCGCTCGAAGTCCGGTGCGTTTCTCAAAAAGTCGGCCTGCGCGGCTTCGGGGGAGAAGCCCATCACGACCTCGACCCCGGCCCGATTGTACCAGGACCGGTTGAAGATAACGAACTCGCCGGCTGCGGGGAGGTGCTCGACGTAGCGCTGGAAATACCACTCGGTCCGCTCGCGGTCGGACGGCTTCGGCAGCGCAACCACCCGGGTGGAGCGAACCGAGAGATGCTCGGTGATGCGCTTTATCGAACCGTCCTTGCCCGCGCTGTCCCGGCCCTCCAGCACCAGCACGATCCGCTGGCCGGAGCTGGCTGCCGCCTGTTGGGTTCGAACAAGCGCCAGCTGCAACTGCTCGAGCTCGGTCCTGTCATTGCCTTCGTACTGACCCATCATATTTCCTCTTCGAACTGCAAGAACGGCCACAATACGCCAAGGCCTGCGAGCGGCGATCGCCTGACAGGTTCGGGCGAACCCGCGCCTTTCTGGTTACTTCTGGAACACCACTTTCGTGCTGCCACTGACCATTTGCGCCAGCCGCGCGGTGTCCCAGTTCGTCAGCCTGATGCAGCCATGGCTCTGGGCGCGGCCGATGGTTTCGGGCGCGGGCGTGCCGTGGATACCATAATGTTCCTTGGTGAGATCGATCCAGACGACGCCGACCGGACCGTTGGGGCCGGGTGGCAGTTGCTGGCTTTCCTCGCTGTCGCGTACGTCCCAGAACAGCTCGGGATCGTAGGCGAAGGGCGGGTTGTGGGCAACGCCGGTTACCCCCCAATTGCCCAGTGGCAGCGGATCGTTCTCGGATCCGGTGGTGACAGTGTATAGGGCAACGAGCTGATCGTCCTCGTCGAAGGCCTTCAGCCAGCCTTCGGACTCGTCGACGAGGATCCTGGCAACGTCGGGCTGGTCGGTGCCGACACCAAGCGAGCGCAGCGTTTCCAGCCAGTCCTCGTCGTCCACTTGCGATGCGACAATCCGGTCGGCGCCGACATTGGGAACGCGCAATTGCTGCCCCGCTGAATAGGCGGGTTTGGCGGTTTCCGCAGTGCCTGCCGGTGCCGACGGCGAGGCTGTTGGAGAAGGTGAAGCCCGGCCCTTCGTCCCCGCCGGTCGACCGCCGGGGTTAAGCTGCGCCAGCACCTCGGGTGTTGTATGGAACCGCTCGGCCAGTTTCTCGGCCATGCTTTCATAGCCAAGGCGCGTCATCTCGGCCTGCTCCGGAGCACGGTCGGGTAGCGCCGAAAACTCGATATCGCCCCAGGATTGCGGAATCGTCACCACCCGGGTGGCGGGTATGTTTTCCCAGCGAGCGAGAGCTTGCTTCGTCGCTTCATCGAGCTCTCCGGTTACCGGAAGATCGCGCGATTCCTGAAAGCCCTTGAGGGCGTTGGTCAAGGAAACGCCCGGTTTACCGTCGATGACGCCCGGGCCGAAGCCAAGCCGCTCAAGCACCACCTGCGCCTGCATGACCGGACGATCCTCTGCGTCGGGAATTTCGTTCTCGACCGTTGCGCCCGGGGCCGCGTCGCGCGACGCCATCTCATCGGCACCGTTGTCGTCTTCTGCCGCAACCGGGGCCGAAGCCTGCTGCTGCGGCTCGTCCTCGGCGTCGCTGGAGCCGCAAGCGGTGAGCAGCAGCAAGGGGAATGTGAAGGCAGCAGATATCAGCAATGAGCGCATGGGAACTCCTCTGCGCCTTACAACGGAGCAGGTCGGGCAAAGCTCCTCAGCATTGACTTTTCATCACAGAGCGCATGCCCCAGCCAAGGCCGGTGCTGGCTTCCGCCTACTCGCTTCGCCCGTACATCCGCCACGAAAGCAGCGAGATCGCCACGATCGCGAGGCAGGAGCCGAAGACGTAGAGCGCCGTTCCGTTCCAGCCGTAGAAATCGTAGATCGCGGTCCCGGCGATGCTGCCGATCGCGCCGCCCATGAACATCATCACGATGTAGATCGTGGTCAGCCGCGTGCGCAGGCCGGGGGCGAGCGAGAGGAAGGTCATCCGGCTGGTGACGTCGATCGCCGGGCCGACCAGATTGCCGAAGAAGATCGGGATCATGAGCAGCCACAGGTTGTTGCCGAAGGGGATCAGCAGCGCGATCCCGGCGGTCTGGACCAGCGAGAAATAGAACCGCGCGCGCCGGGGGCCGAACCTGTCGGCAAGTGTACCCAGACGCGGGGTCGAGAGGATGCTGATCGCGGCGAAGCCGGCCAAATAGCCCACGACATCGGTACCATAGCCCATCTCGGGCGAGGTGAGGTGCAGCGCGAGCCCCAGCCACAGCGCGATGAACTGCGCGAAGCCGATCCCCTGGATCAGTCCCGAGAGCAGGATCTCGCGGTGCGAGCGCAGCAGCGGGAACACCGACATCACCAGCCCGAAATAATTGCCCGGGGTCTTGTCGCGCTTCGCCTCGAGCTGCGGCATGATCCGGGGCAGGGCGATGGCGATGGCGATCATCGCGCCGCTGGCGATCCAGTAGACCGCGCGCCAGCTGAAATATTCCGCGATGACGCCAGCGCCGACCCGCGCGATCAGGATGCCGAAGATCACCCCCGCGGTGAGCGTCGCGGTGACATGGCCGAGCCGCTCGGGCGCTACCCGCTTGGAGGCGTAGGCGGGGAGGAGATAGGGCGCGATGGTGAAGAAGCCGAGCAGCGTCGACCCGGCGGTGAACAGCACGAAGTCCTGCGCCAGCGTCATCATTCCCAGACCGATGCACTGGCCCACGGTGAACAGCACCGTGAGCCGCCGGTTGGAAAAGCGGTCGCCCAGCGGGAGCAGCAGGAAGATGCCCACCGCCAGCGCCAGCTGGTTGAGCGCCGGGACCAGTCCGATGGTCGCCGTACTGACCCCGAACCCATCGGCGACTTCGCCGATGATGGGGTGGATGTAATAGGCGTTGGCGGTCACCACCGCGGCGGCGAGCGCGAGCAGCAGCTCCTGGCGCCGGGTCAGATATTCGGGATTGCTCAAGCGCGTCGGCTCGCAGGATCAAGCAGCACGGTCATCGACTTCCCTTCCATGAGGCGCAGAGCCCTGCGCCCGTCAGCTTTCGCTGCCGGTGCTCGGTGCCAGCGGGACCCGCTCCTTGAAGGTATGCGTGACATAGGGGAAGGGAATTTCGATCTCGGCGGCATCGAGCCCGGCCTTGATCGCGCGCACGACCTTGTCCTTGCTCTCCCAGCCGGCGCGCGGGGTCGAACCGGCCCACCAGCGCACCAGGAAATCGACCGAGCTGGAGTTGAATTCCTGCGCGAAGATGTCGAGCCCCTGGTCGATCTCCACCCCCTCGACGCCTTCGACCGAGCGGCGGATGACATCGGCGGCGTGGTCGAGATTGGTGTCGTAGGAGACGCCGACCACGACCTCGTGACGGCGCTTGAACTCGTCGGTCAGGATCTCGACCGGGTTCTTGAAGATCATAGAATTGGGGACGATGGTCAGCTCGCCCGAAAGGCGGCGGACATGGGTTTCGCGCAGGGTGATCTTCTCGACCTTGCCGGTGATGCCCTCACATTCGATGACGTCGCCGATCCGCATCTTCTCGCGCAGCATGATCAGCACGCCGGCGAGGAAGTTCTCGAAGATATCCTGGAAGGCGAAGCCAATCGCCACCGCGCCGATGCCTAGCCCGGCGAACAGGCTGCCGGGGGTCAAGTCGGGCATCACCACGATCGCGGCGACCATGATCCCGATCAGCCAGATACCCAGCTTGACCAGCGTGTCGATAAGCGCCTTGAGGCTGGGCCGGATTTCGGTCCGACCGATCAGCAGGTCGGCGATCTTTGCGGCAAATCGCGCCACGATCCAGGTGACGACCAGAACGATCAGCGCGATCGCGATATAGGGGAGGGCGACGACAAAGCCTGTCGCCATATCCTGCACCTGATCGCGCAGCGTTGCGATGTAATTCAAAACGAAAGCCTCCCTTTCGGCGCCAACGTGAGGCCTGCGAGGAGGTTCCGAACGCGCGAAATTTAAAGAGCCGCAAGACCCCGTGTTCGATCAGCGCTCGGCGTGTTCCTTGCGCGCGATCTCGTGCAGCCAGGCCGCGTGCTGCGGCGCGGTCTTGGTTTCGCTCCATTCCTCGAGCATCGGCATGGCGACGCGCTTCAATTCGGCATATTGCTCGTCGGTGCCGATATCGGTCGCCAGCTCGACGCGGTGGCCGTTGGGATCGAAGAAATAGATCGATTTGAAAATGCCGTGATGCGTGGGGCCGAGCACGTCGATGCCGAGGCTCTCGACATGCGCCTTGGCTGCGAGCAGTTCGTCCTCGCTGTGCACCCGGAAGGCCAGGTGCTGGACCCATGCAGGGGTGTTCTCGTCGCGGCCCATGTCCTTCTGCTTGGGCAGTTCGAAGAAGGCGAGGATGTTGTCGTTACCCGCGTCGAGGAAGACGTGCATGTAGGGGTCGTATTCGCCGGTCGAGGGGACGTGGTCCTCGGAGAAGGCGCTGACATAATCCATGCCGAGCACCTTTTCGTACCATTCTACCGTCTCCTTGGCATCCTTGCAGCGATAGGCCGCGTGATGGACGCCGCCGAGGCGGATGGGGTGGGAGGTTTGTTCGGTCATGGCCAGTTCCGTTCTAGATTGGGGTCGGGAAGCGATGCTTGCAGCGGGCTATTCAGCCGGTTCCGCTTCGCGATCCTCGAGCTTGAGCGAGCCGCGCTTGATCTGGTCGCGTTCCATGCTTTCGAACAGCGCCTTGAAATTGCCCTCGCCGAAGCCGTCGTCGCCCTTGCGCTGGATGAATTCGAAGAACACCGGCCCGACTTGCGCCTCGGCGAAGATCTGCAGCAGCAGCCGCGGGGTGCCGCCTTCGGTCGTTCCATCGAGCAGGATGCCGCGCATCTTGAGCGCTTCTGCATCCTCGCCATGATTGGGCAACCGCTCGGCGAGCATTTCGTAATAGGTCTCGGGCGGCGCGGTCATGAAGGGGACGCCGAACTCCTTGAGCTTGTCCCATGCGGCCACGAGATCGTCGCAGATCAGCGCGATATGCTGGATGCCTTCGCCGTTGAATTCCTTGAGGAATTCCTCGATCTGGCCCTTGCCGCCGTCAGCTTCCTCGTTGAGCGGTATGCGGATCTTGCCATCGGGCGCGGTCAGCGCCTTGGAGGTGAGGCCCGTATATTCGCCCTTGATGTCGAAGAAGCGGATCTCGCGGAAGTTGAACAGCGTCTCGTAATAGTCGGCCCAATAGGCCATCCGCCCATTGTAGACGTTGTGCGTCAGGTGATCGATAACGTTGAAGCCCGCGCCCTCGGGGTGGCGATCGACGCCTTCCACATACTCGAAGTCGATGTCGTAGATCGAAAGACCCTGGCCGCTCTCGTCCTCGTAGCGGTCGATCAGATATACGATTGCGCCGCCGATGCCGCGGATCGCGGGGATGCGCAGTTCCATCGGGCCGGTCTCGACGGTGACCGGTTCGGCACCGCGTTCGAGCAGTTCGGCATAGGCCTTGGCCGCGTTCTTGACCCGGAAGCCCATCCCGCAGGCCGAGGCGCCATGCTCGCGCGCGAAATACCAGGCGGCGGAGCGCGGCTCGTAATTGGCGATCAGATTGATCGAACCCTGGCGCCAGAGATCGACATCCTTGGAGCGATGCGACGCGACGCGGGCAAAACCCATCGCCTCGAACACCGGCTCGAGCTGGCCCTTTTCTGGTGCGCAGAACTCGACGAATTCGAAGCCGTCGAGACCAATGGGGTTTTCGAAAAGGTCGGGCATGGGGGGTCCTCTGATTGCGTTATTAGTTGCATTGGTAACTACATCACCACAGTCGCGGTGTCAAGGTTGCTACGGCTGGGAGAAGACCCTGGTTCCGCTAGCGGCGATCCCTGCGTCGCTCGCACCCGAACGCCGTTAACCCTTTTGCGCTTGCGCCCCCCGGCCAAGTGTGATTCTGGTGGTTTATGAAGCGGACAGGTGGAAAATTCGGCATCCGGCGGGAGCGCGGCGTCCAGTCGCTCGCGCTCGGCGTGCTGCTGGTGATGGGCGGTCTGGCCATCGCCGGTCCATCCGGCCTGCTTTCCTGGAGCGAGAATCTGCGGCTGCTCGACCAGCGGCAGGAGCATCTTGCCGCGCTGACCAAGGAACGCGATGCGCTGCGCAATCGCGTCGCGCTGCTCGATCCCGACAGCGCCGATCCCGACATGGTCGGCGAACTGCTCCGCAGTCAGCTCAACGTCGTCCATCCCGACGAGGTGGTGATCCGCCTCGACGATGAGAAGCCGCGCTAACCTCCCTTGACGCTACGGTTTCGCTCGCATCGGGACGCGCCCCGTTGCGCGCGCCATCGCCTTGCGCCTATAGGCCACCCGACCCGTCCCCCGGGATCGAGCAGAGCTCTGGGGCGATCGACGGGAATACGATACCGAAGGGACACCGGACTTGGCCAAGACCCCCGCCAGCGCGACGAAAACCGCGAAAAGCGACCCGAAGAAGCGGAGCGAGTCGCCCGACGAATTCGCGCTCCACAGCCTGCAGGACGAGCACGAGAAGCAGAAGCGCTACGACGCCAGCCCGGAGCAGATGCTCGCCTTCTACGAGCAGATGCTGCTTATCCGCCGCTTCGAGGAGCGCGCCGGCCAGCTTTATGGTCTCGGGCTGATCGGCGGCTTCTGCCACCTATACATCGGCCAGGAAGCCGTCGCGATCGGACTGCAATCTGCGCTCGACAACGACAAGGACAGCGTGATCACCGGCTATCGCGATCATGGCCACATGCTCGCCTACGGGATCGATCCCAAGGTCATCATGGCCGAACTCACCGGGCGCCAGGCGGGCATCTCCAAGGGCAAGGGCGGCTCGATGCACATGTTCAGCACCGAGCACAAATTCTACGGCGGGCACGGCATCGTCGGCGCGCAGGTGGCGCTGGGCGGCGGGCTCGCGCTTGCGCATCAGTACAATGACGATGGCGGGTTGTGCCTCGCCTATTTCGGCGACGGTGCGGCCAATCAGGGGCAGGTTTACGAAACCATGAACATGGCTTCGCTGTGGAAGCTGCCGATCGTTTTCGTGGTCGAGAACAACCAATATGCCATGGGCACCGCCGTCGGCCGCTCCAGCGCCGAGACCGATTTCTACCGCCGCGGCACCGCGTTCCGGATCCCGGGCATGTTCGTCAACGGGATGGATGTGCTCGAAGTGCGCGCCGCTGCGGAAGTCGCCTTCGAGCACGTCCGCGAGGGCAAGGGCCCCGTCCTGATCGAATGCAACACCTATCGCTATCGCGGGCATTCCATGTCCGATCCGGCCAAATACCGGACCCGCGAAGAGGTACAGGATTTCCGCGACACCAAGGATCCGATCGAGGCCATGAAGAAGATCCTGCTCGAGAACGGCAAGACCGAAGACGACTTGAAAGCGATCGACAAGGCCATCCGCAACACCGTTTCCGAAGCCGCGGATTTCGCCGAGAACTCGCCCGAGCCCGAGCCGGCGGAACTCTACACCGATGTGCTGGTGGGGGAGTACTGAGCCATGGCTATCGAACTCAAGATGCCCGCCCTCTCGCCTACCATGGAGGAAGGCACGCTTGCCAAATGGCTCAAGCAGGAAGGTGACTCCATCGAGCCCGGCGATATCATCGCCGAGATCGAGACCGACAAGGCGACGATGGAATTCGAGGCCATCGACGAAGGCACGCTGGGCAAGATCCTGATTGCCGAGGGCACCGAGAATGTTGCCGTCGGCACGGTGATCGCCATGCTGGCCGGCGAAGGCGAAGATGCCTCCGAGATCGAGGCACCCGCCGCTTCCGCCAAGGGCGCGGATGCCGGCAAGCAAGATGTGGCCGGCGAGGGCAAGGACGTCGGCCGCAAGGACGAGGACGGCTCGATCACTCCCGAGAAGCCGAAGTCCAAGCCCAAATCCGATCCCGACATCCCGCATGGTACCAACATGGCCACCGTCTCGGTCCGCGAAGCCTTGCGCGATGCGATGGCCGAGGAGATGCGCCGCGACGAGCGCGTGTTCGTCATGGGCGAGGAAGTCGCGCAATATCAGGGGGCCTACAAGGTCACGCAGGGGTTGCTCGACGAATTCGGTCCCAAGCGCGTGATCGACACGCCGATCACCGAATACGGCTTTGCCGGCATCGGTACCGGCGCAGCCATGGGCGGCCTGCGCCCGATCGTCGAATTCATGACCTTCAACTTCGCCATGCAGGCGATCGACCACATCGTGAATTCGGCGGCCAAGACCAATTACATGTCGGGCGGCCAGATGCGCTGCCCGGTGGTGTTCCGCGGCCCCAATGGCGCCGCCAGCCGCGTTGGCGCGCAGCACAGCCAGAACTACGGACCATGGTACGCCAGCGTCCCCGGGCTGATCGTTATTGCGCCCTACGACAGCGCTGACGCCAAGGGATTGCTCAAAGCCGCGATCCGCTGCGAGGACCCGGTGGTGTTCCTCGAGAACGAGCTGGTCTACGGCAAGACCTTCGAACTGCCCGAACTCGACGACCATGTCTTGCCGATCGGCAAGGCGCGGATCGTGCGCGAAGGTTCGGACGTGACCATTGTCAGCTATTCGATCGGGGTCGGGTATTCGCTCGAGGCGGCCGAGAAGCTTGCCGAAGAAGGCATCGAGGCCGAGGTGATCGACCTGCGCACCCTGCGCCCGCTCGATCGCGACACCATCCTCGAAAGTCTCGCCAAGACCAACCGCCTGGTGATCGCCGAAGAGGGCTGGCCGACCTGTTCGATCTCGTCCGAGGTAATCGCGCTATGCATGGAAGACGGCTTCGACCATCTCGACGCGCCCGTGCTGCGGGTGTGCAACGAGGATGTGCCGCTGCCCTATGCCGCCAATCTTGAAAAGCTCGCGCTGATCGACGCATCGCGCATCGTCGCGGCAGTGAAGAAGGTTTGTTACGTGGAGTGAGTGAGGCTCAGCAGCTCGACGGGGTAACGCCGGAAACGGGGTAGACCCCGTTGTTGCCGCCGGCCGTGTCGCGCCGGTCGCGAACCATCATCGAGCCGATCTCGGTCATCGCAGTGCTGGGGGCGAGATGATCGCCGAGCAGCGGCTGGTATTCGTAATAGACCTCGACGAACATGGTGACGCCATTTTCAGGCGCGATCGCCAGCCGACCCGCAAGCCCCATGCCGTCCAGGTCCGTGTCGCCGGCCTCGCCGAAAGTCGATACATGCGCCGTCTTCGCGCCACTGCAGCGCTGCCATCGGATGCGATAGGTCCCGTCGTCATTGGGGTTTGCCATCGGTTCGAGGCTCGAGATGATCACGCGGCCATTCTCATAGAGGTCGAGTTCGCCGCTCTGCAGTCCCGCGCCGACGAAGAGATCGTTGATATCGGCCTCGCTGATGCGCTTGGCCGAGAGCTGGCTGCCCGACCCGATCCGCGCGGCATTGTCCGCCAGATGCAGCGCGAGCTGGCTCATCCGCATCTTGGTGGTGATGTAATGGGTGAGTTCTGCTCCGGTCAGGCTCAGCATGAGCAGGACCGGCGCGGCAAACGCGAACTCGATCAACGCGAGACCACCAGTGTCGGCGCGCAAGCTTCGCGGCACGGAGGGGCGGATGCTCCGGATCATGTGCAATTGCGCACCTGGGGCGCCTCGTAGCTGCCCTGATCGCCATAGGGCTGGTTGCGCAGCACGGTCGATGCGCTCAACCGCGTCGTGTTGGAACCGCCGATGAGGCCGTTGATCGGGAAAAAGCGCGGATAGCTCACTCTCACGGTGTAGAGCGTGGCATCCTTCGCACCGCCCTGGCCATCGTTGCCGCCGTCTGCGTCCCAGACGTCGTTGTAGTTTTCATCGTCATAGGGTTCACCATTGTCGCAGGTGCCATTGGCGTCGCTGTCGGTCCAGTTTTCCGCGCGCGCCGCAGCGGCATCGCTGAACGTACGGTAGAAGCGGCGTGAGAAGACGATAGCCGCATCGCCGACGAGGGGCGTCACCTGATCACGGACCTTCTGGTCGATCACGGCGCGCACATCGGCATCGGTACCAAGCTCGAGCGAGGCATCGCGCGCGGCCTTCTGCAGCGTCCCCTCCAGGACCGAGCGCGTGTAGAGCGTATGAGCCATGTCGAACGCTCCCAGGAGCATGACGCACAGGACCGGCGCCACGATCGCGAATTCGACGAGCGTGGCACCACGCTGATCGCGTCCAAGGTCGCGCGGGCGCGAACGCCGCAGGGCACGGTCGAGCGTCACCGGGTGAGCCTGAGCTGGGATATTTCGTCCGCGATCGAGCGGAAGGTCTGCTGTATCGTCGCCGCATTCGTCGCGTGGAAGTAGCGGCCCGAGGTTGCGCAGTTGCGCAGCCGCGTCACGGTATCGCCCGAAACCGAGCCGAACGAGATGACCCACAGGGTGATGTTCTTGTTCTTCACCGCGGTGCAAAGCGCTGCGAAACGGAGATCGACCTGCTCATCGAGTGCTGTGCTCGAAGTGGAAGTGGTCTGGCGACGATCGAACCACGGTATGCCGTATGCCGTGTAGTTCCGCGACGAGGTTACGGTGTCGCCGTCTGTCATGAAGATTAAATGCCGCTCGATCTCGCCGCCTTCGGAGGCATATTCGTTCTCCGCGCTGAACAGACCTGTAGGCGACAGCAAGCGCGCGCCCCAGAGCAGGCCGATGTCGTGGAAGGTGTTGCCCGACGGCGTCAGGCTGTTGACATAGGAATCGAAACCGCTCGCGTCAGTCCAGCTTTGCAGTTTTCGGGCGGGGGTAGGGCAGAAGTAGCTGGAAGCGTTGGTGTAATCGTCCGTGGTGCTGCTTACTCGAGCACGGTCCCAATCCCCGAAGTTGCCTTTGCGGGTATGGATCAAGCCGGGGAGCGCCGGCCCCCACTGGGTTGTCGTATCAGCGGTCGGTACGAGATCGATGTCGAGGTCTTTCGCGCCAGCGGGGATCGGCGCGAAGTTGGTCGTCTGAACCGTCTGACGCTCTTCGATGCAGCCGTCCCATGCGATCGTCTTGTTGCCGCCGTCATTCGCAATCGGCCACTCGAAGCTGTTGCGCCATGCCGTGCCGTTCTTGAGCAGGCCGACATCGACCGGAAGCCGGTCGTATTCCCAGGCGGGTATGCGTCCCCGAGACGAGTACATGCAATAGTAGTTGCCGTAATAGTTGATTTTTTCAACCTTGTACTGGGTTTCCGCTGTATTGGCCGGCGCGCCGGAGCAACTTCCGTAGTAGCTGGAATTGGTGTAGCTGTAGGCCGACCAGTTCCCCCATTCATATCCAACCCGCCTGCGCGTTTGATACTGCCAGCTATTGGCCATAAAATTGGTGGGCAATAGCCGCCCGACGTTCACATTCGTCGCGTAGGGCACGAAGCCGAAACGGATCTGGACCTGATCGCCGGTTCCGCCGCTGGGCGCACCGGTGGTGCAGTTCGCATCGCTGTCGAGGCGGGCGACGATCTCGTAGAAGCATTTCACTGCTACTCGCAGCGACTGGATTTTCGTCTGGGAATCGCCCGACGGCGTCTCACCCATCGACCCGGTAACGTCGAGGACGAACATCACATCGGTGTTGGGCAAGCGCATCTCGGCATCGCAGCTGACGGTGAGCGTCTGGCTTTCATTGCCGAAAATCCGCATCAGCGTCATCGGCACGGTGGCCGATGCCGTGCCCATCACCTTGCCCGCATCTTCGGTAAAACTGCGTGTCAGACCGGTCGCGCCATAGGGATCCGCCTGGATGTTGGCGTCGAAGAAACCCTCGGCGGCGTCGCGGGCGGCGTAACTGGCGTAATTCCAGACGCCGGCACCCATCGCCTTGCGGCCCGCCAGCGCACCGGCGTCGCAGGCGTGTTGCAAGCGGGTCTTGACGATGTACATGCGGCTCATGTCGACACCGCCGCCCACAAGGCCGATCAACGGCACCAGTGCAGCGGCGGCTATGGCTACCGTATTGCCCGATTGATCGGCACGGAGGCGTGCCAGAAAGCCCTTGCGAGCCGCGGTCTTGGCCGGTTCCTCTGAGCTGTCGCGGAATCCGCGCATGACGATTGTCCCCTAATTTGGGCTACGCATAGGGTGATCAGGCCCAAGAAAGGGTGGATAGGCATGGTTAACGAAAACTTGCCCTTCAAACGGGGGATGCATGAACACCGAAACGGGTGAACTGTCGCTCGCCAATCGCGTTGCTCTGGCATGGTCGAGAGGGCGGGCGCGGGCCGTGCTGGTCCCACTGTTCACACTCGATGAGCGGCTCGGCCGGATCGTCGCGGTCGCACGCGAACCGATGCTGGCGCAATTGCGGCTGGCGTGGTGGCGCGACCGGCTGGGAGAAGCGCGCGACCTGCGACCGAAGGGCGATCCGGTGCTCGACGCCATCGGTCTGAATTGGCAGGACGAAGAAGCGGCCTTGGTGGCGCTGGTCGATGGCTGGGAGGAATTGCTCGGCGATGCGCCGTTGAGTGAGAACGCCTTTCAGCGGTTTGCGGAGGGGAAGGGCGCTGCCTTCGCCGCTTCCGCTCGCCTTGCAGGACAGGCGGGAAGTGCGGAAGCGGCGGATGACGCGGGGTGTCGCTACGCGTTCGGGGACTGTTTCGCCCGGCTGTCAGACCCGGTCGAGCGCGAAAGGCTGCAGGCCGTCGCATCCCGCCTTCAGACCCAACGGAGCCGTTTGCCTGGCCCTTTGCGCCCGCTGGCCATTCTTGGGGGGCTGGGGGACCGCGTGCTGCGCCGCGGGGAGGGGCCGCTGTTCGGCGATCGTGGCAGTGCGCTGCTCGCAACACGGCTTGGCATCTGGGGGCTTTAGGGTATTTTGCGCGTCGGAGGTGGCGCCGATGAACCGCATCGCATTGGGAGCGATCCTGGCACTCGTTCTGACCGGAGTGGGCCTGTTCTGGTGGCAGGGGAGGGCGGAAGTCGAACGCGGCGCGCCGCCGCCGCTCCCGCTCGAGACCGCCGAATTCGCCAATGAACTGGAATTGCCGCAGGCGGTGGTGGGCGACCTGCTGGGTCCCGATCCGCCGCAAGCCACCGAGCTAACCCGCGAGCAGCGCCGTTTTTTCCGCTACGATCGCAATCGCGACCTGAAGATTACCCGCAACGAAATGCTGTCCAGCCGCACCGATGCCTTTCGCAAGCTCGATGTCGATGGCAACAATCTGCTGACTTTCGAGGAATGGGCGGTCGCCACGGTCGACCGCTTCGATGGTGCGGATGCCGATGGCAACGACTCGCTGACCCCCACCGAATTCGCGACTACACGGCCCGCGCCGCGCAAGAGCCCCGCCTGCCGCTGCTAGGCGGGCTCGAGCGCGGCTTCCTCCATCCAGGCCCCGAAATCGGCTTTGGCGCGCGAGGTGTAGGCTTCCTTGCGCTGTTTCTTCTTCACCTCGTGCAGCGGCGGGAAGAGCCCGAAATTGACGTTCATCGGCTGGTAGGTCTCGGCATCGGCATCGCCGGTGATATGCGACAACAGCGCGCCGAAGGCCGAAGTGGGTGGCGGCCCCTGCCATTCCCGTCCGGCCAGCTCGCTCGCCGCCATCAGTCCTGCTATAAGCCCGACCGCCGCGCTTTCGACATAACCCTCGCAACCGGTAACCTGCCCGGCGAAACGGATATGCGGCGCGTTTCTCAACCGCAATTGTCGGTCGAGCACCAGCGGCGAATTGAGGAAGGTGTTGCGATGCAGGCCGCCCAGCCGCGCGAATTCGGCGTTCTGGAGGCCGGGAATGGTCCGGAACAGCTCGATCTGTGCGCCGTATTTCAGCTTGGTCTGGAAGCCGACCATATTCCACAACGTACCCAGCTTGTTGTCCTGACGCAGCTGGACCACGGCATAGGGCCAGCGGCCTTGGGGGAATTCGGGGCAAGCGGTGCGCGGATCGTCGAGCCCGACGGGCTTCATCGGGCCGTAGCGCAGCGTTTCGACCCCGCGTGAGGCCATCACCTCGATCGGCATGCAGCCCTCGAAATAGGGTGTGTCCTTTTCCCATTCGCGGAATTCGGTCTTCTCGCCATCCATCAGCCCCTGGTGGAAAGCGAGGTACTCGTCCTTGGTCATCGGGCAGTTGATGTAGTCGCCTTCCTCGTTGGAGGCGGAATTGCGCTTGTTCCATCTCGACTGGATCCAGCAGATGTCCATGTCGATGCTCTCGCGATGGACGATCGGCGCGATGGCATCGAAGAACGCCAGCCGGTCCTGCCCGGTGGCCGCGACGATGCTCTGCGCCAGCGACTGAGCGGTCAGCGGGCCGGTCGCGACTATGGTCGGGCCTTCGGAGGGGAGCTGGTCGATCCGCTCGCGCGCAACGGTGACGTTGGGATGCGCTGCCAGCGTGCGTTCGACCTCGCCGGAAAACGCGTCGCGATCGACCGCCATCGCCGAGCCTGCGGGAACGCGCGCGGTCTCGCCCGCGCGCATGATCAGGCTGTCGAGCCGGCGCATCTCGTGGTGGAGCAGCCCGACCGCGTTCTTCTCGTCATCGTCGGAGCGGAAGGAATTGGAGCACACCAGTTCGGCGAGCCCGTCGGTGTGGTGCGCGGGCGTGGTGTCGCCGCTGCCGCGCATTTCAGAAAGGCGCACGCGATAGCCGCGCTGCGCCAATTGCCAGGCCGCTTCGCTTCCTGCGAGGCCGCCGCCGATGATTTGGATGTCGTGGGTCATTGCCGCATTGCCCTAGAACCGCAGGGCGGTATCGTTCAAGGCCTGTCGGTGGGAGGATATGTCGAATGCCAAGACGCGCCCTGAGCGAACACCGTCCCTATCTGCTGCTCAGCCTGCTCGCCGGGATCAGCTATTTCTTCGCGGCTGACAGCGCTATCGGCGGTGCCTGGCTGATGGTGTGGAAGGGCGCCGCAGTCGCCTTTCTCGCGGTCTATGCTGCGCAGCGGGGCAAGGGTCTGGACGGGGCGCTGATCGCCACGGTGATGGGGCTGGGCGCCATCGGCGATGTTGCGATCGAGATCGATCTGATCGCGGGCGGTGCGGCTTTCGCGCTGGCGCATCTGGTGGCGATCGCGCTTTATCTGCGCAATTTGCGGAGCAATCGCGCTGGCAGCCAGAACGCCGCGGCGCTGGCGCTGGCGGTGTTTGCGCCGCTGCTTGCCTGGCTGATCACGCGCCAGTCGCCCGATTGGCCGATTGCGACCGGCTATGCCGCCATCCTCGGATTGATGGCAGCGACCGCCTGGCTAAGCCGCTTTCCGCGCTATCGGGTTGGGCTGGGGGCGGTGCTGTTCATCGTTTCGGACCTGGTAATCCTGGGTCGCGAGGGCGGCGGGCTTGACCCGGCGATCGCCGGCTGGCTGGTCTGGCCGCTGTATTATGCAGCGCAATTCCTGATCGTGACCGGGGTGGTGCAGACGCTGCGGCTGGCGAAGCCGGCGAGGTGAGTGAGGCCGATCCGGAGCGGTTTCACTCCGGATTCGACCGACACGTCATCGAGGGCGAATGTCGCATTCGACATTCGAGATATCAGCCGCCCGGCTCGCCCTCGATGTTCTTGTCCGAATGCGCAGTCGTGTGCGGCTCGGTAACCTGCGCCTCGCGATCGGCGATCTCTTCCGCGATCGCTTCCTCGGCCTCGTTCTCCGGCTCCTCGGTCTCGTCGATCAGCGCTGCGCCGACGATATGCTCGCCCTTGGCGACATCGAAGATGCGGATGCCCGAGGATGTGCGACCATAGACCGCGATGCCCTTGTGGTCGTCGTAGCCTCCCGGGACCAGATGGCGGAAATCGATCGGCAGCCGGATCAGCTTGGCCTGGTCGGTCACCAGCATCAATTGCGAACCATGGCTCACCGGGAAGCTGGCGACCACCGGCCCGTTGCGCTCGGGATTGCTCGAGGGCTCGCCGATATTGGTGAGCCCCTGACCGCCGCGACCGATGGTGCGGTATTCATAGGCCGAAGAGATCTTGCCGTAACCATTGGCGGTGAGCGTGAGGATGAACTCCTCGTTCTCCGCCATGTCCTCGGTCTCGTCCGCGGGCAGGGTGGGTTCGGTCTCGTTGTTCTTCCAGTGGGCGGCGCGCAGATAGGCTTCGCGCTGCTCGGGAAGGTAACGATGCCCCTCGAGCACTGCCATGGAGACGACCTTGGCGTCCTTGCGCAGTGCCATGCCGCGTACGCCGATCCCGGTGCGGCTCTTGGTTTCGCGTGCGTCGGAGGCGGCGAACCGGATCGCCTTGCCGGCGTCGGATGCAAGAAAGACTTCCTGGCCTTCGGACAGCAGCTTGACGCCGATCAGCCGGTCGCCGCTGTCTTCGACGAAGCCCATCGCATACTTGCCGTTCGAGGGGATATTGGTGAAGGCATCCATGGAATTGCGCCGCACCATGCCCTGCTCGGTGGCGAAGACGATGTTGAGCGCGCTCCACTCGGTCTCGTCCTCGGGCAGGGGGAGCACGTTGGTGACGCGCTCCTCGTCGCCCAGCGGCAGGAGATTGACCATTGGGCGGCCCTTGGTCTGCGGCCCGCCCTCGGGCAGTTTCCACACCTTGAGGCGATAGACCCGGCCCGTATTGGTGAAGAAAAGCACCGGGTTGTGAGTCGAAGTGACGAACAGTTCGACGACCGCATCCTCGTCCTTGGTCGCCATTCCGGCGCGGCCCTTGCCACCGCGGGCCTGCGCGCGGAAGGTCGAGAGCGGGGTGCGTTTGATGTATCCGTCGTGGGTGACGGTCACGACCATTTCGTCGCGCTCGATGAGATCCTCGTCTTCCAGTCCGTCCCAGGCCGGAGCGATCTCGGTGACGCGCGGGGTGGCGTAGAGATCGCGGACCTCCTGCAGCTCGTCGCGCAGCACGCCGTAGAGTTTGACCCGGTCGGCGAGGATCGAGAGATATTCCTCGATCGCATCGGCCAGCACCTTCAACTCGCCGCCGATCTCGTCACGGCCGAGCGCGGTCAGGCGGTGGAGCCGCAGGTCGAGGATCGCCTTCACCTGCCGTTCGGACAGGCGATAGGTCCCGCCCGCCTGCTCGGCATCGGGCTCGATCGCCTCGATCAGACGGATATATTGCGCGATGTTGCCGATCGGCCATTCGCGCACCAGCAGCTTGGCGCGCGCTTCGGCGGGAGTGGAAGCGCCGCGGATGATCGCGACCACCTCGTCGAGATTGGACACCGCGACCACCAGCCCGAGCAACATATGCGCGCGGTCGCGAGCCTTGTTGAGCTCGAACTTGGTCCGCCTGGTGATGACCTCTTCGCGGAAGGTGATGAAGGCCTGGATGATGTCGCGCAGCGCCAGCGTCTCGGGCCGGCCGCCGCGAATGGCGAGCATATTGGCGGGGAAGCTCGACTGCGCCGGGGTATAGCGCCAGATCTGGTTGAGCACGACCTCGGGCGAGGCATCGCGCTTGAGATCGACGACCACACGCATGCCTTCGCGCGAGCTTTCGTCGCGGATGTCGGAAATGCCCTCGATCCGCTTTTCCTTGGCGGCATCGGCGATCTTCTCGACCAGACCGGACTTGCCGACCTGGAAGGGGATCGAGGTCAGGACGATCGACTGGCGGCCTTCGCTCTTGGCGCCGCGGGTTGCCTCGATCTCGTGGCGGGCGCGCATCAGGATCGAGCCGCGTCCGGTGGTGTAGGCTGCCTTGGCACCCGCATGGCCCAGAATCAGCGGCGCGGTGGGGAAATCGGGCCCGGGGATGATCTCGAACAGCTCTTCCGAGGTGATCGCCGGATTGTCGATGAAGGCAAAACAGCCGTCGATGACCTCGCCCAGATTGTGCGGCGGGATATTGGTCGCCATGCCGACCGCGATCCCGCCCGCGCCGTTGACGAGCAGATTGGGGAAGCGCGCGGGCAGGACGGTGGGCTCGCGGCGCGAGCCGTCGTAATTGTCCGCGAAATCGACCGTGTCCTTGTCGAGATCGTCGAGCAGCATGTTGGCGACGCGCGCCAGCCGCGCTTCGGTGTAGCGCATCGAGGCGGGCGGATCGGGATCCATCGAGCCGAAATTGCCCTGACCGTCGATCAGCGGGACGCGCAGCGACCAGTCCTGCGTCATCCGGGCCAGCGCTTCGTAGATCGCGGAATCGCCGTGCGGGTGATAATTGCCCATCACGTCGCCGACGATCTTGGCGCTCTTGCGATAGGGGCGTCCGGCGACGAAGCCGCCTTCCTGGCTGGCGAAGAGGATGCGGCGGTGGACCGGCTTCAACCCGTCGCGCACATCGGGAAGCGCGCGCGCAACGATCACACTCATCGCGTAATCGAGATAGCTCGCCTTCATCTCGTCGACGATGTCGATGCGGGTGTATCCGCCGCTTGCGGGAGCGGGTTCGAGAATGTCGGTATCGTCGCTCAAAAGGGGGTACTGCTTTTCGGTAGTTGAAAGGGCGTATAGCTGCTCGGAAGCCTAGGCGGGTTACCCTGTAAAAGCCACCAATTGCGGGAACCGGCTCCCTGTCTCGCGCGCTTTTTCCACATGTGGCTGGAAACGCGGGTCCGTTCCGCTTCTGAATGGCGAAAGGAGAAGGTATTCAATCGCTATTCAGCCCGGCTACCGTACCACGGTTTGCAATCGGATAGCAGTCGGGGCATGTGGCCGCCGATCGTGATCCGAACCAGTGTGCAGTTGGCATCCTGTCTTAATTCTTGGGAGTTAACCTTATGAAATTCCGTTCCTCCACCAAGCGAAGCTCTACTCTGGCGCTGGCCTTCGCGCTTGCCGCCGGCACCGTCTTCACCGGCACCGTGCTCGAAACGCCGGCGCATGCGCAGAAGCAGGAAAAGCCGGCCAAGGCCGATTATTCCAAGGGCTTCATTGCTGCCTACACGCCGGTCAACGAGAACATCACCGGCGAAACGCCCGACTATGCCGCTGCCGCAGCAGCAGCTCCCGGAGTTGTCGCAGCGGTCGAGACCGCCGACGATCGCCAGGCCGCAGGCAGCATCGTCTACAGCATTGGTGTGAGTACGGAAAACGACCAGCTGATGGTGCAGGGTCTCGAACTGATGCTCGCAAGCGGCAAGGTTGAGCCCGAGCGCATCGGCCAGTTCCACTGGTCGGCCTATCAGCTCAACAATCGCCTCGGCAACACCGCCGCCGCGCGCAAGGCGCTCGAAGGTGCCATTGCGGCAAACTACACTCTCGACGCGCAGCTTACCGATGGCTCGACCCGGACGCTCGGCGCCGAGGACATGCACCGCATGATCGCCGATCTCTATTTCGATGCGGAAGATTATGCGACGGGCTTCGCTTATCTCGACGAACAGATCGCCGCGCGCAAGGCGGCCGGTCAAACCGTCCCCGAAGCCTGGGTCAAGCATGCTTTCGTCACCGCCTACAACAACGACATGGCCGAGCAGACGCAGGAATATTCGCTGCTCTATGCCACCGAGCATCCCAGCAAGACGAGCTGGGGCGACGCGATCGCGGTCGCGCTCAACAGCACCCGCTTCGAATATCCGGAAATCCTCGACATCCTGCGCCTCTCGCGCCGGACCGACACCTTCCGCGATGGCAGCATGTACACCGAATATATCGAGGCCGCCGACCCGCGCAAATTTCCGGGAGAAGTCCTCGCGGTGATCGACCACGGCTATGCTGCCGGCATGTTGGAACGCAGCGATCCCTATGTGACCGAATCGCGCGCCGAGGCGGAACGCCGGATCCAGGCCGACAAGAACGACCTGCCCGACCTGGCAGCCGATGCGCGCGCTGGGAATGCCAATCTGCTCACCGTCATGGCGGCGGGCGATACCTTCCTGAGCTACGATCGGGCCGCAGAAGCCGAGGAGTTCTACACCAAGGCGCTGACCATGCCGGGGGTCAACACACCGCTGGTGATGACGCGGATGGGCATCGCCCAGCTCGATCAGGGCAAGCACGCCGAGGCCGAAGCGACCTTCAAGAAGGTGCAGGGTGCACGGAAGCCGATCGCCAATCTGTGGGCGGTCTACACCACCCAGCAGAACGCCGGCGGCTAAAGCTCCGGCAGAGCAATGAAATGAGCGAGGGCGCGGGACTTGGTCTCGCGCCCTTTTTCGTGCGCCTGCCTGTGCGGGCCTTCAGCGCAGGCGCTTGACGTAGGCCTGCCCCGAGTCGCGCCGTTCGACCGAAAAATTCGGGATCGATTCGATAAGATCGATCAGCCGCGCAAAGCCGTAATTGCGGGTGTCGAAGCTCGACCGATTGCCTGCGCGCTGGCCCACTTCGGACAGTTTGGCATAGCCCTTGGCGTCGCGCCGGCTGGCGTTGTAGGCATCGACCAGCAGGTGGAGCATCTCGTCGTCGATCTGCTCGTTTGGGGTGGGTTTGCGCTCTTCCTGCTTCTCTGCCTTGATCAGCGCGTTTACGTCGATGAAGCGGCTGCAGGCCTCGCGGAAGGCCTCGGGGGTTTTGGCTCCGCCGAAACCGTAGACGGGATGCCCATCCTGCCGGATCCGCATCGCCAGCGGCATGAAATCGCTGTCGCTCGACATGATCCCGAAGCCGTGGACGCGGCCGCGATAGAGCAGGTCCATCGCGTCGATCGTCATTTTCATGTCGGTGGCGTTCTTGCCCTTGGTGATATCGAACTGCTGCTGCGGTTCGATCCCGTAGCGGGGCATCCGGTCGATCCAGCCCTTGAGGCTGGTCTTGCGCCAATTGCCATAGGCGCGGCGGATGTTCACCTGGCCGAGCTCGGCGAGCACGGTGAGCACGGGGTCGATCCCCGAGGGACTCGCATTGTCGGCATCGATCAGCAGGGCGATGTTGAGTTGGTCGGCGGTAGACATGGCGACGCCCATGCCGCGCACTTGCGCGCCGCGCAAGTCAGTCTGCGGGGGAAAATTCGCCGCGGGTTTCATCGAGCAGATGCAACACGCCGTCCGAGATGGCGAAGAAGGCGCCGTGCACCGCCAGCGAGCCGTCGGCCTCCTTCTCCTGAACGCAGGGGAAGGTGCGCAGGTTCTCGATGCTCTTTTTTACTGCAGCCAGTTCCATCGCGCGCTCGGCCTTGCGCCCGGTGGTTCCCAATTCGCGCGCAATCGGCTCGCGGACATCGTCGAGCATGGCGATCCATTGCGCCACGAAGCCGCCCTTGCCGAGCGCATTGCCATGCATGCTCTGCGTCAGCGCCGCCTGGCACCCGCCGCACAGCCCATGCCCCATCACCACGATATGCTGGACTTCGAGAAACTGGACCGCGAATTCGAGCGCGGCGGAAACCCCGTGCTGGCCGGGGCTGGTTTCGAAGGGGGGAACCATCGCCGCGACGTTACGGACCACAAAAATTTCGCCCGGGTCGACATCGAAGATCTGCGCCGGGTCGACCCGGCTGTCAGAACAGGCGATGACCATCACCCTGGGCGACTGGCGTTCGCGCAGCTGTTCCCAGCGTGCGTGTTGCGTCTGCCAGGTGCCGGTGCGGAAGCGCTGGTACCCTGCGATCAATTCGTCATAGCTCTTCATGGGCAAACCTCCTGCCGCGCGGCATTGCCTATGGCAAGCGCGATGCCTAGATGGGCGGCAGCATGAACGATCTTTCCACCGCACCCAAGCCCGAGGGCGAACGCCCGGCCCGCCAACGCAAGCCCGACTGGATCAGGGTGAAAGCCCCGACCGGCAAGGGCTATCACGAGACGCGCAAGCTGATGCGCGGGCTCGATCTCACCACGGTGTGCGAGGAAGCCGCCTGTCCCAACATCGGCGAATGCTGGGAGAAGAAACACGCCACGATGATGATCCTGGGCGATGTCTGCACCCGCGCCTGCGCCTTCTGCAACGTCAAGACCGGGATGCCGCGGATCGTCGATCCGCTCGAGCCAGAGAACGTCGCGACTGCCGCGGCGACGATGGGGCTCGAGCATATCGTCATCACCAGCGTCGATCGCGACGATTTGCCCGATGGCGGCGCCGGTCATTTCGTCAAGGTGATCCAGGCGCTGCGGCGCACCACACCCAACACCACAATCGAGATCCTGACCCCAGATTTTCGCGGCAAGATGCGCGCGGCGGTCGAGGCGATCTGCGAGGCCGGGCCCGACGTCTACAATCACAATCTCGAGACCGTACCGCGGCTCTATCCGACCATCCGCCCCGGCGCGCGCTATTACGCTTCGCTGCGGCTGCTGGAAGAGGTGAAGAGCCACGACCCGCTGATCTTCACCAAATCGGGTATCATGCTGGGGCTGGGCGAACAGCGGCTCGAGGTCCATCAGGTGATGGACGACATGCGCACCGCCGATGTCGATTTCATGACCATGGGCCAGTATCTCCAGCCCACGCCCAAGCACGCCACGGTCGAGGAGTTCGTCACTCCCAAGGCGTTCACGGCCTATGGTTCGATCGCTCGGGCCAAAGGCTTCCTCCAAGTCGCCTCGAGCCCGCTGACCCGCTCGAGCTATCACGCCGGCGACGATTTTGCGGAAATGAAGGCGTCGCGCGAAGCCAGGCTGGCCAAGGAGCGCGCCAGGACAGGCGCCTGATGCCTGGCAGTCGAGAAACCCGCCGGCTTCCCTACAGTTGCGAGCAGATGTTCGATCTGGTCGCGGATGTCGCGCGCTATGACGAATTCCTGCCATGGGTCGTGGCGACAAGGGTGCGGTCCGACAGCGAGACCGAGATGGTCGCGGACATGCTGGTCGGCTTCAAAGCGATCCGCGAGAAGTTCACCTCGCGGGTGGACAAGTCGCGTCCCGACCGGCTCGAAGTCCATTATCTCGACGGACCCTTGCGCGATCTCGACAACAGCTGGACCTTTCGGCCGACCGAGGACGGTGGCTGCGAGATCGACTTCGCGGTGGATTTCACCTTTCGCAACGCGGTGTTCGAGGCGATCGCGGGGCAGTATTTCGACCGCGCCTTTCGCAAGATGGTCGAGGCGTTCGAGCGCCGCGCCGACGACCTCTACGGACGTGAGGCGGCACCGGGCAATGCCTAGGGCAGCAGGAATTCCAGCGCACAGATCGTCGCTTCCTGGCGGATTGCCGCGCGGCCAGGGCCTTCGAACAGCCTGAGTTCGCCTTCGGGATCTTTCTGCGAGTCCCGGGTGACCCGGGCGAAGACGACCGTGCCGACCGGCTTGTGCGGCGAGCCGCCGTCGGGGCCTGCGACGCCGCTGATCGCCACTGCGACATCGGCGGTGCTGCGCTCGAGCGCCCCCTTCGCCATGGCCCAGACGCAGGCGACCGAGACCGCGCCGAAAGTCTCGATGATATCGCTCGGCACACCGAGCATCTCCATCTTGGCCTCGTTGGAATAGGTCACGAAACCGCGATCGAGCACGACCGAGGATCCCGGGATTTCGGTCAAGGCCGCAGCAACCAGCCCTCCGGTGCAACTCTCCGCCACCACCACCTTGCGCCCCGCAGCAGAGTTCTCCTCGACCACGCGCCGGGCCAGCCGGACGATGGGTTCGGGGAGCAAGCCCTCGGTCACTTCTTGTTCGATCTAGTTTGCATGCAGAGGAGCCTCGTTATTCGCGGATCAGGGTTGCGACGGCCTGCGCGGCTATGCCCTCTCCGCGTCCGGCAAACCCCAACCTTTCGGTGGTGGTGGCCTTCACCGATACACGGGTGATGTCAACGCCGAGCAGGTCGGCGATCCGCGCCTGCATGGCGGCACGGTGCGGGCCGATCTTGGGCGCTTCGCAGACCAGCGTGAGGTCGACATTGCCGATCCCATACCCAGCCTCTCGGGCCAGATTGACGGCATGGACGAGGAACCGGTCACTGCTCGCACCCTTCCATTGCGGGTCGCTGGGCGGGAAATGGCTGCCGATATCCCCGGCGCCGATCGCGCCCAGAATGGCGTCGACGAGCGCGTGCAGGCCGACATCGGCGTCGCTGTGGCCGGCAAGCCCCTTGTCGTGTTCTATCCGGATCCCGCCGAGCCAGAGTTCCTCTCCGGCGGCGAGGCGGTGGACGTCGAAACCCATCCCGGTGCGGAGGGCGGGCAGGTCGGTCATGAAATCCTCCGCATAGGTGAGCTTGGCCAGCTTTTCGTCGCCCGCCACCAGCGCGACCTCGCCGCCGGCGGCACGCAGCACCTGCGCATCGTCCCCGGCGGAATGGTCCGCGCTCCACCGGCGATGGGCGGCAAGGATTTCGGCGAATCGGAAGGCCTGCGGAGTCTGGACCCGGCGGAGGCTTTCGCGATCCGCTGCGCCTGCCATCAAGCCGCCCGCGTTGAGCGCGAGGCTGTCTACCACCGGCAGCACGGGGATGGCGCCCGGATGGTCGGCGAGCGCCGCAAGCAGGCGCGCGATGACAGCGCGAGGCAGAATTGGGCGCGCGGCATCATGAATTAATATTTTATCGCAAGTGGTTGCAGGCAATTTCTCAAGTGCATTGGCAACCGAGGCCTGCCGCGTTTCCCCGCCGGTGACCAACTCGACTCCGTCCAGTCCGGCTAGCGCGACTCGCGCGGTTTCGTCGCCACCCTCGGGAATGGCGACCACGACGCTCGTCGCGCCGGCGTCGAGCAGAGCCTCGACCGAATGGCGCACAACCGGTTTGCCGCGCCATTGTGCGAACTGCTTGGGCACCGCCTGGCCTGCGCGCAATCCCTTGCCGGCCGCCACGACGATGGCAGCAAAGGGGGGAAGGGGGGCGGAGTCGGCCATGGGCCGTCTACGGCTAGCGGCTTGCCGTTTTTGCTGCAATGCACTATGTCTGCCCAAGAATTAGGCAGATATCCCCATCATGAGCGCGCATCCTCTCCCTCCGGTCCCGCCGAAGCCGATCCAGATCGGCTCCGTGACCATCGACACGCCGGTCGTGCTGGCACCGATGACCGGCGTCACCGATCTGCCGTTCCGCAAGCTGGTGCGCCGCTACGGCTCGGGGCTCAACGTCACCGAGATGATCGCCAGTCAGGCGGCGATCCGCGAGACCCGGCAGAGCATCCAGAAATCGGCCTGGGACCCGATCGAGGAGCCGGTCTCGATGCAGCTGGTCGGCTGCGATCCGGAATCGATGGGCGAGGCCGCGCGGCTCAACGCCGACCGCGGTGCGGAAATCATCGACATCAATTTCGGCTGCCCGGTGCGCAAGGTGGTCAACGGTCTGGCGGGCTCGGCGTTGATGCGCGAGGTGCCGCTGGCGACCCGGCTGATGGAAGCGACCGTCAAGGCGGTCGATGTGCCCGTCACGGTCAAGATGCGGATGGGCTGGGATCACGACAGTCTCAACGCGCCCGAACTTGCGCGGATCGCCGAGGGTGTCGGGGTCAAGATGATCACTGTCCACGGCCGCACGCGCAACCAGATGTACAAGGGCAGCGCCGACTGGTCCTTCGTCCGCAAGGTGAAGGAAGCGGTCTCGATCCCGGTCATCGTCAATGGCGACATCTGCACCATTGCCGACACTGCCATGGCTCTCAAACAGTCCGGGGCGGACGGGGTGATGATCGGACGCGGCGCCTATGGCCGGCCCTGGCTGCTGGCGCAGGTGATGCACTGGTGGCGCAGCGGCGAAGTGCTGGCGTCCCCGGGGTTCGACGAGCAATATTCGGTGCTGGTCGAACATTACCGCGCGATGCTCGACCATTATGGCGAGGAAGTAGGCGTAAAATTCGCGCGCAAGCATCTGGGCTGGTACACCAAGGGCATGCATGGCTCGGCGGAGTTCCGCAATCGCGCCAACTTTATCGACGACCCCATTGAAGTGCTTGCGGAAATCGAGCGCTTCTACGAACCCTTCCTGCAGCGGCGCGCCGCGTGAAGGACACGATCGAGGCGCCCGATGCGCGCACGCAACTCGCTTCGATCGTCTTCGCCGTCATCCTGCTCGATCCTGCGGGCACCATTCGTCAGGCCAATCCGGCCGCGGAAGAAATGCTTGGAAGCAGCGCGGTCCGATTGGTCGGCCGCTCCTTTTTCGACATCGTTGCCATCGGCGATCGCCGCGTGGCCGATGCCTTGCGCGATTCGGACGGCCAGATGATCGCGCGCGGCCTCGGGATCGAAGTCGGCCGACGCGAGCGAAGAGCCAATCTCACCTGCTCGCCCGTTGCCGGCGATCCGGGCTGGAGGATCGTGACGCTTTCGGACGCGGGCCAGGAAGACGAGGACCGCGATGCCGAGCGGATCGAATTGCGTGCCCCAACGGTGCTGGCGCATGAAATCAAGAACCCGCTTGCGGCCATTCGCGGAGCGAGCCAATTGCTCACCCGCCGCGCGTCGGAGAAGGACAAGGCGCTGACGCAGCTGATTGCGACCGAAGTGGACCGGATCGCGCAGCTGGTTGACCGGATGCAGCAGCTCGGCAGCGCCGCGACGACCGTGTCCGCGCCCTGCAATCTGCACGAGGCCATCCGCAATGCGGTGGCCACGGTGCGGATTTCGCGCGGCAGCGCGGTCGAGACGGTCGAGGAATTCGATCCCTCGCTGCCGCTGGTGCTCGCCGATCGCACAGCACTGGAGCAAATCCTCATCAATCTGATCGCCAACGCCTGCGATGCGAGCGAACGGGTCGCGGATCCGAGGGTCGTGGTGCGGACGCGGTTTACCGGTGGCATGGTCTTCAACGCAATCCGGCTGGGGAAGGCCACCCGCCTGCCGATCGAGGTCAGTGTGATCGACAACGGCCCCGGAATCGATCCATCCTTGCGCGATCATGTCTTCGAGCCCTTCGTCTCGAGCAAGCCGCACGGGCAGGGGCTGGGCCTCGCGCTGGTGCGCAAGCTGGTCCGCGACATGGGCGGACGGATCGCCCATGAACGAGACGAGCGTGCGGGCCTGACGCAGTTTCGCATCAACCTGCCGATGGCACAAAAGGGGGAGGGCGAGTGAACCGGAGCGTGTTGATCGTCGAGGACGACACCGCCATCGCCGCCGTCATCGCGGAGGCGCTCGGCGAAGAGGGCTATGACGTCACCCTGTGCAGCAGGATCGATCGGCGCGACGCATTGCTGGCGGAGCGCAGTTTCGACGTCATGCTGACCGACGTCATGCTGGAGGATGGCGACGGGCTGGCCAGCATCGCCGCGGTCCATGCCGCAGCGCCCGACATGCCGATCATCGTCCTGAGCGCGCAGAACACGCTCGATACCGCGGTGCGGGCGAGCGACAGCCAGGCTTTCGAATATTTTCCCAAGCCCTTCGACCTCGACGAACTGACCAAAGCGGTCGATCAGGCCGCGGCGCGGCGGCCCTCGGAGGGCCCGCAGTCCGATCCGGCCGAGGACATGCCGTTCATCGGTCGCAGCCAGGCCATGCAGGGCGTCTACCGGATGATCAGCAGGGTGCTGCGCAACGATCTCACCGTGCTGGTTACCGGCGAGTCGGGCACTGGCAAGGAACTGGTTGCCGAAGCGGTTCACGAACTCGGCGCGCGCAAGACGGGGCCTTTCGTGGCGGTCAATGCGGCGGCCATTCCGCACGATCTGATCGAAAGCGAGCTGTTCGGGCATGAAAAGGGCGCGTTCACCGGCGCAGTGAACCAGGCGATCGGCAAGTTCGAGCAGGCCAATGGCGGGACGCTGTTCCTCGACGAAATCGGCGACATGCCCGCGCAGGCGCAGACGCGCTTGCTGCGCGCATTGCAGTCGGGGCGTATCCGCCGGGTCGGCGGTCGGCACGACATTGCGGTCGATGTGCGGATCATTGCCGCCACCAATCGTGATCTTGCACCGATGATTGCCGAGGGCAGCTTTCGCGAGGATCTGTATTATCGCCTCAACGTGGTTCCGATTCACATGCCGCCGTTGCGCGAGCGGCGCGAGGACATCGCCGCACTGGCGCGCCATTTCCTGGTGCTGGCCGAGCGCGAGGGCCTGCCGCGCCGGTCGATTGCCGAGGATGCCGTCGTAGCGCTGGCCGAACGCGAATGGCCGGGCAATGTCCGCGAATTGCGCAATGTCGTGTTTCGGCTGGCGCTAATCGCGCGCAACGAGACCATCGATCGCGCGATCGTCGACGAGAACCTGCCCGATGTCCGCACGGAGCACGATTCCGGTCCGGATGGTGGTTTCACGAGCGCACTGACGGCATGGCTGGCGGGGCGGTCGGTGCCGTCGGGAACGCTCTATCACGCCGCGCTCGCCGAATTCGAGAAGCCGCTGCTTGAATACGCGCTGCGCGAAACCGAGGGCAATCAGGTCCGCGCCGCGCAGCTGTTGGGGATCAACCGCAACACCTTGCGCAAGAAGATCGGCGAGCTGGGAATCGAGCCGGATCGCTACGCCCGTCGCCGCTGACGCGCGGACTACCGATTAATAGCTTGCATAATGGCCACAGTGTCGTTGTAACCCGGCAACGATGGCCACCCAGGCGCACTCACCTCTCCGACAGACCCCGCGTTGGTTGCGCCGCTTTGTGGTGACATCGCGCCGCTCGAACCTGTTCGCCTGGCTCGAGATCGCTTCGGCGCTGGCGGTGGTGGTGATGATCGTGAGCGGCTACCTCGCCTTCACCAACGCACCGCCCGATGGCCAATTGCTGCCTTCGCAACAGGTTGCGGGCCTGCTGATCGGGACATTGGTACCGGCTATGGCACTGCTCGTGCTGCTGGGCAGGCGCCTGGCATTGCGGCGCGCAGCGGGCAGCACGGCGCGACTGCATGTCCGGCTGGTGTTCTTTTTCTCACTGATCGCCGCAGTGCCGACTTTGCTGGTGGCGGGCTTTGCTGCCTTCCTGTTCCAGTCGGGCGTGGATTTCTGGTTCTCCGACAGCTCGCGCGGGCTGATGGAGAACACCAACAGCCTGGCGCAGAACTATTACGAGGAAAACCAGCTCGATCTGTCGCAAGAGACGGTCTCGATGGCGATGGACATGCGCAGCATTCTGGGACGCGTGGCTGTAACCGATCCCAATTTCGCGCTGGTCTACGAGTATCAGGCGCAGCCGCGGGATGTGAACGAGAGCGCCATCCTCCAGGCCATGCCCGACGGGAGCATGCGCACCGCAGTGGTGTATGGCTTGAGCGAGGACAGCGATCCGGTGGCTTTCGCCGAAAGCAGCGCCGAACCGCTCGAGGCGGGCGAGCCGGTGGTCGTCCAGGGATCGGAAGAGCGGATCGAGGCGCTGGCGCCGATCGATCGCGACGCAGGCATCTATCTCTACAACGCGCGCAATTCCGAAGGCGACAGCTTCAAGAGCTGGGAGAGCGCGCGGTCGATCACGCAGGCCTATGACGACCTCACCCAGCGCGCCCGTGCCTTGCAATTGCGCTTCAACCTGGCGCTGTTCTTTGTCAGCCTCGGCCTGGTCGGCCTGGCGGTATGGTTTGCCTTGCGATTTGCCGACCGCCAGGTCGAGCCGCTCACCGATCTTGTCGCCGCTGCGCGCGAGGTCGGTGGGGGCAATTTCGCGCTGCGCGTCGAAGGACGGACCGGCGGCGACGAGATCGGTCTGCTCAACCGCGCCTTCAACCGCATGACCGCGCAGCTCGAACGCCAGACCGACGCGCTGGTTACCGCGAACCGCCAGATCGAGGAACGCCGCAGCTTCATCGAGGCAGTGCTCGAATCGGTCAGCGCCGGCGTGATGTCGATTGACCGCGAAGGGCGCATCCTGCTGATGAACGGCCCGGCGCAGGCTCTGCTGGGCGACGCAAATCGCGACAGCGACGGCGGGGCACGCAATATCTACGATCTCGCGCCGCAGATTGCGGTGATGGTCGAGGCGGGCCTCGAGAAGGGCATCGTCAGCTATTCCAAGGGTTCCGATCTGTTGACACTGGCGGTCAAGATCGGCCCCGAGCGCGACGGCCATGTGATCACTTTCGAGGACATCACCCGCCAGCTCCTCGATCAGCGGCAGGCCGCCTGGTCGGATGTCGCGCGGCGCATCGCGCATGAGATCAAGAACCCGCTCACCCCGATCCAGCTGGCCACCGAGCGTCTGAAGCGGCGCTATCGCAAGCAGATCCTGCAGGATGGGGAGCTGTTCGACGACCTGACCAACACCATCGTCCGGCAAGTCGGCGATTTGCGGAAAATGGTCGACGAGTTCTCTTCCTTCGCCCGGCTACCCAAGCCGGTCTTCCGCCCCGAGGACGCGCTCGATCTCATACGGCAGTCGCTCTTCCTGCAGGAGGTCGGGCATCCCGAGGTCGACTACAGTCTGGCGGGCGATACCGACGGGCCGATCACCATCCAGTGCGATCGCCATCAATTCGGCCAGGCGCTGATCAATGTGCTCAAGAACGCTGGCGAAGCGGTCGAGGCGCAGGCCACCCAGGCGCCCCTCGATTATCGCGGCAAGATCGTGGTACTCGTCGAGGCGGATGAAACCGCGCTGACAGTGACCGTCGAAGATAACGGCGTCGGGCTCCCCAAGGATCGAGAACGTATTCTCGAACCCTATGTCACTACGCGTGACAAAGGCACCGGGCTGGGGCTGGCCATCGTCAACAAGATCGTCGAGGAGCATGGGGGCGAGATGGGTTTCTCGGCCCGCGAGGGTGGGGGCACCTGCGTGAGGATGCGCTTTGCGCGCGATCCGACCGAGCGACCAGCGGCAAACACGCCGCGTTCGAACACCGCACAATCGCATGAATGAGGTAGCTTAACATGGCTCTGGACATACTGATCGTGGACGACGAGCGCGACATTCGCGATCTTGTCGCCGGCGTGTTGAGCGACGAAGGCTATGAATGTCGCACCGCTGGCGACAGCGTCTCCGCGCTCGCCGCAATCGACGAGAAACGGCCCAGCGTGGTTTTGCTCGACGTCTGGCTGCACGGCAGCCCGATGGACGGGCTCGAGGTGCTCGACGAGATCAAGATCCGCGAGCCCCAACTGCCGGTGATCATCTTCTCCGGGCACGGCAATATCGACACCGCGGTCGCCGCAGTCAGCCGCGGGGCACTGGATTTCATCGAGAAGCCCTTCGAGGCGGAACGCCTGCTGCTCCTGGTCGAACGGGCCACCGAAACCGAGCGGTTGCGGCGCGAGAACACGCGTTTGAAGAGCCATCTCGGGACCGAGGACGAGTTCACCGGCAATTCGGTTGCCATCACGCAGGTGCGTGCGACGCTGAAACGGGTGGCGGGCACCGGCAGCCGGGTCCTGATCTATGGCCCGGCAGGCGCAGGCAAGGAGGTCGCCGCGCGCCTCCTCCACAGCTGGAGCCCGCGCGCCGATCACGCCTTCGTCACGGTCAATTCGGCGCGGATCACGCCCGAGCGCTTCGAGCATGAATTGTTCGGCGAGGAGCAGGACGGCAAGCTGGTCCGCGCCGGGTTGCTCGAAATGGCCGATGGCGGAACGCTCTATCTCGACGAGGTGGCCGATATGCCGCTCTCGACCCAGGCACGCATCCTGCGTGTCCTGACCGAGCAGAGCTTCGTTCGGGTCGGTGGCTCGCGCCAGATCGGCGTGGATGTGCGCGTCGTTTCCTCTACCGCGCGCGATCTCCAGCGCGAAATGGAAGAAAAGCGCTTCCGCGAAGACCTGTTCTACCGCCTCAACGTAGTCCCGGTGGAGGTGCCCTCGTTGTCCGAACGGCGTGACGATATTCCCGTGCTAGCCGACCATTTCTTTGCCCGCTACGCCGCCGAACAGGGCCTCTCCCCGCCGCAGGTGACCGAGGAGGCGATGGCGGCTCTGCAGGCCTATGACTGGCCGGGCAACGTCCGCCAGCTGCGCAACGTGGTCGAGCGCACCATCATCCTCACGCCGCGCGACGAGCTCGAAAGGGTCGAGCCGGCCATGCTGTCGGGCGAGGTCACCGAGGGCAAGATCGGCGGCGGGCAAGCGATGGCGGCGATGATGGGCGCGCCCTTGCGCGAGGCGCGCGAGAATTTCGAGCGCGAATATCTCGCCGTCCAGATACGCCGGTTCTCGGGCAATATCTCCAAGACGGCGAACTTCATCGGGATGGAGCGATCGGCGCTCCACAGGAAGCTCAAGATGCTGGGAATGACCGACCGCAAGGGCGGGGAAGGCTCGTCCTGACCCCGATCGCCGGCTAGTCGCGGAACGCGGCGGCGATAAAAGCATTTGTCTTTTGGGCGGCACGACCCACATTCGCGCATAATTGACGGGCGCACATTCGCAATTGAACCGGATGGACGCCCAGATTGCGGACTGCGCAGAGCGGCCGCCAACAACAGGAGGCAGATTCATGTCCGAAAAGACTCTATCCCCGCGCCCGAGCGCGGAGAAGCCGCCCTCGGCGGAAAAGCCCGCCCCCAATAAAGCGCCCGGCGGCAAGCCACAGAACCTTCAGGATGGCTTCCTCAACCTGCTGCGCAAGAACAAGATGCCGGTGACCATGTTCCTGGTCAAAGGCGTGAAGCTGCAGGGTATCATCACCTGGTTCGACAATTTCTCGATCCTGCTGCGCCGCGATGGACAGGCGCAGCTGGTCTACAAGCACGCCATTTCCACGATCATGCCGGGCTCGCCGCTCGATGCGGATCAGTTCGCCAAACAGGGCTCGGGCGCAAAGCAGCGCCTGCTGCAGGATGTGTTCCTCAGCCGGGTGAGCGAGGCCGAGGCGCAGGTAACGATGTTCCTCGTCAATGGCGTGATGCTGCAGGGCCGGATCGCGGCCTACGACCTGTTCTGTATGCTGCTCGAACGCGAGGGCTATGTGCAGCTCGCTTACAAACACGCCGTCTCGACGATCCAGCCCGCCACCGCGGTCGATCTGTCGGACGACTGGGAAGGTGAAGAAAACTGAGCTTCGACGACGACCTGCTGGGTGAAGTCTCGCGCGGTGCGCGGGCTCTCGTCATCTGTCCCGATATTCGCGGCCAGTCCTACGAACTCGATGCCGAGTCACGGCTCGAGGAAGCGAAAGGGCTGGCGCTGGCGATCGGGATCGTGATCGCCGAGGGTTTCGTGCTGCCCGTACGGCAGGTGAAGCCCAATCTGCTGTTCGGTTCGGGACAGGTCGACAACATCCGCATCCAGTGCGAGCAGGAAGAGGCCGAACTGGTGGTCGTCGACGGTACGCTCAGCCCGATCCAGCAGCGCAATCTCGAAGACAAGCTGGCGCGCAAGGTCATCGATCGCACCGGGCTGATCCTCGAAATTTTCGGCGAACGCGCTGCTACCGCCGAAGGGCGGCTGCAGGTCGAACTGGCGCATCTCGATTATCAGCAAAGCCGTCTGGTCCGCAGCTGGACGCACCTCGAGCGCCAGCGCGGCGGTTTCGGCTTCCTCGGCGGCCCCGGCGAAACTCAGATCGAGGCCGACCGCAGGCTGATCCGCCAGCGTATGGCGCAATTGCGCAAGGAACTGGAACAGGTCCGAAAAACCCGGGCGCTGCATCGCGCGCGGCGGGGCAGGGCGCCCTGGCCGGTGATCGCGCTGGTGGGCTATACCAATGCGGGAAAATCGACGCTGTTCAACGGCTTGACCGGTTCCGACGTCATGGCGGAGGACCTCCTCTTCGCGACGCTGGACCCGACAATGCGGGCGATCGAACTGCCCGGCGTCGAAAAGGCGATCCTGTCGGACACGGTGGGCTTTATTTCCGATCTCCCCACGCAGCTGGTCGCCGCCTTCCGTGCGACGCTCGAAGAGGTGACCGGCGCCGACGTGATCGTCCACGTCCGCGACATGGCCAATCCCGACGCCGCCGCGCAGAAGCAGCAGGTGCTACAAATCCTCACGGATCTCGAGGTGATCGACGCGGAGAGCGGGGTGAGCGAGATTCCGATCGTGGAGGCGTGGAACAAGTTCGATGCCTTGCCGGACGAGCGGCGCGCAGAACTTGCCGAAATCGCCTCGCATGATGACAAGAGCATTCCGATCTCGGCGCTGACCGGGGAAGGGGTCGAGGACCTGCTCCACCGGATCGACGCGCTCCTGACACTGGACTCGCGCACTTACGAAATCGAGCTGACCGCGGGCGACGGTATGCGGAGTGCCTGGCTGCATCAGCATGGCCAGGTTATCGAGGAAAAGAGCGCCGAATTCGACGATCGACCCGTCAGGCTGTTGTCGGTGCGGCTTACGCCGAAGGAATTCGGAAGGTTTTCCTCGCTTTAGCTGGCGTTCTTCTCGTCGCGTTTGACCGCCTGCCACAGCTCTTCCTGCTGATCGAGCGACAGGTCGGGGAAGGCGCCCTCGGCGCGGGCTTCCATCGCCCGGAAGCGCCGCTCGAACTTCGCATTGGCCGCGCGCAGTGCCTCTTCGGCCTCGATACCATAGGCGCGCGCCAGATTGACTGCGGCAAACAGCAGATCGCCGGCCTCTTCCTGACGGGTCTCCAAAGAAGCCGATCCAAGCTCCTCGATTTCCTCGAAAACCTTGGCTCTCGGGCCATCGGCGTCCGGCCAGTCGAACCCGACGCGCGCGGCACGTTTCTGGAGTTTCTGCGCCCGGAGCAAACCCGGCAGCGCCTTGGCGACGCCATCCATGGCGCTGGTCGCACCGGCAGCCTCGCGTTCGGTCTGTTTAAGGTTCTCCCAGCGCGTCTCGCCCATGGTTCCGGTCTCGGCACCGAAGATATGGGGGTGGCGCGCCTCCATCTTGTCGGCGATGGCTCGCGCGACATCGGCAAAGGCGAAATGTCCGGCTTCCTCCGCGATGCGGGCATGGAACACGACCTGGAGCAACAGATCGCCGAGTTCGCCGCGCAGGTCGGTCATATCCGCGCGCTCGATCGCATCGGCGACCTCGTAGGCTTCCTCGATCGTATAGGGCGCGATTGAAGCGAAATCCTGCGCCAGGTCCCATTCGCAACCATGTTCGGGGTCGCGGAGGCGGGCCATGACGGCGAGGAGGCGGGTGAGTTGGGCGGAAGTGTCGGACATATTAGAATGATAATATATATTATGTTAAATCAGAAGCGAGTATGAGGAGGGTGCTCATCCCTCGATCATGCTGATGAACAGCACGACGATTGCGAAGATCGCGGCCCAGGACAGTGCCATCACGATGCCTTTCTTCCACGATAGCCGATGAGCCGACAAGGCGCTGACCGCGAGCACCAGAAATCCGACCAGCGAGATGATCGAGACGATGTCGAATTCGTTCATGCCGCCAGCTCCAGCCCGTCGTAACCGACGATCACACGCTTGGGCACTTCTTCCGACAGCGCGCGATAATCCATGCTTTTGTCGAGATGCGTCAGCACGGTCTTCTTCGCCTTTGTCTTCGACGCCAACTCCAGCGCCAGGCCGAGGCTGGCGTGCGTGGGGTGCGGCGCGCGACGCAGGCAATCGCTCACCAGCAGATCGACACCCGCGAAGCAGGAGAGCATCTGCGGCGTGATCTCGCTGTAATCGGTGGCATAGACCAGCGACACGCCATCGGCCTCGAGCCGGAACCCCGTGCTGTGGGTCGGTCCATGCGGCATTTCGACCCATTCGAGCGAAAAGCCGGCGACCAGCCGCTGATCGCGCAGGTCGGACAGTTCGATCAGCGTCGGGTAGCCGTGTTGGCCCTCGAAGACATAGTCGAACCGCCTGCGAAGGTTCTTCGCCGTTTTGGGGTCGGCATAGCCTGGCAGCGCATTGCTGCGCCCGTAGCGCATGACCCGCAGGTCATCGATCCCGTGGCAGTGATCGGCATGATCATGCGTCCACAGCACCGCGTCGACCCGCTCGATGTCGTTCGCGAGCAATTGCTGGCGCAGGTCGGTCGATGTATCGATCAGGATGCGTTGGCCGGCGTCGTTCTCGACCAGGATCGAGACGCGGGTCCGGCGGTTGCGCGGCTCGGCGGGGTCGCATTCGCCCCAGTCGTTGCCGATGCGCGGCACCCCGGTCGAGGTGCCCGAGCCGAGCATCAGCAATTTCACGCTGCCGCCTTGGTGAACAGCGCATGGAAATTGCGCGTGGTGGTCTGGGCGAGTTGTTCGAGGCTCTCGCCACGCAGATCGGCGAGGAAGGCTGCGGTGTCGCGGACGAAACCCGGCTCGCACGGCTTCCCGCGATGCGGCACGGGCGCAAGGAAAGGACTATCGGTTTCGACCAGCAGCCGGTCGGCCGGAACGGTCTTCGCGACTGCTTGCAGGTCGCGCGCGTTCTTGAAGGTGACGATTCCCGAGATCGAGATCGACAGCCCCAGCGCCAGCACCTTCTCGCCGAATTCGGCCGAGGCGGTGAAACAGTGGATCAGCGCCGGAAAGGCGCCCTTCCCCAACTCCTCCTCGAGGATGGCGAGCGTGTCGTCCTCGGCATCGCGGGTGTGGATGATCACCGGCAACTGCACTGCGCGCGCCACCGCGATATGCAGGCGGAACAGGCGCTGCTGCGCCGCGCGATCGGAATGCTCGTAATAATAGTCGAGCCCGGTCTCGCCGATGCCGATCACGCGGGGATTGTCGGTAGCCTCACGCAGTTCGGCCTCGGTCAGATCCTGATGATCGTCGGCATGATGCGGATGAATTCCGACGCTGGCATAAACGTCCGGCTCGCGCTCGGCGGTGCCTACGACCTGATCCCATTCGGAGCGCTTGGTCGAGATGTTGAGGAAGGTCTTCACACCCGCGCCGCGCGCGCGATCGAGCGCCGAAGCCTGATCCTCGACCAGGCCCTTATATTCCAGATGGCAGTGGCTATCGACCAGCATCACGCGGCCTCGGTTGCGGGTTCGAGGCGCGGGAAGATCGGTTCGGGCTTGGCAATGCTGTGGCCGGCCGCGACCAGCGCATCATACCAGCCCGCGTCGTCGAGATCGGCATAGCTGCGACCGTGTTCGGGGATGCCAAGCATGTCGAGCACGGCGCCAGCACGGGTCGGGATCACCGGCTGGATCGCCAGCGCTAGGTCGCGAAGGGCGATAACCAGCGTCAGCAGCACCGCCTCCATCCGCTCCGGGTCGGTCTTCTTGAGCGCCCAGGGCGCCTGTTCATCGACATATTGGTTGCAGGCCCAGACCGCCTGCATCCATGCTTCGATACCCTGGCTGAAATCGAGCGCCTCGAAGCGCTCTGGCAAGGTGTCGCGGCAGGAGGTCCGCACCGTGGCGAGTAGCGCCTCGTCGGCCTCGGCCCGAGCGAACACGCGCAAGGCACCGTCCAAGTTCTTGTGAACCATTGATAAGGCGCGCTGGACCAGATTGCCGAAACTGTTGGCCAGCTCCGCGTTGCAGCGCGCGACGATCGCCTCGGCCGAATAGCTGCCGTCCTGCCCGAAGGCGACTTCGCGCATCAGGAAATAGCGCAGATTGTCGACCCCGAAGGTTTCCGCCAGCGCCAGCGGGTCGGTGACATTGCCGAGCGACTTGGATTCCTTCTGACCGCGATTGAGGATGAAGCCGTGGCCGAACACCTTGCGCGGCAGCGGCAGATCGGCACTCATCAGGAAGGCGGGCCAGTAGACCGTGTGGAAGCGGACGATGTCCTTGCCGATCAGATGCAGGCTGGCGGGCCAGAAGCGGCGCCAGTCGTCGGTATCGTCGGGATAACCCAGCCCGGTCAGATAATTGGTCAGCGCATCGACCCAGACATACATCACGTGTTGGTCGCTGCCCGGCACCTTGACCCCCCAGTCGAAGCTCGTGCGGCTGACCGAAAGATCGCGCAGTCCACCCTCGACGAATGAAATCATCTCGTTGCGGCGGCTCTCGGGTTCGAGAAAACCGGGAGTCCTCAGCAGTTCGAGCAGCGGCTCCTGATATTTCGACAGTCGGAAGAACCAGCTCTCCTCGACGGTCCATTCGACCGGTGTGCCTTGCGGCGAAAGCTTCTCGCCGCCCTCGGTCTCGCTCAGTTCGCTGGCATCGTAATAGGCTTCGTCGCGGATCGAGTACCAACCCTCGTAGCGGTCGAGATAGAGATCGCCCTTGGCTTCCATCGCCTGCCAGATCGCCTGGCTGGCGCGGTGGTGATCGTCCTCGACCGTGCGGATGAAGCGGTCGTAGGAAATATCAAGCGCGTCGTCCATCACCCTGAAATATCCGGACATTTCATCCGCCAAAGCGCGCGGCGTACGGTCCTGCTCGGCGGCCTTGCGCGCCATTTTCAGTCCGTGTTCGTCGGTCCCGGTCTGGAACCGGACCTCGCGGCCGCGCAGCCGCTGGAAGCGGGCGATGACATCCGCCGCGATCGCCTCGTAGGCGTGACCGATGTGCGGGCGACCGTTGGGATAGTTGATCGCCGTGGTGATATAGAAGGGCTCAGCCATGGGCGCCTCCGCTAGACTGCGCCGCGCCGACGAGCAAGGTGCCGATTTCCATCACCAGCAGCCCGGGATCGTAATTGTAGGTCGGCATCTCGCCAGTCAGGCGGACGAGTTCGGCATGCGCGGCGATCCGCGGGGGGAGAAGCTTGCGGTCGAGATCGGCGAGGCCCTCGTCGAGGATCGAGCGCGCCAGTTCGAGAACTGCCTCGAGCCGCCCGCGATCGGGCCTGGTGCCGATGGCGGCGACCAGCTCGCCGCGCAGCGTGAATTCGGGATCGCCCTGCTCCGCAATCAGATGCAGGATCTGCGCGACTGGACCCAGCCCGAGTTCGACGAAAGCCAGCGCACGCCCTGGGGAACCGGCTGCGGCGGTGACGGCGGCGGCACGGGTGGCATCGTTGGCCTCGGGTGCCAGCCGCGCGACAAGCTCCGCGATCTCGCCATCCGTCAGCGCGTGGAAGCGCAATGTCCGGCAGCGCGAGCGGATGGTCGGGAGCAGCTTGGCCGGGCGATGGCTGACCAAGAGGAAGAAGGTACCCACCGGCGGCTCCTCCAGGCTCTTGAGCAGGGCGTTCGAGGCGTTGCGCTCCATATCGTCGGCAGGGTCGACGATGATCGCGCGCCGCTCGCCCATCGTCGGTCGGGTGTTGAGCCGCTGCTGCATGGTGCGGACTTGCCCGATGGTGATGTTGCGCTTGATCTCGAAGGGCTTGCCTTCGTCGCGCTTGCGCTCCTCCTTGTCGTCTTTGGGCAGATGCGTGAGGACATGGATATCGGGATGGTGCGCGACGCCGGGATCGGCCCCGACCAGTTCGCGTGCCGCAGCGAGGGCGAAGTGCATCTTGCCCAGACCGGACTTGCCCGCGAGCAGCCAGGCATGGTGCATCCGCTCGCCCGCCATGGCATCGCGCCAGGCCGACCATGCCGCGTCATGGCCGATCATGCGCTGGATCCGGTTTCTAGCAGCGGATCGATCGCGGAGAGAATGCGCGCGTGGACTTCATCCACCGAACCCTCGCCCCCGATTATCGCGAAGCGCTCGGGCTCGGCGGCTACGAATTCGATGAAGGCGGCGTTGACGCTCGAATGATAACTTGCCTCGCGCCCGCCGATCGCATCGGAGACCGCGCCGTCGCGAGCGGCAAGCCGGTCGGCAGCAGTCGATCCATCAACTGCAATGACCAGCGTCAGATCGGGCAACAGGCTTTCGCTGCCAAGCGTGTGGAGCGAGCGAACCATCTCATCGCCGAGCAATCCGGCTTTGCCCTGATAGGCGCGGCTGGAGTCGAGGAAACGGTCGCAGACGACCCAGCGCCCCTCGTCCAGCGCCGGACGGATCAGGTGCTCGACATGATCGGAGCGTGCCGCGGCGAACAGCAGCGCCTCGGCGCGCATCCCCCAACCCTCGCCCGGCGGATCGAGCAGCAGCGCACGGATCGCCTCGGCTCCGGGCGTCCCCCCCGGTTCGCGGGTGAGCAGGGCATCGATCCCTCGCAGCTCGAGCGCGGCCGCCAGCAGGCGGGCCTGGGTGGACTTGCCCGTCCCCTCTCCTCCCTCGAGCGCGATAAAGCGACCGCAGCTCACGTGAACCACCCCAGCAACCCGTTGAAAACACGCCGCAGCAGGTTCGCCTCGACGATCGTCTGTGTCGCGACCAGCGGGACCGAATTGACCTGCTCGCCATCGACGCTGATCAGCAGCCGGGCCACTTCCTCGCCCTGCTCGATCGGCGCGCGCAACGGACCCTCGTAGCGAATGGTCAGATCGATATCCGCTTCCCGGTCGCGCGGGATCGAAAGCCGGACGGGAGCCTGCGCCGCCAAGGTGACCGCACCCGCGCTGCCATCCTGCACCCTTGCGTCGGCAATCGCTTCGTTCCTCTCGAACAGGCGGATGCTGTCGAAATTGGCGAAACCCCATTCGATCAGATCGCGCGATGCAGCATTGCGCGCTCGGCCACTGGGGCTCGCTGCGACCACCATGACCAGCCGACGCCCGTTGCGCTCGGCGCTGCCGAGAAAGCCATATCCGGCCTGATTGGTGAAGCCGGTCTTGATCCCGTCCGCGCCTTCGACGCTGCCGGTTATCGGATCGTGGTTGCGCTGTGTGATGCCGTTGTATTCGAGCCCCGTCGCGCCGAAGAAATGGCGATACTTGCTCGGATGGTGGCGCACCATGGCGCTTCCCATCGTCACCAGATCGCGCGCGGTGGTAAAGGTCCGGCCCTCGTCCATCCAGCCGTTGGGAGTGTTGAAATGGCTGTCGCGCATTCCGTATTTGGCGGCGGTGGCATTCATGCCCTCGAGCCATTGCCTGACCGAGCCTGCCGCGCCTTCGGCGAGCACAACCGAGGCGTCATTGCCGGAAACCGTGGTAATGCCGTGCAGCAGTTCGTCGACCGTGACCCGCGCGTCGTGGGGCAGATACATGGTCGAGCCAACCCGACTCCAGCGCCGAAAGGTGTCGGGCCGGATGGTCATCACCTGCTCCGGAAACAGCCGTTGATCCTCGATCATATCGAACGCCAGCAACGCGGTCATGACCTTGGTGATCGAGGCCGGCATGAACCGGCGGTCGCTCTCGCGCGCGAACAGCGTCTGGCCGCTCGACAGATCGACGAGCAGCGCGATCGGCGCGTCTTGCGCGCCCGGAGGGCGCGGGGCATCCCGCTGAGGGGCAGGGCCTGCAGCGCCCAGCATGACGGCTGCCAGGCAAAGTGCGACGGTTCGGATCAAATGTGCTCCCGCCCCCGGGAGCACCCGGCGGCCTATCTCAGCGTTACAATCTGAGCGCCGCTATAACCGGCACCGCGCACCTTGGCGAGCGCGGTCGAGGCCTGTCCACGGGTCGTGAAGGGACCGGTTCGCACCCGCCACAGCCTGCCGACGGGTTCGAGATAGCCGTCGATGCTGCTGGCAACCCGCTCGGCGGCGGCCTTTGACGAGTAAGCTCCGGCCTGCACTACGTAATTGCCATCGCCCGACGGTTTCGGCGCCGGGTCGGGCGTGGCGACGGGTGCAGGAGCGGCTGCCGGTGCAGCGCCGGTCGCCCGGACCGTGCCGCTCGTGACCTCGTCCTCGAGCGGAACCCGGTTCGAGGGCGCACCGGTGTTGGGATCGACCGAGCGGATGGCCGAGGGCGCGGCGTTGGCAAGCGCAGCAGCCTCTTCGCCTTCCGCGCGGGTCAGCGAGGCCGAGCCCACCGCGGGAAGCTTGCGCTTGAGCACTTCGAGCAGGCCCGGCGGCGTTTCCATGCGCAGGCCTGCGGTGCGGTCGGCGCGCAGTTCGGCGCGGTCTTCTTCGGGCGGATTGACGCGGCGAACGCGGACAGGCGTGCCCTCGCCCACGCCAAGCTGCGCGCGGGCATCGGGCGAGAGTGCGATCAGCCGGGCATTGGTCATCGGCCCGCGTCGCTCGACGCGCACCAGGGCCGTCTGCCCGCTCTCGAGCGAAGTGACCTCGACATAGCTCGGCAGCGGCAGCGTGCGGTGTGCGGCGCTGATCCCGCTCGCGCCCGGCTCGTCGAAGGTCGCATAACCGACCTCGTCGTAATTGAGCACATCGACGGGGGTATGGGTGATGCCGTCGATAGTGAAAGGTTCGCCGACCACGACCGGATAATCGGCCTGCGGACCTGTCTGAACCCCGCGATCGATCATCGCGTCGGACGCCATCGGCGCGCTCTCGACCGCGGTTGCGCCCGGAATGCAGGATGCGAGCGCAAAGCCCAGTGCGACCGGGCCCAGACGCGTCAGGTTCTTAACGGGAAATCTCATCTGCCAGCAAACCCACACTCATGGCGTAGTAATTGGAGCAGTTATATTCGAGGATAACCCGATAATTTGACGTTAACAGCCAGGCCGGTGTGCCCGGCCCATCGGGCTGGAACAGCGAGGCCATCGTGGTTTCTCCCATCGAGCGCAGCGGCTGAACCCCGAGTTCGCGCCATTCGGCGACCATCTTGAACTGGCTGTGGCGCTCGTGCACCCGTGCGCAGACCGGCGCGACGAGCTCGGTGCTGACGGAGGCGGTATCGAAACCGCGCGGTACCGATGCGCTCACGCCCCAGGGCTGGCCGGTCCGCCAGCCTGCGTCGCGGAAGTAGTTGGCGATCGAGGCCAGTGTGTCGGCGCGGTTGGTGAAGATATTGGCGACCCCGTCACCGTCGCCGTCGGTGGCGAGGCGCAGGTAAACGCTCGGCAGGAACTGCGGATTGCCGAAGGCACCCGCCCAGCTGCCCTGAAGCTCGGATCGCGAAAAGCCGCGATCGGCGACCTTGAGCAGGGCGAGGAACTCGTTTTCGAACAGCTCACGACGGCGGCCTTCCCATGCCAGCGTGGCCAGCGCCTGCGACAGATCGAACCCGCCCCGGACGTTGCCATAGGCCGTCTCATGGCCCCAGATCGCGACCAGGATTTCACCGGGCACGCCATACTCGCCTTCGATCGCGCTGAGCGTGCCGCGAGCATTGGCATATTCGCGACGTCCGGGGCCGATCCGCGCCTGATCAACATGGCGGGCGATGTAGTCGGACAGCGGCGGGAATCCCGAGCGCGTCGGTGAGCCGGGCTGCGCCTGGTCGAGCTCGATAACGCGGCGATTGGGCTGAAGCCCTGCGGTCATCCGCGCGATCGTGCCCTCGCTGACCCCTTGCGCCCGCGCCTTGGCCATCAGCAATTGGACATAGGCATCGAAGGACATGTCCTGCGCATAGGCAGGCTGGGCGGCGAAGATCGCCGCAGCGATGGCGATGGTCTTGCTCAAGCGCTTGAGCATCGGACGTTTGAATATCATGGGCGCTCCCTCGCACATCGCCAATGAACGCGATATGTCTTGCGTCTCCTATCCACCACGCTCCGGCTTGTTCCGAGGCATGACAGATCGCCGCGCGTCAGGGCGTGACAATCCCGCGCCCGCCCATTAACGGCAGGCACCGAGCGGACAGGTGGCAGAGTGGTCGAATGCAGCGGTCTTGAAAACCGCCGATGCGCAAGCATCCGTGGGTTCGAATCCCACCCTGTCCGCCACATTTGCCAGCCCGTCCGCCCTGACCTTCAGCGCTTTTTGCCGACCAGAGATTGGGCGAGGCGGTCTTTGACCGGATAGTCCTCCGCCTTGACGCTTGACTGGTTCTTGAGTGCGCGGTGGTCCTCGATAATCCCGCCGTCGCGCTTGCCGAGGTTCTCGTCTTTTTCGCCCTGCGGGTCGTCGTCGATTTCATATTCCATATGTCGTCTCCTCGATAGCTCAACCATCGAGGAGGCAAGGTGGTCCGGCGGCGGGCGACGAGACGATGGTCTGGCGCGCCGGATGGCTGCGCGTGTCAGATATGCACCGCGCGGTCGTAGGCGGCGAGCACGCTCTCGTGCATCATCTCGGACAGCGTCGGATGCGGGAAGATGGTCTGCATCAGCTCGGCCTCGGTGGTCTCGAGCTGCTTGCCGACGGTGTAGCCCTGGATCAGTTCGGTCACCTCGGCGCCGATCATGTGGGCACCGAGCAGTTCACCGGTCTTGGCGTCGAACACCGTCTTGACGAAGCCCTCGGCCTCGCCGAGCGCGATCGCCTTGCCATTACCGATGAAGGGGAAGCTGCCGACCCGGACCTCGTGCCCCGCTTCCCTGGCCTTGGCCTCGGTCAGCCCGACGCTGGCGATCTGCGGGTGGCAATAGGTGCAGCCGGGAATGTTGGCTCGGTCGAGCGCGTGGGGGTGGACCTCGTCGTTGCCGAGTTCCTGCGCGATCGCTTCGGCGGCGGTGACGCCTTCGTGGCTGGCCTTGTGCGCCAGCCAGGGCCCCGGTGTGCAATCGCCGATCGCCCACAGCCCCTTGCTCTTGGTCCGGCCGTAGGGATCGATCTGGATGAAGCCGCGGTCCATTTCGGCAAGCTTTTCGAGCCCGATATCCTCGGTGTTGGGGACGATGCCCACGGCGACGATCACATGGCTGAATTCGGTGGTCTCGACCTTGCCATCCTTGCCCTTGATCTTCGCGGTGACGCCCTTGGCTGCGACCTTCAGGTCCTCGACACCGGCACCTGTCTTGATCGCAATGCCCTGTTTAGTCAGCGATTTTGCAAGGAAGGCGGAAACCTCCTCGTCCTCGACCGGGACAACGCGGTCGAGCATTTCGACCACGGTTACTTCGGCGCCCATGTCGTTATAGAAGCTGGCGAATTCGATCCCGATCGCACCCGAGCCGATGACCAGCAGCTTGCCCGGCATTTCCTTGGGCGTCATCGCATGGCGATACGTCCAGACGCGTTTGCCGTCCGATTTGGCGAAGGGCAGCTCGCGCGCCCGCGCTCCGGTGGCGACGATGACATGCTTCGCCTCGAGCTTCTGCTCGCCCTTGTCGGTCTTCACCGTCAGCGAGGTCGGGCCGGTCAGTCGGCCTTCGCCCATATGCACCGTGATCTTGTTTTTCTTCATCAGGTGGGTGACGCCCTGATTGAGCTGCTTGGCGACGCCGCGGCTGCGCTTGACCACCGCCTCGAGATCGGCCTCTATCTCCTTGGCCTTGAGCCCGTAATCGCCAGCATTCTGCATATAGTGGAATATCTCGGCCGAGCGCAGCAGCGCCTTGGTCGGGATGCAGCCCCAGTTGAGGCAGATCCCGCCGAGCAGCTCGCGCTCGACGATCGCGGTCTTGAGCCCAAGCTGCGCAGCCCGGATCGCCGCGACATAGCCGCCCGGCCCGCTCCCCAGAACGATCAGATCGTATTTTTCAGCCATACCAACCTTGTGCGTTGCTGTGCCCGGCGCGCGCGAAGTCCCCAGCGGGAGGTGACACTACTACGGGTTCTAAGACATGCGACTTTCGCCGCTGCGCCGCGGAATTCTGCGGCCTTGTGCAAATGCCACTGTGGCTTTCCGGAAGCGCAAGGTCACAGCCCGGTTCGGCTTTTGCCGAAGCCGGAAATGCAGCGGAAAATCGGGTGCGAATCATGGTCCGACCATGGCCCAGTGCTACCCGTGTAGGAAAGCGTTCAGGCATCGTTCTGCGCCCCCGCCTTTTCGCGCAGCGGCAACGCCGCTTCGGCGGAGAGCCGCACCGGACGCGGGCGATCCTCGTCGTCGAGCAGGACGAATTTGAAGGTTCCCTCGGCAACGCGAGTGGTCGCCTCGCCATTGCGCTCGCGGGCGATGGCCTCGGCCTCGACCGTCATCGAGGTCTTGCCGACCGCGACGATATCGCAATAGACCGAGAGCTCGTCGCCCACCGCCATCACGCCGGGAAAAGCGAAATCGCTGGCCGAGACTACCACCGCCTTGCCCTGCCCTGCCCGGCTTGCGAGCGCGCCTGCGCCGAGCGCCATCTGGCTCATCAGCCAGCCGCCGAATACCCCGCCATAGGGATTGGTGTCGGCAGGCATGGCGGTGATCCGGATCATCGGGACGCGCTCGGTCATGATTGGCTTCCCATCAAGCGGATGTATTCCTCGCGGACCCAGCCCGAGCGGCACGGGCCCTCGTAATTGCGCGCGTTCGGAACCGGAGATCCGGTCCCGCAATTGATCAGTTCCTCGACCTCCTCGCCTTCCTCGACCGCATCAGCCGGGGGCGGATAGACGATGCCGATCCAGCCGCCGACCTTCTGGCACATGGCGACGCCGGTGCCCGCGGCGAGCTGGTCGACTTCCGAAGCGCTCCCGGCAGGCGCGGCGCGCACTGTCAGCGTGTCCTCGCCGCGCGGATTGAAACTGGTGACCTCGCCATAGCTGGCGCAGGCCGCGAAACGCCGCCCGTCGAACCCGATCTGCACCGGCCGCGCGTCGACCACGGCGGCCTCCTCGGCGGACTGCATGTCGTAGGTGCGAGGCTCGCCCGGGTCGTTCTGGTAATCGCAGGCGGTCGCGCCCAGCAGGACGATAGACGCGCAGAGGCTCGCTATCTTTTTCATGCGGCGATCGTTCATCAAACCACCAGGCCCATCGGGTTTTCGCACAATTGCTTGAAGGCTTCCATCAGCTGCGCGCCGTCGGCACCGTCGATGGCGCGGTGGTCGAAGCTGCCGCTGGCGGTCATCACGGTGGCGACCTGGAGCGCGCCGTCGACTACATAGGGCCGCGGCTCGCCCGCGCCGACCGCCATGATCATGCCCTGCGGCGGATTGATCACCGCATCGAACTGCTTGATCCCGAACATGCCGAGATTGGAGAGGCTGGCGGTGCCCCCCTGATATTCGTGCGGCTGCAATTTGCCCTCGCGGGCCTTCTCGGCCAGCGCCTTCATCTGTGTGCTGATCGAGGCGAGCCCGCGGGTGTCGGCCTCGGTGATGATCGGGGTGATCAGCCCGCTGGGCGCGGCGACCGCCACCGAGACATCGGCGCGGGTGTATTTGTGGATCGTCTCGCCCTGGAAGCTGACGTTGCATTGCGGCACCCGCATCAGCGCGCGCGCTAGCGCCTTGATTAGCAGATCGTTGACCGAAAGCTTGACCCCGTCGGCCTCGAGTGTGGCGTTGAGCTGCTTGCGCAGGTCGAGCAACGCATCGAGCCGGACATCGACCGCGAGATAGTAATGCGGGACCTGCTGCTTGCTCTCGGTAAGCCGGCGCGCGATGATCTTGCGCACGCTGGAGAGCTTTTCTTCCTCGTAGGGTGCACCGTATTCGCTCTCGGCGGGGGTCTTCGACGGTGTGCGCGGCGCGGCCATCTCGGCGGTGGCATCGTCCTGAGGTTTCGCGGGAGCGGCGGTGCCCGCCTCGACGGCTTCGACATCGGCTTTGACGATGCGGCCGTTGGGGCCGCTGCCGTTCACTTTGGCTAGGTCGATGCCCTGCTGCTCGGCGATCCGCTTGGCAAGCGGGCTGGCGATGATGCGATCGCCCTCGGGTTTGGGTGCGGGCCCTTCGACTGGTTCAGGGCGAACGGGGGTGGGTTCTTCCTTGGCTTGGGAATCTTCTGCACCATCATCCGTTCGTGCCGAACCTGTCGAAGCACGCGCGCTGTCCTTGCCATCGTCAGAAGAGCTCTCACCATCCCCGCCCTCGGCCACCGCCTCCACATCCTCGCCCTCTTCGGCGAGCATTGCGATCACGGTGCCGACCTTCACGCCCTCGCTGCCTTCCTCGACCGCAATCGAGGCCAGTATGCCTTCGTCCACCGCTTCGAATTCCATCGTCGCTTTGTCGGTTTCGATCTCGGCCATGATGTCGCCCGAGCTGATCGTGTCGCCCGGCTTGACCAGCCATTTGGCGAGCGTGCCTTCCTCCATGGTGGGGGACAGGGCGGGCATCTTGATGGCGATCGGCATGGGGTGGAGCGCGTCCTCGCTGCGTCGGAATGGCGTGCCGCACCTCTGGCCAATTTGCCCGCTTCCCGCAAGGTTCTTGCACAGAATACCAATAAGCCGGATACCCCCCAATTCTGAGCATTTGGGGAGCGAAGAGAGCCGATGCGCAAATACCTTGTCGTCATGGACGAGACCGAGGAGGCCAAGAGCGCGCTGCGCTTCGCCAGCCACCGCGCCGCGCGGACCGGGGGATCGGTGCATATCCTGGCCCTGGTGCCGCGGCAGAATTTCAACGCCTTCGGCGGTGTGCAGGCGACCATCGAGCAGGAAGCGCGCGAGCGCGCCGAGGTGATGGCCAATTCCGCGGCGGGAAACATCTTCGCCGAGAGCGGCAAGATGCCGCAGATCGCGGTGCGGCTGGGCGACCCCGAAGCGATCGTGCGAACCTATCTGGAGGAGCGCGAGGATATCGCGGCGCTGGTGCTGGGCGCGAGCGCCGAGGGTGGACCGGGCCCGCTGGTGAGCCACTTTTCCGCACATGCGGGGACGCTACCCTGCCCGCTGTACATCATACCCGGCGGGCTCGACCGAGAGGCGCTCGACCGGCTGGCCTGAGCGGCTGACCTGAGCGGCTGGCTTGAGCGGGGCTGGTTTCGCAACGGCGCCGCTCAGGTGCGCGTGCCGCGGGTCGGATAATCCTTATCGGCAATGAAATCGATGCTCTCGAGCAGCTGGTCGAGATCGGGCCGGGTGAAGGGCGCGCTCTGGACCACTTCGAAATAGACCGAGCGGTCGGGTTTCAGCAGGAACAGTCCGGGCTCGGAAAAAACTTTAGGCTCCTTGCTGTCGGCGCGCGCGGCGGAAAGGAACAGACCCCATTCACGCGCCTGATCCTCGCTCAGCGAATGCGCCAGCGGAAGGTCGTGCGTGTCCCATTCCTCATGCGCGGTCGCGGCGCGCTCGGGCGAATCCATCGAGATCGCGAAGACATTGACCCCGCGGCTGGTAAAATCCTCCAGCCGCCCGCCGAGCTCGGTGAGGTATTGCTTGCAGATCGGGCAATGGCTGCCGCGATAGAACACCAGCATGGTGAAAGCGTCGGGATGCTGGTCGGACAGCACGTACCGCGCCTTGATTGTCAGCGGAAGGTCGAGGTGGGGCGCGGCGGCGCCGGGGGTCAGCATGGGGGTATCTCCTTTCCCCATGCAATGTGTGCGATGCGCGGCTGTTCCGGGAAGAGGGCGGCGGGGCGGTAAAGGAACACGCCCGACCACCGCCCCGCAGCCCTACTTCTTGTTGCGCCCCTGGTGCCGGATGTTCGCAGGGCGGCCGCGCTGGCCCTGTGCATGCTGACCTGTCGCGGACTTGCCCTCCCCAGACTTGCCCGTTGGGGACTTACCCTGCGCTGGCTTGCCCTGCGCGGGTCTGCCCTGTGCGGATTTGCCCTGTGCGGATTTGCCATGCGCCGGTTTCCCCTTTGCCGGGCCACCCTTGCCTCTTGGGGGACCGCCCTTGTCGCCCTGGCCACCAGAGCGCCCGCCGGGACGCCCACCACTGCGACCGCCCGGCTTCTTGCGCCCACCATCGCGGTTGCCGCGCGGTTCGATGCCCTTGCCTTCGCTTTCGGGCACCTCGAACTTCAATGCCCCGGTCAGCGCATTGGCTTCGGCCAGCGTCAGCTTGAGCTTGTCGCCGACCGAATAGCTGGTGCCGCTGCCCTCGCCCACAAGCGTCTGCGACGCCTCGTCGTAGCGGAAATACTCGCGGCCCAGCGTCGAGACCGGGACCAGCCCGTCGCCGCCCAGCTTCTCGATCGTGGCGAAGAAGCCGAAGCCCTGCACGCCGGTAATCCGGGTGTCGAAGGTCTCGCCCACCCGGCCCGAGAGCCAGGCGGCGACATAGCGGTCGATGGTGTCGCGTTCGGCTTCCATCGCGCGGCGTTCGGTCTGGCTGATCGCGTCGCTGATCGCTTGCAGCGAATCGCGGTCGCGGTCGGCGAGGCCACTACCTGCCGGCAGCCCACTTTCCGGCTTGGGCTGTTCGAGCTTGTAGGCATCGACCAGCGCGCGGTGGACCAGCAGATCGGCATAGCGCCGGATGGGCGAGGTGAAATGCGCGTAGGAGCCCAGCGAGAGGCCGAAATGCCCGGCATTGGCGGGGCCGTAATACGCCTGCGACTGGCTGCGCAGCACCGCTTCCATCACCAGCACCTTCTCTGCCTCGTCGGTGACATCCTTGAGCAGGCGGTTGAACAGGCTGGGCGTGATCACCTGGCCCAGCGCGATCTTGCGACCCTGCGTCGCCATATATTCGCGCAAGGCGATCAGCTTGTCGCGGCTCGGCGGTTCGTGGACGCGATAGACCACCGGGGCGGTCTTGGCCTCGAGCGCCTTGGCCGCGGCGACATTGGCGGCAATCATGAAATCCTCGACCACGCGGTGGGCATCGAGCCGCTCGCGCACCGCGATTTCCTCGATCTGGCCCTTGTCGTTCAATCGCACCTGCCGCTCGGGCAGGTCGAGCTCGAGCGGATCGCGCGCGGACCGCGCCTGGTGGAGCAGCTTCCACGCGCCCCATAGATGGGTCAGCGCCTCGGGCGCGTCGCCGGAATCGATAGCGGCCTGCGCGTCCTCATAGGCGATGTTGCGCGCCAGCCGAACGATGGCGCGGGTGAAGCGCCATTCGGTAATCTGGCCCGCGGGCGAAATCCGCAGATGGCAGGCCATCGCCGCGCGGTCGACATCCTGCTTGAGCGAGCAGACATCGGCGCTGAGCACCTCGGGAAGCATCGGCACGACCTGGTCGGGGAAATAGACCGAATTGCCGCGCTTGCGCGCCTCCTTGTCGAGCGCGCCGCCGGGGCGGACGTAGAAGGCGACATCGGCGATGGCGACGATGGCGCGGTAGCCACCCGATCCGTCTGGCTCGGCCCAGATCGCATCGTCGTGATCGCGCGCATCGGCGGGGTCGATCGCCATGATCGGCACTTTGCGCAAATCCTCGCGCTTGTCGTCCGAGAGCGGCAGCTTGGCGGCGTGTTTGGCCTCTTCGACGACCTCGTCTGGGAAGACATGCGGGATTCCGTGCTTGGCTATGGCGATCATGCTGAAGCTCTTGGGGGCCAGCGGATCGCCGACCACCTCGACCACTTTGACCCCGGCGCGCGGCGAATTGCCGGTGCGCTCGACGATCACCAGCTCGCCATCCTCGGCACCGCCGAGATCGGAGATGGGTGAGGAATTGCGGACCTTCTTGTCGACCGGCGCGAGCCAGGCCTTGCCAGCCTGGTCGATCTCGACGACCCCCATGAGCCCTTCGCTGCGCGCGGGCAGTTTCTTCATGGGATGCGCGCGCCAGCCGTGCTCGGTCTGCTCGGTGCGCGCGAGGATCCGGTCGCCGCGCTTGAGTGCGCCGTGTTTCTTACTTTCCTTGACCAGCAGGCGCTGCGGCTTGCCTTCGGCCTCGGGGTCCTCGCTCTCGGGTTCGGCGTAGAGCTCGCCATCCTCGATCGATACGATCTTGAGCACGGTGACCTTGGGGACATCGCCCGAACGATGATAGGCGGTGCGCTTACCGTCGATGAGCCCTTCCTCGGCCATCTGCTTGAGCCGCTTCTTGAGCGTGATCTTTTCCTGCCCCTTCAGCCCGAACGCCTTGGCGATTTCGCGCTTTCCCGCAGCGCCATCGTAGCTCTGGATGAACTCGATGATCTCGGTCTGGGAGGGCATGCCGGCTGTGCGGCTGGTGGTATCGGTTTTCTTATTCATGCCTCGCCATATGGGGTCGCGGCTACTCGCTGTCATCCTCTTCGACTGAGACGGGCGCGAATTGTCCCGCCGGGACCGCGCTGGCGACGGGGCTGCAGGCGCCTTGCGCGGAGCAGGCGTTGACCCCGAAGAACCAGTCGTCGCCGCGGACAGCCGTCAGATCGGTACGGAGGGCCGCAGTGCTGGGCACCACCACCACCGGCGCGGTTTCCCAGGAGGGCTGATCGGTCCGGCGGCGGTAGACCTCGTAGCTGGCTGCGCCCGCCACGGGCGCCCATTCGATCAGCGTCGAGGTGCGAACCGCGGCCTGCGCCGTGGGGGCCGGCGGCACGGGCACGGAGGCCAGCCGGTCGAGCGCGAGGACATTGAGCTGGGTCACCCTGGCGAGATAGGCGAAATCCATCTCATCGACCGTATCGCCATAGGTTGTGCCATCCTCGGTGCGGAGGTCCTGGTGCTGGTGGTCGTAATCCTCGACCGCTACGCTGAAGCGCACTGCGGGATAGCCCGCCTCGAGGAAGGGGATCTGGTCCCCGCCCCGCCCCATGCGATCGACCCGCCAGATCTGGCGGACATCGAGACCGGCCTCGTCTTGCTCGGCGAGGCTGTCGATCCAGCGCGAGAGGTTGCGGCTGGGCGAATCGTTCTCGCCGCCCTCGCGGCGCTGCGCGGCGCGCAAGGGATCGGTGAGATCGGCACGCGGGCCTTCGGAGAACACCCGGACGTGGTCGGGATCGCAAAAACCGTCGCTGCCGCAGCTGTTGCCGACGACATCGTTGTTGAGCACCGCCTTGACCGTGAAGCCCTGCTCGCCGAGCCAGTCGGCCAGCAGCTGGCCGCCAAAAAGTCCCTGTTCCTCACCCGAAAGCAGCGCATAGACGATGGTGGTCGGATGGCTGTTGGCAGACAGCACCCGCGCCGCCTCGATCACCAGCGCAGTGCCTGAACCGTCGTCATTGGCGCCCGGCGCATCGCTGGTAAAATCGGACACATCCGAAACCCGGCTGTCGATGTGCCCCTGGACGACCACGACTTCGTTCGGGCGTTCGGTGCCGCGCTGAATGGCGACGACATTGCGCAGCCGCGTCGGGGTCGGCACCCGGGCTCCCTCGATCATTCGCTCGGGCAGGACCACTTCGAGACAATTGCCGCAATCGGCCGCGATGTTGCGCATTTCCTCCGCGCCCCAATCGATCGCCGCGCCGATCCCGCGCTCGGGATCGTCCTGTTCGGACAGCGTGTGGCGGGTCCCAAAGGAAACCAGCTTTTCCACATCGGCGCGCAGCCGCTCGGCGGAAACCTTGTCTGAGGGCGGGGTATGGGCGGCAAGCGGGGTGGCAAGGAGGGCGGCGAGCAGGGCGATTTTTCTCATGGCCCCTACCGTCGCGGGATTATGCGCAAAGATCAACGCCCCTTCCGTCCACAGCTCCGTATCACGTTCCCGATCCCCGGACGAAGCTCAATAGGCGCGCGCCAGCAGCACCCGCTCGACCGCGGGTTCGCCGGTGAAGATGCAGGGCCCGTCGACGGGAAGCGCGTCGATCGGCACATTGCGGACGGTCAGCTTGAGCGCCTTCAACCGCTCGACAACCGCATCGAGCGCAGGGCCGGTGGGCTTCGACCATTGCACTTCGAGCCAGCCCGGATAGCGCTTGTCCTCGGCGAAATGCGCTTCGACCGTCGCCATGTCGGTCACGTTGCGGGTGATGTTCGCCTCGCGCCGCTCGCTGGCCTGTTCCAGCAAACCGGCCTGGATCTCAGCGAGCGTCCCCGTGATGGACTGCGCCAGCGCATCGCGCGCCGGGTTTTCGAATGCAGGCTTGCCGGAGCCGGCGTCCCACAGGCTGTCGCGGCGCAGCAGCGAGACCACGCCCTGCTCCATGTCGCGGCCACCAACCTCGACGATGACGGGGGCACCCTTGCGCACCCAGTCCCAGCGCTTGGCTGCGGCCTTGCCGGGCTTGGTATCGAGCAGCACGCGCACCGGCTCGCCGAAAGCGCGCTCGGCGGCCAGCATAGCGCGCAATTCCTCGCAATAGGCGAGGAGTGCCTCGTCCTCTGGCTTGTCGCGCAGCATCGGCAGGATCACCACCTGCCAGGGCGCGATCTGCGGCGGCACGCGCAGGCCGTCATCGTCGCCATGGGTCATGATGATTGCGCCGACCATGCGAGTCGAGACGCCCCAGCTGGTGGTGTGGCAATAGGTCTGGCCGCCATCCTTGTCCTGGAACTGGATGCCGCTGGCGCGCGCGAAATTGGTGCCGAGATAGTGGCTCGTTCCGGCCTGCAGCGCCTTTCCGTCCTGCATCATCGCCTCGATCGACCAGGTCTCGACTGCGCCGGGGAAGCGTTCGTTCTCGGGCTTCTCGCCCGCGATCACCGGCAGGGCGAGATCGTCTTCCGCGAAGGCGCGATAGACCTCGAGCATCCGCAAGGTGTGCTCGCGCGCCTCGACCTCGTCGGCATGCGCGGTGTGGCCTTCCTGCCAGAGGAATTCGCTGGTGCGCAGGAACATCCGCGTGCGCATCTCCCAGCGCACGACATTGGCCCATTGGTTGAGTTTCAAGGGCAAGTCGCGCCAGCTGCGGATCCAGCGGGCCATGGCATCGCCGAAAATGGTTTCCGAGGTCGGGCGCACCACCAGCGGTTCTTCCAGCTTGGCCTCGGGATCGGGGACCAGTCCGCCATCCTTGCCCGCGATCAGCCGGTGATGGGTGACCACCGCCATTTCCTTGGCGAACCCCTCGACATGCTCGGCCTCGCGCTCGAAATTGGCGAGCGGGATGAACAGCGGGAAATAGACATTGTCGTGGCCGGTGGCCTTGATCCGGTCGTCGAGCAGCCGCTGCATCCGCTCCCAGATGCCGAAGCCCCAGGGCTTGATCACCATGCAGCCGCGCACCCCCGATTCCTCGGCCATGTCGGCGGCGGCGATGACCTCCTGATACCAAGCGGCGAAATCACCGGCGCGGCGGGCGGTCAGGGCGTGGCGAATCTCGGCCATCGGGCAATCTCGTTCAATGAATCAAGGAAGGGCGCATCCCTAGCCGGAAGGGTCGAGGCGCGTCGAGACGGGTTTTACACGAAAGAGCAAGGCACGCCGCTAGCTGTCGAGTTCGTCTAGCTTCTTCTGCATCGCCGCCATCTGTTCGCGCATCTGCGCCAGCTCGTCCTTCGGTGCGGGCCTGGCAGTAGGCGGCTTGGCAATGGGCGGCTTGCCCCCGGGCATGAAGACCTCGGCGGCGTTCTGCATCAGCTTGAGATTCGTCTCGACCATCCGGGCCATCGGATTAGCCTCGACCCCCTTCTGGAACGCTTCCTGCAATTGCTCGCGATTCTTGCGGAAGCTGGCCATGCTGGCTTCCAGATAGCTGGGCATCATGCCCTGCATCGAATTGCCATACATCGAGATCAGATCGCGCAAAAAGCTGACCGGAAGCATCTGTTCGCCGGTGCTCTCCTGCTCGACGATGATCTGCGTCAGGATGGTGTGGGTGATGTCATCGCCGCTCTTGGCGTCGATCACCGAGAAATCGACATTCTCGCGGGTCATCTTCGCCAGATCGTCGAGCGTGATATAGCTCGAAGTGTCCGTGTTGTAGAGCCGCCTATTGGCGTATTTCTTGATGACGATGGGGTCTCCATCGCGCGTGCGCTTGGCCATGTGTTGACGTCCCTCTCGCTCTGTCACGATGCTGCATTAGCACCTGCACAATGTGCAGCGCAACACGGGTGCGGAATCCGGGCCGGTCAGCCGAAGCGGTCGCCGAGCGCGGTCAGCAATTCATATTGCGAAAGAGCAGTTTGCCGCGCAGCATCGGGCAAGTGATAGGGCAGCGAGACCCAGTCGCCCTCGTACAAATCGGGAGCCTGCGCGAGGTCGACGACGATCATGTCCATCGAGACCTTCCCGAGGATGGGAAGCTGGCGGGTGCCATGCACCAGATGCGCGCCCGCCCAGCTGCGAAGGATGCCATCGGCATAGCCGAGGGAGACCACCCCGACGCGCATCGGCGCGGGCGCGGTGAAGGCCGCGTTATAGCCCACAGTGGCGCCAGCGGGGACATCGCGGACCTGCAGCAAGGCCGCTTCGGGGTATGCCACCTGGCGGATGGTGGCGGCGAATTCGGGCCGCGGAACGCCACCGTAGAGCGCGAGGCCGGGACGGGTCAGGTCGCAATGGTAGTCGGGGCCAAGTGCGATACCGGCGCTGTTGGCGAGGCTCGCTTCGCGATGCGCCACCAGCGGGATGACTTGGCGAAAGGTCGCGAGCTGGCGCGCGTTCATCGCGCTGTCTTCGTCGGCACAGGCGAGATGCGACATCAGTACCTCGACATCGAGGCTTTGGAGTAGCGGATCGCCGACCTCGGCGGGACTTATTCCGAGCCGGTTGATCCCGCTGTCGACCATCAGGTCGCAGCGCCCGCCGCCGCTTTCGGTCCAGACCCGCGCCTGATGCAGGCTGTCGATCACCGGGCGCACGCCGGTGGCGCGGGCGTAGGCTGCCTGCGCGGCGTCGAGCACCCCGTGCAGAACCGAAATCTGCGACGCGGGCACTTGTGCCAGCAGCGCCTTCACCTCGGACCAATGCGCCACGAAAAAATCCCGGCAGCCAGCGTCGCGCAGAACCGGCAGGCAGCGTGCAATCCCCAACCCGTAGCAATCGGCCTTAACCGCCGCGCCGGCGCGCGCCCTGCCCGACATTGCGTCGAGCGCGCGCCAGTTGGCGGCCAGCGCCGCTTCGTCGAGCCTGAGCCGGAGAGTGGTGGGCGGCGGTGCGTCAGCCATCGGCGGCGGGTTCGTCGGAGAAATCGCGCGGCGGGCCGCCGGGGAGGCCCCACCAGACCACAACCAGCCCCAGCGCGACGACGACCCAGGTGTACCACAGCCCGGCATAGGCATCGCCCGAGCGAGCCACGATGATCCCCGAGATCAGCGGCAGGAAGCCACCGAGATAGCCCGCGGCGATATGATAGGGGATCGACATCGAGCTGTAGCGTATCCGCGGCGGGAACAGCTCGGCGAGTAGCGCCGCGACCGAGCCATAGGTCAGCGCCGAGAGCAGCCCGAGCACCAGCAACAGCGCGACGATGCCGAGGATGTTCGCCAGTGGCGGCGCCTCGCGCTCGAAATCGAAGCCCTGCGCGGTCAACGCCGCCAGCAGCCCGTCGCGCCGGGCTGCGCCGTCCGCGAACCATTCGGGCTGCAGCGCGATCGTCTCTCCGCCTGCCGTCAGCGACAGCGCCTGCGCTGGTTCGACACTGTAGGCGACCCCGTTGGCGGTCAGCGTCTCGAGCAGTTTCCCGCATTGCGTCTGCTCGCGGTCGAACAGTTCGGCGAAGGGATCTGTGGAGCATTCGCTCCCCGCGACCACCACTGGTCGCTCGCGCGCAGCCTCGGCCAGACCCGGATTGGCGAGGCTGCCCATCCCCCAGAAGATCGGGAACAGCAGCAGCAGGCTCAGCAACGCGCCGATAACGATCGGGCGACGGCGCCCGATCCGGTCCGACCAGCGCCCGACGATCACGTAGAAGCTCATCGAGATCAGCCCGGCCGCGAGCAGCATCCATTCGACCACGCTCTCCTCGAGCCGCATCGGTCCGCGCAGGAACGAGAGGCCTGAGAAAAAGGCGGTGTACCAGATCGTCGTCAGGATCCCGGTCACAGCAAAGGCGATCACGAGGCGGCGCTTGTTGCGGGGATAGGTGAAGCTTTCGACGAAGGGATTGCCGGCGGTCTCGCCCGCAGCCTTCATTGCCTGGAACACCGGGCTCTCGGACAGCTTGAGCCGCATCCACAGCGAAATCGCCAGCAGGATCAGCGACAGCAGGAATGGCACCCGCCAGCCCCATTCCGCGAATTCCTCATCGGTAAAGAACGCGCGGCAGGCGATCACCACTGCGATCGAGAGCACGAAGCCGCCCACCACGCTGGCCTGGATGAAGCCGGTGTAGAAGCCGCGCTTCTCGGGCGGGGCGTGTTCGGCGACATAGATCGCCGCGCCGCCATATTCGCCGCCCAGCGCCAGCCCCTGCAAAATCCGCAAGCCGATGACGATGATCGGTGCGGCGATCCCGATGCTGGCCGCAGTGGGGATCATGCCGACCCCTGCGGTCGCGACCCCCATCAGCGTGACGGTGACGAGAAAGGTGTACTTGCGCCCCAGCCGGTCGCCGAGGAAGCCGAACAGGATGGCGCCGAGCGGGCGGAAGCCGAAGCCGACCGCGAACCCCGCCCAGACCAGCAGGATCTGCAGCGTCTCGTTGTCGCTGGGAAAGAAGGCCGCTCCGATCAGCCCGGCGAGCGTGCCGTAGATGAAGAAATCATACCACTCGAAGATCGTCCCCGCCGAGCTGGCGGCGATGACCAGGCGGATTTCCCTCTCGCTTGGCTCGCGCATGGCGAGTGCCGCTGCGGGATCGCTCGCGCTTGTGCTGGTGGCCATGGTCGCGTCCCCCTCCCCTTGTTGCCGCGCTGTTGCCGCGTGCCGATGCGCAGGTTTAGCGCGCGGTCGGAAGCTTGGAAAGCGCGGCCAGGGCGGCTCTCCACGGCAGGCGGATCGCTTCGTGCCGCCCGGCGTGTGGCAGCGCTGGATCGAGCGCCTCGAGCCCGGGCCAGGCGGGACGCTCGGAGGATCCGGCAAGCCAGCTTTCGACCCCGGCGAGGCTGCGCTCCAGCGATCCCGCGTCGCGGCCATGCGCTTCTCTGGCAAAGATCGCCGCCGAAGCCTGCCCGACCGCGCAGGCGCTGACCCGCATCCCGATTGTGGCGATGGCTCCGTCCCCGTCGGTCGTGCAGCCCAGCGCAAGCGTGCTGCCACAGCTGCGAGAACGCGCCTCGCCGTGCAGCGCGAGTTCGTCGGTAAGCGGGTATTCGGCCAGTTCGACCGCGAGGCCGAGCAGCGCGGGCGAATAGAGCACGGCCGCGCCGTTTGCGCTCATACCGCGTCGTCGACGGCTTCCGCCGCCTTGCGCTCGTCGCGCAATTGTGCACGCCGCTCGGCGACCATTACGACCATGCTGCGCGAGCTCGCATCGACGAAATCATAGGAGCGCGCGGCCGAAATCCAGTCGGGGCGGCCCTTGAAGCCCCAGACGCTGTCATAGCCCAGCACCAGCAGCGAGAAGGCGATCACCACGATCACGGCGCCCTTGAGCGCGCCGAAGCCGAAGCCGAGCACGCGATCGATCGGACCCAGCACCGTACTGCGCGAGGCACCGCTGACGTTGCTGGCGATGACCTTCATCGCGGCATAGGGAATCAGCAGCAGTAGCGCGAAGGCGAGCACCGCGGTGGTGATGTCCTGCCCGATATAGCCGGCCAGTGCTTCGGTCAGCGGCTTATGCAGGAACCGGATCGCGAAGACCGCCAGCACCCAGGCGGCGAGCGAAAACATTTCCTGCACGAAACCACGCATGAACCCGCCAGCGGCCGCCAGGCCGACAATTCCCAGCACTATCCAGTCGAAACCCGTCATCACACTTCCAAGGCACCAGGACTATGTACCCCCCATGACGCGGTCGACGAGAATGGGCAACTGGCCAACCTCGCGATATTCCAGCTTTGCAGAGGCGTGATCGACGTCGCGCGGGCCGAATCCGCGCTCGAATCCCAGCTTGGCCGCCTCGCGCAGCCGCAGCGGCGCGTGCGCGACCGAGCGGATTTCGCCCGCGAGCGAGACCTCCCCGAGCCAGACGCTGCGCGCGGGAAGGGGCTTGTCGGCGAGCGCGCTGACCAGCGCGGCGGCGACCGCCAGATCGGCAGCGGGATCGGAGAGGCGATATCCCCCGGCAACATTGAGATAGACCTCCGCCGAGCTGAAATTGAGGCCACAGCGCGCTTCGAGCACCGCCAGCAGCATCGCCATCCGGCCATTGTCCCAGCCGACCACCGCGCGGCGCGGCGTCGCCCCCGACTGCAACCGCACGATCAGGGCCTGGATCTCGACCAGCACCGGCCGCGTCCCCTCCATCGCCGGGAACACCGCGCTGCCCGCGAGCTGTTCCTGCCGTCCCGAAAGGAACAGCATCGAGGGGTTGGCCACCTCTTCGAGCCCGTCGCCCGCCATCGAGAAGACCCCGATCTCGTCGACCGCGCCGAAGCGGTTCTTGAGCGCCCGCAGGATGCGGTACTGGTGGCTGCGCTCGCCCTCGAAGCTCATCACCACATCGACCATGTGCTCGAGCACGCGCGGGCCGGCGATCGAGCCGTCCTTGGTGACATGGCCGACCAGCACCAGCGCGACGCCGTTTTCCTTTGCGTAGCGGATCAGCTCGAAAGCGCAGCCGCGCACCTGGCTGACTGTGCCTGGCGCGCCCTCGATACTATCCGAATGCATGGTCTGGATCGAATCGATCACCAGCATGGCGGGCGGTTCGCCCTGCCCCAGCGTGGTGAGGATATCGCGCACGCTGGTGGCGGCGGCGAGCCGCACCGGGGCATCGCCCAGCCCCAGCCGTCCCGCGCGCATCCGCACCTGTGCGGTCGCTTCCTCGCCGCTGACATAGATGCATGATTTGCCCGCGCGCGCGACCGCCGCCGCGGCCTGGAGCAGCAGCGTCGATTTGCCGATGCCGGGATCGCCGCCCATCAGGATGGCAGAGCCGGGCACCAGTCCGCCCCCCAACGCTCGGTCGAATTCGGCCAGCCCGGTAGTCTGGCGCACCGGCAAGGCACCCGGCTTGTCGAGCGAAACGAATTCGATTCCCCGCCCGCCACTCGACAGATCGTGCTTCTGCGCGAAGACAGTCGCCGGCGCGTCCTCCACCAGCGTGTTCCATTCGGCGCAATCGGGGCATTGGCCCTGCCAGCGATGCGAGACGCTGCCACAGGCCTGGCAGACATAGCGGCGTTTGGGTTTGGCCATGGGGGTGCGATAACCGGAACATTGCAGGAACGCAATTGCCTTCGCGGGCTGGCTGCGCCACTGTCGCCGCGATGCGGCAAAAAGAACTCAGGATTGCGCTGGTCTGTTATGGCGGGGTCAGCCTCGCGGTCTACATGCACGGGGTCACCAAGGAAGTGTGGCACCTTGCGCGCGCCAGCCGCGCCTATCACGACGGCAGCGAGAAACTCGGCGGCGTGGCGGGGGTCTATCGCGGACTACTCGAGCATATCGAAGCCGAGCGGCAACTGCGGCTGCGCGTCCTGCCCGATATCCTGACCGGCGCGAGCGCGGGCGGGATCAACGCGGTGTTCCTCGCGCAGGCGGTGCATTCGGGCTATTCGCTCGATCCCCTCACCGATCTTTGGCTCGACATGGCCGATGTCGACGAGCTGGTCGATCCCGATGCCCGTCCGATGTGGCGTTTCGCCAAATTCTGGACCCAGCCGCTGGTGCGCTGGGTGCTCAGCCGCCCGGGCAATCTGGTCAGCGAGAGCGTGGCGCCCGAAACGCGTGACGAGGTCCGCCGCAAGGTGTCGAGCTTCATGCGCGGACGCTGGTTCGAGCCGCCGTTCAGCGGTGCCGGGTTTTCCGCGCTGCTCGAACGCGCCTTTGCCGCGATGGCGCGGACCGAGCCCGAGGCGCCGCTGCTGCCGCCGCGGCATCCGCTCGACCTGTTCGTCACCGCCACCGATTTCCACGGCCATCTGTCGCTGCTGCGGCTCAACAGCCCGCCGGTGGTGGAGGAAAGCGAGCATCGCATGCCGATCGATTTCCGCAGCCAGACGCCCTATTCGGGCGGGCAGGATTTCGCCGATCCGGTCGAGCTGGTGTTCGCGGCGCGCGCCACGGCCAGCTTCCCCGGCGCCTTCCCCCCGCTGATGGTGGCGGAGATCGACGCGCTGGCGGAAAAGACCGGACGTCCCTGGGCGAACCGGCACCATTTCCTCGAACGGATCATGCCAGTCCACCTGCGCGAGGGCACTGTCGATCAGGTCTCGCTGATCGACGGCTCGGTGCTGGTCAACAAGCCCTTCGAAGGGGCGATCGCGGCGCTAAAGGGGCGGCCCGCGCAGCGCGAGGTCGACCGACACTTCGTCTATGTCGATCCGCGACCCGACCGTTCGAGCGCGCTGCGCGAGATGGAGAAGAAGCCAGTGGGGTTCTTCTCGGCCATCATCGGATCGCTCTCCACCATTCCGCGCGAGCAGCCGATCCGCGACAATCTCGAGGCTCTAGAGGAGCAAAGCCGCGAGGCGCTGCGGCTGCGGCGAATTGTCGCCCGGCTGCGCCCCGATGTCGAAGGCGCGGTCGATCGCTTGTTCGGGCGGACGCTGTTTCTCGACAAGCCGACCCCGCGGCGACTGCGCAACTGGCGCCAGCGCGCGCAGACCGCAGCGGCCGAACAGGCCGGCTTCGCCTTCCAGTCCTACGCCCAGACCAAGGTGTCGGGTATCCTCGCGCGGCTCGCCAGGCTGACGCTGGAGGCGGCGCCGCAACTGGGTCTGCCCGACGCGCAAGCCATCGAGGCGGTGTTTCGCGAGGAACTGGCGCGGAGGGGGCTGGAAAGTCTCTCGGCGCCCGGCGGCGGGGCGCATGATGGCGCGATCGCCTTCTTCCGCGCGCATGATCTGGGGTTTCGGATCCGCCGGCTGCGGCTCTTGGCGCAGCGGCTGGCGCGCGATTGGGAAGCCGATCCCGATATCCCCGACGATGCGCTGGAGACCGCGCGCGATGCACTCTATGGGATCCTCGCGCTCTATTTCGACCGCGAGGGACTGGCGTCGCTAGGTCCGGATTTCGGGAAGCTGGCGGAGAACGTGCTGCAGGATCCGGCGGCGGTGCTCGATCACCTCGAGGATAACCGCCTGCTGCCGCAGGTCGACGACGAGGCCGAACTGCTGCTCGCCGAGGCGCTGGGCAAGATGCCCAAGGACCTCAAGCGGCGGATGCTGCTGACCTATCTGGGCTTTCCCTATTACGACGTTGCCACACTGGCGCTGCTACGCGATGAGGGGCTGTCCGAATTCGATCCCGCCAAGGTCGATCGCATCTCGCCCGAGGACGCTCGGAGTATCCGCGAGGGCGGGACCAGGGCCACCTTGCGCGGGACCGAATTCTACAATTTCGGCGCCTTCTTCAGCCGTGCCTATCGCGAGACCGATTATCTCTGGGGCCGGCTCCATGGCGCCGAGCGGATGATCGATCTGGTCGGCTCGACCCTCGAGGACAAGCTGCCCGAGGAGGACACTCGAAGCTTCAAGCGCGCCGCCTTTATCGCCATACTGGACGAGGAAGAGGCGGCGGGCCGCTGTTCGGGCGGGCTGATCGACTCGCTGCGCCGCGAGATCGCCGAGCGCCTGCCCGAATAGCGGCGGCTAGGCGCCCAGAACGGTTTTCAGCTTCTCGAAGAAGCCCCGGCTTTCGGGGCATTCGTCGCCGGTCTCGGTCTCGCGGAACTGTTCCAGCAGCGCCCGCTGCTCCTTGGTAAGCTTGGTCGGGGTCTCGACCGCGATTTCCACCACCAGATCGCCGCGCCCGCGCCCCTGCAGCACGGGCATGCCCGCACCGCGCTGGCGCAATTGCTTGCCCGACTGGATGCCCGTCGGGATCGATAGCGTCACCGCCTCTCCCGCGAGATCGAGGATTTCGATCTCGCCGCCCAGCGCGGCTTGCGTGAAACTGATCGGCACGCGGGTGGCGAGCGTGGTGCCCTCGCGCTGGAAGATCGCATGCGGCGCGATATGGACGAAGATGTAGAGATCGCCCGGAGGCGCGCCTTGCGGTCCGGCCTCACCCTTGCCCGACAGCCGGATGCGGGTACCAGTGTCGACCCCGGGCGGGATCTCGACGTCGAGAGTCTGCGGGGTGTCGACCCTGCCTTCGCCGCGGCAGGTGCGGCAGGGATCGGTGATCACCTCGCCGCGGCCGTGGCAATTGGGGCATGGCCGTTCGACCACGAAGAAACCCTGCTTGGCGCGGACCTTGCCGTGGCCCTGGCACAGGTTGCAGGCACGAGCGCGGGTTCCGGGACGGGCACCGCTGCCGTGGCAATCGTCACAGTGTTTCGAGACCTCGATCTCGACCTGCGTGTCCTTGCCGTGGAAGGCTTCTTCCAGGGTGACCTGCATGTCGTAGCGAAGATCGGCGCCGCGGCGCGGTCCGCGCTGGGCACCGCCGCCGAATGCCTGGCCGAAGATGGTTTCGAAGATATCGCCGATATCGCCAAAGCCCTGCTGGCCGTGCGCGCCGCCCATCCCCTGCTGGAAGGCTTCCATGCCGTAGCGGTCGTAGGCCGCGCGCTTCTGCGGGTCCTTGAGGCAATCGTAGGCGACGCTGATCGCCTTGAACTTGGCCTCGCTTTCGGTGCAGTCCGGATTGCGGTCCGGGTGGTGCTCCATCGCAAGCTTGCGATAGGCGGATTTGATGGTGCCGCCGTCCGCATCGCGCGAAACGCCAAGCAATTCGTAGAAATCGATTTCGGTGGCTGACATAAATTCTCCCGCCAAATACCTAGCCGCCACCGGCGCTGGCTAGCACCGGTGGCGACGGGGTGTTCATCAGGCGATCAGCCCTTGTTGTCTTCGTCGACCTCGGAGAATTCCGCGTCGACGACATCTTCGTCGCCCGACCCGGTTTCGTCGGCGGGGGCTTCACCATCGGCGGGGGCGGCCTTGGCCTGCTCCTGCTCGTAGATGGTCTGGCCCATCTTCATGGCGACCTGCGTCAGTTCCTGCGCGGCGGCGTTGATCTTCTCGGGATCGTCGCTTTCGAGCGCGGTCTTCACCTCGGCGATCTTCGCCTCGACTTCGCCCTTGAGATCGGCGTCGAGCTTGTCGCCGTGCTCTTCGAGCTGCTTTTCGGTGGTGTGGACCATGCTGTCGGCCTGGTTGCGGGCCTCGGCACCTTCCTTGCGCTTCTTGTCTTCCTCGGCGAACTTCTCCGCATCCTGGACCATCTGATCGATATCGCTGTCGGACAGACCGCCCGAAGCCTGGATCTTGATCGTCTGCTCCTTGCCGGTGCCCTTGTCCTTGGCGCTGACGTTGACGATGCCATTGGCGTCGATGTCGAAGGTGACTTCGATCTGCGGCACGCCGCGCGGCGCGGAAGGAATGCCGACGAGGTCGAAATTGCCGAGCAGCTTGTTGTCGGCCGCCATCTCGCGTTCGCCCTGGAAGACCTTGATGGTAACCGCCTGCTGATTGTCCTCGGCGGTCGAATAGGTCTGGCTCTTCTTGGTCGGGATGGTGGTGTTGCGATCGATCATCCGGGTGAACACGCCACCCAGCGTTTCGATGCCGAGCGACAGCGGGGTCACGTCGAGCAGCAACACGTCCTTGACGTCGCCCTGCAGCACGCCCGCCTGGATCGCGGCGCCCATGGCGACGACCTCATCGGGGTTCACGCCGGTGTGCGGCTTGGAGCCGAAGAATTCCTCGACCACTTCGCGGACCCGCGGCATGCGGGTCATGCCGCCGACCAGGATCACTTCGTCGATCTCGTCCTTCGAAACGCCGGCATCGGCCAGCGCCTTCTTGCACGGCTCGAGAGTGCGCTTGATCAGGTCGCCGACCAGCTTTTCCAGATCCGAGCGGCTGATCGTCTCGACCAGATGCAACGGGGTGGAACTGCCGCCTTCCATGCGGGCGGTGATGAAGGGCAAGTTGACTTCGGTGGTCTGCGAGCTGGACAGCTCGATCTTGGCCTTTTCCGCAGCTTCCTTGAGACGCTGGAGCGCAAGCTTGTCCTTGCGCAGATCCATGTTCTCCTTCTTCTCGAACTGGTTCGCGAGATATTCGACGATCGTAATGTCGAAATCCTCACCACCGAGGAAGGTATCGCCATTGGTGGACTTTACCTCGAAGACGCCATCGCCGATTTCGAGCACGGAGACGTCGAACGTACCGCCACCGAGATCGTAGACCGCGATGGTCTTGCCCTCGTCCTTGTCCATCCCATAGGCGAGCGCGGCCGCGGTCGGCTCGTTGATGATGCGCAGCACCTCGAGACCGGCGATCTGGCCGGCGTCCTTGGTCGCCTGACGCTGGGCGTCGTTGAAATAAGCGGGGACGGTGATGACCGCCTGGGTGACGGTTTCGCCGAGATAGCTTTCGGCGGTTTCCTTCATCTTCTGGAGGATGAAGGCGGAGACCTGGCTGGGCGAATAGTCTTCGCCGCCGGCTTCGACCCAGGCATCGCCATTCTTGCCCTTGACGATGTCATAGGGAACGAGATCCATGTCCTTCTTGGTCATGGGATCGTCGAAGCGGCGCCCGATCAGGCGCTTGATCGCGAACAGCGTGTTGTCGGGGTTGGTGACCGCCTGGCGCTTGGCCGGCTGGCCGATCAGACGCTCGCCATCCTTGGTGAAGGCGACGATCGAAGGCGTCGTGCGCGCGCCTTCGGAATTCTCGATGACCTTGGGCTTGCCCCCGTCCATAACCGCGATGCAGCTATTGGTGGTGCCGAGGTCGATTCCGATAACTTTGCTCATGGATTCCCCATCTGCTTCTATTGATTGGACGCCGCTCGGACGGTTCCCCATGAATGGCGGAACCTTTCGGCGGCTCGGTTACCTCGAAGATATAGGTGCGCATTTTCTTGGCACAAGGGACGCGCTCGGCTAGAAAACACGCCGTTGTTTGGAGGGAATTTTCAATGATGAAGCCAGTTTACGCCGCTCTGCTGCTCGCCGGAACCGGGCTCACCCTGGCCGCCTGTTCGGACGGGGCCGAGACCTCGGTCGAGGATGCCGCGCCCGACGGGATCGCCGGTCTGGAGATCACCAATGCGCGGATGATGTTGCCTCCCGTGGAAGGCAATCCGGCGGCGCTCTATTTCGACATCGCCTATGACGGCGAACGCAATCTTGCGATCCGCAACGCGGATGTCGCTGGGGCGGACCGTGCCGAACTGCACGACATGATGGAATACGATTTCGAAATGACCATGGGCGAAATGCCGCCGCTGATGATGCAGCCGGGCGACCGCGTGAGCTTCGAACCCGGCGGCAAGCATGTGATGGCCTTCGATCTCTCGCCCGAACTGGCGGCGGGCGGCACCACCGAGGTCACCCTGATCGCGGCGGGCGGCGACAAGCACAGCTTCGAAGTCCCGATCCAGGCGGCGGGCGACGAACGCTGAACCCAGCCGATAGCGACCCGCCGGCGCCCTGCCCGGTCGGCGGCGAGCGGGGGCTGACCGCAGGAGAACGCCGCATCGCCCGCTCTGTGTTCGGCGACGCGCTCGATTGCGGCCCGGTGAGGATCCGGCGGCGCAAATGGTTTCCGTTCCAGCCCCGCGCGGTCACCATGGCACCGCGCGGACATTTGCACTTTCATCCGCAAGGCAGTGGATATTGCGACGATTTCTCCCGTGAGAGCGTGATCCGCCAGGGCCTGCTGGTACACGAGCTGACCCATGTGTGGCAGACGCAGACGCGTGGCTGCTGGTATCTGGTCACCCATCGAATGCCCTGGGCGCGCTACGACTACAGTCTCAAGCCCGGCTGGCCCCTCGAACGCTACGGGATCGAACAGCAGGCCGAGATCGTCAAACATGCCTTCTGGCTGCGCAACGGGGTCCGGGTGGCGGGCGTCGCCGGTGCCGAGGCATACGAGCTGCTCGTGCGCTTCAAGGGCGCGGGATAGGCGCTGCGGATGGCAAACAAGCAAAAGGCCCCGCCCGGGCTGAGCGCCGGAGGGGGCCTTTGGGGTTGGTTTGGTGCTTGAGGACTAGCGGCGCGGATCGACCGGATAGCCGCGCGTGCCGAAGCAATCGTCGTCGAGATAGCCGTCGCGGCCATAGCCATCGCAACCATCGTTCTTGTCGACGAAATAGCCGCCCAAGCCGCCGGCGGCACCGCCTGCCAGCGCGTAGCGGACGATATCCCCACCGGTAAGCGCAGCAAGACCCGCACCGGCCGCAGCGCCGATGCCGGCACCTTCGACGGCATAGTTTTCGGCGCAGGCACCAAGACTCAAGGTCGACATGGCGAGTGCGGGGACGAGCAGCAGTTTGGTCTTCATGATTTTTCTCTCCGTTTGAACCCTGTTGCGCAAATTACGGACGGAGCGCGCGCGGGTTCCCGGAACTACAGACTGGCCAGATCGGGCAGAGCGTCCTTGTCGAGCGTGGCCGATCGGTCGGGCAGCGGATATTTGAGCCCGGTTGCGCAGTTGAACAGCACCACCTCTTCCTCCGCATCGACCCAGCCCTGCGTCACGGCCTGCCGCCACGCCGCGAGCGTCGCTCCCCCTTCGGGACACAGCAGCATGCCGTCCTGCAACGCGCTCTCGGCGGTGGCGCGCAGCAGCGCCTCTTCCTCGACCGCGATCGCCCGGCCGCCGCTCTCGCGGACAGCCCGCAGGATGAGGAAATCGCCCACCGCCTTGGGGACGCGGATGCCCGCGGCGACGGTGTGCGCATTTTCCCAGCGCTCGGCATGCTCCTCGCCGGCCTCGAAGGCGCGCACGATCGGCGCACAGCCGCTGGCCTGCACCGCGAACATCTTGGGGCGTTCGGAACCGATCCAGCCGAGCTGTTCCAGCTCGTCGAAGGCTTTCCACATGCCGATCAGCCCGGTGCCGCCGCCGGTGGGGTAGAAGATCGCCTTGGGCAGCCGCCAGCCGAGCTGCGCGGCGAGTTCGAGCCCCATCGTCTTCTTGCCCTCGATCCTATATGGCTCCTTGAGTGTGGAGAAATCGAACCACAGCCCCTCGGCCGCGCCCTTCCCCACGATCGCGCCGCATTCGTCGATCAGCCCGTTGACGCGATACACCCGCGCGCCCTGAGCGGCGATCTCGCGGACGTTGATCTCGGGCGTGTCGTCCGGACACAGCACCACGGTCTCGATCCCGGCGCGGGTGGCATAGGCGGCGAGCGCTGCGCCGGCATTGCCGTTGGTGGGCATGGCGATCCGGGTGACTCCGAGTTCCTTGGCCATCGCCACCGCCATCACCAGTCCGCGCGCCTTGAAGCTGCCGGTGGGGAGCCGGCCCTCGTCCTTGACCAGCACATTGGGCCCGCCCGAGCGGGGGATCGGGATCAGCGGGGTCTCGATCTCGCCGAGGCTGACGATGTTTTCGGTGTGGCGCACCGGGAGGAGTTCGCGCCAGCGCCACAGATCGGTGGGCCGCGCTTCGAGCATATCGCGCGTCAGCGCCTTGCCCAAGGCGCCGAGATCGTAGCGCACCAGCAGCGGCCGACCCGCTTGCGACAGGCCATGAAGCCGGTCCGCCTCGTAGCGTTCGCCGGTGAGCGAGCATTCGAGATGGGTGACGAAGGTCTGGCGTTCGTCGACCAGATTATCCGTTAGAGACACCCGGCGATCAGTCCGGCTTCTTGGCGACGGCCACCATCGCCGGCCGCAGCAGGCGGTCCTTGATCATATAGCCGGCCTGCATCTCCTGCACGATCGTGCCCGGATCGTGCTCGTCCGTTGGCACTTCCATCATCGCCTGATGCTGGTTGGGGTCGAGCGGCAGGCCCTTGGCGGCGATGCGGGTGATACCGTGCTGGCCGAACACCTTGTCGAGCTCGCGCTGGGTCGCCTCGATCCCGACGATGAAGCGCTTCATCTTCTCGTCCTCGCGGAATTCGGCGGGGACCGAATCGACCGCGCGGCCAAGATTGTCGGCCACGCTCAATATGTCGCGCGCGAAGCCGGTGGCGGCGTAATTGCGCGCGTCCTGGACGTCCTTTTCGGCGCGGCGGCGGACGTTCTGGGCATCGGCCTTGGCGTAGAGCACGTCCTGCTTGGCCGCTTCGAGATCGCCGCGCAGCGATTCGAGCGCTTCCGTAAGCGAGTCCTCTTCCCCGTCGCTGTCCTCGCCATCGTCCCGGAATTCCTCCGGCACGCCTTCCATTTCCTTCTCGACCGCGGCGTCGCGCGGCTTGCTCTTTTTGTCGTCGCTCACGAAAATTCCCGTTCTATCCGATACGTTTGCCCAGCTGTCGGGCCGTGAAATCTACCATGGGCACGACTCTGGCGTAATTCAACCGAGTCGGGCCGATCACGCCGAGCACGCCGACCACCTTTCCGTCGCGGTCGCGATAGGGCGCGGCGATCACCGAGGAGCCCGAAAGCGAAAACAGCCGGTTTTCGCTGCCGATGAAGATCCGCGTCGCCTCGGCATGGCGCGCGTTCTCGAGCAGTTCGGCGACCGATTGCTTGCTTTCCAGATCGTCAAGCAGCGAGCGCACCCGCTCGATATCGGACAGCGCAGCATCGTCGAGCAGCTTGGCCTGCCCGCGCACGATCAGCACCGGGCGTTCGGCGGCATCCTGCGACCAGGTGGCGAGCCCGCGCGACACCAGGTCCCGGCTCGCATCGTCGAGCGCGGTGTGGCCAGTGGCGATCTCGTGTTCGATGTTCCGCGAGGCTTCGGCGAGCGTGCGCCCGGCGCTCTTCGCGGTGAGATAATTGCTCGCCTGTTCGAGTGAGGTTCCCAGCGCTGCGGCCGACAGCGCGAGGATGCGGTTCTCGACATGGCCGTCCTCGGCTACCAGCACGGCGAGCACGCGGTTGGCGTCGAGCGCGGTCAGAGAAATCTGCGCCAGCCGCGACTCGCGCGGCGGCACCATCACCATCCCCGCCGCGCCCGAGAGATCGGACAGCAGTGCGCTGGTTTCTTCCAACGCGCGCTCGATCGGACCCGGCTCGGCGATGCGCTGCTCGATCGCGGCGCGCTCGCGCTCGGTGGGTTCGCCCACCTGCATCATCGCATCGACGAACAGCCGCAAGCCGCTCTCGGTCGGCATCCGCCCCGCGCTGGTGTGCGGCGCCGAGAGCAGCCCGCGCTGTTCGAGCTCGGCCAGCACCGAGCGGATCGAGGCGGGCGATAGATTGAGCCCGCTGTCGCTGGAAAGCGTTTTCGAGCCGACCGGCTGGCCGCTGTCGAGATAGCCCTCGACCACCAGCCGGAAGATGTCGCGGGCGCGATCGGTCAGTTCGGTGAGCGGGGGCGAGGCCATGGAAGAGTATCTAGACACATCGCTTGCGCCCTCAAGCCCCAAGCGCCTATCGGCTCGTCACCATTCCCCCGCGCAACCTCGCGACAGACCCATTTGCGGAGACCCCCATGCGACCTTCAGGACGTGCGCCCGACGAAATGCGCGCCATCACCATCGAGACCGGCTTCACCAAGCACGCCGAGGGCTCCTGCCTGATCAGCTTTGGCGATACCCGCGTGCTGTGCACCGCCAGCGTCGAGGATCGCACTCCTCCCTGGATGCGCGGCAAGGGCCAGGGCTGGGTCACCGGCGAATATTCGATGCTCCCGCGCGCCACCCACACCCGCGGCGATCGCGAGGCCGCGCGCGGCAAGCAGTCGGGCCGCACTCAGGAAATCCAGCGCCTGATCGGGCGCAGCCTGCGCTCGGTGGTCGATATGAAGAAGCTCGGCGAGCGTCAGATCACCCTGGATTGCGATGTGATCCAGGCCGATGGCGGCACCCGCACCGCGGCGATCTCGGGCGCCTGGGTGGCGCTGCGTCTCGCGGTGAACGGGCTGATGAAGGGCGGCGCGATCAGCCACGATCCGATCCTGTCCAAGGTCGCGGCGGTCTCCTGCGGGATATACCAGGGCACTCCGGTGCTCGATCTCGACTACCCCGAGGATTCCAACGCCGAGGCAGATGCCAATTTCGTCCTGCTCGAGGGCGGCAAGATCGCCGAGGCGCAGGCCACCGCCGAGGGCGCTGCCTATGACGAGGAAGGCCTGCTCCGGCTGCTGCGGCTCGCCCGGATCGGCTGCGACCGCATCTTCGCGGCGCAGGAGGAGGCCGTGCGCCGGTGACCCGTCGTCTCGGCCCCGGCTCGCTGGTGATCGCCACGCATAATGCGGGCAAGCTGAAGGAAATCTCGGCGCTGCTCGAGCCGCATGGGCTCAATTGCCTGTCGGCCGGGTCGCTGGGCCTGCCGGAACCGGCCGAGACGGGCACGACTTTCGTCCAGAACGCGCTGCTTAAGGCGCATGCCGCGGCTGAGGCCTCGGGCATCGTCGCGCTGGCCGACGACAGTGGGCTGGCGGTCGAGGCGCTCGACGGGCGGCCAGGAGTCTACACCGCCGACTGGGCCGAGCGGCAATGGTTCGAAGGCTCTGCGGGTCGCGACTGGTTTATGGCGATGGGCAAGGTCGAGGGGATGCTGCAGCAGCGCGGGCCCGATGCCTCGCGCGCCGCCGCCTTCCATTGCGTGCTGGCGCTGGCTTGGCCCGATGGCGAGAGCGCGGTCTACGAGGGTCGCGCGCCGGGGAGCCTGGTGTGGCCTCCGCGCGGAAAACTGGGGTTCGGCTACGATCCGGTGTTCGTGCCCGAGGGTATGGAGCGAACCTTCGCCGAGCTGGAGCCGGAAGAAAAACACCGCATCAGCCACCGTGCCGACGCCTTTGCGAAGCTGGTCGCCGAGCAGTTCCCTTGATGCCTACGCCTGGGCCGCAAGCATCTCAGAAGGCCTTCGCGCCCCAGACATTGCCCGCGGGCCAGTAACGGCACACCAGCACGTCGTTGCCGCGGCTCGTGACCATCGCGCAACCGACCTCGCGTGTGTCGCGCCAGACGATCTGCGTGTAATGTCCGACATCGGCCCAGTTTCCGGTGCGCGAGACATCGGGAAAGGCGCCGTGGCGGTAGTGTTTACGCTCGTCGAGGAACATCCCGACCATCGTCTCGACGTTCCAGGCGCCCGCGGTGCCCATCCACAAATTCTCGCCGGTGCCGTTGCGTTGCTGCCCGTCTGCATGTTCGAGCACCCCGCGGCGGCCAAGCGAGCGCGCCCATTCGGCGGCCTCGCGTTCGAGATACGGGTTCCATTTCAGGCGCGGCAGCCGCAGCCGCTCGCGTTCGGCGTTGTGGGTGTCGAGAATGCGCGAGGCGATCCGGTCGGCGGGATCGAAACCATAAGCCGCGTTCTGTATTTGCGCCTCGCGCTCGGCGCTGGCGGAACTGCCGCGCCACGAGGCTTCGCTTGCGAATAGGGGCGCAGCCGTGGCACATATGAAAGCTAGGGTGCTGCCGAACAGCAAAAATTTCCCAATCAGGCCCATTCGCTCGAAAATGCATCGCGCAGATTAAGATTCGCTGAAGGAATCCATGGCGAAAGCCCTCTACATCCACTGGCCGTTCTGCCTCGCGAAGTGCCCTTATTGCGACTTCAACAGCCATGTCCGCGAGACAATCGTGCATTCCCAATGGGAAGCGGCGCTGTTGTCCGATCTGCGCCATGAGGCGCAGCTTGCCGGCGGCGAGCAACTCGAGAGCATTTTTTTCGGCGGCGGCACCCCCAGCCTGATGCCGCCCGCGCTGGTGGCGGGGCTGCTGGATGAGGCCGAACGCCTGTGGGGATTCGCTCCGGATATCGAGATCACGCTGGAGGCCAACCCATCCTCGGTCGAAGCGGGAAATTTCGCTGCGTTGGCTACGGCGGGGGTCAACCGCGTCTCGTTGGGCGTGCAATCCTTCGAGGATGACGCGCTGCGGTTTCTCGGGCGGTTGCACAATGCGGACGAGGCGGTGTCGGCGATTGAAGTCGCGCAACGCCATTTCGCTCGCGTTTCCTTCGACCTCATCTACGCCCGGCCCGGACAGGACGATACAGCCTGGCGCCGCGAACTCGAGCGCGGGCTGGCGTTCGGGACGGGTCATCTTTCGCTCTACCAGCTGACCATCGAAGCCGCGACGCGCTTTGCCACCGATGTCAGGCGCGGAGTCTTCGAGCCGCTCGACGACGAGCGCGCGGCGGATCTGTTCGCGCTCACCCGCGACATGACCGTTGCCGCGGGTCTGCCCGCTTACGAGATCAGCAATCACGCGCGCCCCGGCGAGGAGAGCCGCCACAACCTCACCTATTGGCGCTATCGCGATTACGCAGGGATCGGACCGGGCGCGCATGGCCGCCGCGGCGGGCTGGCGACCCAGCGCCACCGCAAGCCGGAGAACTATCTGGCGGCAATCGAGGCTACCGGTCACGGGATCGTCGAGGAGCGGGTGCTCGGCCGCGCCGAACAGGCCACCGAGGCGCTGCTAATGGGGCTGCGGCTGGGCGAAGGGGTGGATTGCGCCGAGCTGTCGGCGCGGTTCGGGTTTTCCCGCGCGGAGCTGATCGATGAAGGCAAGCTGGCACTGCACCGCGATCTCGGGCTGGTCGCAACGCAAGACTCAAGGATCGTGGTCACCGATGCGGGCATGCCGCTGCTCGACGCGCTCCTCGCCGATCTGGTCGCCAGCGAACTGGTGGCGGCGTGACGCGCGAAGCGCTGCTGGCCATCTGGCACGACCATCTCGCTCAGACCCGCCGCCGCTCGCCGCACACGGTGCGCGCCTATTGCGCCGCCGCGCAGCGGCTGCTCCAGCGGCTGGAACTCGGAAGCTGGGATGCGGTCGCCGCGATCGATACCGGTGCGCTGCGTGGCCAACTCGCGGCGCGCCGCGCCGAGGGCCTTTCCAACGCCTCGGCGGCGCGCGAGCTCTCGGCCTTGAAGGGCTTCGTCGGCTTCGCGCGAAGCCAGGCGGGGGTTCCCGAAGCCGGGGCACCGCGGCTGCGCGGCCCGCGCATCAAAAAGGGCTTGCCCCGCCCCATCACCCCCGATGAGGCGGTCAACCTTGCCGATACGGTTCATGCGTTGACTGGCGAGGGCTGGATCGGATCGCGCGACCGCGCGGTGCTACTGCTGCTTTACGGCGCAGGACTGCGGATCGCCGAGGCGCTGTCGCTTAGACGCAGCGATGTGCCACTGGGCGAGCGTTTGTCGGTGACCGGCAAGGGGGGCAAGCAGCGCGTGGTGCCGATCCTGCCCATCGTCGCCGAGGCGGTGGCGGATTACGCCTCGAAGGTCCCCTTCCCGCTAGATGCCGATGAGCTGCTGTTTCGCGGCGCGCGCGGTGGGCCGCTGTCCCAGGGCATGGTCCAGAAGGCCACCGCACGCGCCCGCATCGTGCTGGGCCTCCCCGCCACCGCGACCCCTCATGCGTTGCGCCACAGTTTCGCGACCCATCTGCTCGGTGCCGGCGCCGATCTGCGCAGCCTGCAGGAATTGCTCGGCCATGCCAGCCTCGGTTCGACCCAGATCTACACGCGGGTCGATGCCGCCAGCCTGCTCGAAACCTATCGCGGCGCGCACCCACGCGAAGCGCAGGACTGAGACTCAGCGCTGGCTACGCGGCTTCCAGGTCGCGAGCCGCCAGACATAGGCGATCACCGCCAGCACCAGGGTGGCAATGACCACCCAGCTGACGACATCGGAATCATCGAAGGTGCGCGACAGCCATTGCATCCCGCCGATCAGGATCGCGTTCCAAAGCGCCGCGCCGGCCGCAGTAAAAACGCAGAACTTGAGCTTGTTCATATGCGCCAGCCCTGCGGGCAGGCTGATCATGGTGCGCATGAAGGGGGCCGCACGCAGGAAGAAGACCACCCAGTGGCCATACCGCTCGAAGAATACTGTAGCGCGCTCGACATCTTCCCATTCGAGCGTCAGCCAGCGCCCCCAGCGATCGACGAACGGGCCCAGCCGTTCGTAGCCCCAGCGGTCGCCGATGTAGAACCAGGCATAATTCCCAACCAGCGTACCGAAGGTGGCGACGATCATCACCGGCCAGTATTGCATCGAGCCGCGCTCGATCGCCAGCGCCGCCGAACCCATGATCGCTTCGGAGGGCATCGGCGGAAAGACGTTTTCCAGGGCCATGAGCAGGGCGATCCCGGCGAGGCCGAGACGTTCGACGATGGCGACGATGAGTGAATCCATGTCAGCCCAACGGGCGCAGCGGCGATGCGTTCACGCCGCCAGGCGTTTTTCGATCGCGTCCCAGATCAGGCCCGCGGTGTCGGTGCCGTTGAAGCGGTCGATCGCAACGATCCCGGTCGGGCTGGTGACGTTGATCTCGGTCAGCCACTTGCCGCCGATCACGTCTATCCCGACGAAGACCAGCCCGCGGCGCTTGAGTTCAGGCGCCATGGCGGCGCAGATTTCCTCCTCGCGCGGCGTCAGCCCGGCGGCCTCGGCATAGCCGCCCTGCGCGAGGTTGGAGCGGAACTCGCCCTCGCCAGGCTTGCGGTTGATCGCCCCGGCGAATTCGCCATCGACCAGCACGATCCGCTTGTCGCCCTGCGAAACCTCGGGGAGGAAGGGCTGGACCATATGCGGTTCGGGCCAGGTCTGGTTGAAGACCTCGAACAGCGCCGACAGGTTGGTTCCGTCCGCGTCGATCAGGAAGATCGCCTTGCCGCCATTGCCGTGGAGCGGCTTGACCACCACCGCGCCGTGCTTGGCGTGGAAGGCGCGGACATCCTCGAGGCTGCGCGCCACCAGCGTCGGCGGCATGAATTGCGCATAATCGAGCACGAACATCTTTTCGGGCGCGTTGACCACCTCGCGCGGGTCGTTGACCACCAGCGTCGCGCCGCGCAGCCGGTCGAGGATCAGCGCTGCGCTGATATAGCCCAGATCGAAGGGCGGATCCTGCCGCATCAGCACGACGTCGATATCGCGAGCTAGATCGATCGGGCGCCGTTCCTCCATGGTGAAGTGATCGCCCTCGACCCGCTGGACCGTAACCGGCGCGCCATGCGCCGTGATTTTCCCGCGCGCGCTGCCATCGCTTTCCCAGGCGAGCGTGCCGACATCGTAATGCATCAGCGAATGCCCCCGCGCCTGCGCCGCTTCCATCAGCGCGAACGATGAATCGCCGGCGATCTTGATCGATTCCATCGGGTCCATCTGGACGGCGACGCGTAGGCTCATGGGGGATTACCTCGGATATGGCGGATCGGGGCGGCGCAGCCTCACGGCTGCCAGGCGTTGGTGATGTGGCGTGGCAGGCTGCCCGGCGCAAGGAGGATCACGTCGATGCGGATGTCGTCGCCCTCCCCGGCATACTCATGCGCGACGCATTCCACCGCCGCCGCGACGCGGCTCAGGCGATATTCGTCGATCGCGTGGTCGAGCTCGGCCCTGCTGCGGCGGTATTTTACCTCGACGAAGGCGACCAGCGATCCTCGCCTGGCGATCAGGTCGATCTCGCCCCGGGGCGTTTTCACCCGGCTCGCAAGGATGCGCCAGCCCTTCGCCCGTAGCCAGAGGCCTGCGCGTCTCTCTCCCTCGCGCCCGCTCCGCTCGGCGCGCTGGCGCTTCATCCGCGCTTGAGCTCCATCGCGCGGGCATAGAGCGTCTTGCGGTCGAGCCCGGTGGCCTTGGCGACCTGCGCCACCGCCTGCGAGGCCTTGCTGGTTTCGAGCGCGGCGAGCAGTAGCGCATCGGCATCAGCCGCGCTCGCTTGCTGCTGCTCCAGCGGCGGCCCGATCAGCAGTACGATTTCGCCCCGGGGGGGATGCGCCTCGAACCAGGCGATCAGTCCGTCGGCGAGCCCGCGGCGCAATTCTTCGTGCATCTTGGTCAGCTCGCGCGCCACCGCGATCTCACGATTGGGGAGTATTTCACCAATCGCCGCGAGCGATTTGGTCAGCCGCGGCGCGGTTTCGTAGAAGATCAGCGTGCAGTCGATCACCGCCAATTCGGCCAGAACGTCGCGCCGGGCCTTGTCCTTGCTGGGCAGGAAGCCGGCGAACAGGAAACGGTCGTTGGGCAGGCCCGAGACGCTCAGTCCGGCGATCGCGGCGCAGGCGCCGGGCAGCACGGTGACCGCAATGCCTTCGGCACGGCAATCATTGACCAGCCGATAGCCCGGGTCGGAGACGAGCGGGGTGCCCGCATCGCTGACCAGCGCCACCGCGCGGCTGCGCATCGAGTCCACCAGTCGCCCGCGGTCGCGGTGCTCGCTGTGATCGTCGTAGCGCCACAGTGGCTTGGAGATGCCAAGATGCTTGATCAGCTTGCCGGTGACGCGAGTGTCCTCGCAGGCGACGCCATCGCAGCGCCGCAGCACATCGGCGGCGCGCATGGTGATATCCCCGAGATTGCCAATCGGGGTCGCAACGATATAGAGTCCGGGTTCAAGAGGTTCGGGCACAGAGGATGCGGTTTCGCTCACGGCGAACCCATGAACCAGCAATGAGGGACGCGGCAAGGATGAAGCGCTTTACAATCACCCGTCGGCAGATCGCCGTCACCGGCCTTGCGGCATTGCTGGGCGCATGCTCGATCATTCCCAAGAGCGGCGAACCGGTCAGCCGTCCGGTCGAGACCCCGACCCCGATGCCCAGCGCGACCGCGCTGCCCGACGACCAGACCCATCACCGTATCGCGCTGCTGGTGCCGATGTCGGGCCAGAACGGCGCGGTCGGCCAGTCGATCGCCAACGCCGCGACCATGGCGTTGCTCGACACCGATGCCGGCAATCTGCGCATCACCACCTACGACACCTCGGGCGATGCGCGCGATGCCGCGCGCCGCGCGATCGCGGATGGCAACAAGCTGATCCTCGGTCCGCTGATGGGCGACAATGTCGGCGCGGTGCTGGCCGAGGCGCGACCCGCCGACGTGCCGCTGATCTCCTTTTCCAACGACGCCACCATCGCCTCGCCCGATGTCTTCGTCATGGGACATATCCCCGAGCAGTCGATCCGCCGCTCGGTGCAATATGCCCGCAGCCACGGCGCGCGCGACTTCGCGGTGATCGCCCCCGATGGCGAATACGGTCGCCGCGCCGAGGCGGCGCTGCAGGGCGCGGTCCAATCCTATGGCGGGCGGGTGACCGGTGCCGAACGCTATGCGCGCGGCAACACCTCGATCATGTCGGCCGCCGACCGGCTGCGCAGCCGAGGCGGCTACGACACCGTGCTGATCGCCGATTCCCCGCGGCTGGCGCAACAGGCGGGAGTGCGCGTGGGCGGCCAGGACACGCGCATCCTCGGGACCGAATTGTGGAGCGGCGAAGTGGCGGTCACCCGTGCCCCGGCCTTGCGCGGCGCAATCTTCTCCGCCGTTTCGGACAATCGCTATCGCCGCTTCGTCGATAGCTACGAGGCGCGCTTCGGCGGCCAGCCCTATCGGATTTCGACGCTCGGCTACGACGCGGTGCTGCTGGCGCTGCGGGTGGCGCAGGACTGGCGCGTTGGCCGCGACTTCCCCACCGCAAACCTGCGCGACCGCGGCGGCTTCCTCGGTCTCGACGGCGCCTTCCGGTTCCAGCGCGACGGGGTTGTCGAGCGCAGCTTCGAAGTGCGCGAGGTCCGCGATGGCGAAGTGGTGATCGTCGATGCCGCGCCGGCCCGCTTCGAGGACTGAGCGCCCCCGTCCTTGAGGGCCAACACTGACGATAAGACCGTGCCTTCGCTTGCCGCCGGGGAATCGCGCGCGATATAGCGGCCGAATGTCTGACGATCTGTTCGAAAACACTCCCGCCTCTAGCGGCGATTACGACGCATCCTCGATCGAGGTGCTCGAAGGGCTCGAGCCGGTCCGGCGGCGGCCGGGCATGTATATCGGCGGGGTCGACGACCGCGCGCTGCACCATCTCGTCGCCGAAGTGCTCGACAACGCGATGGACGAGGCGGTCGCGGGGCACGCTACGCGGATCGAATTGCGGCTCGACGAGGGCAACCGCGTCACGGTCGCCGACAACGGCCGCGGTATCCCGGTGGCCGAACACCCCAAATACCCTGGCAAGTCGACGCTCGAGGTGATCCTCTCGACCCTGCATTCGGGCGGCAAGTTCTCGGGCAAGGCCTATGCCACCAGCGGCGGACTGCACGGCGTCGGGATCAGCGTCGTCAACGCGCTATCGAGCCACACCCGCGTCGAGGTCGCGCGCGACCGGCAGCTTTATGCGCAGGAATTCGCGCGCGGGGAATCGCTCGGGCCGATCGAAGAGCTCGGCCCCACCCCCAACCGCCGCGGCACCACGGTTGCCTTCACCCCCGACACCGAGATTTTCGGCGACCGCTCCTTCAGCGCCAAGCGGTTGTTCAAGCTCACGCGCTCCAAGGCGTATCTCTTCGCCGGGGTCGAGATCCGCTGGAAATGTGCTGCCAGTCTCGCCAGCGACGAGGTGCCCGAGGAAGCGGTGTTCAAATTCCCCGGCGGACTCTCCGACCATCTCGCAGAGCAGATCGGCGAGCGCCCCTGCGTCACCGCGCAGCCGTTTGCCGGTCGCCACGATTTCGCCGCGGGCGAGGACGGCATCTCGCAGGGCCGCGCCGAATGGGCGATCGCCTGGCCGCTCTATTCCGACGGCTCGACCAGCTGGTATTGCAACACCGTTCCCACCCCCGATGGCGGCACCCATGAACAGGGACTACGCGCCGCGCTGGCCAAGGGCTTGCGCGCCTTCGGCGAGCTGACCGGGACCAAGAAGGCCAAGGACATCAGCGCCGACGACGTGATGACCGGCGCCGAGGTGATGCTCAGCGTCTTCATCCGCGAACCGCAGTTCCAGAGCCAGACCAAGGACCGCCTTACTTCGCCCGAGGCGGCGCGGCTGGTCGAGAACGCGATGCGCGACCATTTCGACCATTTCCTCTCGGACAATATGGAGCGCGGCAAGGCGCTGCTCGGCGAGGTGATGGAGCGCATGGACGAGCGCCTGCGCCGCAAGCAGGAACGCGAGATCAAGCGCAAGACCGCGACCAATGCCAAGAAGCTGCGGCTGCCCGGCAAGCTCACCGATTGCTCGGGCGAGACCGACGCCGAGACCGAGCTGTTCATCGTCGAGGGCGACAGCGCCGGCGGCAGCGCCAAACAGGCGCGCAACCGCAAGACGCAGGCGATCCTGCCGATCCGCGGCAAGATCCTCAACGTCGCCAGCGCCAGCGCCGACAAGATCCGTGCCAATGCCGAAATTGCCGATCTGACGCTGGCGATGGGCTGCGGGGTGCGCAAGGACTGCGACCCGGGCTCGCTGCGCTACGATCGTATCATCATCATGACCGATGCCGATGTCGACGGCGCGCATATTGCGACGCTGCTGATGACCTTCTTCTTTCAGGAGATGACCGAGATCGTGCGCGGCGGGCACCTGTTCCTCGCGCAGCCGCCGCTCTACCGGCTGACCGCTGGCAAGGAGAGCCGCTACGCGCGCGACGACGAACACCGCGCCGAACTCGAGGCCACGGTGTTCAAGGGCAAGAAGGTCGATGTCGGGCGGTTCAAGGGCCTGGGCGAGATGAACCCGCAGCAATTGCGCGAGACGACCATGAGCCCCGACAGCCGCAGTCTCATTCGCATCACCCTGCCGACCGAGTTCGAGGACCGCGCGGTGGTCAAGGAACTGGTCGACCATCTGATGGGCCGCAACCCCGAGCACCGCTTCAACTTCATCCAGAACCGGGCCGGTGAACTCGACAAGGAATTGATTGACGCGTAGATTTAGGGCACTCGGTCGCTGTTCCCGAGCCGGCAATAGGATCCGTTGTCGCTGACAGGCGCGTCGTTCACGCCCGAGCTCTCCAATTGCTGTCGGTAACTCATCCAGGATCGCGATCCGAACTCTGCGATGTACCGGGTCGGCAGGATCCTGATTTCGCCTGACTGTTGGCGCTTCCTGTTCCCTCGCCAGGCGAAAACTCCGCCGGCATCGAGCCCCCGATCGACACTCCAGCGGGTAAAGTTTCGAACATCCGATTCACGCATACCGATCGCCATCAGATTGTCTGCCTGCTCGCGACTGCATTTCTGCGACCAGTAGAGGTAATCATGGACTATCGCTGCACGGCTGTGCCGACCCCGCCTTCCGATGAAAATGCGAACTCCGGGCGGTATACTGGCGTAATCGGTCACGAAACCGGCCGGTACGACGATCCGTTCGTTGGTGTTTCCGATTTTCCAGACCAGCGGTTCGGTAACGATGCCGAAGTAGTCATCCCTGTCAGGATCAATCTTCGGCGTCGGGATCGTCGCGCAGCCAGCTACGCCAAACATTGCGACTATAAAGAGAATTTTATTTTTCATATTTGCCCCCAAATACTGCTCGCAATAAACAGCGATGGGAACAATTTGTCAAATCTCGGCAGTAGTCTGGATATGGAGTGGCCCTTCGAGCGTCCGGTGGACCGGGCATTTATCCGCGATTGCGATGATCTTCGCGCGTTGTTCGCCCGTCAATTCGTCGCCCAGCAGTTCGATCCGCCTTGTCAGAGCCTGGACTCCGGCTCCCCCACCCTCTGCCCGCACGCATTCCGCGCAATCCGCCTCGTGGTCGCGTTCATGCGTCAGCTGGATCGACGCGCCTTCGAAGGGCCAGCCCTTCTTGTCGGCGTACAGTTTCATCGTCATCGCGGTGCAGGTGCCAAGCGCGGCGAGCAGCAGGTCGTAGGGCGTGGGGCCGGTATCGTCGCCGCCGTAGCTGCGTGGCTCGTCGGCGAGGAAGCGATGGTGGCGGGTGTGGACCTCGGTCCCGAACTTGCCGTGGCCGGTCTTCACCACCACGCCCTCTTCCGGCATCGGCCAGTCGTCGCGCAGCGGCAGGTAGCGATGCGCCCAGCTGGCGATCATGCTCGCGGCGAATTCGGCATCGCGGGCGTCGAGCAGCAGGTGGTCGGCACCCTCGAGGCTGACGAAGCTCTTGGGGTGCTTGGCTGCGCGGAACAGCGCGGATGCATTGTCGACCCCGACGATGGCATCGGTCGGCGAATGCAGCAGCAGCACCGGCTTGCGCAATTTGCCGACCTCGGCGAGCAGATCGGCGTTTTCGATCCGCTCGATGAATTCGCGCCCTAGCCGGAAGGGCCGCCCGCCGATCGACACCTCGCCCTCGCCGGTCTCGCGGATCGCGGCGAGATCGCCCTCGATCCGTTCGAGTACGTGAGGAACGTCCGAAGGCGCGCCGATGGTAGCGATCGCGGCGATGTTGTCTGGTCCGATATCCTCCGCCGCAGCCAGCACCGCCGCACCGCCTAGGCTGTGCCCGACCAGCAGCACCGGCTGCTCGAAGCGTTCGACCAGATAGCGCGCCGCCAGCACCAGATCGGCGACATCGGTGGCGAAGCCCGCGCGTCCGAATTCACCGCCGCTGCCCCCCAGCCCGGTGAAATCGAACCGCAGGCAGGCGATGCCTTCCTTCGAAAGCGCGCGTGCCACCGCCACCGCCGCCTTGCTCTGGCGTGTGCAGGTGAAGCAATGCGCAAACAGCGCGATACCGCGTGTCAGCCCGGTCGGCAGTTCGAGCGAGCCTTCGAGCGCGTGTCCGGCCTCGGTCTGGATCGTGATGGTCTCGGTCGGCATGGGGTCTCCGGTTTCGGGGTCGGTTCGGGCGCAAACCTGTGTGGCGCCCTCTTGCCGCGACGGCTTAGGAAGTCCTGCGCGCGCGGCAACGCAAAAATCTCGCCGTCCGTGTAAGAAAGTCCCGCCGCACCGGACTAAAGGACCATGCAGACGGACAGACACGCTCTCTATGCTAAGGCGGGCAGGCAATTCGCCCCGGCGGTCGCGCGGCTGGCACGCGCGTTCGAGCGCGACGCCGAGAAGGCGCGCGATCTCGAGCAGGACATTCATTGCGAAATATGGCGCAGCCTCGAGCGTTTCGATGGGCGCTGCAGCCTCAAGACCTGGGTGTTCCGCGTCGCGCACAATGTCGCCGCCGAGCATGTCGCGCATGCGCTGCGCCAACCGGCGAAAATCGGGATCGAGGAGATCGACGAATTCCTCGTCCAGAACGGATCGGAAGCGCAGGCCGCCGAGGCGCACGCTCTCGACCGGGTCGCCGAACTGATCCGCCGCCTTCCCGCGCTCGATGCGCAGCTCATCCTGCTGTGGCTCGAGGGCGAGGCCGGACAGGACATCGCCGATATCACCGGGCTTTCGCCGGGCGCGGCGACGACCCGGCTTCACCGCATCCGCGTGCAGCTCGCGCGCCATTTCGAAATTCCCCCAGAAACAGGAGACGAGCGATGAGCAAACCCGGACTTGACGGCTGGGCCGCGCTGGCCGGCGATGCCCATTTCGCCGCCCCCGACGCCTGCACGGCGCGCGCCACCCGCTTCGAGCGCGTGATCCGGCGACGCAACGGCATCGAATACGCCGCCGGGGTGCTGGTGATCGCGCTGTTCGGCGCGGGTGCCATCGCCGCATTCGCAATTGGGGAATGGCTGCTGGCGCTCGGTCCGCTGCTGGTGATCGCGGGGGCGGTGGTGCTGATGTGGAACCTGCATCGCCGCGGCTCCAACCTCGAACGGCACCCCGAAGACAGCTGCGTCGCGCATCTGCGGCGCCAGCTTGCGCATCAGAGCGCCGCGCTGCGCTCGGTCCCGGTCTGGTATATCGGGCCGCTGGTTCCCGGGGTGTTGGTCTTTTTCGGGACGGTGACCTTCAAGGTCGCGCAGCAGGCGGGCTGGTCGGTCGCGCTCTCGGGAATCGCCGGGCCCGCTTCGGGAGCGCTGGGCATTTTCGCCGCGGTGATTGCGCTCAACCGGTGGGCGGCCAGCCGCCTCGACCGCCAGATTGCCGACCTCGACAGCCTGATCCGCCATGGGTGAGCCCACAAGCTTGAGCCACCCGAATTCCCCGCTACGATATCGCAATGAAGGAGTATTCGCATGAAATTTCTTGCCCCCGCCCTTTTCTCGCTGGGCCTTGCCCTCGCCCCTGTCGTTCCGCTCGCGGCGCAGGAGATGGCGATGGATGAGCCGGCCCAGGCCAGTATGCTCGAGCAGCGCACCGCGCAGGTGGTGGAGCTGATCAACGGCACGCTCGCCCCCGAGGAGGCGATGGCCGACACATTCCTGCAAAGCGTTTCGGCCGAGCAGCTCAAGATCATCGGCAGTCAACTGACGGGCCAGTTCGGCCAGGCGCTTTCGGTCGAATCGATCGAGGCGGTCGGCCCCACCCGCGCTGCGATCACCATCCGCATGGAACGCGCGCTGGCGAGCGGCGGGATCGCGATCCAGGCGCAAGCTCCGGGCAAGATTACCGAATTGCTGTTCCGGTCCTTCGAGCCGCTCGACGACACCGCGGACAAGGTCAAAGCCGATCTCACCGCCCTGCCCGGCAGCGCCGCGGTCTGGTTCGGCCCGCTCGAGGGTGAGCCCGCTTTCGCCTTCGGCGATCCGCAGCAGCCCTATGCGCTGGGCTCGACCTTCAAACTCTATATCCTCTCGGCGCTGGATCGCGCGGTGCAGGAAGGACGGCTGGACTGGGACGATGTCGTGACGCTGGGCGACAAGAGCTTTCCCAGCGGCATCACGCAGAACTGGCCCGATTCCGCGCCGCTGACGCTGCACACCGCGGCCACGCTGATGATCTCGATCAGCGACAACACTGCCACCGACCTGCTGATCGACGCGGTCGGACGCGAGGCGATCGAAGCGGAGATGCGCGCGACCGGTCATTCGGCGCCTGAACTTTCGACCCCCTTCCTCAAGACGATCGAGATGTTCGTGCTCAAGGGCGGCGGTCAGGGCGCGGCCTATGCGCAGGCGGACGAAGCGGGGCGCCGCGCCATCCTCGCGCAGCTGGACACAACCGGCGCCGATCCCGCTCCGATCCTCGCTGTTTTTGCGGGCGGAACCCCGGTGATGATCGACAGCATCGAATGGTTCGCCAGCATGGAAGACGAGCGCAGGCTGATGCGGCGGCTCGCCGAGACCGAGGGCGACACCGCGCGGCAAATCATGGCGGTGAACACCGCGCTGGACGACGGCGCCCGGGCGGACTGGAGCTATGTCGGCTACAAAGGCGGCTCGGAGCCGGGCGTGCGCAACCTAAGCTGGCTGCTGCGCGAGGAGGCGGGGACCTGGCACATGCTGGCGCTCAGCTGGAACAATCCCGCTGCCGAGACCGACACCACGACCCTGCTGGCGATCGCCCAGCGGATCCTCGCGCTGCCCCGGTAACGCGCACCCTTGCCCCGACGCGGCTGCATCCCTAACCGGGTTGCAAATCGCAATCTGACAATTTCGGGGAATATGATGACGCAGCGCTTCGAAGGCACCCAGAACTACATCGCCACCGACGATCTCAAGGTCGCGGTCAACGCCGCGGTGACGCTGCGGCGGCCGCTGCTGGTCAAGGGCGAGCCGGGGACGGGCAAGACGGTGCTGGCGGAAGAAGTCGCCAAATCGCTGGGCGCGCCGCTGATCGAGTGGAACGTCAAATCGACCACCAAGGCGCAGCAGGGCCTTTATGAATACGATGCCGTCGCCCGGCTGCGCGATGGCCAGCTTGGCGACGAGCGGGTTCACGACATCGCCAACTACATCAAGAAGGGCAAGCTGTGGGAAGCCTTCACCGCGCCCGAACTGCCGGTGCTGCTGATCGACGAGATCGACAAGGCCGATATCGAGTTCCCCAACGATCTGCTGCAGGAACTCGATCGCATGAGTTTCGATGTCTACGAGACCCATGAGACGATCACTGCCGCCGAGCGCCCGATCGTGATCATTACCTCGAACAACGAGAAGGAACTGCCCGACGCCTTCCTGCGCCGCTGCTTCTTCCACTATATCAAATTCCCCGATCGCGACACGATGCGGGAGATCATCGAGGTCCACTTCCCCGATATCCAGAAGACGCTCGTCACCAAGGCGATGGACATGTTCTACGAACTGCGCGAGGTCCCCGGGCTCAAGAAGAAGCCCAGCACCAGCGAGCTGCTCGACTGGCTCAAGCTGCTGCTCAACGAGGACATGCCGCTCGAGGTGCTCCAGGACAGCAACCCCAATTCGGCGATCCCCCCGCTCCACGGCGCGCTGCTCAAGAACGAGCAGGACGTGATGATGTTCGAACGGCTCGCCTTCATGGCACGGCGCAATCCGGGCTAGTTTTTGCCCGATCAGTCGATCGAATAGGCGACTTCGAAATCCCCCCAGCGGCGGCCCTGGATGGTCATCGGCACATAGACGTTGCGCACTACGCGATAGGTCGTACCGTCGCCTTCCTGGCGATAGACCGCCATCATGTAGGGTGCGAAGCTGCGCTTGGCCTTCTGGTCGATCGGTTCGAGGATCATCCGTCCGTCGCGGCAGAACTCGGTATCGTGGGTGAGATCGCCGGTCGGGGCCCGCGAATGCTTGCTGATATGCGTGGGCAGATAGCCCTTCATGTCGGTGCAGGCCGCTGCCATGATCCGCTCGTCTTCCGCCGGTAGCGCGTCGAGCGCCGGACGCCAGTGGCGGTGCGCCCAGTCCATCAGCCCGGTGCGGAAGCGCGGCGGGTTCGAACCTTCGATCCTGCGATAATCCTGGTCGAACAGCTGTTCGAGCTTCAATTCGCCCTCAGCGATCGCCTCCTCTGCCAGCTTCTCTATCAGCCGCGCCTGGTTCTGCGCCTTTTCGACCATCAGGCCGTCCTGCGGCGAGAGCCCGGCCTGGACCAGGCGGTCGAACATGTCGCTGGCGACCATCTCGAGGTCTTCCATACGGCTGTGCACCGTAGCGAGCTTCTGCTCGTTGCCGCTGGCGGCCTTGTCGAAGCTCTCGAGCACGCCCTGCACCCGCATGACATTGCCGGTCATCATCGCGGTCGCCTTGGCGATTTGGTCGTTCTGGGCATCGACCTCCTGGACCAGATCGGTGACCCCGGTGAGCGTCTGTTCGATGCTGGCGACCGAGTTCTTGGCGTGGCTGCTGGCCTTGGCGCCCTCCTCGATCCGGTCGATCACGGTGGTGGCTTCGGTCCCCAGCGTCTCGATCACCTCGCCGATCTCGTCGGTTGCCTTGCGGGTCTCGCCGGCGAGCGATTTCACCTCGTTGGCAACGACCGCGAAGGTACGCCCGGCATCGCCCGCACGCATCGCTTCGATGGTGGCGTTCAATGCGAGGATATTGGTGGTCTCGGCGATCTGCGCGATGTCCTTTGAGCAGCGTTTCACCTGGTCCATCGCCGCGGCAAAGCCGGTGACATGGGTCGCCAGCGTCTCGACCATGTCGAGCAGCTTGGTGATCTGCGACAGCGAGGACTGGATCTGGCTGGTGCCCTGCCCCAGCCGCTCGATCGCGCTGGCCGAGAGCAGCCGCGCCTCGTCGCTGGCTTCGGCGACGCGGCGCTGGTCCTTCTCGAGCTCGTGGACGGTGCCCTGCAGTTCGAGATGTTCGGCGCGCAGCACGCCCGAGGTGTCGATCACCGCCTGGACGATACCTGCGACATCGGAGCACCCGACGGTGACCTTGCCGCAAGCCTCGGGTATCGAATCAAGCGCGGATGCCCCGCGTGCGTCCAGAGCCGTGCAATCCATGATGAGCCTAATCCCCCGTAATTCGGGGCTGGTCATAATCGCAATGTGTTATCGGCATCTTAAGCATGCGCGCCATCTCCGAAATGTGCGCCGCGAGGCTGGCGCTCCGCTTGGAGCGTCGTTATGCAAGCCACATGTTTTTCGACTTCATGGACGAGCTGCGGGCGGCCGGGATCAAGGCCAGCTTCAAGGAGCACCTCACGCTGCTGGAGGCGCTCGACCGCGAGGTGATCGAGCAGACCCCCGAAGCGTTCTATTATCTCAGTCGCGCGACCTTCGTGAAGGACGAGGGCATGCTCGATCGCTTCGATCAGGTGTTCCAGCGAGTCTTCAAGGGAATCATCTCGGATTACGGCCAGAACCCGGTCGATGTCCCCGAGGACTGGCTCAAATCGGTCGCCGAGAAATTCCTTTCGCCCGAGGAGATGGCCGAGATCGAGAAGCTGGGCGGCTGGGACGAGATCATGGAGACGCTGAAACAGCGGCTCGCCGAACAGCAGGAACGCCACGAGGGCGGAAACAAGTGGATCGGCACCGGGGGCACCTCGCCCTTCGGCAATTCGGGCTACAATCCCGAGGGCGTGCGGATCGGCGGCGAGAGCAAGCACAAGCGCGCGCTCAAGGTGTGGGACAAGCGCGAGTTCAAGAATCTCGACAACACCAAGGAACTGGGCACCCGCAACATCAAGATGGCGCTCCGTAGGCTGCGCCGCTTCGCACGCGAAGGCGCGGCGGACGAATTGGATATCGACGCGACGATCTCGGGCACCGCCAAGCAGGGCTGGCTCGACATCCACATGCGGCCCGAGCGGCACAATGCGGTCAAGCTGCTGCTGTTTCTCGATGTCGGCGGGTCGATGGATCCATTCGTCAAGGTCACCGAGGAGCTGTTCAGCGCGGCGACCAGCGAGTTCAAGAACCTCGAGTTCTTCTACTTCCACAACTGCCTCTACGAAGGCGTGTGGAAGGACAACCGCCGCCGCTGGGCCGAGCGGACCAAGACCTGGGACATCCTCCACAAATACGGCCACGACTACAAGATCGTCTTCGTCGGCGATGCGGCGATGAGCCCCTACGAGATCACCCATCCCGGCGGCAGCGTCGAACACATGAACGAGGAAGCGGGCGCGACCTGGATGAAGCGGGTGACCAACACCTATCCCGCAACCGTCTGGCTCAACCCCGTGCCCGAGAAGCAGTGGAGCTATTCGCAGTCCACCAAGGTGATGAAGCAGCTGGTCAACGATCGGATGTATCCGCTGACGCTCGACGGTCTGGAAGCGGCAACGCGCGAATTGAGCCGCAAGCAGGGGTGAGGTTGCGCGCTTTCCTGGCAGGAAGACGCCGTGAAATCAGAAAGCGTTTGTTCGGCTCTCACCGGGCAAGCTACTTCCTCCTCAACAGCGGGCTTGAAGGAGAAGCACCCAAAGGCTGGGTTTTCGCGGTGCCGGCGCTGTTCGCTCTAGCGACGCACGCTCCGCTGCCTGTAGTCCTTCCGCTGATTTTCGTCGCCATCCCCGGAATTGCGTATGCCATGTTTGCCCTTGCTGTTGGCTACAAAGCGTACGCCGAATGGGGAGATCGACTGTATGACAAGCATACAAGAAAGCTTCTGCCGACAGAATACCGCGAGACCGAAAGCGCAACCGCGGCTCGACGGAAGAGACAGGCCGAGCCACGCAGCTAGGCGATTTAGGTGCTATCGATGCTTCTCGTCGACGACTCACCACTCGCTTCCATGACGAATAGCGTCCACCGCCACACCCGCTTCGAGGCGATCCGCCAGCGGCTCGAAGGTTTCGATCCCGGCACCGGCTGGCGGCTCGTGGTGTACGAATTCCTGCTGTTCGGCTTCAAACAGGGTTGGGCGTGCCTGTTCGGCGCGCTGATGCTGGCGCTGCTGCTGGGCACCCATTACCTGTACCCCGCCGATGCGCCGCTCGCGCGCTACGATTTCCTCACGCTCGCGGCGCTGGCGATCCAGGCGGGGATGCTGGGCTTTAGGCTTGAGACCTGGGGTGAGGCCAAGGTCATCCTGATCTTCCACGTCATCGGCACGGTGATGGAGCTGTTCAAGACCGCCGCCGGTTCGTGGATCTACCCCGAGCCGAGCCTGCTGCGGATCGGCGATGTGCCGCTGTTCTCGGGCTTCATGTATGCAGCGGTGGGAAGCTATATCGCGCGGGTGTGGCGGATTTTCGACTTCCGCTACAGCCATTATCCGCCGCGCTGGGCGGTCTGGTTGCTCGCCGCCGCGATCTACGTCAATTTCTTCGCGCATCACTGGACGGTGGACATCCGCTACCTGCTGTTCGCCGCGACCGCGCTGCTGTTCTGGCGAACGCGGGTTCACTTCCGCAACTGGCGCGAGCACCGCTGGATGCCGCTGCTGCTGGGGTTCTTCCTCGTCGCAGTGTTCATCTGGTTCGCCGAGAATATCAGCACCTTCGCCCGCGCCTGGTCCTATCCGGGGCAGGAAGACGGTTGGGAGATGGTCGGGCTGGCCAAGCTCGGCAGCTGGTTCCTGCTGATGCTGATCAGCTTCGTGCTCGTCAGCCTGGTCCAGCCGATCCGCGGGCCCGAACCGACGAAATAAAGGGCGCGTTCGGCGTAATGGCCGCTGAGGTGCGAATTGAGATGCAAGCAGAATTGGTGTATTCGCCCGCTCAAGGAGAGTAATCATGGGTACACCGATTGTCCTGACCAGCGCGTTCCTGGTCATCGCCGCAGTGGGCCCTGCCCAGGCACAGGACCAGGGCCCGGATGTCGCCCCAGCCGGTGCGACCACCACTTCGAACCACCCCTTGTCCGCCATGCCGTCCTACCAAGGACCGGCAATAGCGTGGAACAGCTATGAAGATGTCGAGATCGACGAGGCGATCTGCCGCGACCGCATTCACGAGGCGCGCGAGCAGATGGGTCAGCCTGAGCTCGATCGCGAACCCGCGACGAGCGACGATGCGATGGCGATCTGGGCGGTCGATCGCCGCGAGGACGGTTGTGCGGTGCTCGTCGCGATGGGCGACCCCGAGGATATCCGCCCGATCCCGGAGATCGAGGACGAACGCCCGCTGCGGCCGGCAGGGTAGAGCGGCACCGGCTTTCGGTTCCGCTCGCCCCGGCCGCACCCGCTAGCCCTTCTGGTCGAGTTCCTCCTGCAAGCGCAGGCTGCAGCGCCAAAAGAAGTACGCCGGGACCAACCCCAGGAACGCCGCCCCATAGAGCACATAGCGCACGCTTTCCTCGCCATAGGCGGGTTGCAGCAGGTCGGAGAGCATCCCGAAGAACAGCGGGCCGAGTCCGAGCCCGATCAGGTTCTGGAAGAACAACAGCACCGCAGCGGCAATCGCCCGTGCGCGTAAGGGAACGAGGCCCTGCGCGGCGGAATAGGTCGGACCGTAGTAGATCGAATTGCACAGCGTCGGGATGATCAGCAGCACCAGCGCGACCTGCCAGGTCGCGGCCTGATAGGCGAGGAAGGCGATCGGTGCCGCCACCGCCATCGCCACCGCCGGTGCGGTCAGCACATGGCGGCGGTTCTTGGCGCCGAAACGATCCGCGAGATAGCCGCCCAGCCAGGTGCCGAAGATGCCTGCCGCGCCGCTGACGATGCCGAACCAGAAGCCGACCTCACCGGGAGTCAGCTCATGCGTCCGCTGGAAGAAGATCGTCGTCCAGGTGGTCTTGCCATAGGCGAGGAATGAGGCGGTCGATCCGGCAAGCAGCAGCAGGACGAAGGCGCGCGACTGCATCACCGTGCGCACCGAGACCCACAGCGACATCTCGGGCGCCGGGGTGCGGTGCGCCTCGAGCGCCGCTGCCATCTCCTTGCGCGGTTCGCGCAGCGCGAAATGCACCACCAGTGCCAGCCCCACGCCGGGCAGGCCGACGATCAGAAAGGCCATCCGCCAGCCGACCCAGTCGGCGAGCAGCCCGCCGATCATCATCCCCAGCAAGGTCCCGATGGGGATGCCGAGCGAATAGAAGGCCAGCGCCGAACTGCGCTTCTCGGGCGGCACGAGGTCGCTGATCAGCGAATGCGCCGGCGGGGTGCAGCCGGCCTCCCCGACCCCGACGCCGATCCGCGCGAGCAGCAACTGGTAGAAATTCTGCGCCATCCCGCACAGCGCGGTCATCGCCGACCAGGTCGCCAGCGCGATTGCGATCAGCCGCGGGCGGTTGGTGGTGGCGCGGTCGGAATAGCGCGCGATCGGCAGGCCCAGCGCGGTGTAGAACAGCGCGAAGGCGAGCCCGGTCATCAGCCCGATTTGGGTGTCGTTGAGTCCCAGTTCGAGCGCGATCGGCTCGGCGAGGATGTTGACGATCTGGCGATCAATGAAATTGAAGATGTAGACTATCAGCAGGATCCACAAGGTGGCCCTGAGCGAGCTTTGCGTGGTTGTGGATTGCGCGGCTGTCGCCATGGTTCGACCCTCTCCCGATGCGCGGGTCTGCCCGTCGCCGGGAGCGAACCTTCCCTAGTCGCTGTCCCGCGTCAACCGGCGATTAGGGGTAGAGGAGTATCGGCGCGATCTGCTCGCACCAGACGGACTCGTCCGCGCTGGCAATCCGGTCCAGATCGCCCGGAGTGGCCTGCGGATCGTCGACCCATTCGCGCAAGGAAGGCCCACCGTTGATCACGTCTATCGCGAGCCGTTCGAGCTCGTACTCGTAGGGAAAATCGCGCCACAGATCGTAATCGGGGTGGAGTGTACGGATCGCCTTGAAGGCCAGCGCCTGCAGCCGCCAGGGCCGGAAGGCGGCGTGGTCGTATTGCGGCCCCTCGGCGTGGATCATCAGCGCAGTGCACAGCTGATCCGCGTGCTTGTGGAAGGTCGGGGTGAACCAGCAGGGGCGCAAGGCACAGCCCGCCAGCCAGTCGGGGGCGAGCTTGCGCATCGTCGCCAGCACCGCGCCGGCGTCGAGATCGGGCGCGCCGAACAGCACTTCGAGCGGGCGCGTGGTGCCGCGCCCTTCGCTCAGATTGGTGCCCTCGAGCATGACCGTGCCCGCATAGGCGCGCGCCATGTTCAAATTGGCGGCGTTGGGGCTGGGGTTGATCCAGATGCGCTCCTCGGGCCAGCCATGACCCAAACCCGCAGGCTGCCAGCCCTCCATCTCCACCACCCGGTAATCGACATCGAGACCGAAGCGCTCGATGAACCAGTGCCCCATCTCGCCCATCGTCAGCCCGTGCCGCATCGGCATCTCGGCCGCGCCGACGAAGCTTTCCTGCCCCGGTACCAGCAGCGTTCCCTCGACCGGGCGACCCGCTGGATTGGGGCGATCGAGCACCCAGACTTCCTTGCCGTGCCTGGCCGCCTCCTCGAGCAGATAGAGCAGCGTGGTGACGAAAGTGTAGATCCGGCAGCCCAGGTCCTGCAGGTCGAACAGGAACACATCGGCGCTGGACATCATCTGTCCGGTCGGACGGCGGACCTCGCCATAGAGGCTGAACACCGGGATGCCGTAGACCGGGTCGGTCTCGTCGCCGGTCTCGACCATATTGTCCTGCTTGTCGCCCTTCAGGCCATGCTGCGGGCCGAAGGCGCTGGTGACGTTGACCCCCGCCGCGATCAGCGCGTCGAGCGAGTGCGCGAGGTCCGCGGTCACCGAGGCAGGATGCGCGACGAGCGCGACGCGTTTGCCCTCGAGGGGGCGGCGCAGGGCGGGGTCGGCGAGCAGCCGGTCGATACCGAATTTCATCCTCACCGGTTGTATCAAGGGGGCAACAAAGGCAAAGGTTTTTCCAACGGGGGAACCCCCGCGGCTAAGGCTTGCTGTTGCATCATGGATATCGACTGGACCCCTGCCCTCATCGGTGCCGCCTGGGCGATCGTGCTGGGCGGTGCGGGCGGGCTGCTGACCGAGATCGGCGACTGGTACCGCAACCTCGAAAAACCCAGCTGGCAGCCGCCCGACTGGCTGTTCGGCCCCGCCTGGACGGTGATCCTCGGGCTCGCCGGGTGGAGCTTCTATCTCGCCTGGACCAACGCCCCGGCACCCGGCGACCGGATGCTGATCGGCGTGCTGTTCGGAGTGAACTTCTTCGCGCATCTCGCCTGGTCGCCGCTGTTTTTCGTGGCGAAACGGCCAGACTGGGCGCTGCGCGAGGTCGTGCTGCTGTGGCTGTCGGTCCTGGCGCTGGTGGTGGGCCTCGCGCCCTATTCCGACCTCGCCGCCTGGCTCAACCTGCCGTATATTTCCTGGGTAACCTTCGCGACGCTGCTCAACCGCAAGATCGTCCAGCTCAACGGCCCGTTCAACCGGGTCTAGCGCTCGGTTTCGAGAGCCAGAATGAAACCATCGGGATGGTGGAAATCGGGCTTGTCGGCGGGGTGCGCAAGCGCCCAGTAGCTCTTCGTCCCCCCGTCCTCCTCCAGTACCGTGCTTGGCGCGAAAGCGGCGGGCAGTTCCGGTAGTCCGCGCAAGGGTATCGCTGCATCGAAAAGCGAGAAGGCCGAGCCCGCGCGCCAGGCGCAGACCGGTGCGTGCGGCAGATCGCGCCCCCGCATACCCTCGCGATAATCGCTGAAATCATAGGCCGCCCAGCGCTCCGACGGCGAGAGATTGAACTCGGAATAACCCGGCCCCGCGCCATGCCGCACGAACAGCTCGAAACAGGTCGCCTGCCACAATCCGTCCGCCCGGCCCCGCCCCGCCAGCCTCGGGACCGCCAGTTCGCCCTTGCCCGAAACCCGCCAGCGCAGCGTCAGCCAGTGCGCGCTCACCTGACACGAAAAGCGCACCTGCCACTCGCCCTCAGGCGGGCTCGCGGGATGCGGCGTCAAATCCATCTGTTGCACCCCGGCTCCCCCATGCTAGCGCGCTGACCATCATGACCAGCTACACATCCCAACTGATGCGCCTGCTCGACGAGCGCGGCTATATCCACCAGGCGACCGATGCCAAGGCCCTCGATGCGCTCGCCACCGGGCAGGTCGTGCCTGGCTATATCGGTTTCGACGCCACCGCGCCCAGCCTTCATGTCGGCAGCCTGGTGCAGATCATGATGCTGCGCCGCCTCCAGCAGGCCGGGCACAAGCCGATCGTGGTGATGGGCGGCGGCACCACCAAGATCGGCGACCCTTCCGGCAAGGACGAGGGCCGCCGGATGCTGACCTCGGAGATGATCGCGGACAACATCGCCTCCATCCGCAGCGTCTTCGAACGGCTGCTGACCTTCGGGGACGGCCCGAGCGATGCGGTGATGGTCGACAATGACGAATGGCTGGGCGAGCTCGGCTATATCGAACTGCTGCGCGATGTCGGGCCGCATTTCACCGTCAACCGGATGCTGACCTTCGATTCGGTCAAGCTGCGGCTCGAGCGCGAACAGCCGCTGACCTTCCTCGAATTCAACTACATGATCCTCCAGGCCTACGACTTCCTCGAACTGGCGCGGCGCTACGACTGCCGCTTGCAGATGGGCGGCAGCGACCAGTGGGGCAATATCGTCAACGGCATGGAGCTGGGCCGAAGGATGGAGGGGCGCGAACTGTTCGGGCTGACCACCCCGCTCTTGACCACCGCCGACGGCGCCAAGATGGGCAAGACCGCCTCGGGCGCGGTCTGGCTCAACGAGGCGCAGCTGCCCGGCTACGATTTCTGGCAATATTGGCGCAATGTCGACGACCGCGATGTCGGCCGCTTCCTCAAGTTGTTCACGGACCTTCCGCTCGACGAGATCGCACGGCTCGAGGTGCTCGAAGGTAGCGAGATCAACGCCGCCAAGATCGTCCTCGCCAATGCGGTGACCACGCTGGTGCGCGGACCCGAGGCTGCCACCCTCGCCGAAACCACGGCTTCCGAAACCTTCGCCGGCGGCGGGCTAGGCGAGGATCTCCCCATGCTCCAGCTCGGCCCCGAAGGCATGCGGATCGGCGCCGCTTTGACCGAATTGGGCTTCACCGCCTCCAATGGCGAGGCCAAGCGCAAGCTGGCCGAAGGCGCGGTCAAGCTCGATGGCGTGACGCTCGACGATGTCGGCTATCTGCTCACTCTGGCACCCGGTAGCGAGGCGCGACTGAGCCTTGGTAAGAAGAAGCATGCGATACTCCGGGGCTGACTTGCGTCAGGGCGCTTGAATCCGGTCGGTTCGCGGGTGCAGCTTTACCAATTGTCAGCCTTTGCGCTGCAATATGTCGGACCACAGCGAAAACGGAGGATTGGCTATCATGGGTGCCGGAGCTCAGCTCAGCGTCACCGACCAGCGGCGCATGGCGCGCCATCCAGTCGATCACCCCGTGATCGCGGAGCATTTCCGCGCCGGCGACGTGCGGATGCATGTCTCGAACATCTCCGCCACCGGCTTCATGATCGACGATGCCAACGAACTGGCGCGTGGCGACCGGGTGATCATCCGCCTGCCGATCGTCGGCCGGATCGAGGCCTATTGCATCTGGATGCGCGACAACCGCGCGGGTTTCCAGTTCGAGCGGATCATTCGCCCCGACGATTTCCTCGCCATGATCGACGAGCTCCAGCCCAATCCGCGGCTGCGCCGCACCCGCTGACACCTGAACGTCGCACCGAAATGGGATGATTTAGCCGCTGGGAGGGGAAGTTTCTTCCCATGCCGCGCGCCCGCTGCCATGGGGCGCGCGTGAACGAGCCGAGCCACCCTTTCCGCATTCACAATTTCCGCGCCTATTGGGTCAGCCGGCTGGCGATGACTCTGGCGCAATATGCGATGATGCTGATCATCGCCTGGCAGGTCTACAACATTGCCCGTGATGGCGGCTCGTCGGTGGCCGAGGCCTCCGGCCAGCTGGCGCTGATCGGGCTGTTCCAGTTCGTCCCGCTGTTCTTCCTGACGCCGTTCTCCGGGCTCGCCGCCGACCGCTTCGACCGCCGCAATCTCGCGCGGATCACGGTGATGGTGCAGTTCTTCTGCGCCGCCGTGCTGGGCTGGCTGACCTGGCAGCAGACCATCTCGCTCGAATGGCTTTACACGATCGCGGTTGTGCTGGGCGTAGTGCGCGCCTTCAGCGGCCCCGCGCTCTCCGCACTCGCGCCCAATCTGGTCCCGCGCACCATCCTCCCCAACGCGATCGCGCTGTCGAGCATCGCCTGGCAGGTCGGGATGATCGCGGGACCGGCGATCGGCGGTTACACCTATGCGATCATTCCGGCGCTGCCCTACGCGATCGCCGCTGCGCTGTTTCTCGTCTCGCTCACCGCTCTCAGCACCATCGGCCATGTCCCGCGCTCCAACAGCGTCGGCACCACGCGCCCGATCGCCCAGATCGTCGACGGATTGCGCTATGTCGGGCGCAACAAGATGGTGCTGGGCGCGATAACGCTCGATCTGTTCGCGGTGTTCCTCGCCGGGGCGACCGCGCTGTTCCCGGTCTATGCGCGCGATATCCTCCAGGTCGGCGAAACCGGGCTGGCGCAATTGGCGATGGCGCCCGCCTGCGGCGCGGTGGTGACCGCGCTGTGGTTCTCGATCTTTCCGCTCAGAACCCACGTCGGCCCCAAGATGCTGTGGTCGGTGGCGGTGTTCGGCGGCGCGACGGTGGTGTTCGGCGTCTCGACCTGGATGCCGCTCAGCCTGGCAATGCTGTTCATCATCGGCGCGGCCGACATGTTCAGCGTTTATATCCGCCAGTCGCTGATCCAGCTGCACACACCGGACGACAAGCGCGGCCGCGTGTCGTCTGTCAGCCTGCTGACGATCAGCGCCTCCAACGAATTCGGCGATTTCTTTTCCGGCTCGCTCGCCTTTATGATCGGCCCGGTCGCTGCGGTCGCCAGCGGCGGGATCGGCGCGATCGTTACGGTTGCGCTGTGGGCCCGGGTGTTCCCTGTTTTGCGCACCACCCGGACCTTCGACCCGCCTGAGGAATTGGTAGAAGAGACACCCGAAGAAAAACTCCAGGAGCGAATCCCATGAAAGCCCCATCCGTCCTCGCCACCATCGGCAACACCCCGCATATCCGCCTCTCCCGGCTCTTCCCCGATCACGAGGTCTGGGTGAAGAGCGAGCGCGGCAATCCCGGTGGCTCGATCAAGGACCGGATTGCGCTGGCGATGGTCGAGGATGCGGAGAAATCGGGCAAATTGCGCCCCGGCGGCACGATCATCGAACCGACCAGCGGCAACACCGGTATCGGGCTGGCGATGGTCGCCGCGGTCAAGGGCTACAAGCTCGTGCTGGTCATGCCCGAGAGCATGAGCGTCGAGCGCCGCCGGCTGATGCTGGCCTATGGCGCCAGCTTCGATCTCACCGACAAGGCCAAGGGCATGAAGGGCGCGATCGAGCGCGCCGGCGAGCTGGTCTCGCAGACCGAGGGCGCCTGGATGCCGAGCCAGTTCGACAATGAGGCGAACTGGAAGGTCCATGCTCGCACCACGGCAGAGGAGATCCTTGCCGATTTCGCCGATTCGCCGCTCGATGCGATGATCACCGGCGTCGGCACCGGCGGCCATCTGACCGGCTGTGCCGAAGTGCTCAAGGCGAAGTGGCCGGGCATGAAGGCCTATGCAGTCGAGCCGGTGGGCTCACCGGTGATCGCCGGCGGACAGCCCGGACCGCACCCGATCCAGGGCATCGGCGCCGGCTTCATTCCCGACAATCTCCACACCCAGTCGATCGACGGCGCGATCGCGGTCGAGCCCGAGGATGCCAAGGAATGGGCGCGAAAATCGGCCAGCGTCGAAGGGCTCCTGGTCGGCATCTCGAGCGGCGCAACGCTGGCGGCAATCGCAGCCAAGCTTCCCGAGCTCGGCGATGGGACGCGGGTGATGGGCTTCAATTACGACACCGGCGAGCGGTATCTGTCGGTCCCGGATTTCCTGCCGGAGAATTGATCTGCGCAGCAGCCGAAATCGGCTTTTCCTACAGGCAAACCACCCGCTAGCTTCGCTCGCCCATCCTTCAAAACCATTCCGCGCCGCAGCTCCCCGAGGAGTTGCGACGCGGATGTGTTTGATCAACCAACCCTGAAATCGGGCGCTTAGGCCGCGGTGGCGAAAGCCTCTTCGTCCAGTGCCATCATGCTGTCGCTGCCCGATTCGATCTTGCGCCGGAAGGCGCCGACATCGGGCAGATAGCGATCCATGAAATAGCGCGCGGTTGCCAGCTTGGCTTCGTAGAACGCGGCGTCGTCCCCGCCCTCGGCCAGCTTCGCCTGCGCGACCTTGGCCATCCGCAGCCACATGAAGCCGAGAGTCACGATCCCCATCATGTGCATATAGTGATGCGCCCCGGCACCCAGATGATTTGGGTTCTGCATCGCATTGCTCATGAACCACATGGTCGATGCCTGCTGCTCGGCGAGAGCCTTGCCAAGCGGTTCGGCGAGCGGACCGAGAGTCTCGTCGCCCTTGGCCTCGTCCACTTCGTCGCCGATCATCTTGAAGAAGGCCTGGATCGCCGCGCCGCCCTTCTGAGCCAGCTTGCGACCGCACAGGTCCATCGCCTGGATGCCGTTGGTGCCCTCGTAAATCTGCGCGATGCGGGCGTCGCGGACGAACTGCTCCATGCCCCATTCGCGGATATAGCCGTGGCCGCCGAAGACCTGCTGCATATTGGTCGCGACCTCGTAGCCCTTGTCGGTGCCATAGCCCTTGATCACCGGGGTCAGCAGTCCGATGATCAGATCGGCCTGTTCGCGCTCTTCTTCGGTCTCGGCCTTGTGGCTCAGATCGACCTGCAGCGCCCCCCAGAGGCACAATGCGCGCATGCCCTCGGTGAAGGCCTTGGCGTCCATCAGCATGCGGCGGACATCGGGGTGGACGAAGATCGGGTCGGCCTGTGCCTCGGGTTCGGCGGCGCCGGTCAGCGCCCTGCCTTGCCGCCGGTCGAGCGCATAGGCGACCGCGTTCTGATAGGCGGCTTCGGCCTGGCTCAGACCCTGGATGCCGACGCCGAGCCGGGCCGCGTTCATCATGATGAACATTGCGGCGAGACCCTTGTTTTCCTCGCCGACCAGCCAGCCCTTGGCGCCGTCGTAATTGAGCAGGCAGGTCGAATTGCCGTGGATGCCCATCTTCTCCTCAATGGAGCCGCAGACGACGGTGTTGCGCTCGCCGACCGAGCCGTCATCGTTGACGAGGAATTTGGGGACCACGAACAGCGAGATGCCCTTGGTGCTGTCAGGCGCGCCGGGGGTCTTGGCGAGGACAAGGTGGATGATGTTCTCGGTGAGATCGTGCTCGCCGGCGGAGATGAAGATCTTGGTCCCGGTCAGCGCGTAGCTGCCATCGGCCTGCGGTTCGGCCTTGGTGCGGATCATGCCCAGATCGGTGCCGCATTGCGGCTCGGTCAGGTTCATGGTTCCCGACCATTCGCCAGAGATCATCTTGGGCAGATACATGTCCTTCTGCTCCTGCGAGCCCTTGGCAATCAGCGCCGAGACCGCGCCATTGGTAAGGCCGGGATACATGCCGAAAGCCTGGTTAGCCGAGGAGATGAACTCCTCGAGCGCGAAGCCGAGCGCGTGCGGCATGCCCTGCCCGCCGAATTCTTCCGGAGCCGAGATCGTGCCCCAGCCCGCTTCGATGAACTGCGCATAGGCCTGCTTGAAGCCGGCGGGCGTGGTGACCGAGCCGTCCTCGTGGCGGGTGCAGCCTTCTTCGTCGCCGATGCGGTTGAGCGGGGCGAGCACTTCGGCGCAGAACTTGCCGCCTTCGCCGATCACGGCATCGCTGACATCGGGGGTGGCCATCTCGAAACCGGGCAGATGCGCAAAACCGGCGAGATCGAGCATCTCGTTGAGAATGAAGCGGGTGTCACGGGTCGGAGCGGTATAGCTGGGCATGGGGGGTGTCCTTGCTGGATGTGGGATTACGGGAAAGTTGGAAGCGGAGGATTACTTCGCCGGATCGAGCGATTCGATATGGCCGATGAAGTCGGTCAGTTCCTTGATCGAACTGTCGATGTCGGCGCGCTGTTTTTTCAGCTTGGCGACATGCTTGCGGCATTTGTCGACTGTCACGCGGCGCTGTTCGACCCTGCCATCGTCGAGATCGTAGAGATCGATCATCTCGCGGATTTCGGTGAGCGAAAAACCGACATTCTTGGCGCGCATGATCCAGGCAAGCCGCGCCCGGTCGCGCGGCGAATAGATCCGCGAGAGCCCGACACGCGACGGTGCGATCAACCCCTCGTCCTCGTAAAAGCGCAGGGCGCGAGCTGTACAGCCGAATTCCGAAGTCAGATCGGATATCGTGAACTGCTCGCGAGCGAGCTTGTCGGGGCGATCGAGCAAGGCACCCGACCCGCCGCGGACCGGCTTGTCGTGGGATTGCGCCCGGCTTTGGGGACTGGCTGTCGTCATGCCCGATCGGATACCGTCCGTTTACGTAAACGTCAACTCGTCACGCGCGCCAGCGAGCTATTTTCCAGCAGTCTGTAGAAGCAGCTTCGCGCTCCGGTGTGGCAGGTCGGGCCGGCGGGTCGGCAGCGCAGGACCAGCGCGTCCTGATCGCAATCGACGAGGATTTCCTCCACCGTCAGGACGTTGCCCGAGGACTCGCCCTTCTTCCACAGCCGCCCGCGCGAGCGCGAATGGAAATGTGCCTCGCCGCTCGCCAGCGTCGCATCGAGCGCCTCCTTGTCCATGAAGGCGACCATCAGAACCTTCTCGTCCGATACATCCATCACAACTGCGCAGAGCAACCCGCGATCGTCGAATTTGGGGAGGAAGCGCGTGCCCTGTTCGCGTTCGGCGGTGTCGATGGTCATCGGCAATCCTTGTTGCTGCGGCGTTGCTGCGGCGCTGTAATTTGTTGCACGCTCGCAACAACAGCCTTTGAAAACCGGCGATAGCAAATTTGCCGGTTTGAGGAACGGCGGTTTGGTGGAATATTCGCGATGTGGCTCGAAAGGGCCGTCCGCTTGGCGAGGGTGCCGAATAGAGCACCGGGTTCAGGGGGTACAAGGAGCGCTGCCGGCCTTCGTGGCATGGCGCGTACCAAGCGATGAGGGATAGGACCCGGCGTATTCATGGGGGGTGCGCCAGCCCTTAGGGGAAAGGTCCGTTACATTCGTCACGTGGCGCCCGGGACCTTCGCGGTCTCGGGCGTTTCGCTTTCCGGCCAGGGTGCAGGCACCGACATCGCCGGGCTGCGGTCGCCTTCGAGAACCCGGGCGAAGCAGCAGATTACCACGCTCGCCGCGCCCGCCCGCTTGAGCGCCGCGACGCAGGCCTGCGAGGTGGCGCCGCTGGTCAGCACGTCGTCGACCAGGATCACCGACCGACCGCGCACGGCCTTCGCTCGGCGCTTGCTGATCCGGATCGCGCCCGCCAGCGCGCGGCGGCGGGCCTTGGCGCCGAGGCCACCCAGCACCGGGGTTCGCTTTGTGCGGACCAGCGCATCGACCATCAGTGTTCCGTGTCCCATACCGGCGAGGCTCCGACCCAGCAGCGCCGCCTGGTTGAAACCGCGATACCACAGCCGCCAGCGGTGCAGCGGGACAGGTACGATCAGGCGATCCGCAGGAGTCGGAAGCCGCGCCGCCATCAGCCGCGCCAGCATCGGGGTGAGTGCGATCCGCCGTCCGTGCTTGAAGGCGAGGACAAGTCGGCGCGAGACATCGTTGTAGAGTGTGGCGGCGGCGATCCCGTCGTGCCTGGGCGCTTCTTTCATGCAGGGCAGGCAGATGGCGCCCTCTTCCAGACCGGAAGAGCCGAAGGGGCGCTGGCAAAGCGCGCAGCTCGGCTCCGAGGGAATTTCCAGCTGTTCCCAGCAGGCGGCGCAGAGGCCCACCTGCTGCGCGATCGCCTCGCCGCAAACCGGGCAGCGCGGCGGGTAGATCAAATCCACTAGCGGGGCGAGCGTCTCGGCGAGGAAGCGGCGCGCGGGGGATTGGGCGGACATGGCGGCGAAGCTGCACCGCTTGCGCGCGGGTGACAAGCGCGGCAGGGGACTGGCCATGTCGAAATCCGCTCCGCCGCGCATATTCTCTCCGGCTCGCCGCAAGGCTACGTGGGAGCGGGCGCGGCTTCGTCAGCGGCGCGAGGGCGCGGCGCGTTTCGTTCTCGAAGACATGGCGGAGGACTTTTCCGAACGGCTCGGCTTCATGCAGCGTGCGCCCGAGCGTGCGCTGTTGATGGGCTCGCTGGTCAGCGATCTGCCTGGCCTGAGCGAGGTGACCCATGCTCCGCCCGGCGCTTTCGACGAGGAGCTGCCCTTCCCCGGCGGTCCCTATAATTTCATCGCCGGTTTCGAGACGCTGGCGACGGTCAACGATCTCCCCGCCGCGCTGCTGCATATGCGGTGTGCGCTGGCCGAGGGCGGGATTGCCATGGCGAGCCTGGTCGGCGCGGGGAGCCTTGCCAATTTGCGCCGCGCCATGATCGCCGCCGAACCCGACCGGCCCGCGCCGCGGATGCATCCGCTGATCGACAACCGCGCCGCGACCGCGCTGCTCGAGCGCGCAGGCTTCCGGCGCTTCGTGGTCGATTCGCGTAGCCTCTCGGTGGCCTATCGCTCGCTCGACCGGCTCGTCGCGGACCTGCGCGATCAGGCGCTGGGCAATCAACTCGCGCGAATCGCCCCACCGCTCGGCCGTGCAGCGCTGGACCGCGCCCGACTGGCGTTCCTCGACCACGCCGACGAACAGGGTCGCGTGGTCGAACGTTTCGAGATACTCACCCTAACCGGTTGGCACGACTAGCGTAAACTCGCCTGCGCCGCTGCCAGCCGCGCGATCGGCACGCGGTAGGGCGAGGCCGAGACGTAATCCAGGCCGACTTCCTCGCAGAAGCCGATCGAGGCGGGGTCGCCGCCGTGCTCGCCGCAGATCCCGAGCTTGATGTCGGTGCGGGTCGCGCGGCCGCGCTCGACCGCCATCGACACCAGCTCGCCCACGCCCTCAATATCGAGGCTGACGAAGGGGTCGCGCGGGAAGATGCCCTGATCGACATAGGGGCCGAGGAAACGCGCGCTGTCGTCGCGGCTGACCCCGAGCGTGGTCTGGGTGAGATCATTGGTCCCGAAGCTGAAGAAATCGGCGTGCTCGGCGATCTGCCTTGCCATCAGCGCGGCGCGCGGCAATTCGATCATCGTGCCGACCAGATAGTCGACCCGGTGGCCGACCTGCGCGAACACTTCTTCCGCCACCCGGTCGACCAGCGTCCGGAGGATTTCGAGCTCGCGCTTGGTGGCGACCAGCGGGATCATGATCTCGGGCAACGGCGCCTCGCCGCTCTCCTTGGCGACCTCGCAGGCCGCTTCGAAGATGGCGCGTGCCTGCATCTCGTAGATCTCGGGATAGGTGATCCCCAGCCGGCAGCCGCGATGGCCCAGCATGGGGTTGAATTCGTGCAGCTCGGCGGCGCGGCGGCGCAGGTGATCGACCCCGAGCCCGGTGGCGTCGGCCAGTTCGACGAATTCGGATTCCTCGTTGGGGAGGAATTCGTGCAGCGGCGGATCGAGCAGGCGGATGGTGCATGGCAATCCGACCATTACCGTGAAGATCGCGCGGAAATCGGCGCGCTGTTCGGGGAGCAGCTTTGCCAGCGCGGCGCGGCGGCCCTTCTCGTCCTCGGCGAGGATCATCTGGCGCACCGCGCTGATCCGGCCGGCATCGAAGAACATGTGCTCGGTGCGGCACAGACCGATGCCCTCGGCGCCGAACTGGCGCGCCATCTTGCAGTCCTGCTCGGTCTCGGCATTGGTGCGCACGCGCATCCGGCGGTGCTCGTCGGCCCATTCCATCATCACGCCGAAATCGCCCGCGAGCTCGGGTTCGATCGTCGCGACCTCGCCCGCCATGACCTGGCCGTTGCTGCCGTCGAGGGTGATGACATCGCCCTCCTTCAATTCGCGGTCGCCGATGCGCAAGGTGCGGCCTTCGCGGGCGATCGAGACCTGCGAGGCGCCCGAGACGCAGGGGCGTCCCATCCCGCGCGCCACCACCGCGGCGTGGCTGGTCATCCCGCCACGCGCGGTGAGGATGCCGGTGGCGGCGTGCATGCCGTGGATGTCCTCGGGGCTGGTCTCGACCCGGACCAGGATCACCTTCTCGCCGTGCTGCGACCAGCTCTCGGCGGTCTCGGCGTCGAGCACGATCTTGCCCGAGGCCGCACCCGGCGAGGCGGGCAGGCCGGTGGTCATCACGTCGCGCTTCGCTTGGGGGTCGAGCGTGGGGTGGAGCAATTGGTCGAGCGCCATGGGATCGACGCGCAGGATCGCCTGCCGCTGGTCGATCAGCCCCTCGCCGACCATATCGACCGCAATCTTGAGCGCGGCCTTGGCGGTGCGCTTGCCGCTGCGGGTCTGGAGCAGCCACAGCTTGCCCTGCTGCACAGTGAACTCGATATCCTGCATGTCGGCATAATGCCGTTCGAGCAGGTCGAAGAGGCGGGCGAGCTCGGCGAAGGCGTCGGGCATCGCCTCTTCCATGCTCGGCTTGTCGGCCCCCGCCGACACGCGCCGGGCCTTGGTGAGATATTGCGGGGTGCGGATGCCCGCGACCACGTCCTCGCCCTGCGCATTGACCAGCCATTCGCCGTAATAGGCTTTTTCGCCGGTCGAGGGGTCGCGGGTGAAGGCGACGCCGGTGGCGCTGGTGTCGCCCATATTGCCGAACACCATCGCCTGGACGTTGACCGCGGTGCCCATGTCGTGGGGGATGTCGTTGAGGCGGCGGTAGATTTTCGCGCGGTCGGTGTCCCAGCTGTCGAACACCGCGGCGATCGCGCCCCACAGCTGCGCATGCGCATCCTGCGGAAACGGATGCCCCAGCTCGCTCTCGACGATACCCATGTATTCGCCCACCAGCGCGCGCCAGTGCTCGGCCTCGAGCTCGGTGTCCGAATAGAAGCCGGCGTTTTCCTTGGCGATTTCGAGCGCTTCCTCGAACAATCCGTGATCGACCCCGAGCACGACATCGGAATACATCTGGACGAACCGGCGGTAGCTGTCCCACGCGAAGCGCGCGTCGCCGCTGGTGCGCGCCAGACCCTCGACGGTCTGGTCGTTGAGCCCGAGATTGAGCACGGTATCCATCATCCCCGGCATCGACACCGCCGCGCCCGAGCGGACCGAGACCAGCAGCGGGTCCTCGGTGTCGCCCAGCGTCTTGCCCACGGTCCGCTCGACATGGCGCAGCGCCTCGGCGACCTGTTCGCGCAAGGCTGGCGGGAAGTCGGCACCGCCGGCGAGATAGGTCAGGCATTCCTCGGTGGCGATGGTGAAGCCCGGGGGCACCGGCAGGCCGATGCTGGCCATTACCGCGAGGTTCGCGCCCTTCCCGCCGACGACAGTCTTGTCCTGCTGGCGCGGATCGGAATGGGTGGCGTCGCCGCCGAAGGGGAAGACCGATTGCGACATGTGAACTCCTGTCGGGGTAACGCTTGGTGGGTGACACTGGGTGACGGCGGTGTCACCCTGATCCAACATAGTGAACCCTGTTATTTCAGGGTGTTAGGCAATCCAGGGTGACAGATCCGGGGTTAAGGGGGGTACCCGTCACCCCTCGATCCGTGAGAAATCGGCGACGGTGTGGACGGCGGCGCGGAAGCGCGCGAGCAGGTCGAGCCGTGCGGCGCGCTTGCTCTTGTCCTCGTCATTGACGGTCACCTCCTCGAAAAACCGGTCGATCGGCGCGCGCAGGCTCGCGAGCGCGGCCATGGCGGATGCGAAATCCTCCGCCGCGACCGCCGCTGCCGCAGCGGGCTCGGCGGCGGCGAGCGCCTGGATCAGCGCATCTTCCGCCGGTTCGGGGGTGTAGGAAAGTGTTTTCGCGTGCCGCTCGGCCATCTTGGCGTCGATCACCGCCTTCATGTCGGGATCGTCGACCAGCGCCAGCGGGTCCTCCTCGCCGGTGCGCGCGATCTCGCCCTCGACGCCGTGCCAGTCCTCCTTCTTGAGGATGTTCGAGGCGCGTTTGTAACCGGCGAGCAGGTTGGCGCCGTCGTCGGTTTCCATGAAGGACTGGAGCGCTTTCACGCGGGCGAGCAGGCGGACGAGATCGTCCTCGCCGCCCAGCGCGAACACCGCGTCGATCAGGTCGTGGCGGACGCCCGCTTCGCGTTGTTGGACCTTGAGGCGGTCTGCGAAGAAATCGAGAAGCTCAGTGGCCTCAATTTTCAGGTCAATTGCTTCCGAAAGAAAATCCGCATCGACACCCTTGTATGGGCGCGAGTGCGAGTCACCTTTCTCATCGCGCCATTCAATTAGCTTATCATTGTCGTTTAGATCGAATTTACCATTCCAATCGCCAAAGGCTAGATCGCGGAAAATGGCTCCCTCATCGGCGAATGCGATAGGCTCTAAATCCATAGTATTCGACCAGATCGCCAGCTGCCGCGCGTAATTTATCGCGGCACTCAAGGGCACGCGGAGTGAGTTTTGCTGCAAAATCTGCAGAACAGCGATTGCTGCTCGGCGCAGAGCAAAAGGATCTTTGGATCCGGTAGGAAGCAAAGCATTCGCGAAAAACACGGAAAGCGTATCGAGTTTGTCAGCCAGGCTCACCGCCACGGTGACCGGCGCTGTGGGGACTTCGTCGCCCTGCCCGACCGGCTTGTAATGGTCGCGGATCGCGTCGGCGACGGCATCGGGCAGGCCCTCGGCGCGGGCGTAATAGCCGCCCATCAGGCCCTGCAATTCGGGGAATTCGCCGACCATTTCGGTGACGAGATCGGCCTTGGCGAGACGCGCGGCCTGTTCGGCCATGTCGGGGTCGGCATCCTCGACGATGCCTTCCTCGACCAGCCAGCGTGCCAGCTTCGCCACGCGCTCGACCTTGTCGGCAACGCTGCCCAGCTTCTCGTGGAAGGTGATCCGCTCCAGCCCCTCGGCGTGCTGCGCCAAAGTCTTCTTGCGATCGACATCCCAGAAGAACCGCGCATCGGACAGCCGCGCGGCGAGAACCTTGCGGTTGCCGTCGACGATCGCCGCGCCGCCGTCGCTGCCCTCGATGTTGGCGGTGCAGATGAAGGCGTTGGCGAGCTTGCCCTGATTATCTTCGCAGACGAAATACTTCTGGTTCACCCGTGCGGTGAGCTGGATCACCTCGGGCGGGACGCTGAGGAAATCCTCCTCGAAGCGGCCGAGCAGCGGGACCGGCCATTCGGTGAGGCCGGCGTTCTCGATCACCAGCCCTTCGTCCTCGACCAGTTTCAGCCCGGCCTCGCCGGCGACCTGTGCGGCGCCCTTGCGGATCAACCCGGCGCGTTGCTCGTGATCGACGATCACATGGCCCGCGCGCAGCTTCATCGCGTAGTCGGCGGCGTTGCCGATGGTGATGTCGCCCGAGTGGTGAAAGCGGTGGCCCAGCGTGACCGCGCCGCTGGTCACGCCGTGAACCTCGCATTCGACCACATCGACGCCCAGCAGCGCGACGATACCCGAGAGCGGGCGCACCCAGCGCAGGGATTCGGTGCCGATCGAGGCATCGCCCCAGCGCATCGACTTGGGCCAGCTGAAGTCGCGGATGATCGCGGGGATCGCGTGGGCGAGCAGGTCGGCGGTGGCGCGGCCCGGTTTCTCGATCACGGCAAAATAGGTCGCGCGGCCCTTTACATCGCGCAGTTCGAGCTGGTCGCGGGTGACGCCGTTCTTGCGGCAGAAGCCTTCCACCGCCTGATCGGGTGCGCCCTCGGGCGGGCCCTTGGCTTCCTCGCTCACCGCCTGCGTAGCGTCGGGCAGGCCGCGCGCGATCAGCGCGAGACGGCGCGGTGTCGACCAGACGGTCAGCGCGTCCGCCTCGATCCCGGCAGCGTCCATTTCTCGCCGGAACAGCTTCTCCAGTTCGGCGCGCGCGCGCGTCTGCATCCGCGCGGGGATTTCCTCGGAGCGCAGTTCGAGCAGGAAGTCGCTCACAGGCTCCACTCCGGGTATTTCTCGGCCCATTGCGGGGCCATCGTCTCGGCGTAGTTCTCGCAGGCACCGCGCGCCAGATCGCGCACCCGGCCCATGTAGCTGGCGCGTTCCTGGACGCTGATCACGCCGCGCGCCTGGAGCAGGTTGAAGATGTGGCTGGCCTCGACCGCCTGTTCATAGGCGGCGATGGGGACATCGGCGGCGAGCGCGTTGCGGCATTCCGCCTCGGCTTTGTTGAACAGGTCGAACAGCGCGTCGGTATCGGCGATCTCGAAATTCCATTTCGACATCTGCTTCTCGTTCTCGAGGAAGACATCGCCGTAGGAAACCCCGCGACCATTGAAGTCGAGGTCGTAGACGCTGTCGACGCCCTGATTGTACATCGCGAGGCGCTCTAGCCCGTAGGTCAGTTCGCCCGCCACCGGCTTGCAGTCGAACCCGCCCATCTGCTGGAAATAGGTGAATTGCGTCACCTCCATTCCGTCGCACCAGACCTCCCAGCCCAGCCCCCAGGCGCCCAGCGTCGGCGATTCCCAGTCGTCCTCGACGAAGCGGATATCGTGCTTGAGCGGATCGATCCCGATCACGCGCAGGCTCTCCAGATAGAGGTCCTGGATGTCGGGCGGGCTGGGTTTGAGGATCACCTGATACTGGTAGTAATGCTGCAGCCGGTTGGGGTTCTCGCCATAGCGGCCGTCGGTGGGGCGGCGGCAGGGCTGGACGAAGGCGGCGTTCCACGGCTCGGGGCCGAGCGCGCGCAGCGTGGTGGCGGTGTGGAAGGTGCCCGCGCCCATCCGCATGTCGTAGGGCTGCAGGATCAGGCATCCCTGCGCCGCCCAGAAATCGTGCAGGCTGAGGATCATGTCCTGGAAAGATCGGCGAGGATTGCGGTCCATGGCGGCGGGCTTTGGCTCATGGCCTCCGGAGCGTCAATGCCGTGTGGTGCGCAGGACCGGCGATGACAGGTTGTAGCGACACGATGTCAGGTTCTATTGACATGGTCAGCGAATCGCGACATACAGTAAGGACAACCTGACAGAGAGATATGTAGACATGACACACGAGCTCCGGACGCGACTGTATTTGGTCGCCGCTCACATCGGCGGGATCGCCACCGTCCTGCTAGCCGTAAGCCTGAGCCTAGCCCTGCCCGATTTCGTCCGCGGGGTATCGATTGGAATGTTGCTGGTCAGTCTGTTGATGCTACTTCATCGTAAGTTACGCGACGAATACATGGAGGGTCTCTGGAATGCGGGCACCTCGTTCGCTTTCGTCGTGACCGTTGCGTGGTTCCTGTTCAGCCTTTTCGTGTTGGGATCATTCACCGATCCGACCGGTCTCGCCCCGGCATTGAACCCCTATGAGGCGGGCCTGGTCTGTACGATAGCCGCGTTTTTCATCGGGTTTCATATCCGCTGGTTGCGAGGCCGATCGTGAAAAACCGCCTCCGCGTCCTGCGCGCCGAGCGCGAGTGGAGCCAGGCCGAGCTGGCCGGGCGGCTCGATGTCTCGCGCCAGGCGGTCAACGCCATCGAGACCGGCAAGCACGATCCCTCGCTCGGTCTCGCTTTCAAGATCGCGCGGCTGTTCGAAATGCCGGTCGAGCAGATTTTTGAAGATGGCCCCGAACACGGCCCCGAACATGGCGGCGAGTGAGCACTCCTCACCGATTTCGCACCTGACCTTAACCACCCTGCACTATAGAGTGAGCCAGATCATGACCCAGACCAGAACCCGTTTCGCCGCCGCGCTGACCGCCGGTACCCTGCTTGTCACCCTGCAGGCCTGCACCACCGTCGGCGAAGATACCGCCACCGTGGCCGCAACCGCGCCCGCCGCAGCCGCTGCCCCTGCGGGCCCCGCGCTGTGGAAGGTCTCCGACGACGACACCACGATCTACCTGTTCGGCACCGTCCATGCGCTGCCCGAGGATATCGACTGGTTCCGCGGCCCGATCGCCAGCGCGTTGGGTTCGTCGGGCACGCTGGTCACCGAGATCCCGACCGGCTTCGAACAGGATCCGGCGACCCAGCAGACGATCATCGGGATGGCGCTGCTGCCCGAGGGCGAGAGCATGCGCGACCAGCTCGATGCCGAACAGCGCGCCAGCTACGAGGCGGCGATGACCTCGCTCGAGCTGCCGTTGGGTGCGTTCGATCGCTTCGAGCCGTGGTTCGCGGGGATCAATCTCGCGGTGCTGCCACTGCTCAAGGCGGGTTATGCCGCCGAAAGCGGGGTCGAGAAGGTGATCGAGGAGCGCGCGCCTGCCGGGGCGACCCGCGACGCGGTCGAGACGGTCGAGTTCCAGCTCGGCATGCTCGACGGGCTGCCGCTGCAGTCGCAGATCGAATTCCTCGTCACCACCACCGATTCGATCGACGAGATCGTCCCGACGATGAACCAGCTGCTGAGCGAGTGGGTCGAGGGCGACACCGAGCAGCTGGGCGAACTGATGAATGCCAATCTCGCCGATCCGGTGCTGGCCGAAGCGCTGCTTTACAGCCGCAACCGCAATTGGGCGGCGTGGATCGACGAGCGGCTCGACACGCCCGGTACGGTGTTCATGGCGGTTGGCGCGGGCCATCTTGCCGGCACCAACACCGTTCAGGATTATCTCGAAGAGCGCGGCTTTACCGTGACGCGGGTCCAGTGAACCTGCGCCCAAACATTTTAGCGCTCCTCTCGGCGCTGCTCGGCGTTCTCCTGCTGGCGGGCTGCACCGACCAGCCCGCCGAGCAGGCGCCGGAGCCCGAGGGCTATCCGCTGCTGTGGGAACTCGCCAATGCCGAAGGGGAGGTCGAGGGCTGGTTGTTCGGCACCATCCACGCCCTCCCCGACGGGGTCGAGTGGCGCTCGCCGGTGCTCGACGAGGCGGTGGCCGCAGCGGATGTGCTGGCGGTCGAGGTCGCCTCGCTCGACGACGGGGTTGCGCTGGGCGAACTGTTCACCCGCCTCGCCTTCGATGATCCGCCCGGCCCGCTGGCGTCGCGGGTCGATCCGGCGCTGGCCGACCAGTACCAGGCGCTGCTGACCCGGGCCAAGGTCCGGCGCAGCCATTTCGACGCGATGGAGACCTGGGCCGCCGCGCTGACGCTGGCGCAGGTGGCGCAGCAGGCCAAGTCCGAGAACGGCGTCGACCGCGCATTGATCCGCGACTTCAAGGGCCGCGAGATCATCGAGTTCGAGGGCGCCGAGACGCAATTGCGGATATTCGACGAGCTGCCCGAGAAGGAGCAGCGCGACCTGCTCAACGCGGTGATCGGCGAGACCGAGGATTACGAGCAGGACATCGGCCGGCTCGCGCGGATGTGGCAGGCCGGCGATGAGGAGCAGCTGAGCGAGCTCACCGGCGAAGGCATCCTCGCCGATCCCGAGCTCTACGAAGCGCTGCTCGCGGGGCGCAACCGCGCCTGGGCGGCGCAGCTGGAAAACCTGCTGTCGGCCAGCGCGAAGCCCTTCGTGGCGGTAGGCGCGGCCCACATGTTCGGCGAGGACGGCCTGCCCGCGCTGATGGTAGCGCGCGGCTACACCGTCCGTCGCATCCAGTAGCCCGGTCACGCACGGGCAGGCTCACCCCCACCGCCACCCGCACCGGCCTTGCCTTTTCGCCGCCACCTGCTAATGGCGTGCAGTCCGGCGTCATGGTCATCCCTGGAGGCGTGGCGGACCGGACGACAACCACAAAGCAATTCGAAAGGTAAGTACTCATGAGCGATGCTCTGACCCTACCGGCCGAGACGCGCGAACGGGCTGGCAAGGGAGCCTCCCGTGCACTGCGTCGCGATGGCCGTGTCCCCGCCGTGATCTATGGCGGCAAGGAAGAACCCGTGATGGTCCACATCGAGGAGAAGGAACTGGTCCGTCAGCTGATGACCGGCCACTTCATGAACTCGATCGTCGAGATCGAACTCGATGGCAAGAAGATGCGCACCCTCCCCAAGGATGTCGCGCTCGACCCCGTCAAGGACCGTCCGATCCACGCCGATTTCCTGCGCATGGTCAAGGGCGGCAAGATCGAAGTCGAAGTCCCCGTGGTCTTCATCAACGAGGAAGCATCGCCGGGTCTCAAGAAGGGCGGCGTGCTCAACGTGGTCCGTCACGAGCTCGAGCTGGTCTGCGACAATGATCGCATCCCGAGCGAGATCGTGATCGACGTCACCGGCAAGGAAGTCGGCGATGCGATCCACATCAGCGAAGTCACGCTTCCCGAAGGCAGCGCAAGCGCCATCACCGATCGCGATTTCACCATCGCCACTCTGGTTGCCCCGTCCGCGCTCAAGCGCGCCGAGGGTGAAGGCAGCGACGACGAGCAGACCGGCGAAGGCATGGAGCCGGGCGAAACCGCCGCGACCGAACAGGGTCCCGACGACGACGCCGCTCAGGAGCAGGAAGACAAGAGCGGCGAATAAGCCCTCTTTTCCGAACCGACACCAAGGCACCGGGCTTCGCGAGAAGTCCGGTGTTTTGCCGTGTGCGCTTCGCCTGGCGCCACGCCCGTGCGGGGGTGACGAAGCAGCAGGCGTCGATTAAGCGCTCGGCATGCAAATCTGGACAGGCCTCGGAAATCCCGGACCCAAATACACCATGCAGCGGCACAATGTCGGCTTCATGGCCTGCGATGTCATCGCCGACATGCATGATTTCGGCCCGGTGCAGAAGAAATTCAGCGGCTGGGTCCAGGAAGGCCGCATCGGCGGCGAGAAGGTCATGCTGCTCAAGCCCGCCACCTTCATGAACGAAAGCGGCCGCGCGGTGGGCGAGGCGTTGCGCTTCTACAAGCTGGGCACCGAGGCGCTGACCGTCTTTCACGACGAGCTCGATCTCGCGCCCTTCAAGATCAAGGTGAAGCAGGGCGGCGGGCACGCCGGGCACAATGGGTTGCGGAGCATCGACCAGCATTGCGGGCCCGAATTTCGCCGGGTGCGGATCGGGATCGGCCATCCGGGCCACAAGGACCGCGTCACCGGCTACGTGCTGGGCGATTACGCCAAGGCGGAGCACGACGACCTCGTTGCCATGCTCGGCGCGATGGGGGCGGAGGCCGAATGGCTCTCACAGGGCGACGAGGTCCGCTTCATGAACAACGTCGCGCTTCGGATGCAGGAAATCTGAGACTCGCGAAATCCTGTGCTAGGCTCCTCCCGACACAGAGGAGATTCGCATGCCCGATCTGACCCGCCGCTCGCTGCTCGCCGGTGCCGCCGCCACCACTGTCCTCGCCGCCACCGCTTCGCGCGCGCAGGGCGATATGGTCGCGGCGACGCCCGACCTCGCGGGCCAGGCGATCCTCATCACCGGCTGCTCCTCGGGTTTCGGCCGGCTTGGCGCCGAGCATTACGCACGCGCCGGCGCGCGGGTCTTCGCCACTATGCGGGGCCTCCCCCGCCCCGAGGCCGAGGAATTGCGCAGTCTTGCGCAGCGTGAAAATCTCGACCTCCACGTGATCGAGATCGACGTGCTTTCGGACGAGCAGGTCGAGCGCGGCGTCGCCGAGGCCGTGCGGATCAACGGCGGCCCGATCGACGTGCTGGTTAACAACGCCGGGATCGGCATTTCCGGCCCGGTCGAGGTGCAGGACATGGCGGCCACCATGCTGGCCTTCGACACCAATGTCTTCGGCTGCCACCGCATGGCGCGCGCGGTGTTGCCCGGCATGCGCGCCAAGGGCGGCGGCCAGATCTTCCAGATCTCGAGCCAGCTTGGGCGCGTCATCATTCCCTACGGCGGGCATTACTCGGCCACCAAGTTCGCATTGGAAGCGATGGGCGAGCAGCTCGCCTACGAGCTCGTGCCGCACAATATCGAAGTGACCATCATCGAGCCCGGCGGCTATCCCACCGAGGTCTGGGTCAATCGCAACATCTATACGGGGGCGCTCAAGGAGCGGATCGCCGAGCGGCACGCCGAAGGCTATCCCGAGGTCGTCGCGCGGATGGGCACCGAGGACGGCTCGGGCCGCTCCGCCGATCCGATGGATGTGCCGCGCGCGATCGCCCGGACCATCGCCCTGCCCGCCGGAACCCGCCCGCTGCGCGTGCCCGTCAGCGGCGGTGCGATCCCGCAGACCGCGATCAACGAGGTGACGGCGCGGACGCAGCTCGAATGGCTCGGGCGTTCGCCGCAGCTCGGCCCGGTGATGCGCGCGGTCCATAATCAATAGGGATTGCTGCTACAGCGGATAGCGGCGACGCGCGCGCTTCCCACCGGGGCGCCAAAGCGCTAAGGCGCGCGCCACATCGCATCATCCGGAGTTTTCGATGGGTTTCCGTTGCGGGATCGTCGGCCTGCCCAATGTCGGCAAGTCCACCCTTTTCAATGCACTGACCGAGACGCAGGCCGCGCAGGCTGCGAATTATCCCTTCTGCACGATCGAGCCCAATGTCGGCCAGGTCGCGGTGCCCGATGCGCGTCTCGACAAGATCGCCGCGATCGCCGGCTCGGCCAAGGTCATCCCGACCCAATTGGGCTTCGTCGATATCGCGGGTCTGGTGAAGGGCGCGAGCAAGGGCGAGGGGTTGGGCAACCAGTTCCTCGGCAATATCCGCGAGGTGGATGCCGTGGTCCATGTGCTGCGCTGCTTCGAGGATGACGACATCCAGCATGTCGCCAACAAGGTCGATCCGATCTCCGACGCCGAAGTGGTCGAGACAGAGCTATTGCTGTCCGATCTCGAAAGCCTCGAGAAGCGCGTCCCCAATGCGCAGAAGCGCGCCACCGGGGGCGACAAGGAGGCCAAGATCATGGCCAGCGTGCTGGGCCAGGCGCTCGAGCTGCTGCGCGAGGGCAAGCCCGCGCGGCTGACCGAGCCCAAGGACGAGGAAGAGGCGCGGGTGTTCGCGCAGGCGCAATTGCTCAGCGCCAAGCCGGTGCTCTACGTCTGCAACGTCGCCGAGGAAGACGCGGCGACGGGCAATGCGCTGTCCGAACTCGTCGCCGCCAAGGCCGCGCGCGAGGGCGCGCAATCGGTCGTGGTCTCCGCCGCGATCGAATCCGAACTGGTCGGGATGGCGCCGGACGAGCGGAGCGAATATCTCGCCGAGCTGGGCCTCGAGGAAAGCGGGCTGAGCAAGGTGATCCGCGCCGGCTATGAATTGCTCGCGCTCAACACCTTCTTCACCGCCGGCCCCAAGGAAACCCGCGCCTGGACCTTCCCGCGCGGCGCCAAGGCTCCGCAGGCGGCGGGCGAGATCCACACCGATTTCGAGAAGGGTTTCATCCGCGCCGAGACCATCGCGTTCGACGACTACATCGCCTTGAATGGCGAAAGCGGCGCGCGCGAGGCCGGCAAGCTGCGCCAGGAGGGCAAGGAATATCTCGTCCAGGATGGCGATGTGCTGATGTTCAAATTCAACGTCTAGGCACCAATTGCGGCCCGGACCGTTGGGCGGGCACAACTCAACGGGGAGCAAATGCGTGGTCGACAAATCCGAGAAATTCAACTGGCTGGTGCGCGTGGGCTATTTCAGCCGCGCCATTCTCTATGCGGTGCTGGGCCTGATTGCGCTGACCAGCGCGGGCAGGATCAGCGAAGGCACCAACGGCGTTTTTCGCGCGGTCGAGGAATATCCCGCCGGAATTGCGATCCTATGGATCATGGTGATCGGGCTGACCGCCTATGCATTGTTCCGCTTCTGCTCGCCGCTGTTCGATATCGAGAACAACGGTTCGGATGCGAAAGGCTGGGGCAAACGGATCGGCCACGCGGGCAGCGGAATCGGACACCTTGCCCTCGCCTTCTCGGCCTATCAGTTCGCCACCAGCACCGGTGGCAGCGGCGATGGCGCGCAGGACGCGGCCTCGGGCGTCCTGTCGACGGATTTCGGCGGGACCGTTCTCGGCCTGCTGGGCGTGATCTTCTTCGTCGTGGCGATCTTCCAGGCGAAGAAGGGCATCTCGGGCGAATTCATGAACCGCATCAGCGCGCAGGCGCCCGATGCGACCCGCTGGCTGGGCGGCGCCGGTTATCTTGCGCGTGGCGTGGTCTATGCGGTGATCGGCTGGTCGCTGGTCAGCGCCGGCTTCCTCTCGGGCGGCGCCGAGCAGGTCAAATCGCTCGGCGATGCGGTGGCGAGCCTCGCGGGCGAAGGTTTCGTCTTCACCCTCACCGCGATCGGCCTGCTGCTGTTCGGGCTCTTCAGCCTCGTGCTGGCGCGCTACCGGATTATCCCCGAGCTCGACAGCAGCGCGGGGATTCCCAAGTTCCGCGTCTGATCGACTAGCGAACGCAAGCGTACAAACGGCGGGCGAAGCGATAGGATATTGCTTCGCCCGCCGCTTTGCGCGATGCGGTGGCCATGCTCTACTTCGAAGATATCGAGATCGGCACGAAGGATTCCTTCGGCAGCTACCAGGTCACCCGCGAGGAAGTTCTGGAGTTCGCGACCAAATACGATCCCCAGCCCTTCCATCTGAGCGACGAGGCCGCGGCGCAGACCCATTTCGGCAAGATTTCCGCCAGCGGGTGGCACACCTGCGCGATGACCATGCGGATGCTGGTCGAAAACATGTCGGTGATCCAGCGCGCCGGGCTGGGTTCGCCGGGGGTCGATCAGTTGATGTGGCGCAAGCCCGTCTATCCGGGCGATACCTTGCGCTGCGAGACCGAAGTGCTGGAGAAGCGCCGCAGCCGCTCGCGCCCCGAGATGGGGCTCTTCAAGACCGCCTCGCGGACCTACAACCAGAACGATGAAGTGGTGCTCGAGATGGTCTCGAACGGGCTGATGCAGGTCCGCGACCCGGACGCACCGATCGAGGATTGAGGCTAGCTCAGGCTCCGCATTGCGCAGTGCCGTCCGCGCGATAGAGCACCCGGTCGCGGCCGTCCGTCAGCGTCAGCCGCGCATCATAGCCCATGGTTTCCATCCCCACCTGCTCGCCCTCGCGGTCGAGCAGGTCGAGCTGCATGCTGAATTCGCGGCCATCGTATTTGGCCTGCGTGCCGACCGGGTTCTCGGCGCTGCCGCGATCGGGCGCGAGCCGCATGACCTTGCCGCTGCGCTTGGCGAAGGCGGCGTCGCCCATGGTGATCGCCAGCGCGTCGTCGCCGCCATTGTCGGCGAGGAAGCTACAGCCAAGCCCGACCATCCCTTGCTTCTCGATATCGGCAAAGCCGATCGGTTCGAGCGTCACGGGAACCGGCGGCGCGATCTGAGCCGCGCGAACCTCGGCGACATCCTGCGCATCGCGCCGCGCCTGTTCCTCGGGTGAAATATCCCCCCCGCAACCGGCCAGCGCCAGCACCGGAACACACCATAGATATCGCATCATTCACTCCCGAACAGTGTCGCGTACCCCATCCAGGGTCGGCCTTGGCTCAAGCCTGAACGACGTGATCGCAAGCGCTGTTCGGGCGTTTGCCGCGCGCGGTCAACGGGCGAAATGCGGAAGCGCGGGATGGCAGCTTTTTCGATGGCGGCGAGGGAGCGGTTTGTCTGGGAATGGGTAGGAAGTGGACTAGCTTCTATAGGCAAGCTGGACGCTTCATGCGCCGGGTCATGATCAACCGATTTTTGTTTCCGCACGCTTGAAGAACAACCACCAGACCATTACTAATCCCACAATACCTCCAATGCCTGCTGCAATTTGAAAGGTAGGCAAGGTTGAGTTGATCGCGCGTGCGCTTGAAGCGCCCAAGGTGAACGCAAAAGCTACATAAGGCGCCACCTTCTCCGAAACAAACGCTGTTGCAACCCAACGGACTAAGAACGCGGTCACGACCGCCAAAGTCATGCCTGCCAGGAATGCAAAGATTACGGCGCTCATCGGAAGCACTCCTCAACCACCACAACGATCGCAGCGGGGATAGCAGTATCGCGCAATGTCTACAATTGGGTCGTTGGCTGACAGGCAGCTTTCATGCGGAATTGGTGGGGTTCCGGACAGCTTTCTAGCACGCCTAAGTGTGGAATAGGCTCCTCATTTCCGCCCGAACAGTTTCTCGACGTCGTCCATCGACAGCTTCACCCAGGTCGGGCGGCCGTGGTTGCACTGGCCCGAGCGCGGGGTGTTTTCCATCTCGCGCAGGAGTGCGTTCATCTCGGCGACGCTGAGCACGCGGCCCGCGCGGACCGAGCCGTGGCAGGCCATGGTCGCGAGCACCAGTTCGAGCTTCTCGCTCAGCAGCAGCGCGCCCTTGTCCTCGTCCTGGCCGTGCTTGACCAGATCGTCGTCGATATCGCGCAGCAGCTTTTCGGGGTCGCCGTTGCGCAGCGAATGCGGCAACGCGCGGACCAGCATCGCGGTCGGGCCGAAGCGTTCGATCGCGAGGCCCAGTGCCGCGAGCCGTTCGGCGGCTTCTTCCAGCCGGTCGCAGGCGGGTTCTTCCAGTTCGACCACATCGGGCATCAACAGCGCCTGGCTGCGCGCGGCGGCCTCGCCCGCACCGGCGGCGCGCAACCGTTCGAGCACCAGCCGCTCGTGCGCGGCGTGCTGGTCGACCAGCACCAGCCCGTCCGCCGCCTCGGCAACGATATAGGTGTTGGCGACCTGCCCGCGCGCGATCCCGAGCGGATAGGCGCGTTCCTCGGGGGCGAGCGGCGCGGCCTGTTCCGCCCTGCCCTGCGGCTCGGCCATCGCGCCTGTATCGGCAGCGCGCCAGGGGTTGGCACCACTCTCGGAAACCCCCGCAGAAGACTGCGACCAGTCGCGGCCCTCGAAGATCGAGCGCAGCGCAGGCGCCGGCTCGTCGCGCTCGCGCTGCCAGCGCTCCATCGCCGAGGCGTCGGGCGATTGCGCGCTGCGGCGGTCACCGGTCGCCAGCGCCTGCCGCAGCCCCGAGACGATGAAACCGCGCACCCCCTGCGCATCGCGGAAGCGCACCTCGGTCTTGGCGGGGTGGACGTTGACATCGACATCCTCGGGCGGGATTTCGAGGAACAGCGCCAGCACCGCGTGGCGGTCGCGCGCGAGCATGTCGGAATAGGCGCCGCGCACCGCGCCCGCGAGCAGGCGATCCTTCACCGGGCGGCCGTTGACGAACAGATACTGGTGATCGGCGATCCCGCGGTTGTAGGTCGGCAGCCCGGCGATCCCGGTCAGCCGCATCCCGTGGCGCTCCAGATCGATGGCGACGCCATTGTCCTTCAGTTCGCGCCCGACGATCTGCGCGACGCGGTCGGCCAGCGCCTCGTCCTGCTGAAGCCCAAGCACCCGGCGTTCGCCGTGGTCGAGCGTGACCGCGATATCGGGCCGCGCCATCGCGAGCCGGCGGACCACGTCGAGGCAGGCGGCGTATTCGCTGCGCGGCGTGCGCAGGAATTTGCGCCGCGCGGGGATGCGCGCGAACACCTGTTCGACCCGCACCCTTGTGCCCTGGGGCAGCGCCGCGGGGCCTTCGGAGACCAGCGCGCCGTGGTCGACCACGATCTTCCAGCCTTGCGGCGCGCCATGCGGGCGGCTTTCGAGCGTGAAGCGCGACACGCTGGCGATCGAGGGCAGCGCCTCGCCGCGAAAGCCCAGCGTCGCGACCCGCTCGATCGCGCCCTCGGTGCCGACCAGGCTTTCGGGGAGCTTCGAGGTGGCGTGCCGCTCCAGCGCCAGGTTCATCTCGTCCGGGGTCATCGCGCAACCGTCGTCGGTGACCTCGAGCGCGCCCAGACCGCCCTCGACCAGCCTGACCGCGATCCGCGTTGCGCCCGCGTCGATGGCGTTCTCGAGCAACTCTTTCAGCGCGGCGGCGGGACGCTCGACCACCTCGCCCGCGGCGATGCGGTTGACGAGGTGTTCGGGGAGGCGGCGGATGATCGGCATGGCGAACCCAGGGGCCTAGCCGCGAACCGCCCGGATTTCGAGCCAGAACGCAGATATTTCCCCGCCAAACCGGCGCGAATGTTTTGGCAATTGCACAGGGGCTTCGCTAAGGGGGGTGCTCCGCTGTCACAATCGGGTCGGAACGGTCGCAAGCACCGCGCCTAACATCCTTATCGAAAATCGGAATCGGGTAGCAATGGGTTTCTGGAATAACCTCTTCAAGTTCGGCTCGCAGAACATGGCGATCGATCTCGGCACGGCCAACACGCTGGTCTACGTCGAAGGTCAGGGCATCGTCCTCAACGAGCCGTCGGTGGTCGCGATCGAAACGATCAATGGCACCAAGCGCGTCAAGGCCGTGGGCGAGGACGCCAAGATGATGATGGGCAAGACCCCCGATTCCATCGAGGCGATCCGCCCGCTGCGCGACGGTGTCATCGCCGACATCGAAATCGCCGAAGAGATGATCAAGCATTTCATCCGCAAGGTGCACGGCCGCAAGAGCCTGATGCGCTATCCCGAGATCACCATCTGCGTTCCTTCGGGTTCGACCAGCGTCGAGCGCCGCGCGATCCGCGATGCGGCGAGCAATGCCGGCGCCAGCCAGGTCTATTTGATCCTCGAACCCATGGCCGCCGCGATCGGCGCCGACATGCCGGTCACCGAACCGGTCGGCTCGATGGTGGTCGATATCGGTGGCGGCACGACCGAGGTCGCGGTGCTGAGCTTGCGCGGTCTGGCCTACACCACTTCGGTGCGCACCGGCGGCGACAAGATGGACGAGGCCATCGTCTCCTATGTCCGCCGCCACCACAATCTGCTGATCGGCGAGGCCACCGCCGAGCGGATCAAGAAGGATTACGGCATCGCCGTCGCCCCCGCCGATGGCATTGGCGAATCGATCACGCTCAAGGGCCGCGATCTGGTCAATGGCGTGCCCAAGGAAATCACCATCAACCAGGGCCATATCGCCGAAGCGCTGAGCGAACCGATCGGCGCGATCGTCGAGGGCGTGCGGATCGCGCTGGAGAACACCGCTCCCGAGCTGGCCGCCGATATCGTCGACCAGGGTATCGTCCTGACCGGCGGCGGCGCGCTGATCCAGGGTCTCGACCAATATCTGCGCGAGGAAACCGGCCTCCCCGTGACCATCGCGGAGGATCCGCTCACCTGCGTCGCGATCGGCACCGGTCGCGCGATGGAAGACGAGAGATACCGCGGCGTCTTGATGACCGCGTAAAACCAGGGGAAGACGGCCGCCATGGCGCCGACAGGACAACGGCGCTCGAGCTATTCGCGTAAGGCGCAATACAGCCTATTCACCGGCTACATCGCCGCCGGGCTGGGCGCGCTCGTCGGCGCGGTGCTGCTCGGCCTCTCGCTCTGGCAGCCCGGTTTCCTCTCGAGCCTGCGCGGAACGGCCAATGACGCGGCCACCCCGGTCACGCAGCCGGTCGCCGTCGCGCGGACCGAGAGCAAGGGCTTGATCGATACCGTGCGCGGCTATTACCGCGCCGGGTCGCAGAACGCCGCGCTCAAGCGCGAGGTGGAGCTGGCGCGTATCCGGCTCGCCGAGGCGGCTGCGGTCGAGCAGGAAAACCGGCGGCTCAAGGCCTTGCTCGGGCTTCACGATGCGCAGGTCAAACCGGTCACCGTCGCGCGCCTGGTCGGTGCGAGCGCCGCGAGTTCGCGGCGTTTCGCCTATCTCGGTGCCGGACGCGCCGATGGCGTCGCGGTCGGCATGCCGGTTCGCAGCCAGCGCGGCGTGGTCGGCAGGATTCTCGAGGTCGGCAATCACAGCGCGCGGGTGCTGCTGCTGACCGACCCCGAAAGCGTGCTGCCGGTGCGCCGCGCGCAGGACGAGGTGGTCGCTTTCGCCGAGGGCCGCGGCGATGGGCTTATCCGCATCCGGCTGATCAACCTCGGGATCAATCCGCTCGAACCGGGCGACCTGTTTGTGACCAGCGGCGCGGGCGGCTATTACCAGCCCGGCGTCGCGGTCGCGATTGCCACCGAGATCACCGATGACGGCGCCCTCGCCCGCATCGTCAGCGATCCGGCAGCGACCGGCTATGTCGCCGTGCTGCCGATCTTCGAGCCCGATGCAGTGGTCGGCTCCGGTACGCCGGTCGAGCGCGAACTGGTTGAATAGGCGTGGATCGCTTCGCCCCCAAATCGCGCAGCGACGCCTATGGACGGCGGATCAATCGGTCGCATTCGACCGTGGTCGCTACCATCGTTCCCTATCTGTCGATCCTGATCGCTTCGCTGGTGCCGGTGTTCTTCATCGCCTCCGCGCTGCCGCTGGTGCCACCGCTCGGCTTCCTGATGCTGCTGGCATGGCGGCTTGTTCGCCCCGGTCTGCTGCCGGTCTGGGCGGGCTTCCCGCTGGGGCTGTTCGACGACCTGTTCAGCGGCCAGCCGCTGGGGAGCGCGATCCTGTTGTGGTCGGTGGCGATGATTGCCGTCGAACTGGTCGAAACGCGGTTTCCCTGGCGCAGCTTTGCGCAGGACTGGTTCACGGCGGGTTTAATCCTGCTGGTGTATATCCCTGCGGCAATGCTCGTTTCGGGCGGTGAGCCTACGCTTGCCGCTCTTGTCGCCCTGGGGCCCCAGCTCGTGTTATCGATCCTCGTCTTCCCGCTTTTCGCCCGCCTGGTGGCGCGGCTCGACCAGATGCGGTTGACCCGCTGGTGGACGGTCGGATGAAGCTGGGTAAAAAAACGCGCGATCACGTCAGCAGCACGACGCTGGACCAGGCCTTTTCGCGGCGCAGCTTCGTCATCGGCGCAGGCATGGGCGGCATCGGGCTGCTGCTTGCCGGTCGGATGGCCTTCATCGCCATCGCCGAAAACGAGAAATACGAGCTGGAATCGGAGAGCAACCGGGTCAATCTGTCGCTGATCCCGCCCCGGCGCGGTTGGATCCTCGATCGCAACGGCGCGCCGCTGGCATCGAACAAGGCCGATTTCCGCGTCGACGTCATCCCCGACCAGCTGGTCGATACCAAAGCCACGCTGGCGGCGCTGGGCAAGATCCTCGATCTCGATGCCACCGCCATGGCCGATATCACCAAACGGGTGGACGAGGCGGCCTCGTTCCAGCCGGTCGAGATCGCGACGGGCCTCGATTACGAGGATTTCGCGGCAGTCAGCGTTCGCCTGCCGGATCTTCCCGGGGTGATTCCGCAGCGCGGATTTTCGCGCTTCTACCCGACCGGGCCGAGCGTCGGGCATCTGCTCGGCTATGTCGGCCCGGCCAATGCCGAGGAATATGAGGAAGAGGGCGATCCGCTGCTGATCACCCCCGGGTTCAAGATCGGCAAGGACGCGCTCGAGCGCCAGTTCGAGCAGGAATTGCGCGGCGTGCCCGGTGCCCGGCGCGTCGAGGTGACCGCCTCGGGCCGCATCGTCAAGGAACTCGAGACGCGCGAGGATGTCCAGGGCGATCCGGTCCATTTGACCATCGACGGGCCGCTGCAGGATTACGCCGCGCGCCGGATCGGGCTCGAGTCGGGTTCTGCAGTGGTGATGGACTGCCGCAGCGGCGATATCCTCTGTATGTCGTCGATGCCCAGCTTCGACCCCAACAGCTTTTCCGCCGGCATCGGCAGCGTGGAATACGCAATGCTGCGCGAGGACGAGCGTGTTCCCTTGCGCAACAAGGTTCTCAAGGGGCTTTACCCGCCTGCCTCGACGGTCAAGCCGATGGTGTCGATGGCGCTGCTGCGGGCGGGTGTCGATCCGGATGAGCGGGTTCAGTGCTCCGGCGGCCTGCGCGTGGGCAACCGCGTGTTCCGCTGCTGGAAACGCGGCGGACACGGCGCGGTCGACATGGCGATGGGCGTCTATCAGTCCTGCGATGTCTATTTCTACGCCATGGCCCAGCGCATCGGGATGGATCCGATCGCCTTGATGGCCCGGCGCTGCGGCATGGGGCAGGAGTTCGACCTCCCGGTCATCAGCCAGTTCTATGGCACCGTCCCCGATCCCGCTTGGAAGCTGGAGAAATACGAGCGCGAGTGGCAGCCCTACGACACGGTCAACGCGACCATCGGACAGGGCTACATGCTCGCCAACCCGCTCCAGCTGGCGGTCATGTCGGCGCGCCTCGCCACGGGTCGCCATGTCGAACCGCGGCTCAACCGCAAGACCCCGGTCAAGGGGTTCGACATGGTCGATTTCTCGGATGAGCACGTGCGCTACGTACGCCAGTCCATGAGCGACGTGGTCAACGGCCCCGGCACGGCGGGGCGCGCGCGCCTGCCGATCGAAGATGTGCTGATGGCCGGCAAGACCGGCACCGCGCAGGTCGTCGGACTGAACAATTCCGATGGTCGGACAGGTCCCTGGAAATATCGCGACCATGGATTGTTCATCTTCTTCGCGCCCTTCGACAATCCGCGCTACGCCGGGGCGGTGGTGATCGAACACGGCGGCGGCTCGGGCTCCGCCTATCCGATCGCGCGCGACATCATGACCTTCATGTTCGACCCCGTGAAGGGCATGGAAGCGCTGTCCGCGCTGGAAGCGCAATGGGGCGGCACCGCCCAGCAGCGCTTGATCAGCAAATACACCGCCTACGCTGCCGCGGCCGGCGAGACGGTGGCCCCTGCCCCCACCCGCAGCGAAGAGATCTTCGACCAGGTCGAGGCCGAGGCGCGCATTGCCAGCCGGCAATCCGAACAGATTGCCGACCAAGTGATCGTCCCCAGACCCGAGGCCGTTCCGCGCTCCCCAGCTCCCGAGCAGCGGACCAGCTCTGAGGCTTCCGTACCCACTCCGGCTTCCACACCTGTCGCCGCGCCAACCCGGACGCCGTCACCGTGAGCCCCACGCGATGAGTATCGTCCCCACCCCGGTCGCACGCCAGCCTTGGGGCATGCTGTTCCCGCTGTTCATCCTGATCGGCTTCGGCGCGCTGGTGCTCTATTCGGCGGCCGCCGGCAGTTGGGAGCCCTACGCGGCATCGCACCTTGTCCGCTTCGGCGTTTTCTTCGTGATGGCGACCGTCATGACGCTGTTTTCGGCCAATCTGGTCAAGTTCGCTGCCTATCCGGTCTATGTCCTGATCTTGTTGCTGCTGGTGCTGGTCGAGGCGATGGGGCAGATCAACGGGGGCAGCCAGCGCTGGCTCAATCTGGGTTTTATGCAATTGCAGCCCTCCGAATTGATGAAGCCGGCGATCGTGCTGGTGCTCGCGCGGTTCTACGGCGATCTGCCCGTGGGTATGATCTCCAGCTGGCGCGCGCTGGTGCCGGCAGGGGTGCTGATCGGCATTCCGGTCGCGCTGGTCCTGGTCCAGCCAGATCTGGGCACTTCGCTCGCCATCCTGTTCGGTGGCGGTGTGGTGATGTTCCTGGCCGGACTGCCGATGCGCTGGTTCGCCATCCTCGGTACCGCCGCTGCGGTGATCGCGCCGCTCGCCTTCTTCTTCGGGTTGCAACCCTATCAGCAGCGCCGCGTTACGACGCTGCTCGACCCGGCCAGCGATCCGCTGGGTGCGGGCTACCACATCATCCAGTCGAAGATCGCGATCGGTTCGGGCGGCTTGACCGGCAAGGGGTTCAACGAGGGCTCGCAAAGCCATCTGCAATATTTGCCCGAACCGCACACCGATTTCGTCTTCGCCACCATGGCGGAGGAATGGGGCTTTATCGGCGGGCTGGTGGTGATCGGCTGCTTCGCGCTGATCCTGCGCTGGGGCCTGCTTGTCGCGCGGCGCTCGAACGACCGCTTCGGCAAGCTGGTCGCGGGCGGAATGGTGGCCACGATCTTCTTCTACGTCGCGGTCAATCTGCTGATGGTCATGGGCTTTGCGCCGGTGGTGGGTATCCCCCTGCCCTTCATGAGCCATGGTGGCTCATCGATGCTGACCAATATGATCTGCATCGGCTCGCTGATGATGGTCAATCGCTGGAACAGCCGCCAGGGCAGTTCCGGCCTGACGCGTTAAAGCCCGACGCGCTGGAGCCTGACGCTACAGGTAGATCAGCCGCAGCCGCAGGCCCTTTACCACCGCCGCAATCCGGTCGCGCGCCCCGAGTTTGTCGTAAATGCGGGTGATGTAGGTCTTCACCGTGTCGGGCGAGATATCGAGGATGGTCGCGATGTCGGTGCGTGACTTGCCATGCGCGAGCCATTGCAGCACCTCGGCCTCGCGGTCCGACAATGTGGGTTCTCCATCGTCCTGGTCGAGCAGATTGCAGACCCGCATCTGGGCTGCCCGCGACACCGCCTTGACCATCGAAATATGCTCGGCCGGAACTTCACCGATCGGACGACCCCAGTCGAAGCTGGCATACGCGTCGCGATTGTTCGGGCCGAACAAAGGCAGGCCGACACCGTGGACCAGCCCGAATCGCTTCGAGGCTTCGAAATAAGCCTCGTTTTCGGGGCTGTTGGTGCCCATCCTTCGTGCTTCAGTCCATGTCAGCATCGCACCATGACGCAAGGTACGTTCCGGGACCGGATCGTGCCGCCGAAACTCCTTGCGTTGGTAAAGCTCGACCCATTCCGGGTCGAACCCCTGGGTATGGATCTGAGTGCTCGCGGAAGTGGGCTCCTCGTAGCTCGGCGAGAAGTGATAGCTGCAGCGGATCGCACCAAGGTTGCCGGCCACGTCGCAGACGTAGCGGATGGTTTCCCCGATGCAGAACAGGTTTTCGACCTTGGTCAGGGGATCGACGAGCATTAGCTCCTTCCTATGACTTCCCCCGGCCCGAGGGGGTCTTGTCCCCCAACGGTCCGACAGCAAACTTGCGCTAGATCGTATAGATGAGCGGCGCAACGATCAAGACATACCCAATTCTCCGATGCCTTCGGATCGCCCCAGACCATCGCAATACCCTCGCGCCGTTCCGACGGCGCCGGTTTCGTTTTATGATCAAGGAACTGTTATGCTGCAGCAGCAAGAGTGCTTCGCGCTCCCGCCCTATGCGCTCGACCGCCTGTCGCGTTCGGGAAAACCGGAAACATTCGGCAGCGTCGAGGACAAATGGCGCCTGCTGGTGGTCCTGTTCGGGCGTGAAGGCCAAGGCCGCAAGACGGCTCTGCGCGACATCCACACGCTGCTCGACCTGCCGCAGCATGTCGCCTTCCGCCTGGTGCGCGGCCTCGAACTGGGCCGCCTGATCACCGTCGGCGCCTGCCTCCACGACGCCTTCGCCGCCGAACTCGCGCTGACCGAGGAGTGCGCCTCGATGGTAACCCGGGCGCTGGCAGAGGGCTAAGAAGACATTGACCCTTTTCATTGGGGAAATGCCCGCTATATGAGCGCCTCCCCGAGTCGGGGCGCCGATAAAAATCCGGCATGTGGACGCATAGCTCAGTTGGTAGAGCAGCTGACTCTTAATCAGCGGGTCCTTGGTTCGAACCCAAGTGCGTCCACCACTTTTCATACATAATCGATTGCGTTCACTGCCCTGCATGCGGCCAGGCGGGCCCCCAGGCCCTCGGGGTTCATGCCGGCTGAAGGCCAACTCGCGCCGTTCAGCGCTGCTTTTTTGTCGTGGTCGCGGTGAAATCGGGGTCTTTCTTGGCCACCCAGTCGACAAATTTGCGCACGTTGGGGTTCGCCAGCAGTCCATCCAGATCGGTCGCGTGACGCTGCAGTTCGGAATTGGTGAAGTTGGCAATCAAAGTCTGTTGGCAAATGGGGTGCATCGGCACCACGTCGCGGCCGCCCCGGCTTTTCGGCACCGGATGATGCCAGACGATCGTTTTTCCAATGGGTCGCGCACAGAGCCAACATGGTTCGACAGCTGGTGGAATATCCTCTTCCGGGTGAGGTTCGGCGTATCCGCCGCGTTTGGGATGCTTGCGAGCCATGTGCATCAGCCTGTTTTGCCTGAATTCGGGATTGCGCATCTAAGGGGTGCCGGCTCGCATGACCAGAACCGTGTCCTCGCGAGTCAGCGCATTGTTTGGCCTGGCGGGTTCGGACCATAAAGGCCCCATCTGAACACGGATAACATCGAGCCACCCTGTAATGTGATCCAACACTTGCCCTCTCACATTGTGATGTGATAGCGCGATTGTATGAACACCACTGTCGAGAGGGTCCGCGCCTTGATCGCGGACGGAACCATGACTCGCGCCGGGCTTGCCCGCGCAGCGGGAATGCATGCCAACACGCTTCGCGATTGCGCGCTGGAGAGCTGGAACCCCACCAGCGACACCCTGCGCAAGCTCGACGCTTTTCTCGATGCCAATGACGAGACCCCGGTGCTGGTCGGGATCGAGGAGATCATCGACGAGGCGCGCAACGGGCGGATGTATGTGCTGGTCGACGACGAGGACCGCGAGAACGAGGGCGACCTGATCGTGCCCGCGCAGATGGCAACTCCCGAAGCGATCAATTTCATGGCAACCCACGGGCGCGGGCTGATCTGCCTTTCGCTCGACCGCCGCCGGGTCGAGACGCTCGGGCTCGAGCCGATGACGCGCAACAACCGCGAAAGCATGCAGACCGCCTTCACCATTTCGATCGAAGCGCGCGAAGGGGTCACCACGGGAATCTCCGCAGCGGACCGTGCGCGCACCGTTTCGGTGGCGATCGATTCGACCAAGGGCCCCGAGGATATCGTCACACCCGGCCATGTCTTCCCGCTGGCCGCGCGCGACGGCGGCGTGCTGGTCCGCGCCGGGCATACCGAGGCGGCGGTCGATATCTCGCGGCTTGCCGGGCTCAACCCCTCGGGGGTGATCTGCGAGATCATGAACGAGGACGGGACCATGGCCCGGCTCGACGATCTGGTGACCTTCGCACGCAAGCACGGGCTCAAGATCGGGACCATCCGCGATCTCATCGAATACCGGATGCGCAACGACCATCTGGTCGAGCAGGTCAGCGAGAGCGCGCTGACCTCGGACTACGGCGGCGACTGGCGCGCGATGAGCTATCGCAGCAAGGTCGGCGGGGCCACGCATGTCGTGCTGCAGAAGGGCCATGTCGATCCCGAGCAGGCCACCTTGGTGCGAATGCATTCGATCTCGATCTTCGACGACATCCTCGGCCAGTCGGGCCCGCGCAAGCGCACTTTGCAGCGCTCGATGGCGGCAATCGGCGAACATGGCAGCGGGGTGATCGTCTGCATCATGCCCGATCGCCCCGAGCAATTGCAGGCCGAGATCGGCCGCGCACCGCATGCAAGCGGCGAATTGCGCGACTACGGCATCGGCGCGCAGATTTTGGTCGATCGCGGGGTGAGCGACATGATCCTTCTGAGCGATCACGAAAAGACCGTGGTCGGGCTGGAAGGCTACGGCCTCAGCGTCACCGGCCAGCAACCCATCCCCGCCTGACAGGAACGAAAACCATGGCCAAATTCCTCATCGTCGAAGCGCGCTTCTACGACGAATTCAACGATCTGCTGATTGCCGGCGCGAAGGCTACGCTGGAAGCAGGCGGTCACTCGACGGAAGTGCTCACCGTCCCCGGCGCGCTGGAAATCCCCGGCGCGATCTCGCTGGCGGCGGAGGCCGGTGAATACGACGGCTACGTGGCGCTCGGCGTGGTGATCCGCGGCGAGACCTATCATTTCGAGATCGTTGCGGGCGAAAGCGCGCGCGGGATCATGGCCTTGACCATGGACGGGATCGCGATCGGCAACGGCATACTCACCGTCGAGAACGACGATCAGGCCCGCGTCCGCGCCGACCCGGCGCAAAAGGACAAGGGCGGCGAAGCGGCCAGGGCGGCGATGGCGCTGCTGAAACTGGCGGACCGCTTCGGCGGCTAGGGCGCCCCGTCGAGCACCTGCTCGAGCCCGAGCGGCGCGAACGGCCCGATCACCAACTGTTCGAACACGCCGATCCCATCGACATCCGCGCCGGTGACCGCCACGGGCATCTGCACATGCAGGTTCTCTGGCGCGAGCGGATCGAGGCTGGCGAGGTCGATATCCTCGCGCTCGACCCTCAATGCGCCATGGTGGATACCGTGGCCCCATTCTGGGTGGGTGTAGCCCAGTCCGCGCATTTGGAAGCGTCCCAGCGGTTCGAGCTGCAATTGCTCCGGTGCGCCCTTGACCGCAAGTGACAGCGTGCCGCCGCTGGGCCAGCGGGTGCCGCTCTCCAGCCGCGCGCGCATCCCGCCCGCGCCTTCGCACAACTCCGCCGCCTCGGCCCCGTCGGGCGCCCAGACGGCGCGGGTGTTCCAGGCCTGACCCTGGCTGTCGGCATTGACGTGGAAGAACAGGCTGCCGTCGGGGAAATTGATCGGCGTCCATTGCCAGAAGAAGCCAAGCTGCGGATGGCCCGGGATCGGCTGCGCATCGCGCGCGCCCACCGGGCGGACACCCCAGCTGCGGTCGCGCGTGCCGCAGGTGCCCGGCGCCAGCTCGCGGCGATCGCCGTCGACCTCGATCCAGCCCTGATAGTGGCCGTTCTGCGTCATCCGCGTGTAATCCATGAAAGCGCGCGGGCCGATGCGGTGGATGAAGCGCGGTTCCTCGATCGGGAAGGACCGCCCGGTAAATTCCACTTCGGCGGAGAGACCCTCGAAGGGTTCGAGCCTAACCTTGAGACGCTTGAGCGGCTCGAGCACCTCGACATGGAAGGGGCCGACCGACAGATCCATCCGCTCCATGCCCAGCTCGCGGCTTGCGTGGATGCAATATTGGACCCCGTCGCGCACGACGTTGAAATGCGCGTCGATCACATCGAGATGCGGATAGACGCCGAGAGCGGCGGCGAAGAAACCGCTGCCGTCGGGGGCATAACCGTTGAAGAAATAGCGATCGTAGAAATTGCGGTCGGTGCCCGCGAAGGCGACCGGTTCCGGGGTCTGGTGGATCGGAAAATCGTCGCCCTTGGACAAGGCCATCAATTGTCTCCCTTCAACGCGGCGATACTGCCATGCTCCAGCGCCAGCGAACAGGCCCCGCGTGCCATGGAGAGAAAATTGGCATCGCCGCGTTCGGTTCGCTCGACGAATGCGGCGCTGAACACCGCGGTCGAGACGCCGTGGAGTGCGCCCAGCCGATAGTCGCGCCGGCTATCGTTGCGCGACATTTCGACCCCGCGCGCCGCCATCTCGGCCAGATAGAGATCGAGCAGCTCATCCTCGTGCTGGCGCCACATGGCTTCGCCCAGCCCGCAGCCGATGAAATAGCCGACGTCGGTCATGCCGTGGCCGGTCGCGGTGGTCTGCCAGTCGAGCACGGCGATGGATTCCTGCCCACCGCCGATGTCGAACAGCATGTTGTCGAGCCGGAAATCGCCATGGACGAGACATTGCGGCGCATCGCGGCGGGTGAAATAGCGCTCGCTCTCCGCCGCCAGATTCTCGCACAGCGCCATCAGTGCCGGATCGAGCGTGTCGCCATAGCGCTCGCGAAAGATCGCCTGCGCCTGCGGATACATCTGCGCGATCCGTTCGGCCTGCCCGGGCGGCGGTTGCAACCACGTAGCCTCGAGCAGGTCCGCCCTGCCCCAGCTCGGCGCGTGGATCGCCGCGGCCTGGCGGATAGCGGCTCTCGCGTCCTCGATACTGCAGCTGGCGATTTGATCGCCCTGCCGCGCCGGACCCAGGTCCTCGAACAAAAGCAGGAAATCGGCTCCGTCCTCCGAGACGTCGACGAAGTGGACGATCGGCACGCGAACCTGCAGATGCAGCGCCGCCTGCCGGTAGAACTCCACCTCCTTGCGATAGAGCCCGAACATCGCCGCCGTACCTCGGCTCGTGGCATCCTCAGCCGGGAATTTTGCGGCGAGTGTTTCGGGTTCGCTCGCACCCTGAAAGGCTATGCTGAAGCGCACGCTGTCGCCGACCTGCCCGGTACCGATGGCGGTCCACTCGATCGCCGCAACCGGTCTGCCGAGCACCGAGCCCAGCCAATCGGGTGTCACAGCATCGGGATGCGTGGGAAATTCTGCCAAACCGCTCTCCTCCCTGTCGGGCTGCCCTTTTGGACTTGCCCTTCGTTAGGGGTGGAACGCTAGTCGGGCCGATACGTCCTGACAATCAGGCAAACCGGCATGCAGCAGGGGACAAGACAATGAACGGACCGATCGACTGGATCGCCTCGATCGGCGCGGTGATCGCCGCCTCGATGATCGCTTTCGATCTGGGGCGACGCGCCACCGGCTGGGGCTTCGTATTGTTCTGCGGCGTGTCGATGCTGTGGATCTATATCGGTCTCAACGACGGCGCGATCCCGCTGGCGGCGATGAACGGCGTGTTGTTGCTGATCAACGCCTGGGGCGTGTGGCAATATTGGCTGCACCCCAAGAACCGCGCGGAAAAATAATCCGGGCGCGCCCTCAGCGCGCGCGTTTCCCGAAACACGCCCGGCCCGCGTAATGCGCGCTGTGGCCGAGCTCTTCCTCGATCCGGATCAGCTGGTTGTATTTCGCCAGCCGGTCCGAGCGCGCCAGCGAGCCGGTCTTGATCTGCCCGCAATTGGTCGCGACCGCGAGATCGGCGATGGTTGCGTCCTCGGTCTCGCCCGAGCGGTGGCTCATCACCGAAGTGTAGCCTGCGCGGGTGGCGATATCGACCGCGTGGAGCGTTTCGGACAGCGTGCCGATCTGGTTGACCTTGACCAGCAGCGAATTGGCCAGCCCGCGCCCGATCCCGTCCGACAGCCGCGCGGGATTGGTTACGAACAAATCGTCGCCGACCAGCTGGATGGTGTCGCCAATCCGTTCGGTCAGCGCCTTCCAGCCCTCGAAATCGTCTTCGGCCATGCCGTCCTCGATCGAGCGGATCGGATAGTCGCGGCACAGCCGGTCGAGATATTCCGCCATCTCGGCACCGTCGAGCGAGAGCTTTTCGCCGGAAATTTCGTAGCGGCCGTTGCGATAGAATTCGGTCGCGGCGCAGTCGAGCGCGAGGACGACGTCCTCGCCGGGCTCGAAGCCGGCGGTGCGGATGGAGTCCATGATGAAATCGAGCGCGTCGCGGGTGCTGGCGAGATCGGGGGCGAAGCCGCCCTCGTCACCGACCGAGGTCGAAAGGCCCTTCTGCGCCAGCCCCTTCTTGAGCGTGTGGAAGATTTCCGCGCCCCAACGCACGCCCTCGGCCAGGCTGTCGGCGCCCACCGGCATCACCATGAATTCCTGGATGTCGATCGGATTGTCGGCGTGTTCGCCGCCATTGATGATGTTCATCATCGGCACCGGGAGAACATGCGCCGAAACCCCGCCGATGTAGGAATAGAGCGGCAGGCCGCGAGCGTCGGCTGCCGCCTTGGCAACCGCGAGGCTGGTGCCGAGAATGGCATTGGCGCCGATCCGGCTCTTGTTGTCGGTCCCGTCGAGTGCGATCATCACCATGTCGATGTCGCGTTGATCCTCGGCATCGAGCCCGAGGATGGCATCGGCGATCTCGGTGTTGACCGCCTCGACCGCCTTTTGGACGCCCTTGCCGTGATAGCGGCTCATGTCTCCATCGCGCAGTTCGACCGCTTCATGCGCCCCGGTCGAGGCGCCCGAAGGAACCGCGGCGCGCCCGAAACTGCCATCGTCCAGCAGCACATCGACCTCCACCGTGGGATTGCCCCGACTGTCGAGGATCTCGCGGGCGTGCAGGTCGATAATCAGGGTCATTGCGGCGGGCTCCGTCGAAGTGTTGCAATTCTCTAATACACCCCCAGATGGGGAGTTCGGGTCGCTGTATGTCGCGGAACCAAGCTCCGCAAGTTGCGTTGCAATATCGAAGGCCGGGTCGCTTCGAGCTGTCCGGACGAAAACTGAAAATCGAGGGTATGACCGATGGCAGAAACGCCCAACAGCAATAACAAGAAGGCGTCGACGAAATCCGCCGCCAAGCAAACCAACGCCGCAAAGCCACGCAAGACCGTGGCAAAGACCGGCGCAGCGAAGGAGACCGCACCCATGACCAACACCGCAACCTCACCCAAAACGACCACCGGCACGTCCGGCGCGACCGACACCGGCGCGAGCAACGAGCATCGTGCCGAAGCCAAGACACGCTTCAACGCCGCGGTCCAGGAAGCCAAGGCCGGTGCCGCCGCCCTGCGCGCCGAAGCCGGCGAGCGGGCCAGTGCCTATCGCAGCCAGGCGCGCGGCAAGGGCGATGCGCTCGCCACCGATGCCAAGGGCTATGGCGAAGAAGCCAAGACCAAGGGTCGTGAGCTCGCAAACGACGGCAAGGCCAAGCTGAGCGGCGGCATCGCCTCGTTGAGCCGGATGGTCGCCGACAACGCCCATGTTGTCGACGAGAAGCTCGGCGCACAATATGGCGATTACGCCCGCACTGCATCGCGGTCGCTCGACGACACCGCCGCCAAGCTCGATCAGAAGTCGCTCGACGAACTCACCGAGGACGGCCGCGAATTCGTCCGCAAGAGCCCGGGCCTCGCGATCGGCATCGCAGCCGTCGCCGGCTACATGCTCTCGCGCATCTTCGGCGGCTCGCGTCGCTGAACGCGCGCAGGATCGAGGCATGACCGTATTGGACAGCGACATCGAAACCAGGCGACAGCATATCGGCGCTACCGATCTGCCCGACCAATACGAGGATGATGAGGGGGAGGCTGGCCCTCCCCCTCCTTCCCTGTTCGACGATCTGGTGGCGCTGTTCGATGACGGCAAGACCTATGCGCAAGCCGAGGTCGCCTATCAGAAGAGCCGCGCGGGGTTCGCTGCCAACCGCGTCAAATTCGTCGTCGCCTATGGCGCTGCGGCGTTCGGGGTGTTCCACCTCGCGCTGATCGCATTGACGGTCGGCGTCGTGATTGCGCTGATGCCGCTGGTCGGACCATGGATTGCGACCGCGATTGTGACGATCTCGCTGATCGTTCTGGGCGTGGTGCTGCTAACCCTGCTCAAGAACAAGCTGGCCGATATCCGCTCGGCATTTGCGGAGGATGGCGAATGAGCGACCGTCGCATCCGCATGATCGAGGATCGCCATTTGCGCAATTCGGCCAAGGCTTTGGTCGAAGCCGATATCGCGCATCTCAAGGCCGACCTCGCCGAACGCAGCATCGGAGCGCGCGCCGCCGATCGTATCGCCGATGGCGCGAGCGAGGTCTACGACGAAGCTGTCGAGGTCGCGTCCGACAACAAGGGCGCGCTGGCCGCGATCGTCGCGGCGCTGGTGCTCTGGTTCGCGCGTAACCCGATTATCGACGGGCTGTTCGGCAGCGAGGCGGACGATGACGATAGCGACGATGATCGCGACGGGCATCACGATGACGATTTGGAACAAGACAACCGCTGGCGCCGTTGAGCGCCCAGACACAAATTTCGGAGAAAACCATGAGTAACGAGACGGGTACCAAAATCCTGACCGATGAAGATAAGCGCGCCGAGCTGCGCGAGAAGATCGGAGCCGCCGAGCAGCGCAACGCCGATCGCAGCGTGGCCGATATGGCCAAGGACGCCGCCGATACAGTCACCGATTTCGCCAAGCGGCATCCGCTGGCAACCGTTGCCGGTGCGATCGGCCTCGGCCTCGCGATCGGCGCGATGACGCGCCCCGGTCGTCGCCTGACGCGCCGTACCGGTGTACTGGCAGCGATGGCTGCGGACACCGCGATGAATTACGGTCTCAACGCCTTCGATCGCGCTGGCACCGCCACCTCGGCGGCAGCGCGTTCCGGTTCGGATGGCCTTCACGATCTCGGCGAAACGCTGAGCTCCGCAGCGCGCAGTTTGCGCCGCGACGCGGCCTATCGTGCGGATGTTGCCGGTGATACATTGCGCGGCACCAAGCGTCGCGCGGGTCGCAAGGCCTCGCGCACCATGCGTGACCTGCGTTCGCGACTGAACCACTAAGCCTGCGCAACCCGGATGCTTCCGGCCGGATGCTTCCGGGTCGAAATTTCGAGCGGCGCGACGGGCTTGCCTGTCGCGCCGCTTGCTATATGGGGCGCGGCATACCCTCCCCAGGATATCCCCTCCCCAGACGAAAGCCGATCACCGCCATGGAAGAAACCACCGCCAAACAGACGCTCTATCTCGTGATGGGCGGGCGCGTCTCCGACCCGCGCACCATGGAATTCAAGGATCCGGAATCGATCCATGTCGTCGGGGTCTATTCGGATTACGAAGCGGCCGAGGATATGTGGCGCGCCAATGCGCAGCGCACCGTCGACGATGCCGAAATGAAATATGTCGTGGTCCATTTGCACAAGCTGCTGGACCCGAGCATCAAACGATAACGCCGAGGTCTGCGATCAAGCGGAACCCGGCGTCCGGATTGGCAAGCCCCCCGGTGTCCCCCGGCGGGCAAATCCCTCAAATATATTCGATCTTGTCGACCAGGTAGAACTTGTCGCCCGAGGGAACGGTCACCTCGACTTCGTCTTCGAGCCGCTTGCCGATAAGCGCGCGACCGATGGGCGAATTGTAGGAGATGCGACCCTTGTTGGCATCGGCCTCGACCACGCCGACGATCTGGTATTTGACCGGCTTGTCGTTCTCGTCGAGCAGCGTCACGGTCGCACCGAACTGGATATGATCGCCCGAAAGCGTCGTCGGGTCGATGATCTGCGAGCGGGTTACCTTGTCCTCGATGTCCGCGATGTTCATCTCGATCTGGCCCTGGCGCTCCTTCGCGGCATGGTATTCCGCGTTTTCCGACAGATCGCCATGCGCGCGCGCCTCCTCGATCGCATCGACGACGCGCGGGCGCTCTTCGCGCAGAGCCCTGAGATCGGTCATGAGCTTCTCATAACCCTCGGCGAGCATCGGTACCTTATCCATTCGGACCAGTGTCCTTCCTGTTCTGTCGATTCCGGCAATTCGCGGCTGCGCCGCTCATGTGAGCGGTTCGATCAGCGTGGAATGTCCGGAAGGATAATTGTCAGCTAGCTATAATAGTCTTGCAACGAGCGCACTTCAAGCTCGTCGGGCCGAACTTCCGCGATCGCTCTCGCGGCGGCGAGCGATGCGGCGGCGGTCGTGTAGTATGGCAGCTTGCGATCCAGCGCCGAGGCGCGGATCGATTGCGAGTCGAGCAGCGACTGCCAGCCCTCGGTGGTGTTGAAGATCAGATCGACTTCGCCGTCGATGATCGCGTCGACCACATGCGGGCGTCCTTCGGCTACCTTGTTGACCCGCGTGACCGCCAGCCCCTGCTCCGCCAGATAGGCCTGCGTCCCGTCGGTGGCGATGACCTTGAAGCCCATTTCGATCAGCGTCCTGACCGCCGGGAGAATGACCGGTTTGTCGCTGTGCTTTACCGAAACGAAAAGCGTCCCGGCGCGCGGCAGGATCATTCCCGCACCGAGCTGGGATTTCAGGAAGGCGGCGGGGAAATCGGCATCGATCCCCATCACCTCGCCGGTGCTTTTCATCTCGGGCGAAAGCGCCGGGTCGGACCCGGGGAAGCGCGCGAAGGGGAACACGGCTTCCTTGACGCTCATATGCGCGGGCCGGATGTCGAAGGGCTCGAAATTCGAGAGCGGCTCGCCCGCCATCACCCGCGCGGCGATCTTGGCCACCGGGCGACCGATCGCCTTGGCGACGAAGGGTACGGTGCGGCTCGCGCGCGGATTGACCTCGATCAGGAATACTTCCTGACCATCGGGACCGTCCTGCACCGCGAATTGCACATTCATCAGCCCGCGCACGTCGAGCGCCAGCGCGAGCTGGCGTGCCTGGCGTTCCATCTCGGCAACGATCTCGTCCGACAGGCTGTAGGGCGGCAGGGTGCAGGCGCTATCGCCCGAGTGCACGCCGGCTTCCTCGATATGCTGCATCACCCCGGCGATGCGCACCTCGACGCCATCGGACACGACATCGACATCGCATTCGATCGCGTCGCGCAGATACTGGTCGACCAGCACCGGGCTGTCGCCCGAGACATTGACCGCGGTGGCGATGTAATCGTCGAGCTGAGCTTCGGAATCGACGATTTCCATCGCCCTGCCCCCGAGCACGTAGCTCGGGCGCAGCAGCACCGGATAGCCGATGGTCCGCGCCACCGCCGCGGCCTCGTCCCGGCTCTTGGCGATGCCGTTGTCGGGTTGTTTGAGGCCGAGCTTGTTGACGAGCTTGGCGAACCGCTCGCGATCCTCGGCGAGATCGATCGCATCGGGGCTGGTGCCGAGGATCGGGATCCCCTCGCGCTCGAGCGCGGCGGCGAGCTTGAGCGGGGTCTGCCCGCCCAACTGGACGATCACCCCGACCAGTTCGCCCGCCTGCTGCTCGACACGCAGGATCTCGAGCACGTCCTCCTCGGTCAGCGGCTCGAAATAGAGCCGGTCGGAAGTGTCGTAGTCGGTCGAGACGGTCTCGGGATTGCAATTGACCATGATCGTCTCGTAGCCGGCCTCGGCCAGCGCGAAGCAGGCGTGGACGCAGCAATAGTCGAACTCGATACCCTGGCCGATGCGGTTGGGCCCGCCGCCGAGGATCACGATCTTGCGGCGATCGGTGGGCCGCGCCTCGTTCTCCGCTTCACCGAAGCTGGGCGCCTCGTAGGTCGAATACATATAGGGCGTGACCGCCTCGAACTCGGCGGCGCAGCTGTCGATCCGCTTGAACACCGGCTCGACCCCGAGCTTGCGGCGCAGGTCGCGGACCTCGCGTTCGCTGGTCGCGCCGGCCATGGCGCGCAACGCGTCGTGGAGCAGGCCCGAACGGCGCGCCTGGGTCTCGCCCATGCCGCCCGCGACCCCGACCGAGCGCACCGCGAGCGTCGCCAGCCGCTTGTCGGAAAAGCCCATCGCTTTCAGCCGCCGCATCTCCACCGCGTCGCGCGGCAGGCCGTTGTGGCCAATCATCTGCTCTTCGTAGATGATCGCCTCGATCTGGCGCAGGAACCACGGGTCGAAGCCTGTGATCGCCTGCACTTCCTCGACCGTGAACCCTTCGCGGAAGGCCTGCGCGATCCGCAGGATCCGCTCGGGATTGCGCTGCGACAGCGCGGCGGTGATCTTGTCCTTCGAGACGCCCTCGAGCTCGGGCACGCGGTTGAAACCGTCGAGCCCGGTCTCCAGACCGCGCAGCGCCTTCTGCATGCTCTCGGCGAAGCTGCGCCCGATCGCCATCACCTCTCCCACCGATTTCATCGCGGTCGACAGTTCGGGTTTGGCGCCCTTGAACTTCTCGAATGTGAAACGCGGGATCTTGGTCACGACATAGTCGATGGTCGGTTCGAAACTCGCCGGGGTCGCACCAGTGATCTCGTTGGTCAGCTCGTCGAGCGTGTAGCCGACCGCCAGCTTGGCCGCGATCCGTGCGATCGGGAAACCGGTGGCCTTGGAGGCCAGCGCCGAGGAGCGCGAAACGCGCGGGTTCATCTCGATCACGATCAGCCGGCCATCCTCGGGATTGACCGCGAACTGGACGTTGGAGCCGCCCGTCTCGACGCCGATCTCGCGCAGCACCGCGATGCTGGCCGAGCGCATGATCTGGTATTCCTTGTCGGTCAGCGTCAACGCGGGCGCGACGGTGATCGAATCGCCGGTGTGGACCCCCATCGGATCGACGTTCTCGATCGCGCAGATGATGATGCAATTGTCCTTGCGGTCGCGCACCACCTCCATCTCGAACTCTTTCCAGCCGAGCAGCGATTCCTCGATCAGGACTTCCTTGGTGGGCGAGGCTTCGAGCCCCTCGCGCACGATCCGCTCGAACTCTGCCTTGTTGTAGGCGATCCCGCCGCCGGTCCCGCCGAGCGTGAAGCTGGGGCGGATGATCGCGGGCAGGCCGGTGGTTTCGAGCACCTCGTGCGCTTGCTCGACCGATCGCGCGATCCCGCTGCGCGCGCTTTCGAGCCCGATCGCATCCATCGCCTCGCGGAAGCGCTGGCGATCCTCGGCCTTGTCGATCGCATCGGCACGCGCGCCGATCATCTCGACGCCGTATTGCTCCAGCGTGCCATCGGCATCGAGCGCCAGCGCGCAATTGAGCGCGGTCTGCCCGCCCATCGTCGGGAGCAGCGCGTCGGGGCGCTCCTTGGCGATGATCTTGGCGACGATCTCGGGGGTGATCGGCTCGATATAGGTCGCGTCCGCCATGTCCGGATCGGTCATGATCGTGGCGGGGTTGGAATTGACCAGGACGACCCGGTAACCCTCCTCGCGCAGCGCCTTGATCGCCTGCGTGCCCGAATAGTCGAACTCGCAGGCCTGGCCGATGATGATCGGCCCGGCGCCGATGACGAGGATCGAGGAGATGTCGGTGCGTTTGGGCATTATTGGCCTTCTGGGATCGAAGCTTGGCAAGATGCCGTGAGTGGGTGGCCGGTTGAGACGGTTTCGCCGCCTCTCATTGTTACGCCTTGCAATCCACGCTCTTGAAGGCGCTCATTGCTCGGCATTACAGTAATGCGTTCTCCGTCTGCTGATGCAACCAGATCGAAACTTCCATTTGGATACCTGTAGAAGTGTCCTGATATCACCGTCGCTTCTGCGTCGTTTGTCGCCGAGGATAAGGTGCCATCAAACTTCCAAACATCGTTAGATGGATCGGACAAACTCGCATCAATACGGCGCTCGATTTGGATCGCAGGCGTCGTTGGACTGGTTCGCGGACCCAGTTGCTCGATAGTGCAGATAAGCGACGGCTGATCCGGTTGGCTACAGGCAGCAAGCACAGGAACCGTGAAAATCAAGAGGACCAGGGGCCTCACCCCAACATCCCCACAAACTTCTCGAACAGATAGAACGAGTCCTGCGGCCCCGGCGAGGCCTCGGGGTGGTACTGCACCCCGAAGGCGCGCTTGCCGGCGATGGCGATCCCGCAGTTCGAGCCGTCGAACAGCGAGCGGTGGGTTTCGACCACGCCTGCGGGCAGCGTCGCCGCGTCAACCGCGAAGCCGTGGTTCATCGAGGTGATCTCGACCAGGCCGGTGGTTGCGCCCCAGCCGCCGGCGACGTCGTGCGCCACGCGCTGGACCGGGTGGTTGGCGCCGCGGTGGCCCTGGAACATCTTGGCGGTCTTCGCGCCCGCCGCGAGGCCGAGCAGCTGGTGGCCGAGGCAAATGCCGAACAGCGGCACGTCGCGCTCGAGCAGCGCCTTGATCACCGGCACCGCGTAAGCGCCGGTCGCTGCCGGATCGCCCGGTCCGTTGGACAGGAACACGCCATCGGGTTCCAGCGCGAGGATATCGTCGAGCGTGCTGCGCGCAGGCACCACCGTCACCCTCGCGCCAGCCTTGACCAGATAGCGGAAGGTGTTGTCCTTGGCGCCGTAATCCAGCGCGACGACGTGGGGTCTTTCGCCCTCACTCGCGCCGAAGCCGTGCCCCAGCTGCCAGTGCCCGCCGCTCCAGTCCTCGGTGCCTTCGCGGGTCACGCGCGGGACCAGGTCGAGCCCTTCGAGCCCCGACCATTCCGCCGCCTGCGCCTGCAGTGCGGCGATGTCGAACTCGCCGCGCGGATCATGCGCGATCACCGCATTGGGCGCGCCGTCGATGCGGATGCGACGGGTCAGCGCGCGGGTGTCGACACCCGACAGCCCGATCTTGCCATGCGCGCGGCACCAGTCGGCGAATTCGTGCTGCGCGCGGAAATTGGAATGCGGGGTAACCTCCTGCCGGACGATGCAGCCGACCGCGCCCAAGCCGCGGCTCTCGTGGTCTTCCTCGTTTGCACCGACATTACCGATATGCGGGAAGGTGAAGGTGACGATCTGGCTGTCGTAGGAGGGATCGGTCATCACCTCCTGATAGCCCGTCATCGCGGTGTTGAAGCAGATTTCGCCCACCGCGCTGCCGGTCGCGCCGAAGCCCTTGCCCCAGATGCAGGTCCCGTCGGCGAACACGACGACTCCGGTGGCCCCTTGCGGTTGCGCGTGCGAAGGTGCGGGACGGGCCATGGGCGCTCCGGTGTCAGGGGTGGTCGGCAATGTGTGCTAAGGCCCAGCGGCTAGAGCGCAGCGGGCATTTCGTCAACAGGAACGCTTGGCTTTGCGGCCCGCTGTTCTATGTCGACGCCAATCCATCCACACTTATGAACGGCCAGTTTCCATGATCCGCGACACCATCAAGACCGCCACCACCACTTCGATGAAGGCCGGAACCAAGGATCGCACCGCGACGCTGCGGATGATCGCGGCCAAGATCAAGGATCGCGACATCGAGCTTCGCACCGCCGCCAAGCAGCCCGAGGACGACACGCTGGTGATCGAGGTGCTGCAGAAAATGGCCAAGCAGCGGCGCGAATCGATCCAGATGTACGAGGACGGCGGGCGCGAGGAGCTGGCGGCCAAGGAACGCGACGAGCTGGCGGTGATCGGCGAATTCCTGCCGCAGATGATGAGCGAGGACGAGATGCGCGTCGCGATCGAGTAAGCCAAGACCGCGGTCGGGGCCGAAGGGATGAAGGACATGGGCAAGGTCATGGCCGAGCTGAAGGCGCGCCACGGCGCAGTGCTCGACGGCGCCAAGGCCAGCGCGATGGTCAAGGAGAGCCTCTCTTGAGCGCGACCCGAACGATCCTGCGCACCGGTGCAGTGATGCTGGCCCCGTTGGCGCTGATCGCCTGCGGCGATGGTTCGGAGACCGATCCGGTGGCCGAGCCTACCCCGACCGCCACAGTCGCCGCGCCGCGCACGCTGGTGGCGGCCGACTACGACGCGGCTATGATCGGCGGGAAGATCGAGGGACCGCAGGGCTCGGAAGTCGAATCGCCGCTGATGGCGGAGGGGCGCGAGATCGGCAGCATGGTGAGCTTCGTCGCCTGTCCGCGCGAGACCGCCACCTGCGACCCCGCCACGATGCCCGAAGGGACGATCTACACCTATGTGCATCGGGTAACCCTCGCGGAGGATGTGGCGGCCCCCGAGGAGACCGACCCACCGACGGAAGCGCCCGCGACGCTGTTCCGCTCGACCCGCCGCGCTACCGGCTTCAACGGCTCGGTCGGCTATTCGCGCAAACAGGCCGAAGCCGCGCTGGGCGACGCAGAAGCGATCGGCGTAACGTCCGATCAGGGCCAGCTGATCTGGCGCGTCACCTCGGGCGAAGGCTGGACCCCGGGCGCGACGATCACCTTCTGGTGGCAGTCCACCCTTCCCCCCGAAGGCCCGGCGGAAGCCTGGCAGCTCGAGGCCCGCGGCCTGACCGCCAGCGGCACCGGCCCCTTCCCGCCTGAGCAATTGCCTGTGGAGGGCGAGCCAGCCAACTAGCGGCAAGTCTGGAACGGCTGTAAGCTCGGCCGGATGGCTCTTTCCCCCCAATGGCTGGACGAATTGCGCGCGCGGATCACGCTCAGCACGGTGATCGGGCGGAACGTGCGGCTGCAGAAGGCGGGGCGCGAGTTCAAGGCGTGTTGCCCGTTCCACGACGAGAAGAGCCCCAGCTTCACCATCAACGATGCGAAGGGCTTCTACCATTGCTTCGGTTGCGGGGCGCATGGCGATGCGATCCGCTGGATGACCGACCAGCGCGGGCTCGCCTTCATGGATGCGGTCAAGGAACTGGCGGTGGAGGCAGGGATGGAGGTCCCGGCCCCCGACCCGCAATCCGCGCGCCGCGCTGAGGAGCGCGCCGGGCTGCAAGATGTGACCGCGGCGGCGCAGGAATGGTTCGTCGCCAATCTGGGGTCGAGCGAAGGCACAGCGGCGCGCGGCTATCTCGACAGACGCGGATTCTCGATAGCGACGATGCGCGAGTTCGGGTTCGGTTATGCGCCCGAAGGACGCCAGGCGCTGGGCCGCGCGCTGGCGCGGTTCGAGGAGCCGCTGCTGGTCGAGGCGGGGATGCGAATTTCGGTCGAGGAGCGCGATCCTTACGACCGCTTCCGCGACCGGCTGATGCTCCCGATCCAGGATGCGCGCGGGCGGGTGATCGCATTCGGCGGGCGGATTCTCGACGCCGAGAGCAATCCCAAGGCGCCCAAATATCTCAACAGCCCCGACACCCCTTTGTTCGACAAGGGGCGCACGCTCTACAACCTCCACCGCGCCGCTCCCGCTGCGCGCCAGTCGGGGCGGATGATCGTGGTCGAGGGCTATATGGACGTGATCGCGCTGGCCGAGGCGGGGATCGGCGAGGCGGTGGCGCCGATGGGCACCGCGCTGACCGAGCAGCAGCTCGAGCTGCTGTGGCGCCATGTCGAACGCCCGATCCTGTGCTTCGATGGCGATGCCGCGGGCCGCCGCGCGGCGATGCGCGCGATCGAACGCGCGCTGCCACTGCTGCGTCCCTCGCACTCGCTTGCGATCGTGCAACTGCCCACTGGGCTCGATCCCGATGATTTGCTGCGCCAGGAGGGTCGCCAGGCGCTGGAAAGCCTGCTGGCCAGCGCAAGCAGCCTGCTCGACATGCTGTGGCAGGTCGAGCGCGAAGCCACGCCGCTTGCCTCGCCCGAAGACAAGGCCGGGCTCAAGCAGCGCTTGCTCGATCACACCGAGACGATCGCGGATCCCGATATCCGCGCTCTGTACCGCCGTGAACTCACCGAGCGATTCTCCGCCTTCGCCTTCCCCAAGCGCGAATGGACGCCGCGCGCATCGTGGAAAAAGGGCGGACCGCCCCGCCCCGCCCCCAGGCTTACCCCCGAAGCGGCTGCGAAGCTGCGCCATGTCATTTCCGGCGGCGGGCGCGATTCGCTGGCGGTGGCTGTGATCGCCGGACTGGCGCGCTTTCCCGATCAGATCGTGCGCCACGAAGAGGGGCTGAGCGACCTCGCGATGCGTGACCAAAATGTCGGTCCGGCGATCGATTTGCTGCTCGAAGCGGCCGAAGCGCTTGATTTGCCCAGCGGATCGCCCATATCGCCTATCCAAGGCCTGCCTGCCCCACCGGAAACTTCTCGTTTCGCCTTCCTCGATGAAGGCACAGACCCGGTTGATGCGCGCGAGGAGCTGGCCGAAGCCGTGTCGTTGCTGGTCGAAAGACCCGCGCTCGAAGCCGCGTTGGCCGATGCCACGGCGCGTTTCGAAAGCGATCCCGAAGGCGCTTTCGCCGAGCAGCAGCGCCTGCTCAGGCGCAAGCTGGAATTCGAGGCGCGACTCGGGCAAATGGCAAGCAAGCGGGCCAGCAGGGCCCGGCAGGAATCAGACAGCCGGTCCGCGGAATCAGCGGAAGCGGCCCATAAAACGGACTGACGCGACACTTATGGCCAGCAAGTCGAAGACCGCCGAAAAAGAAGACGCTCCCCTGATCGACCTCAACGAAGCGTCGATCAAGAAGCTCATCGCGAAGGCCAAGAAGAAGGGTTACGTCACCTATGACGAGCTCAACGATGGCCTTCCTTCGGCCGAAATGAGCCCCGACCAGATCGAGGACATCCAGACCGCGTTGAGCGAAATGGGCGTCCAGATCGTCGAGAACGACGAGGAAGCCGAAGCCGAGGCGGAAGCCGAGCGCGACGACGAGGTCGAGGAAATCGCCACCACGGGCGACAAGAAAGAACCCAAGACGCCGACCACCAACGTCACCAAGAAGCTCGCCGTGGGCGAGCGGACCGACGATCCGGTGCGGATGTATCTGCGCGAGATGGGCGCGGTCGAACTGCTCAGCCGCGAGGGCGAAATCGCCATCGCCAAGCGGATCGAGGCCGGGCGCGACATGATGATCATGGGCCTGTGCGAGAGCCCGATCACCTTCCACGCGATCATCCACTGGTCCGAAGCGCTCAACGACGAGGAAATGCAGCTGCGCGAGATCCTCGATCTCGACGCCATGCTCTCCAAGGAACCCCCGGCCGACAAGATGGCCGAGGATGCCGACGACGATGACGACGGCGAAATCTCCGAGGAAACTGCTGGCCCCACCATCCGCGAAGACGACGAGGACGAGGACAACGACAGCGAGTCCGAAGACGAGGACGGCGAAGAAGGGTCGGCCAAGAAGGACGACGAAGAGGAAGAGGACAACACCATGTCCCTTGCTCAGATGGAGGCCGCACTCAAGCCAGACGCCATCGAACGCTTCGCCCGGATCAAGGACCTGTTCAAGAAATTCGAGAAGCTCCAGGGCGAGCGCGTCGACCTGCTCGGCCGCGGCGAGGATTTCCCCGCCGCCAAGGAGAAGAAATACGAGGCGCTGCGCGAACAGCTCACCGCCGAGGTCGAGAGCGTCCAGTTTCACGCGAACAAGATCGAATTCCTGGTCGACAATCTCTACGCCTTCAACCGGCGCCTGACCGCGCTGGGCGGCCAGATGCTGCGCCTCGCCGAGCGTCACAAGGTCAAGCGGGTCGACTTTCTCGAAGCCTATATCGGCAATGAGATGGACGACGACTGGCTGACCTCACGGGTCAAGAAGGACAAGAAGTGGGCCGCATTCGCCGACAAGGAAGCCGATGCGATCGACCGCATTCGCACCGAAATCAGCGATATCGCCAGCCAGACCGGCATGGCGCTCCCCGAGTTCCGCCGCATCGTCAACATGGTGCAGAAGGGCGAACGCGAGGCGCGTATCGCCAAGAAGGAAATGGTCGAGGCGAACCTGCGCCTCGTGATCTCGATCGCCAAGAAATACACCAACCGCGGGCTGCAGTTCCTGGATCTCATCCAGGAAGGCAACATCGGGCTCATGAAGGCGGTCGACAAGTTCGAATACCGCCGCGGTTACAAGTTCAGCACCTATGCGACCTGGTGGATTCGTCAGGCGATCACGCGCTCTATCGCCGACCAGGCGCGCACCATCCGCATTCCGGTCCACATGATCGAGACGATCAACAAGCTGGTGCGCACCAGCCGCCAGTTCCTCCACGAGGAAGGCCGCGAGCCGACCCCGGAAGAGATGGCACAGCGTCTGTCGATGCCGCTCGAGAAGGTCCGCAAGGTGATGAAAATCGCCAAGGAGCCGATCAGCCTCGAAACCCCGATCGGCGACGAGGAGGATTCGCATCTCGGCGATTTCATCGAGGACAAGAATGCGATCATCCCGGTCGATGCCGCGATCCAGGCGAACCTCAAGGAAACCGTCACCCGCGTGCTGGCTTCGCTGACCCCGCGTGAGGAACGTGTGCTGCGCATGCGCTTCGGGATCGGCATGAACACCGATCACACGCTGGAAGAGGTCGGCCAGCAGTTCTCGGTCACCCGCGAACGCATCCGCCAGATCGAGGCGAAGGCGCTGCGCAAGCTCAAGCATCCGTCGCGTTCGCGCAAGATGCGCAGCTTCCTCGATCAGTAGGCTTTTCGGCACGTCGAAAGAAAATTCGGTGAAGACCGCCGGGGGGAGACCACCTCTGAATCCAGAATGCCATCGATCGGCCGCTTGTCCGGGTGTCGATTTCGAGGCCCTATTCGAGCGCTCGCCCAATCCGTATGTAGTGCTCGATCGCGACCTCGTGATCGTCTGGATGAATGATTGCTATCTGCAGGTCACGGGGCGGACGCGTGCGGACATCGTCGGACGGCCGATGTTCGAGGCCTTTCCCAGCGCCACGGACTCGGAGAGTTTCCGGCAGCTACGCTCGTCCTTCGACCGGGTGCTGGAAAGCGGCGAGACCGACGAGATCGCCCATATCCGCTACGACATCGAACAGGCCGACGGCACGATGGAGGAGCGCTACTGGAGCGCGACCCATACGCCCTTCAAGGACGAGGCCGGCGCGGTAACACATATCCTCCAGCACACCGTCGATATCAGCGAATTGCACGAATTGCGCGGGATGCGCGAGCAGATGCGGGTGTTGGAACGCGCCCAGCTGGTCGAAACGCGCAACCGCGATCTTTCCGAAGAAACCCGCAAGCTGCGCAACCTGCTCGAAAACACACCGGGCTTTACCGCAGTCCTCCTGGGCCCTGAAATGCGTTTCGCAATGGCCAATGCGGCCTATCGGCGGCTCACCGGCAACCGACTCTTGGTGGGGCTGACGATCGAAGAAGCCCTGCCTGAAGTCATCGATCAAGGGTTCATCTCAATACTCGAAGATGTATATCGCACGGGCGAGCCCTATTTCGGACGGCAGGAGCCGATTTCCCTGCAGATGCAGCCCGGTGCCGCACCTGAACAGGTCTATCTCGAATTCGTCTATCAACCGATCGTGGATGGCGAGCGGCAGGTCACCGGGGTCTTTATCCAGGGCCACGACGTTACCGAGGAGGTCGAGGCGGCCCAGCGTCAGACGCTGCTGATCCACGAACTCAACCACCGGGTGAAGAACACGCTCGCCATCGTCCAGGGCCTCGCGCAACAATCCTTCGGGCTCGATGAGGGCAACAGGGCCGGCCGCGATGCCTTCGCCGCGCGGCTTGGCGCCCTGTCCGCAGCGCACAATTTGCTGACCTCGTGCAATTGGGAATCGGCCGAGGTGCGCAGCCTTGTCGCGGGATCGCTCGACGCGGCGCTGGGGAATGCCGCCGAACGTTGCGATCTCGCCGGCCCCGATCTGGTGCTGCGACCCCAGCACGCGGTCGCGCTCGCGATGATCGTTCACGAATTGGCCACCAATGCTCTGAAATACGGCGCCCTGTCGGTCCCCGAGGGCCGGGTCGCGATCCAATGGGTCGCCGAATACGAAGATGAGACGGTGTCGATCGTACTGGACTGGACGGAATCGGGCGGCCCGCCGGTCGCCCCGCCCCAGAGCAAGGGCTTCGGGAGCCGCTTGATCCAGAGCGGATTGCGCGGGCGCAAGGGGTCGGTTTCGATCGACTACGAGCGCAGCGGGCTGCATTGTCGCATCGAAGGAGAGATATGATCGAAGACGGCAACACAATTCTCCTGCTCGAGGACGAGGCGATCATCGCATTCGCGCTCGAAGACATGCTCGTCGCGGATGGCGCGAATGTCGCGATGGCTGCTTCTCTGGAAGAGGCCGAAGCCCTGATCGACGAAGGCAGGATCGCTTCGGCCGTGCTAGACGTCAATGTGCATGGCGAGAAGAGCTATGGTATCGGGGCCCGGTTGCGCGCGCTCGAGATCCCCTTCGTCTTCGCGACCGGTTATGGCGACACGTCGCACCCGCCGGAGTTCGCCGAAACCCCCACGGTTTCCAAGCCTTACACCCACGAGCAGATCAAGGCGGCGATGGCCGAGGCGCGGCTTGCGCTTGCGAGCGCATTGTCGGGCTGAAAACCCGCATTGCGGGCTGGAGAGAATCGTCCGGCTGACCTATGAGGCCGCCATGCGTATCGCCATTGCCTCCGACCATGCCGCGCTCGACCTCAAGGCCGAATTGCGCGACTGGCTGATCGAACAAGGGCACGAGGTCGCCGATCTCGGTCCCGACACCGCCGACAGCGTCGATTATCCCGATTTCGGTTACCGCCTGGCGAATGTGATCGCAGAGGGGACGGCGCAGCGCGGCATCGCGCTGTGTGGCTCGGGGATCGGGATTTCGATGTCGGTCAATCGCCACCCCGCAATGCGTTGCGCTCTGGTGTCGGAGCCACTTTCAGCGCGGCTCGCGCGCGAACACAATGACGCCAATTGCCTCGCACTCGGCGCACGTCTGACGGGGATCGACATGGCCAAGGCCAGCGTTACCGCCTTTCTCGAAACAGAATTCGCCGGCGGGCGCCACCAGCGCCGCGTCGACAAGCTTTCCGACCCCCAGATCGAGGACCGCTCATGAGCACCCAGCCCGCCCCTGCCGCTTCGCCGATGGACGGCTTCTGGCACGATACGCTCGCCCAAGCGGATCCGCAGATCCACGAGGCGATCCGCAACGAACTGGCGCGCCAGCAGGACAAGATCGAGCTGATCGCAAGCGAGAACATCGCCAGCCGCGCGGTGCTTGAGGCTACCGGAAGCGTATTCACCAACAAATACGCCGAAGGCTATCCCGGCAAACGCTATTACGGCGGCTGCGACTATGCCGATGTCGTCGAAACACTGGCGATCGACCGCGCCAAGGAATTGTTCGGCTGCAACTTCGCCAACGTCCAGCCCAACAGCGGCAGCCAGATGAACCAGACGGTGTTCCTCGCGCTGCTCGAACCGGGCGACACCTTCATGGGGCTCGACCTCAATTCGGGCGGTCACCTCACCCATGGCTCGCCAGTCAACATGAGCGGCAAGTGGTTCAACCCGGTCTCTTACGGGGTCCGCCAGGACGACGAGCTCATCGACATGGATGCGGTCGCTGCGACCGCGCACGAGCATCGTCCCAAGCTGATCATCGCCGGCGGCACCGCCTATTCGCGCGTATGGGATTGGCAGCGCTTTCGCGAAATCGCCGATGAAGTGGGCGCCTATTTGCTGGTCGACATGAGCCACATCTCGGGGCTGGTCGCGGGCGGCGCGCACCCCAACCCGGTTCCCCATGCGCATATCGTCACCAGCACCACCCACAAGAGCCTGCGCGGCCCGCGCTCGGGCGTGATTCTGTGGAACGACGAGGCGCTGAGCAAGCCGATCAACATGGCGGTCTTCCCCGGAATGCAGGGCGGTCCGCTGATGCATGTCGTCGCCGCCAAGGCGGTCGCGTTCCGCGAGGCACTACGCCCCGAATTCTCCGACTACGCCCAGCGCGTGGTCGACAACGCCCGCTCGCTGGCGTCCAGCCTCGAGGAGCACGGCTTGCGCGTGGTCTCGGGCGGGACCGACAACCATTCGATGCTGGTCGATCTCAGCGCCAAGGACGTCACGGGCAAGGCCGCCGAAGCCGGACTCGATCGCGCCTGGCTCACCTGCAACAAGAACGGTATCCCCTTCGACACGCGCAGTCCCTTCGTCACCAGCGGCGTCCGCCTCGGCACGCCCGCGGGGACGACGCGTGGTTTCGGCACGAGCGAGTTCCGCACCATCGGAAAATTGATCGCCGAGGTTGTCGACGGGCTTGCCAGCAGCGGTCCCGAGGGCGATGAACGTGTCGAGGAAAGCGTACGCAGCCGGGTAAGCGAGCTGTGCCGGGCTTTCCCCGTCTATCCAGGGATGTAACACGATGACCGAACGCAATCCGAACGATTCCGACTGGGTCGAAGACGCGAAGGCCGAGATCTCCGGAATGGCCAAGGACGGCATGGGCCATCCTTCGACCAAGCCGGTGCTGGCGGGTGCCGCAATCGGTGCACTGGCCGGCGCGCTGCTGCCGGTGGTGAGCCTGCCGCTTGGCCTGATCGCGGGTGCGGGCTTCGCATTCTACAACAGGATCAAGAAGTAACCTCCTGAATGCGCTGCCCCTTTTGTGCCCATGATGACAGCCAGGTAAAGGATTCTCGTCCGACCGAGGACAATGCCGCGATCCGGCGACGGCGGCAGTGCGCGCATTGTGGCGCCCGTTTCACCACTTTCGAACGCGTGCAATTGCGCGAGGTGACGGTGGTCAAGTCTGGCGGCGATGGCAAAGCCGGCCGGCGGGAACCCTTCGAGCGGCGCAAGCTGGAGCAGTCGATCAGCCTCGCCTGCCGCAAGCGCGATGTCGCGCCCGAGCGGATCGACCAGCTCGTCTCGGGTATCCAGCGACAGGTCGAAACCGCCGGTGAGGCCGAGATACCTTCGAGCCGTATCGGCGAGATGGTAATGGACGGGCTGCGCCAGATCGACAGCGTCGCCTATATCCGCTTCGCCAGCGTCTATCGCGATTTCAGCGAAGCGCGCGATTTCGAGGAATTCGCCAGCACCGTCCAGGAGGCGGCGCAGGCCGAAACCACGGGCGGCAACGCGAGTGGCTGAAGCCCCGGCTATCGTCCTGGTTCGACCGCAATTGGGCGAAAACATCGGCAAGGCGGCGCGGGCGATGCTCAATTTCGGGCTCACCGAGATGCGGCTCGTGGCGCCGCGCGATGGCTGGCCCAATCCCAGCGCAGGCCCTGCCGCTGCAGGCGCGGACCGGGTGCTAGCCGACGCGCAGGTGTTCGACACGGTGGCCGAGGCGGTCGCCGATTGCGCGCATATCTATGCCACCACGGTGCGCAAGCGCGGGGTCACCAAGCCCGTGGTTACGCCCGAGGAGGCTGCCCGGGAGATCGATGCGGCGCAGGGCAAAAGCGCGCTGCTGTTCGGCCCCGAACGCTCGGGTCTCGATATTCAGGACGTCGGTTTCGCGCGCGCCATTATCACGGTGCCGATCAACCCGGAATTCGGCTCGCTCAATCTGGCGCAGGCGGTGATCCTGTGCGCCTATGAATGGTCCAAGACCCGCAACCTTTCGCAGCCGACGCAGGAGGAAATCCTGCCGCCTGCGCCGCAGGAAGAACTCGACGGCTTGATCGGTCATCTGGAGTCGATCCTCGAGCCCAAGGGCTATTACCTCCCCGCGATTCGCAACGAGGTGACACGCACGACGCTGCGCAACGTGCTGACCAAGCCGGGCTGGAATCACCTGGAGATTCGAACGCTGCGGGGAGTGCTGTCCACGCTTGCGCGGACACGAAGCGACTAGTCGCAATCGGGCCGTCAGATTTCGCTAGCGCACTTCAATGATGCCAGCTAGCCGCTTCAAAACACGCCGGATTCAGTCAAGGGTCTTCTCTATGCGCAAAGTCCTGTCCTCGCTTGCTTTCACTCTTCTCCTGGCCGGGGCTCCCGCGCTCGCGGTGGAGCCCGATCAGAAAGAGGCGCAAGGCGAAAAGGAACAGTCCGTTGCTCAGGATGAGGCCGCCGAGCCCAAGAAGATTTGCCGCCAGATCGCTCTTCAGTCCGGTAGCCGCCAGCGCGAGCGGGTGTGCATGACCCGCGAGGAATGGCGCGAGTTCAACCGCGGCGATTGATGCCGCGGGGCGCTGCTCAACCGGTGCTTCTGATTCGGTCCCATTCGACCGCCTCGTAGGCGATCGAGCTTTCCACGAGCCGATCCCAGATTTCGCAGAGCTCGGTCGCCGGAAGTCCCCGCGCTTCCGCATCGGCACGCGCATTTGCGATGACTGTGGATTTGCGCGCTTCGTCGCGAACGGCGTCGCGATCCGGTTTGATCCGGGCGGCGGCACGCATGTAGCCGTAGCGGGTGTCGATCAGGTCCATCAGCGCACGATCGGTGGCATCGACGCCTTGGCGCACCTCGCGCATATCGCTGCAGTCCTCGGGTCGTTTGATGTCGCTGGTCATGGTGAGGCGCACTGCCGCCCCCGCCCGCGTTTGTCGAGCGCCGATCTCTCATCTTGACCCGCTGCCCATCCCTGCTATGGCGCGCGCTTCGCGAATTGGCTCCGCACCCCGGTGAAGCGGCGGCCGCGCTGGAGAATAGCTCCAGCGGTGCGATACCGGGTTCAAGCGCCACCAATGGGGTGGCGATGGCAAATCGAAGGACTTATTATGTCGAAGCGCAAAAGCGCCAAGTACAAGCTCGACCGCCGGATGGGCGAGAACATCTGGGGTCGCCCGAATTCCCCGGTCAACAAGCGCTCCTACGGCCCCGGCCAGCACGGCCAGCGTCGCAAGAGCAAGGTCAGCGATTTCGGCCTCCAGCTGCGCGCCAAGCAGAAGCTCAAGGGCTATTACGGCGACGTCACCGAGAAGCAGTTCAAGCGCACCTATGCCGACGCCACGCGGATGAAGGGCGATGCCGGCCAGAACCTGATCGGCCTGCTCGAGCGTCGTCTGGACATGATCGTCTATCGCGCCAAATTCGCACCGACGGTGTTCTCCGCGCGCCAGATCGTCAACCACGGTCACATCTATGTGAACGGCGTGAAGTGCAACATCCCCTCGCGTCGTTGCGATGTCGGCGATGTCATCAGCCTGGGCAGCAAGGCCAAGGACATGGCGCTGATTATCGAGGCACAGAGCCTGCCCGAGCGCGACATTCCCGACTACGTCGCACCCGACGGCACCGAAAAGGTGACCTTCACCCGCGTGCCGAAGCTCGACGAAGTGCCCTACCCGGTCACGATGGAACCCAATCTGGTCGTCGAATTCTACTCGCGCTGATCCGCGAGCACGACGCACCGACAAGAAAAGGCGACCCCGCAGGGTCGCCTTTTTTGTATGCGGGCCAAGCGTTCACCGGGCGCGTTCGGCTCGGCAGAACGCCTTCCCGAACGATCAGCCGTCCAGATGGCTGTTCAGGAATGTGTCAATCTGTTGCAACATGTCGGAGCGCGCTTTGCTGTCGTTCAGCCCGTGGTCGAGATCGTCGAATTCGACGTAATCCACCGTTTTCCTGGCATCCGTGAGGCGATCCGCCATCATCCGGGAATGACCAACGGCGACATTCTGATCGAGCGTGCCGTGAAACAGCATGACGGGTGCCTGGAATGAACCGGCATGTTTCGCCGGGCTGCCGGCGCGCACATGCGGGCCCTGCCCGATGAACGCATCGACAAGCGCGAAGTTCGTATAGGGGCGGGCATCGTTGCGCAGATGGTCGAGATCGGTCACCGGTGCGATGGCCACAACAGCCTGATAGAGCGACGGGTCGAGCACCTGCGATTGCAGGGCAGCGTATCCGCCATAGGACCAGCCCACCACCGCCAGCCGGTCGGCATCGGCGATCCCTTCGGCGATCAGCCAGCGGCCTGCATCGTTTACGTCGCCGATCGCGGTCTCCCAGGCCTGGAAACCATTGCGTCCGAACCAGGCACTTCCGTATCCGCTGGAGCCGCGATAATTCGGCTGCAGGACCGCATAGCCCCGCGCAACGAAAAACTGCACCAGCCAGTCGAAGCCCCATTCGTCGCGCGCGCTCGGTCCGCCATGGGGCAGGACGATCGCGGGCAGGCCTTTCCCGTCAGAGCCCGGCGGAAGCGTCAGATAGCCGGGAATCTGCGTTCCGTCCCCAGCCGGGAAGCTGATCGGCCTCATCGCACCCATCGTCCGGTCCACGAGGTGCTCGCGCAGCGGCATGATCTCGCTCAATTCGCGGGTGGCCTGATCGTAGAGATAGACCATGCCCGGATCGGTATCGCTCGATGCCGCGATCAATAGGCGGTTTTCGTCCGCACTCGCGCCGACGATGTTGATCAGGGGCTTGCCCGGGAGCGCTTCCTGCAATTGTGCGGCGAACGCCTTCAACTCGGGGTCGAAATACTCCACAGCGCGCTTTTCGGTCGCATAGCTCGCACCCACGACCCGGCGCTGGCGCCCGATACGGATCAAGCGATCGACATCGACGTCGTTGCGGGCCATGACGACCTTCGGTTCGCCGACCCCGTTGAGTGGCACTTCGATCACGGCCTCGTAACCGTCGACCGAATCAAATCCGAATGCGACATTGCGTTGCGAATCGATCGCGACAGGAGTGAAACCGTTCACGGTCTGGGCATCGAGCGAAACCCTGGAAAGCAGGCTCCACTTGGACTGGCCCGGCTCGCGGTAGTAGAAAAATCTTTCGTCGCCCAGATTGGTTCCGACGCCTTTGGGATGGCGGACCTTCATTCGCACGGCGCCTTCTTCGTCGGCAATATAGCCCACGGCATCGGTGTCGGGACTTTCGACTTTGCTGCGCCGGCCGTTGGTCACATTGACCTCCTCGACGCCGAGCCCGGACTCCTCGTTGGCCAGGCGTGTTCCGACCGTCCGTTCGGGGACATATTCCTTTGTCATCAGAACGGTGTCGTCCTCGCCGGGGACGTCGAGCGCGAGAATGCTGCCGCCGTCCTGCCGGTAGCCAAGCGCGCGCATATCGGTGCGCGGCGTCAGCATTAGCGCCTTGGAACCATCCGCACCGACGGCAAAAACTCGTGAGTACCCGATCAGCAGCCCCGAACTCTCGCTGACGCTATCGATTATGCAGACAAGTCGTTCCTCGGTCGCCCAGTTGCACCGCGACAGGTCCGCACGTTGTTCGCTATTGGTGAGGATCGGCTCGATCGTGCCTTTATCACCCAGATCGATCACGTTGAGAATCTCGCTCCCTTGCGGACCCGGTTCGATAAAGGCGATCTTCTGGCCCGACGGCGACAGGCTGATTCGGAGCACCGTCTGGCGAATACCGAATCGCGCGGCGGTTTCCTCCAGAGTTTCAGCCGCGACGAAGGCAGGCGTACCTCCGGCAATGGCGAAGACAGACACAGCGGCAGCAAGCGCAAAACGCACTCTCATGGAAAACGACCCCCCCCGGTTTCAATCCTGGGGGCAGTCTACCGGAGCTGGAAAAACCTGCAAGCCTTTCAGTTCTTTCCGTAATCTCGCCGGAAATCGGCGACGAAGCTGGCGAATTCGCCTGCGCCGATCGCATCGCGCATCGCCTGCATCAGCTGTTGGTAAAAGGCGATATTGTGCTCGGTCATCAGCATTGCACCGAGGATTTCGCCGGCCTTGATCAGGTGGTGGAGATAGGCGCGGCTGTAGGTGGCACAGGTGTCGCAGACGCAGCGAGGGTCGAGCGGATCGAGATCCTCGGCAAAGCGGGCGTTGCGCAGATTGATCGGGCCAGTCCAGGTGAAGGCCTGTCCGTTGCGGCCCGAGCGGCTCGGCAGAACGCAGTCGAACATGTCGATTCCGCGCTCGACCGCACCGACCAGATCGTCGGGCTTGCCCACCCCCATCAGGTAGCGTGGTGCGTCCTCGGGCAATTGGCCGGGTGCGAAATCGAGCGTAGCGAACATCGCCTCCTGCCCCTCGCCCACCGCCAGCCCGCCGATCGCGTAGCCGTCGAAGCCGATTTCGCGCAGAGCCATTGCCGAGCGGGCTCGCAGGCCCTCATCGAGCGCGCCCTGCTGGATGCCGAACAGCGCCGCGCGGGTCGCGTGCTCGCCTCCGGCATCGAAGGCATCGCGGCTGCGCTTGGCCCAGCGCATCGACATTTCCATGCTCGCTTCGATCTCGGCGAAGGGCCGGTCGGCGCGCGGGCATTCATCGAAGGCCATGACGATGTCCGAGCCGAGCAGCCGCTGGATCTCCATCGAGCGTTCGGGGGTCAGCATGTGCTTCGAGCCATCGAGATGGCTGCGGAACTCGACACCTTCCTCGGTGAGCTTGTTGAGTTCCGACAGGCTCATCACCTGATAGCCGCCGCTGTCGGTCAGGATCGGGCGCGACCAGTTCATAAAGGAATGCAGCCCGCCCAGCCGCGCCATCCGCTCGGCACCCGGGCGCAACATCAGGTGATAGGTGTTGCCCAAGATGATGTCGGCGCCGGTCTTGCGCACCGCTTCGGGCTTCATCGCCTTGACGGTCGCCGCGGTGCCCACGGGCATGAAGGCGGGGGTGCGGATGTCGCCGCGCAGCATCGCGATGCGCCCGGTGCGCGCCTTGCCGTCGGTGGCGTCGATCCGGAAGGCAAACCTCTCGGCCATTGTCAGAAGCCGTAGATGATGGTGGCGCGGGTCAGCGTGTCGGTGGTGACCGAACCGGCGGGCGGGTTGCTGTCGTAGTCGACCTGATAGGAGAGCCGGGTGCGCAGACGGTTAGTGACCGCGAAATCGAGACCGGTGACGAGATTAAGCGTGGTGTTGGCGCTGTCGAACACAACCACGGCCTGGCCGCCGGTTTCCGCCAGGGCATTCGCGTCCTGCGTAAGGGTTAGCCGGTCGATGATCCGCCAGTCGAAATCGAGGCCGACGAGCCCGCCGAGCCGGCTCTCGCTGCGCCCGTCGACGAATTCGGTGATGCGGATGGCCGGACCGGCCTTGAGCGAGAGGGACACGTCGGCGGACTGGAGGAGATTGTAGCCCAGCCCGCCCGAGACGGCGTAGCGGCCGGTAAAGCCCTGCACCCGGTCGCGCTCGTATTGCGCCAGACCGTAGACGAACAAGTCCTCGTCGAACTGCCAGCGCGGCTCGTAGGCGAAGACGAAGTTCTCGCGGCTCGTGACCCCGTTCTGGCGCTGGTAATCGACGCGGGCGCGCACACGGTGGGTCCAGTCGATTCCCTGCCGCAGGAGCGAGAGCGAAGCTGCCAGTCCGGCGGTGTCGCTGTTGCCGCTCGACATGAAGCCACCCAGTTCGCCTTCGCCGCTCCACAGGTCGAGCGCGCCGGCGCTGCGCAGCGTCTCTTCCTTTTGCGCTGCCGCAAGCGCGTCGCGCTCGGCCTTCGCCGCGGTCCATTCCGCCTCAATCGCGGCGATCGCTTCAGCTTCGGCAGGATAGGCGGTACGCGCCAGTTCGAGGGCCGTGGCGACCTTGGCGGCATCGCCGGTTGCGCGCGCGGCCTCGATCATCGCGCGCACGCCTTCGGGCAGTTCCGCATGCGCGGGCACAGCCCAGCTTGCGAGGAGCGCGGCGGCGACTAGCGAAGAACGAGCGTGCAGGGTCATCGTCGGCGCCGATAGCCAATCAGGCGCGCAGTCGCCAGCCCGTCTTGAAAATCGTCGCGATGATAGCGACGCAGGTCGCAAGGAACCCGAGCGTGATCGCGAAGCTGATCCAGATATCGACATCGGCGGTGCCGTAGAAGGTCCAGCGCAGCCCGCTGACCAGATAGACGATCGGGTTGAACAGCGCGATCGTGTCCCAGGGCTCGGGCAGCATGTCGATCGAGTAGAAAGTCCCGCCGAGGAACGTCAGCGGCGTCAGGAAAAGCAGCGGGATGATGCCCAGCTTCTCGAAATTGTCCGCCCAGACGCCCAGAATGAACCCGAACAGGCTGAAGCTGGCAGCGACGAGGATGATATAGACGAAGGCCAGCACCGGGTGGGCGATCGAGTAATCGACGAACAGCCGTGCGGTGAGCAGGATGATCGCGGCCAGGATCAGGCTCTTGACCGCCGCCGCGCCGACGAAGCCGGCCAGTGTCTCGCCAACCCCGACGGGGGCCGACAGCAGTTCATAAATCGTGCCCGTGAAGCGCGGCATGTAGATGCCGAAGCTCGCGTTGCTGGTCGTCTCACCCAGCAGCGTCAGCATCAGCAGGCCGGGGATGATGAAGGCGCCGTAATCGACCCCGCCGAGATCGGGCATCCGCCCACCGATCGCCGCGCCGAAGACGATGAAATAGAGCGAGGTGGTGAGCACCGGGGCGATGATCGACTGGAAGGCGGTACGGAAGGCGCGCATGATCTCGCGGATGAAGATCGACCAGGCGGAACGGGGACTGAAATGCATCAGGCGGGTTCCCTTGCGCCGGTTGTATCCTGGGGCAAAGCGTCCTCTCCCAGTACCGACACGAAGATGTCCTCAAGGCTGCTTTCGCGCACATCGATCCCGACGTAGTCGATCCCGGCACCGGTGAGCGCCTTAGTCAGCGCGGCGACCTCTTCCTTGCCCTTGCCGGTTCCGTCGCCGCCGCGATAGCACAGCCCCAGCCCGCCCTGTTCGATCTCGATCGGGAAATGCGCCAACGCAGGAGGGATAGCAGGCAGCGGCTCGGCCAGGGTGATATGCGCCTCGGTGCGGCCGAGCCGCGCCATCATCGCGGTCTTCTCGTCGACCATCAGCAGGCGGCCGTTGCGGATCACCCCGACGCGATCGGCCATTTCCTCGGCCTCCTCGATGTAATGGGTGGTGAGGATCACGGTCACGCCGCGCGCGCGCATCTGGTCGATCAGCTGCCACATGCCCTTGCGCAGTTCGACATCGACGCCTGCGGTGGGTTCGTCGAGGAACAGCAGATCGGGTTCATGCGCCAGCGCCTTGGCGATCAGCACGCGGCGCTTCATCCCGCCCGACAGCGCCATGATCCGCTCGTCGCGCTTGTCCCACAGGCTGAGCGAGCGCAGGATTTCCTCGATCCGCGCCGGGTTTGGCGGCAGTCCGAACAGCCCGCGCGAAAAGGCGACCGCGCGGCGTACCGGTTCGAACATGTCGGTAGCGAGTTCCTGCGGGACCAGGCCGATGCGCTTGCGCGCCTGGCGCCAGTCGCCGGAAAGATCGTGGCCAAAAGCGCGGATGGTCCCTGATGAAGGCGTCACCAGTCCGCACACCGCGCCGATCAGTGTGGTCTTGCCCGCCCCGTTTGGGCCCAGCAGCGCGAAGATTTCGCCCTTGCGAATGGTCAGATCGACATTGTCGAGCGCTCTGAGCCCGCCGGGATAGACCTTGGTCAGGCCGGTGAGCTCGAGAATGGGTTCGGACATGGATTGCAATTGTGCCCGGTGAGGCCGGATTGCAAGGGCGGATGGCCGGGGTCGCTGATCAGGGGAGCAGCAGGCTCGAATCGCCATAGCTGTAGAAGCGGTATTCCGCCGCGATCGCATGGGCATAGGCCTCCTGCATCCGCTCGCAGCCCATCATCGCCGAGACCAGCATGAAGAGCGTGGATTTGGGGAGGTGGAAATTGGTCATCAAGCCATCGACCGCGCGGAAGCGATAGCCCGGGGTAATGAAGATGTCGGTGTCGCCGGCGAAAGGGCCGATCACGCCATCCTCGCCGGTGGCGCTTTCGAGCAGCCGCAGCGACGTGGTGCCGACCGCGATGATCCGTCCGCCGGCAGTCCTCATCGCGTTGAGCCGCTCCGCGACCTCGGGTTCGATCCGGCCCCACTCGCTGTGCATCACGTGGTCGGCGGTGTCCTGCGCCTTCACCGGCAGAAAGGTCCCCGCGCCGACATGCAGCGTGAGCATCTCGCGCCGGATACCGGCCTCGTCCAGCGCCGCAACCAGCTCTTCGGTGAAATGCAGCGAGGCGGTGGGCGCCGCGACCGCGCCATCCTCGCGCGCGAACATCGTCTGGTAGTCTTCGCGGTCCTGCGCATCGGTTCCGCGCTTGCCCGCGATGTAGGGCGGCAGCGGCATCGTCCCGGCGCGTTCGAGCAGCAGTTCGACCGGCTCGTCGCCGCCAAAGCACAGCGTGAAGCTGCCATCCGCATGGCGGATCTCGGCCACGGCGGTCACTCCGCCGCCAAAGGTGACGAGATCGCCTTCCTTCAGCCGCTTGGCGTTACGGATGAAGGCCTGCCAACGGCGCAGGTCGATCCGTTTGTGCAAGGTCGCGCCGATTTTCGCTTCGCCCCGGCGGCCCTCGAGCTGGGCGGGAATGACGCGGGTGTCGTTGAACACCAGCACATCGCCCGCGCGCAGCAATTGCGGCAGGTCGCACACCCTGCAATCAGCGAACGCACTATCGCCGCGCACGACCAGCATTCGCGCCGCATCACGCGGGCGCACGGGCCGCAGCGCGATCCGTTCGGGCGGTAGCGCAAAATCGAAAAGGTCGATATCCATGGCAGAACCCGCCCCGGCAATGCGGGCCAAGCCGCTCGCAGGGCTATTCCCCGATCGGCGCGTTCAGATCGTCGGCGGTAATGTCGGCCACCGGAGCCGGTCGCGGCGTCTGCGGCGGCGGAACCGGCCGATTGTCGCTGGCGATCGAAGCCTGGACGATCCGCGTCGGATCGGCGGGCGGCTCGCCGCGATTGATCGCATCGACCGCGGCCATGTTCGAGATCACCCGGCCAAGGTTGGTGTAGCGCTTGTCGAGGCTGAAGCGCGGGTAGAAGACGATGAAGAACTGGCTGTTCGCACTGTCTTCACCCTGCGCGCGCGCCATCGACAGCGTGCCGCGGACATGCGGCATCGGGTTGAATTCGGCTGCCAAGTCGGGAAGCGACGAGCCGCCCTGCCCGGTCCCCGTGGGATCGCCGGTCTGCGCCATGAAGCCGTCGATCACGCGGTGGAAGATCACCCCGTCGTAGAACCCCTGGCGGGTCAGCGTCTTGATCCGCTCGATATGGCCGGGTGCCCAGCTCGGCATCAGCCGGATCGCGACTCGCTCGCCATTCGAGAGGTCGAGCACGAGGATGTTCTCGCGATCTTCCGTGAGATTGTAGTTGATCGGCGCGTAGGTCGGCGCAGATTCGGCCGCGGCCTCGACCGGTGACTCCTGCGCATGGGCGATCGTGGAAATTCCCGCCATCGGCGTGGCGACCAGCGCTACGAGCGCGGCAAGGGCAGGCGAAAGCTTCAACATGGATCGTCCGTCTATTGGGAAATGGGCATCTATTGGAATATGTGAACGCGGCGCGGTCTAGCCTCCACGCGCTGTCGGTTCAATGAATGGTTCAATAGTCGCCCTTGCGGCCGAGCTTTTCGACCCGCGCCACCACATCGTCGCGCACTTCTTCGCTGACAAAGGGCGAGATATCGCCGCCATAGAGCGCGATTTCCTTCACCAGCCGCGAGGCGATCGGCTGCAGCGAGACATCGGCCATCAGGAACACGGTCTCGATATCATCGTCGATCTGCTGGTTCATACCCGCCATCTGGTACTCATATTCGAAATCCGCGACCGCGCGCAGCCCTCGGACGATCACGCTGGCGCCTTGCGCCTTGGCGAATTTCATCAGCAGCGCGTTGAAGCTGACCACCTCGACATTGCCCAGCCCCATGGTGGCGACCTCGCGCTCGACCATGGCGAGGCGCTCCGCGGTGTCGAACATCGGGTTCTTGGAGGGATTGGTGGTCACCCCGACGATCAGCCAGTCGACCAGCTTGCAGCCGCGCCGCAAGATGTCCGCATGGCCGAGCGTGATGGGATCGAAGGTCCCGGGGTAGATGCCGATACGTTTGGTCATGGAAATGTTACCTGTCTCTTTCGACGATGTAGCGTGCCAGCGCCTTCAGCAGGCTGGCATCCTCACCATGCGATGCGAGGCGCGCGATCGCCTGTTCGGTCAGCATCCTGGCCTGCTCGCGGGCCGGTTCGACCCCCATCAGCGTGACGAAAGTCGCCTTGCCCTGTCCCTCGTCCTTGCGCAGCGCCTTGCCCGCCTTGTCCGGGTCGCCCTCGACATCGAGGAGGTCGTCGGCAATCTGGAATGCCAGCCCGATATCGCGGGCATAGGCGCGCCAATGGACCCGGCCCTCCGGCGCTACCCGGCCAAGGATTGCGCCCATCTCGACACTCGCGGCGAGCAGCGCCCCGGTCTTGAGCTGCTGCAGACGGGTGACCTGGCGCAAATCGTAATCCTGCCCCTCCGAGGCCATGTCCATCATCTGGCCACCCGCCATGCCCTCGTGCCCGCTGGCACGCGCCAGCGCACCGACCAGCTCGGCCCGGACGAAAGGATCGCCGGTGATTTCGGGGCGCACGAGAATGTCGAAGGCAAGCGCGTGGAGCGCGTCTCCCGCCAGCACTGCGGTCGCTTCGTCGAACGCGCGGTGGACGGTGGGCTTGCCATGGCGCAGTGCATCATCGTCCATGCAAGGCAGATCGTCGTGGATCAGCGAATAGGCGTGGATCGCCTCCACTGCGCAGCCTGCATGGACCGCCGCCGTCCGGTCGACGCCATAAAGCTCGGCCACTGCAGCGAGCAGCAGCGGGCGGACCCGTTTGCCGCCGCCGATAGTGGCATAGCGCATCGCCTCGACCAGCCGCGCGCTGGTGTCGTCTGGCACCGGGAGATAGGAATCGAAGGCGTGGTCGATATCGACCTGGATTTGCTCCAGGGCCTCCTTGAGTTCGGCGTGCGAATTCTGGACTTCGGTCACACTCATCCCTCGGCGTCGAAGGGTTCCGTGCCCGACGGCTTGCCCGCGCCATCGGTGACGATCTTTTCGATCCGCGCCTGGGCGGCGTCGAGCCGCGCCTGGCAATGCTTGCGCAATTCCGCGCCGCGTTCGTAGAGCGAGATGCTCTCGTCGAGCGGCACATCGCCGCTTTCGAGCCGACGCACCACCTCTTCGAGCGCTTTCAGCGCATCCTCGAAATTCATCGGGGCGATATCCGCAGCGCCCCCTTCTGCCTGTCCCGTATCCATGGGTCAGGAGCATTGACCGCGCGGCTCCACCGGGTCAAGTAACCTGCCCAGGGGGAATGCTTAATGAAGTGGATTGTCGCCGAGCACGCCGTTGCGGCCTTTGGGCCGGCAATCGAGCCGACCATGCCGATCACCACGGAGTAGAGCGATGTTCATCGGACATTGGGCCCCGGCCTTCGCGGCTGCGGCCATCACGCGCGAAAGCCCGCGGCTGGGTACGCTGTTCATCGCCGCGCAGCTGGTCGACTGGGCGTTCGCGCTGTTCGTACTCGGCGGATTCGAACATCTGCGTCTGATCCCCGGTATCACCGCGATGAACCCGCTCGACCTCTATCATATGCCGCTGTCGCACAGCCTGCTGGGAACCGCGGTGTTCGCGCTGGTGTTCGGCGTGGCGATCGGCGTTGGGTTGCGCAATGCGGTTGCCGGGTCCTGGGCTGCGGTCGTGGTGCTCAGCCATTGGCTGCTCGACCTTCTGGTCCACCGCCCCGATCTCACGCTCGCCGGCGGAGAGGACAAGCTGGGCTGGGGACTGTGGAAGTATCCCGAAATCGCAATCCCGCTCGAGCTGGCGCTCACCCTGGGCGCCTTCCTGTGGTACATCCGCGCGACCAAGGGCCCGCTGGGTCCGCCACTGATCCTGATCGCGGTGATGCTGGCGCTGCAGGCCTTCAGCTGGTTCGGCCCCGAGCCGCAAGGGTCACCCGTGGCGATGGTGCTGACCATGGTCACCGCCTTCGCGATCGTCACCGCGCTCGCCTTCTGGGTCGGGCGGACACGCTGGCACAAGCGCCACGTGGGGCTGGCGGTGGCGAGCGTGCGGCGCTAAGCGCGCGCGCATGGCAAACCCGACTTCCGCGATCACCCCCGAGACCGTCGAGCAGCATGGTCTCAGCCCCGAGGAATACGAGCGCGTGCTGCATGCGCTGGGGCGCGAGCCCAATATGGTCGAGCTCGGCATCTTCTCGGTGATGTGGTCGGAGCATTGCTCCTACAAGAGCTCGCGGCTGCATTTGAAGAAGCTGCCGACCGAGGCGCCCTGGGTGATCTGCGGCCCCGGCGAGAACGCAGGCGTGATCGATATCGGCGACAATCAGGCGGCGATCTTCAAGATGGAGAGCCACAACCACCCCAGCTATATCGAACCCTATCAGGGCGCGGCGACGGGTGTGGGCGGCATATTGCGCGATGTCTTCACTATGGGCGCAAGGCCGGTCGCCAACGCCAATGCGCTGCGCTTCGGACGGCCCGAGCACCCCAAGATGAAGCATCTGGTGCAGGGCGTGGTCGCCGGGATCGGCGGCTACGGCAATTGCGTCGGCGTGCCGACGGTCGCGGGCGAGACCAATTTCCACCCCGCATACGATGGCAACATCCTCGTCAACGCGATGACCGTGGGCGTCGCCGATGCCGACAAGATCTTTTACTCCGCCGCCACCGGCGTGGGCAATCCGATCGTCTATGTCGGCTCCAGGACCGGGCGCGACGGGATCCATGGCGCAACCATGGCGAGCGCCGATTTCGGTGAGGATTCGGACGCCAAGCGTCCCACTGTCCAGGTCGGCGACCCCTTCACCGAGAAGCTGCTGATCGAGGCCTGCCTCGAACTGATGGCTACCGATGCGATCGTCGCGATCCAGGACATGGGCGCGGCGGGGCTGACCTCCTCCAGCGTCGAAATGGCGACCAACGGCAAGGCGGGCATCCGCCTCGACATGAACCAGGTCCCCTGCCGCGAAGAAGGGATGACTCCCTACGAAATGATGCTCAGCGAGAGCCAGGAGCGCATGCTCATGGTGCTGAAACCCGGTCGCGAGGCGGAGGCCGAGGCGATCTTCGCCAAGTGGGAACTCGATTTCGCGGTCATCGGCGAGGTCACCGACACCAGGCATATGGTGCTCGAGTTCGACGGCGAGGTGGTCTGCGACATCCCGCTCGGCCCGCTCGCTGCCGACGCGCCCGAATACGACCGGCCTTATCTCTCGAAAGAGGAATACAAGGCCTGGGCCAAGGTCGAATCGCTTGGCGAGGTTCCGCAAAGCGACGATATCGCTGCGGACCTGCTCAAGATGATGGCGAGCCCTGCGCTCGCCTCGCGCCGCTGGATCGCCGAGCAATACGACAGCCAGGTCGGTGCCGATACTCTCCAGACCGGCGGCGATGCCGGTGTGGTCCGGGTCCACGGCACGAAGAAAGCGCTGGCGATCACCACCGACTGCACTCCGCGCTACGTCTATGCCGACCCCTACGAGGGTGGCAAACAGGCGATCGCCGAGGCCTATCGCAATCTGTGCGCGGTGGGCGCGCGCCCGCTGGCGGTGACCAATTGCCTCAATTTCGGCAACCCGCAGCGGCCCGAGATCATGAGCCAGTTCGTCCACGCGCTCGAGGGCATGGGCGAAGCCTGCCGCGCGCTCGACTTCCCCATCGTGAGCGGCAACGTCAGCCTCTACAACGAAAGCAAGGCGACGGGTGGCGGCAGCGCGATCCTTCCCACACCGGCCATCGGCGGGGTGGGGATCCTCGAGGATTACGCCAAGATGATGACCATGCCCTTCAAGGCTGCGGGCGAACGGATCGCCACCATCGGCTTCCATCACGAGGCGATCGGCCAGTCGCTATGGCTCCGCGAGATCCACGGCCGCGAGGATGGCGAGAGCCCGATGGTCGATCTCAAGGACGAGCGGCTCTGCGGCGAGATCGTCCGCCGGCTGATCGAACAGGGCAAGCTCACCTCAGTCCACGATGTCAGCGATGGCGGGCTGGCGGTGGCGCTGGCCGAAATGGCGCTGGCGAGCGGCATCGGCGCCGAACTGAAGGAGATGACCAGCGAATTCGCGTTCAGCGAGACGCAGGCGCTCTATGTCGTGACCTATTCCGACGATGTCGAATTCGACCTGGAGGAAGTCCCCTTCACCGAGATCGGCCGCACGGGCGGAGATGCGCTGGTGCTTAACCGCACTGCAATTGCGCTGGCCGATCTGCGCGAGGCGCACGCGAACTTCTTCCGCGACTGGATGGATGCGTGACCCGGATAGCATCGTCATGCTGAACCCGTTTCAGCATCCATCCCTTCTCCTTGCACCGATGGTGCGGGTTGAAGCATGGACCCTGAAACAAGTTCAGGGTGACGGGATGGCGGGCGGCGGCACGCCTTCTGGATCGAGCACATGACCGGCGGCTACTCCGGCACCCCGTTGGTGCGGACGCTCGACCTGCGCGACGGGCAACGGGTATGGTTCGACGCGATGCCCGAAAGCGTGATTGACGAGATCGACGAATACGCGCTCGAACTCATCTTCGTCGCCGATCCCTCCGAGGGTGTCGATGCGGCGCATGTCTTCGTCACCGAGACTACCGATCTTGCCGCCAAGCTGGCGACGCTGCGGCAGCAGCTTGCGCCCGACGGTCAGGTCTGGGTGAGCTGGCCCAAGCCCTCCTCCGGGGTCTCCACCGACATCAATGCGGAAAAGGTTCGCGGAGCGGGTCAGCCGGAGGGCTTTGTCGACACCAAGGAAGCGTCGGTTGGCGACGACTGGTGCGGCATCAAACTGGTGATCCGCAAGGACCTGCGTTGATCCGCACGGCTCCAGCGCCGCACCGCCAGGGCTAAGCTGCCGCAGCCAGCTCCGCTTTTTCGTTCTTCGCCAGCAGGTCGTAGGGGTCGATCCCCTCCTCGCGCCAGATGCGATGGCATTCCCGATACCAGTGCGGCTCGGGAATGTTGAGTTCCGCTCGTGCCTGCTCGAGATCCTTCGCCAGCAATTCGCGGATCGACATCTCCACCAACGGCGGGCAGGCGACGCCGGTGCGCTGCGCCTGGCGACAGGCGCGAAACACCGGCGCCTTGCTCTTAACCGATTTCTTGATGTTGAGAGCTCCGGCATAGCCGATCAGCAGGTGGCCGTGGCTGGGCGACTGGCCATGGGTGAACAGCAGCACGCATTGCTCGCCCAGCCCGTCGCGGCCGTAGCCGGTCAGCACATGCATCAGATCATGCGTGTCGCGCGAACGATAGCCGAACCATTCGACCAGATCGCCGTATTTGGCCCGCCCCAGCTTGTCTGCTTCGGCGACCAGACCAGCAGCGGAGAGCCCCTCGCGCTCCATGAAATCGCAATAGGCCTGCGCGACCGAGCCCTTGGGCAAGTGGCGCAAGGCCTCGTGATCGTCGAGGATCGGCGGCAGGAACGGCTCTTCGGCGCGCAGTTTCTCGCCCTGTTCGCTCAGCGCCAGCGCACGTACACGCGGCATGAAGCTCTTCGAAGGGAGCGCTTCGAAGATCTTGAACACGTGGCTGGTCTCTTCCTTATCCCTGAGCAGGTCGCGGAAATGGCCATAGGCCTTCGGCAGCGAATATTTGGGCTCGACGCGGCGTGGATCGCGCAACAGCGTCCCGTCGCGGGCGCATTCGACTGGGGACTGGATGGCGTTCTGATCGGTCATGTACGGGCCTTTACTGACAGAAATGTCAATATAGCCTTATCGGCTAACGAATGGAAGCTATCGCGCGACCCATTCGCTTTCGGGGATGTCGAACAGTTTTAGCACAGCGGAAATATCGCCGCTGTCGATCCGCCCGTTGGCAGCCTCGCGCGCTTTGGGCTTGGCGCGATAGGCAATGCCGTAATCCGCCGCCTGCAGCATCGGGATGTCATTCGCGCCGTCGCCCAGGGCGAGCACGCGCGCGCCCTCGCCCAATTGCCCGCGCTCTTCTTCCAGCGTGGCGCGTTTGGTCCCGGCATCGCTGATCGGACCGGCGAGCTCGCCGGTCAGTCTGCCATCGCCGACCGCAAGCCGATTGCCGACCACGCGGTCGAAGCCGAGCTGCTCGCCGACCTCATCGGCGAAATGGTGGAACCCGCCGGTCACGAGAACTGCGCGACAGCCGCGCGACTTGAGCGTCGCCACCAGCGTGCGGGCGCCTTCCACCGGCGCGATCCGATCGGCGAGGCAATGCGCTATCGCGTCTTCTTCGAGCCCCGCGAGCAGCCCGACCCGCTCCGTCAGCGCCTGCCCGAAATCAAGTTCACCGCGCATCGCCCGTTCGGTGATGGCAGAAATTTGCGGCTTGATGCCGGCATAATCGGCCAGTTCGTCGATGCATTCCTGCCCGATGATGGTGGAATCCATATCCGATACGAGCAGCCGCGGCAGTTCGATCAAGTGATCGGCGGCAAGCAAGTCGCACGGCCCGAAATGCGTATCGAGGATCGTTCGCACCGGCGCCAGTTCGGCATGGGGAAAGGACAATTGCAGCACATCGCCGCAGAAATCGAGTATCCCCGCCATGGCTACCGGCATCCCAGCCGCGTCCAGAGCCGTCATGGCTGCCTCGAGGCGGGTTTCGAGACCGGTCTGGTCTGCTATCATCCGGACAATGAGCACGCGCGAAACTCCTGAAAAACAATCGCCAAACCCGTCGGTCGCGCTCATCGCAGGGCCGACCGCCAGCGGCAAGAGCGATCTGGCGGTGCGACTGGCGCAGGAGTTGGAGGCCGACGGCAGGCGCGCTGTGGTGATCAATTGCGACAGCGCGCAGGTCTATGCCGACCTGCGCGTGCTCTCCGCGCGGCCCACGCGTGCGGAGATGGGCGGGATCGAACATCGGCTGTTCGGCACATGGGACGGCGCGGTGCCCTGCTCAGCCGCCGAGTGGGCCGCAGCCGCCAAATCCGTGATCGCCGAACTGCACGCAGCGCAGGCGGTGCCGATCCTGTGTGGCGGCACGGGTCTCTATATGCGCACGCTGATCGACGGGATCGCGCCGATACCCGATATCGATCCCGGGACGAGATCGGCGGTCCGCGCCCTTCCGCCGGATGATGCGCGCGCTGCGCTCGAACGCGAGGATCCCGAGGCCGCCGCCCGCCTCGCCCCCGCCGATCGCTCGCGCACCACCCGCGCGCTCGAAGTGGTGCGTGCCACCGGCCAGACTCAGCGCCACTGGCAGGCGCGCAAGGGCGGCGGGATCGGAAAGCAAATCGACCTCTACCCGTTGATCCTGCTACCCGATCGCGAGTGGCTGTTCGAACGCTGCGATCGGCGCTTCGCCGGCATGCTCGATCATGGCGCGGAGGTTGAGGTGGCGGCGCTTCTGAAAAGGGGCCTCGATTCCGCTCTTCCCGTCATGCGCGCCATCGGCGTTCCAGAGATCGCAGCGCTGATAGAAGGCGACTTGACCCGCGAAGAGACCATCGCTGCAGGTCAAACCGCGACACGCCAATATGCCAAGCGCCAGTACACCTGGTTCCGCAACCAGCCGCCGGCAGAGTGGCCGCGCCGGGATAGCGCTGATTGTGCCGCCCGCAGTATTTTTGTTTCTTTGTTTCAAAACGCGCGTTGACAGCGCACTATTCGGATTCCATAGCGGTCCTCGTCGGCCCGGCGCGTGACCCCCGCGTCGGGCCGATTTGCGCCTGCCGGTTGGCAAGGTGCCAGCGGGGCGCGAAACCAATGGAGAGAAGTGTGGCTGCCCAGCGCAACGGTGCGCAGATATTGATCGACTGCCTCGCGGCGCAGGATGTCGAATTCGTGTTCGGCTATCCCGGCGGCGCGGTCCTGCCGATCTACGACGAGCTGTTCGCCGACACCCGCCTGCGCCATATCCTCGTCCGCCATGAGGCGGGCGCGGCGCATGCTGCCGAGGGATACGCCCGCTCGACCGGCAAGCCCGGCGTGGTGCTGGTCACCAGCGGCCCCGGTGCCACCAATGCGGTCACCGGGATTGCCGATGCCTGGATGGATTCGATCCCCATGGTGGTGATCACCGGCCAGGTTCCCACCGGGCTGATCGGCACCGACGCCTTCCAGGAAGCCGACACGGTCGGAATCACACGCCATTGCACCAAGCACAATTATCTCGTGAAGGACCCCGCGCGGCTTGCCGCGACAATCGAGGAAGCCTTTCGCATCGCCACCACCGGGCGGCCTGGCCCGGTGCTGGTCGACATCCCCAAGGACGTCCAGATCGCGTTGGTGGACACCGCAGAGGACGGCGAGGCACCAATGCCCTCAGCCCGCTACCAGCCCCGCACCCGTGCCGAACCCGAGGAGATCGCCGAGGCGGTCGCAATGCTGGCGGCGGCGGAGCGACCCGTGTTCTACACCGGCGGCGGGGTCATCAACGCCGGACCAAAGGCTTCGGAGTTGTTACGCCAGCTCCAACAGGCCACCGGCGCGCCCGTCACCAGCACGCTGATGGGTCTGGGAGCCTTCCCCGCCGAACATCCCGATTGGCTCGGGATGTTGGGGATGCACGGCACCTATGAGGCCAATATGACGATGAACCGCGCCGATCTGATCGTCGCAGTCGGCGCGCGGTTCGACGACCGGGTGACCGGACGGCTCGATGCATTCGCGCCGCAGGCGAAGAAGATTCACATCGATATCGACCGGGCCAACATCAACAAGGTCGTTCCCGTCGATCTCGGCGTCGTCGGTGATTGCGCGCAGGTACTCGACCAGCTGCTGGAGGCATGGGGCTCGCGCAGCGCGCAGGACATGGGCGAATGGAAGGCGCGGATCGCGGGATGGAAGGCGCGTCAGTGCCTCGCCTATCCCGACAGCTCCGACTGCATCATGCCGCAGAAATCGATCGAACGATTGTTCGCGCTGACCCGCGACCGCGACCCGATCATCACCACCGAAGTGGGCCAGCACCAGATGTGGGCGGCGCAGTATTTCGGCTTCTTCGCGCCCAACAAGTGGCTCACAAGCGGGGGCCTGGGCACGATGGGCTATGGCCTGCCCGCGGCGATCGGCGCGCAATTGGGCAATCCGGATGCGCTGGTCATCGACATCGCCGGCGAGGCCTCGATCCAGATGAACATCCAGGAGCTGGGCACCGCGAGCCAGTATCGCCTGCCGGTCAAGGTCTTCATTCTCAACAACGAGTATATGGGGATGGTCCGCCAGTGGCAGGAGCTGACCTACGAGAGCCGCTATTCCAATTCCTATTCCGACAGCCTCCCCGATTTCGTCGCGCTGGCTGAAGCCTATGGCTGGAAGGGCATCCGTATCTCGGATGAATCCGAACTCGACGCGGGCATCCAAGCCATGCTCGCACACGATGGCCCTGTGATGGTCGATTGCCGGGTCTCGCCCGACGCCAATTGCTTCCCGATGATCCCAAGCGGCGCCGCGCACACCGAGATGTTGATGTATGGCGACACGGTCGGCGGGACCATGGACGACGCGGCAAAGGCGCTGGTGTGATGACCGCGAACGACCAACCTTTCGCCGAACGCCACGTCCTCAACGTCATCGTCGACAATGAGGCGGGCATCCTTGCCAAGATCGCCGGGCTGTTCACTGCGCGCGGCTACAATATCGACAGCCTCACGGTGGCGGATATCTCGGAAGACCATGCGGTCAGCCGGATCACCATCGTCACCCGCGGTCCCGAACCCGTGATCGACCAGATCCGCGCCCAGCTCGAACGGCTGATCCCGGTCCACAAGGTCATCGACCTCACCGAGCACGGCGCGCATGTCGAGCGCGAGCTGGCGCTGGTCAAGGTCGCGGGCAAGGGCGAGGCGCGGGTCGAAGCGCTGCGTATCGCCGAGCTGTTCCGCGCCAATGTGGTCGACACCACGACAGCGAGCTTCGTCTTCGAGCTGACCGGCTCGCCCGCCAAGCTCGACAGCTTCATCGCGCTGATGCGCGAGCTCGGGCTGGTCGAGGTCGGCCGCTCGGGGATCGTGGGAATGATGCGCGGAGCGGACCAAGATTAGTTCCAGCCCGACCACAACGGGCAAGACCAATGAGGTAATTATGCAAGTCTATTACGATGCCGATTGCGACCAGCAGCTGATCAAGGACAAGAAGGTCGCCATCATCGGCTATGGCAGCCAGGGTCATGCCCATGCCCAGAACCTGCGCGACAGCGGGGTGGCCGAGGTGGTCGTCGCACTGCGCGAGGGCTCGGTCAGCGCCGCCAAGGCGCGCGAGGCGGGCTTCGAGGTCAAATCGGTCGCCGAGGCCGCGCAATGGGCAGATCTGGTGATGGTGCTCGCACCAGACGAGCATCAGGCGAAAATCTACGCCGGCGAGATCGCGGGACAGATGAAGCCAGGCGCCGCTCTCGCCTTCGCGCACGGGCTCAACGTCCATTTCGGGCTGATCGAGCCGCCCGCCGAACTCGATGTCATCATGATCGCCCCGAAGGGCCCTGGCCACACGGTCCGCAGCGAGTATCTCAAGGGTGGCGGTGTCCCCTGCCTGATCGCGGTCCATCAGGAAAGCAGCGCCAGCGGCGACAATGGCTACGCCAAGCAGCTGGCCCTGTCCTACGCCAGCGCAGTGGGCGGCGGGCGCGCGGGCATCCTCGAAACCGATTTCAAGGAAGAATGCGAGACCGATCTGTTCGGTGAGCAGGCGGTGCTGTGCGGCGGGATCACCCATCTCATCCAGGCCGGGTTCGAGACGCTGGTCGAGGCGGGCTACGCCCCCGAGATGGCCTATTTCGAGTGCCTCCACGAGACCAAGCTGATCGTCGATCTGCTCTACGAAGGCGGCATCGCCAACATGCGCTATTCGATCAGCAACACCGCCGAATACGGCGACATAAAAACCGGCCCGCGTATCATCACCGACGAGACCAAGGCCGAAATGAAGCGCGTGCTCGCGGATATCCAGTCGGGTCGTTTCGTCCGGGATTTCGTGCTCGACAACCAGGCCGGCCAGCCCGAACTCAAGGCCAGTCGCAAGGCCGCGCAGGCGCATCCGATCGAGAAAACCGGCGCCCAATTGCGCGCGATGATGCCGTGGATCGGGGCGAACCGGCTGGTGGACAAGGAACGGAACTGAAGGTCAACCGCGTGGGTTGGGAAGCCCTTTTCGCAGACCGCCGGACCGGGATTGACATGAAATCTATTTAGGTAGATTTATGGCGCATGTCACGCACACGCGCGCTTTCGCCCCATGCCCGGATGGTCCTCGCTGTCATGCTCGATGGCCGTGGACAATGGTGGCACGGCTACGAGCTTGCGAAGCTCGCTGGTATCAAATCCGGCACGCTCTATCCGCTGCTGATCCGTCTGGAAGGACAGGGCTACCTCGAGGCTGAGTGGCAGCAGCCTGCCGAGGGAGGACGGCCGCCCCGACACGCCTACCGGCTGTCGGCCAGCGGAGAACAGCTCGCCCGCGCCAATCCGCCCGGCAAGCCGGCGACATCGGTCGCGCAGCGCCGGAAGGCGATGATATGAGCGGCGGGTTGCGTCGTGGCCTTGCCGAATTCGCCTGTCGTTCCCTGAAGGCCGCGCTGCCCCCCTCGTTGCAGTCTTGGGCGTCGGCCATCCGCATTGAGACGGCCGAGATTCCCGACGACACGAAGGCACTTCAGTTCGCGCTGGGTAGTCTCTTCGGCCTCATGCCGACCGCGCTGGGTTCGCGGCTGCTCCGCCCCTCGGCCTTGCTGATCGGCAAAGCCGCTCCTTCTCATGGAGAAACGACGACCATGAACTTCTATGACATAGCGTTGCGGCGCCCCCGCGCCACGGGAAGCGTATGTGCCTTGGGCGCGGTCGCGCTGGGGCTTTGCTACATGGGGGTTGCGGGAGCTCCCTCGCACTACCTCGCCATCAACAGCGCCGCGCTGGCCATCGGTCTGGCGATGCTGGCCCTGCTCGGGCGCGTCATGCAGGCGGCGCGGCAATGGACCGATGGCACGATCGCAGTGATGGCGGGTGCGCTGCTGGCAACTGCCCTGCTGGGCAATCACGTCGACGGCGCGGCGCGATGGGTCACGCTCGGCGGATTGTCCATCCAACCGAGCCTGGTCCTGCTGCCGCTGATGATTGGCGCGTTCGCGCGATGGCGCACCGCACTCGCGACGGCGGGCATCATCGCCGCCGCTGCTGCCATGGCGCTTCAGCCTGACCGGGCAATGGCCGGAATGCTGGCAGGGAGTCTGGCCGTCCTCGCGATGATGCGCCCTGAGAGACAGATCATGGTGGCCTTAGGCGCAAGCATCGCCAGCTTTATCATCACCTTGGCTCGCGCCGACACCTTGCCGGCCGCCCCCTATGTGGACCAGATTCTCTATTCGTCTTTTGACGTGCATCTGGCTGCGGGCGCAGCCGTCCTCCTAGGCTCAGCCCTGCTCCTCGTTCCGTCGATCGTCGGTTGGTGTCGCGATCCCGCGAACCGCCCAGCCTACGCCGTCTTCGGCGCTGCATGGCTTGCCGGGATCGTGGCAGCCGCCCTCGGCAATTACCCGACGCCGATTGTCGGTTACGGCGGTAGCGCGATTATCGGTTATGCGCTCAGCCTCCTCGTGCTCCCGAAACATGCGCAAGCAGTTGCGGGGGCAGCCTTCCGGAAACAAGGCGAGATGGATCCGACGCAGCCCGATCGCCATCTTATCGTCGGACTGGCTTGATATCCCAGCTTCGGCCGGAATGACCGATGGACCAAAGGCCGGGTGGACAAGCCCTCTCCTGCGAGCCAGAATGCGGGCATATCCCGTCATTCGCCAACGACCCATTCCCGGAGACCCTCACATGCGCAAGACCATCCTCACCGCCGCCGCCGCAACCGGCCTCGCCACCCTCGCGGTGACCGGCCTCACAGCGCAGGACGCCGCGATGCCCGGCACGACGGATGTCTCGCGTGTCACCGCAGGCACCTATGCCACCGATCCGGGACATTCGCTGGTCCAGTGGAGCGTCGATCACTTCGGCTTCAATCCCTATTTCGGTATTTTCGGAGATGTCGCAGGCACCCTGACGCTCGATCCCGCGGCGATCGAGGATGCCAAGGTCGATGTGCAGATCCCGATCGCCTCGGTCGCTGTGCCGAGCGCGGGTCTGCGCGATCACCTGCTGCGCCCCGGCAAGGATGGCGGCAGCCCCGATTTCTTCGGTGCCGAGCCGGGGATGGCGCGTTTCGTTTCCACCGAAGTGACCCAGCTCGGAGCAACGCGCGCGTTGATCGCGGGTACGCTGACCATGAACGGGCAGAGCGGCCCAGTCGTGCTGCTGACCGAGTTCAGCGGCGCGGGCGCCAACCCGATGAGCCAGGCCGAAACGGTCGGCTTCACCGCCACCACCACCATCGACCGATCGAACTGGGGGATCGGTTACGCCATTCCTATGGTCTCGGATGCGGTCGATCTGAAGATCAGCGTCGCCTTTGAAAAGCAGTGAGGTTGGCGGAGGTGTCGGCGCAGGTGGACTGACCGCGCGATGCGTCTGACCGACTGCCACAATATCGGCGATTTCCGGCGGCTGGCCCAAAAACGCCTGCCATGGCCGGTGTTCGACTATATCGACGGCGCGGCCGACGATGAGCTGACCAAGGCGCGTAACACCTCTGCCTTCGACGATGTCGATCTGGTGCCCGACGTCCTCGCGGGTGTCGGCACCATCGACACCTCGTGCACCATCATGGGGCGCAAAAGCGCGCTGCCGCTGATGCTCAGTCCGACCGCGCTGCAGCGAGCCTTCCACCGCGATGGCGAGCGCGCGGTGGCGAAGGCGGCGGACAGGTTCGGGGTGTGGTTCGGCATCTCCAGCTTGGCGACACATTCGATCGAGGAGGTGGCCGCGCTGACTGCGAGCCCCAAGCTGTTCCAGCTCTATGTCCACAAGGACAAGGGGCTCAACGCGGCGATGATCGAGCGCTGTCAGGCCAGCGGTTTCGACGCGCTGGCGTTGACGGTGGACACCATCGTCTCGGGCAAGCGCGAGCGCTGCCTGCGTTCGGGATTCACCACCCCGCCGCGCTTTTCGGCGTCCTCGCTGTGGAGTTACGCCACTCGGCCACGCTGGACCGCGGGCTATGTTTTCAGCCCCAAGTTCCGCCTGCCCAATCTCGACGGCCATGTGGTCGAGGGGACGGGCAAGCCGGTCAGCATCCAGGACTATTTCAACACCATGCTCGACACCGGCATGGACTGGGACACCGCCGCGCGGATCCGGCAGGACTGGGGCGGGACCTTCTGCCTCAAGGGCATCATGAGCGCGGGCGATGCGCGCCGCGCGGTGGAGATCGGGGCGGATGCGATCATGGTCTCCAACCACGGCGGGCGACAGCTCGACGGCAGCCGCGCGCCCTTCGACCAGCTGCGCGAGATCGTCGATGCGGTGGGCGGCGAGATCGAGATCATCTGCGACGGCGGGGTGCGGCGGGGCACGCATGTGTTGAAGAGCCTGTGCGCGGGCGCGACCGCGGCCTCGGGCGGACGGCTGTATCTCTATGCGCTCGCCGCTGCGGGACAGGACGGGGTCGAGCGCGCGCTGGCGATCCTGCAGGACGAGATCGAGCGCGGGATGCGACTGATGGGGGTGACCGCCATCGATCAGCTCACCCCCGACCGGCTGCGTTGGCGTTAGCGGGCGTTAACTCCCGCGCGCCGCCTGCGCCGAAGCTTCGACCCGGCTCTTGTCCGCGAGCAGGATCGTGCTGGTGCCCTTGGCCAGTATCGTGCCGTGTTCGTCTTTCAGATGGCCCTCGTAGAAGCTGGTGCGCTTCCCGTGGCGCTCGACCCAGCCCTCGGCGATCACCTTACCCGGGCGTGCGGGCGCGAAGAAGCTGACCTTGAGCTCCAGCGACATCGGGACGATATCCTTACCGTTCTTCGCCATCGCCGCATGCGCCATCGCGGCGTCGATCCAGCCGGTGATAAAGCCGCCCTGCACCACCCCGCCCGAATGGCACTGCTCCTCCTTGGCCTCGTATTCGAGCGTGGCGCGGCCCTCCGGGTCCATCGTGACGAGGCGGATCAGCCCCATGGTTTCGTAGAGCGTGTGGTGTTCGGCCATGGTTTCCCCTGGATGCTGGCTTGATGATGATATGGAAGTAGACGAAAGAATATTTCTTCCCATGGCGCGCGGGCTTTGGCTTTACAAGCCTGCCGCACCATTGCATGGACCGAAGCATGCGAAGCGAGGCTGGCCTGCTGCTACGACTTACGCGCCCTTGGGCGTGACAGTTCGCGCGCCCGCTGCGGCGCGCTGAACGCCCAAGGGACTGCCGCCGCCGCCTCTCCATCTTCGTTATTCCAGAGCCCGTCCAATGCCCATGCTGAGCGATCCCGGCCGCAAATACGCGCCCTTCCCGCAGGTCCAACTGCCCGACAGGCAGTGGCCGACCCGCACCATCACCGCCCCGCCCCGCTGGCTCTCGACGGATCTGCGCGACGGCAATCAGGCGATCGTCGACCCGATGGACGCGCACAAGAAGAACCGCTTTTTCGACCTCCTGTGCGAGATTGGAGTAAAAGAGATCGAGGTCGGCTTTCCCAGCGCGGGGCAGACCGAATTCGACTTCATCTCCGGGCTCGTGCGCTCGGGCCGGGTTCCCGAGGACGTGCTGGTCCAGGTGCTGACCCAGAGCCGCGAGGATCTGATCCGCACCAGCTTCGCAAGCCTCGAGGGTGCGCATGCGGCGATCGTCCATCTCTACAATGCGGTCAGCCCCGCCTGGCGCGAGATTGTCTTCGGGATGAGCCGCGAGCAGGTGCGCGACATCGCGGTGGCGGGCGCCAAGGTGATGCGCGACGAGGCGGCAAAACACCCGGGCACGCAGTGGCATTTCGAATATTCTCCCGAAACCTTCTCCACCGCCGAATTGGATTTCAGTCTCGAGGTCTGCGAGGCCGTGATGGGCGTGCTGGCGCCGACACCTGAGCATCCGATTATCCTCAACCTGCCCGCCACGGTCGAGGCGGCGACTCCCAATATCTACGCCGACCAGGTCGAATATTTCATCCGCAACCTGCCCAATCGGGCAGCGGCGGTGATCAGCCTGCACACGCATAACGACCGAGGCACCGGGGTCGCGGCGGCGGAGCTGGCGTTGATGGCGGGCGCGGACCGGGTCGAGGGCTGCCTGTTCGGCAATGGCGAACGCACCGGCAATTGCTGCCTGGTGACGATGGCCCTCAATCTCTACACCCAAGGCATCGACCCCCGGCTCGATTTCTCCGATATCGACCGGGTCATCGATACGGTCGAATATTGCAACCAGATCCCGGTCCATGAGCGCCATCCCTATGGCGGCGAACTGGTGTTCACTGCGTTCTCGGGTAGCCACCAGGACGCGATCAAGAAGGGCTTCGCCGCCGCCGAGCGCCAGAACGACGAGCACTGGCGCGTGCCCTATCTGCCGATCGATCCCGCCGATCTGGGACGCAGCTACGAGGCGGTGATCCGGGTCAATTCGCAGAGCGGCAAGGGCGGTTTTGCCTGGGTGCTCGAACAGGATCAGGGGCTCAAACTGCCCAAGCGGATGCAGGCGCATTTCAGCCCGCACGTCCAGCGCATGGCCGACAGCTTGGGCCGCGAACTCACTGCGGCGGATATCTGGGAGGCGTTTCGCGATGCCTACCATGTCCAGACCGCGGACAAGCACTTCCAGCTGGTCGACTACGAGGAACGCCGCGCCGCCGATGGTACACGCCTCTTCACCGGGACGATCGCGGTCGATGGCGAGGAGCAAACCGTCAGCGGGCGTGGAAACGGGTTGATCTCCTCGGTGCTGACCACAATCGAGGAGGCCTTCGGGCTCAGCCTCGAGGTGGTCGACTACACCGAACACGCACTGGGTACCGGCCGCGATGCGCGCGCCGCCGCCTATCTCGAGTGCCGGACACCTGAAGGCGCGATCATCTGGGGCGTCGGGATCGACGAGGATGTTGCCACCGCCAGCGTCCGCGCGGTGCTGAGCGCGGCGAATTCGGCGCGAGCGGGATGATGCTTCTGTCCGCCACCGATGGGCGCTGATACGGTCGATCACGAATCAAAAGCCTTGGGAGGGGCACGCCACATGACCGAAGCCATTATCGAACCCGATCTGCCGATCGTCGACCCGCATCATCACCTGTGGGATCTGCGCGCACTGGTGCCCGCCTTCCCCGAGCCGCGCCACGCCTTCATCGAGGCGATAGCGGGGGCGGCCTATTACACTTTCGACCAGCTCCAGGCCGATACCCACAGCGGCCACAATATCGTTGCCACGGTGTTCATGGAATGCGGTGCCTTCTACGATCCGGCGCGCGGCGAGGCGATGAAGCCGGTCGGCGAGGTCGAATTCGTCAATGGCGTCGCGGCGCAGGGTGCGAGCGGACTCTATGGCGACTATCGCCCTTGCGCCGGGATCGTCGGCCATGCGGATCTGACGCTGGGCGATGCGGTGAAGCCGGTGGTCGAGGCGCTGATCGCGGCGGGCAACGGTCGCTTCAAGGGCATCCGCCACGCCGGGGCCTGGGATGCCGATCCCGAGGTGCTCGGCCCACCCTTCCACGCGCCGCAGGGGCTCTACGGCTCCGAAGCCTTCCGCGCGGGTTTCGCGGCCTATTCCGAATACGGGCTGACCTTCGATGCCTGGCTCCTCGAGCCGCAGCTGGGCGATCTGCTCGATCTCGCGCGGGCCTTCCCCGAGCAGCAGATCGTGCTCGACCATTGCGGCACCCCGCTCAACATCGCCAGCTATCGCGGGAAATTGCCCGAGAATTTTACCCGTTGGCAGGAAAGCATCCACGACCTCGCCGAATGCCCCAATGTCGCGGTCAAGCTCGGCGGGCTGGCGATGGCCTTCTGCGGCATGCCCGAGGAAGGGCCCGAGCGCGGCTGCGGTTCGGAAGAACTGGCGCAGCAATGGGACCCCTACATCACCAGCTGCATCGAAGCCTTCGGGCCCGAGCGCGCGATGTTCGAGAGCAATTACCCGGTCGATCGCTGGGGCGCGAGCTATGCAGTGTTGTGGAACGCCTTCAAGCGGCTCGCCAACGGTGCCTCGGACGCCGAGAAGCACAAGCTGTTCGCGGGCACCGCGGCGCGGATCTACGATATCGAGCACGTCCTGCCCGCAGGCTGACACCCTTCCGTTACGTCAATCTCGACAGCTTGCGACACGCTTCGTAAGCCAGCCTTCGAACAAGTCATACGACTAGAGGAACGCCCATGCCCCTGCCCGCCCCCTTCGACAAATTGCGCCTGCCGGTGATTGGATCGCCGCTGTTTATCGTCTCTGGCCCGGAGCTGGTGATCGCGCAATGCAAGGCGGGCATCGTCGGCAGCTTCCCCGCATTGAACGCGCGGCCGCAATCCGAGCTCGACGAATGGCTCCACCGCATCACCGAGGAGCTGGCGGCGCACAATCGTGATCATCCCGAACGCCCCGCCGCGCCCTATGCGGTCAATCAGATCGTCCACAAATCCAACGACCGGCTCGAGGCCGATATGGCTACCTGCGCCAAATGGCAGGTGCCGCTGGTGATCACCTCGCTCGGCGCGCGCGAGGAGGTCTTCTCCGCGGTCAAGAGCTGGGGCGGGATCTCGATGCACGATGTCATCAATAACCGCTTCGCGCACAAGGCGATCGACAAGGGCGCGACCGGGCTGATCCCGGTGGCGGCCGGCGCCGGCGGCCATGCCGGCACGCTCAGCCCCTTCGCGCTGATGCAGGAAATCCGCGAATGGTTCGACGGGCTGGTCGCGCTCTCGGGCTCGATCGCACACGGGCGCTCGATCCTCGCGGCCCAGGCGCTGGGCGCGGATTTCGCCTATATCGGCTCGCCCTGGATCGCCACCGACGAAGCCAATGCCGACACCGGTTACAAGGAGGGTATCGTCGAGGCCGACGCCGATGGCATCGTCTACACCAACCTCTTCACGGGGGTTCACGGGAATTACCTGCGTTCGAGCATCGAGGCGGCCGGGCTTGACCCCGAAGCACTGCCGACCAGCGATCCCAGCAAAATGAATTTCGGCAGCGGCGGCAACACCAAGGTCAAGGCCTGGAAGGATATCTGGGGTTCGGGCCAGGGGGTCGGGACCGTCAAGTCGGTCGGCCCGGTGGCCGATATGGTCGATCGCTTCGAGCGCGAATACGAGGCAGCGAAGTCCGCGCTGGCCGCGGCGACCGCCTAGAAGATTCCCTGCGCCAGCCCTTCGGCGAGCGCGGCGCCGAGCTCGCGGGCCTCATCAAGCCGCGCTTGCGGGACGGTCTTGGAGGCGAGGATCTCCTCGGGCGTCTGCGCCGAGGTGGTGACGATCACCCGCTCGGCGACGCGCTTCAGCCGCCAGCCTTGTGCGATCCGGTCGAGCTGGCGCTGCGCCCCCTCCCCGTCCGAACCCGCAGCGATCAGCGTGGCGAAGGGTCGCCCCTCGATCCGACCCAGCACGGGGTAATAGCAGCGGTCGAACATCTCCTTCATTTCGCCGCTCATGCTGGCGAGGTTTTCGGGGCAGACGAAAAGATAGCCCTGTGCCTCTAGGAGGTGCTCCGGCGTGATTTCGTTCGCTGCCATCAGCACCGCGCGTTCCCCGGCCCCGTCCTTGGCAGCTTGCGCCAGGGCCTCGCTGGTGCCTGTGCGGCTGTGCCAGGCGATGAGGAGCGGTGGTGCGGACATGCCTGCGAGCATCGCCTCCACCGGGGAATTGTCAACACGCGCGGCTTTGCCTGCGAGCTCCGTCAGGATAGGATGCCATCATGGCCACCAACGCTGCAAATACCCAAGGGGCAAATCACGTCTTCGGCGTCTCGCACTCGCTCTCGGGTCGCGGCTGGCGCTGGCGGCGCGGCAATATGGAGATGGCCGAGGGCGCGATCCCGCTCGATCGCGACATCGTCACCCAGCTGCTGCTGGCGCGCGGGGTCGAGGAAAGCGATCTTGAACGCCATCGCAACCCGACGCTGCGCGGCTTTCTCCCCGATCCCAGCGGCTTCAACGACATGGACGCCGCTGCCGACCGCATCGCGCAGGCAGTGCTCAGCGGCGAGCAGGTTACCGTCTATGGCGATTACGATGTCGATGGCGCGACCAGTTCGGCGTTGCTGATCCTGCTGCTGCGCGATCTTGGGCATCACGCCGATTACTACATCCCCGACAGGTTGCTCGAGGGGTACGGCCCCTCGGGAGAGGCGCTGGTCAAGCTCGGGGAGGCGGGCAGCAGCCTGATCGTCACCGTCGATTGCGGAGCCATGGCGCATGACGCGCTGCAGCAGGCGCATGACGCGGGGATCGATGTCATCGTGGTCGATCACCACAAATGCTCCCCCGATCTCCCGCGCACCGTGGCGCTGGTCAATCCCAACCGCCTCGACGAGGATGACGAGGCCGCCGCGCACGGCCATCTCGCCGCGGTCGGGGTCGCCTTCCTGCTCGCCATCGCGCTGGTCCGGGTGCTGCGCGAGCGCGAATATTTCGCGACCCGCGCGGAGCCCGACCTGTTCGCGCTGCTAGATCTGGTGGCGCTGGGCACGGTGGCCGATGTCGCCGCGCTGCACGGGCTCAACCGCGCTTTCGTGGCGCAGGGGCTCAAGGTCATGGCCAAGCGGCAGAACATCGGCATGGCGGCGTTGATCGACGCCAGCCGGTTGAAGCGCGCGCCTGCCTGTAGCGATCTCGGCTTCGCGCTCGGCCCGCGCATCAACGCCGGTGGGCGGGTCGGCGAATCGACGCTGGGGGTGCGGCTGCTCACCACGCAGGACCCCGCCGAGGCGCAGGCCATCGCCGCGCAACTTTCGGAACTCAACGAGGATCGCCGCACGATCGAGGCCGCGGTGCAGGAGGCGGCGGAGGAACAGCTCGCCGGCCAGCACAACCGCGCGGTGGCAGTGATCGCGGGCAAGGGCTGGCACCCAGGGGTGATCGGCATCGTCGCCGGGCGGATCAAGGAAGCGAGCGGCAAGCCCTCGCTGGTGATCGCGCTGGACGAGGAGACCGGTCTCGGCAAAGGCTCGGGGCGCTCGATCAGCGGGGTCGATCTGGGCGCAGCGATCATCGAGGCGCGCCAGCAGGGCCTGCTGATCGCGGGTGGCGGCCATGCGATGGCGGCGGGGCTGACTGTCGCCTCCGACCGGATCGAGGATCTTGCCGCCTGGCTGGACGAGCGGCTGTCGGCGCAGGTCGCGCGCGCCACCGCTAGCCAGACGACGCTGCTCGACCTCTCGGTAACCCCGGGTGGGCTGACTCCCGAACTGGTCGAATCGCTTGAGATCGCCGGGCCCTATGGCGTTGGCTGGCCCGGCCCGCGCATCGCGGTCGGCCCGGTCCGGCTGATCAAATGCGATGTCGTCGGCACCGGCCATGTCCGTATCGTCGCTTCCGGCGGCGACGGGCGCAGTTTCAAGGCGATCGGCTTCCGCATGGCCGAGAGCGATCTGGGGCAGACGCTGCTCCACGGCGCGAGCGGGCGGCGGCTGTGGCTGGCGGGACGTGCGAAGATCGACGACTGGGGATCGCGTCGCCAGGCCGAGCTTCATCTCGAGGATGCCGCCTGGGCCGATTGAGTTTCCCTGCCCTCGCCGAGCCAAGGCCCGAAGCGATGGCGGGTACGATAAGGCAATACCATGGCTTGACGCGGATTGCCTGCGACCCTAGATGGCCCGCCACGCCACCCGGCATGGCCCCTTCGTCTAGCGGTTAGGACGCGGCCCTTTCACGGCTGAAACACGGGTTCGATTCCCGTAGGGGTCACCACGGTGGCGTTACTCGTTTAGTTCCGGAACCCTATCGAAAAGGGTGACGGTCGGACGGGCCCCTTCGTCTAGCGGTTAGGACGCGGCCCTCTCACGGCTGAAACACGGGTTCGATTCCCGTAGGGGTCACCAACCTTTTGCAGCGCAACCGGAAACAGCCCCTGCCCTGCTTGGCAAGCCGGTCGCACCGGGGCTATGGCCCGCAGCGATAATGAGCGCTCGCCCCCTTCCCCTTCCCGGTCTGACGCTGGCCTTCATCTGCTGCGTGGTCATGCTGGTGACCGGCGTCGCCCCGCTGGTGGCGCTGTCGGTGTTACTGATCTGGGCGGGGACGCTGTGGCTGCGGGTCGGCTCGCCGCCCCCGCCGACCGAAAAGGTCGAGCCTTCCGCGCTCACCACCGACCGCATGGGCGAATTGTTCGAAAGCGCCGACACCCCGCTGCTGGTTACCCGTCGTAACCGGGTGGTCATCGCCAACCGTGCGGCACGTAACGTCTTCGGCACGCATATCCTCGAACAGGACATCCGCATCTCGCTGCGCAACCCCGATGCGGTCCAGCTGATCGATTCGGACGAGAGCGGCTCGGTGACGGTGCGCGGGCTCACCAGCGTGCGCGATATCTGGCGGATCAACACCAAGCAGCTCGAAGGCGGCATGGGGGTCTACGAGTTCATCAACAAGACGGCCGAAGCCGACATCAGCCGCGCGCACACCGATTTCGTCGCCAACGCCAGCCATGAACTGCGCACCCCGCTCGCCTCGATCATCGGCTATGTCGAAACTCTGCAGGAGGATGCGACCGCGCTCGATCACGAGACCTCGCGCAAATTCCTCCACACCATCAGCCGCGAGGCCCAGCGGCTCCAGCATCTGGTCAGCGATCTGATGTCTTTGTCGCGGATCGAAGCCGAAAAGCACGACCGCCCGACCGAGATCGTCGACTTCGGCCCGCTGGTCACGCGCGCCGCGAAGGAAGGCGCCGGGCCCGACCGGGCAGACCGGCTCGACCTCGCCATCGAGGGCGAATTCCGCGTCCTCGGCGATGTGTTGCAGCTCGAGCAGCTGGTCCGCAATCTGGTCGACAATGCGCTCAAATATGGCGATCCGGCTCGGCAAGTGACCGTCCGGGTCCACCCCTCGGGCAAGCGCCGTGTCAGATTGGTGGTGCGCGACCGCGGTGAAGGGGTCGCGGCGGAGCACATCCCCCACCTCACCCGGCGATTCTACCGCACCGATCCCGGCCGCAGCCGCGCCTCGGGCGGGACCGGGCTGGGCCTCGCCATCGTAAAGCACATCGTCGAGCGCCACACGGCCAAGCTCGATATCGCCAGCGAAATGGGCGTCGGCACAACCGTGACGGTCCGTTTCCCGATCGTGCGATCGGACAAGGACGAAGACTGAGCGGAGGCTCGCGCACGCCTCGCTTTGTAGCGCCGATGGCGCTAGAGCGCGGGACGGGATCGATGGCCGTATGAGCGCAGAAAAGACAAGTCATGCTTTTGTCGCGAACATGTAACAAATCCTCGCTTTCGCGCGGGCATACCACGATCAGAAGGGATCACCGGGATGCGTAAGACCAAAGCAGCCTTAGCCGCCACGATTTTTGCCGTGGCCCTGACCTCATGCGGCGACTCAGGTGGCGGCTCGCGCGACTGGGTGCGCTCGGTCGGCTCCTCGACAGTATTCCCCTTTGCCAAGACGGTCGCCGAATCGCTGGCGCGTTCGAGCCCGGGCATCAAATCGCCGATCATCGAATCGACCGGCACCGGCGGCGGCATCCAGTTGTTCTGTCAGGGTGTCGGTCCCGACACGCCCGACGTCGTCAATGCCTCGCGACGGATGAAGCCTGGCGAATACGCCGGCTGCCAGAGCAATGGCGTGACCGAGATCATGGAGATGCAGGTCGGCCTCGACGGCATCGCCTTCGGTGCAGCCAATGGCGGCATCATGATGAACCTGACCCCGAAGATTGTCTACGAAGCCATTGCCGCCAGTCCCTATGGCCAGGAGCAGACAAACGAGACCTGGGCCGACGTCGATCCTTCGCTCCCCGATATTCCGATCCTCGTCTACGGGCCGCCCTCCACTTCGGGTACGCGCGATGCGCTCAAGGAACTGATCCTCGAGGTCGGTTGCAAGACTGATCCCGCAATGGTCGCGCTCGAAGAGAGCGACGAGGATGCCTATGACCGCGCCTGCACCGAAGTCCGTTCGGACGGCGCCTATGTCGATCAAGGGGAGCAGGACAATCTCATCGTCCAGAAGATCGAGAACAATCCGCGCGCCATCGGCGTGTTCGGGTATTCCTATCTCGAGGAGAACGCCGACAAGGTACACGGCCTCCCGGTAAACGGGGTCGAGCCGACCTACGAGAACATCACCAGCTTCGCCTATCCCGGCGCTCGCCCGATGTTCATGTACATCAAGAAGGCGCATCTGGAGGCCATTCCGGGGCTCAAGGAATATCTCCTCGAATGGACCAGGAACTGGGACGAGGACGGCGCGCTGGCTCGTATCGGCCTCGTGCCCTCGCCCGATGACGTTAAAGCCCAGAGCCTGCGCGTCGCGACCGAATACACCACCCTCGACGGTTCCGAGCTCTAGTAGGTCCGACCTAGCGCATGTCGCCTGCCATTCTCTTTCTTCTGGCGCTCGGACTCGCGCTGGCCGGCTGGCTGGCGGCGCGGGCCCGGGCGTGGAGTTTTCGGCGCGCCGATCCCGGCGTGCGGATGGCCGCGCGGCCGACCTATCACGCCTGGTATGTCGCGCTGTGGATCGCGCTGCCGATGCTGCTGTTCGGGGTGGTCTGGACGATCCTGGCGCCCAATCTGGTGAACCAGGCAGTGCTCGCCAGTCCGGCGGCCGCGGACCTGCCCGCCTTCGGCTTTCAGCGCGACACCATCTTGTCCGAGGCGCGCAACGTCGCGAGCGGCGCGTCTTCCGCGGTATTCAATCCCGAAGCGCAGGCGCTGGTCGAGCCTTTCCGCGAGGCGATGACCCGCTACGCCTGGATCGGTATCGCGGTCAGCCTGGTGCTCGCTTTCCTTGGCGGGGCCTGGTCCTTCTTGAGACTCAAGCCCGACTTCCGCGCCCGCACCCGGGTCGAGCGGACCGTGATGACGATCCTGCTGCTCGCCTCGCTGGTCGCGATTCTCACCACCATCGGGATCGTGGTCAGCCTGGTGTTCGAGACCATCCGCTTCTTCGGCATGGTCAACCCGCTCGACTTCCTGTTCGGCCTCCACTGGGGCCCGGACCCGATGAGCAGCCCCGACAATCCCGATCCCACCCGCTACGGCGCGGTGCCGCTGTTCTGGGGCACGATCTTCATCGGTGCAATCATCGCCATGATCGTCGCGATCCCGCTCGGCTTGATGAGCGCGATCTACCTCACCCAATATGCTGCGCCCTCGATGCGCCGCTGGGTCAAGCCCGCGCTCGAGATCCTCGCGGGCGTGCCGACGGTGGTCTATGGCTATTTCGCCGCACTCACCATCGCGCCCTCGATCCGCGACATCGCGCAGTTTTTCGGCGCTTCCAACCCGTCCAGCGAAAGCGCGCTGGCGGCGGGCTTGGTGATGGGCGTGATGATCATTCCCTTTGTCAGCTCGATGGCCGACGACAGCATTGCCGCGGTGCCCAGCGCGATGCGCGACGGCAGCCTGGCGATGGGCGCGACCAAATCGGAAACGATCCGCAAGGTGCTGGTCCCCGCCGCGCTCCCGGGCATCGTTGCGGGCGTGATGCTGGCGGTCAGCCGGGCGATCGGAGAAACCATGATCGTGGTGATGGCCGCCTCGACCGCTGCCAATCTCTCCGCCAACCCGCTCGAGGCGATGACCACGGTGACGGTACAGATCGTCGCCATGCTGACCGGCGAAGGCAGTTTCGACCATCCCGCGACGCTCAGCGCCTTCGCGCTCGGCTTCGTCCTGTTCATGGTCACGCTGGCACTCAATTTCATCGCCCTGCGCGTGGTCAAGAGGTTCCGCGAAGCCTATGACTGATCGCACTCTCCCCACCCGCACCCCCGTGTTCGAGAAGCGGCTCAAGCAGCGCTATGCCTCGGAACGGCGCTTCAAGGCTCTCGGCCTGGGCGCCATCGTGTTCTCCATGCTGGTGTTGCTGTTCCTGCTCGGCACCATGACGATCAACGGGATCGGCGGCTTCCAGCGTGCCGAGCTCGAGGTGCCCATCGACTTCACCGAAGTGGGCATTTCCGGCGATGCCATCCAGATGGAACAGGGCGCCGCGATCCAGAGCCTGGGCGCGCAGGGTCTGCAGACAGTGGTCGAATTCTACGCCGCCGCTGCGCTCGGGGAAGAGGCTGCCGCACAGCTCGACGCCAACGCCTGGCGCGAAGTGGCCCGCGAGATCATCGCGGACGAAAGCATTCTGCGCGGCACCACGACCTTCGAATTGCCCGCCAGTTCCGACCTCGCCGCAGGCTATGCCGGCGAAGGTTCGCCCGAGATGCGCCAACTGGCTGGAGAGCTCAGCGAGCGCGGGGTGCTGGCCAAGAATTTCGATCCCGGCTTTCTGACGCGTGCCGATGCTACCAATCCCCAGCAGGTCGGGATCTGGGGGGCGCTCAAGGGCTCGATCCTGACGATGCTGGTGACGCTCGCGCTGGCCTTCCCGATCGGCGTCCTCGCAGCGCTCTACCTGGAAGAATACGCGCCGCGCAATCGCTGGACCGATGTGATCGAGGTCTCGATCAACAATCTGGCCGCGGTGCCTTCGATCATCTTCGGCCTGCTCGGGCTGGCGGTGTTCCTGTGGATATTCCCCAATCTGCGCTCCGCGCCGCTGATCGGCGGCATGACTCTGGCGCTGATGACCATGCCCGTGATCGTCATCGCCGGTCGCAACGCGATCAAGGCGGTGCCGCCCAGCATTCGCGACGGGGCGCTGGCGATCGGTGCCTCGCCGGTGCAGTTGGTGTTCCACCATGTCCTGCCGTTGGCGTTGCCGGGTATCCTCACGGGCACGATCATCGGCATGGCGCGCGCGCTGGGCGAAACCGCGCCGCTGCTGATGATCGGCATGCGCGCCTTTATCGCTACCCCGCCCGAAGGCTTCACCTCGCCCGCCACCGTGCTGCCGGTGCAGATCTTTCTGTGGTCCGACGAGGTCAACCGCGGCTTCATCGAACGCACCAGCGCGGCGATTATCGTGCTATTGCTGTTCCTCCTCTTGATGAACGGCCTCGCCATCTACCTGCGCAACAAATTCGAGAAAAGCTGGTGACTGTAATCCACGACAACCTCGAGGCCACCGAGGCCAAGATGAGCGCGCGCGACGTGAACGTCTATTATGGCGACAAGCAAGCCATCGATTCGGTCTCGATCGACATCCCGCAGAAATACGTCACCGCCTTCATCGGCCCCTCGGGCTGCGGCAAGTCGACCTTCCTGCGCTCGCTCAACCGGATGAACGACACGATCGCCTCCGCGCGGGTCGAGGGGACGATCGAGCTCGACGGAGAGGACATCTACAAGTCGGGGATGGACGTGGTGCAATTGCGCGCTCGCGTCGGGATGGTGTTCCAGAAGCCCAACCCCTTCCCCAAGTCGATCTACGACAACATCGCCTACGGCCCCAAGATCCACGGCTTCGCCGAGGACAAGGACGATCTCGATGCCGTGGTCGAGCGTTCGCTGGTCCGCGCCGGGCTGTGGAACGAGGTCAAGGACCGCCTCGCCGACAGCGGCACCGCGCTTTCCGGCGGCCAGCAGCAACGGCTCTGCATTGCCCGCGCGATCGCGGTCGATCCCGAAGTGATCCTGATGGACGAGCCCTGTTCGGCGCTCGATCCGATCGCGACCGCAAAAATCGAGGAACTGATCGACGACCTCGCGGGTCGTTATGCTATCGTCATCGTTACCCACTCGATGCAGCAGGCCGCTCGCGTCTCGCAACGGACGGCCTTCTTCCATCTGGGCAAGGTGGTGGAGTATGGCCGCACATCCGATATTTTCACCAACCCCCTTGAAGAGCGCACCAAGGATTACATCACCGGGCGCTACGGCTAGGACCGCCATTGAATATGCAACACACCGTCAAGGCCTTCGATGAGGACATCACCCGACTACGCGGCCTGATCGCGGAGATGGGCGGACTTGCGGAAGTCGCCGTCCAGGACGCGATCGAGGCGCTGGTGCGCGGCGACGACGATCTGGCCAAGCGCGTGGTCAAGGGCGACCGCAAGATCGACGAACTCGAGAGCGAAGTCGACAAGCTGGCGGTGCGGATTATCGCGCTGCGCGCGCCGATGGCGGACGATCTGCGCGAGGTCATTGCCGCGCTCAAGATCGCCGGTGTGATCGAGCGGATCGGCGATTATTCCAAGAACATCGCCAAGGCGAGCCGCGAGATCGGCCCCGACCGCAAGAAATACGAGCCGCTGACGCTGCTCCCTGCGATGGCCGAGCTGACCTCCGAGATGGTCCACGACGTGCTGACCGCCTATGCGGCGCGCGATCCCGAACTCGCCAAGGACGTGATCGCCGCAGACGAGAAGGTCGATGCCTTTTACAATTCGATCTTCCGCAATCTGGTCAGCCACATGGTCGAAAACCCCTCCTCGATCAGCAGCGCGGCGCAATTGCTGTTCGTCGCTCGCAATCTGGAGCGGATCGGCGACCATGCGACCAATGTGGCCGAAATGGTGCATTATGCCGCAACCGGCGTTTACGCGCCGGATATCGACAGCTGACACATAATTGTAGCTTGAGCGTCATATCGCCCGATCAGTACCTCTCAACCGACGTCAGGGTCATGGTGTGAACGCGGCAAGTCTCCTTCTGGTCGAAGACGATCCGGCGCTGCTGGAACTTCTCGAATACCGTTTCAACAACGAGGGCTACAGGGTCCGCACCACCGCCGATGGCGACGAGGCGCTGATTCTGGCCTCGGAGGAGACTCCCGATCTGGTGATCCTCGACTGGATGATCGAGGGTACCAGCGGGATCGAGGTCTGCCGCCGGCTGCGCCGCGACAAGGCCACCGCGCATGTCCCGATCATCATGCTGACCGCGCGCGAGGCCGAAGACGACCGCATCCGCGGACTCGACACCGGCGCTGACGACTACATCACCAAGCCCTTCAGTCCCCGCGAACTGCTCGCCCGGGTCGCGGCGGTGATGCGCCGCATCCGCCCCGCGCTCGCGGGCGAGACGATCGAGGTCGGCGACATCACGCTAGACCCGGTGGCGCACAAGGTGTCGCGCCGCGGTCAGACGCTCCAGCTCGGTCCCACCGAATACCGCCTGCTCAAATTCTTCATGGAGAGCCCCGGTCGCGTGTTCAGCCGCAGCCAGCTGCTCGACGGCGTCTGGGGAACCGGCAGCGATATCGAACTGCGCACCGTGGATGTGCATATCCGCCGCCTGCGCAAGGCGCTCGAGGTCCGGGGTGCCAAGGATCCGGTGCGCACCGTGCGCTCGGCCGGTTACGCCTTCGAAGCCGTCTGACCGCAGACGAGGTCGTTAGCGGCATACCCCGCCCCATCTCGGCGACATGTCGAGATGGAAATGGTCGGCATGCGCCGCGTTGTAATCAGGCGAGAGCACGGTGGCGAAGCTGTCGCAGGCTCCAGCGCGGACGCGGCGCAGGAAGGCGCCCTTGTCGCCCTTATCGTCCCAGTCGCCCAGCACGCTGATCCGGGTCCCGTCGGCCAGCACGAAACCCGCGATATCGACCGCATTGCCGGTGGCGTGCTCGCTCCAGGCACCTTCACCGCGTCCGTAAAGTCGGCGGCAGGAGTAGGCGCCAAGATGCTCGATTTGCTGAACTTCGCTGCCAAATATTTCTTCGGCCAGCGGTTCGATGGCGTTGCGGCTCCATAATTCGAGCGCGATCGCCACCCCGCAGGTGGTCGGCGGCGGGCTGGGCGTCAGCGGGAAGGCGTCGAGCCGCGTGCGGTCGGGTCGCTCGCAGGCGCCCTCCCCCTGCGGGTCGAGCACGCTGTGCGCGATCTCCGAACGTTCGAGCACCGCGCGGCATTCTGGGACATCGTCGCGCAACGCGGCGAGCTTGGTCTGTGTGGCCCAGCCCGGCGGATCGTTGAGGTCGAGCGGCGCCCAGGGATTGTGCTGGGGATGTTCGGCGAGCCAGCTGCGCCCGCCGACCAGAATGGCGACGAGCAACAGCAGGCCGATAACCCGCCGGTCGCCCGCGAGCCTGCCCACGTGCGTTGAAATGCGAAACGGGTTGTCCTTCATGCTCAATGAAAGTCGCGGGATTTGGGAATGATCCTGACATCGCGCGGATGGCCGGGCGATTGGGGATCGTGCCACCCGCATTCGCGATTGCCAGGCGGGGGTTCCTGCCACGGCTCGACGGGCTTGTAGGGTGTCGTTGTCCCCTCGCGGTCCTGCCCCACGCCAGAGCCCGGTTCGATCAATCTGCCCGGCAAGGGCGAAGTCACATGATCGGCGCGCGCGACGGGTGCGGTGAGCAGATCGTCCGACAGGCGGTAGAGTTCGTGGCTGGCATCGGTCATGTGCTGCGCGATGACATGGATCACCTCGTCGTCATATTCCACCCGGCCGCGCACCTCCATCAATCGCGCGCCCATCACCACCCGGCGGTGCTTCTCCTTGAGATCGGGCCAGACGACGAGGTTGATCACCCCGGTCTCGTCCTCGAGCGTGATGAAGCACACCCCCTTGGCCGAGCCCGGTCGCTGGCGGATCAGCACCACGCCCGCGACCTGGACCATCGAGCGGAACTTGCGCGCGCGCAGGTCGCAGGCGCGCACGAAGCCGCGGTCGCCCAGCGAGGCGCGCAGGAAGGCCAGCGGATGCGCCTTGAGGCTCAGCCGGGTGGTCTGGTAGTCGGCGACGACCTCTTCGGAGAGCGGCATGCGTGGCAATTGCGTGGCGGCGCGTTCGGCGCCCTCGTCGCGCGCCGCCGCGGCGGCGAACAGTGGCAGGTCCTCGCCCCCCACCAGGCTGCGCGCATCCCACAGCGCCTGCCGCCGCGAGAGCGCCATCGAGCCGAAGCAGTCGGCGCTGGCAAGCCGCTCGACATGCGCCGGCGACAACCGCGCGCGGTCGCGCAGCGCGCGGACATCGGCATAGGCCCCGTTGGCGTCACGCTCCGCTATCAGCCTTGCCGCCACGGCCTCGGGAAGGCCATCGACCTGCCGCAGGCCGAGACGCAGCGCCAGGGGGCGACCTTGTTCGCGCTCCCCTGCGTGTTTCGACCCTTCCTCCTCATCCAGCGTGCAATCCCACTGCGAAAAATTCACATCCGCCGGCAGCACCTCCACCCCGTGCTCGCGCGCGTCGCGGACGATCTGCGCCGGGGCGTAGAAGCCCATCGGTTGGGAGTTCAGAAGCGCGCAGCTGAAGGCCGCGGGGAAGTGGCATTTGAGCCAGCTCGAGACATAGACCAGGTGCGCGAAACTGGCGGCGTGGCTCTCGGGGAAGCCGTATTCGCCGAAGCCGCGGATCTGGTTGAAGCAGCGTTGCGCGAAATCGCGATCGTAGCCGCGCGCTACCATCCGCTCGACCATCATGTCCTGCAACTCGTCGACCATGCCGCGGCTGCGGAAGGTCGCCATCGCCTTGCGTAAGCGGTTGGCCTCCGCGCCGGAGAAGCGTGCCGCATCGAGCGCGATCTTCATCGCCTGTTCCTGAAAGATCGGCACCCCCAGCGTGCGTTCGAGAATGCTCGAGAGCTCGTCGGGGGGGCCATGTTGCGGCGATGGCGCGGGGATCACCACCTGCTCGGCGCCGCGGCGGCGCTTGAGATAGGGGTGGACCATGTCGCCCTGGATCGGACCCGGTCGGACGATCGCCACCTGGATGACGAGGTCGTAGAATTCGCGGGGACGCAGCCGGGGCAGCATGTTCATCTGCGCGCGGCTCTCGACCTGGAAAACGCCCAGCGAATCCCCCTTGCGCAGCATGGCGTAGGTCTCGGGGTCCTCGCGCGGGACGGTGGCGAGGCTCAGGCTGCGGCCGTGGTGATCCTCGAGCAGGTCGAGGCATTTGCGGATACAGGTGAGCATACCCAGCGCCAGCACATCGACCTTGAGGATGCCCAGCGCCTCGATATCGTCCTTGTCCCATTCGATGAAGCTGCGCTCGGGCATGGCGCCATTGCCGATCGGGACGGTCTCAGTCAGCGGCCCTTCGGTGAGGATGAACCCGCCGACATGCTGCGACAAATGACGTGGCATGCCAATCATTTGCTCGGTCAGCTTGAGAACCCGCCGCAGGTGTGGATCACTGACATCCATCCCGGTTTCCTGCGCGTGGCGTTCGCTGATCTCGCTGCCCCACCCGCCCCAGACGGTCTTGGCCAGCGTGGCGGTGACATCCTCGGTCAGCCCCATCGCCTTGCCCACTTCGCGGATCGCCATCCGCGGGCGGTAGTGGATCACCGTGGCGCACAGCCCGGCGCGGTGACGGCCGTATTTGGTGTAGATGTACTGGATCACCTCCTCGCGCCGCTCGTGTTCGAAGTCGACATCGATATCGGGCGGCTCCTTGCGCTCCTCGGAGATGAAGCGGTCGAACAGCAGCGCGTGCTTGGCCGGGTCGACGCTGGTGATCCCGAGGCAATAGCAGACCGCCGAATTAGCGGCGCTGCCGCGCCCCTGGCACAGGATCGGCGGCTCCTGCGCGCGGGCGAAATCGACGATGTCCTTGATGGTCAGGAAATAGCGCGCGAGGCCCAGCTTGCCGATCAGCGCGAGTTCGCGCTCCAGCGTCTCGCGGACGGCATCGGGCAGGCCCGCGTCTGTCTCGTCGACGGGGTAACGCCATTGGGTCCCCTTCCATGTCTCGGCCTCCAGAAAGGCCTGTGGCGTCATGCCGTCGGGGTGGATTTCCTCTGGATATTCATAGGCAAGCTCGTCGAGACTGAACTGGCAGCGATCCGCCACTTCGCGCGTCGCGATGATGGCATGAGGCCATCGCGCGAACAGATGCACCATGGTTTCGGGCGGCTTGAGATAGCGCTCGGCATTGGCGGCGAGCAGATGCCCCGCCGCCGCGACCGTGGTCTTGTGGCGGATCGCGGTCATCACATCCTGCAGCGGCCGTCGCGCCGGCGTGTGGTAATGGACATCGTTGGTGGCGAGGATCGAGATCCCGCTGGCGCGCGCAAGCGCATCGAGCCGCGCGATCCGCGCTATATCGTCGCCGCGGTAAAGATAGGCGGCGGCGATATGGCCGAGCGTAGGGAGCCGTCGGACGAGATGCGGAAGCAGGTCGGCGATAGGAGCGCTCAAACTCCCCTCCCGCTTGCCGGAGGGGTCGGGGTTGGGTCCGGACGCAGCGTGCAAATCGACAGATCCACCCCTGGCCGCTCCTGCAAGCGGGAGGGGGATGACGTTGCTCTCGATCGCGATCGTGAGTTCTGCGTCCAGATCCTCAGGCGGCAGCAGGATCAGTTGCACATCCTTGCATTGTCCTGCCAGCATCGCGAGGCTGAGATCGCAGGCACCCTTGGCCTGCCATTCGCCCCCGAGCGTGGTCATCCGCCCCGCGCTGATCAGCCGGCACAACCGGCCATAGGCGGCGCGATCCATCGGGTAGGCGAGGAAGGCCAGGCCCTCGACCGTTTCCACACGACAGCCGATAAGCGGCTTCAATTTAAGCGTTTTCGCTTCGGTGTGCAGCCGCACCACCCCTGCCATCGAATTGGCATCGGCGATCCCGAGCGCATCATAGCCCAGCGCGCGCGCGGTCATGACCAGATCGACCGCATCGCTCGCCCCGCGCAGGAAGCTGAAACAGCTGGTGATCCCCAATTCGACGAACTGTGCCCGCGGCGGCGCGTCGATCAGCTCGGGATCGAGCTCGATCCGCCGCTTGTCGGGGGTGAGGGGCTGTTCGGGCATGAAGCCACCCTCACGCGCAAAGCTCGGCGAGCCGCGCCTTCACCGCCGCCAGATCGGCGTCGAACAGCGCCGCCTGCTTCGCCCGCGCCTCGCCGTCGAGCCGCAGCAGGTAGGACGGGTGCGCGGTGATCCACAATTCGCTGCCGTCATCGAGCGCCACCGGCGCACCGCGGGCCTTGGAAATGCTCACCGTCTTGCCCAGCAGCGCGCGCGCCGCGCTTGCGCCCATGGCGAGGATCAGCCGCGGCCGGACGATCGCGCGCTCGCTCTCGAGCCACCAGCGGCAGGTGTCGATCTCCTTGGCAGCGGGATTCTGGTGCAGCCGGTTCTTCCCCCGCTGGACATATTTGAAATGCTTGACCGCATTGGTGACATAGGCGCTGCGCCGATCGATCCCCGCCAGCGCGAGATGGCGATCGAGCAATTGCCCCGCCGGCCCGACGAAGGGTCGCCCGGCGAGGTCCTCCTGATCGCCCGGCTGCTCGCCGACGATCATCAGCCCCGAAAAACCCTGCGCGGCACTCTGCGGCCCCTCTCCCATCACCGCATGGTTGTCGAGCGCGCCGATCGGGCATTTGCGGCAGCCGTGGATCGCCTTGTCGATTCCCGCCAGCGTCTCGGGGCGCTCGTCGAATTCCAGCGCCCCGGCATCGACCATCGCCGCCTCGCGCCTTTGCGCTCCGGCAATCAGCGCGGGGATGAGCGCGGCTTCGGGCATGTTCTTCCAGTATTTGCGCGGCATTTCCTTGAGCATCGCCCCCACCTTCAACCGTGCGGGGTTGAAGATCGAGGCGTAATAGCCGCGCCACAGATCCTCCATCGGATCGCCCGTCGGCGCGTCGGCGCGTTGCGCGGGCGGGCCTTCCTGCATGCTCGCGCCATCCCAGTGCAGCGAACCCGCGGGGGTGAGGATCGACCAGCTCATGTTGGCGAAACGGCGCATGAAGAAACCGGCATTGGCGCGCAGGATATGATGCTCGGGCTCGAACCAGGCGACGTAATGCTCGCGCGCCTCATCGGCCTCGCCTGCTTCCTCGCTCTCGACCAGGCGGAAGCGGACGAAGGCGTGCATCTTGTGGCTGTCGCGGCGCACCGCCTTGGCGAGCTCCTCGATCCGCCGGATGTCGGGATCGGCGCTGTCCTCCATGATCCTGGGTGCCGCCTGCAGCCGCCAGAGGAGGCGGTAGAGCAGCGCGAAGCGTTCCGGATCGCGATGCAGCAGCGCATCGCGCGCCAGCTGGACGAAGCGGCGGTTGGCGCGCACGGGCGGCGCATCCGCAGGCGGCGCGGGAAGGCGCTGCTGGCCCGCACGGCCCGCCGATGCAAACAGATCGCCGCTGCCGCCCGGCTCGACCCAGGCGACCCGGTCGGGGGGGACATCGGTCTGCACCAGCGCCCGAGCCCGCTCGCGCCAGGCCTCGAAATCGTCCGGCTCGGCGAGCTGGACCAGATAGCGGCTGCCGGCGGCAAGTTGCTGGAGCGCGGTCATGCCGCAAACAGCTCGAGCTGCTCGCGCTTGGGTGCCAACAGCGCGCGCAGGTCGGCGCGGTCGGTCAGCGTGACCGGGCGCCAGTCGACCGTGCAGATGAAGGGCCGCACCTTGGCGATCGAGACGGTGAGCTTCGCTACATCGTCGAGCCTGAGCGTGCGGTGACGGCGGCTCGCGACGATCCGGTTGACCGCTTTCACGCCCAGCCCGGGCACACGCAGCAATTGCTCGCGACTCGCGCGGTTGACGTCGAGCGGAAAATTCTCGCGGAACTTGAGCGCCCAGGCCAGCTTGGGATCGATGTCGAGCGGCAGATTGCCGTCGGCATCGGTCGCCTGCATCACCTCGGCGGGCTTGTAGCCATAGAAGCGCATCAGCCAGTCGGACTGGTAGAGCCTATGCTCGCGGATCAGCGGCGGACGGCTGAGCGGAAGCACCGCGCTGGCATCGGGGATCGGCGAGAAGGCCGAATAATAGACCCGGCGCAGGCCGAAATTGTCGTACAACCGGCTCGCCTTGCCGACGATATCGGCATCGCTGGCCTTGTCCGCACCGACGATCATCTGGGTCGACTGGCCCGCCGGCGCGAAGCGCGGGGCGTGGCGGAAGCGTTTGCGCGCATCCCTGGCCTCGACGAGGTCGGCCTTGACCTTGCCCATCGCGCCTTCGATCTGGCGGGCATCCTTGTCGGGCGCCAGCCGGGTCAGCCCGGCATCGGTCGGCAGCTCGACATTGATCGAGACGCGGTCGGCATAGAGCCCCGCCTGATGCGCCAGCTCGGCATCCGCCTCGGGGATGGTCTTGAGGTGGATATAGCCACGAAAATCGTGCTCCACCCGCAGGATGCGGGCGACTTCTACGATCTGTTCCATGGTGTGGTTCGAGCTTTTGACGATCCCCGAGGAGAGGAACAGCCCTTCGATGTAATTGCGCCGGTAGAAGGCCAGCGTCAGATCCACCACCTCCTGCGGGGTGAAACGCGCACGACGCACATTGCTGCTCTTGCGGTTGATACAATAATGGCAGTCGAAAATGCAGTGGTTGGTCAGCAGGATCTTGAGCAGCGAGATGCAGCGCCCGTCGGGGGCATAGGCATGGCAGATCCCCATCCCCTCGGTCGAGCCGAGCCCCTTGCCACCGAGCGAATCCTTCTTCGCCGTCCCCGAGGAGGCGCACGACGCATCGTATTTGGCCGCATCGGCGAGGATTTCGAGCTTCTCGAGGGTGGTGGGTACGGCCATTTGTTCTTTATATGTTCCAGTTGTGGCTTCGCCTAGCCTTTTCGTCACCTCACGCGCACAGCCCCTGCAGATACCAGTCGGGCAGGCCGCCGCGGCCGTCGCCGACCAGGCCCTGGCGGTAGATCCAGTAGCGCCGCCCCTCGCCGTCCTCGATGCGGTAATAGTCGCGCAGCCGCGCCGCGCCGCGCTCGCGCCACCATTCCGGCGCGATGCGCTCGGGTCCCTCGACGCGGGCCACATCGTGGACGCTCCCGCGCCAGCGGAAGCGTTGGGGATAGCCGTCGGGCGTGGCGTAGAGCACCGCGATCCGTTCGGGCCGGTCGAGCAGCTTGAGCGGGCGCTGGTGGAAGGCGAGTTCGGCCTGCACGGGCGCCTGGGCTGCGAGCGGTGGCTGCCAGCGTTGCGCGCGCTCGGGAATATGGCTGGGATGGAGCACCGGCCGGGTCACCGCGCCCTCGCCCAGCCGCACCGAGAGCCGGTCGATGCAGGCGGCGAGCGAGGTGCCGTGCTGCTCCGCCGCCGCTTCGAGATCCTGCTGCTCGAGCGCCAGCGGCTCTGCCCAGCTGGCGCGCAGCCGCAGCATCTCGATCCCGAATCCGGCATCGACATCGTCGAGCTTGGCGGCGAACAGCCGGCAGATATGCGCGGGATCGCGGGTGGCGGCGGCAAGTTCGAGACGGCGCACCACCACCTCGCCATCGACGCGCCACAACCCCAGTTCGAGCCGCCGCGCACCCTGCGCGCTGCCTTCCAGCGCGCGCGCCATGTCATCGCCCAGATCGATCAGAACCCGGTCGAGCAGCGAGCGATGGCGGATCGGTTCGAGCAGGCGACGCTGCACCAGCGGCATCTGCTGCGGCACCACCGGGAGCAGGGGTTCGGGGACACGGCCGAGCAATTGGTCGAGCCGGACCAGCGGATTGGCGGCGGGCGAGCGGCGGTTGCGGAAGCGCCGCTGGAGCGCATCGCGGCCGATGGTGGTAAGTTCGCCCAGCCGCTTGAGGCCCAGACGCCGCAGCACGGTCAGCACATCGCCATCGAGCCGTAGCGCCGCGACGGGGAGGTCTGCAAGCTGAGCGGGCATATCCGCATGGTCCCGCTCGGGCGGTGCGAGAATGCTCCGCTCGGCGCCAAAATGCGCCAGCGCCCAAGCGGCCCCGGCGGTCGGCGCGATCGCGGTGCGGCTGGTCAGGTTACGGCGCGCGAAGGCGGCTTGCACATCCTCGAGCAGCCGCGGCTCGCCACCGAACAGATGCGCCACCGCGGTGACATCGACCAGCAGGCCGTCGGGGGAATCGAGCGCCGACCACGGCCCCCAGCGCATCGCCCATTCGGCAAGCTTTTCGAGCAGCGCGCGATCGCCGGCGGGGTCCGAAGGGGCGGTGCGAATTTCGGGGCACAGCGTACGTGCATCGGCTAGCATCATGCCTGGCCGCGCGCCGGCCCCACGACCCGCGGCATTGGCGGCTTCGATGCGGGGGCCGTGCGCGGTGTCGGCGATCAGCACGAGCGGCCCGTGCTCGGCCTGCTCCTGCGCCAGATGCCAGCGATCCATCGCCAGCGCGCCCAGCCAGATCGAGAGAATACGGCGGGGCGGTGGCGAGGTCGGCCCCTGCCCGCTGCTCACCGCCCCGCGGCGCGAGGGCGCCGCCGCTGCTGCAATCCACCGGTCCAGGCGCGGCCCGGCGACTCGTCTTCACCTTCGCGCTTCCGCCCGGCGCGCAATCGTCCGCCCTCTTCGCCCAGCAGCCAAGTACCCGGCGGATGGGCGCGGGCGCGAAACAGCTCGGCCTGCCAGGCGGGCGCACCGGGCGCCTGCGCGTTCCAGGCGGGCGCGGCGGAGGACGCGCAACCCACCTCCCAGCGCATCCGCGCCGAGCTGAGATCGCGCTGCGCTTCCAGCCTTACGAGATAAAGCGGCACCCCGTGCCGTTCCGCCGCCAGCGTCAGCCGGCGAGAGGCGGTGAAATCGAGCGCCCGGGGATTGCCCGAGAGCTCGCCGATGACGAAGGCAATTTCGCGGCAGCGCACGCCTTCTTCCAGCGCGAACAACGCGTCTTCGGGCTTTTCGGCAAGCACATGAATCACGCGGTGGCTCAGATCCCCGGGCAGGCCGGCACGGTAGGGCCGCCCGGTCAGCCGCGCCGCCTCGCGCGTCTGCACCCACAGCACCGCGCGCTGGTCCTGCGCTTCGCGAGTTTCGCCGCGCGGGGCATGGCGCCAATCGTCGAGCGCCAGCGCCAGCGCCAGCGCCGCGCCGCCGGCATGGTTGGTGGAGGCGAAGACTTCGCTATGCGAGACCGGCCCTGCGCGCGCGGCAAGGCCGGGTTGCCAGCGCGCGCTGCGCTGCGCGGCCAGCGCGGCGACATCGCAGGTCTGCGAAAGCGTTTCGATGGGCATGATGGAACGACTCATATGTTCCACTTATGTTCCGCTCAACTCCGATTCGCAATCCCTGCGCAGCTTTCATCCCCGCGCTCGCCTCTCCTCCTCACCACTGTCGGGACCGAACGCCTTATTCGATCATTGAAACAATGAACCATCCAACAGGAGACACGCATGAAATACGCAGCAGGCAATGCCGACGAACTGAAAACCAAGTTCTGGAAGTCGCTGGCCGATTCGCCCTTCCTCTTCCTCCAGCTCGACGGCCAGCCCGACACCGCGGTTCCGATGAGCCCGCAACTGGACAAGGATGCCAACAGCGCGATCTGGTTCTTCACCAACACCAAGAGCCCCTTCCGCGCGCTCGGCCCCGCCACCGCGACCTTCAAGGGCGGTGATCACGGCATATATGCGCGCTTCGCCGGCACACTGGTCGAGGAAACCAGCCGCGAACGCTTCGATCAATTCTGGAACAATTTCGTCGAGGCCTGGTACGACGGCGGCAAGACCGATCCCGACATCTTCTTCATGCGCATGGATTTGGGCAATGCCGAGATCTGGGACGGCGACATGGGGCTCATCAGCACCGCCAAGATGGCGTTGGGCATGGACGTCCATGACCAAGCCGAGGAGCAGCACGTCAAGCGCACGCCGCTCTGATCCGCTGCATCAAATCTACAAGAAAGGGCCGTTCGCAAGAACGGCCCTTTTTCGTGGTGCCTAAGCCCCTTCGCGATGATCGATACCGGGAATGCCGGGTTCGACATCGGCATATTCGGGCTCGTGCACCTCGACCACGCCGCGCCCGAGATGGCTGTTCCGGCGGCTGTAGGCGAAATAAACCACCAGCCCGATCGTCGACCAGACCGGCAGCACCAGCATCGCCTCGGTCGGCAGGTTGAGGAACAGGAAGGCGCAACCGAAGATCGTCGCCGGACCGACCAGCCACAGCGCCGGGGTACGAAAACTGCGCGGGCGATCGGGATCGTTTCGGCGCAGCAGCATCACCGCCACTGCCACCATCAGGAAGGCGTAGAGCGTGCCGGCATTGGCGATGTCGGCCAGTTGACCGACCGGGAAGAAAGCCGCGCCGAAGGCCACGATCACGCCGGTGATGGCGGTCACCACATAGGGCGTGTTCCACTTGGGATGGACCTTGGAGAGCCCCTCGGGCAGCAGTCCGTCACGGCTCATCACGAAAAAGATGCGGGTCTGCGCGAACAGCAGCACCAGGATAACCGAAGGCAGCGCGAAAAACGCCGCGATCCCGAGCATGTTGCCGATACCGGAGAAGCCGATCTGGCGCAGCACAAGCGCCAGCGCCTCGTCCGAGCAGACCAGCGAGGCAGCGTATTGCGGCATGGCGCATTGCAGCGCGAGTTGCTCGGATCCCGCCGGGAAGGGAATGCCGCCCGGTCCCATGATCGGCTGCCCGCCGATCGTGCCGATCGCGCCCGCTGCCACAAGAATATAAAACACGGTGCAGAACAGCAGCGAACCCACCAGGCCGATGGGGACGTTGCGCTGCGGGTTCTTGGTCTCTTCCGCCGCGGTCGAGACCGCATCGAAACCGACATAGGCAAAGAAGATCGTAGCCGCGGCGCCCACCGCACCAACCCCGGAACCGAAGCCGCCGAACACGCCTGCGGGCAGGAAGGGATTGAACTTGTCGGCGTCGAAATCGGCGCTGGTGAAGGTGAGCGCGATGAAGACGGTAAGTGCGACTACCTTGATCACAACCAGCACCGCATTGACGCGCGCGCTTTCATTGGTGCCGATCATCAACAGCCAGGTGACCAGCAGCGCGATCACCATAGCCGGCAGATTTATGAAGCCGCCCGGTTCACCGCCCAGCGCCAGCGGCCCGGCGGCCAGCCACAGCGGCAGTTCGACCCCGAGGAATTCGTTGAGGATCGTACCGGAGAAATAGCCCGACCACCCGACCGAGACCGCCGAAGCGGCAATCGCGTATTCGAGGATCAGCGCCCAGCCCACCGTCCAGGCGAGCAACTCGCCCATGGTGGCGTAGGAATAGGTATAGGCGGATCCTGCAACCGGGATCATCGACGCGATCTCGGAATAGCAGAGCGCCGCGACGATACAGACGAGCCCGGCGATCACGAAGGCGAGCATCAAGCCGGGACCGGCCTTCTGGGCTCCGGCGGCGGTCAGGACGAAAATGCCCGTGCCGATGATGCAGCCGATCCCGAACAGCATCAATTGTATGGGCCCAAGGGTGCGTTTGAGAGATTTCTTCTTCGCCGTCGCGAGAATCGCGTCGAGCGGCTTTACCCTGTCGAGAAGCATTGGCCGGAGACCCCCAGGCCCGCAGCGGAACGCTTCCGCCCTGCCAGCCTGTAACGCCGTGATCTAATCCCTTTTCCGGGACCGGCAACAGAAAAGATCAGGCGCCCAGCAGGCCAGGGAAAAGCCCTGTTATCAGGATGACGGCGACCGCGATCGGGCACAGCCATGCGATCAGGAACCGCCACACGCCAAACGCCAGTGGCGAGAGGCCGGTGACGCTGCGAACCAGCGTGCGATCAGCCTTCCAGCCCACGAACAGCGAGGTAAGCAAGGCGCCCAGCGGCAACATCACCTTACCGGTGAAACCGTCGATCGTATCGAGGATGTCGGTGTTCTCGAACAGCGGCCAGAACCCCAACGGACGGACGTCGGACCAGACATTGTAGCCAAGCAGGCAGAATATGCCGATGACCAAGGCACCGCCCCCGAAGATCGAGGCCGATTTCGCACGACTCCAGCCCCGCTCGCCGATGCCCCAGGCGGTCGGAACCTCGAGCAGCGAGATCGAGCTGGTCACCGCCGCGACGAGGATGAGCACGAAGAACAGGAAGCCGAACAGCGCGCCCGCGGGCATGGTCTGGAATGCGAAGGGCAGCGTCTGGAACACCAGCGTTGGGCCCGCAGCGGGGTCGAGCCCGACCGCGAAAACGATCGGAAAGATCATCAGGCCCGCCAGCAGCGCCACGCCGATATCGGCGAAGGCGATCAGCGCCGAAGTCGAGCCGAGGCCGCTGCCTTCCTTGATGTAGGAGCCATAGGTGATCAACCCGGCCACGCCCAGCGAGAGCGAGAACAGCGCCTGGCCCAGCGCGGCGTTCATCACCTGCGGGGTCAGCTTGGACCAGTCGGGGGTGAACAGGAAGGTGAAGGCATCGCCCATGTCGCCTTCGATCGCGCCGTAGAGCACCAGCCCGATCAGCAACGCGAAGAACATCGGCATGAGGTACATTGCCGCCTTCTCGATGCCCGAATGGACACCGCGCGCGACGATAAAGAGCGTGGCACCCATGAAGAGGAAGTGCATCGCCAGCAGCAGCCCGGGATTGGCGAACATGTCGGTGAGGCGTTGCTGCACCTGCGCCTCGTTCTCGCCCGCCAGAGCGCCGCGGAAAGGCTCGCCCGCGCCGATCGCCTGCAGCAGGTCGGCACCCATCACCCCGGCGTAGTAGAGCACCCAGCCTGCAACCACCGAATAGAACGACAGGATCAGGAAGGCCGCAATCGCGCCGATCGCGCCGAAGATCGACCAATTGGTCGAGGCGTTCGATTGCGCCGCGACGCGTTTGATCGATCCAACCGCGTCGGTCTGCCCGGCGCGGCCGATGAAGATTTCGGAGAGTATCAACGGCAGACCGATCAGGAACACGCAGCCGATGTAGAAGATCACGAAGGCACCGCCGCCGCTCTCGCCCGCCAGCGTCGGGAAGCGCCAGATATTGCCCAGCCCGACCGCCGCACCGATCGCAGCCAGAATAAATGCCCAACGCGAGGACCAACCTTCGCTCGTGCTTGTCGTTGTCGCGACCATTGTGTCTTGCTCTCCATCGCGCGTCGTACCGATGCAACGCGTGTTTTTGTCCGGCGACCCATCCGAGGCGGGGCACCCTTTCGTGTGTGGGGCTCCCTACCTGCAATGTTTTGCCGTCTGCGTCGAGGGTGCTTTGCCTTTGCGTTCACAGGGCGCTAGGCGTTGCGGCCATGTCCACGACCTTTCAGATCGATACTGCGACCAGCAGGGCCAATCCCACGCCAGCGCCGATGAAACGGCTGACCGTTCCCAAGATACGCGCGCGCAAGACCGATGGCGCGACCGGCGAACCGCTGGTGATGCTCACCGCCTACACCGCGCGCCAGGCGCAATTGCTCGATGCGCATTGCGACCTGCTGCTGGTGGGCGATTCGCTGGGCCAGGTGATTTACGGCCTGCCTTCCACCATTCCGGTGACGATGGAGATGATGGCGAACCATGCCGCCGCGGTGGTCCGCGGAAGCTATCACGCGGTGGTCGTGGTCGATATGCCCTTCGGCAGCTATGAGCGTTCGCCCGAACAGGCCTTCGACAGCGCCGCGCAGCTGCTCAAGCAAAGCGGCGCTGCGGCGGTGAAGCTCGAAGGCGGCGAGGCGATGGCCGAGACCGTGGCCTTCCTGTCGCAGCGCGGCATCCCGGTGATGGGCCATGTCGGACTGACCCCGCAGGCGGTTAATGTGCTGGGCGGCTACGCCGCGCGCGGCCGCAGCGATGCCGAAGCCGACAAGATCGTCGGCGATGCCAAGGCGCTCGACGCGGCCGGGGCCTTCGCCATCGTCATCGAAGGCGTCGTCGAAAGCATCGCCATCGCCGCCACCGAAGCGGTCTCCGCTCCCACCATCGGGATTGGCGCCTCGGCGCGCTGCGACGGGCAGGTGCTGGTTACCGAAGACATGCTCGGCATGTTCGAGCGCGTGCCGCGCTTCGTGAAGAAATACGAGGATATCGCCGCGCTGATCGAGCGGACCGCCGCGACCTACGCCGAGGAAGTGCGCAACCGCAGCTTCCCGAGCGAAGACCAGACTTACCAGCCCAAATCCTGAAGGATCACCCCCGCGTGTCCACGCTCCTGCAATTCTACAAATTCTCGCTTGTCTTCACCCTGATCTGTCTGGGGCTGGCCGTGTGGTACGGGGCCGCTAGCACCGGCACGCTGGTGGGGACGCTCGGGCTGCTGTGGATCGTAATAATCCTCTCGATTCTCGAGGTTTCGCTCAGTTTCGACAATGCCGTGGTCAACGCCACGGTCTTGAAGGACATGAGCGAAGTCTGGCAGCAGCGCTTCCTCGTCTGGGGCATCGCCATCGCGGTGTTCGGCACGCGGATAATCTTCCCGCTCGCCATCGTGGCGATCGCCGCGGGGCTGGGGCCGCTCGCCGCGATCGACCTGTCGTTGAACAACCCGCAGGAATACGAGCGGATCGTCTCGGGCGCGCATGTCGGCATCGCGGGTTTCGGCGGCGCCTTTCTCACGATGGTTGGGCTTAAGTTCTTTTTCGACGCCGACAAGGAAGTGCACTGGATCGCGGTGGTCGAAGAAAAGCTCACCCGCGTCTCCGCGCTGCCTGCGGTCGAGATCGCAATGCTGCTGCTGGTTATGTGGGGGATTTCCACGCTGCTGCCCGCTGAAGAAGCGCTGACCTTCCTCACCGCGGGCCTGCTCGGGGTCGTCACCTTTATTGCGGTCGATGCGCTCGGTACCTTTCTCGACATGCGCGAGCAGGCCAAGCGCGCCAGCGGCGTGGTGATGCGCTCGGGGCTCGGGGGATTTCTCTACCTGGAAGTGCTCGACGCCTCCTTCAGCTTCGACGGGGTGATCGGCGCCTTCGCCTTGTCGAACAACATGGTGGTCATCGCGCTGGGGCTGTCGATCGGCGCAATGTTCGTCCGCTCGATGACGATCCATCTCGTCAGGAAGGGGACGCTGGCGGCCTATCGCTTCCTCGAGCACGGCGCCTTCTGGGCGATCATCGCACTGGGGGGCATCATGCTCGCTTCGGTGGTGGTGCATATTCCCGAGGCCATTACCGGGCTGATCGGGGCAACGCTGATCGGAATCTCGTTGTGGTGGTCCGTCCGCTGGAACAAGCGCCACGGAACGCTTGAGGCGACGGCCTAACCCGACCGTCTGAGCGCTCCGGCGACCGGCGCCGCCACCACTAACTGGAACAGGTGATAGAGCATCAGCGGCACCACCAGGAATCCCGCGACTTCGGGGGCAAAAAGGATCGCGGCGAGCGGCACGCCCACCGCCGTGCTCTTCTGCGTGCCCGCGAACAGGAACGAGATCCGCTCGCGGCGCGGCAGGCCAAGCGCTCCTCCGACGAGCCAGGAACCGGCATGGCCGAACAGCAGGAACAGCGCGACCATCCCGCCTAACCAGGCCCAGGCGCCGGTATCGACCTTTTGCCAGATGCCTTGTTCGACAGCGCCCGAGAAGGCGACATAGACCGCCAGCGCGATAACGCTCCGGTCAATCCAGACGACATGTCTGCCATGCCGGGCGATGAAACCTTGCGTCCACCCCTGGACGATCTGGCCGAGAACGAAGGGCAGCAGCAGGATCAGCATGATCCGCTGGGCGGTCTCCCACCCGATCTGCGCGTCGCTCCCCGTCCCGCCGAGGAGGAAGAACACCGGTACGGTCACGAAGATGCCGGCGATATTGAGCAGCGCCGCGCTGATCACCGAGAGCCCGAGATTGCCGCCGGCCAACGCGCTGTAGGAGGTCGCCGACTGAACCGTAGAGGGCAGCGAACCGAGATAGAGGAAGCCCACCGCGATCAGAGGGGGAACGAGCCCCTGCCCGACGCTCGCCAGCGCCAGCCCGGCCAGCGCCATCGCGCCGAAGACCCACAGCAGCAGGGGTAGCAGGAAGCGCCAGTTGCGCAGGCCCGCGCGGATTTCGCTGCGGGCGATGCGCATGCCGTTGAGCAGGAACAGCACGAAGACGCCTGCGCTGACGAGAAGATCGGCAACGGGTCGGGCATCGCCGCTTACCGGGAGGATCGCCGCCAGCAGCACTGCGGCGGCAAGCATGCGCAGCATCGGATCGGAAATTACGGTGCGCAGCGCCATCATCCGCGCCCTGCCCCGCCAACTCGCCGCTGTCGAGTGTAGAGGGACTCGCTGCCCTAGCGGGCCGTGACCTTGGCGAGCTTGCGTTCCAGCTGGTTCGCCAGCGCCTCGTCCTCGCTCACCTGCGCAAGGGCGCGAATCGCCGGGGGGTAGAGCGGTTGCAATTTGTAGGCGCGCCACGCGAACTCCCGGGCGCCGACGCGATCGCCAAGCTGCGCCGCCACCTCGCTGCGCAGGGCCAGCACCGCAGGATCGTTGCGTGCGCCGTGGGCGATGGCGCTGTCGAGCATTGCCGCTGCCGATGCGAATTGCGCGCGCGAGGCCAGCCATCCGCCGTAAAGGCCAGCAGCCGACGCATCGTTCCCGCCACCCGAGAGGTAGCTTTCGAGGACCTCGCCAATTGCTGCGGAGTCGTCCATCATCGTGTAGGCGGCCGTCAACCGCTGGGTCAGCGGCCAGTCCCGCCGCACCTGCGCCGCCCGCGAATAGGCCTGGATGGCCCGGTCGATCTCGCCATGGGCGAGCAAGGCATCGCCGAACAGGCTCTGGGCGTCACCCGATCCGGCATGCTCACGCGCGAATTTTCCGGCTTCGGTCACCGCTCTTTCGGTCTGACCCGTGCGGAGGTATTCCCGCACGAAATCTCGCAGATCGGGACCGCTGTCGAGTTGATCGAAGCGTAGCGCTTCGGGCAGGGTACGGCTTGGCAGGGGCGTAATCGCGAGGACAGCAGGGCGCGCGGCTGCGTCGAGGAACACCGCCGCGTCCTCGCGCCGGTCGAGCGTTTCGAGCGCTCGGCCCACCAAGGTCTTGAGGTAGGGAGACGCGCGCCGCGCCGAGGCTCGCTCGGACAGGCGTGCCACCAGTTCGCGCTCACCCCCACTCAGTATCAACGAACGCGCCAGCAGGTGGATCACCCGTTGATTGTCGGGTTGGATCTGCGAAAGCCGATCAAAGGTCAGCGCGGCACTGGCATAATGACCCAGTTCGAGGTCGAGAATGCCGCTTAGCAGTAAACCCGAGGGGGACTCCCTCTGCGTCTTGGGCGCGCGCAGCAGCAGTGATCGGGCGAGGTCGAATTCGCCCCCGCGCGCAGCGAGGACGGCATTGAGATAGACGATCCGCGGCGAGCTCGACGACAGCTCGCTCGCCCGACGTAAGGCGGCCAATGCCTCTCCGGCTTCTCCCGCATCGCCCAGCGTCGCGGCGTATTCGGTCAACAGTGCGGCATCGTCGGGCGTCGCCTCCAGCGCCGTTTCGAACCATTCCAAAGCAGGACGCGGTCCATGCGAATCTCGGACCAGTTGCGCACGAAAGCGCAAGGCGACCGGATTGTCGGGATCGATCGCAAGCGCGCGGTCGGCGGCTTCGATCGCCTGCAATTGCTCGCCGCCGCGATAGCGCAGGCGGCCGATATCGGTCCATAATTCGGCATTGTCCGGATCGAACTTCAGGGCCCGATCATAGGCAGCCCCGGCTTGGGCGAGACGGCCTTCGCGCATTTCAAGCTGGCCCAGCATCCGAAAGCCCAATCCGGCCGTCTCAGGCGAAAAAGCACCGTTCCCAAGCCATCGTCGCGCCTTGACCAAGTCGTCCTGCTGCAGGGCAGCCTGGCCCAGATAGGCGGCAAGGTCGGGCTCCGAATGGTCCTGCTCGAGCATGGCGCGCAAGCGGCTTTCTGCGGTCTTGCCGTCGCCGCGCACCAGCGCCGATTGCGCGGTCTCGAAGGGCGAGGCCCGCTCCTCGGGCCCCCCGCAGGAAGCCAGCAGCGCGGGAAGCCCCAGCAGCAGCACCAATCGCCGAAGGTCAGCTCTGCAGATCATATTGCTTGAGCAGATCGTAGAGCGTGGGCCGGCTGATGCCGAGCAGCTTGGCGGTGCTGGATATATTCCCCTCGCTGCGCGCCAATGCCTGCCGGATCATCTTGCGATCCGACTGTTCGCGCGCGCTCTTGAGGTTGAGCGGCAATTCGCCCTCCCCGTCTTGCGCAGTCGAAAGGTCGAGGTCTTCCGGAGTCACCAGCTTGCCATCGGCCATGATGACGGAGCGCTTGACCCGGTTTTCGAGCTCGCGGACATTGCCCGGCCAGCCCCACCCGTCGATCGCTGCCAGAGCGTCGGGAGTGAAGCCCTGCACCTGCGGGTTCATTGCCTTCGCGTGGCGCGTCAGGAACGCCTTGGCGAGCAGGACCGAATCCCCCGCGCGTTCGGACAGGGTCGGAATTTTCACCACGATCTCGGCCAGGCGATAGAACAGATCCTCGCGGAAGGTCGCCTCGCCGATCATGGTTTCCAGATCCTGATGCGTCGCGCAGACGATCCGCGTGTCGACCGGAATCGGTTTGCGCCCTCCGATCCGCTCGATCGTGCGTTCCTGAAGGAAGCGCAGCAGCTTGACCTGCAATTGCAGCGGGATATCGCCGACCTCGTCGAGGAACAGAGTCCCGCCATGCGCCAGCTCGATCTTGCCCTCTGTGGTCTTGACCGCCCCGGTGAAGGCGCCCTTCTCGTGCCCGAACAGCTCGCTTTCGAGCAGGTTCTCGGGGATCGCCGCGCAATTGATCGCCACGAAGGGCGCATCGCGGCGGTCGCTGGCATCGTGCAACCCGCGCGCGAGCAATTCCTTGCCGGTCCCGCTGGCGCCGAGCAGCATCACCGAGACGCTGGTCTGCGCCACGCGTTCGATCGTCCGCGAGACCTTGAGCATCTCGGGCGCGGCGGTGATCATGGTCCCCAGAACGGTGCGATCCTCGCCGACCCGGTCGGCCAGGCGCCGGTTCTCGTGCTCGATCTCATGCAGCCGCAATGCGCGATCGACGATAAGCCCGAGCGCCTCGATATCGATCGGCTTCTGGTAGAAGTCATAGGCCCCGCGCTGGATCGCCTGGAGCGCGCTGTCGCGCGCGCCATGGCCCGAAGCGACGATCACCTTGGTGTCGGGCTTCAAGGCCATGATCGCGTCGAGCACCGCGAAACCCTCGCTGGTCCCGTCGGGGTCGGGCGGCAGGCCGAGATCGAGCGTGACCACAGCGGGCGCTTCGGAGCGCAGCGCGGTCAGCGCCGATTCGCGATCACCGGCGATCAGCACGTCGAAGCCGTCATAGGCCCATTTGAGCTGCGCCTGCAGACCCTCGTCGTCTTCCACCACCAGCAGTTTCGGCTTGGCGTTCGCCATCATGCGACCTCGTTCTTTCTGGCTTGCGCCTCGTCGGGCCCGGTCTTGCCGGTCGGCTGTATGTCGCTCCGCGCCGCGAGCAGCTTTTCCGCCGCATCGGTCGGCAGACTGATAGAAAAGCGACTGCCGAAGCCTTCGCGCGATTCGACATCGAGCCGACCGCCCATCGCCCGGATCATCACCCGCGCTTCATGCGCGCCAATCCCGAAACCGCCATCCTTGGTCGAGACGAACGGCTTGAACAGCTCGTTGCGGACGAATTGCGCGCTCATCCCGCGGCCCGCATCCACAACCGCCATAGTGCCGCGCAGACCCCCGTTGCGGACTTCGATCTGGACGGGGGCATCCGTTGCGCTGGCATCGATGGCGTTCTGGACGAGATGGACCACGGCCTGTTCGAGACATTCCCGATCTGCCAGCACGGGGGAGCGACCCCGACCGGAAAAGTGGACCGGATGGTTGCGAGAGAAACGGTTCGCGAGCGTTCTTCCCAGTTCGGCGAGGTCGACCCGCTCGCGCCGCCCGGTATCCGCGCCGCCATATCTCCCTAGCCGCGCGAGCAGGGCGTTGAGCTTGTCCGAACCGTTGCGCAGCGTGATCAGCATGTCCTTGCGGAATTCCGGATTGTCGGCGTGCTTTTCGGCATTGGTCAGCAGGAGTGCCATCTGGCTCGAGAGGTTCTTGATGTCGTGCATCACGAAGGCCATGCGCCGGTTGAATTCGTCGAAACGGCGCGCCTCCTCGAGCGCTTCCTGCCCGGCCTGTTCGGCCAGATAGCTCGCTACCTGCTGACCGGCCACGCCGAGCAGATCGAAATCCTCCCAGTCGAGCCCGCGATGGACCGGGGGGCGACCGAGTATGATGACCCCGATCAGGCGATCATGGTGGTTCAGGGGGACCGCCGCCCAACCATGCGTTTCGTCGAGCAGCCAGGCAGGCACCATCTCCGCCTCGCCATGATGGGAGATACCTCTCCGGCTTTCGTCGAGATCGACGATCAGGCCTTCGCGCTCCAGTAGTCGCGCGAGTTCCAGCGGCATGGCCGGAGCGGGTACTTCGATTTGCGACCAGCGCCAGCGGGCACCCAGAACCAGGGTCCCATCCTCGTCGGGGACCAGGAGCAATCCGCAGGGACTGTCGGTGATGTCCGCGAGGGACTGGATCGCGCGTTCGGAAAGGCTGTCCTGTTCTCCGGAGGGACGACCGATGGTGTGGGTGAAGCGGATCCATTCCGAGCGGTAGTCGTAACGGTGTTTGAACAGATGTTTGGTCGCCATGACCCGCAGCCAATCGCGAACGCGTTGCGATGGCAGCCACAGAACGGTGAACGCTGCCGCGGCCAGCAGAAATCCAACCTGGGTGATCCGCCCGAGATCCCCGGAGAAACGCGCCGCCCAGCCCGACAAGAGCACCATGGCGGCGAAATAGCCACCGATCAGCACCAGCGAGAGCAATTGGAAAGTCACCGCGCGCGAAGGCCGGAAGGTCAGCCCGCCCCCCGAACGGGAAAAACCGACCGCGATGCCGCAGGCCACTCCGGCCGTGACCAGCCCGCGCATTCCGTTGAGTTCGGCGAGCGTCCCGCCACCGAGATAGGCAACGGTGTGAAAATTGAGCTCGAAGCCCCAGAACAGTGCCAGCGCACCCGCGCTCCAGGCCAGCAGTCTGCGCGACATGTCGGCGGCGCCGGCGTAGAGATTGTGCAGCAATACCAGCGCGCCCACTGCCACGAGGATGTGCAACAGTGCGAGGGTCTCGAACGCTACCCGCGCGCCGTCGCGATCCAGAACGCCGCCCATGCCGACGAAGATCACGAACACCTGCAGCAGCTGGACGAAGACAAGCGAGCCGATGACCGGCCGCACCACGCGCAAGCTCGCATCGCGGCCATCATTGGCGAACAGGCGGAACAGCACAATGGTCCAGGCGAGGTCGCGCGCCGTCTCCGCAAAATGCGCTATCGCGCGGTCGGCTCCGATCGCCGCGATTGCCAGGCACCACAGCGCGGTAACGGACAGCGCCGCGAGCGTCGCTACCCGATCCGAGCGATCGCGCCGTCCGTTGCGGGCGATCCACGCCGCAGCGAAGACGCAGGCCAGAGCGGCAATGCCGAAGGCGATGAAGGCCAGGATTCCCTTCATGGTCCTAGCGCGCGCCTTCGGGCCAGAGGATAACCCGGAAGGTCTGCAGCAGGATCAGGATATCGAGGAAAGGGGTGTAGTTCTTGGCGTAATAGAGATCGTATTCGAGCTTATGGCGTGAATCCTCGATCGAGGCGCCATAGGGATAGTTGATCTGCGCCCAGCCGGTGATGCCCGGCTTTACCATGTGCCGCTCGGCATAATAGGGCAGGTGTTCTTCCAGATCGGCGACGAATTGCGGCACCTCGGGGCGAGGCCCGACAAAGCTCATTTCGCCCTTCAGCACGGTCCAGAGCTGCGGCAGTTCGTCGATCCGGACCATGCGGATGAACCGGCCGATGCGGGTGATGCGCGGGTCGTTCTTGCTCGCCCATTGCGCACCATCCTTCTCGGCATCCCGCGCCATCGAGCGCAATTTGATCACCGCGAAGGGCTGACCGTAGAGCCCGACACGGGTCTGGCGAAAGAAGGCGGGTCCCTTGCTTTCCAGCTTCACCAGCAGCGCGAAGAACGCGATGATCGGGAATGTCACCACGAGGAGCACCAAGCTTACGATCAGATCGAAAGCACGCTTCCCTGCACCCGAAATGACCCGGCCTGCCGAAAAGCCGTCGGAAAAGATGAGCCAGCTCGGATTGAGCGTATCGAGATCGACCCGGCCGGTCTCGCGCTCAAGAAAGCTGCTGAAATCATTGACGGAAACCCCGCGGGTCTTGACGCGCAGCAGGTCCTTCAACGGAAGCGAGTTGCGCCGTTCCTGTAGCGCGACGATGACTTCGCCGGCGCCGACACGTTCGACGTAGCGCCCCAGATCACCGATGGAATCGCGCGGCACCGCATCGGCAACCACGAGTGGACCCTCACCCATCGCGATGCAGGAGACTATGTCGAAGCTGCTGCCCGATTTGCCCGCGAGATCGCACAGCCGCTGCGCCCGCGGTCCGGCACCGAGGATGAGAATGCGGCGGCGGAAGGTCGAGGTCCCCAGCCTCGGCCCGAGGATCACACGATTGAGGATCAGCAGCGCGATCGCGAGGATCATCGCGTAGAGGAGCACCGACCGCCAGAACATATTGCCCGGGATGAGAAAGTCGAGCAGCGAGATTCCCAGCACACCGAGACTCACCGCGACCAGCAGCCGTGCGGTTGCAAAACGCAGCGAGCGCAGCGCATCGGGCCCGTAGCTGCCCACCGCAATCATCGCCAGATTGACCACCAGAGCAAAGGCGAGGATTTCGGGGAAACGCCCGAGAAATGGGCCCGCATCGGTATCGATTTGCCAGACACGGAATTGCCATGCCGCTTCGCCGGCCAGCAGCAACAGCAGCATGTCCACCAAGCCCAACACCATCACAGCGTAGGGTATGTAGTGTTTGAACAGTCTGATCATGCGTGGCCGGCCCGATCGCTCATTGCAAACTGGCTATAGCCTCGACAGGTGAACTGTCGGTAAATTTTACAGGATTGGATGGAATAACGGGAGAGGTCTCAGGGGAGCGTCAAATATCTCGACACCGTCACACAGGCAGAGTGCCCCTCAGAAGAGGCCCTGAGCGCAGGGGTCCTGAGCGCAGGGGTCTCGCTACTCGCCGTCCACCGCATTGGTCACGGCATCGCCCGTCTGCTGGGCAGCGTCGCCAACCTGATTGGCCGCCTCGCCGATCTCGTTCGCGGCACCGGTGACGGCATTGTCCCTGGCGATCTCGGATTCATTCTGCTGCGTGAAAAACCACACCGCCACGCCGATAGCGAGCAGAACGATCAACACAATCAGCCAGCCCGAACCGCCGCTGCGCTTCTCGTCGGTGATGACGGTGTGCGTGGTATGGGTATCGCCCGATGGCGTGCGTGTTTCGGTAATGCGTTCTTCGGTCATGGCGCCCTCCGATTGAATATCGAGTGGAGGCGAAACTGGCCAAGAACCTTTTCGTTCCAGCCAGTTGCTAAAGTGTGACGCTCTGGTCGCCGAAGTCGAAGGGGGTCGTCCCGCGCGTCACCGGATCGAAGCGCAGCCTACGACCGATCGGCGGCAATGAGCGCTGCTCGCATCCCGCGATATGGCAGCGACGACAGCCGGGTCCGATCGGCACCGCATCTTCCGGCCTGAGAGAAACTCCGCGCGCCTGCGCCAGCGAACCCGCCAGCGCAGCGTCGAGCCCCAGCAACACCGCGAACCGTGCCGCGCTTCCCGTTCCCGTCCCCTCGACGGTGCGACCGATGGTGAACCAGATATCCGCGGTGTTTCCGTCGCCCTGCGAGTTGACCGTCTGGACGAGCAGGTCGCCCGATCGCTCGAAGGTCTTGTGCGCGATCCACAACGGGCAACTGTGCTCGGCCTCGATCAGTTCGGCGCCGCTCGCTCCGACGATACGCTTGGAAAACTGGCCCGCGCGGTCGAGGCGGACCATGAAGAACGGCAGGCCTCGCTGCCCCACGCGCTGGAGCGTGGTGAGGCGGTGGGCGAGCTGCTCGAAACTCACCCCGAAGCGACGCTGGAGCACCGGCAGGTCGTAATCGGTGGCGTCGCAGGCGCGCAGGAAGCGACCGTAGGGCATGATCAGCGCGGCAGCAAAATAGCCGGTCAGGTGGTGGAGGAAGAGCTCGCGCGCCGCTTCGTCGTCGAACCGCGCGCCCTGCGCGATGGTGTCGATGGCCTCGCGCTGCTCGAGCTGCGCGAGTTGCACGGCCAGCTGGAACACGCGCGATTCCGGGGGGAGCATCTCGGAGAGCTGTACCTGGCGCGCATGAAGATCGAGCCGGCGGACGGCGCCGGGCATGATCTCGCGCGGGAGCAGCCGGACGGCGAACTGGTGCCGTTCGCGCAGCCGCTCGGTCAGCGCGACCGAGAGATCGCCGCGCGACAAGCGCATTTCATCGGATAGTTCCTCCGCCGCGTGGTCGAGGTCGCCGAAATGGTTGCGCCAGCGCTCGATCTCGCGCCGCGATGCCACGACGGAATCGGCGCTGGGCGCGCTGGCTTCCCCTGCCCGGTCGTAGAGCCGGGCGAAGGCGGCCGCCGCCTGCGGGGCGGAGGACAGGAACTCGTCCACCTCCTCGCGGTCGATGGCAAGGTCGGCGAAGCGTTCGTCGGCAAAGCGGCGCGCCAGCCCGTCGAGACCGCCGATCGTGGCATCCTCGCGCAAGGTCCTGGGGTCGAAGTCGAATTCCTCGACCAGGCGCATCATCACCCGCGCGCTGACGGGGCGCTGGTTGCGTTCCATCAGGTTGAGATAGCTGGGCGAGATGGAAAGGCGTGCCGCGGTCGCGGCCTGCGTCAGGCCCTCGCGGCGTCGGATGCGGCGCAGCGCCGGTCCGGCAAAGACGGATGGATCGGCCAAATCGTGTAATATCCTTTACAACATTACACACGCATTAGCGCCATAACGCCACTTTTGACAAGATGGTTTGTAAGTTTCCCTGTCATTTCAGGCTCAAAGGCGCAAGTTGTGTGCAACGAGTTTCACAGGAGATGCACATGACCTATCAAGCCACCGTCGACGACTTTGCCAAGACCATCGGGCAGAATGGCGCGCCTTGGGCAGCGATCGACGCCGAAAGCGCGGCGCGGATGCAGGTTCAGAACCGTTTCCCCACCGGGCTCGACATCGCGAAGTACACCGCGAAGATCATGCGCGCGGATATGGACGCCTATGATTCCGATCCGGCGCAATACACCCAGTCGCTGGGCTGCTGGCACGGGTTCATCGCGCAGCAGAAGATGATCTCGATCAAGAAGCATTTCGGCAGCACCAAGCGCCGCTACCTCTACCTCTCGGGCTGGATGGTCGCCGCGCTGCGCAGCGATTTCGGGCCCCTGCCCGACCAGTCGATGCACGAGAAGACCAGCGTTTCGGGGCTGATCGAGGAGATCTACACCTTCCTCAAGCAGGCCGATGCCCGCGAACTCGGCATGATGTTCCACGAACTCGATGCCGCCAAGGAGCGCGGCGACGAGGTCGAGGCCAAGCGGATCAAGACCGCGATCGACGGGCACGAGACGCATGTCGTGCCGATCATCGCAGATATCGATGCCGGCTTCGGCAATGCCGAGGCGACCTATCTGCTCGCCAAGAAGATGATCGAGGCGGGCGCCTGCGCGCTGCAGATCGAGAACCAGGTTTCGGACGAGAAGCAGTGCGGCCACCAGGACGGCAAGGTCACCGTGCCGCATGAGGACTTCCTCCAGAAGATCCGCGCGATCCGCTATGCCTTCCTCGAACTCGGAATTCCCGACGGGATCATCGTCGCGCGCACCGATTCGCTCGGCGCGGGTCTCACCAAGCAGATCGCCTATTCCAAGGAGCCCGGCGATCTCGGCGACCAGTACAACGCCTTCCTCGATGCCGAGGAGGTCGATCCCGCCAATGTCACCAACGGCCAGGTCTTCATCAGCCGCGACGGCAAGCTGATGAGCCCCAAGCGGCTGCCTTCCAACCTCTACCAGTTCCGCGCCGACACCGGCGTCGACCGGGTGGTGCTCGACTGCGTCACTGCGCTGCAGAACGGCGCCGACTTGCTGTGGATCGAGACCGAGAAGCCCAATGTCGACCAGATCGCCGGCATGGTGGATCGCATCCGCGAGGAGGTGCCCAACGCCAAGCTGGTCTACAACAATTCGCCCAGCTTCAACTGGACGCTCAACTTCCGCCAGCAGGTCTATGATGCCTGGGAGGCAGCGGGCAAGGACCTGTCGGCTTACGAGCGCGCCCGCCTGATGAGCGTGGATTACGATCAGACCGAACTCGGCATCGAGGCCGACGAGAAGATCCGTACCTTCCAGGCCGATGGCGCCAAGCGCGCGGGCATCTTCCATCACCTGATCACGTTGCCGACCTATCACACCGCCGCGCTCAGCACCGATAATCTCGCCAAGCGCTATTTCGGCGAGCAGGGCATGCTGGGCTATGTCGAGCAGGTCCAGCGCCGCGAAATCCGCGAGGGTATCGCCTGCGTCAAGCACCAGAATATGGCCGGCTCGGACATCGGGGACGACCACAAGGAATATTTTGCCGGCGAAGCGGCATTGAAGGCCGGCGGTAAGGACAATACCATGAACCAGTTCGCGGCCGCATGAGCCGCGCCGGAGAGAGGATTTTTCCATGACGACCGACACAACACCCGAACCGGCCCGTGAACCCGGCCGCGCTCGCGCCCTGCTCTCGACTGCGGACTTCCGCCTGCTGCGCACCGCGCTCTCGAGCCACGCGCGGCAGACCGAGGACCGCGAGGAGCTGGCGAAAATCAACGCGCTGCACCACCGGCTGGGGACCTATGCGCCCGACGCCGAATAGCTGACCCTTTTCTCCTGGGGAGGAGAAAGCGGCCGCCGGAGTGCTTATTGCGCGCCGGCGGCCGTCATTGTTTGAGAGGCAGGCTCAGCCGCCCTGCGCGGGCATCAGCGTCAGCGCCGCGCTGGCGAGACCTTCCGCCCCGGTCGCGATGACCTTTTCCGCATCGGGCGCCCAGAAGGGCGAATGCAGCGACGGCAGCGAGCCCTCGCCCGCCGCCGCCTTGTCGATCTGCTCCTGCGGCACCCCACCGACCCAGAAGATCAGCGATTCGACATCATCGGGCGCCGCGCGGCGGAACTGGCCGAAATCTTCGCCCCCCATCACGCTGGGCACCTGCATCACCCGCGCGTCGCCGAAGCGGGTGCGGAAATGCGCCATCACGGTCTCGGTGAAATCGGGATCGTTGTAGGTCGAGGGGGTGTAGGGATCTTCGACCGTCACCACCGGCATCTTGTCCTCGGGCATCCCCGCCGCCATCGCTTCGCCGCGCGCAATCCGGGCGATCCCGTCGAGCAGCAGCTTGCGCGAGGCGTCGGAATAGCTGCGCACGGTGAGCTGCAACTTGGCTTCGTCGGAGATGATGTTGTGCTTTGCGCCCGCGTGGAAGCTCCCCACGGTGACCACCGCCGGGTCGAGCGGCGAGCTTTCGCGGCTGACCAGCGTCTGCAGCTTCATCACGATCGAACTCGCCAGCACCACCGGGTCCTTGGTGGTGTGCGGATAGGCGCCGTGTCCGCCGACACCGGGCACGGTGATGTCGACGCTGTCGACATTGGCCAGCGCGAAGCCCGGCGAATAGCCGATCATCCCGGCGGGAAACTGCGCCGCATCGTGGAAGGCGATCGCGTAATCGGGCTTTGGAAAGCGGGTGTAGAGCCCGTCCTCGAGCATGGCGAGCGCTCCCAGCCCGAGTTCCTCGGCGGGCTGGAGGATCATCACCAGCGTGCCCTGCCAGCCATCCTTGCGCTCGGCGAGCAACTGCGCCGCGCCAATGAAGGCCGCCATGTGGGTATCGTGGCCGCAGGCGTGCATCACCCCGGTGGTAACGCCGCTGGCGGGAGTGGCGGTCTGCGTCGAGGCGTAGGGCAACCCGGTCTGCTCGACCACCGGCAGCCCGTCCATATCGGCGCGCAGCAGCACCACCGGACCATCGCCATTGCGCATCACCGAGACCACGCCGGTCTGGCCGACGCCCTCGGTCACCTCGAAGCCGAGGTCACGCATCCGCTTGGCCAGCTTGGCGGCGGTCTCGTGCTCCTCGAAGCTGAGTTCGGGGTTGGCGTGGAGATCGCGGTAGAGCTCCATCAGATCGGGCATGTCCGCCATCAGGTCGTCGCGCAGCTCGTCGGCTTGCGCGGGCGCGGCGAAGGCCAGCGCGGTGGCCGATATCGTGGCGGCCAGGCTCGTCAGTGAAATTCTCATGGTTACGCTTCTCCCCCGGGGTGTTGACACATTTGACACGGTCCGCGGTTTCTGTGCGAATCCTACAGGATCAACAAAAACAACCGCTTAGCATCATTCCGGTCAGTGTTGCAGACTGGCGCGCTGTAGGAAAGTCCTCACAGGTCGTAGGTCAGCACGAGCATGAACGAGAGCGTTGCCGTCATCAGGATCACCAGCGGTACGCCGGTGCGGATATAGTCGCGGAACTCGTAGGAGCCTTCGGCCATGATCAGCATGTTGGTCTGATAGGCGATCGGGGTGGCGTAACACAGATTGCAACCGAACAGCACCGCGAGGATCAGCGGCTCGGCGGGCAGGCCGAGCTGCGCCGCGATGGCGAAGGCAATCGGTGTGCCCACCGTCGCGGCGGTGGCGTTGGAGGCGAAATTGGTCAGCACGGTCACGAACAGCATGATCGAAGCCAGCACCATCGCCGGGGAGAGATATTGCAGCCCGTAGGCCAGCAATTGTCCCAGCCACAGTGCGGCACCGCTGTCGTCGACGATCCGGCCGATCGCGATGCTCGCCGCGATCAGGACGATGACCTTGGCCGAGAGTGCGCGACCCACCCGGTCGAATTTGACGCAGCCGGTGACGAACATCAGGATCGCCCCGCCCAGCGCGGCGATGGCGATGGGCAGCAGGCCGATCGAGGCAGTCCCGACCGAGCCCAGCATGATAGCCCCCGAAAGCACCGCCTTGGAGCGGCGCGGCAGTTCGCGCATGCCTTCGAGCGTGAGCAGGCTGTCGCTGCTCGCGAAATTCTGCAGCTCGTCGGGGAGGCCCATCACCAGCAGCACATCGCCCTCGACGAAGCGCAAATCGCCACCTTCGCTGTACCTGTCATCCGGGCCCATCAACCGTTCGGGACGATGGATTCCGACCACTGCCACGCCATAGAGATCCGCAATCCCAGAACTGGGTAACGTGCGACCGATCAACCGCGAATCGCCCGTCACGGTCATTTCCACCACCACGATATCCTGGCGGCTTTCCTGGCCCTTACGCCTGATCCGATCGAGCACCCAGCCGGGAGCGGCCTCGCCCTTGAGAAGGCGCATCGCTTCTTCCAGCGCTTCGTGCGGTCCCGACATGCGGAGCCGCTGCTGCGGGCGCAGCAGTCCGGTCGGGGCTTCGTGGAATTCGATATCGGCGGGCAGGCGCGGGAGGATCTCGGACAGCTCCTTGCCGTTGAGCAGGCTGCCCTCTGTCACCCGCAGCCGTGCGGAAAAGCGCCGGTTGAGCCCGCTCTGCGCCACCGAATTGTCGCCCAGCAGGCGCGGCATCACCAGCCACAGGTAGGGCAGCGCCACCAGCGCCGCGACCAGCACGATCGGGGTGAACTCGAACACGCCTATGGGGCGCATCCCGAGATCGCTGGCGATCGAGACCACCAGGATATTGGTCGAGGTGCCGATCGTGGTCGCCATGCCGCCGATCAGCACCGCCGCGTTGAGCGGGATCAGCGTCTTGGAGGCAGGCATCGCGCCGCGCGCCGCCAGCGTGACGAAGATCGGCAGCAGCAGCACCAGCACCGGCGTATCGTTGACGCCCATCGACAGCAGCATCGCCAGCACCAGCGACACCAGAAGCCCGACCTGGAGGTTGAACTTGAACAGCCGCTCGAGAAAGCGCGCGGCGGGTTCGAGCGCGCCGGTCACCACCAGCCCGCGTCCCATGATCATCAGCGCGCAGATCGTGATCAGCGCGTAATGGCCGAAGCCGGCAAAGGCGAGCTGGAGCCCGTCGGTCGGTCCGGTATCGGGCAGCGGGAAGAAATAGAGCCCGACCGCGATCACCGCGATGGTCAGCAGCGAGACGATCTCGACCGACAGCCGCCCGCGCGCAAAACCGATGAACATCGCGACCGTGACGACGAGCGCCGCGATCGCGTGGGGACTGGGTATGCCGGGCATCATAGGGCGCCGCGATTCCCAAAGCTGGCGGGTGAACGCAAGTCAATTCGACGAACAGGTGCGCGATTTGCGCCCTTCCGCCGGCTCGGAAGCCGTCAGGACCAGGTAGGCGAAATCGCGGTGGTGCCCCTGGCCGGACTCGAACCGGCACTCCGTTAGGAACTCGATTTTGAGTCGAGCGCGTCTACCAATTCCACCACAGGGGCATTCTCGCGAAGGCGGCGGATAGCGGGACCGGACTTCGCTTTCAAGCGGCTTCCAGCGCCGCCCGCGGCGTTATCTGAGCGAGCCGGCCAGCAGCTTGTGCAGCCGCGAATGAAGCGAATCGTTCGCCGCCAGGATCTGCGCCGAGTGGATCGGGTTCGAGCGGCCGCGGAAGTCGGAGACGAAGCCGCCCGCCTCGCGCACGATGAGGCAACCCGCAGCGGTGTCCCAGTCGTTGAGACCGCTTTCCCAGAAGCCGTCGAAGCGACCGGCAGCGACCCACGCAAGATCGAGCGAGGCCGCGCCATAGCGGCGGATCCCCGCCACCTGCGGTCCGATCGCGGCGAAGATCTTGGTCCATTCACCAAAATCACCATGCCCGGCAAAGGGGATTCCGGTGGCAACCAGCGCTTCGGAAAGGCGCGAGCGCGCCGAGACGCGCAGACGTCCGTCGTGGAGCCACGCGCCGCGGGTCTTTTCGGCCCAGAAGGTCTCGTCGGTGATCGGCTGGTAGATCACCGCAGCGGTGACATCGTCCCACCCGCCGCCGCCTGGCTTGGGTTCCTGGACGGCGATCGAGATCGCGAAATGCGGGATGCCGTGGAGGAAGTTGCTGGTCCCGTCGAGCGGATCGACGATCCAGCGCGGCTTGTCGGGATCGCCCGGAATCGTGCCGCCTTCCTCGAGCACGAAGCCCCAGTCGGGCCGCGCGCTGAGCAATTCGTCATAGAGCGTCCGCTCGGCGATCTGGTCGGCCTTGGAGACGAAATCGGCGGGGCCCTTGCGGCTCACCTGGAGATGCTGGACTTCGCCGAAGTCGCGGCGCAGGCGGTTGCCCGCCTTGCGCGCGGCGCGCTCCATGACGCGGATCAATCCGGATAGGGCTGGCATGGTCTTCCTGTTCTTTCATCGTCGGGCATTCCCGCCCGCTGGCGGCGCCCTGGGGTGCGCGTCGCGCTCAGCCGGCCTTGCCGACATAGCTGCGTGCATAGACATCGACCACGATCCGCGTGCCGCTCTCGATATGCGGCGGGACCATTACCCGCACCCCGTTCTCGAGCACGGCGGGCTTGAAGCTGGACGAGGCGGTCTGACCCTTCACCACCGCATCGGCTTCGACAATGGTGGCCTCGATCTGGTCGGGCAGCTGGACGGAGATCGGGCGGTCTTCCCACAGCTCCAGCGTCACCACCATGCCGTCCTCGAGGAAGGGGCGCTCGTCGCCCAGCAGATCGGTGTCGAGATTGATCTGCTCGTAATTTTCCTGGTCCATGAACACCAGCGCCTCGCCATCCTGGAACAGGAACTGGTAGTCCTTGGTCTCGAGCCGGACCTTCTCGATCGTGTCGGCACTGCGGAAGCGAACATTGGTCTTGCGGCCATCCTGCAGGTTCTTCATCTCGACCTGCATATAGGCGCCGCCCTTGCCCGGCTGGGTGTGCTGGATCTTGGCGACCTTCCAGATGCCCTTCTCATATTCGAGAATATTGCCGGGACGGATGTCCACACCGCTGATCTTCATGGGGGTTCTGCCTTCGATTGGGGAACGGTGCGCGAGGGCGCGCAACCGCATTGTGCCGCGGCGCTTAGCCGAGCGCCAAGGCCGGAGCAAGGTGGCTGGCGTTAGGGCCGCCGCCGCGCTACTGTCGATGCACACCCCATGATACCGAAAACTGCCTTCCTCGCCGCCTGCGCCTTTGCCCTGTTTGGGGCTCTCTTCGGATCGGACGTGGCGCATGCCGGTGCGCGGGACCGGATCGGCACGCTGCCGCAGGGCCGCTACGAATGCGGGCTGCCGGGCGATGCGACGGGTCAGGCCTGGGTGGTCGATCCGGCCTACAATTTTTCCATCGCAAGCGCCTCGCGCTACGACACCGCCAAGGGCATGGGGACCTATCTGCTGGTCGGGCACGACGTGATCTTCACCCGCGGCCCGATGAAGGACATGCGGATGCGCCGCCAGGCCTCGGGCCTGCTGCAGCAGGTGAATGCCGATGGCGAGCTGGGCCGGCTGCGCTGTAACCGGGTCGGCAGCTAGCTTGGCCGGAGACTATTCGGCGGTCAGCAGCGGATAGGGATTGATCGCATTGGCGGGTTCCCACCACTCGGCATCCGCCGTGGTCTGCAGGATCGCGAAATGAAGATGCGGAGTGTCGCTCTCGGCATTGCCGCTGCTCCCCACCGTGCCGAGCCGCTGCCCGCGACGGATCCGCTGGCCTTCCTTCAGACCCTCGGCGTATTTGTCGAGATGGGCGTAATAATGGATCGTGGTGCCATCGCTGGTGCGCACATAGATCGTGTTGCCCCCGGCGCGCGAACGGTACAGCTTCTCCACCATGCCCGCGCCCGCGGCGCGCACCGTGGTGCCGACCGGCGCCATGATGTCGAGCGCCTCGTGCAGTCGCGCGCCATCGCCGCGCGACTGGGTGAAGGTGTCGCTCAGGTCCGAAGCGCGGACATTGAGCACCGGGATCATCAGATTGTCGCTATTGCCCGAACCGGCTTCGCGGTCCGCCTCGCCATCGAGCGGTGCGGCGGGTGCTGTATCGGTCTGCGTTCTGTCTGCGGCAGGCGACGGGCTCGGTGCCGCCTCTGCAGGGCGCGTGGTGTTGCGCTGGCCCTCGCTGGTAGCGTTCTCGATCAGGCTGCCGCCCGCGACGATCCAGACCGCGCTGGTCAGGGTCGCGGTGACGACGATGGTGAGGATGCGATCGATCAGGCCCATACAGTCCCTTAGACCGGTTTGGCCGGTGAATTCCAGCGCGATCCCACAACAAGCAGGCGTGGCCTACTTTACGGGCTTGGCCTGGGCCGCTTCTATCTGCGCCGCGAAAGCCTTGACCGCCGCGGCCTCGTCGCCCTTCCAGACCGCGCCCGAAACCGCGAGGAAATCGGCCCCCGCCTCGACCAGCGGGCGGCAATTGTCCGGCGTAATTCCGCCGATCGCCACGCAGGGAATCTCGAACAACCCGCTCCACCATTCGAGGATCTCGGTGGTGGCGCGGTGTTCGCTGGATTTGGTGGTGCTGTCGAAGAAGGCGCCGAAGGCGACATAATCCGCGCCCGCATCGCCCGCTTCCATCGCCAGATGGCGCGAGGCATGACAGGTCACGCCGATCTGGGCTTCGAGGCCCAGCTCCTCGCGCGCCTCGCGCGGATCGCCATCGCCCTGCCCCAGATGCACCCCGTCGGCCCTTATACGCTTGGCCAGCGGCACGCTGTCGTTGACGATAAAGGCGACGTCATGCGCGGCGCAGATCGCCTGCAGCGGTTCGGCGAGCCGCGCCGCCTCGTGCTGTTCGATCTCCTTGATCCGCAGCTGGAAGGCGGTGACGAGCCCGCCGCCCGCCTGCAGCGCGCGTTCGAGCCGTTCGGGAAAGGCACCGCCGACGTCGAGCGGCGAGATCAGGTAAAGCTGGCATCCGGTTTCGGTCATGACGCGGCTGTTAGCGCCGGGCGGCGGCTTCGTCACGCACTGAACCCTGCATGCCCATTCAGCCACAGGACAGCGGGGCGCGCGCAGGCGAGCGCAATGACAAACACCACAATCGCCCGCTTCGCCCTGCTGCTCGCGCTCCCCGCGCTCGGCGGCTGCGCGATTATCCCCGACACCCCGCGCGTCGGGCAGGACGCGGCGAGCCAGGGGACGCCGATCGCGATCGGGCAGTCGGCCTGGCTGGGCGATGCGATCGTCACCCCGCTGGCGGTGGTCGAGGACAGCCGCTGCGCCGCTGGTACGCAATGCGTCTGGGAAGGCCGGGTGGTCGTTTCGACACGGATCACCTCAACGCATTGGCAACAGACCGTCCCGCTGACGCTGGGCGAACCCTATCGGGTGATGAGCCGCGATTTCGTGCTCGTGACCGCGACCCCGACGAAAAACGCCGGGCAGGAGATCCCGCCCGGCGCCTATCGTTTTGCCTTCACCGCCGGGCAATAGCCCGCCGCACCTACCTGCTCAGGCTGCTTCGCCCGTGCTGGCGCAGGCGATTTCGTCGATTGCATTACCAAGCGCCTGGTCGAATTGCTGGTCGTCCATGCTGGCCTGCAGCACTTCGAGCAGCGCGCGGCTGAAGCTGGCGATCATGCCGTCGTTCTTCGCCAGCTCGCGGCAGGCCTGCTCGCGGCTGTAGCCTCCGGACAGCGCGACCACGCGCAGCACCTTGGGGTGGTCGATCAGCGGCTTGTAGAGGTTGGGCTCGCTGGGGATGGTCAGCTTCCACATCACCTGCTGGCCCTCGGGCACGCGCTCAAGCTGCTCGAGCGCGGCAGCCAGTACCAGCGCCTCGGCCTGCGGGCGGGTCTCGCTCTTGAGGCTGACCTCGGGTTCGAGGATCGGCATCAGGCCATTGCCGAGGATCTGCAGCCCGAAATCCATCTGCTGGGCGATGATCGCGGCGACGCCGTCGCGGTTCGCCTCGTGGATGACCGAGCGCATCTTGGTTCCGAACACGCCGAGCTCCTTGGCACGCGCGCAAAGCGCGTCGAGCCCGGGCATCGGCTTCATCAGCTGGACGCCATCGGCCTCGTCTTCCATCCCCTTGTCGACCTTGAGGAAGGGCACCACGCCGCGGCGGGCCAGCAGTGCGGGAATCGGCGACCCGTCCTTGCCGCAGCCTTCCATCGTTTTCTCGAACAGGATCGCGCCGAGCACCTTGCCGCTGGAAAAGGACGGCGAATCCACGATCCGACAGCGCATTTCGTGGATTTTCGCGAACATTTCCTCTTCGCCGTTCCACTCGTTGTCCTCGACGCCATAGGCATTGAGTGCCTTGGGGGTCGAACCGCCCGACTGGTCGAGCGCGGCGATAAAGCCCTGGCCGGTCGCGATCCGGGCCTTCATTTCCTCGAAATTCATAAGACAATCCCTGCTGTTGGCGCAATTTTTTGCGGGCCATACCCAGCCCCCGGGGTCGCCGCAACTGGCCACGTGGGCAACTTCGGCGTCAGTCGCTCGTATTACCATGGCAAGCCATGGAGAAAGCGATGCTCGACGAGACCCAGGAACGACTTTGCGACACCAACACCACCGATTTCTCGGATTTGAAAGCGCTGACGATCAATTGCACGCTCAAGCGCTCGCCCGAGGGTTCGCACACCGCCAAGCTGCTCGGCGTGGTCGAGGCGATCCTCGTGCGCAACGAGGTGCAACTGGAGCAGCTCCGGCTGGTCGATCACGAGATCGCCCCGGGGGTCTATCCCGACATGACCGAGCAGGGCGCGACGCGCGACGACTGGCCACAGATCTGGGAAAAGGTTCGCGCCGCGGATATCCTGGTGATCGGCACGCCCATCTGGCTGGGCGAGAAAAGCTCCGTCTGCCAGCGGCTTATCGAGCGTCTCTATGCCCATTCCGGGCAGACGAACGACAAGGGCCAATATGTCTTCTACGGCAAGGTCGGCGGCTGCATCGTCACCGGCAACGAGGACGGCATCAAGCATGTCGGCATGGGGGTTCTCTATTCGCTGCAGCATATCGGCTACACCATCCCGCCACAGGCCGATGCCGGCTGGATCGGCGAGGCGGGACCGGGCCCCAGCTATGGCGATGCGGCCGAGGATGGCGAGAGCCGGGTGGGCTTCGACAATGATTTCACCCGCCGCAACACGACCTTCGCGACATGGAACCTGATGCACATGGCGCGGATGCTCAAGGACGCCGGCGGCATTCCCTGCCATGGCAATTCGGTCGATCTGTGGAGCGAGGGCCGCCGCTTCGACGCACCCAACCCCGAACACCGCTAACCCCGAGCAACGCCCGGCCGAAAGTATTCAGCCGATAAGCGCGGCCACGCCGGGCAGGTCGCGGCCTTCCATCCATTCGAGGAAGGCGCCGCCGGCGGTTGAAACATAGCTGAAATCATCCGCGACGCCCGCATGGTTGAGTGCCGCCACGGTATCGCCCCCGCCCGCGACCGAAACCAGCGAACCGTCCTGCGTCAACGCTGCGGCGGTCTTGGCCAGCGCGACGGTTGCGGCATCGAAGGGTTCGGTTTCGAAAGCGCCCAGCGGTCCGTTCCAGACCAGCGTGCGGCAGGTCTTGAGGACATCGGCGAGCGCCTCGACCGCCAGCGGACCGATATCGAGGATCATCTCGTCCTCGGCGACCTCATGGACGTTGCAGGTGCGCAGGCTTGCCGGATTGGCGGCGAATTCCTTCGCCACAACGACGTCATAGGGCAGGTGGACGGTGCAACCGGCATGGTCGGCCTCGTCCATAATGCGATTGGCGGTGGCGGTGAGATCGTGCTCGGCGAGGCTCTTGCCCACCGCCACGCCGCGCGCCGCGAGGAAGGTGTTGGCCATGCCGCCGCCGATGATGAGATGCTGCACCTTGCCGACCAGATGGCTCAGCACGTCGAGCTTGCTAGAAACCTTGGCGCCGCCGACCACCGCCGCGACCGGGGTCTGCGGATTGCCCAGCGCGGCGTCCAATGCCTTCAGCTCGCGCTCCATCGAGCGACCGGCGTAGGCGGGCAGATGATGCGCCAGCCCCTCGGTCGAGGCATGCGCGCGGTGCGAGGCCGAGAAGGCGTCGTTGACGTAGATGTCGCCATGCGCCGCGATGCCGCGCGCGAATTCGGGATCATTGGCTTCCTCGCCCGGCCAGAAGCGGACGTTCTCGAGCAGGCCGATGTCGCCTGCGCGCAGGATGCCGATCGACTGTTCGACCACCGGCCCCATGACCTCGGGGATGAACATGATTTCGCGCCCGAGCACTGCCTGGACATCGCCCTGCACGAAACTCACGCTCATGGTCGAATTGCGCGCGCCCTTGGGGCGCCCGTAATGCGCCAGCAGCAGCACCTTGGCGCCCTTGTCGGCCAGTTCGAGAATGGTGTCCTTCGAGGCTTCGACGCGAGTGACATCGGTGGCCGAACCGTCCTGCATCGGCAGGTTGAGATCGACGCGCACCAGCGCGACCTTGCCGGTCAGGTCGCCCAGATCGTCGAGTGTTTTGAAGGACGGCATTGGTGTTCCTTGAGCTGGCGAGACGAGGGGACCGGCATCTCGGCCCCCTCGCCCGGCGGATCAGATAAGCTTCGCCATCACCCCGGCGGTGTCGATCATGCGGTTGGAGAAGCCCCATTCATTGTCGTACCAGCTGACCACGCGCGCCAGCTTGCCGTCGGTGACCGAGGTTTCCAGGCTGTCGATGGTCGAGCTGGCCGGATAGTGGTTGAAATCGCTCGAGACCAGCGGCTGGTCGGTGTAATCGAGCACACCCTTCATCGGGCCTTCGGCGGCGGCCTTCAATGCGGCGTTGAGTTCCTCGACGCTGGTGTCGCGGGTCGGGGTGAAGACCAGATCGACGAGGCTGACATTGGGGGTCGGCACCCGCACCGAGCTGCCGTCGAGCTTGCCGTTGAGCTCGGGCAACACCAGCCCGACCGCGCGCGCCGCGCCGGTGGTGGTGGGGATCATGTTCTGCGCCCCGCCTCGCGCCCGGCGCATGTCCGAATGCATCTGGTCGAGCATCCGCTGGTCGTTGGTGTAGGAATGGATCGTGGTCATGAAACCGCGCTCGATCCCGACGGTCTCGTGCAGCACCTTGGCCATCGGCGCGAGGCAATTGGTGGTGCAGCTGGCGTTGGAGACGATCACGTCCTCGCTGGTGAGCACCTCGTGGTTCACGCCGTAGACGACCGTGGCCGAGACGTTCTTGGCCGGAGCCGAGATCAGCACCCGCTTGGCGCCCGCCTTGAGATGCGGCTCGGCGGCCTCGTGCGACTGGAAAAAGCCGGTGCATTCGAGGACGATGTCGATCCCTTGCGCGGCATGCGGCAGATTGCCCGGCTCGCGCTCGGAGGTGACCTGGATGGTCTTGCCGTTGACGATGATCGCCTTGTCGCCGGTCTCGACCGTCCCGGGGAAGCGGCCATGGGTGCTGTCGTACTGGAACAGCAGCGCATTGGCCTTGGTGTCGGCGAGATCGTTGATCGAGACCAGTTCGAGATCGTGATCGTCGCGCTCGAGAATGGCGCGCGCGACGAGCCGGCCGATGCGTCCGAAACCGTTGATGGCAACCTTGGTGGTCATGCAAATAACTCCTGATTAGGCTTTGAGTTTGCTCATGATTTGCGGAACGATGGCATCCGCCGTGAAACCGAATTTTTCGAACAGGTCTTCCGCCGGGGCGGAGGCGCCGAAACGGTCGAGGCCGATGTTGAGTCCGCCCTCGCCGGTATAGCGTTCCCAACCGAAGGTGGTCCCCGCCTCGATCGAGACGCGCAAGGACCCCGCCGGAATGGTCTCGGCACGATAGACTGCGGGCTGCTCGTCGAACAGCTGGGTGCAGACCATCGACACAACCGCGGCAGCGATGCCTTCCTGCTCAAGCCGCTCGGCGCATTCCACTGCCAGTTGGAGCTCCGAGCCAGTGGCAATCAGCGTGACCTGCGGTTTGTCCTCAGGGCTCTTCAGACGGTATCCGCCCCTGGCGCTGAGCAGGGTCGGCTCGGCGTCGATCCGCAGCTGCGGCAGGTTCTGGCGGCTGAGCGCGAGGACGGTGGGCCGGTCGCGCTGTTCGAGCGCGATTTGCCAGCATTCTGCGGTCTCGACCACATCCGCCGGGCGCATCACCAGCAGGTTGGGGATCATCCGCAGCGACTGGACATGCTCCACCGGCTGGTGAGTCGGTCCGTCCTCGCCCAACCCGATGCTGTCGTGGGTCATGACATAGACCACCCGCGCCTGCTGCAGCGCGGAGAGCCGGATCGCGGCGCGGCAATAGTCGGTGAACACCACGAAGGTGCCGCCATAGGGGATCACCCCGCCGTGCAGCGCCATGCCGTTCATCGCCGCGGCCATGCCGAATTCGCGGATGCCGTAATAGATGTAGCGACCGCTGCGGTCCTCGGCGGTGAAGGCGGTCATCCCGCCGGTCTTGGTGTTGTTCGAGCCGGTCAGGTCGGCGCTGCCGCCGATCGTCTCGGGCAAGGCTTCGTTGATGGCGCCCAGAGCCATCTCGCTCGCCTTGCGGGTGGCGACCTTCTGCGGCTCGGCAATAAGCCCGTCGATGTGGGACTGAAGGTCGAAGCCCTCGGGCAGATCGCCCGCCATGCGGCGACCGAATTCGGAATGTTGGTCGGCAGCGGCAAGCCGCGAGAGCCATTCGGTATGCGCCTCTGCCCCGCGGGTCGCGGTCTCGCGCCAGTCGCTCCGCACCTGTTCGGGCAATTCGAACGGCTTGGATTCCCAGTCCAGTTCCTTGCGCGCGGCGGCGATTTCCTCGTCGCCGAGCGGCGCGCCATGGGTGGCGCTGGTGCCCTGCTTGCCCGGCGCGCCCTTGCCGATCACCGTCCGGCAGGCGACCAGCGAGGGGCGTTCGTCGGCCATCGCCTCGTCGATCGCGCGGCGGATATCGGCGAAGTCGTGCCCGTCGCATGCGACCACGTGCCAGTTGGTCGCCTCGTAGCGCGCCGCAATATCCTCGCTGGTCGAGAGATCGGTCGCGCCGTCGATGGTGATCCTATTGTCGTCCCACAGCACGATCATCCGGCCCAGTTTGAGATGGCCCGCCAGCCCGATGGCCTCGTGGTTCAAACCTTCCATCAGGCAGCCGTCGCCCGCCACCACCCAGGTGCGGTGATCGACCAGATCGTCGCCGAATTGGGCGTTGAGATGGCGTTCGGCGATCGCCATGCCCACCGCCATGCCCAACCCCTGACCCAGCGGGCCGGTGGTGCATTCGACACCCTCGAGCAGGAAATTCTCCGGATGGCCGGCGCAGGGGCTGCCGAGCTTACGGAAATTGCGGATGTCCTCCATCGTGGGCGCGGCATAGCCCGAGAGGTGTAGCAGGCTGTAGATCAGCATCGAACCGTGACCTGCGCTCAGCACGAAACGGTCGCGATCGGCCCAGTCGGGCGCGTCGGGATCGTGCTTGAGATATTCGCTCCACAGCACGGTGGCGACGTCGGCCATGCCCATCGGCATTCCGGGGTGCCCGGAATTGGCCGCCTGCACCGCATCCATCGAAAGGGCCCGGATGGCATTGGCCATCTGGACCAGGCGCGATGTCTCGAGGCTCATGCTGAAATTCTCCGGAAAGGGGCGATTCGACGCGCGCGAAGCCATCGCGAAGGCTTGCCGCAAGGTCAAGCCGGGCGGGCGGGTGGTGCCGTCTGGCCGCCCCCTCGGAGCACTTATCAACAGGGCGCACCAACCCTTTGCCCATACAGCCGAATTCGGGTATCTTTCGCGGATTATGCCGGATGATCGCATCGCTTCTGCCTACGACAGGATCGAGGCTGCCCTTGGGAGGATCGAGCGCAGCGCCCGCACGCCCGCGCCGCCTTCAGCACAATCCCCCGAAGCGGATACCGATCTGGCCGAACGCCACGCGGCACTGCGCGATACGGTGACCGCCAGCCTCGGCGAGCTTGATCAGCTGATCGAAAGGCTCGAGCGATGAGCGAGGTCGTTCTGACGGTGGGCGGGCGCAATTACACCCTGCGTTGCGAGGACGGGCAGGAAGCGCATATCCGCCAGCTCGCCGCCACGGTGGATGCCAAGCTGGGCGATGGCGCCAGTCAATTGCCCGCGATGGAAGCCAAGAACCTGCTGTTTGCAGCGCTGTTTCTCGCCGACGAGCTCGAAGATGCGCGGAAGGTTGGTGGGGCCGACAACGGCGCGCAAATCGCCGAGGGTCTCGAAGCGCTGGCGCTTCGGCTCGAAAAGACGGCAGAAGCCCTTGAGCAAGCGCGTCCGAACGCCTAAATAGGCAATTGGCGGGACTGCCCGGCACGAGCCACATGAACATCCCTGAGGCTATAAGTAAATACCTAGGGAGCTGTCCCTGTCCGGATCACGGGTTCGTCCTGCGGGTCCGGTGCACACGGCGCCCACCTGACGTCCACGCGTCAGAGGATTTCATGGCAAACGACCCATGGTGGTTCCGTCACCGATTTGCATAACCCCGGTCCGGCCGGGCGACGACAGGGGCGCCCCGTGGCAGGCAAGAGTGAACTCAGGACCCGTTTGCGCGCTCTGCGCCGCGAGCATGTGCAGGCCATCCCGGCCGCGATGCTCGGGTTGATCTTCCACCGCCCGCCCGCCCCGCTGCTCGGGCTCGTCCCTGCCGATGCGACGATTGGGCTCTATTCGGCGGGCACCTTCGAAGCTCCCGCCACCGCCTATGCGAAATTCTTTTTCGAGGCGGGGCACACGATCGCTCTGCCGCGCTTCGCGACACGCAATTCTCCGATGGAATTCGCTCGGCACGACGATCCTTTCGAGGAGACGGATTGCGAGATCGGGCCCTTCGGCCTGTTCCAGCCCCTCCCCATCGCCGAAGTGCTCATTCCCGACCTGCTGTTCGTGCCGCTGATCGGCTTTACCGACAAGGGCGCGCGGATCGGTCAGGGCGGCGGTCACTACGACCGCTGGCTGGCGGAGCATCCCGGCACCAAAGCGATCGGGCTGGCCTGGGATGTGCAGAAGCTCGACGAACTCCCGCAGGAGGCGCACGACATGCCGTTGACCGCAGTGGTCACCCCCACCCGCTTCTACGGTCCGTTCTGATGCGCGAGGAACCGACGCTCAGGATCCCCTTCGGCGTGCTGGCGCTGCTTGTCGCGCTGCTCGCTTACGGGATCGCGGTGGCGACTTTCGTGCCGCCGGTGATCGGCAGCTGGCACACAATCGCGCAGACGCTGGTCTATCTTGTCCTCGGGGTCGTCTGGCTGCTGCCGCTGCGGCGGTTCCTGATCTGGATGGAAACCGGCAGCTGGGGCTGAGAGGCGTCAAAGGGAACCGAGGCCAGCGCGCCGTGGTTCCCCAATCATGCCGGAACTGCCCGAAAACGAAGCCCAGCGCCTGACGCTCGAACGCACCTGCCTCAACCGCACGATCGTGGCGGCCGAGCTGGGCGACAACATCACCCATATCGACCTGCCCGGAGACAACGAGCTTGGGCGGCTGAAAGGTCGCCAGTTCACCGAGACCCGCCGCCACGGGAAGAACATCTTCCTCGGCAGCAAGACCGGTCCTTGGATCACCGTTCATCTCGGTATGAGCGGCTGGCTGATCCCCTTCGATGCGCCCGACCCCGAGCCCGACCACACCAAGTTCCGGATCGTCTTCGATGGCGACCGACGGCTGGCCTTCCGCTGCCCGCGCAAGCTCGGTCATGTGAAGATCATCGAGGACCCCGAGGACTACATTGCGACGCAAGAGCTGGGGCCCGATGCGCTGGCGATCGACCGGAGCGCTTTCCTGGGTTTCATCGGCGGATCGAAGGCGGCGATCAAATCAGCACTGATGGATCAGAAGCGGATCGCCGGGATCGGCAATCTGTGGTCGGACGAACTCCTGTTCCAGACAGGTCTCGATCCCGAATGCAAGGGCAGCGATCTCGACGGTGAAAAGCTCGACACACTGTTCGACACCATGCGCCTGACATTGTCGAAAGGTGTCGATGTCGAAGCCGACTATTCGCGCCTGCCCGACGAATGGTTGATTCCCAACCGCAAGGACATGCGTGCCTGCCCGCGCGTCGGTTGCGGCGGCGAACTGACCCACCGCAAAGTGGGTGGCCGGACGGCCTATTATTGTCCGGTCCATCAATCGTGAAAAGGTAGGTTCCCAAGTGGCGCGAGTGACGGGACTTGAACCCGCGACCTCCGGCGTGACAGGCCGGCGCTCTAACCAACTGAGCTACACCCGCGCATCTAAGAAGCGACTGGGAGCGACCAGCGCCGCTTGGGAGCCGGGCCACTAAGGCAGGCCCCCAATCCTGTCAATGCCCGTCCGGAGGAAAAAACGGGGCTTTGCAAAAGCTTTGCAAGCGCCTGCTCCGGACCGGCCTGCGAAGCGACATGGTGAACGCCGATTAACCCTATCTTGAGGTCGTCGGCGCATAGCTGACAGCGAACACTACGGGGGGCAAATCCATGCGTTCGATCCTGCTTGTTGCGAGCATATTGTTTCTGGGCACCGCCGCTGCGGCAACCGGTTCGGCGCTGTCGATCCAGCGCTCGGTCTTCGTCGAAACCGTGCAGGGCGAAGGCGTCGCGCTCGAGCCTGCCGGCATGCTCTCGCGCGGCGACCGGGTGGTGCTGGTGATGCAATGGCAGGACCATAAGAGGGCGCAGCCGTTCACACTGGCGAGCCGGATTCCCGAGACTTTGTCCTACCAGCGCAGTGGCGACGACGCGGTCGAGGTTTCGGTCGATGGCGGACGCCGCTGGGGCCGCCTGAGCGACTTGCGCCGCGGCCAGCGCGCCGCGCAGCCCGAGGAGGTCACCAATCTGCGCTGGCACGTGGGCGCCCGCGACACCAGCGGGATGCGCAGCTTCAGCGCGATCGTGCGCTGAAGCCACTCACACCCTGATCAGTCCACCAGGATGAGCGAGGGTGCCTCGAGCAGCCGCTTGAGCGCCTGGACGAAGCTCGCCGCGTCGTAGCCGTCGACCACGCGGTGGTCGCAGCTGATCGAGATGTTCATCAGCTTGCGCTTCTCGATCCGCTCGCCGCCCTGCCCGTCGCTGACATACATCGGCCGTTCGATGATGCGGTTGGGGCCGATGATCGCGACCTCGGGGCGGTTGATGACCGGTGTGGTCGCCACCCCGCCTAGCGGACCGAGCGAGGTAACGGTGAGAGTTCCGCCCTGCAATTCCTCGCTGGTCGCCTTGCCATCGCGCGCCGCCTCGGCGAGCCGGACGATCTCTTTCGCGAGCTGCCACAGATTGCGCGACTGCGCGTCGCGGATGACCGGTACCATCAGCCCGGCATCCGTCTGCGCCGCCATGCCGAGATGGACTGCCCCATGACGCGTGACGACCCCGCCCTCATCGTCGTAGCGGGCGTTGATCATCGGGAAGTCGGGAATGGTCTTGCAGATCGCAGCGATCAGCATTGGCAGCATCGTCAACTTGGGCCGGTCTCCGCGGTTGGAATTGAGCTGTCCGCGCAGCACTTCCAGATCGGTGACATCGACTTCCTCGACATAGGAGAAATGCGGGATGTTGCGCTTGGAAGCGGCCATGTTCTCGGCGATGCGGCGGCGCATGCCGATGACCTTGCGCTGCTCGTCCTCGCGCGCGCGACCGGCGGGCGAATAGCCGCCGCTGTAGGACAGGAAGCTGTCGAGATCGCCGTGACGGACACGGCCATCCTCGGCGGGCTTCACATCGGCCAGATCGACGCCGAGTTCCTTGGCGCGCTTGCGCACCGCCGGTGAGGCGAGAACCTTTGCATTCGAGGTCGGCTCGGACGCCGGAGTGGGTGCCGGAGTCGGCGCCGGCAGATCGGCCGGCTTGGGGTCGGCCGCATGTGCGTCGTCGGCATCGGAAGCGTCGGGGTTCTCGGTCTCGATCCGCTGCTCGACACCCTCGTCCTTCGGACCGGGCGCATCGCTGGAGGTCTCCGCGGGTGCCGGGCTCACGGACCCGCTCTCGTCGGCGACATCCTCGGGCACTTCGCCCTCGACCTCGATCACGACCAGCATGGCGCCAATCGAGACCATCTCGCCCTCCTCCCCGGCGATCTCGGTGATCGTGCCGGTGACGGGGCTTTCCAGCGGCACGGTGGCCTTGTCGGTCATCATGTCGACGAATTCCTCGTCTTCCTCGACACGGTCGCCGACCGCCTTGTGCCAGGCGACGATCTCCGCCTCGGCGATGCCTTCGCCGATATCGGGCATTGTGAAGGTGAATGTCGCCATGGTCGCTTACTCGCTCAAGATCTTGTCGATGGCCTCGCCAATGCGGACCGGGCCGGGGAAATAGGCCCATTCGAGACTGTGGGGATAGGGCGTGTCGAAGCCGGTCACACGGATAACCGGGGCCTCGAGATGGTAGAAGCAACGCTCGGTCACCAGCGCCGAAAGCTCGGCGCCGAAACCGGCGGTGCGGGTCGCCTCGTGGACGATCATGCAGCGCCCGGTCTTCTCGACCGAGGCCTCGATCGCCTCGATATCGAGCGGCACCAGCGAGCGCAGATCGAGGATTTCCGCATCGACGCCCTTCTGGCGGCACACTTCCTCGGCCACATGCACCATGGTGCCATAGGCGAGCACGGTCAGTGCCTCGCCCTCGGTAACCTTGCGCGCCTTGCCCAGAGGGATGGTGTAATGCCCCTCGGGGACGATGCTCGCGTCGTGCTTCTTCCACGGCTGCGCGGGCTTGTCGTAGTAGCCGCTGAAGGGGCCGTTGTAGATCCGCTTGGGTTCGAAGAAGATCACCGGATCATTGTCCTCGATCGCGGCGATCAGCAGGCCCTTGGCGTCGTAGGGCGTAGAGGGGACGACGGTCTTGAGGCCAGAGACATGCGCGAAGATCGCCTCGGGGCTCTGGCTGTGCGTCTGCCCGCCGAAAATGCCGCCACCAAAGGGCGTACGCACGGTTATCGGGGCAATATACTCCGCCGCCGAACGATAGCGCAGCCGCGCCGCTTCGGAGATCAGCTGGTCGAGCCCGGGATAGATGTAATCCGCGAACTGGATCTCGGGCACGGGGCGCAGCCCGTAAGCCCCCATCCCCACCGCCGCGGCGATGATCCCGCATTCGGAAATCGGCGTGTCGAACACGCGGGTCTTGCCGTATTTCTCCTGCAGGCCCGCGGTGCAGCGGAACACGCCGCCGAAATAGCCGACATCCTCGCCCATGATCACGATATCGGGATCGCGCGACATGGTGACGTCGAGCGCCTCGTTGATCGCCTCGATCATGTTGAGGCGGCGCTCGGTGGAGGTTTCCACCTCGCTCTCGGGTGCGGTTTGGGTTTCGGTCGCGCTCATTTGGGCAGACCCTCCGGAAACTTGATTTCGCGTTCCTTGACCGCCTGTTCGGCCTGTTCCCTGAGATGCCAGGGTAGCTCCTCGAACACGTCCTCGAACATGGTGCGGAAGGGATGATGCAGGCCGTGCCCCAGGATGCCGTTGGCCTCGGCTTCCTTGGTGGTGGCGCGGACCATCTCGGCAGCCTCGCGATCCATCGCTTCCTGGCGTTCCTCGTCCCACTCGCCCAGCGCGATGAGGTGTCGCTTCAATCGCATCACCGGATCGCCCAGCGGCCATTCCTCGCGTTCCTGCGCGCTGCGATAGCCCGAGGGATCGTCCGAGGTCGAATGGCCCTCGGCGCGATAGGTGAAGAACTCGATCAGCGTCGGCCCGGCGTTTGAGCGCGCGCGATTGGCGGCCCAGCGCTCGGCGGCGTAGCAGGCCAGCGCGTCGTTGCCGTCGACCCGCAGCGCCGCGATGCCGTGCCCCAGCCCGCGCGCCGCGAAAGTAGTGCGTTCGCCACCGGCAAAGCCCGAGAAGCTCGAGATCGCCCACTGGTTGTTGACGACGTTGAGGATCACGGGCGCATTGTAGACCGCGGCGAAGGTGCAGGCGGCGTGGAAGTCGCCCTCGGCGGTGCTGCCCTCGCCCACCCAGGTCGCGGCGATCCGCGAATCACCCTTGATCGCGCTCGCCATCGCCCAGCCCACCGCCTGCGGGGTCTGGGTCGCGAGATTGCCGCTGATGGTGAAGAAGCTGTGCTCGCGGCTGGAATACATAATCGGCAGCTGCCGGCCCTTGAGCTTGTCGCCGCGGTTCGAATAGATCTGGTTGATCATCTCGATCATCGGATAACCGCGCGACAACAGGATGCCCTGCTGGCGATAGCTGGGGAAGACCATGTCGTCGCTCGCCAGCGCCATCGCGGCGGAGATGCTGGTCGCCTCCTCGCCGGTGCACTTCATGTAGAAGCTGGTCTTGCCCTGCCGCTGACCGCGAAACATCCGCTCGTCGAAGGCGCGGGTGACAGCCATGTTCTTGAGCATGGCCCGCAGCGTGTCGGCGTCGAGCTTGGGGTCCCAAGGCCCATGTGCGCGATCGTCGTCGCCGAGCACGCGGATCAGGCCATAGGCGAGATCGCGCATGTCGGCCGGGTCGCAGGCCTCGTCAGGGCGCGGCTCGCGGCCCGCCTCGCCGGCATCGACATGGCTGAAATCGACGGCATCGCCGGGACGGTAGTGGGGTTCAGGGACATGCAGCGAAAGCGAGGGCTTGTTCGAACCCTGGCCGGCTGCGCTGTCGGGCCTATCGGCCATGTGGCGCTCTCCCTTTGCGACGAACGCGGTTGCAAGCAATCTTGCGTGATTACGTCATAATATTTCAGCAATGCGGTTGGGTCAAGGCGACCTACTCAAACCGCTACGGGCGCCTTCAACGGCCCGTGCGGCGTGTAGTTCTGAACCGCGAAATCCTCAATGCGATAATCGAAGATCGTCGGCGGGTGCCGCAGCAGCTCGAGCCGCGGGCGGGCCTGCGGTTCCCGACCCAGCTGTTCGGCGATCAGGTCGGCGTGGTTGAGATAAAGATGCGTATCCCCGCCCATCCACACCAGCTCCCCCGGCTCAAGCCCGCATTGCTGCGCGAGCATCCGCTGGAGCAGCGCCGCCGACCACAGGTTGAACGGCAGGCCCAACGCCACGTCGCAGCTGCGCTGATAAAGCACGCTGTTCAAGCGCCCGTGGGCCACGTGGTACTGATAGGTCTTGTGGCAAGGCGGCAGCGCCATCCGGTCGAGCTCGGCGACGTTCCAGCCCTCGAGGATATGCCGCCGGCTGCCTGGATTGTCGCGGAGCGATTCGACCAGCAGCGCAACCTGGTTGATCCCCGGCCCTTTTTCATAGAGCCCGTCGGGGCGATAGCGATAGGTCGGCCAATCGACCCATTGCTTGCCATAGACTGGCCCCAGATCGCCCCAGCGCACGGCGAATTGCTCGTCATCGGCGATCCGCTGGACAAAGTCGTCGAGCGGGATCTGCTCGCCGCTTTCCTTGACATAGCGCGCATGCGGCCAGTCGTTCCAGATCTTGACCCCCTGCAGCACCAGCGGCCGGATATTGGTCTCGCCGGTCAGGAACCACAGCAATTCGCGTGTCGCGGTCTTCCAGTAGACGCGCTTGGTCGTCACCAAGGGCATCGCGCCATCGGCCAGATCGTAGCGCAGCATGGCACCCATCACCGAGCGCGTGCCGACCCCGGTGCGGTCGAGCCGTTCGCTGCCCTGCTCCCAGATGCGGCGCATGAGATCGAGATATTGCTGTTCGGGGTGCACGGCGGCGGGGTTCCTGCAGGCGAATGGCTGTGGGCGCCTCCCTAGCGCGGATAAGCGGCAAATGCCCGCTTGCACCGCCAACCGTCCACACCTATAGGGCGCGCCTTGCCTCGACCCGCGAAGACGATTTTTTCGCGGGGCCGATCCGGTCGGGGAGTAGCTCAGCCTGGTAGAGCACTGTCTTCGGGAGGCAGGGGCCGGAGGTTCGAATCCTCTCTCCCCGACCAATTTTCGTCGTTTCCGACAACAAGCCGCAGAATTCCGCCGTTTTCCTCACCCTGAGGAAATCGGTCGGGAATCTTTTGCGCGCATTGTGCCACAAATTGTGCCACAAATTGTGCCCGCACTGTGCCCCGCCCGGCTCCTCGCAGCCAGGAATTGCATGGCATGGCAATCTATCGTCGCGGCACCGTCTTCTGGTGGAAATCGCGCCTGCGTTTGGGTTCTGTTCCACCACGTCATATAACTCTCAGACTGTCGCTGCGCACGGCGAGCCCGCATCAGGCTCGCTCGCGCGCAGCCGAACTCGATCTGGCGAAGGATGCGATGATGGAACAGAAGCCGGTGCTGCGGCGCAATTTGAAGGCGGAGGACATGCCCGTCCTTTACAAGCGCGCATTCGAGCGCGAACTCGACCGGGTGATCGTGGCGCAGTTCCAGGAGCCCGGTCGTGTCCACGACCACCTCGCTTTCAACCGCCACTATGCGCGTTATTTCTCCCTGTTGGCGACCGAACCCAGGCTGGCTGACGGCAGTCTCGAAAGTTATCAGGATCTTCGGGATCAAGGGCTCAGCGAAGCTGACGCCGATGCGCTGACTGCGATCGCCACGCGTCATCGAAATCGGCTGCCGATATCGGTTGGCCAACTTTCGGAAGATCTGCGGCAGCTCGGAATAGAACCGACCCAGACCAATATGGCTGTGTCCGGCCGGATTGTCGCGACCGCTTATCGGGATGCGAACATCGAAGCTTGCTCTGAACTCGGGCAGCCGCTGGGCAGAGAAGATATATGGCCGCTGCCACAGAACCTCGCAAACCTCAGTGATGCTAAGCCCCCGAAAGCATACCCTGAAAATAGGCCTGCAAGTCCCGCAGACCGGCAAATATTCTCGCCCGTTACCCCTGTGGTAGCCAAGGAACAGGAACCTAGCGCTCCACTGCTATCCGAATTTGCCCGCAAAGCCGTCGATGAAAGGATCGCGGATGGGGCGTGGCATACCGACCGGAGGCGGGATGTGAACGGAGCTGTTGCTATCTTCATTGCAGCCAATGGGGACGTTCCTGTAAATACAATCGTCCAACAGCAACTCATCGCGATGAAAAACCTCTTTCCTCGACTTCCCGTCGTTTACGGGCGTGAGCGCAAGAACGACAAGGGCGAGAAAGTCCGGGAAACGATCGACGAAGCAGTTGCGCGGGGAGATGCTTTACGCCGCGAATGGGACGAAGATCCCACCGCTGCCGATGCGAAGGGGTTACCTTACGTCGGTCTCTCACTACCGACCCAGCGCAAGCACATGACTTGGATGAGTGCATTGATCACACATCTCGGTGGCCACCAGCCCGAGCTTTTGCCCTCGGGGCTGAACTTTACAGCAGTTCGCAAGACACTCGTAAATCCCCGAAAACAAGGGGGGCGTCATTCGGTTAAGAATAATCAGAAGCAGAACACCGGCCGCCTTCCTTGGGACCGCAACGAGCTTCGCCTGATGTTCGAAACGCCCGTCTGGTTTGGATGCGCTGGTCTATGGCACCGCTTCAAGGCTGGCGACGAGGTCATTCATGACGGCAGTTACTGGGTGCTGCTGATTTTGGTCTGCACTCTCGCCCGTTCTGACGAAATTTCCGGCCTCGCGGTGACTGATGTGTTCCTCGACTGCGAGGTTCCTTACATTCATATCCGGGAAACCAACCTACGCCGGATCAAGACGGTATCTTCTGCACGGGAGGTTCCGATTGCCAACCTATTGCTCGATCTTGGATTTCCAGAATACGTCGAAGCGATGCGGGCCTCTGGCCACCATGCTCTTTTTCCGGAATACGAGCATGAAACAATGAATTTCGACAAATGCTTCTACAATGCTTTGTTCAAGCCCTTGCGCAAATTGGTTTTCCCGAATGGCACGTCCCGCAAAAGGGGCCGTAAGGATGTTGACGTTCAATCCATCCGAACGCTCGGTTTCAACGTCATTCGCGATGAAGAAAAACGAACAGGGTTAAAGTGTTTCGACAAAGAGCATCGCCAAGCACTAGGTGGTCATGAACCTAGCGACACTGAATCACAAAACTACCTGGACGATTACCAGCCGAAAGACCTCTTACCGCAGGTGAATCTGCTTGCTCAACTGATCCCAGCCATTCCGCAGAAACCTCTCAACGTCAGGCCGCCGGAACATCAGAAGTTCGGCAAGCCGAGAGGGAGACCGAAGAATGTCGATTAGAACGTCTACTTCGCGCCCTAATTTCGGCCTTTCGAGAGGCAGTGATCATTCCCCGAAAGCTGCCGTTAGCTCAGCTTGACGCGATGGCAGCTACTGGCAGAACGAGAACGTGGCGGACAAATGAGGCACCTAATTGATGCGGAATGTCACCGTCCACGAAATCCTCGGCAAAGCGCCGCCTAGACTTACCAAGACCGACATCGAGATCGCTCGGCGCACGTTCTACGGAGATGATGATTGAGTCAGCACGCCCTTCATCCCCATCAAATGCTGTTTCGTCGCTGGCGCCATTCGGCCGATGATCAATCTCGCATCCCGCCCAAGCGGGAGCTTCCGTCAAGATCGGTGGTCGGGTGACGACAATGTGAAGAGATGGCTCCGGTTGGAAGGCCCCGAAGGCTCAGAGCGCCTGGATTACGAGAAAGTGCTTTGCGATGTGACCATCGACCGCCGCCGCTATGCGGTGCAGTTCGGAGGAATGGCGCATAACCTTTTTCAGCGTCGGCTTGTCGCCCTTGCCGTGGGCGATGCCGTTTCTCGCATTCCTGATCGTCTCAAGCGTGCCGCGATCCGCTGAGGAGAGCGGGAACAACAGCACATTCTCGAGCAAATCAGGGATCTCATGGGCCTTGAAACCGCGCTTTCCAATCTTGAGTATTAGCTGTGCGGCCCCAAAATACGCTAGCAGGTCCGTGGGAAATCGGTAGCCCGCCTTATCCAGCGTCCGCGCATGCTTCTCGTATTTCTCGCGCTTTTTCGGATCGGGCCTATCCTGAAGCTTCTTTCGACTCTCATCAATTGTCACGGACACTGCGCCAAAGTATTTGCTCGCTCTATCCTGAGCGCTCGCACGCAGCTTCGTGGGGCCACCGTGGAAGTCCACAATCTCGATCAGCGCATCCTTCACATATGCTTCAAAGTAGCTGAACAGTGTGATTAACGCACTCCGAGCGAGTTCCTCATGATAGTCGACGACATAACTCAAGAGTTCGGCTGTCGTATTACTTCCTGCCTTGAAGTGGTCCGGCGGAGTTATCGGCACGGCGCGTGTCGCTGAGATTTCGGCCTTCAGCGCAGGGACGGCATGGCAAGTCAGGACAACAAAGTTGAGGTGGGCCTGTCCTAGGTCGCGGTAGATCTTGAACGCGTCAGTGTGACTAATCATTCGCTGACCATAACTTAGAGACCGTGATCAATCGAGCGGAGACTTTCGTCCGATGCGCCTGTCCGGCCGAGACCGCCCTAGTTTCGACGCCGGGTTGCGACAGCACGGAAGTTGACATTGGCATGGAGAGGGTTTGAACTCTGGCGATGGGGATTATCACCAATATCAAATCGCTGCAGAGGATGGGCATATTCGCTGACCGAGGGTCGCGCTCACCTTCGCTCCAGTTTCGGCGCTTCAACTTGATCTACGGATTCAATGGATCGGGAAAGAGCACATTGTCTCGGGTGTTCGCGAGCCTCGAAGCAGGTGAGCCCCATCCCAAACTTCCTGACAGTGGGTCCTTCGAACTAGCGATGGACGACGGGTCGGTGTTCGGCTGCCCCACAAATCCTGCCGGGCTTGAGCGGCGGCTGGTAGTGTTTAACGCGGACTTTATCGAGCGAAACCTGCAGTGGACCGCCGGACGTGCGAACCCCGTTTTCTACATCGGAGCAGACCAAGCCGACGCTGCAGCCGAACTGACGCGGATTGAGGGCGAAATCGTTAAGGCGGAGGCTAAGAAGGAGACGGCTGCCGCGGCCGAGCGGGCCGCTGAAAAGACCTTCGCCAGCTTCAAAAGGGAACGCGCGAAGTCGGTCGCGTCCCGGCTTCATCTCGGCAGCCGCAAGTATGAGGCACCCGCGCTTGCCAAGGACTACGAAACTTGGAAGAACGACGAGGGGTCACCGCTCACTGACGACGAGCTGAAGATCGCCGAGGACACGCTCCGGCTGGACGAACCCATGCCCCGCCTCGACCCAGTGGCATTCGACGGGGCGAAAATCGGGACCGCATACCGCTTTGTCGCCGACGTTTGTGGTCAATCGCTCGCGCAAGTGGCGCTCGACGAGGTGCAGCGCCATCCAGAAATGTTGCTCTGGCTCAAACAAGGGCACGAATACCACGAGAGGAACGGCATTGCCGAGTGCCTGCACTGCGGCAACCCGATCACTCCGGAGCGACGGGCTCTGCTGACAGCTGCACTGGACGACAGCGTCGATCAATTCGTCGCCCGGCTCAACACGACGGCGGACCGCCTCGGGAACCTCGTAGAGATGACTGCACAGGTCACCTCACAGCTTCCAGCCGACGACGACCTCGCGAGCGAATTTCGAGCCGACTTCAAGGAAGCGCGCAACGCCGCCCGGTTTGGGGTGACGCAACTCGTAAAGCAGCTCGGCACGCTGGACGCAGTGCTCACTGCTAAGCGCGCTCGCCCGGCGACGCCCGCCGACATGCAGGGCGTCGCCGCGGAGAAGGACGTGCTCGCCACTACAGAAGGCCTGATCGCGAATGTCGCCACCATCAATCAGGTCATCGCCGCCCACAATCAAGCGGCCGCCGACTTCGCGATGCGCAAGGACACGGCAGAAACTTCGATGCGGCGGCACTTCATTGTCGACTGCCGCGCCGACTACGCGAAGACCGCCAAGGACCTGGAAGACGCGACCAATGATCTGAAAACGGAGTCTGACTCTCTCGCTTCTTTGATGGAGGCGGCGAGCGAGTTGCGCCAGCGAATTCGAACTCATGGCCCGGCCGCAAGCGTTATCAACAAGCTGATAGCCGCATATCTCGGCCATGCAGAGCTGACAATCGATCCCGTCGACGAAGGCTACGAGCTGCAGCGGCACGGGACGCCCATCTCCGGCTCCCCCAGCGAAGGAGAGAAGACCGCCATCGCAATCTCCTACTTTCTGTCGTCGATCGAGGCTGACAATCGAACGCTTAAGGACGTCATTGTAGTCGTCGACGATCCCGTTTCGAGCCTCGACACAAAGGCCCTGAACTTTGCCTGCTCGCTCGTGCGAACACGCCTTGAAAAAGCGGCCCAAGTGTTCATCCTGACCCATAACCTTCAGTGCATGAACGAGTTCAGGAAGGCGTGGAAAGGCAAGGTGCGGCCCGCCAAGGATAAAGCGCAAACCGCGAACTTCTTGTTTATCGACGTCACAATCCCAGAAGGCCAAGACCGGCGCTCGTCAACGATTGTAGAGATGTCAAAGCTGCTTCGTGAGTATGATTCCGAATACCACTTTCTGTTCAGCCACGTGCTCCGGTTCGCGAACCAGCCCGATGTTTACGACGATCACGGCTACATGATGCCGAACGTGATCCGACGAGTGCTGGACGTATTCCTTGCCTTTAAAGCACCAGGGGGTGGTGGCTTGCCGAGCCAGCTCGACAAGTTATGTAGCGACTATCCAGATCTCGACCGCGAACGCCTTGCCGCGCTCGAACGGCTTACCCAAGTAGAATCTCATTCCGACAACATCGACGACCTGTTGTCTTTCTCCACGATGACGCTGGAGGAGACCAGAGGCGCGGCTGCGCTGCTATTCGAAATGATCGAGCACGTCGACCCGAAGCACCTTGCGCGACTCAGAACTCTCTGCCGCTGAGTGCTCGTCGTTGGTTTATCGGACGCTTTGACCGGCGGATCGTCAGATTTCATTGAGATCGGACCTTCAACGAAAATTGAGTGAATCACTTGCTTCTGTCGGAAGCCGACGCCGCACGAGCATCTGCGGCTCAGATCTGCCCGGCAGCTACGCGCCCCAATGCCAGTCATTCGAGAACGATGGCCGCGCGCAGAACCGGATAATCGGATTCCGACTTGGCCTAGGACGCGTCCGCCGTCCGTATCAGTAGTGCCGAGAGTCAGCTTTTTATGGGACGTTCACCGTGGCCCGACCGTCTCAGAACGGGTTCCCCGTCAACCGTTCTCTATTCGAGCCACTAGAGCCAACCCAACAACTTTGACACCAAGCCGATCACGACGCCAATCATTGCGATCAGACTCCAGATCCAGTGCTCCTTTACAAACTCGACTGCCGCCACTGGGTGATAGCCGTGTCGCTCGAACCAGCTGGACTCGGTCTTTAGCGAACCGTCCAACGTGCGCTCCAGAAGATTGGCGATCACGTCGACCTTCCTTAGGGTGGACTGGTGAAGCTTAACGAACTCGGCGTCCTCAAACGCCTTTGCTTCCTCGGCACCGGTCAGCGCGTCCTTGGCGGTGATCGAATTGAGGCGCATAATGCTGTGCATTCGACCCGATTCGCCATGCGGGGCATATCCAACTCCGAACAACGCAATCAGGCCACGCGCTAGATCAAATTTGCGGCGATCCTCGACGATGGTCGGCGTCCCGCCGAGCACCTTGTAGCGGTGCTCAATTGCTTGGAAGCCGAAGTTGATGTCGCGCATGTTCCAGTGGACGAACTTCTGGACCGGGACGCTTGCGATATAAGCAAAGAATTCCTCGAGCATTTCTTTTTCGAGGCGGTCATAATGATCCGTGATCTCGTTGATCGGCACACAATTCTGCTCGGCGGACTTGTGAATGGATACGGAAGTCGTCTGACCGCTGGCGAAATTTCGCACCGCGACCGAGGTAATACGCGGTGTGCGGCCGTCCTTGATGTCGTAGAAGGATTCGCACGAGTAATGGATTATCAGGGCGAGCTCACGGCGCTCGTCGATCGCGTCGAGTTCCTTACGAGCATCCTTCCGGCGCCGCAGTTTCGTCAGCTGTTTGCCCATTCCCTGAAAATCTCCACTTAATCCTCCGGCCCATGGCTACCGCAGCTGAAGCACTGACCCGCGCCGAACTCAGCGTCGTCGTCAGCAGCAAATTTGCCCTCACATTCCTCTGCGTCGCACACCTTAACGACGGCTGCGAAGTCGGCGTCACAGATTAGGCAGTGCATCGCCTTCTTTTTGCTATCGTAAAACGCGGTCGGCGCTTCCGCGAGCCCCGGGCCGTTGCGGCGCACCGCCCAATCATCCTGACACTGATGGCAACCGAACTTCACGGCCGCCTTCTTTACGGTGAAAAGCTTCTTGAAGCCCTCGGCCGGGATCAGCGCGCGGTCATAGTCGAGGAGGTGCATGATTTCCTGGCGCGGCGACCAGTTTTTGTCGTCGAAGAAGCTTTCGCGGCCATGGGTGGATTCGACCCGGTCGCGCATCCAGGGGCGATTGGGCCACAGCTCCATATATTGGCCGACCATAGCAGCAGCCATTTTGATGGGGTCGAGCACCGCGCTGGTATCGCCTAGATGGGTGTATTGGTTGCGCTGCACGCGAAGCTCGCCATAGTGCTGCAAGTAGGTGTCCCTTACCGGGCTGTCGGTCAGTGTATTTACGGCCCGCGGAAGATCGACCGCATCGAGCGTGCGCAGCGACGCGAACTCTGTGTCTTTGCCGACCGCGCTGAACGGCATCTCATTATTCAAAAGTAGCAGATAGGGGCTGACCGCCGCGATACGCGCCTTCAGTGCCAACTCGTTAGATTGTTGGACGATCGATAGTGTCGCGTGCAGGTCCTCCTGCGCTCCCTCCAGATAGTCTGATCGCTCTTCGGCAAAGAGGTCATCTTCCGGCTCTACCCAATTGCTGACCGGCCCCTCATAGGACTGATCGAAATCGTGGAGCATGCCGACGATGCCGTGCCAGGCACGGAAATACAGTTTTATGGCCGTGGTGTTGAGGGCGTCCGACGAGGGTAAGTTGATGATCATGGCAGAATACCTGCTAGCCTGAGGGGGCCTATATGGCTAATCATTCGCAGCCCATCCCTTGCCGCCGGTGATCGATTGAGCGAACACTTTCCTTTCACGCACCTTTCTGCCGACCCCGCCCGGGTTGCCAATCGTTTGCTTTGCCCGGCGTGACGTCAGGTTAAGTCGGGACCTGACGGTTATCGGAGGTGGATAGGACGACTTGGTTGGGTCAGCAGCAGCCCCACGAATAAGCGTCACCTTTCCCCCCATCCTGGCTCCGAACCAGACAGGCCGATCCCGGCCCAGAAACAGACTAGCGCCCCTTTCCTTCTGACACGCGACAATCATCTTTACCTTGGCTCTCATCCAGCAGCGCGCTCAGAGGCCTTCCGCGCGGCTCGTATGATTTTTCTTACTTGCTCAGTGTGTCGTGCGTCCGATGCTTCATCGCCCATCCGAGAGTTCCCACTCTCCCAGAAGTCCTCGGACATAATGCCAAGCGCAAAGTCGGGGGCGCCGATGAGTCCATAGCTCTTTCGATCGGGCCCCCGGCCCTAACCTCGCAAAAGCCACGACAGCCCTTGTAATTCTCTTGACGATAATCAATGCCGCTAAATACGGGTCGCGACGCACTTTCCTCGAATCCAAAAGAGCCAATAATGGAACAATCCGAAATCGATGCGACCGAGATGCTCATCACGCTGACGTCTGAAATCGTGGCGGCGCACGTCAGCAACAACAACGTCGACGTTACCGAAGTCCCCGACCTGATTACCAATGTCTACGGCGCCCTCTCCGGCCTCGGCAGTGAAGAGGAAGAAGACGATACGCCGCCCGAACCTGCCGTGTCGATCCGCTCGTCGGTCAAGAAGGACCACATCGTCTGCCTAGAATGCGGCAAGAAGATGAAGATGCTCAAGCGTCACCTGTCGACCGATCACGACCTGACCCCGAAAGAATACAAGGCGCGCTTCAACCTGTCGGCCGATTACCCACTGGTTGCGCCCGATTATGCCGAGAAGCGCCGCGATCTCGCAAAGAAGATCGGCCTCGGTCGCAAGCCCGGTCAGAAGCGCGGGCGCAAGAAAAAGGCCTGATCGGCCCGATCGCCCACTTCGATTTGAAGAGTAGCCCTGCCGCGCTAACGCGCCGCAGGGCTTTTCTTAGCGATACGACAGGTCACTCGATTGCCTCCCCACGCTCGCAACAGCTTGAACGAATTCTTAAACCTTCGCCTATTAGCTTTGCCGGATGCAATACGGTCTTGCGCTCGCTCTGCTGCTAATGTCCGCGCCAGCTTCAGCGCAGTCGGTATCTGGCGAGGCGTCGGTGATCGACGGCGACACGCTCGTTATCGGGGCGGCGACAATCCGCCTCTTCGGTATAGACGCTCCGGAACTCGATCAGAGTTGCTCCCTGGACGGCAGAGGTTGGGCCTGCGGCGAGGAAGCAGCCGCTCAGCTCCGAACTATTACGGCCGGTCAGATCGTCCATTGCGCTGGGAACGAGAGAGATCAGCACGGCCGGCTAGTGGCTGTCTGCTCAGCCGCCGGCTATGACCTCGGTGCGACGATGGTCGAATACGGGTGGGCGGTCGCGTTCCGTAGATACAGTGGCGACTACATCGCCCACGAACATCGCGCCAAGGCGACCAAGGCCGGGATCTGGCGCTCTGATTTTATTTTGCCACAGGCCCATCGGTCCCAAGGTGATCGGGCAACCGAAGCTCGTTCTCCGTCCGAGGTCACCGGCTGCGTGATCAAGGGGAACCGGAGCCGCCGCGGTGACTGGATTTATCACGTGCCAGGCCAGCAATATTACGAACAAACCAGGCCGGAAGAGATCTTCTGTAGCGAGGCCGAAGCGCGAGCGGCGGGTTATCGCCGCTCGAAGCGGTGAGGCAATCCGGCAGCGGCACCTCGCTCAGCCGGATAATCTCAACGCTCCAACCTACATTGAGATTGGGGTGAAGGGACGGCCGCAATCAGCTCGCTCGCTGAACGGCGGGAATGGCGATGCCGGACCAGCAAAGCGGAATGGCGGCTGTCGGCCCACAAGCAGACACCGCCAATCCGTATCGCTTTTGTTCTTGCATTGAAAATTTATTCCGCCTATTGAGGATTTGTCCCTGCCGGCACCGCCGGTAAGCCGCGACGCAAGTCTGGGCCATTGTGATGGTCATTGCTGATGCGCCGGGATGGCAAGAAGCTGGTATGCCGAAGCGTGACGTTTCAGACACAGACGTCTCGTAGCCGTCGATGAAAGTCGGAGGCTCGTCCCGGGGTAGCAAATGGCCCCTGACGACTGTCCAACAGGTCGTTTCCCAATAGCAATTTTATCTCGCTTTGCGAGATTGAGGAAACGAACCTATGCCCAAGAAATCAATAGAACTGCGCACAAATGTCAAATTGCCTGAGGTGGGAGCCGACGGCGATACCTTGGCGCCTATGGCTTATCCCATCGCCGAAACCAGCGTCACCGCGATGCAGGTTTACCACAATCCAGAACGCAAGCCAGGCAAAAACGGCGAACGCGGACCGTGGGATGAGGAGGCCGATAAAATCGGGTGGATCGATGAAGAAACCGGCATCCGCTGCATCATTCTGCGCCAGAAAAACGGATCGCTTAGCGGCTATGCAGCGGTCGATCCGGACAATCCGCTTTTCGGCTATACGCATGATGCGCTGCCCGCCGATCTGGCCAGCTCAGTCCATGGCGGTGTGACCTACGGCAAGGACTGCGAAGAGAACAATCATTCGCAAGTCCGCGTGAACCCGCGCCAAGAGCGATATACTGTCTGTCATGTCACGATGACCAGGACGGTCTGGGATACCAAGACGGTGCAGGACACCGAGGACAAATTCACGGGAGAAGACGAGAAGCCGGCATGGTGGTTTGGCTTCAACACCGATCATGCCGGTGACTACGTGCCGCTTGGCACTTCGACGCAGCGTGAGCATGACCGGATCTACCGGGATCAGGCCTACGTTTATGCACAGTGCATTGCGCTTGCCCGCAGGCTGAAGGCGATCGGTGAAAAGGCGGACAAGCTGGATGACAGTGGTGAGTGGTCTACGCCGATGCTGCCGCGTCCGAACCAGTCGGGAGGTGCCTCATGAACGAGCCATTCCCATTTTTCCCAAAGGAGGAAACGACTTACGGCGACGGTTACCACCAGGATATGCCGTGGGGGTATTGGTTTGTCTCCGCTGGCGAAACTCCGGGCGCCCCTCCCATCAAGGACGAGTGCGGCAATGTCTACGCATCGGTCCGAGAGGCGTTCTGGGTAGGCCGCATGGGCATGTCAAACACGTTCGATCATACCCGTGATGAGGAACTGGAGTTCATGTTGTCCTATCTGGCCGTTCTCGCAGATCGCTTCGTGGGCCGCGAAGAACGGGCTTATAATTTCTTCAACGGTTCCGGTCATGGTCGCCGGTGTTACGAAAGCATGATGTTCGAGAAGGGACTTATCGATAAGAATGAGAAACCCACGCCCGAAGGCAAAGCCGTTCTGACGATGCTCATGGCCACGCGCAGTCACTACAATGCCGACAAGAACGTCGGACTGGACTGGATCACCGCAACAAACGGATTGGGCCACGGACAGGAACGGCTGGATGCAGCCGCGATGGCAGAAGAGCGCGAGCGTGCCGCTTCTAGAATGGCATATCGCTTTCAAAGATCCGCGCTTAACGGGGAGCCCATGGTCACCTTGGTCGGTGCGCTAATCACCGCAGAAATTCCGCTCCGCAGCACGCTTTGGTCGATGTCTTTTCCTCGCGACCTTTATGCCCGTGACCGGTTCTATCTGTGGCTGTGCAAGCGGATCGATCAATGGGACGCGTGGGGCAAGATCGCTATCGAGCACGGTGCCCGCGCATTGTCGGAGAACCTGATGCGGCTCGCATTCTGCGATCGTTTTGCGGATTTGGATTAGGGGCTGGCGTGAATAATGACTGCCCAGCGCTGCGATTGGCGAAGGCAAATCCAAAAAAATCCATTAGCCTGTTACACCACCCAGCTTGGATTATCGTCTAGCTGCCTCGTTAAGAATGAGATCGATTCAAGTAATGGCCTGCTGCGTAGCGCAACTTGTAAGCGCAGCGCAGCAGGTCATCGCTTATTTAGTTCGGAACGAAATGCTACCGGTGATATGTTTGTCAAAGATTGCAGGAGCCCGCGATCAATAAGGAACTGGCCGGGCCTGCTCGATCTTGTGCCATGCTTGATGAGCAGCGAGCAACAAATTCCGGTCAGGGTCTTGGCGGAGAAACAGGGTGACCCATGTTACCCAGACAGCCTGAGCGCGCTCGGCAGAGCAGGAGGCATGCGCTGCTTCACCTGCCATCGGATCTGCCAAGACAATATCGTTTGCTCGCGCAACCGATCTGATGGACGGCTCGCTCACCTGCATGATGTGGGCCCGCCGGTAATGACGCGTGCCGCGTATCGGCAGGACAAGCTGCTTCATCCTTTCATTCCCGGCTATGCCGGTAGCGAATACATAACGAAGCCGCGGCATCGACATAGCGGACAGACAATCGGTCTGCCGGCCAGTTAGAGCACGCATATCGGCTGTTGGTCCAGCCAGATCATCGAAGTGATACGAGTATTGGTAGCGTTCGAACATGACGTCGCGATCATTCGGCCGAGTGACGATGAAAGCGCCCAGGCTACGAATTTGCTGAGCATGGTCGTTGGGCCGCGACCGATAGGCGAGCGAGAACGCTACCACCCGGTCGGGGTGGAGGTAATTTTTCATGGTGGATGTCTTTCGAATACAAAGAGGGCGGCATCGCGGATGCCGCCCTCTTTGCTATTGGATGTGATGATGGATATGCTTAGTCGGCGCGGAATACCTTGCCCCGCAGGCCTGCTGCTCGAAGTTTATCGCGCGCCCACGGTTTAAGCGTCCGGTCGACGAATTCACCGCCCGGAACTGCCGCGCCAGCTGCGTCAGCTACGGCCTGCACAGTGCGTTCGCGATCACAGACAATCAGGCTATTTGATGACAGATGTCGGAGCGCAATAATGGCCGCGGTCACGACATCGGCCAGCACATGATCGCGAACCGCAATCCATTGGCCTCGCTCTGCCATGGCACCAATTTGCTTCGCGGGCGACGGCTTGGACGGAATGGAGCTGGCTGCAGCATATTCCTGCAAGTGCACTGGATCAGCCTGCACTGTTACAGCGCGGCACAGGTCAAGCCGCTCGCGGGCGTTGGGCCAGGTATCGCGAAGCTGCTGCGGCAAGACCAGACCATGCACACATGCCAGGTGCCGGATGACAGCGTAATCTCGCACTTCCCCGCCCCAGCTCACCAACCGGCCGTCCCCGGTGGCGCGAAGCGCAGCGAAGAACGCGGTCAGCATCTCAGCTTCGTCCGTCTCATCTGCAGCCAGAACAAAAGGGCCACCAATTACCGGAATATCGCTGCCCGGTAGAAACCGGAACGACAGCCAACTTATCGCGGCGATATGATGGAAGGGCCAATGGATTTTGCGCCGAGGTTGATCGTCGCCTTCCTTACCTTCACCTGTAATGTATGCCTTGTGAGTGTCGCGGTCGAAAATATACTCAGCGTCGAAAACGATGTAAGTAGCCGATGCGTTAACTTTCCTGTCAGCCGAGTGAGCGGAGAACAGGCTAGCCTGCCGCTCGAGCAGTTCGCGAAGGTCGCTATTGTCCTCGGCTTCAAGGCCTGCGGCAATAGCGATGCCGGTTTGGTCGATTGTCATACTTAGTTCCTTTGAAACGCAAAAGGCCCGCCGAACCGGCAGGCCTTTTGCTTGGTGATATTTGTGGAGTTTTAGTGGTTCAGCGGTGGCGCTCGCAGGCGCTGAATGGTCTCGTCTCGGGCGCGGGTATTCCGGTGCGATAGAACCACGCCTGCTCGTGCTGTAACGCAGCCGGCGGGAGCTCTTTTTGCCAGCAGTTTGCGCTCGGGTTCCACTGGTAACCCCTGGACTTGAGCGCGCCCTTCTTGTCGAACGGCGCGCGCTTGGCTTGAACCAGCACAGTGTCGGTTTCAGCCGCCTCGATGAGCCGCTGCATATGCGAGCGAACGATGCCCGACCCAATTTCAGGCGTGCGTTGTTGCAGAAGCCAGAACAGACTCCATACATCAGGCCCAGCCCGGTGGGCCGTGCTGAACCAGCCATGCTGCCCCAGCAAATGCTGCTGGGCACGCCCGTCAACGCCGGCCATGAGCCAGTCGATGTCCTTCATCGAACATCCCCATGGCTTATCGGCGAGCTCTGGATAGCGCTTTTCCAGCCAGCTGACCTCGAAGCGCGAATTGTGGGCGACAAGCATGTCGGCGCGGTCAATCAATGCTAATACGGCGGCGTCGTTAATCGCTTTTCCGAGGAGCATCGGAAAGGTCAGGTTTGTGATCAGGCTAATGCGCGGATCGAGTGGCGCGTCTGGCTCTTCGAGCCACGATAGCGGGCCGAGATGGCCGATCACCTCGTTCTGATCGTTTACCCAAACGAGCATCAGCGCGAGCTCGATGATGCTACCTTCAGCAGGATCTAGAGATGAGGTTTCGAGGTCGATAATACATAAACATTTGCCGCGTGGAGGAACGCCGTCCTCCGGCATGTCGGTATAAGGTGCTGGAACGCGGCGTAATACGCGATACGCTGCATTCTTTTCGAGGTCTTCCGCTAGTGCCTCGAAGGCGGGATCATAATGTTCGTAAATCATGGTTTGGTTTCTCCGTTTGAGAAACCGGCGAGGCGTGCGAGCGCTCTTGCTTCACACATTTTCCTCTCTTCGCCGGTTCCACCGGCAAAATCAATTCAATGTCTGATCTTCTGCTAGGATAGGCGCGTGGCGTCCTTTTCCAATTGTGGATTCAGGCGAAAACCTCTGCGCGCGCGGATCGACCGTCAGTCCTGATCAACATGCCGCGCCGCAATTGGTCAGTGCTCACCGATTCCCAATCCATCTCTTCCGCTAGCGGCTTGTAAAGCTGGCTTAACCTCGTTGGCATCCCAGTCCCGCTGAAACCGTGCGCGGGAGGGAGCATTCAGTTCCAAAACTCGTTCGAAAGCATCCTTATCTTTTCGTATTGCGGCGGCGCACGCGCGGCGCACGCCGCGGTCGTTTAGCTGGTCCGCGTCCATCCAGCGGTCGATCAGCGGATGAATACCCCGCTCAAGCAGTTTTACAGATGAAGTCTTGTTATCGGCACCCATAGCGGCGAGTATCCGAGGGCTTGGCTTGAAAGCCTTGTGGCCGGTCGGTTCAGATTCTCTTGCCATCTTGGCGTATTTTTTCGCCTCAGCGATGGCTTTGATGTCTTCGGTCACCTCCCGAGCCCCACCGACAGTCGGTCCGCTCTCTATCGGCTTTAGCACAAGCTTCCCATTCGAATTTCTCCGGTATGGAGATCCCAGAAGCGGGTCGGTTTCGGAATTGACCACCTCGGCGGGACCGGAAGATGTATTAGTCAGCTCATGATGCCGTGATCCATCCACCGCGGCAGAACCCCCTGATGAAGGCTCGGCAATCTGTGAGGATTTTGCCAATGGCACCTGAGGCTTGAATGGCATTGATTCGGCAACTGGCGATGATTTCGCCGACTGCTCGTTTGTCGTTGCAGCTAAGGAATGCCCGTTATCCGAACTGGACCCGGGAGTTGTTCCTTCCGAAGATTGCATCGCAGCGGGGTCCGCCTTGCTTTTGTTCGAGTGGACAAACACATCCTGCAGTCGGGCTGGCTCTACTCGATCTGGAGATTTGTTGGAGTTCGCAGGAGAGACTGGTTTTTCATCACTCTTACTAGAGCCGCCCATATAGGTGCGGTCATCTCGCTCGTCTCCGCCCTGCCGATCCTGCCCGGCCGGCTCACCTTTGGTGGGCTCTGCGGATGGCATTCCATCCCTAAAGGTGTTCGGGGCCTGGGCTGGTGGCACTTCAATATCGCGAGCTGACTTGGTAGCCGTCTTTGCCAAATCAGGATTGTTCGCACGACTGTTGCCAGCCTGAGTGTTCTGTTGCCGTGACTGATCCTGCTCATCTTTGGGGTGAAGCGTGGGCGACCTGATATCACCATCATCCCCCGTGCTAATCTGTCCGTTTGCGGTAGAGGATACAGCCTCAGCTGCGCGGGACGTTGCCAAGGGTGACTGGACGGCAGGAGCCTGAGACACGGGTGCCAACCTCAAGCTTTCATCGTGCTGCGCTGCTGCTGCTTTTTGCGCTATCCAGCGAGCTTCATTAGCTGCTGAGATCCTGCGCTTCTCTGCCAACTCTTCTTCATCTCGCCGGACTTCGTCCAAATGTTCCTGCCTCGTCCTATCTATCGCTGATTCCACGGCCGCGATGATTTGAGGGTCATCACCGAACTGGACAAAATCGGTTCGATATGAAGGCACATTGACCTTCAGCTCATAACGACGTGAGATCGGTTCTGCATCTGGTTTGGAAAGCTGCAAACCGTCGCGGGATGCCGTCAGATATTCCACGATGTTTGCGACCCGCTTATCCTGGCGAAGTTTTACTTCCTGCAATTCAAGTTGACGAGCGAGGAAATGAGCGTCGCCGGTAAGCAATTTTTCGGCCGGGGACTTGAAGGTTACCGGCACGACGTGCCCGCTCGATTTTTGCCGCAGTCTGCGTTTTCCGCCGAGTAGCTCGCGAGCAAAAAGGTCTCCTGGTGCAGGTGCTGGCGGTTTTTCTCGTATCCTGTAAACAATTCGCGAGGTTGGTCGCAAACTTGCCTCAGGATTTGTCGTTATTGGCGAGGCCCGCCCTCCAGCATCACGCACAGGCTCCGGTTCCGGTTCAGGCTGGGCGGATGCAACGAGTTCCGGCTCCTGTTTCAGAATTTGACGCAATTTCTGCACCGCCGAGAGCGCAGACCGTCTTGCATTCTCTGCATCCTCCGATTTCCTTTCAGGAAGCGAAACTGCTTGGCCGATTTGGGCAAACAATACCGATATGCATTCCTGCGCTTCGCCGATGGCTCGTTCGGCCTTCGCCTTACGAGCTTCCGCAGCAGCCAGCTTTTTGGATGTGGTGCTTCCGAGCGCTCTGATATCCTTTTCGGCGGACCGAACTATCCGCGTATTACGTTTGATGATGATGGAGGGCCGCGATCGCAGTCGCTCTAGATACTGCCGCGCGACATCGCTTTCGAAATTCGCTTGAATGGCGATTTCACGCTGCACTCGATATTTAACCATGGCAGCTTCAAAAGCAGCAATGCTGGCAGCTGTTCTTCCGTCCACCGAATTGAATTTGGCCGCAAGCTTGCACGAATGGTCGGTGACCAGCTGTTGCTCCGTCTTTTTTCTGCGCTCCAATTCACTGATCCGGTAATCCCAGTCGCAGCGCTCATTTTCGATGCCGGCTACAGTGGGTATGCCGCGCAACTCACGGTCCCACTGATCCTTGAAAAGCTTGGTTTCAGGTGTTTTCTCAATCGCAAGATCTTTGAACGATCCCGGATGGAGCTTGGGTTTCAACCCTGCGCTTACAAGCTCATCGTTGATGGATTTCGCAACGTGGTTCCTAAGATCGGCAAACCATTCGGCAGAAACAACTCGGCGCGATTTTTTCTGCCGAAACGGATAAGTCGTTTTATAGCTGCGTTTCCCCGACTTATAGCGATGGGCTACTTCGAAGTCCCACTTACCCTCATATTCTTCCGGCAATGGCTCGCCGGGTGGCCAAGCCTCACGCCGGAGTTCCATCTGGCGCTCAACCTTCGGCGCGACAAAATCAGCGTTTTTATGCAATACATTGCCCGCATGTAGTGCGTGCGGGGCAAAATGCTTTTCGCGATCTTGCGTCATCAGCGCCGCCGGCCGGGAATAATACAAAATGTGGAAATGAACGTTGGCCGGATCGTTCAACTCGTCCGGAGCATGCAGCACCGCAACATAGGGGAGGCCGTCCACTTCGAAGATGCGGCATATTTGCTGCAGCGCGGCAACGCGGCCCTCGAGGCTCAGTTCAATGGGAAGCTCACCTTCGATCCTCTGATAGACTTGCGGTGATGATCCTTGGTCAAAACACGCTGTGGCCGACCACCTCTTGTTGTTTTTCTTCCAGCCCAGGCGCTCTAGGCATTGGCGCACTTTGCGCACATCGTCCGGCTCCACGGTCACCCAGTCAGTTTTCTGATCACTAGCACACGAACCGAGATTAAGCGGGTCTGCGCTGGCTCGGTGTTCCGCCGCCAGGTCAGCAGAGATAGCTTCCCGGACCTCTGCGGGGAGTTCCGGGTCATTCACAAGGTTACGGAAGAATTCTGGATTTCCGCGAACATCGAGCTTGATCTTTTTCTTTCTTGTTTTGCCGCAAGCGGCTCGTTCCATTTTCTCCGCCTTGGCGTGAAAATCAGCACGGAGGGACGGATCCTCGCTTATGTTGGATAGGATTACGGGCTTGCCATCGACTGCCTCGGTGGCGCTCTCTCGTTCGATATAATTGCCCTGGCCTTCAGCGCCGATTGCCGTTTTATCAGGCATCAATGGCACCGCGTCTTCGCGGCTTAAATACTTGTCGTGATGGCCTGCTGAGCCAAGCTTTCCAGCATCGATGCAGGAGGTGCGGACCGGAGTGTTGCAGAGGTGAAATGTGATAAGCCCGGTAACCGAAACGGGGCGTCCATTTCGCGAAATCGGCACATCAAGAGATTTTCTTACGCGACCTTGTTCGTCTGCCTCCTCCTTTTGAATAGGGCGGGCCCTGCCCCCTACCCGGCCTGTAATATGTTCATCGCCAAATATACTTTTGTCGTGCGAAAGCTTGATCCGCATTACGTTCGATTCCGTGATCGCTATCGCTATTCTCTTTTCCGCGAAATCCACAAACTCACGCGTTTCGCGAGTCATTGAACTTTCAGTAGAAGGATGTTTGACGCGCACCATAATGCATCATTGTGGAGAGTGCGGAAAATAATTCAATGACAAATTCGCCGGAGTTCAATATTTCCAATTGGAAACAATCACCGTAACCGGTAAACTTCAAGAACGAATTTCAGATCTCGGGAGCGATCGCTATACCACGCAAGAAGGTGTGAGAACGAAGTGAGCATACCTTCTTGCTGAATTGCGCCTACAAGACTTCCACGCTGACTCGTTGTCACGATATCTCGATGTGTATTTGGTTATGGCCGGTTCGTCAAATGGTGAGATAGCTTTTACATTGCGTGTATGATGGTTTTCAGATAGCATCTGTTACGCAAACACCATTCGGGTGTGCGGCCATGATAGAAGTTGCCTATCATCAATCGAGCAATGAGAGAATCGTGCGGAAGATCAGCCGGACCAATCCCCGCACAAAAGAAACCGAGCGCCCTTGGCGAAACAGGGCGCATCAATTCGTTCTCGCGGCACCTAGAAGTGGCGCGGAAGTTCTGACGACAAATTATCTGGAAGCAGTCGCGCTCGTTCAGGCCGGACATTCGATCCGAATGTCCGATGGCCGCAACCAGCCAAACCTCGTCACCCCTGCTTCTCTGACCATTGCTGAGGCTCGAGAAACATCGGTAGATCAGCTCTGGCTCTATACGATGCCAAAGCTCAGATTCACCCATGAGAGGCTTGAAGAGGATATCCGCAAGGCGCTAGCCGGCCTCGCCGTAGAGACTTTCTGTGTCGCCGGTCAGAAAGCGGCCGATGCGTTTCTAGGAACACCGCTTAATGCGGAGGACATTCCCGGCACTATGACCCGGATCAAACTCGGTCGATCCAAATTTGCTCGTCTCGTGTTGGCGGCTTACGACAGCGCCTTTCGCGTCGGCGAGGATCGATCGCTCACCTCCATTGAACTGACTCAGCTGGCCGTCATGATTGGCGGCACGTTTTCTGGCGCCAAGCGGCACCAAGGCAACCCGGTTGATGAGCCCGACAGCGCGGTCCGCCAGACGATGCTGTGTGCTCATTGGCGCCCTCTTATCTACAGCGGCAGATTGTTCGATGACGATCTGGTAAATAGCGCTCCGATAACTCGTCTCGCTATATTGAGCTCGATGACCGAGCCTGGCGTGCGAAATGCCTTGGCAAAAAGGAAGATTGGACTCCCGTTTCGGTCACAAGACTATCAAATCACGATCGAATGGCTTCAGTCAACGCGGGGATTTGTGCCTTTGCGGGAGGACGAAAGGGCTCCCTCAATCGTGAAGTGAGTGGCATTGCACCGCGCCGGGCAAGCCGATGCAACGGCTTCTGCGACAGCTTCAACGGCCGGATGCGCGATGAACTGCTGAACGAGACGCTGTTCCTGAGCCTTGCTCATGCCCGCGTCGAGATCGGCCTGGGGTGGAGGACTACAACCGGGAGAGACCACACTCATCTCTTGGCTACGCAACACCGGCGGCGTTCGCCACCGAACTGGATAAGCAATGGCCTGCTTCGCTACGCCCACGGGCACCGCTACGCACCCCATTGCCTCAGCCGCGCGCATGCGCAAAAAAGCTGCCCGGCTCTAATTCCAGCTGGGGAAAGCTGCGGTCACATAGGACTTAGAAATATAATCGAATCACCATCACACATAGATCGTCTTCCGAAGACTTCTTGCGTTCGATTGAGTTGAACAAAAATCGTGGTCGTGCTGAGCATTTTGGAGAATCACGATTTGGCTGTGAGTGATTGAAGTGTGAGCGATTGGCTCACGTCTTTTTCATCAAGCAAGACATATTGCCACGGCTTGCCATCGGCCTCGTCAACAAAACTGTTGGCCACTGTAACCCATTTCTGCGCCGCGCGGGCTTTCTCTTGCACCTCGACATCGGACATCTTATCGCTGGCCTTGACCTCTATAATCAATTTACAATCGCGGCATTCGACAACAAAGTCCGGGTCGTATCGACGGTTCCGATCATACTCGATAGAGAACTGTCCGGCGGCCGGCCTCAGCCATTTCCATACGTCCGGAAAACGCTCGCCATCCATTGCGTGAGCCAAGCGACGCTCTGGGTCGCTGTCGAAGCGATTCACCGGATAGGGCGTTTTGTTTCCGCCAGTAAAAAGAAAGCTCTTCGTCGCTGATAGCGGCTCCGCTGGCTCGCCCAGCGGCCTGACCCGTTTGGCGTCGAACTGGGCCTGCTGCGGCTTCAGCATTCGGAATGCCCTCACCCGCTTCGCACGGTATTCGACCGGCGTTTCCCGGAAGTGCGACCGCATCTGCTGGAAGATGAATTCGGCCAATTTCCGACCGTGCTCCAGTGCCACCGCTTCGACCTCGTCCTCGTTGGCGAGGTAGCCCCTTAGTCTTTCGACCATCTGGCCGCATAGCTTGTAGAGCAGGTCGGATTGGCTGTCGTAATCGACCTCCGGGAAACCGATGAGATGCCGGATGATGTAGTTCTCAGGCCGCTCTTCCTTGGGGCCATCCACAGACCGAGCGAGTTCGCGTTGGGCGTCCGTTCGCAGGTTGCGGATGAGCAAAGTATCGCCGCTTGGCCGCTGGCGAATCTGTTCGAGATCGGTGAGATCGAAATCCTCGAACCAGAAGTTTACCTCGCGGCTGGGGAGGACCACAATCTCCGGAATTTCGATGGTATTTTCGGCGATCGCCCCTGTTATCTCGGCCACCAGTTTCTCGACGTCCTCCTCTGGCAAGACGCCATCCAGCTTGCCTTGGGCAGACACGGTAGCCTTCCGATAATCGTCTGCGATCAGCTTCTGCACCTCAGGCTTCCGCAGGTCACCCAAACTGCTCAACTGCCGTTCGTATTTGTCGCGGATAAGCGTCATCACCGTGTCCTGCGCGGCGACAACTTCGGGTTTCGGCGATTCGTATTCCTGCTGGCCCGAGAAGAAGTCATTGAGCTCCTTCGGGCCATCATACGGCTTCTGGACGTAGGGCGGCGGGATCTCGATGACCTCCCGCTTACCCGGTTCGATGTCGCCGCCCTCTCCGATCGTCAGCGACTTCATGGCGATGATCGAGCTGTCCTCCTTGGCCTCCTCGATCACGCGGTCGAAGCTGTCATGCGCGATCACGGTCAACGTATCGACCATTTCGTTGCCGGTGCGCCGACCATAGGGAAGGCGAAGCCCGCGGCCCAAAGTCTGCTCGGTCAGGATGTCGGAGTGGGAAGCCCGAAGCGGCACGATCGTGAAGAGGTTGGTGACGTCCCAGCCTTCCTTCAGCTTGTTCACGTGGATGACGATGTCCGTCTCGTCCTCGTGCTCCAGCTTGACGAGTCGCTCCATCGCCTCGTTGGATTCCTCGGCGCCTTGGTTCGAATGCACCTCCGCCACACGGCCCCGATAGGCACCGCCGAAGAAGCTATCGCTCTCGATATAGGTCTTCAGTTCGCCCGCATGCGTAGTGTCCTTGGCGACGACCAGCATGAAGGGATGGACCAGTGGCTGACCGGTTTCGCGTGCGTAGAGTTCGAGGTCGACGCGCACCTGTTCGTGGTAGGTCACGCCGTCTTCCAGCATGATCCGCTCTAGCTGATCGCGGTCGTATTGGTCCTTGCGGAAGCCTTCGCGCGTGGCGACCGCGGGCTCTTTGACGAAGCCATCCTCCATCGCCTCACCCAGGGTGTAGTGGAAGATAACGTTCCGGAAATCCTTGGGGCTGGCGCCAACCGTTTTCGGTGTGGCAGTCAGCTCGAGACCCAGCTTCGGCTTGAGTTCGTAGACCGCTTTCGCCGCCGCCTTGGCGCGATATCGGTGCGCCTCGTCCATCAGCATCACCAGGTCGTCGTGCCCGGCAAGGATGTCGAAATAGCTCTCGCCCAAGGTCTCGCGGAAGGACCGGATGCGGCCCTTCTCCTTGTTGATCTTGTCGACGTTGAAGATGTTGATCACCGCCTCGCCCAGTTTCAGGCCGGTGGCGTTTTCCCAGTTCTCGCCGGTAACGATCGTGGGCGGATTCTGCGCGAATTCGGCGATGCCCTTGAACACATATTTCGGGCTGGAGGGACGGCTGAAATCCTCCAGCAGCTTGGCGTAGATCGTGGTGTTCGGCGCCAGCACGAAGAAGTTGCGGCTGCGTCCGGTGAGGTAGAGATAGGCGACAAATGCCCCCATCAGCCGGGTCTTGCCGACACCCGTCGCCAGCGCGAAGCACAAAGAGGGAAATTCGCGTTCGAAGCTCTCCACGCTGGGATAGAGCGCCTGGATTTCCGCCAGTAGTTCCTGCGGGTCACCCTCCCCGCGCCAGTCGATCAGGTCGGCCACTTCGGCGAGGCGCTTGAGGCTTTCCTCCTGCGGTGCGCGCAGCGAAAGACGCTGGGTGACTTCGCGGCGGATGCGCTTCATCTGCTGGTCGGTGAGTGCGTTCATGCGTCCCCTCCTTCCTCGATCGCCTCTTCGTCATCGGCAGGAACCGGGTCGGAAACATTGAGTGAATAATCGTCCCGACCCCATTCGCAGCGGCTGAGAATGGCGTTGGGAATTTTGGTGCAGGAGAGGTTCTCGAAATCGTCGAAACTGCCGGAGAAGGCCGGGGCGCAAATCATCAGCGAGCGGCCTTCCCCCACCTCGTCGGACAGCAGCTTGAGCGCATCACGCGTCAGGCTTTGCGTGGTGACATAGAGGAAATCGGTTTCGCTTGACTGGCCGTGACGCCACCATTCGCCCTCGTCCTCGCTAGGCGCGTAGGTGAAGCCGAGATGCTTGCACATGGCGGCGGCGAGCATGACGGGATTATATTCCTTGGCAACGACCCAATTGCCCCACTTGTCCTTTTCCAACAGCGATGGGGCGAGCGTGTAATAGCGAAAGCTGCCCCCACCCTGCCATTCGAGGGCCTTGGAAATGCCGCCCTGATCGTCCCCGTCGATCACCTTCTTCAGACGCGGGACGATATGCGTATCGGCGTGATCGCCAATCTCTACCATGATCCAGCGACGTCCCATTTTTTGCGCCACTGCACCAGTGGTGCCCGAGCCGGCGAAAGAGTCGAGGACAAGGTCGCCGGGCTCTGTAGCAATTCGCAAGAGTCTAAGCAGCAATTCCTCAGGCTTCTTGCCCCTTCGGAAGTTTACACCACCTTCGTTAGCGAGATTTGCTTTGGGTATGTCACGGTGCGCCCAAAAATCGGATAGCTTTGATTGCCGGACGAGGTTTCCATCGACGACGGTCGCAATGTCACGCAACCAGACGCAAGCCTGACCTGAGTTGAAGTATGCCGTAATGTTCTCGCCGGCGCGCTTTCCACGTGACACGAGATAATCAGCAGAATATAATCCGTCGCCGCATTCATCGATTATGCGATTTTGAAATTCGTTCTCCTTTTGGATGCTGGTTCCACGAAAAACGTTATCGAGGTTATCTACATACTGCTGAACGATCTCAGCCTTCCTCTGACTGAAACTACGAAGGGATATTGTGTCGAGAACAAAATCTTCATGTTTGTAGATGACCACATCTTCACCGGTCGACGGAGCAACGAACCGACTAACCTCGGTTCGAGATCCCGGATCGACGAGGATCCGATTGTATCGTTTCATATCCTTTTGTTCGATGTCACCACCACCACGAAGATCCACAGCTTCGAAGACTGACCTGTCCTTAGCGTAGCAGAGAATGAATTCGTGGGTGTTGACTAAGAAACCACCCCCCTGACCTAATCCAGAGACACCTGATCTCTCGTAAGCAATTTGTCCGAGAAGATTTTTTCGGCCAAAAAGTTCATCCATATAGACTTTAACGTAGTGAATTTCCTCTTGATCTAGGTGGATGAATATCGCTCCATCCCGTTTTAGAAGATTATAAATGATCTCCAGGCGTTTTTTCATCAAACTTAGCCAGAGGCTATGCTCAACCCCATCGTCGTAGTGCTCGAAAGCTTGTCCGGTGTTGAATGGCGGATCAATGTAAACGCACTTCACCTTGCCCGCATACTCAGCCTCCAGCGTCTTTAACGCAAGCAGGTTGTCGCCCTTGATCAGGATATTGTCGAAGGTGCCCGGCCCCTGCGCCCCACCCGACCCTTCCGCGCGGTAGGACTTATCCGCATCCTCGATCAGGATGCGCGGCTCCAGCTTCGGCCGTTCTTCCTTGCCGGGCCAGGTCAGTTCGAGCTTGGTCTTCTTGGTCATGCGTTTCCTTCAAGCCGCTTTTCGGCCAGTTCGATTTTGCGGTCGAGCGCCGCAATCGTGTCTTCCAGTTCCGCGCGCTGCTCGCGGTTGCGCTTGAACTTCTTCGATCCTTCGAAGAATCTGCGCCCGCGCATTTCGAGCGATGAGAGCGAACGGCGAGCCCGGTCTCGCTCCATCTGCAGATTGCGCAGTGCGACCGGAGCAAGGATCGGTTGAAGCCGTTCCAGTGCCGCAGCCGTATTGCTCTTCGGCAATCCGAGACGCTGTGCTTTGCCGATCACCGCATTTCGAGACGTGTTACCCAGCGCGGCCGCAATGGTCGATGCCGACTGCCCCTCACGCCACATGGATTTCAACAGTTCAACACGCTTATAATTCCAGCCCGCGTTTTCGGGCGACAGCACGTTTGCTTTCTTCTCGAGAGGCGGTGAGCTGATCTTGCGCAGCGCAGGAGAATTTTTCGGAAGCTCGCGTTTGGGTGCGACCGCTGCGACGTTTTTGACCGCCTTTGCAGCCGCTGGCTTCGCTAACCCAGCTGCAATCTGCTCCTCCATGTTTTCGAACTTCGGCGGCGAGCTACCCGTTCGCCCACACGCCGGAATCCAGTAGGTCGCATATTGCTTCTGCCGCGCCGGAACGTCCGAATAGGTATGCGACTTGGCTGTCCATCGCACAACATGAAGCGGCGTCACTTCGACCAGCAGATCGTCACGCGTCCAGAGGGTTTCTTCGAACTCCGCCGCCTGCTCGCGGATAGTCGCGCGGGTCTCGGCCATTTCCGCCAGAAGCTCATCATTCTCCGTGTCGAGCTCATCGATGATCTGCCGCATTGCCAGCCGCATCTCCGGCGTAGCATCGGGATGCCGCCGACGCTGACGTAGCTCCGCAATCTGCATTTCATTACGCCCGATCATGGAGCGAACGCGCCCCTCCAGTTCGGCAACACGGGCTTCCTGATTTTCAAATGCCTCGCCCAGCGCGACATTCCTCTCACGATGCCAGCGTGCGATCAGTGCGCCCTCTTCCGCGCAGATCAGGTCTTCCAAGATATCCGGGGGCAGTTCGTCGCAGTAGGTCGGATTGATCCATGCGCAATGGGTGAGGTTCACCGCCTTGAACGAGGGAATGGGGGTTTCCTGTTCGTCACATGCGACGACCAGCTTGTCGGTAAGAATGTCGTGTTCGCTCTGGATTGTCGCCTCCGCCACCATCAGCCAGCCAGACTTCTTACGCAACCGAGCGACCCAGTGTTGCGGGCCATCGAAGGAATCAAAGTCCAGCTCCAAGCAAAGCGGTGCCTGGCCAAACTCCGCGAACATCGATCAGGCCGCCTCCACTCGATCGGCCCGTAAAGCCCCAGATTGCACCTTCCAGCGAAGCGTCATGATCTGCTCCACGCGCGGTTCACGCATCAGCATTGCCTCGATCTCGTCGATCCGCCCATCGATCTCGTCTCGGATCTTGCGCTTCTGTTCGTGCTGCCCGAGCACGAGATCGTCGCGCTGGTTTTGCAGCTTGCGCTTGTCACGCTTTAACTTGATCCCCTCGTCCATCGAAAGGTGGGGGTTGCGCGCTGTGCGATCGATCTCGCGAATTTCGTCCTCCAGGGCGCTGATCTTCGCTTGAATTTCGAGTTCCATATCGCTGGCGTAGCGACTGAGCCGCTCCTCTTCCTCCAGCATCATCGCGTAGCTTTCTTCGCGAACTCGCTTCGAGAAGCTCGCAAACGCCTCACCTTGGACAGCGTCGATTTGATCTGTCGGCACAGCCCCCGCCGCGGCGCCTTGCGACGTGGCGGGGGCCATCATGAGTTTGTCCCCGACCGCCGGCGGCAACAGTTCGCCGCTGTCAGTCAGCGCGACTATGATGATCTCCTCGACCGGGGCATCCTCTACAGGCATGACTGCCTTGAGCACCCGCAACCAACCCGATTGGCCCGCCAAATCGGCGACACCACCGAGCTGGCCAGTATAAGCATAGGCAGATGGATCGAAGGTAAGGCTAGACGGTGCCTCCTTCCCTTCGGAAGCGAGTGCCTCTTCGATCAGCTGGGCACCCAGCCCTTCATTGGCACGGAAGAATTGCCAATCGTGTTCGTCCGCTTCTTTCCAATCTGTGGTCCAACGTTTGCCATGAAAGTCGAAGCAACGGCTGTCGGGGGAAGCAAACTGCGCCTCGGGCAGCATGCCGTGCGCAATCATCAAGAGTCGTCGTTCAAACACCGGGACGATCTCCGCGAGGACCTGATCACGCCGATGAAGCTTCGAGACGACGTCGGCATCGAGATGCTCCAGCGCCTTTGCTCGCGTCATCTCCATGTCGGCATCAATGCTGTCTTGGATTTTTGCGGTTAGCTCATCGAACTCACGGTCAGCTTCTTCCGAACTGCGGCATTCCTGGACAATACGGAGAACTTCTCGTTCGAAATCGATGCCGTCTGTCAGAATGCCCAGAACTTCGTCCGACGCGCCAAACACGCCATCGAACAGATGCAGCTTCTGCTCCAGCAGCTCATGGATGCGGGCTTCTGTCCCATTTCTCATGTTAAGCATGTTGACCACGGTGACATCGACCAACTGACCATAACGATGGCAGCGACCGATACGCTGCTCGATCCGTTGGGGATTCCAGGGCAGGTCGTAATTGATCAACAATGAGCAGAACTGCAGGTTGATGCCTTCCGCACCGCTTTCCGTGGCGATCAGGATCGATTTCTCGTCGCTTTTGAAAGCCTCGACGATGGCCGCCTTCATGTCGGCCGTCTTCGAACCAGAAATGCGGTCGGTATCGGCGTGCTTCTCTTTCCATTGCCGGTAGATTTCTCGGCTTTCGGGATCGCTGTTCGATCCGTTCATCAGCACGACCTGACCGTCATACCCTTTGTCGGATAGAAGGTCAGTGAGGTAGCGCTGGGTGCGAGTGCTTTCCGTGAAAATCACCGCCTTGCGCTTGCCGCCTTTGGCCTCGATTTCGTCAAGGACGAGGGGCAGGTTCTCAACTAGCTTCTGGCCTTTGGCATTCTCGGTGATGGAATGAGCCAGATCACGCATTGCCTCCACAAGGGCCAGCTCACTGGCTAACATTTCCGGATCGATGTATTCGGCCTCGAACTCTTCCTCGATTTCGCCCTCATCGAGTTCTTCGAGGTCGAACTCGAATTCATCAATCTTACGCAGCATGTCGATGTCCGCTGTCTTCTTTTGGCGAAGACGTTCAACCAAGCTGTCGAGATAGCGCGCGACGGCGAAAGTGGATGACCCTAGGATCTTTCGCACTTGCAGCAACACCAGCGGATTATTCCGACCTCCATATGCGATTGTAGTCGGGTCGCGCAGATATTCGGAAAGTGCCTCGTATAGTTCCTGTTCTGGTTCACTCGGCTCGAACCGGAATGTGACCGCATGTCTTTTCCGGAAATTGATGTGACCCGCTTCCTGAACTTGTCGCCTCAGGGTCCGGTTGCAGATTGGCTCCAATCGTTCCCTCAAAAGTTGCTGTGAGGCGGAATTAGACGCAGCTCCAGTGTATTGAGCTTTGAATGCGTGCACTCCACCAAAGTGTGTTTCGTCAATGATCGAAACGAGACCATAAAGTTCTGTTAGGTTGTTCTGGAGCGGAGTCGCTGTCAGCAAAATCTTGAAACGATCGCCCAAAGCTTCCTTCAGTGCCTTGGCATTCTTTGCAACACCAGCACCCTTCTTGTGAACGTTACGCAAGCGATGGGCTTCGTCAAAGACCACTAGATCCCACTTTGCGGCGCGAACTTCGTCAGCCCTCCGAGCAGCAAACTCATACGAGCAGATGATAATAGACCCCGGCGTTTCGAACGGCCGCTTTCGGCCTGCCTTCGTCATGTCCTTGTAAGTCTTGGCCTCGAGGATCTGGCTGGGAAGCGAGAACTTTTCATGCAGCTCCTGACTCCATTGTTTCCGGAGCGACGCCGGCACTACGAGCAGAATTCGCCTTCTATGCTCTGCCCACCGCTGAGAGATAACTAGACCCGCTTCGATGGTTTTACCCAATCCAACCTCGTCAGCTAGCAAGACCCCTTTTGAAAGCGGAGAGCGCAATGCGAACAGGGCTGCATTGACCTGGTGCGGGTTCATCTCGACCCGTGCCGACGTCAATGAACGGGTGAAAGCTTCCTCGGCGCTCGCGGAAGACGTCAATTTGTGGGCGTGGTAAGCCGCCTGATGGCGTGTATAATTCACTAGATCATGACCCTTTCAATACCACGCCATACCCATTCGTGGCTTCCTCCGTCTTGTCACGCCATCCGCTCCATCTCGTCGACCAAACGGGCGAAACGAGCCGCTGCCGTGCCTGGAACAAGCTCCGCGAAAGCATCTGATGGCGCACGGTAATACCAAAGACTGCCGTCCTTGCCGCCAGTGAAACGGGACCACACAAGCTCGCCATGATCGTGCAGGTCGACAATGATAGCACCAACGTTATGTGTCTTGTCGGCGATGCTGACTTCAAGCGATGCAGCGGGTTTATTCGCGAGGCTAGCGAGATAAGCTTCCTTGCGGGCCCGCCACGGCGGTTTAGGCTCGACATCGCTGTCGGTGCAGTCGGCCACAATATGGGCAACTCCCTCACCAAAGCGGCTACGGATGTCTTCGAACCTTGTAGATCCGCCCTGATCTTCTACCGCATCGTGCAGCAGCGCAGCGATTGCCTGATCTTCGCTCGCGCCGTTCTCGATTGCGATGGCTGCAGTGCCGAGCAGGTGTGACACATACGGAATGTTTGCTCCCTTGCGCCGCTGGTCGCGATGGATGCGGCTGGCGTAAGAAAGCGCATCGTCGAAACGCTCGGTAAGTGTTGTAGCTGATGCTTTCGTCATGATTGTTTTCTGACACCCCCAACCGACAATTCCGGTCGCACTTCTCTTAAAGTGCCCTCACCCGCATTAAGTCTCTCGCGCATGACCTCGCGCAATTCTTCCGGCTCTTCGATGCTAACGTGCCCGCCCCAGGTGAAAAGATGCTCTGCTATCTCGCGCAATCCACCGGAATGGAACCGGACGATCAGTTCTGCGCCATCCTCTTCGATGGTCTGGCCAGAATGGAAACGCCAATTGCGCGCCCGGTCCACCATTTCCGGCGCAACACGAAGGACGATATTGCGTCCCTCCTCGCGCCAGATGCCAAAACTTTGCCCCATCCAATCATCAAGGTTCCACTCCTCGCCCGGACAGCCAGGTTCGTTGCTGGCGCGCACCTCGCTCATCCGGTCGACCCGGAACGGGACGGGATCGAGGTCGCGGTTCGGGATCTCTCCAATCAGGTAGGTAGTCGGTCCATGAATGAGCCCTAGCGGGATGACCCGTCGCCACTTGGGCTCGTCAGCTCCATCCGGACAGTAGTCGAATTCGACACACTGGCCGGCCATCATCGCACGCTGGACCTGAGCGATGGTTTCCGGCGCGTGCTCGAACGCGGGGCCGGCAGGAATATAGTAGCGCTGCAATCGAACCAAGGGATCGAGATCCGGAGCCATCCGGCTTTTCACTTCACGCTTGAGGGTCGCCTGGACCTTACCCAGAAGGCTTTCCAACAGAGAAGCGTTCACCGACTGGCTCTTCCGCGCGGCGTGGGCCGCAGCCTGTAGCGTAGCAATTTCCTCTACATTCGGCTGTGTGAAAGGGGATGAAAGGGCGCCAGGGATGCGGAAGCGCTTGCGCCTGTCATCCAGCGTTTCCTCCAGGTCGAAATGCACCATAATGATATTGCGAAGTCGCTCCGCCGTGCGCCGGTCAGCGCCGATCACCTCGGCCATCTCATCAAGCGTAAGGCCCTCGATTGAATCGCCGAGAGCATTCACGAGCGTGATCAACCGATCGAGTTTGGCCATTCGCGCCATGTTGCCCATCCCCTTCCAGGGCCACCCCCTGCGACCGTAACTGGCGCACGATGCATGGAAGCGATGGTGATGGAAAGACTTAATTCACAGGTATTTGCGGCTTTGTCGTGAAATGCAGGCAGAGTTTTTCAAGTTGTTTCTCGACGTCCTTGTGGTCGAGAGAGATATCTACGCTCATCACGTCGAGCCGTTCATTCCCGCCCGCTATCGTGTATGGCGTGTGCAGCTTCTCGCCCTCTCCAACGATCGAGGGATAGAGCAACGCCACGTCCGCATGATCATAGAGCCGCGCATAGGCCATGAGCTGATAGACGTCGGCTTGTCGAAGTCCGTGCAACTTATGCGTGGGTGAAATCATTTTCTTCCACTTGGTATCGATCACTGCAAGCAGGTCATCGCCACGCAGCAGGCGGATGGCCGAGCGCGCCAGCTTGGTATCCACCGGTTCGTAGGACCAGTCGCCAAGGTCGGAAGGTTCCTCTACCCGGATCAGGAAATCGGCGAACCCACTCCAAGGAGGCTGCAAGAACGCGGCTTGAAAGATTGCCTTCGCGCCTTGCTTCATGGCCTCCCTTGTCAGCAGTGCGCGGCTTTCAAGCGAGCCTTTCTCGGGTATCTCGACCAGGCCGCCTTGATTGGCAAGCTGCTCACGATAGGCATCTTCATGTTCAAGCCCGGCCTGTTGCACAAGCTTGCCCATGGCGTCGTCTTCGGCCTGTTCCGGAGCGGCGTCAGGCTCTCGCAATCGCGCTAGGTCGAGTGCGGTGGCATGCGCACAGCCTAAATATCGCACCAAGTCTGAAGGCGAATAAAGGATCGAGTCGTCGTATTGGCGCATGGCGCGATTCTCCTGTTCACCCTTCCTACGCAGCCAATACGACAAAACTGGTCGTGCTAATTCTGGGTGCCGGGGGCGCCTTCATCGCTGGCGCTCTTCTCATTTTAGTGACGCAAGAAAGCTTGTCGGCGAAAGGTTCGCGTAAGCGGTCAAGGGAGGCCGAAGCGAAAAAGCCTTTGGCTGGCGAGCGAAGTCCCAAAGCCGAATGAGATGCCAATGATCACGTCTCTTGTCGGCTACTGTCAGCTCGTTTGCACTAATGTGAAAAGGCGTTCGTTCCCAGCCGTTGGTGGTCTTCACTTCCAGTAGCCGCTCGGAGCCATCCGCCTCGAAGCTGGAGATGTCGTAACCAAAGCCATCTCCATCCTCGGCCGAGGTCCAGCGCACGTTGCGTGCGAGGTCGGCTCTTCCAGCAGACGCCAGCCGTGCTCTTTCGTGCGCAAGCACTCGCTCTTCGCCGGCTTTGCCCAAGGCGCAATTGCGGGCGTCGCGTTCCGCTACATCGTATTTGAGCCCGATCTTCGCCATGAATTCGGGCTTCACCGGTGGCTGCTCATTGCGCTGCGTCGGAATGGGACCGAATTCCAACAGTGTCCCGGTCGCCAGACCGATCCAGCTTGCCGCCGCGGGGTCTCTAAGGCGCGATTGATTTGCTCGTGGGGCAAGCCAGTCATCATGGCGATCGAGCCAGCGCAACACTCCATCGACCAAGGCATTTTGGAAATTTGCCGCCGGTTTGTAGCCGGGAATCCATGGTTGGCCGAGACCAAGCAGGACCGCGCTGATATTCTGATGTTTGAACTCAATCGAGCCTCGCCCGCGCTTTATCCTTCCCTGCAGTCCTCGATTGTGCGCTGCCTTGTTGTAAGGAATTCCCGCGATGTCGTCTGCCAGCATTGCGAAATAATCCGCAACAGCGGCCTCGATCTCCGGCTTAGTCCACTCCTCCCCCGCCAAGCGTCTTACTCGTCCACCACCGGATACATCGGCATCGCCCACTCGGCGTCCGCGTTATCCATCATCAGATCGACGAATACAGGCAAGAGACAGCCAAGTAGAGCTGCGCCATCGCGAACCTGATTGCGGTTGGCGCTGCTATCCCAGGTGGCACCTCCGTGGATCATCTGATTGCGCAGGACATAGAGTCGGTCAAAAAGGATCGAGAGGATCACCGGTGTGTTTTTCTCAACCATCGCCCGATGGGCAGCGGCGCGTGCGCTCTCGAAACTGACTTCCCATCCTGCCCCGCCGAATTCACCCGCCTGGTGACGCCAGAACGGTGCGAAAACAAATTTGTTATCGAGCAGCAGGCGGATTTCCTGGCTGAAGCGCTCCCAGATAACGCCGTAAATACGATTGTCGCTGTCCATGCCGACCAACATGGCAAAGAATTGATCGAAGCGTTGTCGCTCATTTCCCGCACGGTTTTCAACGTCGAGCGCGCGATCAAGGTCGCCTGCGTAAGCGGCGTTGAACCCGATCCACAATAGAATAAAACGAACGTCTAGATCATCGCACTCATCTTCCGCTCGCCGAAGCCAGCTGAGGGCTCGGTGGACACGCAGCGTAAGCGGCAGCGGGAAACCATCGCGCAATTCTCGCTGCTTTTGTTTAAGCGCCTCGGGATGGAGAGGGTCGCCGGACTGATAAAAGCTGTTCATTCTTAATGGTTAGCAACATCAACACGGTTCGCCAGCTTGATCTTCCAATAGGGTGCGGCCAGCATCCGTAATCTCAAACCAAGGTTCCCCTCGATCCTTGCTAACCCACGCGAGATATCCATCTCGTTCCAGACGGCTCACTACCGATCGATCCATCCAAAGCCGTCTGCGATTGAGCAGCAACCCACCCGCATACATTCTCCCACCCATCGGCTCGGCGATGCGATGATAGGCGCTCAAATAGGCGACGTTGCGTCGCGTGTCCGATCGTTCATTTTCGGGCGTGCGCTCGTGCCACCAACTTAGGTCATGAGTATCTGCACGCGCGCCTTCCTCAACAGTAAAAGCAGATGGCCCATCCCAGCCAAAGCGCTCGAGCTGATCTCTCAAAAGGTTAAGCGCCTCGGACTTGGAAAGCCGCTTCATCGTCACTCAGCGTTCCTATCAATTCTTGTTGCAACCGAAGAGCCAATTGCGAAGGTCTCGCGCATCGCATTGGCATGAGGTTCGGCATCACCTGTAAATGTGTCAAGCCATTCGGCCCAACTGCAAGACCCAAATCTTACCTGCCCGCCGGCAACCTGATCGGAAAACTCGTCAATTTCTCTTCGGTGATCCGCGAAGGCTGTCGCGGTGCCAGCGTCGGGCGGTTCCGCAAATAGGTAAAGCAGCACTGGCTGCTTCCCCTTCCGTTTCCCTTCCGTGACGAGACCGAATGCATGTTTTACCAATTGCGCGGCATCGAGATAGCGGTAGAATCTAGGCTCTGACCTCAACCTGTCGCGCATCCGGCACCACCGCTCCATACCTTCGCCCCAAACATCCCGGTCGTAAGCTTCGGATAGACTTGCAGACTTGCGATCACGAAAAGGTTCGTAGCGTTTGGACTCCACCCCGATAAGCATCGCTTGGGTCTCAATCGCTGCATCGAGCCAAGGGTGACGTCCTCCACGCCACGGGAAACGCATCTGCCGCTCGATTTGGACCTGAACTGGAGGCCAGTCCAAATTTTCGAGACCAGGGAAGGCAGGGAGCAATGCAGGTCGTTCAAAAAACCATCCGAAACCATTAACCGCGAGCGCCGCGCTGCTTTGTGGGTTGGCGAATTTACCCGAAGCGATCTCATTGCCTCCGGCATCATCGAGGATCTCGCGAATTCGTCTTGCAGGAAGGTCGGGCAAAAGCGGAAGGTCTTGCATCAAATCCCTTTGACAGCGTGTTCTGACAAAAGCGGACGTAACGTATCCCCTCGCACTGTGCCACAAATTGTGCCACAGATTGTGCCACACGCTTCGACCTGAAGCGTGGAAATGGCTGTTTTCTGGGCTTCCTCAGAAGCGGTCGAAAAAAGGTCGGGAATCCTCTCTCCCCGACCATTTTTGCTGTGAGGCTCTGAAAAAGAAACCGCTCCCACTCATCAGGTGGAACGGGGTGACCCATAGCGTGTCACATACCGGTTCACCGACCCAGTTCGGGATCCTCCTGCAATGTCGAAAATTCCCCTCACCGTTCGGCGCGATGGAAGATACTATCGCTTGGGCTCTGCGTTCGTTGTCGCCAGTCGCCATGATGACCCGCGAACCCTGCGAATGCAGTTCCCTGATCGCCTACGCTGTTATGTCCTTGATCGGGTTGGCTAGTTGCATGGGCGGTATGGAACCCTTCTGCTGATGGGAGGATGCGCGCGAGCGTCTCCGCCGGCCGAACAGATAAGGCCTCCTTCGCTCGCCTGTTCGACCGCCGCCGCGCGGATCATGTTCGACTTCCAGACCGCACCCATTCAGCGTGCGCTGTCCCTGGTGAGCGCAGATTTGTGATCTTCATCATGCTTCGGAAGATGCGAAGGACCTGTTCGTGCAGGACTTCGTCGTAGCCTCGGCCAAGGTGATGAACCTCGATCGTTTCTGGCCCATCCCGAACGCCCCAGGACCATAAACTAATTTTGCATCAATGGCGGGTGTTTCGTGCACGCGATACTTTCGCTGCTCGGCGTAGCGTTTTGTCGAGTATGGCCGAGTCGAGAATTCCCGACCATAAAGGGGCACGATGAGCAAGATTCTGGTCAGCCGCTATCTCGCCTCGATTGTGAAGCGGGGCATTCTCGAGGTTACCTTCGCCGATGGCACCCAAAGCGTTTTCGGTGAACCGGCGATCGGCTTTCCCGATGTTGCCCTGACCTTCACCGACAAGTCCGTCCCGCGCGATATCCTGCTCGATCCGCGGCTGGGCGCCGCCGAAGCCTATATGGAAGGCCGGCTGACCTTGCAGCAGGGCGGGATCATGGAACTGGTGGAGTTGCTGCGCTCCAATGCGCCCTGGGATCGCGGGGGATCCATCGGTCAACCAAGTCTGCGCCGGCGCCTGGGCAACAGGATCGCTTTCGCCCGCGAGGCGATCAACGACACACTGAGATCGCAGCGCAACGTCTCGCATCACTACGACATCGGCAACGACCTGTACCGCCTGATGCTGGACAGCGAGCATTTGCAGTACAGCTGCGGCTATTGGGACGACGGTGTCGAGACTCTGGCGCAGTCGCAGGAAGCGAAACTGGCGCATATTGCGGCCAAGCTCGACTTGCGCGAGGGCCAGACCGTGCTCGATATCGGCTGCGGCTGGGGCGGTATGGCGATCTATCTGGCGCGCAAGTTCGACATCAGGGTGACCGGGATCACGCTATCCCGCGAACAGCTCGCTCTGGCCGAGGAACGCGCCAGAGACGCGGGTGTCGCGGACCGGGTCTCGTTCGAGCTGGTCGATTACCGGGACTTGCCCGAGCGCGGCGATCGGTTCGATCGGATCGTTTCGGTGGGGATGTTCGAGCATGTCGGACGGCCGCAGTTCGAGACCTTTTTCGAAGCCTGCGCCAACCTGATTGCCGATGACGGCGTGATGCTGCTGCACACGATCGGGCGGATCGGTTCGCCCGGAACGACGGATGCCTTCACGCGCAAATACATTTTTCCCGGCGGCTATATTCCCGCCCTGTCCGAAACGATCGCTGCCAGCGAAAAATTCCGTCTCATCGCCAGCGATACCGAAATGCTGCGACTGCATTACGCGAAGACCTTGCGGGCTTGGTACGCCAACTGCCTGGCGCATCGCGACGAGATCGTCGCGATGTATGACGAACGCTTTTTCCGGATGTGGACGTTCTACCTGTCGGGTGCGACATCGAGCTTCGAAAACGGCGGCATGTGCAATTACCAGATCCAGTACTGCCGGGACCGCCGCGTACTCCCGCTGACCCGGACTTATATGACGCAGGCCGAAGCGACGCTCACTCAGTCGGCGTGAACATTCAGGCGCTGTCCGAATCCTGCGCTTGGCTCAGGTGGCTTCAGTTCACTCCGAACATGCTGCGGAGGCCCAAACCAACGCCGTAGGCCAGGATCGCGGCGGCACTGCCAAGGAGCAATGTCTGCAGGGCAGCGCGGAGCGGTGCTGCGCCGAGGATCGCGCCTTTCCCGAGACCGAGCGCGAAGAAGGTCGCTGCGGCGAACCCGCTGCTGGTCGCGAACATAAGATCGAAATCTCCGACGCCCAGGACGAAGGGGAGCAAGGGCACGAAGCCGCAGATGCCGAACGCCAGACAGGTAAAAAGCGCAGCCCGCAGGGGACGCGCGGAGACTTCGCTGAGCTTGAGTTCTTCCGCCATCATGGTGTCGAGCCAGACGCTGCGGTCATCGAGAATGGTCTCGACGACCCGGTCCAGGGTCTCGGGGTCCAGCCCCTTGCGCGCGAAAATCTCGCGTATTTCCTGCTCCTCTCCTGTGGGATAGTTCTCGATCTGCCAGTTCTCATCGGCACGGGCCTGCGCCACCTCCAGCTGGCGGCTTCGCGTCCCGAGAAAATTGCTGACACCCATGCTGAAGCCGTCGGCAACGAGATTGGCCAGCCCCAGGATGATCACGGTAGTCGCGGCGAGGCCCCCGCCGGCGCTGCCCGCGACGACCGCGAATGTCGTCACCACCCCATCCACGCCGCCGAGAATGAAATCGCCGAGCGGACTCTCGCCGCGCGGCGAATCGAGGCGGTCGCGGATTCGAACCTTGCGATGCTCCTCCCGAAGGTCGCGGCGACGGCTGAAGGCCATCGCTGTCAGTCCCTTACGACCATGACCGAACATGAGGCGTGCCGCACGACCCGTGATGCATTGGCACCGATCAGCCAGTCCTTCATTTCGGGGCGGTGCGAGGCGAGGACGATCAGATCGGCCTCGACGTCTTCGGCCAGCCCGAGAATGCCCTTTACGATCGGTCCGGACCCCACCCGCCGCTCCAGTTGAACCTCGCCTCCCAGACCATCGGCGAGCGAGCCGAGACGTGCGGCGGCGACATCCAACAGACGGCGATAGCCGATCGCCGTCCATTGCGCTTCGCGGACAGCGACGTTGTCCGGCACCACGGTGGCGAGCGTAATCCGCGCGTCGAACGCGCTCGCGAGCGCCAGGCCGACGGGGACGGATTTCTCCCAGGAACTGGGCTCGTCCAGATCGACCGGAACGAGAATGCTGGAATACATCGGACACCTCCCAATGGGGTCGCTACGAAACGAGTGTTAAGCGCGATTTCGACACTGCACAGCTTCTTCATCGTCTGCATGCAATAAATCCTCGAAGATATCTTGGCAGCAGCACACGGGTCGGGGTGTCAAATACGATTGCATCGTAATTATCGGGAAGTTGCCGCGGGATGATCATTGCCCGTCAAAGCGCCATCAACCTGTCGTGACCTTGACAGTGCCATATGAGCGGAGGATGGTTTCGCACCTCGCCTCGAAATGTCAGGCTGGCGACAGCTCGGCAACGCACGGTTTTGATCCGGCCCCCGCCCTGCGGCTGACATCCCGTGAAGGACCTGCGAAATGCAACAGACCGCGCCGCGCTACCCGACCGCCCTGATCGCAATGCACTGGGCGATGCTCATTCTGCTGGCTGCGGTCTATGCCGCGATCGAGCTGCGCGAATATTTCCCCAAAGGCAGCGACATCCGCGAGGGCTTCAAGGCCTGGCACTTCATGCTCGGCCTGACGGTGCTGGTGCTGGTCCTGGCGAGGCTCGTCCTGCGCCTCCTCGCCACCACGCCGCCGATCACGCCAAAACCCTCGATGTGGCAGATGGTGGCGGCACGGGGCGTCCACCTCGCGCTCTACGGCCTGATGATCGCCATGCCGCTGGCGGGCTGGACCATCCTCAGCGCGAAGGGTGCGACGATCCCCTTCTGGGGACTCGAATTGCCGCCGCTGATATCAACGGACAAGCCGCTGGCCGAATGGCTGCAGGAGATCCACGCTACTGCCGGGACGGTCGGCTACTGGCTGATCGGGCTGCACGCCGCCGCCGGATTGGCGCACCACTATTTCTGGAAGGACGATACGCTGCGACGTATGCTGCCCTGGAGGCAAAGTGTACAATGAGGCCGTCTCCATCCATGTCCAGGAAAGACCTCTCGTGCCGCGCAGCCTGACCCACCCGGAACGCCATGCTGTCTCGCGCATCGGCTGGCTGCGCGCTGCGGTCCTTGGTGCCAATGACGGGATCGTCTCGACCGCCAGCCTGGTGCTCGGGGTTGCCGCTGCCGGTGCCCCGCGCAGCGCGATCCTGCTGGCGGGTGTTGCCGGGCTTGTCGCCGGTGCGATGTCGATGGCGGCCGGCGAGTTCGTTTCGGTGAGCTCGCAGGCCGACACCGAACGCGCAGACTTGGCCCGCGAAACCATCGAGCTGGCCGAGCAGCCGGAGGCGGAGCGGGAGGAATTGATCGCGATCTACCAGGCCCGCGGCCTCGACCATGAAACCGCCGCCGCGGTCGCCGACCAATTGACCGCAAGCGACGCCCTGGGCGCGCATGCCCGCGACGAACTCGGGCTGACCGAAACCGCTTCGGCGAAACCCTTGCAAGCGGCACTGGCCTCGGCGTCGACATTCGCGGTCGGTGCCGCGCTGCCGCTGGCGGTGACCGCGCTGGCACCGATGGACCTGCTCGTGGCGATCACAGTGGCCTCCTCGCTCGCATTGCTCGTCAGCCTGGGGGCCTTGGGTGCGGTCGCCGGAAAAGCGCCGATCGGTCGCTCGATCCTGCGCGTCACCTTCTGGGGCGCGCTCGCGATGGCGCTGACCGCAGCGATCGGAAGGATCGCCGGAACGGTCGTGTAGCCGCTCCGAATTGGCAGCGCTGGGGGCACAGAAAGGAATCCATTTCGAAGCTCGAAAGGCCATCTTCTCCTTCGCGACGAACCAGGCAAGTCACTGGCCTCGCGAGCCGGTTCCCAAAACGACACCGTTGACCACCTGGCCATAATAGCTGTCCTGGTCTGCAAATTTGCGTCGCGCATTATCCGCGTCGGCCAGTTTTGCCGTGAGCATCCACTCACCGGTTTCCTCTTCATAGACACAATCATCGTCGCCCATGATATCTTGAAGCCTGGAGCAAAAGCCTTGGGATCTGCGGGGCAGATGCGGGGCGGCGCTGGCGTGAGCGCTTCGGTTTTGACGCTTCAGTCCTGAATGACTGCGTAGCCTTGCAATTGCAGGGTCGCGAGCGTCGTGATCGCCGAGATGTCAATCTGCACATCCGGGTGCACCTCGTCGTGCGCGAACCCGTTGGCAGCCATGGATTGCCCGCATAGCCGAACGCTCACCCCAGCCAGGGTCAGTTGCCGGATCAGTTCGACGTTCGGGTTGGTTTCTCCATCGAATTGCTCGGCAAAGGCCGCCGCCGTCAGTGCGGTCTTCGCGGCGGGTCCGTGCAATGTCACAACGATATCTCCAGGATGCACAGTGCCACCGTGGCGACCCAGAAGATTGACCATGCGCGCTACCCGTTCCAGCCCCTGGTGCACTTCGTCCGGTTTGCGCGCGGGCTGCGCCACATCGAACACCACCTTATAGCGCAGCTGCGGATCAAGTTTTTCGAACGGTTCGGGAATGTCGAAATAGGTTCCAAAACCGGGCACGAGCCGAGGCTGGGTCTGTGCCGACGTCGGGCTCGCCAACAATGCAACGAGAATGGCGCCGCTTCTGAACATCTGCATCGATCGATCCTATTGTGGGGAAGGGAGTGAGACTGATCGCATGTTTCGCAGTTCGGATGACTGGAAGGGTGAGACGGCGATCGATCCGGACTTTCCTTTTTCATGAATGGCTCAACTAGGATTGGTTTCGCGCCTCAACGTGCAAGTCTTGCAGCAGCGGGCGAAATTTCGCCCGAGAGACACGTCCCTGGGGTGGCAAACGCTCGCCCCCCACATCGGAAAGCCGACGCGTTTGTCGTCCGCTCGATGCGAGGGTCCTGTCCATCAGGTCAGTCGGGCGAAATTTGCGACACCGGAAGCAGGCTGCCGTGCCAAGGAACCTCGCTCGGCTACCAGGCCAACCAGTCCGCCCAGTGTAGCCGACAGTTCGGCGAGTTTCTCTTGGTCCAGCCGATAGAAGACGAGCTTGGCTTCCTTGCGGGTCTGGACCAGGCCGGCGTTGCGCAACACGGCAAGTTGCTGCGAAAGCGTCGGCTGTCCGATCCGCGCAACCGCATCGATCTCGCCGACATTGCGTTCTATCCCGGAGAGGGCTCGCAGGATGCGAAACCGGACCGGATGGGCGGCGGCTTTCAGCGCCTCGACGGTGTCCTCCTCGCTCATGTCCGCGGTCGTCCCTTTACCTCGCGGAGGAACCAGTCCGACTGGTCCTTCGCAGCGAAGACATCGTCCAGTTTCGCAGTGGGCTGGCGCAGCAAATTCTGCCCCGGCAGCCAATTTGCAGGGGCGAGGACGGGTCCTTCGTCGACCGCCTGAAGCGCATCGAGCGTCCGCAGCATTTCCGGTATCGATCGTCCGACGTTCGCGGGATAGCATGCCATCGCCCGGATCTTTCCCTCGGGATCGATGAAGAATGTCGTGCGGACCGCGGAACTGTCGTGATCCTCGGGCCCAACCATCCCATAGGCCCTAGCGATCACAAGGGTCGGATCTTCCAGGATCGGAAACCGGACTTCGACATCGAACCGGTCGCGGATCATGCGGAGCCATGCGAAATGGGAAAACAGGCTGTCGACCGAAAGGGCCATCAACCCGCAGCCCCGCCGCTCGAACTCATCGGCTTCGCGGGCGAGCGCAACGAACTCGGTCGTGCATACCGGGGTGAAGTCGGCCGGGTGGGAAAAAAGGACCAGCCAACGGCCGCGATATTCCGACAGCCGGACATCGCCCGAGGTGCTTCGGGCAGCGAAATCGGGAGCGGTATCCCCGATGCGCAAACCAGCGCAGGGCGCCGCCTTTTGGGCAAAACCATTAATTGTGCTCGAGTCCATGCCCACCCGCATATCACTTGACATCGGGATTGCAATACATATAATCATTTTATGTAATCGAATTAAGGACCGCGACATGCAGGAAGACCAACCGCTAGCCCAGACTTCGGCCCAGATCGATCGGGCCCGCAACGACAGATGTCTTCGCCCCTCGATTGCGGGCTTTTTCGACGAAGCGACCAATACGGTCTCCTACGTCGCGCACGACCCCAAAACGAACGAAGCCGCCATAATCGATTCGGTTCTCGATTTCGAAGCGGCATCGGGGCGCACCTCGAATGGCTCGGCCGACCGGATTATCGAATATATCACTTCGAATAATCTGAAAGTGATTTGGCTGATCGAGACCCATGCACATGCGGATCATATTTCGGCAGCGCCCTACCTGCAGGAAAAGCTCGGCGGAAAGCTCGCCATCGGGCGCGGCATCATCCGCGTCCAGGAAGTGTTCGGAAAGCTGTTCAACGCCGGCACCGATTTCGAGCGCGACGGATCGCAGTTCGACAAGCTGTTCGACGACGGTGAGACGTTCCGCCTTGGCGAGCTCGAAAGCATCGCCCTGCACGTCCCCGGCCATACTCCGGCCGACATGGCCTTCGTCATCGGCGATGCCGCTTTCGTCGGCGATACGATCTTCATGCCCGATTTCGGCACCGCCCGGGCCGATTTTCCGGGCGGGGACGCGCATCAACTGTTCCGCTCGATCCGTCGGCTGCTCTCGCTTCCTGACGAAACCCGCTTGTTCCTGTGTCACGATTACAAGGCCCCGGGGCGCGACGATTACGCGTGGGAAACGACGGTCGGGCAGCAGCGCGAAAGCAATGTTCACGTCAAGGACGGCGTGACCGAGGACGAGTTCGTCGAGATGCGAACCAGCCGCGACAAGACCCTCGCCATGCCCAATCTGATCATGCCCTCGGTGCAGGTGAACATCCGTGGAGGACGCTTGCCCGATCCTGAAGACAATGGCGTCAGCTACATCAAAATTCCGGTCAACGCGGTATGAGCCTGCCCGGATTTCCAGACGCCGCGCCACTCGCCGGTTTGGCGGGAGGCGTGCTGATAGGCCTCGCTGCAGCAATCATGTTGCTCGGTTCCGGCCGGATCGCCGGGGTCTCCGGTCTGGCCGCCAAGGCGGTCGGGTTGGGCGGAAGCGGCATATCCCGCAGCGGAGCCTGGGCATTCGTGATCGGCCTGCCGCTGGGTGCGCTCCTTATCGCCATCATGACGGGAGGCCTTGAAGCGAGTTTTGCCGGGCCCGTTCCGCTTGTGATCGCCGGACTGCTGGTCGGCATCGGGACGCGGCTCGGCAGCGGTTGCACCAGCGGACACGGCGTTTGCGGCGTCAGTCGTTTATCGGCCCGCTCGCTGGTCGCGACGATCACCTTCATGGCAGCGGGGATAGCCACCGTCGCAGCCATGAATGCCATCGGCCTGGAGGTGCTGCGATGAACGAGCGCATGTTCTGGCCCCTCGTCTCCGGCACGATTTTCGGCGCCGGACTGGCACTGGGAGGGATGACCGACCCTGCCCGGGTGCGTGGCTTTCTCGATATATTCGGCAGCTGGGATCCCACCCTCGCCTTCGTGATGGGCGGCGCTGTGATCGTGATGGCGATAGCCTGGCGGTTCGTAGCACGAATGGATCAACCGCTCTTTGCCGAGAAGTTCTTCCTCCCCGATCGCTCCGACCTGACGCCGCGCCTCATCGGCGGCTCCGCCTTGTTCGGCATCGGCTGGGGAATTGCCGGGCTGTGCCCCGGACCCGGGATCGCCGCACTGGTGATCGAACCGACCGCCGCAGCAATTTTCGTAGTGGCAATGCTGGCGGGCATGGGCCTTGTCCAGTTGATCGAAAGGCAGAGTTGATGGCCTTCAAAAACGTATCCAAAACCTTTGCGGTCGCGCCGCAAATAGCACCCGAGGAGATGCAGCATCTCTCCGATCAGGGATTCAGCTCGCTGATCTGCAACCGGCCCGACCTGGAGGACCCCGATCAACCGAGTGCCGAGCTGATGCGCGATGCCGCGCAGGAAGCGGGCATCGAATTTCATTTCATTCCGGTGTCGGGCGGGGAATTTCCCGGCGACGCCGTATCCGCCTTTCGCAAGGTCCGCGAAGAAGCGGCCGGCAAGGTACTGGCCTACTGCCGGACCGGCACCCGCTCGATCACGCTGGACGCCCTGGCCAATCCCGAACACCTCTCGGTCGATGAACGCGTCGCCCGCGCGCGCGAAGCCGGGTACGATCTATCGGGCCTGCGCGATCGAATGGGCGAATAGACAGACAAATCGGAGAGATTGCCATGACCCGATCATTGTCGCACGATGTCGTTATCGTAGGCGGCGGGGCCGCAGGCATTGCGACTGCCGCCTCGATGCTGAAACGTCGCCCTTCCCTCGATATCGCCATAGTGGAACCGGCAGAGTATCACTACTATCAGCCGGGCTGGACAATGGTCGGTGCCGGGGTGTTCGAGGCTCCGGTGACCCGGCGCCCCATGGCGAGCGTCATGCCCAAACAGGCCCGCTGGATCCACCAGGCGGCGGCAACCTTCCAACCCGAACAGAACCGGCTGACGCTCGCGGATGGCAGCATGCTGGATTACAAGCTCCTCATCGTCGCTCCGGGGATCCGGCTGGCGTGGGAGAAGATCGCAGGCCTGGAGGCGACGCTCGGCAAGAACGGGGTGACGTCCAATTATCGCTACGATCTTGCCCCCTACACCTGGAAGCTGGTGCAATCGCTCAAAGGGGGGCGTGCAATCTTCAGCCAGCCGCCGATGCCGATCAAATGCGCAGGCGCGCCGCAAAAAGCGATGTATCTATCGTGCGATGCCTGGCTGGACCGCGGCGTGCTGGACGATATCGACGTCGAGTTTCGCAACGCCGGGGGCGTCCTGTTCGGGGTGAAGGAATACCTCCCCGCGCTGATGGAATATGTCGAGAAATACGGCATCGAGCTGAAGCTGGGCCAGACGCTGGTATCAGTGAACGGCGCGGCCAAGTCGGCGGTGTTCAAGACCGAGCGCGGCGAGGAGACGGTCGAATTCGACATGCTTCACGTCGTCCCGCCCCAGGTCGCACCGCAATTCGTCGCCGAAAGTCCGCTGGCCAACGCGGAAAGCGGCTACGTCGATGTCGACAAATTCAGCATGCAGCACGTCCGCTATCCGAATGTCTTCGGTATGGGCGATGCCGGATCGATGCCGAATGCGAAGACCGCCGCCGCAGCGCGCAAGCAGGCGCCCATCGTCGCGGTCAATGCGCTGGCGGTTCTCGACGGCAAGCCGCCGTGCTGCGACTATGACGGCTACGGGTCGTGCCCTTTGACTGTCGAGCGCGGCAAGGTAATCCTTGCCGAGTTCGGCTACGACGGCAAGCTGCTGCCCAGTTTCCCCGAATGGTTGATCGACGGGACGCGGCCCCGCAAGCTGTCGTGGCTGCTCAAGTCGGAAATCTTGCCGTGGGTTTACTGGAACGGGATGCTCAAGGGGCATGAGTGGATGGTGAAACCACAAGTCAAGACCGCCGCCTGATGCCGGCAAGCGACCCCGAGCAAGGAACGACGGGCGCCTCGGCACCCGGACAGGGCGCGCGCGGCGGCGTCCTGGCGCAATATTTCCCGATCCTCGATTGGGGCCGGGGCTACAATTCTTCGATCCTGACCAGTGATCTCGTCGCCGCGGTGATCGTCACGATCATGCTGATCCCGCAAAGTCTTGCCTATGCCTTGCTGGCTGGCTTGCCTCCGGTGGTCGGGCTCTACGCCTCGATCCTGCCGCTCATCGCCTATGCCATCTTCGGCACCAGCCGGACGCTGGCGGTCGGGCCGGTCGCGGTCCTCTCGCTGATGACAGCCAGCGCGGCGGGTGCAGTGGCCGCGCAGGGTACGGAATTGTACCTGGAAGCCGCCATGACGCTGGCGGCTCTGTCCGGCGTCATGCTCGCAATTCTTGGCCTGTTGCGCCTCGGCTTCCTCGCTAACCTGCTTTCGCACCCGGTCATCAGCGGTTTCATCACCGCAAGCGGACTGTTGATCGCGACCAGCCAGCTTAAGCATATCCTGGGCATTTCCGCGGGCGGGGACAACTGGCCCGAGATGATCGGCTCGCTTGCGGCTTCGATCGGGGGGATCAATCTCTGGACCCTGGCCGTCGGCATCCCGGCAACAGCGTTTCTGTTCTGGGTGCGCAAGGGGCTCAAGCCGCTGCTCGTGCGCCTTGGCCTCCCCCCCCGCCTCGCCGACATCGGCGCCAAGGCCGGACCCGTGATTGCCGTGGCCGCCACCATCCTGGCGGCAATCATCTTCGATCTCGGATCGAAAGGCGTGAACCTCGTCGGGGCGATCCCGCAAGGACTACCGCCCTTCGCGCTGCCCTCGACCGACCTGGCGTTGATCGAGCAGCTTTGGGTACCCGCGCTGCTCATCTCGATCATCGGCTTCGTCGAGAGCGTTTCCGTCGCGCAGACCCTCGCCGCCAAGCGCCGCCAGCGGATCGCGCCGGACCAGGAACTGATCGGACTTGGCGCGTCCAATATCGCCAGTGCTTTCTCGGGCGGCTATCCGGTCACCGGCGGCTTTGCGCGATCGGCTGTCAATTTCGATGCCGGCGCGCAAACGCCTGCGGCGGGGGCCTACACCGCCGTGGGCATTGCGCTGGCGACTCTGTTCCTTACGCCGCTGCTGTTTTCCTTACCCATCGCCACGCTCGCAGCGACCATTATCGTCGCCGTGCTGAGCCTGGTCGATCTCAAGACACCCCGACTGCTGTGGCGCTATTCCAAGGCGGATTTCGCAGCGCATATGGCAACCATCGTCGTGACGCTTCTCGTCGGCGTGGAGATGGGCGTCATCGCGGGGGTCGCAGTCGGCCTGCTTCTCTATCTTTGGCGCGCCAGCCGCCCGCACGCGGCGATCGTAGGGCGGGTCCCGGAGACCGAGCACTTCCGCAATGTCGAGCGGCACACGGTATTCACCGTTCCCCATGTGCTGTCGATCCGCATCGACGAGAGCCTGACCTACCTCAACGCGCGCTGGCTGGAGGAATACGTCCTCGAGCGTGTGGCCGAGCAGCCCGAGGTGCGGCATGTGATTCTGATGTGCAGCGCCGTGAACGAAATCGACGCATCGGGCCTCGATAGCCTCGAGGCGATCAATCACCGGCTGGGCGATGCGGGGATCGGCCTGCACCTGTCGGAGGTCAAGGGTCCGGTTATGGATCGCCTGTTGCGCACCCCCTTCGTCGAAGAACTCAACGGCCGGGTGTTCCTCTCGCAAAACCGGGCGTTTCACGAGCTGTCGATGAATGGCGGATCCGCAGCGGTGCCGCCTGCCGACATGCCCAGAGGCATGATCTGATGGCCGCTATTCTCGACCACCCTGTGATGGAAGCGCATTAAGCGGGCGATGCGAGGCGGATTGCAGGTCTGCGCGCAACCAAGGTGAATTGACCGATAAGGGGGACGCGGGAACGCCCCTCCCCCTCATCCACTTCACTGACTGCAGGAAAACCACAGTTCGAAGGAAATGCCGCCATGTTGCTCGAGAAGATCAAGACCCCGGGACTGTCTCATCTGTCCTACCTGATCGGTTCGGGAGGAAAGGCAGCGGTCATCGATCCTCGGCGCGATTGCGAGATTTATATCGAGAAGGCGCGAGCCGAAGGCCTTTCTATCACCCACATATTCGAAACCCACCGCAACGAAGACCTGGTTTCGGGCGCCCCCATCCTGGCGGAATGGACCGGAGCGAAAGTTCTTCATGGCCCCAATCCGGGGGCTGAAGTTGTCTACGCCGACACCGCCAGCGAGGGCGATCGGTTCGACATCGGTCAACTCGTCATCGAGGCATTGGAAACGCCGGGCCACACCGACGACCACCTGGCCTACGTGCTCCATGATCGCGAATACTCGAAGGGTCCGGTAGGCGTCTTTACAGGCGACGCCTTGTTCGTCGGCGATGTCGGCCGCGCCGACTTCTACCCCGATCGCAAGCGCGAGGTAGCCGGCCTGCTGTGGGATTCCCTGCACAAGCTCCTGGCCCTTGGCGACCAGACCATCATCTATCCCGCGCATGGCGCAGGGTCGGTCTGCGGCTCGGGCATGGCCGAACGCGAATTCTCGACCGTGGGTCACGAGCGCATCAACAATCCGCGCCTCCAGTTTGCAAGCCGGGACGCCTTCATCGACTTCAAGGTGGCAGAAAATCACTATCAGCCGCCGTATTTCCGCTTGATGGAACGCCTCAATCTCGAGGGCGGAACAAAGGCACCCCGCATCGCACGGCCCCGCAATCTGAGCCTGACGCAATTGCGCGAAAGCCACGCAACCCACCTTGTCGATATCCGCGAACCCATGGCCTACGCCTCGGGGCATCTCCCGGGCTCGATGAGCCTTCCCGTCGACATGATCCCGAGCTTTGCCGGCTGGTTCATCGGTGAGGGGGACAGCGTGGCCTTCATCGCCTCGAACCAGTCGCAGCTGGAACAGGCAAGCGAGCATCTGATACGTATCGCGCTCGACAACATTATCGGCGGCTACGTCGGTGTCGTTCCCGCAGCGGCGCAAGGGACGGCAATGGAGATGGCTCCGATGATCGGTACGCCGGAGGTTGCGGCGCGCCTCGCGAGCAGTTCGGGAGACTGGACCCTGCTCGATGTGCGCGACGCCGACGAGCGGGCCCAAGGCGCCATCCCGGGGTCCGAGCATATCTATGTCGGCGAACTCAACACCCGGTGGCAGGAGCTCGACAAATCGCGCCGCTACACGCTGATGTGTGCCAGCGGGATGCGCGCAACCGTGGCCGCCGGTTGGCTTGCCAGCCGCGGCTTCGAGCACATCGATATCTACCTGGGATCGATGGGCGCCTGGGAAGCCACTCATGGCTGAGCCCGATCAGGCGCACTTCTGGGACAATCGCTATCGAGCCGACGACTACGTCTTCGGCACCGCGCCCAATGCCTTTCTTAGCCGCGAGGCGCATCGCATCCCGGCAGGTTCGCAGGTTCTTGCCGTCGCCGATGGCGAAGGCCGCAACAGCGTCTTCCTCGCCGAACAGGGTTTCGACGTGGTAGCGACCGACATCTCGGAGCGCGGACTTGCAAAGGCGCGGCGCCTGGCTGCCGAGCGAGGTGTCGAAGTCGATTTCAGGCGGGTCGATCTGGGAACTTGGGGCTGGCCAATCGCCAAGTTCGACGCCATTGTGGCGATCTTCATCCAATTCGCCGACCCGTCTCAGCGGGCAACGCTTTTCGAAAATTTTGCGCGCTGCCTCAAACCGGGCGGCATTCTGCTCATGCAGGGCTATCGGCCGGAACAGCTCGCATACGGCACCGGCGGCCCTCCCCTTGCCGATAACATGTATACCGAGGCGATGCTGCGCGAAGCTTTCGATCTATGGGACATCGAGGTCCTCGAAAGCCACGACAGCGAGATCAGCGAAGGTTGCGGGCACAGCGGCATGTCGGCGCTGATCGACCTAATTGCCCAACGCCCGTCGTAGCGGATTTAGCCTAATTCCAATTCGACTGCAGTGGGTACGACGACACCGCCTTCTCCACCGTCTCCTATCCTTGGCCCAGGCGAAACCCGCTATCGGCTTCATGAACCCCGGTGGCTGGATCATCGGTCAACTTGTTCAACTGACATCCGTCAGGCGCAAGTAGGGGCGCAGTTCATCCCAACCCTTGGGAAACAGCGTCGATGCTTCCTCGATGCTGACCGAAGGGGGAATGATCGCTTTGTTGCCCGGCTGCCAGTTCGCCGGCGTGGCAATCTTGTAAGCAAGCTGGAGTGCATCGATCACCCGCAGGATTTCGTCGAAGTTTCGACCAACACTCATCGAATAGACCATGATGTGCACCACCCCACACTACCGGGCTGTCAGACTACCTCCACTTTATCGAACTACGAACATACGCGTCTAGCCTTGCTTCCCCGCAACCGTCCATTGTGCGCTCTGCATAATCGCGCCATAAAACCTGTCATGGGGGAGGCGTTCGCGTCACCGTCCGGAGGGACCCGCAACGCAATCGGGGGCGAGGCTGCGAATGGACGACCATGAGCTGAGAAAAAGGGCCGTTGCGGAGATGCATCTGCGCCGCTGGCCAGCGATCCCGGTTCCCTGCCTGATCGTGCAATGGGTGCTGATGGTCGACGAGGCCGCGGGTACCACCGAACTCGCGGCGATCGAGGCTCATGCCGCCGAGATCCACCCGGTGGAGAACCCCTCGCACCGCTCAGGTAGCCTGACCGAAAGAATCCGCTTTTCCTGGGAACAGCACAGTGAAGGTAGCAGCCTGACCTTGCTGGTCCCGGGCGCTGCATCCGAAGCCTATCTGAATCCAGAATCTGATAAGGAGCTGCGCGCGGCGCTCGAATGGGCGCAGCAATTGCCCGGCAAGATTGTGCGCTCAACGCGGATCTGGATAGCCGAGAGCGATGCAGATGCGGAGCAACTGCTCGAACGGATGGACCTCAAACGCGACGAGCTGGTCTCGGGCAGGATCGACGGATCGATACGGATCTGGTCCGATTTCCGCCTTCGCGAAGACGGGTTCGGACGACTGGTGGTCGCCGCCAATGGCGCTGAAACCGGCGATCTGACTCGCGCGGTTCAGCGGCTTCAGGAGCTCGGCAATTACCGCAACCGCGCGCTGCTGGGCCTGCCGGTCGCACGCGAATGCTGGCCGCGGCTCGACGAGGCGGAGCGGCGGTTACGCGATCTGGCCGACCGGGTCGCCAATAGCGACGAGCGCGACGACGTGTTGATGGAGGCGCTGTCCGACCTGTCGCTCGATCTCGCCGGCATTTCGACCGCCATCGGCTTCCGCATGGATGCGACCAAAGCCTATGCCCAGCTGGTCGAGGCGCGGCTGCTTCAGCTCAAGGCTGAGCCGGTCCCCGGCTTCGCCTCGCTCGACGATTTCACCCAGCGGCGTTTCCGCCCCGCGATGAACACCTGCACCGCGACCACCGAGCGCGTGCGCGAACTCGCGGTGCGCGCCGAACAGCTGTCCTCGCTGCTGCGTGCGCGGATCGATACCAGGATCGAGAACCAGAATGCCGATCTGCTCCATTCGATGGAGCGCAGCATCGCGATGCAGGTGCGGCTGCAACAATTGGTCGAGGGACTTTCGGTGGTGGCGCTGAGTTATTATCTGCTCGGGCTCGTGCGATTCTTCTTCGAAGGACTGCCACCGGAAAGGCTGCTGCTTTCGGTCGATACGATCGTCGGCTGGTTGGTAATCCCCGTCGTGCTCGGGGTCTGGCTGATCATGCGACTGCTCAAGCGGCGGGCGCTTTCGAGCAGCGGGAAATAGCCGTTTTGGCTCTTGTCCTGACGCCCGACCTTGTCCACACTGCCTGACACATGGCAAAATTCCCCTTTTCGGCGATCGTCGCGCAGGACGAGATGAAACTGGCGCTATTGGTCGCCGCGGTCGATCCCGCAATCGGCGGGGTAATGGTGTTCGGCGACCGCGGGACCGGCAAGTCCACCGCCGCCCGTGCGTTGGCCGCGCTGCTGCCGCCGATCGCCATGGTCGAGGACTGCCGCTTCCACTGCCGGCCCGAGGAACGCGGCACCTGTCCCGACCAATGCAGCTCGGGGCGCAGTCGCAAGGCGGCGGTTCCCTTCGTGGACATGCCGCTGGGCGCGACCGAAGACCGAGTCATCGGTGCGCTCGATCTCGAACGCGCGCTGCGCTCGGGAGAGAAGGCATTCGAACCCGGGTTGCTGGCCAAGGCGCATCGCGGCTTTCTCTACATCGACGAGATCAACCTGCTCGAGGATCACCTCGTCGACCTGCTGCTCGATGTAGCGGCGTCGGGCGAGAACCTCGTCGAGCGCGAGGGACTCTCGGTCCGCCACCGCGCGCAATTCGTGCTGATCGGCAGCGGCAATCCCGAGGAGGGAGAATTGCGGCCACAGCTGCTCGATCGCTTCGGCCTTTCGGTCGAGGTACGCACCCCCGATGCGATCGAACAGCGGGTCGAGATCATGCGCCGCTGCGCCGCCAGGGACGCAGACTCCCAGGTATTCGCTGCCGAATGGCAGGCCGAGGATGGCAAGGTGCTGCGCCAGATCGCGCGCGGGCAGAAGAAATTGGCGAGCCTTACCGTACCCGATGCGGTGATGACCGACATGGCCGAGCTGTGCCGCGCGGTCGGTGCCGACGGTCTACGTGGTGAGCTGACGCTGATGCGCGCCGCCCGCGCGCTCGCCGCGCTCCACGGCGCAGATGCGGTCCGGCGCGAGCATCTGCTCGGCGTCGCGCCCTTGGCGCTGCGCCATCGCCTGCGCCGCGACGTGCTCGACGAAACGGGTTCGACGGTGCGGATCGAGCGCGCGATGGGCGAATTGTTCGGATGAACCAGGCCGGATCCGTGCAGGATACCGGCGCCGATACACTCGGCAACCCCCTCGCCGACGCGCTGCTAACGCTTCGCCTCTTCGCCCTCGCGCCGCAGCTATTGGGCGGATTGTGCCTGCGCGCGGCAGGACCAGCGCGCAGTCTGCTGATCGAGCACCTCCTAGCGCTGCTTCCTGCCGGCACTGCCTTGCGCCGCCTGCCCGCGCATATCGACGACGAGCGGCTGCTCGGCGGGATCGACATGGGGGCAAGCCTCGCGCTCGGACGCAGCGTTCGCCAGACCGGACTGCTCGAAGAGGTCGCCGGTGGGGTCGTGCTGGTGCCGATGGCCGAACGGTTACGGCCCGATCTGGCAGGGCGGTTGGCGCAGGCGATGGATATTGGCAGTGGGGCCGGTTTCGGGCTGGTGCTGTTCGACGATGGCGCCACGGAGGACGAAGGTCCGCCCGCCGCGCTTCTCGAGAGGGTGGCGTTTCAGGTCGATCTGTCGCCGCTGCATTCGCTCGATATCGCGGAGGTTCACCGACCTCGGCCACTTCCCACCGAAGCAGTGGAGTCCGGCGACGGGGATGCGCTGAGAGCGCTTGCAGGGACCGCCATCGTTCTTGGAGTGAATTCGGTGCGCGCGTTGCTGTTTGCGCTCGCTGCGGCGCGCGCGCATGCCGCGCTGCAGCAGCGGACGACCCTTGATGATGCCGACCTTCGACTTGCGGCCCGTCTCGTGCTGTCGCCGCGCGCTACCAGGCTCCCGCCAACCGAAGATGAGCGGAGCGACCAGGCTCGCGACGAGCCACCGCCCCCTGATCGCGAGTCCGACTCCGATGGCGACAGCAATGCCGATGCCACCCCGCCCGAGGACAGCGTGCTCGAAGCGGCGATGGCGGCGATCCCCCCCGATCTGCTCGCGCGGCTGGCGGCGGGAGCGACGCAGCGCAAAGGTCATGGCAGCGGCGGCGGCCAGCGCGCCAAGTCCAAGCTGCGCGGTCGTCCGCTCGGTGCACGCCCGGGAATGCCTGGCGGTGGTACAAGGCTGGCGCTGATCGACACGCTGCGCGCGGCGGTTCCTTGGCAGCCACTGCGTCGCAGGGAACTTCCCGATGGCGACACTCGTCGGTTGGTCATCCGCAAATCCGACCTGCGGATCCGCCGCTTCGAGGAGCGCTCGCTGGCGGTGACAATCTTCTGCGTCGATGCCTCGGGCTCTGCGGCGATGGCGCGGCTGGCCGAGGCCAAGGGCGCAGTCGAGCTGATGCTGGCGCAAGCCTATGTCACGCGCAGCGAAGTTGCGCTGATCGCGTTTCGTGGTGGCGGCGCGGAATTGCTGCTGCCCCCGACCCGCTCGCTGACCCGCGCACGGCGGGCGCTTGCCGATCTGCCCGGCGGCGGCGGCACCCCTCTCGCCGCCGGCATCATCGCCGCGCGGAGACTGGCCGCCAGCATAGCAGCGCGCGGGACCACGCCCTTCGTGGTTTTCCTGACCGACGGAAGCGCCAATATCGCAGCCGATGGCACCCCGGGCCGGCCACGCGCACGCGAAGACGCCGCATCGGCCGCAAAGGGGCTGGCGGGCGATGGCCATGCCGCCTTGGTCGTCGATATCGCCCAGCGCCCGAGACCCGAGGCCGAAACGCTCGCGCTTGATCTGCGGGGCCGCTATTTGCCGCTGCCGCTGGCCGATGCCGCGGGATTGCAGCGCGCGGTGGAAGCGGCCCGCCCCGAGCGACTGACAGCATGAGCGGTTCGCTGCGATGGGAGGTAGAAGGCCGCGACTGGCCGCATCGCGAGACCAGCCGCTTCGTCGAGACTGGTGGGCTCCGCTGGCACGTCCAGCAGGCGGGCAATGGCCCGGTAGTCCTGCTGCTTCACGGCACCGGTGGTGCAACCCATAGCTGGCGGGGATTGCTACCGCTATTGGCCAAGGAATTCACCGTGGTCGCGCCGGACCTGCCCGGTCACGGATTTACGCGGGGACGGATTGCCGGCGGACCAACCCTGCCCCGCATTGCCGCCGCTATCAGGAGCCTCCTGGAGAGCCTAGGGCTCGAGCCTTCGCTGCTTGTCGGCCATTCCGCTGGCGCCGCCATCGCGCTGCGGTTGGCGCAGGACGGGATACGCGCGCCGGTGGTCGGGTTAAGCCCGGCGCTGATGCCCTTCCCCGGCCTCGCTGCACGGCTGTTTCCGGCCATGGCCAAGCTGCTGTTCGTCAATCCGCTGGTACCCTCGATCTTCGCCCGAATGGCTCGCGGGTCGGGGGAGACCGCCCGCTTCCTCACCCGTGCCACCGCATCCCGGATAGATGCCGATGGGCTGCGCTGCTACGAGGTGCTGCTAGGCAACAGCGACCATTGTCGCGGAGCGCTGGCGATGATGGCGAATTGGGACCTTGCGGCGTTCGAGACCGCGCTGCCCGCGATCGATGTGCCGGTGCTGCTGGCGCATGGCGATCAGGACCGTGCGGTCCCGCTATCCTCGGTCCGGCAGGCTTGCGCGGCGTTGCCGCGGTGCGAACTGGAAGTGCTCGGAGGTCTCGGCCACCTGGCGCATGAGGAGCGACCACAAGAAGCGACGGCTATGATCCACGGCTTCGCCGCGCGTCATGCGATACTGGCTGGCGAAGGAGCCTGAGCATGGCGGAAAACTTCGGCTGGATCGAAATCCTTTTCACCGCTGCGGTGGCGCTGGGTTTCGGTTTCTACCAGCTGTGGTCGGTCAATCGCGAGATTGCGCGCGACAAGGAGGCCAAGGAATTGGCGCAAGAAGAGCGCGAATCAGACGCGGCGCGGCATCCGGTAGGGGAGCATGAACTGGACGATCGGTGAGGCGAAGCGGTCGAGGTCGAGGCTTTCCTGCACCGCGGTCACCGGTTCGCCATAGAGCCGCGATGCCAGCGTCGAGCGTGCATAGAAGGGCGCATCCTCCCATGTCTTGAGCACGCTGGCATGCCCGCCATCGGCGCGGGTCTGACGCTCCATCTGCCAAAGCGTGTTGGTGAGTGGCGCGACCGGCGGAAGTTCGGCCTTGTGCGGGGTGCCGCCGGCATCGAAACGAAGCGCGCTGGCGAACGGCGAACCGTCGCGGCGGATGCCCTCGTAGCTGACCACCGACCCGGAACGGGTATGGGCACGCGACCAGTGCCAGACGCGGAACCCTTCCTCGAGCGATTCGCTGCCGGAGTTGGAATCGAGATAGGCGCTGCCGCTCCAGCGCAGGCCGGGCTTGTCCATTTCCACCTCGATGCGCGCTCGTGGCGCGAGGCAGTGCCAGCTGTGCCGACCGGCCGGGTCGAGCGCGAAGGCAGTCTCATTGAGCGCCTCGGGAATCACGCGAATTTTCCCACGTACGGCGCGCTGCCACGGGATTCCGAGCCGCTTGTCGCGTTCGACGATGTCTATCTCGAGCGCCTCGCCGGTCCAGCGCAGCGAGCTCGGTCCTATCGCGAGCGTATCGGCTTGCTGCACCACCGCATCCTGCCCGCGCTCGGTCATGGTCCAGCGCGCACCGGGGCCATAAAGCGCGACGTTGAGCGCGCTGTGGTTCGTCGGGGCGCCCCGGCCGCTCCGCTTGTAGTACGGCGAGAAAACGCTGCCCAGAAAGGCGATGATCGTCAGCCCGTGCCGCCCGTCGTCGCTGAGCGCATCGACATACCACCAGGCGTAGCCACCGGGTGGAACCGGCGCATCGAAGCGAGGTCCTGCGCCACCTGTTGCGCTGCGAGGCGCCCGGACAAGGCGGCCATCGGCACCCCGGCCCCCGGGTGGGTGCTTCCACCCGCGCAATAGAGCCCAGGGATCCGCGTCCGCGTACCCTGCCGGAGGAAGGACGCCGCCCAGCCGTGCGAGGCCCGTCCATAGATCGCTCCCCCCGTCGAGGGCGAAAATCTCTCGAAGTCGTTCGGTGTCAGGAGCTTGTGGGGCAGCGGATCGTCCAGCCGCAAGTTGCAGCGCTCCAGGGTTCGCCTCATGGCCCGAGTGCATCGCTCTTTCTCCTGTGTAGTGTAGTCGAATGTGTCGCCATTGGCGGGCGCGTTGACGATGATCTGGAACCGCTCGCGCCCATCGGGCGCGGCGCCGAAGCCCGCCTCGCGATTGAGCGCGCAGACGTAGACGCTGGGGTCGCCGGGCACTGCGCCGCCCCTGATGTCACTGAATTCGCGCGCATAATTGGGCGAGAAAAAGACGTTGTGGCGCGACAGCGGCAAGCCGTCGCCGCGCGCATGGGCGAGCCAGACCAGCGCCGAGAGCGAGCGGTTGCGCGGGCTCATCGGGGCGACCGCGTGGGAGGCCCGTTGCCCGAGCCTGCCGCTCGCCAGCGCGGAGGGGTCGCAATTGGCAACCACCGCATCCGCAGGGATGAATTCGCCGGATTCGACCAACACTCCGCACGCCTTGCCATTGTCGAGTTCGACATCGAGGACTGCAGTTTCGGTGTAGAACCGCGCGCCGTGTTCCTCGGCAACGCAGCGCAGCCCGTCGGCCAGCGCGCTCATCCCGCCCTCGATCAGCCAGACCCCCTGCGCCTCGACATGCGCGATCAACATCAGTGTCGCAGGTGTGGCGAAAGGCGAAGACCCGCAATAGGTCGAATAGCGCGCGAACAATTGTCTCAGCCGAGGGTCTGCGAAATGCTCGCCCAGCACCTTCCACAGGCTCTCGTAGGGGCGGATCGCGAGCAGGTCGCCGATCCGCGCGAGGCCGATGCGGCGCATCAGCGGCAGCGGCCAGGAGACCTCGTCAGCCCGCAGCATGCTGTGTTCGAGAATGCCGTAGATCCGTGCAGCCTCCGTGCGGAAGGCGCGATAGCCGCGCGCGGCCTCGGCGCCGGCAAAATCGCCGATCGCCTGCTCGCTGCGCGCCGGATCGGCGTAGAGATCGAGGTGGCCGGTTGCATCCCAGGCGTGGCGCGCGAGCACTTCGGCAGAGCGGACGGAGACATAATCGTCGAGCGAACGGCCTGCGCTTTCGAAGAGATCGTAGAAGACATCGCGGAGGGTGAAGACGGTCGGCCCCGCATCGATCGGCATGCCGTCGACCATGATCCGGCGCGCCTTGCCGCCGACATGGCTCTCCTTCTCGATGACGGTGACATCGTGTCCGCTCGCCGCGAGGCGGACGGACGCACCCTATTCGCCGACCGGCAATCCGCTGGCCGACGGGATCGGACCTGCTGCCTATGCCGAACGCGACAAATTACCCGATATCGACGCCCATGGAAAACCGCGGATCGTGCCGATTTCGCTCGACGACCATATCCCCGTCGCCCCCGCCAGCACCGATCCGCGCGGGCTCCCTGTCATCGCCGCCGACGGGAAGATTGCGGGAAAGGTGACCGACCTGTGGGTCGACCGCGCCGAGCACATGATCCGCTACCTTGCGATCGACACCGGCGCGGGCACGGTGCTCGCGCCGATGGCGATGGCGACGGTCTCGCGCCAGCATGTGTCGATCGATGCGATCAACGCCGCAGACTTCGCCCACGCACCCGTCCCCGCCTCCCCGGTTGAGATCACCCGCTACGAGGAAGAGCGCGTGATCGGCTATTTCGGTGGAGGCTATCTCTACGCAAATCAGGACCGACAGGAGCCGTGGCTGTGATCGAATACGAGCATGAACCGATCCGGGGCCTGCCCGGCGACCTTCCAGCGGGCGAGGAAATCCTCTGGCAGGGTGCCCCCGACTGGCGCGTACTGTGCCTTACCGCGCTCCATCCCGGCTGGGTGGCGGGCTATTTCGCGCTTTTCGCGGCACTTGCCCTGGCTAGCGGGAGCCTGTTCGGACTGGTGGCCTCGCTGGTCTCCGCAGGCCTGGTGATCGGCCTGCTGGCGGTGTTCGCCTTGCTGGTCGCACGGACCACGGTTTACACCATCACCAACCGCCGCGTTGTGCTGCGGATCGGGGTGGCGCTCAACACCTGCATCAACCTGCCGCTGGCGCTGATAGGATCGGCGGAGTTACGAGCGCATACCGGCGGCTTCGGCGATCTCGTGCTTGTGCCCTGCGGCCCGCACCGGATCGGCTACGCCATGCTCTGGCCGCACGCCCGCCCCCTCCGCTTCTCGCGCGCGCAACCGATGCTGCGCGCGCTGCCCGAGGCACAGAACGTCGCCGATATCCTGACCCACGCCTGCGACGCGATCGTGGAGGTCGAGCGCGGCGCAAAAGCGGCGAGGCCCGCGACCCACGCAGCCTCACCGACACCCGTCGCCGCGCGAAAGGCCACCGCATGAGCCACACCCATTCGCATGAGAACACCGTCCCGCGCCCGGCTCTCATCGCCGCCGGGGTACTGGTGGGCTTCTCGCTGCTAATGACCGCGGCGGTCCAGATCGGCTGGCTCGAGCGCTCGGCGGTCCCCAGTGCCGAGCGCGCCGAGGCCGCAGTTGCGCCGCTCGAGCAGCGCTCGCTTCTGTTCGCCGATGGTGCCGACGGGTCCGTACTGATTACCGAAGCGGAAAGCGCTGCGCAGGTCGGACTTATCGAGGCGGGAAGCGAACAGGGCGGTTTCATCCGCGGCGTGCTGCGCGGGCTCGCGCGCGAGCGCCGGATGCACGACGTCGGTTCGCAGCCGCCCTTCACCCTCACGCTGTGGCAGGACGGATCGATGTCGCTGGTCGACGAGGCCACCGGCCGCTCGATCGAGATTGGCGCCTTCGGGCCCGACAACCGCGCCGCCTTCGCTGTGCTGCTCGAAGGCGGCGACGTCACATGAGCGCGCGCGTCTTCACCACCCCCTGCCGGATCGAGGTCGAGCAAAGCGAGGAGCATTTCCACGCCCATGTCGAGCTCGACGAGGGCATCGCCATCCATCCCGGCGACCGCGTCCGCGTCCACGGTGCGCCGATCCATATCCGCTTCGGCGAGAGCATCGCGGTCGATCGCACCGCCACCGTGACCCGCGCCGGCCCGCTGCTGCGCGCCTGGACGCGGGCGGCGGCCTATTTCGACATGCGCGAACTCTACGAAGTCAGCTTCAATCCCGGGAGAGTGAAATGAACGCCCACAGCCAGATGGCCGCCGCGCCCGTTACGCCGCCCGACACCATGGCCCCGGATACCATGGCGATGGCGGTCGAGGACACGGTGCTCAGCCCGCGCTTCTACACCACCGATTTTGCCGCGCTCGACGCGATCGACGTCAGTTTAGTGCGCGGCGAATGGGATGCGCTGATCGCCGAGATGGAGAGCGATCCCAACAAGCGCCATTTCAAGCGCGACGCCAGTTTCGACGGGGTGATCGAGAATCTCGAGCCCGCGCTGCGCGCCGAATTCATCGACTTCCTCGTCAGCTCGCTCACCGCCGAATTCTCCGGCTGCATTCTCTATGCCGAGATCGCCAAGCGGACCAAGAACCCCGATGTGAAGCACCTCTTCAAGCTGCTCGCGCGCGACGAGAGCCGCCACGCCGGTTTCCTCAACGACACGTTGAAGGATGCAGGGGTCGGGATCGATCTGGGCTTCCTGACCCGGACCAAGAAATACACCTTCTTCAAGCCGAAATTCATCTTCTACGCAGTCTATCTCTCGGAGAAGATCGGCTATGCGCGCTATATCACCATCTTCCGCCATCTGGCGCGTAATCCCGACAAGCAATTCCATCCGATTTTTTCGTGGTTCGAAGAATGGTGCAACGACGAGTTCCGCCATGGCGAGGCTTTCGCCATGCTGATGCGCGCCGACCCCAAACTGCTGACCGGAATGAACAAGCTGTGGGTGCGGTTCTTCCTGCTCTCCGTCTACGCGACCATGTATGTCCGCGACCACGCCCGGCCAGTGTTCCACGAGGCATTGGGGGTCGACCCGACGCAATACGACTACGACGTCTATTCGATCTGCAACCAGATCAGCCGCCAGGTCTTCCCGGTCGAACTGGCGACCGACGATCCCGCCTTCCGCGCGCGGATGGAGCGATTGCTGCTGGCCACGCGGCGGATCGAGAATGGCAAGGAACGCGGTGGCCTAACCGGTGCCTGGCAAAAGCTGCGCGGCGGTATGGGAGTCGCGGTCAATTTCGCCGCGCTCTATTTCCACCGCACGCGGAGCAACACCCTCCCCGCTACGGTGCGGCTGCAGCCAGCATGGTGAGCTGGAGCGGCCATATCGTCCCGCTCGTGGCGACCATCGCGATGTGGTTCTTCGCCACCGGGCTGGTCGCCTGGCTAGACAATCGCGAGCGCGAAACCTTTCCACGCAGCCTGCTGTTTGCCGGGATCGCGGGCATCGCCGGATTGCTGCTGGTCATCGCAACGATGCATCAGCTCTCGCTGACGGGCATCTACAGCGCTTTTGCCGGCGCGATGCTGATCTGGGCCTGGCACGAGATCGGCTTCCTCACCGGCGCGGCAGCGGGGCCACGGCGCGACGCCTGCCCCGAAGACGCGAAGGGCTGGGAACGCTTCGCCCACGCCAGCGCTGCCATGGCCTGGCACGAGATCGCGCTGGCGCTGACCGCGCTGCTGCTGGTCTCGCTCACCTGGAACGCGCCCAACCAGATCGGGGCGATGGTCTTCGCGCTGCTGCTCGCCATGCGGCTGAGTACCAAGCTCAACATCTTTCTCGGCGTGCCCAATATGAGCACCGAGATTCTCCCGCCGCATCTGGCCTATCTCAAGAGCTATTTCGGCCCGCGCCGTTTCACGCCGCTGCTGGCGCTCTCGATCATCGGCAGCCTGGCGCTGGCGGGATGGCTGGGCAGCGTCGCGCTGGCCGCGCCTTCGGGTCCCGAGGCCGCGGGCGCGAGCCTGCTGTTCGCGCTCGCCGCGCTGGGTGCGCTCGAACACCTGTTTCTTGCGCTGCCGTTTCGTGACGGCGCGCTGTGGGCCTGGGCGCTGCCCGGCCGGCGTGGCGGAGAAACGCAATCATGACTATAGAACAAGAGAAGCAAGGACAGAGAGGGATGCCGACGATGGATTTCCAGGCCTATTTCAAGGGAGAACTAGATGCGGTCCGCGAGGAAGGCCGCTACCGGGTCTTCACCGAAATCGAGCGGCATCGCGGCGCCTTCCCCCACGCGACCCGCTATGTCGACGACACCACGCAGGACGTCACCGTGTGGTGCTCAAACGACTATCTCGGCATGGGCCAGCATCCGGTGGTGATCGATGCCATGCACCGCGTGCTCGATGAATGCGGCGCGGGTGCCGGTGGCACGCGCAACATCTCGGGCACCAACCACCACCATGTCCTGCTCGAACGCGAGCTGGCCGATCTGCACGGCAAGGAAGACGCGCTGCTGTTCACCAGCGGCTATGTCTCGAACTGGGCCGGTCTCGGCACGCTGGCGGGACGCATCCCCAACTGTGTGGTGTTCTCCGACGCGCTCAACCACGCCTCTATGATCGAGGGCATCCGCCACAGCCGCGCGCCCTACAAGATCTGGGCGCACAATGATCCTGAGGATCTCGACCGCAAGCTGTCCGATTTCGGCCCGGAGGTTCCCAAGCTGGTCGCCTTCGAGAGCGTCTATTCGATGGATGGCGACATGGCGCCCATCGCCGAAATCCTCGACGTCTGCGAGAAGCACGGCGCGATGACCTATATCGACGAGGTCCATGCGGTCGGGCTCTACGGTCCGCGCGGCGGCGGGGTTGCCGAACGCGAAGGGCTGATGGATCGCATCACCGTGATCGAGGGTACGCTGGGCAAGGCCTTCGGCGTAATGGGCGGCTATATCGCGGCCTCGCGCGACCTGGTCGATTTCGTACGTACCTTCGCCAGCGGCTTCATCTTCAGCACCGCGCTGCCGCCTGCGGTGGCAGCGGGCGCCTGCGCCAGCATCAAGCATCTCAAAACCAGTTCCGCCGAGCGCGAATTGCAGCGCGATCGGGTGGAGACGGTGCGGCGCAAGCTCGACATGCTGGGCATCCCGCATCTGCCCAACCCCAGCCACATCATCCCGGTGATGGTCGGCGATGCGCACAAGTGCAAGATGATCAGCGACTGGCTGATGGACAATCACGGTATCTATGTGCAGCCGATCAACTATCCGACCGTTCCGCGCGGCACCGAGCGGCTGCGGCTCACCCCTTCGCCGGTCCATTCGGATGGCGATATCGACCGTCTGATCGAGGCGCTAAGCGACATCTGGTCGCAATGCGAGCTGGCCCGCGGGGCTATGGCTGCTTGAACGGCTAGCTACAGCCTATCTGTCGCGGATCTGGCGCGGACATGAAAAAGGGCGCGGACCACTGGGTCCGCGCCCTTTTGCTCATTCAGGCGATGCTTACTGCCCGCCGGTTTCCAGATAGGCAATGATATCGGCCCGGTCCTGACCAGCAGGCAGGCCGGCAAAGGCCATCTTGGTGCCCGGAATAACCCGCTGCGGGTTCTCGAGATACTGGAACAGCTTCTCCTTGCTCCAGGTGATCCCGCTGTTGGCATTGGCTTCGCTGTAGGTGTAGCCATCCACCGTCCCAGCCGGTCGGCCAACGATCCCGGCGAGCGATGGGCCGATGCGGTTCACGCCCGCTTCCAGAACGTGGCACGAACTGCACTTGATGAAGACCTCCTCGCCATGCGCGACATCGGGAGTGAAGGAAGCCAGCGTGGTCACGTCCACCGTTTCCACATTGTCGGCCGCCGGAGCTTCCGCCGCAGGTTCGGGCGCGACAACCGCGGCGGCCGGATCGGCGGCTGCAGTGTCGGTTTCCGCCGGTTCGTCGGTGCCGCCGCAGGCACTCAGCAGCGCGATCGATGCGGCCATTCCCAGATATTTGCCGAAATGTTTGGCAGTCCTCGTCATAGATTACCCTTTCCCAACTCGGGCAACCCTTACGCCGCACCAGTCGCAGCTATGGGCCCCCTCAGTTTCCAAACAACGCGCGGCGGGCGGACTTGTGCCCCCGGGACGTCGTTACACGATGGCACCGGGTCGCGCGCTATTCGCGGCATAGTATAGAACCTATTTGTTCGCGATGCCAAAGCGAAAAAGGCCGGTGGGCGCGGGTCGATGCTTGCCGATAATCCGGTGACACGACGCCGACAGCGCCGGTCCCCGGATAGCAGCCGATTCAGACCGCCTGCTGCTCCGCGATCCAGCGGTCGATATGCGCTTCGAGCACATCGAGCGGGACCGCGCCGTTCTCCAGAACGGCATCGTGGAAATCGCGCAGGCTGAAGTCGCTACCAAGCGCGGTTTCAGCGCGGCTGCGCAGCTCGCGGATTTTCAGCTCGCCGATTTTGTAAGCCAGCGCCTGGCCCGGCCAGGTAATGTAGCGATTGACCTCGGCGTCGATATTGCCCGGGCTCAGCGCGGTGTTGTCGAGCATGAAATCGACCGCGCGCTGCTTGCTCCAGCCCTTCGAATGGATGCCGGTGTCAACCACCAGCCGGCTCGCGCGCCACATCTCGTAGCTCAGCCGACCCATCTCCTTGGCGGGGGTGTCGTAGAGCCCCATTTCGATCCCGAGCCGCTCGGAATAGAGCCCCCAGCCTTCGACGAAGGCGGTGAAGAAGGTGCCGTGCTGGCGCAGCGGGTGGATATCGAGTTCCTGCTGCAGCGCGATCTGGTGGTGATGCCCGGGGACCGCCTCGTGGACACCCAGCGCGGGCAGTTCCCACAGCGGGCGCTGGTCGAGCTCGGTAGTGTTGACCCGGTAGATGCCCGGCTGCCCGGTCGCGAGGCTGCCGCTTTCATAATAGGCTGTGGTGTTGCCCGGAGCCTGCGCCGCGGGGATCGGCAGCACCGTGTAGGGCTGGCGCGGCAGCGTGCCGAACAGCTTGGGCATCCAGCCGTCGATCTGCTTGGCCAGAGCGCCCGCCGCCTCGAGCAGCTCTTCGGGGGTCTCGGGATAATATTGCGGGTCGGTGCGCAGGTGCTCGATAAATGCCTCGCGGCTCTCGAACCCGGCATCCTCGGCCACCGTTGCCATCTCCGCCCGGATCCGCGCCACTTCGGACAGGCCGAGCTGGTGGATCTGGTCGGGGGTCATGTCGGTGGTGGTGAAGCTCTTGACCCGATAGGCGTAGTATTCCTCGCCGCGCGGGGTGGCGAGCACCCCGGGCATGCCGGTGCGGCATTCGGGAGCGTATTCCTCGACATAGAAGTCGCGGAAATCGCGATAGGCCGGCATCACGCTGGTTTCGAGCGCGGTGCGGGCGCGCGCCTGCAATTGCGTCCATTGTGCCTCGGAAATGGTCGAGGGGCGCTCCTTGAACGGCAGCCACAGCGGGGACTCGACCGGATTCTCGACGATCATGCTCTCGATCCGCGCCTCGAGCCCCTGCATCGGTTCGCAGGCCTGCGTCAGACCTCGCGCGACCGCTTCGCGGCTGCGGGCGATACCCTGCTGGTTGACGGCGGCGAAGCTTTCGAGCCGGCCGACATAGCTCTGGTAGTCGGCCAGCGTGAACAACGGCGAGCCATAGGGCAACGAACCGAAATAGGCGAACCAGCCGCCGCGATTGGTGAAGACGACGAAGCGGTCGTGGTCGAACTCGGCGCCCGCCAGCTCGTCCTCGAAGCCGCGCTTGAGAATCGCGTGATCGATCCGCAAATCCTCGGGCAGAGTGCTCTCGTCGATCGCTTCCAGCCGCGCCAGGAAAGCGCGGGTCTCGGCGATCGAGGCCTCGTAGCGCGCCAGCGACATATCGCCGAGCTTGCCGTCGCCGCGGCGGTCGCCGACCTGCGTCGCCGTAAGTGGCGAATTGTCGAGCGTCCACTCCCAGACATCGTCGCGCAAATCGCGGTAATCGTCGGCGGGGGCGGCGTGGGCAATCGGGGCGAGCGCCACGCTGGCAAAGGCGAAGGCGGCGGCGAGGTATTTCATGGTCGTTTCTCCCTGCTGGAATGCTTCCTATTGCGAGCGACCGCCCGGGTCCAGTAGGGGGCGGGCATGGGCACACCATCGATCCTGTTCGTCTGCCTCGGCAACATCTGCCGCTCTCCGCTTGCCGAGGCGGCGCTGCGCCGCCGTGCTGTCGCCGCGAGTGCCGATGTCGAAATGGACAGTGCCGGGACCGCCAATTATCATGTCGGCCACGCGCCCGACCCGCGCGCGATTGCCGAAGCGCGGCGCCAGGGGATCGACATCAGCGCCTATCGCGGGCGGCAGCTGGCGCTCGAGGATTTCGCAAAATTCGACCATATTCTGGTGATGGACAAGGACAATCTCGCCGATGTCTGCGCCATGGCACCGGCGGATTCGACAGCGAATATCGGTCTGCTGCTCGATGTTGTCCCAGAAACCAGCGGTCGCGCGGTCGCCGATCCCTACCATGGGAGCGAGGCCGACTTCGCCGCCACCTGGATGGAAGTCGATGCGGCAGCCGAAGCCCTGATCGCGGTTCTGCTGTCGGAACAGCACGACTAGCCGCCGCGCAGAGTCTTCACCCCGAAGTCGCGTTCGAACAGGTAAAGCAGCACCCGCGCCGCCGCGCCGCGCTTGCCCTCCAGCCCGCCGTCGCGTTCCATCAGCAGCCGAGCATCGTCATGGGCGGTTGGAAGCAGGCGGGTAATCTGCTCGAGCTCGGCGATCTGAAACGCGCTGTCGCCCGATTGCCGCGTTCCCAGCAATTCGCCCCCGCCGCGTAGCCGCAAATCCTCCTCCGCGAGGCGAAAACCATCCTGCGTCTCGCGCATCAGCGCTAGCCGGTCGCGCGCGGTTTCGGACAATTGGTCGCCGCGCAGCAGCAGGCAGGTCGATTTCTCGCTGCCGCGCCCTACCCGCCCCCGCAGCTGGTGGAGCTGCGCCAGACCGAAGCGCTCGGCCTGTTCGATCACCATCAGCGTCGCGTTGGGAACATCGACCCCGACTTCGATCACTGTGGTCGCGACCAGCAGTTTGGCGTCGCCGCGGGCGAAGCGCTCCATCGCCGCGTCCTTGATCTCCGGCGCGAGCTGGCCGTGGACAAGCACCACATCCTTGCCAAAGCGCTCTTTCAACGCGGCGTAGCGCGCCTCCGCCGCGGCGGTGTCGTCGTTCTCGTTCTCACGCACCATCGGGCAGACCCAATAGGCCTGCTGCCCGCTGGTCAGATGGCGCTCGACCCCCGCGGCGACCTCGTCGAGCCGCGACAGCGAAACCACCCTGGTTTCGATCGCCTGGCGCCCGGGAGGCAATTCGTCGAGCTTGCTGACATCGAGCTCGCCATATTGCGCCAGCGTCAGCGTGCGCGGGATCGGCGTGGCCGTCATCGCGAGGACATGCGGCGCGGTGCGGCCCTTGCTCGCCAGCATCAGCCGCTGGCCGACCCCGAAGCGGTGCTGCTCGTCGATCACCACCATCGCGAGGTTGCGATAGGCGACCTTGTCCTGGAAGATCGCATGCGTCCCGATGACGATATCCACGCTGCCGTCGAGCAGTCCTATCAACGTGGATTCGCGCGCCTTGCCCTTGTCGCGCCCGGTTAGCAGCGCGACCCGCGCTCCGGTGGGTTCGGCAAGCCGGCGCAGGCTCTCGTAGTGTTGCCGTGCGAGGATTTCGGTGGGGGCGAGCAGCGCCGCCTGCGCCCCCGCCTCCACCGCGATCAGCATCCCGGCCAGCGCCACCACCGTCTTACCCGCACCGACATCGCCCTGGAGCAGCCGCAGCATCGGGGTGTCCTGCACCAGATCGCCCTCGATCTCGGCGATCGAGCGGGTCTGCGCCCCGGTCAGCGGGAACGGCAGCGCGAGTCGATCGCGCAAAAACCCGTCGCCCTTGAGCGGCTGCCCCTTGCGCTGGCGGTTGTCCGCGCGGACCAGCATCAGCGCCAAAGCGTTGGCGAGCAGTTCGTCATAGGCCAGCCGGTCGCGCGCCGCCGCGTCCTCGCCCCCATGCGCCCGCCGCAGCGCCTCGCGCCACTCGGGCCAGCCCTCGCGCGTAACCTGCCCCGGCTCGCACCATTCGGGCAGCTCCGGCGCGCGTGCCAGCGCCTGTTCGACCAGCCCGGCGACCTTTGGCTGGGTCAGCCCTTCGGACAGCCTATAGACCGGCTCGCACAATCGCTGCAGCGTGTCGCCGCCCTCCTCGAGCACATGATCGGGGTGGACCATCTGCATCATGTCGCCATAGCGTTCGAGCTTGCCCGCCACCCAGCGGTTCTCGCCCACGGGGAGCTGCTTCTTGGCCGTGTAGGACGCGCGCCCGAAATAGGTCAGCGACAGCACATTGCCCGCGCTGTCCTGCGCCAGCACGCGGTATGGCGCGCGCGGATTGCGCCCGCCGCGGTGCTCGATCACCAGCAGCTTGACCACGATCTGCTCGCCCTCGCCCGCCTCGTCGATCGTGCCCACCGCGCGGCGCGTGACGAAACGTTCGGGCAGGTGATAGACGAGGTCGCGCACCCGCGTCAGCCCGAGCCGGTCGAGAGGCTTCTTCAGCTTGGGCCCGACACCGTCGAGCGTCTCTGTCTCGGCGAACAGCGGGTTGAGGACATCGGGGCGCATCGCCATCGTCTAGCCGCAGTGGCGGGTCTTGCGAAAGCCGCGATCGCGCGCACTCCCGCACCGCCTGTGGACAGCGATCCCCGCTTGCGCTGGCAGGGCGCGCAGGATAGGCGCGCGCCATGTCCGAAGCCCTCACCTTTCAAGGCCGCATCCAGCGCGCCCGTTTCCGCGCCTGGCACCGCGGCACGCGCGAAGCGGATTACATGTTCGGCGGTTTCTTCGATCGCTACCACGAGCAATGGGAAGCCGAGGAGCTGGCCTGGTTCGAGGCGCTCCTCGATCAAGACGATGTCGATGTAATGGCCTGGGCGCTGGGCACCCAGCCCATCCCGCCGCGTTTCCAGGGCGACTTGATCGAGCGCATGATGCTGCTCGACTATGTCGAAATTCCCCGCTGACGGTAGCGCCGGCGACCATCCCACGCTGACCAGCACCATGCCCGACCTCTCCCGTATTCTCAAAGCCACCGCGCCGCTGACACTGACTCAGGTCGCGCGCGGCAGCCAGCCGCTGGTGATGGCCGATCTGGCACGCGCCGGTGCAGGTCGCGCCGTCTTCATCGCGCCCGACGACACCGCCATGCGCGCAGTCAGCGATGCGGCCCATTATTTCGCGCCCGAACTCGAGGTGATCGAATTTCCCGCTTGGGACGCGCTGCCCTACGATCGCTCCAGCCCCGCGCTGACGGTCAGCGCCAAGCGGCTCGCCGCGCTGCATCGGTTGCAGACCGGCAAGTCCGGCGCACAATTGCTGGTCACCACCATCAACGCCGCGCTCCAGCGCGTCCTGACCCCGTTCCGCATCCGCGAAGGCGTGCGCGAATTCGCGATCGGGAGCGAGATCGGGCGCGACAGCCTCGCCCGGCTGCTCCAGCGGCAGGGCTACAGCCGCACCGACACGGTGGCGGACAAGGGTGAATACGCGATCCGCGGCTCGATCGTCGATGTCTTCCCCTCCGGGCTCGATGAAGGCCTGCGGCTCGATTTCTTCGGCGACGAGCTGGAAAGCCTGCGGCTGTTCGATCCCAATACGCAGATGACGACTTCGCGTATCGAGTCGCACCTGCTGCTGCCCGCCAGCGAGGCGTTGCTCGACGACGCAAGCATCAAGCGCTTCCGTGGGCGCTACCGCGAATTGTTCGGCGCCGATGCGACGCAGGACCCGCTCTATGAGGCGGTCAGCGAGGGGCGCCGTCTCGCCGGTATGGAACACTGGCTGCCGCTGTTCGAGGAGCGGATGGCGACGCTGTTCGACCATCTCGACGACCGCGACATCGTCGTCATAGACGGCGCGGCGATGACAGCGGCCGAGGAGCGGCTGGGCGATATCGCCGATTACTACGCCGCGCGCACGCAGGTCACCGGCCAGGCCCGGGGCAGCTACCGCCCGGTCGAACCCGCCTCGCTCTATCTCGACAAGGACGAGCTGACCCGCGCGCTCGATGCCCACCCGGTCCACCGCAGCACCGGCTTCGACGAGCCCGAAAGCGCCAAGGTCGTCGATTTCGGTTTCCGTTCGGGCCGCGATTTCGGCCCCGATCGCGCACGCGGCGAGAACGTCTATCCCCTGCTGGCCGATCATCTGAAGGCGGTGGCCAAGGCCGGCCGTAGGCCGCTGCTGGCGACCTATTCCAAGGGCAGCCGCGCGCGGATGGTCTCCATTCTCGAGGAGGCTGGGATCAGTATCCAGCTGGCGGATAGCTGGCAGGAAGCGCTCGGGCTCTCGGCCAAGGGCGTGCCCGCGGCGATGATCGTACCGCTCGACACCAGCTTCGCCAATGACGAGCTCGAGGTCCTGACCGAGCAGGACATCCTCGGCGACCGACTGGTGCGGCGGCGCAAGAAGCGCAAGAGTTCCGACGCATTCCTCGCCGAACTGCAGGCGCTCTCGGTCGGCGACCTTGTCGTCCACACCGAGCATGGCATCGGGAAGTATCTCGGGCTCGAAGCGATCGCGGTCGGCAAGAGCAAGCACGATTGCGTGATGCTGGCCTATCGCGGTGGCGACAAGCTGTTCATTCCGGTCGAGAACATCGACGTGCTCAGCCGCTACGGTTCGTCCGAGGAGGCGGTCATGCTCGACCGGCTCGGCGGCGAGGCGTGGCAGAAGCGCCGTTCGCAGCTCAAGGAACGCATCCGCGAAATCGCGCACGAGCTGCTCCGCACCGCCGCCGCGCGCGCGCTGCGCAAGGCACCGGTTTTCGAAGTCGAATCAGGGCCTTTCAACCAGTTCCTCGACCGCTTCCCATGGGAAGAGACCGAGGATCAGGAACGCGCCATCGAGGATGTGCTGCGCGATCTGGAAAGCGGCCACCCGATGGACCGGCTGGTCTGCGGCGATGTCGGCTTCGGCAAGACCGAAGTGGCGCTCCGTGCTGCCTTCGTCGCCGCAATGAACGGGCAGCAGGTGGCGGTGATTGCGCCCACCACCCTGCTCGCGCGCCAGCACTATCAGGGCTTCTCCGAGCGCTTCGCAGGCTTCCCGATAGAGATCGGGCGTCTCAGCCGGCTGGTCCCGGCCAAGGAGATGAAAGAGACCCGCGAGCGGTTGGCGAGCGGCGCGCTCGACATCGTCGTCGGCACCCATGCGATCCTGTCGAAGAGCACCGCTTTCAAGGATCTCGGGCTCGTCGTGGTCGACGAGGAGCAGCGCTTCGGGGTTACGCACAAGGAAAAGCTCAAGCAACTGCGCGCCGACGTGCACATGCTCACCCTGACTGCCACCCCCATCCCGCGCACGCTGCAGATGGCAATGAGCGGTTTGCGCGAACTGTCGACCATCCAGACCCCGCCGGTCGATCGCCTGGCGGTACGGACCTATGTGATGGAATGGGACGAGATCGTGATGCGCGAGGCGCTGCTGCGCGAGCACCATCGCGGCGGGCAGAGCTTCATCATCGTGCCGCGCATCGCCGACATGCCCGAGCTCGAGAAGTGGCTGCGCGAGGCGGTGCCCGAGATCAAGGCGGTCACCGCGCACGGCCAGATGGCCCCGAACGAGGTCGAAGAGCGGATGAGCTCCTTCTACGACCGCCAATACGACGTGCTGCTGGCGACCACCATAGTCGAGAGCGGGCTCGATATCCCCAGCGCCAACACGATCATCATCCACCGCGCGGACATCTTCGGCCTCGCCCAGCTCTACCAGCTGCGCGGACGCGTGGGCCGCGCGAAATTGCGCGCCTATGCGTACCTGACCTATGCCAAGGACACGCAGCTCTCCGAAGTGGGCGAGAAGCGGCTCAAGGTGCTGGGCGATCTCGACAGCCTCGGCGCCGGGTTCCAGCTCGCCAGCCACGACCTCGACATCCGCGGCGCGGGCAATCTGCTTGGCGACGAACAGTCGGGCCACATCCGCGAGGTCGGTTTCGAACTCTACCAGTCGATGCTCGAGGATGCGATCCTGGCCGCCAAGGCCGGCGAAGCAGGGCTGGACGCGAAACCCGAGAGCGTGAGCCCGCAGATCACCGTCGATGCGCCGATCATGATACCCGAGGATTACGTCCCCGATCTCGCCGTGCGCATGGCACTCTACCGGCGCCTCAACGATGCGCGCGACAAGAGCGAGATCGAGGCGTTGGCCGCCGAGATGATCGACCGCTTCGGCGACTTGCCCGCGGCCACCGCCAATCTGGTCCGGCTGATCGAGATCAAGCACCAGGCGATCGAGGCGAATATCGCCAAAATCGATGTCGGCAATGCCGGCACGCTGGTCACTTTCCACCAGGACGATTTCCCCGATCCGATGGGCCTGCTCGCCTATGTCGATCGCTTGAAAGGCACGGCCAAGCTGCGCCCCGACATGAAGCTGGTCATCAATCGAGCTTGGAATTCGCCGGAGAACCGCTTGAACGGGCTCTACCAGCTGACCAAGGGGCTCGGCGGGATCGCGCGCAAGGCGCGGAAGGCGAAAAAGGCAGCCTAGCCCGTAGCGAGCGCGAGGAATTCCTCGGCTGGCATCGGCTCGGCGCGCAGGAACCCCTGATAGACCTCGCAGCCCTCGCGCGCGATCAGAGCGCGCTGGGCTTCGGTCTCGACCCCCTCGACGACGACCTTGAGGTCGAGCGCCTTGGCCATGGCCACGATGGCGCGGAAGACCGCAAGATCGCGCTCATCCTCGAGCACCCCGTCGATCATCGAGCGGTCGAGCTTGAGATGATCTATCGGAAGCACCTTCAAATACCTGAAATTGCAGAAGCCGGCGCCGAAATCGTCGAGCGAAAGGCTGATCCCGGTGGATTTGAGCTCGTCAAGGACCTCGCTCACCTGCTTCAGATCGGCGAGCAAGACCTGTTCGGTGATCTCGAGCGTCAGCATATGCGGGTCGATCCCGTTGGCCTTCACCAGCGCGAGGAATTCGCGCGCGAAGCTGCCCGCGGCGAGATCGGCGGGGGTGACGTTGATCGAAAGCCGCACATTTTCGGGCCAGGCGCGCGCTGCCTCCAGCGCCTTGCGGGCTATATGGCGTGAGAGCTGCGCGGTGTGATCCGCGCGTTCGGCGATGGTGAACAGCGTTGCCGCGCCGACCCGACCGAGGAGGGGATGGTCCCACCGCGCAAGCGCCTCGGCGCCGATCAACCGGTCGTTTTCGAGAGCATATTGCGGCTGGAAACGGATCGAAATCTCGTCGTGATCGATCGCCGCCAGCAGGTCGGCCTCGAGCTGCTGGCTCGAACGGCCGTCCTTGGCCAGCTCGCCGCTGGTCCAGACCACGCGGTGGCCCTGCAGCGACCGGATCCGCGCGGATGCTTCGGACAGGGTGTCGAGGAGGGATGCGGAGGTGTCGCCCTCGACCGCGCGGATGAGCGCGACGCGTGGCCAGAGGCGCAGGCTGTGCGCTGTGTCGGGATCGCTGATCGGCATGGCGATGGCATCGGCAAGCGCCTCGGCAAGCCATTGCCAGCGCTCGCGATTGCATTCCTCGCGCAACGCCAGGAGGAAGGTATCGCCAGAGCTGCGCGCGGCGACCCACACACCGCTTTCAAGCTCGTCGGCGGCGAAATGGCGGATTCGCTGGGCGATCTCGATCAGCGCGCCATCGCCCGCGGTCTCGCCGAATGCGACGTTCACGCGGTCGATCCGTCCGACCGAAATCAGCATGACATGGATCGGGCATTCGGTCCCACCCGAGGGCCACTCGCGGTGCCAGCGGTCGAGAGTGTTGCGAGCATGCGTAAGCGTTGCAAGCCCGGTCAGCCGGTCACGCGTATCGTCGTCAGTCGCTGAGGCAAGGCTGGCCATGAGCCCCCATATCCGTTGGATTGGAGAAATACGCCAGAAGTTTCCCCACGTTGCCAAATGGGACGCCCGTCCATACACACTCGCGCATCTGCACGCCTCCGCGACACGGGAGCGCGATCCAACCAAGACGTTCACCCCAAGCGATCACCACGGGAAAGTTCGATGCCCAATTTCGAAAAGCTGGCCCTGATCGTCTCGGACACCGAGCGTGCGCACGAGGTCGCACCGATGTATCGCGTTCTGGCCGACTGGGTCCCGCTTGAGCAAGCCGAGGCGGCGGTGGTGATCGGCGGCGACGGCGCCATGCTGCAGACGCTCCACGCGATGCTCGATTGCGGGATCATCAAGCCGGTATACGGGGTGAACCTCGGCACGGTCGGTTTCCTGATGAACCACAACCGCTCGCCCGAAAAGCTGCTCCGCCGGATCGAGCGCGCGCGCAGCGTGGCGGTCGCCCCGTTGTGCATGGAAGCAGTCAGGCAGGACGGAAGCACGCAGGAATTCTGCGCCATCAACGAGGTCTCGCTGCTGCGCGAAACCCGCCAGACCGCCAAGATCGAGGTCTCGGTGGATGACAAGGTGCGGATCAAGGAACTGGTCTGCGACGGCGTGCTGGTGGCGACCCCCGCCGGGTCGACCGCCTACAACCTTTCGGCCAACGGTCCGATCCTTCCGCTCGATTCCAACCTCCTGGCGCTCACCCCCATCAGTCCCTTTCGCCCGCGTCGTTGGCGCGGTGCGCTCCTGCCCGACCGCAGCACGATCCGCTTCCGCGTGCTCGAATCCGACAAGCGTCCGGTCTCGGTCGTGGCCGACCAGAAGGAGGTCAGGGATATCGCAGAGGTCTCGCTCCACATCGCCCGCGAGCAGGAGCTGCAATTGCTGTTCGACCCCGGTCATGCGCTCGACGAACGCATCGTCGCGGAACAGTTTCTGGTCTGATCGCGAAAGCCGCGAAAAATCGCGCCGCGCCCGCTTGCCAAACCCGGCGACCCACCATATAGCGCGCCCCTGCCGACTTGGCTGCTCCCCGATAGCTCAGCGGTAGAGTAGGTGACTGTTAATCACTTGGTCGTTGGTTCGAATCCAACTCGGGGAGCCATTAATTCAGGTACTTAGCCGATACCTAGCCGATACCTAGCGCGTTCCAAGGTAACGCATAGGTAACTCGGGAGGGGTCTATGTCAGGTAGAGACCCGCCGCCAAACACTGCCGCTTGGTGGCGCACAAAGACCGACGCAGAGCTCGAAGATGCGCTGCGCGGCGGACCTGTGGGCAACAAAGCCGTTGATGGCGCAATCATCGAGATCAACAGGCGCGCGAACACGAAACATGAAGCATGGACCCGCCGCAGCTACTGGGCGGCGCTAACCGCCGCAGTGGCATCAATCGCGGGTGCCGTTCTTGCTGGGCTGCAGCTTTTCAAGGGCTAGGCTCAAAACTCACTCTCGACCGGGCTGATATGCGCGCCCTCATGGCCGCAAGTCTGGCAGCGCATTCGTCGCTGCTGAGGGTCTTTTCGAAGAAACACAGTTTCTTCACGATCTTGCCATGCTACAACTGTAACAAGTCGCGAAGGCCGAGATGGGGCCGAGTGATGCGGGTCGCGACCGTTAAAACCCGTCATATTTGAATCCAATACCTGGAGTTCCGACATGAAGAAGATTGCAACAGTTTTTGGGGCCGCCGCCGTCGCTGCGATGATCGCTGCGCCGGTTGCCGCTGCCGAGCGTTTTTCGGCTCCGGTCGCTAATGAAAGCGAAATGGGCGGAGGTTCGACACTCCTTTTCGCGGTCGTCGCTGGGCTTGCCCTTCTCGGCGCAATCATCCTCATCACTGAAGACGATGACGAAGCCGTCAGCCCGTAAGCTTACCAGTTAAATAAGAGCGGGGCGGAGGGGCGACTTTCCGCCCCCTTTTCGTGGCCATCTCCCGCACGCACCCCAGGCACCGGATGCGGAGGTTGTAGCCCCTGCGGGCGAAGTCACTAGCCGAATCGAGTTTGTTGCGAGCCATCCGCAAGATGGAACAGGGCAAGAATACACGTCAAGGGCGAAACTGGTTCCGAGCGGGGGGGCTTCAATTCGTCTCGTCGGGCTCATTACCGGCACTCTCAATTACGTGCCCAGTAACAGGCGCAGGCCCACCCAAAAGGTGAGCGCTGCGGTCAGCCAGCGGATCCAGTGCTTCGGCAGCAGCCGGACCGCGAGCAGACTCCCGATCTGTCCGCCGATCGCTACCGCCAGCAGCAGCGGCAGGCCGAAGGCGATAGCCGCTTCGAGCCGTCCTGCCCCGCCCTTGAGCAATTGTCCCACCAGCCCGAACAGCGAGTTCACCAGGATGAACAGGCTCGCGGTGGCGGCGATGGCGCGCGCGTCGCGCCAGCGGACGAGGTGGAGCAGCGGCGCGAGGAAGATTCCCCCGCCGATCCCGACCAGTCCGGCAAGATAGCCCAACGGTACAGCCGCAAAAGGGACGAAGCGCGCCAGCGAGGTCGGCTCGCCTGCCCGCGTATCGCGCGCCGGGATCAGCAAGGTGAGGCTGGTCAGCACCAGGCTCGCGCCCAGCAGCAGCAGGAACCCGCGCTCGCCGATCGGCGTCAGCCCGCCCAGCAGCGCTGCGGGCGCCGCAAGCGCCGTCAGCGCCAGAGCGCCGCGCCACGGCGTGATGCCGGCGTGCGCGTAACGGATGCTGCTGCCCGCAACGACCACGATATTGCACGACAGCGCGATCAGCGGGAGGATGCGGTAGTCGGTCCCGGCCAGCGCCAGCAGCGCATTATAGGTCGAACCGCCGCCGAAGCCGACGGAGGCATAGAGAAGCGCGGTCGCGAGGAAGGCGGCGGCCAGCCAGAGCATGTCGCCGCCCTATCGCGCTCGCGACCCGCGCGTCAGGCCCGAGCCGACATCGCCCCGTGGCAATGCTTGTACTTGTTGCCCGAACCGCAGGGGCACGGCGCGTTGCGGCTGACTTCCATACCCGCATAGGGATTGGAAGTATCGGAGCCGCCGAGTCCGACCGCCGCACGCGAACTGCCTGCCAGCGAACCGAACAGACCCGCCTGGCGGCTCGACCCGTCGCCATCGTTGGAATTGTCGAGCCCGGTAAGCGGGTCGATATGCCCGGTGAGGAAATCGGGCAGGTCGGGAAGGCTCCCCTGCGGCATCGGCTGGGGCTCGCGCACGTCGAGCTTCATGAGCTTGGCGGTGACGTCCTCGCGCAGCGTTTCGAGCAACCGTTCGAACAGGCCGAACGCCTCCTGCTTGTATTCGTTGATCGGCTGCTTTTGCGCATGGGCGCGCAGGCCGACGACCTGGCGCAGTGCGTCGAGCGTGGCGAGGTGTTCCTTCCAGTGATGATCGAGCGTCTGGAGCAGCACGCTTTTCTCGATGGAGCGCCACATCGACTTGTCGACGCGGGTCATCTTCGCATCCATCTGCCCATCGACCTCGGCGCGGATCCGTTCCTCGATGATCTCGGGCTCGAGCGTGTCTTCCTCCAGCCAGGCATCGAGCGGCAGGTTCAGGCCGAGCACCTCGTCGAGCCGCGTCTTGAGACCGTCGATCTTCCATTGCTCGGGATAGGAGCCGGGCGGGCAGGCTTCCTCGACCAGCGCGTTGATCGTGTCGTAGCGCATGTCGAGGACCACCTCGTCCACCGTCTCGCTGTCCATGATCTCCGCGCGCTGCTCGTAGATGACCTTGCGCTGGTCGTTCATCACGTCGTCGTACTGGACGACGTTCTTGCGCACTTCGTAATTGCGGCCCTCGACCTTCTTCTGCGCAGTCTCGATGGCCTTGGAGAGCCATTTGGAGCCGATCGCCTCGCCGTCTTCCAGATTGGAATTCATCATCTTGGAGAACAGCGTGTCGGGGCCGAAGATGCGCAGCAGATCGTCTTCGAGGCAGAGATAAAAGCGCGACAGCCCGGGATCGCCCTGACGACCCGAGCGACCGCGCAGCTGGTTGTCGATCCGGCGGCTTTCGTGGCGTTCGGTGCCGAGCACGAACAGACCGCCCGCCTCGATCACGCGCTGCTTCTCGTCCTCGATCTCCTGCTTGATCCGCGCCACGGCCTCGTCGCGCTCGAGCCCTTCGGGCATGTCGCCGAGCTCGTCTTCGACGCGAAATTCAAAATTGCCGCCCAGCTGGATATCGGTGCCGCGACCGGCCATGTTGGTGGCGATGGTCACCGAGCCGGTGCGCCCGGCCTGCGCGACAATGCGCGCTTCCTTTTCATGCATGCGGGCGTTGAGGATGGCGTGCTCGACGCCCTCCTTGTCGAGGAACTGGCTGAGCAGTTCGGACTTCTCGATCGAGACGGTACCCACCAGTACCGGCTGGCCGATGTCGTTCTTCTCCCGGATCGCCTTTGCGATGGCCTGAAACTTGTCCATCGTGTTCTTGTAGAACTGGTCGTCCTCGTCGATCCGGGCGACCGGCTTGTGTGTCGGAATTTCGGCGACGTTGAGCTTGTAGATGTCCCAGAATTCGGCCGCCTCGGTGGCGGCGGTGCCGGTCATGCCCGAAAGCTTGGGATACATGCGGAAATAGTTCTGGAAGGTGATCGAGGCGAGCGTCTGGTTCTCGGGCTCTATCTTGACGCCTTCCTTGGCCTCCACCGCCTGATGCAACCCGTTGGACCAGCGGCGGCCTTCCATCATCCGCCCAGTGAACTCGTCGATAATGACGATCTTCTCGTCCTTGACGATGTAATCGGTGTCGCGTTTGAACATGATGTTGGCGCGCAATGCCTGGTCGAGATGGTGGATCACCAGCGTGTTCTCGACGTCGTAGAGGTTCTCGGTCTCCAGCAGACCTGCCTCGGAGAGCTTGGCCTCGATCGCGTCGGTGCCATCCTCGGTCCAGGTGATGTTCTTGGACTTCTCGTCGGCCTCGTACCATTCGGGGTCAAGATCCTTCACGATCGCGTCGATCGAAACGTAAAGGTCGGACTTGTCCTCGGTCGGACCGGAGATGATCAGCGGGGTGCGGGCTTCGTCGACGAGGATCGAATCGACCTCGTCGAGGATCGCGTAGTTGAAGGGGCGCTGGACCATCTGGCCGCGCTCGTGCTTCATATTGTCGCGCAGATAGTCGAAACCGAACTCGTTGTTGGTGCCGTAGGTGACATCGGCATTGTAGGCGTCACGGCGCTGGAACTCGCCGATATTGGGGACGATCACCCCGACGGTGAGGCCGAGGAAGCGATAGAGCTGCCCCATCCACTCGGCATCGCGGCCGGCGAGGTAGTCGTTGACCGTGATGACATGGACGCCCTTGCCCTCGATCGCGTTGAGATAGGTCGCGAGCGTGGCGACCAGCGTCTTGCCCTCGCCGGTGCGCATCTCGGAGATCTCGCCGCGGTGGAGCACGATGCCGCCGATCATCTGAACGTCGAAATGGCGCATGCCGAGCACGCGCACCGAGGCCTCGCGCACCGTTGCAAAGGCCTCGGGCAGGATCTGGTCGAGCGTCTTGCCGGATGCAAGCTGCTCGCGAAACTTGTCGGTCTGCGCAGTCAGTTCCTCGTCGGACAGCGCCTGGATCTGCTCCTCGAGCGCGTTGATCTGGTCGACCGTCTTGCGCATCGAGCGGACGTAGCGTTCGTTGGACGAGCCGAAGACGGCTTTGGAAAGGGATTTGAGCATGGGCGCGATCTCGCGATGGAATTTATGGAAAGATGCCCGTCCGCCTTATGGCTGCCGGGCCGAAAACAGGGAATGAAACCGAGGGACCGGGCCCCCGGGCGTGTCTATTCGTACGCGCGATCGGCGCCGAAGTGGACGGTCGGAATGTAGATCCGAAGCGGGGTCGCGGTGCGGCAGGGCGCGGGCTTTTCGCCACGGGCGCGCTGCTGGCGCTGGCGTTCGATGCAGGCGCATTCCTCGCTGCGGTCCTTCTCGCAGGCCCTTTGGGACTGCTCGACCTGAGCCTCCAGCGCGCCGATCACCGACGCCTGCGCAGGCGCGGAAACCGCGACAAGACCGGTCGCGATGGCGAGACAGGTAAGGAGACGGCGTAGCATCGTGCTATATAAATAGGTTTTCCAATGAAGCGCGTCCACCCCCGAAGCGCGTTTACCCGCCCGCGCTTCCTTCCTAAGGGGCGGGGATGGACCTCACCCGCTCCCCGCTCGCCCGGCCCTTCCCCGAACTGCCCGCCATTGCCGGTGTCACGCTGCGCACCGTGCGCGCAGGCTACAAGGCCTGGGATCGCGCCGATCTGACGCTGGTCGAATTGGTGGAAGGGGCGGCTGTTGCGGGGGTTTTCACCAAGAGTGCCTGTGCCTCGAGCGAGGTCGAAATGGGCCGCGAGCAGCTTCACCAAGGGGTGGCCCGCGCGCTGGTGGTCAATGCGGGCAATTCCAACGCCTTCACCGGCTATCGCGGGCGCGAGGCGGTCGAGCAGATCGTGGCGCAAGTCGCCGAGGGGCTCGGTTGCACGCCCGAGCAGGTGTTCGTCTCCTCGACCGGGGTCATCGGTGTGCCGCTACCTCGAGACATCGCGCGCGCTGGCGTCGCGGCGGCGCTGCAGGCCCAGCCCTGTTCATGGGAGGAGGCCGCGACGGCGATCGGCACCACCGACACCTTCACCAAGGGTGCCGCCGCCAGCGCGATGGTGGGCAAGACGCGCGTGGAGTTCGCCGGGATCGTCAAGGGCAGCGGGATGATCGCGCCCGACATGGCGACGATGCTTGGCTATGTCTTCACCGATGCCCGCATCGCGCCGGAGCTGCTGCAGGACATGCTCGCCAAGGCCAATGGTAAGACATTCTCCTGTATCACTGTCGATGGCGACACCTCGACCAGCGACACGGTTTTGACCTTCGCGACCGGCAAGGCCGACCACCCGGAAATCCGTTCGTGGGATGATGCCGGCGCCGACGCGGTCTATGCCGCGTTGCAATCGGTCTGCCTCGAACTGGCGCAGCTGGTGGTCCGCGACGGCGAGGGCGCGCGCAAATTCATCGCGGTGAGCGTGTCGGGCGCGCAGAGTGACGACAGCGCGCGCCGGATCGGCCTCTCGATCGCCAATTCGCCGCTGGTGAAGACCGCAATCGCTGGCGGCGATGCGAACTGGGGCCGCGTGGTCATGGCTGTGGGCAAGGCCGGCGAGCCAGCCGAACGCGACCGGTTGGCGATCGGCTTCGGCGGGGTCTGGGCCGCGCGCGAGGGCCAGCCGCTGGCCGATTACGACGAGGCACCGGTCGCCCGCCACCTCGCGGGCGAGGAGATCACGATCGAGGTCGAACTGGGTTTGGGCGAAGGTCGAGCGACCGTGTGGACCTGCGATTTGACCCATGGCTATATCGACATCAACGCCGATTATCGCTCATGAGTCCGCTCGACCTCGGCATCCATGCGCTGATGCGGCGCGTCACGGAAACGGTGATCCTGCCGCGCTATCGCAACCTGGCGAGCGCGCAGATTATCGAGAAGGCCGAGGACGATCTGGTGACGATTGCCGATCGCGAAGCCGAGGTGATGCTGAGCGACGGTCTCGCCGCCATCGACGCAACGATTGCCATCGTCGGCGAGGAAGCGGCGCACGCCGACCCTGCGGTGCTCGACGGACTGGCCGGGGATTGCTGGATCGTCGATCCGATCGACGGGACGCATAATTTTGCGCAGGGCCGCGCGCCCTTCGGGATCCTGCTGGCGCGCTGCGCTGGCGGGATCTGCCAGTCGGGATGGATCTACGACTGTCTCTCGGCGCGCTTCTGCGCAGTACATCTGGGCCAGGGCGCTTTCGTGGATGGCGAGCGGATCGCAGCTCGGACGACAGGCGAGACCCGGCCGGTTGCAGCGATATCGACCATCTTTCTCGATCCGGCGCAGCGCGAGGCGGTGCGAGAGCATATCGCGCCGCATTACCGCCTGGTCGACACGCCACGCTGCGCCGCCGAGCAATATCCGCGGCTCGCGCTTGGCCAGAACGATGTCTCGCTGTTCGAACGCACCCTGGCATGGGACCATGCCGCCGGGGTGCTTTGGCTCAATGAGTCAGGCGGCAAGGTCGCGCGGCCCGACGGATCGCCCTATCGCGTGGACGAGCCCGAACGCAGCGGACTCATCGGCGCGGCGAGCCCAGCCCTGTGGGACGAGCTCGCCGCGCTTTACGCCAAAATGGCCTAGAGTTCGCCTTCGAGCCAACCCTTGAGCTGGCTCTTGGGTGCCGCGCCGCGCATCTGCGCGGCGGGCTTGCCGTCCTTGAACAGCACCAGATAGGGGATCGACTGGACCCCCATCTGCCCGGGCACGCCGGTGTTCTCCATGATATCCATCTTGGCGATGGTGACCTTGTCGCCCATTTCCTCGCTCAATTCCTCGAGCGCGGGCGCGATCATCTTGCAGGGTCCGCACCATTCTGCCCAGAAATCGACCAGAACGGGCTTGTCCGATTCAAGGACGTCGGTCTGGAAACTCGCATCGGTAACGGCGACGGTCGGCATGATAATTCTCCTGTGGGGATCGGCCCCTGTTGGGCCCCATGTGGGGCCAGACTGCGCTTACTCAACGGGCGGTAGGGCAAAGCTTTCCTGCAGATCGGAAAACCGGGCTTTGTGGGCAGCGAGGAGATCGGCGGGAAGCGCGATCAGCTGCGGGGTCTGGGTGTAGAGCAGCGCGGCGCGCACGCTGCGCCCGGGATAGATCGCTTCCAGCGCCGCGACATAGGCGGCCATCTGGCGCAGCGTATGGTCCGGCACCTGCTCCAGCGAGGCGGGAGGACGGCGCGCGGTCTTGAAATCGACCACCGTCACGCGCTCCGGCGTCACCAGTAAGCGGTCGGCCACACCCACCACCACCTCTCCGCCGACTACCGCCGCGAGCGGGACTTCGGCAAGCGCATCCCGAGTGAAGATGTCGCGAAATTCGTCGCTGTCGAGCACCGCGAACGCGCGGTCGATCATCTCGCTGCGTTCTGCCTCGGCCAGTTCGGGCGCCTGGCGCGCGAGCCATTGCTCGGCCCTCGCCGCGCGCTCCGCTGGCGGCACTTCGGGCAGCCGCTCGAGCAGCGCGTGAATCAGCACACCGCGCTGCGCCGCGATAGCGGAATGCTCGGGCGGCAACGGCGGATCGCTGCCCTCAGTCTCGCCAAGCCCCGATGGCGAGAGCGGGCGCGGCGGCCGAGCCTCAGCCGGGGGCTGCTTTGCGGTCCAGGCAGGGAGATCGGGCGCTGCCTGTGCGGCATTCTCCGGCTGTCGCGGCACGATCGTGCTCGTCGCCCCCCATTCGCGCCGTGCACCCCAGATGAGGTCCTCGACCGGGTCGCTTTCGAACAGCGGCTCGAGCCGCGCGTACCAGCTGTCCTCGTGCGGCGTGCCGCGCTTGGCCTCGCGCGGGCCCAGCGAGCCGCCGATGAACAGCGCCTCCTCCGCGCGGGTCATCGCGACATAGAGCAGCCGCCAGTGCTCCTCCATCTCGATCCGCGCCGCGACCTCGTGCGCAGCGGCGATCGGGCCGACCCGCTGTTCGGCCGAAAGTCCCGGCAGCGGCACGATGTTCCGATTGTCTGCGGGATCGACCAGCGCCAGCTCGCCCGGCCCGTCAGGGCCAATCGCCGCGTCCGCGAGGATCACGATCGGCGCCTGCAGCCCCTTGGACCCATGGACGGTCATCACCCGCACCTGATCGCGATTGGCACCCGCCTCGCGCTTCAGCTCGCCATCGCCCGCATCGAACCAGCGGATGAAGCCCTGCAGGCTGGCGGTGTGCGCGCTCGCGTAGGCACTGGCGGCGTTGAGCAGTTCGTCGATCGGATCGTTGGCCTCGGCGCCGAGCCGCGCCACCAGCCTGCGGCGCCCGTCGAAGGGGCCGACCAGCAGCCAGTGCAGCAGCGCCTGCGGACTGTCGAAATCGGCGCGGCGGAGGATTTCGCGTAAAGCTGCGACGGTGCTCGCCACCAGCGGCTCGTCCGACTGGCGCAGATGCTCCCACAACCGCTGCTGCCTGGGCCGATAGCCATGATCGAGCAGTTCATCCTGTGTCCAGCCGCCGAGCGGCGAGACCAGCAGGTTGGCGAGGTTGAGATCGTCGAGCGGCTGCGCGGCGAAGCGCAGCGCCGCCATCAGATCCTTGACCGCCAGCGGCGCGCCGAGCCGCAGCCGGTCCACCCCCGCCACCGGCACGCCGTGGGTGTAGAGCCGCGCGACGATCAGCGAAGCCAGCTCGCGCCGCTTGCGGACCAGGATCATGACATCGCCCGCGGTCGCGCGCCGGGCCTGGCCGGGCTTCTCTCCCTTGACCAGCGGGAAGCCGGGGCCGTCGGGATCCATCCAGGCGCGGATCTGCTGCGCGATGCGATCGGCCATCCGCCGGTCATGCCGCGCGAGCCAGCCTTCGGCGCCATCCTCATCCCCGCCGCGGATATCCACCACCGTGTTCCACAGCGTCACCAGCCCGGGGCGGTCCTGCCCGACATGCGGTTCGGGCGGGCGCTCGAGCCCGAAGGACGCCGGACCGATCGCGGCGATGGTCTTGTCGACGAACTGCAGCACCGGATCGGCGGTGCGGAACGACTGGCCCAGATCGAGATCGCGCAACTGCCGCGGTTCGGGAGCGTTGGGCATACTGTCCGCGCCCTGCCCCAGCCGCGCCATGTCCTCGGCGACGCGGCGCTGCGCGGCGGCGAAATTCTCCGGACTGGTTCCCTGGAAGCCGAAGATCGCCTGCTTGTAATCGCCCACCGTGAAGATCGTACGGATCGCGTCGCCCTGCGCGCCCAGCCCCGAGAAGAAATCGTCGGTCAGCGCGAAGATGATCGCCCATTGGTCGGCATTGGTGTCCTGCGCCTCGTCGATCAATATGTGGTCGAAGCGGCGGTCGAGCTTGTAGCGGATCCAGTCGCCCATCGTGCTGTCGGCGAGCAGCGCGGCGGCGCGGCGGATCTGGTCATCGAAATCGACCAGCCCCTCACGCGCCTTGGCATCGTCCCACATCAGCGCGAATTGTCGCCCGACCTCGAGCTGCGGAGCGAGGAAAGCGGCCAGCTCGACCAGCGTGCGCCGCTCGGCGACCTGCGCGATCGCCTCCACAACTTCCGCAACCTTGGACCCATAATCCGGGTCGAGCTTCTCGAGGTTCTTGAGGCTCTTGGGCTCGCCCGTCTTGGTCAGCAGCGTGCCATAGAAACCATCGAGCATCGTGACCCGCTCGACCGGCCCCGCCGCCAGCCAGCTGTCGACGAATTCGACGCAAGCCACCCCGGTCTTGGTCCCCCATTGCGCGTTGCCCTCGCGGCAGGCGCGCAAAAGGGCGACGGGGAAGCTCTCGTCGGCGCAGGCCTGCGCTACCCAATGCTCATCAGCATCGGCGGGTATGCCGAGCAGGCCGCAGACCCGCGCGTGCATCGGTGCCTGCCAGCCGCTCGGGCCGGTCCACAGCTGGATCGCCCCGGCGCAGCGCATCAGCCAGCGGCGTACCCCGTCGGGGCCCTTGCGGCGGCTCATCTCGGCGATGGCGTCGAGCGTGCGGCGGTCCTGGTTTGCTTCCGCACCCGTCAGCAGGTCGCCGAGCACTTCCTCGCTGAGCAATTCGCGCTCGCGGTCCTCCATCGGCCGGGAGCCGGGGGCGATGCGGGCTTCCTCGGGAAAGGCGGCAAGCAGATACTGGGCGAAGGCGTGGATGGTGTCGATCCGCAGGCCCCCGCCGGGGCTGTCGAGCACGCTGGCGAAGAGCGAACGCGCGTGCGAGCGGGTCGCGGCATCGACCGGCGCGCCGAGATGCGTTAGCTCCTCGGCCAGCCTCGCATCGGGCAGCCGCACCCAGCGCGCGAGCACTTCATTGACGCGGACCGCCATTTCCGCGGCTCCGGCCTTGGTAAAAGTCAGGCACAGGATATCGGATGGCTCGACGCCCTCCTGCAGCAACAGCCGCAGCACCCGCGCCGAAAGCACCTGCGTCTTGCCCGTTCCTGCCGATGCCGACAGCCAGACGCTCTCGCGCGGATCGACCGCGTCACGCTGCGCCCCGGCGAGCGGATAGACCGCGCCGCTCATGCGCCCTCCTCCTCATCATCGTCGGCAAGCCGCGGCAGCCATTCTTCGAGCCGCATCAGCTGGTCGTAATCCGAATAGCCGGCGTAATCGGGGTTGAATTTTGCGGTGAAGGGCTGCTCGCCCTTGATCCAGTCGGCGATGGCACCCTTGAGATAGCGTTCGGTCTCCGGGAGAAAATCCTCGGGCGCCAGCCCGCTGCGCTTGTTCCCCAGCTTGAGTGGAGTTTCGACATAGCCGAAGCCGAAGCGGTTATCCTCGTCCTTCGCCTTGCCCAGCGACCAATATTCGAAGGCACTAGGCTGCCCCGAGACAGTGCCGAACCCGCCCGCGCGCGCGATCATGCCAAGCAGGCCGAGCTGGAGCGCGAAGCCCTGCTCCACCATGCTGGCCGAGGGCGGCGAGCCGGTTTTGTAATCGACCACGGCGAGCGTACCGTCGGCCATCCGGTCGATCCGGTCGGCGCGACCGTGGAGCTTGACCCCGTCGACCAGCATGTCGCCCTTGCGCTCCCAGGCGGCAACGACGCGATCCTCGTAGCTTGTAACGCTTTCCTCGACCCATTCTAACGCGGCGAGCAGCCGCGGCTGCCACAGCCCGCGCATCAGCGGATGGGCGTTCTTCTCGACCATGACTGCGTCCATGATCGGCCCCAGCTTCGCGCCCGGATCGGTCTCGCGCGCTTCGTGCCAGCGTTCGAGAATGGCGTGCGCGACCTCGCCCTGCCACGCCGGCGAGGGTGCGGCCTCGAGTGCGTCCAGTGTCCGCAACCCGAGGATCGAACCAGCGTAGAACTGGTAGGGATCGCCGCGCAACCGGTCGAGTGCGGTGACCGCGATCGGCACGTCGCGCTGTGTCGCGCTGGGCATGGGTTTGGGCCGCGGATAGGGCTCGGGCAGTGAATGCGGCCGTGCCATCGCGCGCGCCAGTTCGATCGCGCGGCTCTCCTGATGGCGCGGGAGCAATTCACCCAGCAGCGCCTGGACGCGCAGCAGGAAGCGCGAAGGAATCGCCGGGCCCGCCTCATCGCGCGCGGCGCGACTGAGCACCACCTCGGGTGCCCCCAGCGCTCCGGCGAGATCATGCGCCGACAGCCCGCTGCGGAACTCGGAACCGGGCACGCCGAGTGCTCGCAGCACCGTCGGCGCCAGCAGCGCATCGACCCCGCCGCGCGGCGGCCAGACGCCCTCGTTCAACCCCGCGCAGATCACCAGTTCGGCGCGGCTCATCCGCGATTCGAGCAGGCCGTAGATCGCCACGCGCGGGTGGCCGCCATAGGGCGGGCGCACCGCGACATCGTCCATCGCATCGCGCAGGACGATGTCGAGATCGGCAGCGTCGACCTGCGTTTCCGCCGCACGCGCATGGAAGCGCAATTCCTCGACGAAGCGCGCCAGCGCGCGTCCGTCCTCGCGCGCCCACAGGCTCTCGCCGCACAGCGCCTCGCCCGCGCTGGCCAGCGTGTCGAGCAGATCGGCCAGTGGCTGCGGGCCCGCAGCTTCGACCAGCGGCTCCAGCGCCGAGCGCAGTGCCGTCCACCATTCGACCAGCCCCGGGGCTTGCTTCGCCAGTTTTGTCACCAGATCGTCGAGCGGCTCGAGCCCCTCGCGTGGCCGCGGTCCGCGCAATTCGCGCTCGACAATCCGCGCCTGCGTCAGCCATTCGCGCCGGTCCATCCCGCCATGAACCAGCGGGTGCATCGCCAGCGCCATCAACGCGACCGGCGCCGCGCCATTGGCGGTGACCTCCGCCAGCAGCAACAGCAGCCGCCCTGCGGCGGTGTGCGACAACGGGCGACCGGCGGAGTCATCCGCGACGATCTCCCAGCGCGCCAGATGATGGACCACGCGCCGCGCCAGCGCGCGATCCGGGGTAATCACCGCGATCCGCTTCTCCGGGGTCTCCAGCGCCTCGCGCACCAGCAGCGCGATGGCCTGCGCCTCCTCCTCGGGATTGGCGGCCTGCATGATGCGGACATTGGACAGCCGGCGCTTCTCGGCCGGCAGATCGACCCATTCGCGGCTCGCCATTGGCGGCAGGAACAGGTTGGAGATCGCATGGCTGCGCTCGGGCGGTGCGGCGGCCAGCCCCTTGCGGTGCCATTGCTGCACCTCCTCGCGCGCGACGCCCATGCGGTTGAGCAGCAGCTTGAGGTGGTATTGCGGATGCGCCACCGCGTCGTTGCGGGCAAAGGGCTCAGCGCCCGGCTCGGGCGCCGCGCCGGCACGGCCCAGTTCATCCCAAACCGTATCGGGCAGCGAGAGGTCGAGGTCGGGTAGTACCACCGCACCCTCGGGCAATTCGCTGACCACGCGCAGCAGCTCCGCCAGCGCGGGCGCCGCGCTGGTCACACCGGCGGCGACGATCGGGGTTTCGGGCGGCGTCTCGCGCCAGCGTCGCGCGGCGTGTTCGAACAGACGGTTGCGCCGCGCCGCACTATCCACCGCTCCCTCCTCGCCAAGCCACGCCAGCCAACGCGCCTGGACCCGCGCGAAAGTCCGCAGCGAGGCCTGCCAATGGGCCGAAAGATCGCCGACCAGCCCCAGCACATTCTCGCCCACCAGTTCCTCGGGGCCGATATCCTCGACCAGCAGCCGGTCCATGGTCGCACCGGTCTCGCGCGCAAGCCGCAGCAGCGTCGCCCCCTTGGGCGCGTCGCTGCCCATTTCCTCGCCGATCAGCTGCGCCAGCGCCAGCCAGCGGCGGGTCGGGTCGATGGCGCGCGGAATATCGGGTGCGCCGAGCGGGTCGAGGAGCGTTCCCAACGCCTTGTCGAGATCGAGATCGCCGACCACCGCCATCCGCGGCATCAGCAACCCGGCGCGGTCTTCCTCGCCGGCGTGGCGGATAAAGGCCTCGGTGACGATCCGCTGCGCCCGCGAGCTGGGCAGCAGCAGCGTCAGCCGCGCCAGCCCGAATTCCGGATCCCGGTAACGCGGCACCAGCCCTGCTACCAGCGCATCGGCAAAGCCGCGGTGCGCGGCAATCGAGTAAATCCGCGGATGGTGCGCTTCAGCCACCCCGGAGCACCGTGGCGGCGGTCTTGCAATGCTCGGGCCGCCCGACCTCGATCCAGCGCCCGGTGAAGGCGGCGCCATAGAGCCGCCCTTCCCCGATCGCGCGATCCCAAAGGACATTGGTCGAGAACTTGCCCTCGGGCGGGTCGCGCAGCAGGCGGTGCGAGAGCAGCTGGATACCGGTAAAGATGAAGGGCGCGATCCGCGAGGGCAGCTTGCGGGTCAGCCGCCCGCCGCCATCCATGTAGAAATCGCCCGGCCCAGTGAAATTGTGGGTCTGGTTGTGCGGGACCAGCAGCAGCAGCGCATCCATCCGCTCGGCATCCCAGACCGCCGAGAGATCGGCAAAGGCGTTGCGCGGGCCATCGAGCCAGATGCTGTCGGCGTTGGAGCAGAACACCGGATCGGGGAGCAGCCCGGCGTCGCGCGCCTTGACCAGCCCACCGCCCGTTTCGAGCAGCGCCTCGCGCTCGTCCGAGATCACCACCTCGGGCGACCTGCGATCCCGCACATGCGCTTCAAGCGCATCGGCGAGATAGTGGACATTCATCACCGCCCGCGCGATCCCGGCCTCCGCAAGCCGGTCGAAAGTGTAGTCGATCAGCGCCTTGCCCGCGACGGGCACCAGCGGCTTGGGCTGGCTGGCGGTCAGCGGTCGCATCCGCTTGCCCAGCCCCGCGGCCATGACCATGGCGGTATCGGATACCAATCTGGTCACGCGATCGTTCCCCCACCGCTGTCGCGCAAATCCTGCGGGATATTGGCGTCGAACCAGCGCGCAACAGGGGCCAGCGCGGGGTGCCGCAGGTCGCGCTCCATCGCGCTCCACACCCGCGGGATCAGATCGAGATAACGCGGCTTTCCGTCGCGCTTGGCGAGGCGGGTGAAGATCCCGACGATCTTGGCATTGCGCTGCGCGCCGAGCAGCGCGTAATCGGCCTCGAACTCGGCATTCGCGTCCACGGCGGCGCAATAGCGGTCGAGCATCGCGCGTTCGAGCTCGACCGAAACCTCGCGCCGCGCATCCTGCAGCAGCGAAACCAGATCATAAGCCCGGTGGCCGACCAGCGCGTCCTGGAAATCGATCAGCCCCTGCGTGCCATCGGGTGGCAGCATGATGTTCTCGGCGTGATAGTCGCGTAGCACGGTCACGCCGGGTTGCTGGCGGGCGAGCAGCGGTTCGAGCACCGCGCGCCAGGCAGCGGCATAACCCGCCTCGTCCGCCGAGAGACCGGCCGCGGGGCAGTACCATTCGGTGAGCAGACCCGCCTCGCGCTGATAGACCGCCAGGTCGTAGGGCTCGAAACCGCCGGGCGGCTTGCGGTGCAATTCGACCAGCGAGTCCACCGCCGCAGCGTAGATCGACTGCTCCTGCTCGGGGTATTCGTCGAGCCATTCGCGCATCCGCTGCTCGCCGAAATCCTCGGTAAGCACCCAGCCTTCGTGCGCGCGTTCGGCAAGGATGCGCGGCGCGCGCATACCGTGCTCGTCGAGCCACCGCGCCACATAGAGAAACGGCCGCGGGTCCTCCTCGGGCGGCGGGGCATGCATCAGCATCGCCGTCTCGCCGTCGCGATGAAGCCGGAAATAGCGCCGGAACGAGGCATCGCCGGGCAGCGGTGCGATCGTCGCCCCGCCCCAGCCGGCGTGTTCGATAAAGGACTCAAGCCCGTCGGGAAATTCATTCATGGCATGCGGCCTTGCCAAGCTCCGCCACCTTCCACAATGGCGCGTCGCCCCTCGCCCACCTTTTCCAGGGTCACCGCGAGGCAGCCGGGCTCATGCGCGAAGCCCCCGGCGCGCTCGGGCCACTCGGCCAGCAACGCCGCACCCTCGCGATAATCCTCCAGCCCGATCTCCTCCGCCTCGCGCGGATTGTCGAGGCGGTAGAAATCGGCATGGACCATCGGCGGGTCGAGCGCGTCGTAGGTCTCGACGATCGTGAAGGTCGGCGACGGCACCTCGCCGCGGTGACCCAGCGCAGCGAGGATCGCTCGCGCCAGCGTGGTCTTGCCAGCCCCCAGCTCGCCAGACAACGCCACGACATCGCCTGCGCGCAGCTTGGCCGCGATGCGCTGTCCAAAGCCCTCCATCGCCGCGAGATCGGGGAGCTTGCAAATCACGGCAGGGTGATCGTCGCGCTGGTGCCCACGCCCTTGCGGGTGTGGATCTCAAGCGTGCCGCCATGCGCCTCGATCAGGTGTCGCGCGAGCGGGATGCCCAGACCCTGGCGCCGCTCGATCCCCTTGCCGTCCTGGGTCGGCCTGATGCCTTCGAGCGCGCGGGCCAACTCGTGCTGGGTCATGCCGCAGCCATTGTCCGCTATGGTGATCTTCGTGATTCCCTTGGCCTGCCGCAGCTCGACCGAAATCTTGCCATCGCGCGGGGTTGCGGCGATGGCATTGTCGAGCAGATGGGCGATCGCGCGGCGGATTTGCTGGGGGTCGGCCTCGACCTTCTTGCCCGGATCGCCGCGCAGATCGAGCGTCAGACCGGCATCGACGATCGCCCCTTCGCGCTTGCGCACCACCTGCGTGACCAGCGGCAGCAGTTCCAGCTTCTTCTTGGACAGAGGCATCAGTCCGGCCTCGCTCTGAGACAAGTCGAGCACGTTTTCGACCTGCTCGGTCAGCTTGCCGACCGAAAGCGAGATCGCTTCGGCATAGTCGCGCGCCTGCGGGCTGAGCTCGCCGGCGACGTCGCTGGTGAGCAATTCGGCAAAGCCGCCGATCGAGGTCAGCGGGGTGCGGAATTCATAGCTCATATTGGCGAGGAAGCGCGTCATGACCGCATCGGCCTCCTCGAGCGCGCGGTTGCGTTCGCGCAGGGCCTCCTCGGCCTGGCGCGAGGCGGTGACGTCGAGAACGGTGAGCAGGCCATTGCCATCTGGCAGCGGCACACCGGCGAACTCCAGCGTCCGTCCGTCGTTGAGCTGGACGTTGCCCTGCTTCTTCTTGCGATCGAGAGTGGCCGAGCGGATCACGAGGTTGATCGTGCCGATCTGCTTGGGGTCGGCGAGCTGCTGGGTGATCGCCTCGAGCAGATCCTCCGCCATCGGGTGCCCGTCGAGCGCCTCGGGATCGAGACCCCAGACCCCGGTGAAGCTGCGGTTCCACAATTCGAGATGGCCGTCGGGTGCGAACACCGCCAGCGCCTCGAACAGATTGTCGAAGGTCGCGGTCCGCGTGCGCAGCAGCGTGTCGCGCGTTGCCGAGAGAGCGAGCTGCTCGGTGCGGTCTTCGGCGATCATCACCAGCCCGCCATCGGGCATGGGCTGGGCGACGATGCGCAGATGGGTGGAATCGGGCAGCGGCCAGGCCTCGTCTTGCGTTTCGTCGGACAGAAACCATTCGGCCAGCTCGGCGCGCCAGGCGGGGAAATCGCGGACTTCGGGGATGCGCCCGTTCTCGCGCGCGACCATCAGCATCTGCTCGAATCCGGTCCGGTCGTTGACGATGCCCGGCGGGAGCGCGAAAACGCGGTGGAACGGCTGGTTGGCGAAGGTCATCCGGCGGCGGGAATCGAATTGCGCCACGCCGATCGACAGCTGGTCGAGCATCGAGCGCTGCGCCTCGCGGAAAGCACGGAATTCGCGCGCCTGCTCCTCCATCTCTTCGATATCGACCGCATATCCGGCGATTCCCTCGCCGATCAACGGCAGGTCGGTCACGCGCATCGTCCGGCGTGCGCCCTTGATGGTGGCGCTGACGATGCGCTCTATCGGTTTGCGGCGCTCGCCCGCCTGTCTCGCGACCTCGGCAGCGCTGACTCCGTCGACCTTCTCGATCAACTCGATTTGCTTGGCAACGACCTCGTCTGGGCTCTGCGCGCCGACCGCCGCGACATAGGCAGTATTGACCAGCCGCAGCTGCATTTGCGGGCTGCGAAACCACATCGGCATGGGCGCCGCCTCGATGAGACCGACCAGCGCGCCGAAATCCTCGCGCGCTCGCGCCGTCTCCTCGCGCAAAGCCCCGAGTTCCTCCTCGCTCTCGGTGAAATCGAACACCCAGACCAGCGCCGCCCCGCTCGGCGAAACATTGGGGTCGGCAAGCGATCCGCGCAGCGCCAGCGCCCGCTGCGAGCCCTTGGGCTTGATCGTCATCTGGAACGGCGCTGCGGTCTTCTGCGTGCGCCGGACATGGGTGGTCAGGTGTTCGAGCTGGTCTTCCTCCAGCCCTCCGGGCCCCGAAGGCGAAAGCTCGCTGAGATATTGCGGCACCGCAGCGAGGCCGAGCCAGCCCGCAAGCCGGTCGGGCGCCTCGATCCTTCCATCGGCGCGCACCAGCAGAGGGATCGCAGGCGATTCCTCGATCATCCGCGACAGGCGCCGCCCGGCGCGCTTGGTTCCCTCGGCGGCCTGCACCCGCGTGCTGGCGCGGATCATGATCCAGCCCGCCGCGACGGTCCACAGCGCGAGCAGGAGACCGATCATCGTCAGCAGGAAGGGTGAGGAAACCATCGCCGTCCAGCTATGCGCGAGTGGACGGCGATGCAATGGGTTAGGGCCGCGCCGCCCACCGGGAAACTGCGTTCCGGATCAACGAGAGTGACGGTCCGGAGGGCGCCTCGCTGGCGCCTTCCCGGACTCTCACACCTCAGTAGCGGTAATGTTCGGGCTTGAACGGCCCTTCGACCGGCACGCCGATATAGTCGGCCTGGACCTTGCTGAGCTTGGTGAGCTTGACCCCGAGCTTGTCGAGATGCAGCGCGGCGACCTTCTCGTCGAGATGCTTGGGAAGGACATAGACGTCGTTCTCGTATTTGTCCTCGTTCTGCCACAGCTCGATCTGCGCCAGCACCTGGTTGGTGAAGGAACAGCTCATCACGAAGCTGGGATGGCCGGTGGCGCAGGCGAGGTTCACCAGGCGGCCCTTGGCGAGAATGATGATCTCCTTGCCGTCGGGGAATTTGACCAGATCGGTGCCCGGCTTGAGCTCGGTCCATTCGTAATTGTCGAGCGCCGAGATCTGGATCTCGCTGTCGAAATGGCCGATGTTGCAGACGATCGCCATCGGCTTCATCGCCTTCATGTGCTCGGCGGTGATGACGTCTTCATTGCCTGTGGTGGTGCAGAATATGTCTGCGCGGGTCACCGCATCCTCCATCGTCGTCACTTCGAAACCTTCCATCGCCGCCTGCAACGCGCAGATCGGGTCGATCTCGGTCACCAGCACGCGTGCGCCGCCATTGCGGAGGCTCTGTGCCGAGCCCTTCCCGACATCGCCATAGCCGGCGACGCAGGCAACCTTGCCCGAGAGCATCACATCAGTGGCGCGGCGGATCGCATCGACGAGGCTTTCGCGGCAGCCATAAAGGTTGTCGAATTTCGACTTGGTCACGCTGTCGTTCACATTGATCGCCGGGAACGGCAGCTTGTCCTGCTTGGCGAGGTGATAGAGGCGGTGGACCCCGGTGGTGGTCTCTTCCGAGACGCCCTTGATCGCCTTGACGCTCTTGGTCAAATAGCCCGGCTTGCGCTTGAGGAAATCCTTGAGCGCGCGCTGCATTTCGATCTCTTCGGCGTTCTGCGGCTCGGGCATGGTCTCGCCCGCCTCGATCCGCGCGCCCCACAGTGCGAACATGGTCGCATCGCCGCCATCGTCGAGGATCAGGTTGGTGGTGCGGTCCTGATCGTCCTCGGTCGACCAGTCGAAAATCTTGCCGACATAGTCCCAGTAATCCGCCAGGCTCTCGCCCTTGATGGCGAAGACCGGGATATCCTGCGCGGCGATCGCGGCGGCGGCGTGGTCCTGGGTCGAATAGATGTTGCAGGTCGCCCAGCGCACTTCGGCACCCAGTTCGACCAGCGTCTCGATCAGCACGGCGGTCTGGATCGTCATGTGCAGCGAGCCGGTGATCCGCGCACCCTTGAGCGGCTTGTCCGCACCATATTCCTCGCGCGTGGCCATCAGGCCGGGCATTTCGGTTTCGGCGATGTTGATCTCCGCGCGACCGTAATCGGCGAGCGCAATGTCCTTGATGACGTAATCGGTGAAGTCGGTCACGGGCGGTCCTTAGTCTGTTGTCGGGGTAAAGCAGCGCGCCGCGCATAGGGAAAGCAACAGCGCGGATTTGGGGCTGCCTCTAACCCCTCCCCTTGCGCAGGGCAACCGGGCGAGAGACGCTCGTGACCCGGCAGGCCCGTGCCTGAAAACCGGTTGCACGGAACTGGCGCTGGGCTAAGCCCCCTTCGGACGGATATTCATTCCAACAGGAGACGCGATCATGACGATTTCGGTGGGCGACAAACTGCCCGATGTGAAGCTGGTCAAGGCAACCCAGAACGGACCCGAGCAGGTCGAGGCCGGCAAATTCTTCGCCGGTCGCAAGGTAGCGCTGTTTTCGGTGCCCGGCGCCTTCACCCCGACCTGTTCGGCCAAACACCTGCCAGGCTATGTCGAGAAGGCGGACGAGCTGCGCGCCAAGGGCGTCGACGAGATCGCCTGCACCGCGGTCAACGATGCCTTCGTGATGGGTGCCTGGAAGGACGCCGCCGGGTCGGACGATGTCACCATGCTGGCCGATGGCAATGGCGATTTCGCGCAAGCCGTCGGACTCACCATGGACGGATCGGGCTTCGGCATGGGCCAGCGCGCCCAGCGCTATTCGATGATCGTCGACGATGGCGTGGTGACGGAGCTCAATGTCGAGCAGCCGGGTGATTTCTCGGTCTCGAGCGCCGAGCATTTGCTCAAGCAGCTCTAGGACACACAGACGACAACGAAAAAGGGGCGCCGCAATGGCGCCCCTTTTGATTCATATGCGGCGCGCTCAGGCAGTCGCGTGCTTGATCGCGCTGACCTTGTCGTGGCCTTTGCGCACTGATTGATAGGCAAGCTCGACCACCGCGCGGCAATCGGGCGACAAATCTTCGGCCTTGAGCGCGGTCTCGTATTTGTCCTTGATATAGTCCTCACCGCGCTCGACTTCGTTGATCACGGTCTTGTCGTCGCCGCCGGTTACCGCATCCTTGAGGTTCATGAATCCGCGATGCAGCGCGCCAGCAGTCGTGCTGTGATCCTCGGGCTCGCCGCCGTGCGAGCGGACATGCGCCTGCAGGTCGGAAGCGACGCGGCTACGTTCATCGGCCATAGACAGAAACAGCTTGCTGTGTGTGCCATTGGTGTCTTCGCAGGCGTCGCGATAACCCTTCATGCTGTCGAGCGTCGTCGCAATGAGGCTGTTGAGGACCTTGATGTCGTTTTCGTGGGCGTGGGCCATAGTTCGTTCCTTGGGTTGAAAGGGCAGTCGTTACCCAATCAATCCTCCCGGAACGCGGTCGTTCCTGCGCTGCGCCAGTCGGCGCCAAACGCAGGACGACCGGCTTAGTAGCCCATCAATTTGAGGACTTCCTCGCGACTGCGCGGATCTTTGAGGAAGGTCCCCATCATGCGGCTGGTGGTCATGGCGACGCCGGGCGTGCGCACGCCGCGCGCGGTCATGCAACTGTGCGAGGCTTCGATCACGACCGCGACCCCCTTGGGCTGAAGATGGGTCCAGATGCAGTCCGCCACTTCCGCGGTCAGCCGCTCTTGGACCTGCAAACGCCGGGCGAAGCCGTGGAGCACGCGCGCCAGCTTGGAGATCCCCACCACGCGGTCGTTGGGCATATAGGCGATCGCCGCCTTGCCGATGATCGGCGCCATATGGTGTTCGCAATGGCTCTGGAACGGTACGTCCTTGAGCAGGACGATCTCGTTGTAACCGCCGACTTCCTCGAACACCCGCTGCAGATGGTAAGCCGGATCTTCCTCGTAGCCCTGGCAATATTCCTTCCAGGCGCGCGCCACCCGCGACGGCGTATCGAGCAGGCCTTCGCGCGCAGGATCGTCGCCGGTCCAGCGGATCAATGTCCGCACCGCCTCCTGGATTTCCTCGGGAACGGGCGGCTTGCCGCGTGGATCGTCTTCGTCGGGTCCGACCAGGCTGCTCATGTCTTTTTCTTTCTGCTGAGCCTGGCGCGAATGCGGCCAAGCCGGCTGCCCTTACGAAAAAGTCCGCCTTCGGCAAAGGGCTCGAACATCGTCTCGGGCGCTTCGGGATCGAGCAGTTGTGAACCGGCAAGCGTTTCCTGCAAATCTTCAAGCTCGGGCGGAACATAGCGTTTCAGCTTGCGCTCGCCACTGTCGCTGGCCTCGATCAGCCCAGCCATGGAACCGTGCTTTTCCAAAAGTTCGGGCATCGCCTCTTCTTCGAGCCCGCAATGCTCTGCCAGCAATGAAAGCCTGAGCCGCGCGATCTCCTCGGCGGCGTGGCCGTTGCCCTCGCGACTTGAGTCGATGAAGACGTCGCATTCGCTGTCGAGCCCCAGCGAGCGATTGTTGAGATTGGCCGAACCGATCCGCAGGATCTGGTCGTCGACGATCATGATCTTGGCGTGGACGTAGATCGGCGTCTCTCCCGAGTAAGGGCACCAGATCGTGAAACGGTCGCCATTGGGTGCAGCCTCGATGCACCGGACAAGCTCGGCGCGCGCATGATCCATCGCCTGCTGTTCGAGCCAGCCATCGGCGTGTTCCGGATGGACGATCACGATCTCGGGCGGATCGGACTCGGCCAGTCGCGCCATTATCGCCTCCGACACAACGCGCGAGGCAAAATACTGGCTCTCGGCATAGATGTGACGCTTGGCACCCTTGATATGAGTGACGAACAATTCGGCGATCTCGGTCACCTCGTCCCAATCACGATAGGCGGAGCAGGTCCGGGCGATGCCGATTTCGACATCCTCGAACCCGGCCGTCAATCCCTCGGGCCACAGCGATTCCTCGCGAGGCTGAAGCGGCAACAGCGGCACGCCACCCGCCTTGATCCAGCGATCGCGCCCCAGTTCGCTCAAGGCTTCGGCGACTTCGCCTTCCATCATCATCGAAGCATCGTGCCAGGGACCATATTTTGCACCGCGCGGAGTGGTCCGGCGCTCGTCGACCTCCTTGTGCTCGCGCGTGTCCCAGCGTTTGACGGTCATGTCGATGCCGCCACAAACCGCCAGCCTGTTGTCGAGCACTGCAATTTTCTGATGATGGCTGCAGCCGACTGGATGCGCGCTGTCGAATTTGAAATCGATTTGCCGATGCGGAGCCCAGCGGAGCAGGTCTGCCCACATCGAACCGCGCATCGCGAATTTGAAGACGCCGAAGCTCCATTTGAGGATGCGGATTTCCATCGTCGGCCGGTTGCGACTGAGCCAGGCGATGAAGCTGCCGAGACGCGAGGGGTGTTCGTCCTTGTAAGCCCGCTGCCACCAGCGGCGCCCGTCGGCCAGATGGATTCGCGTGTCGAAATCCCACCCCACCAGGAAAATCCGGTAGCGCGCTTTCAGCATCGCTGCCTGCATCGCGGCAAAATAATCCGCTGCATCGATAATTACCGTCGCGCGTTCCGCCCTGGCATAACGCCAGACACCCGGCTCGACGCCCTTGTCGAGCCGGGTGACGCGCTTGGGGTCTACCGGTTCTTCGCTCACGCTGTCCCTCCGCCGACCAGCGCTATTCCTTGGCATCTTCCTTCTTTTCAGGGGTCAGCTCGGCCTCGGCCTTCTCTTCCTGCTTACGACGTTCGAAGACGCTGCGCATGTGCTCGCGATCGCTGTCGTTGAGATGCTTCGCGAAATCGGGGAAGTGCTCTTCCTCTTCCTCGTCGATGTGATGACGATAATCGTGGTCGAGGTCCTTGAACTTCTGCAGCCATCCGCTGCTCGACATGTCGGTGGCGGCGAGATCGTTGAGCGCTTCCTCGATCTCGTGATGCTCGGCCACCGAATGGCGGGTCTCGTCGGTCGTCGGCGGTTTGCGCATCATCGTCGAATAGAGCGCCTGCTCCTCGGCGGAGGCGTGGGCCTTCAATTCCTTGGTCAGCTCTTCGAACAGCGATTTGCGCTCCTCGGTGTCGCCATGGGTCTGCAGCAAGCGATCGAGCAACTCACGATGCCTGTCGTGATCCTGCTTGAGCCGCGCGAAGATTTCGTCGTTTTGGGACATCTTTGTATCCTTCGATAATTTTGCGAATGCGACTGTCAAACAGGCCAGCAGCGGCCTTGTTCCACCGGTTGCACACCTTGGCGACGATGGCCATATCCCGGATCGAATGACCGAAGCCTTCGCACCCAGCAAAGAACAGATGCAGCGCCTCGCCGAGCAGGTGCTCCGCACGCTCCCCGAACAGTTCCGCAGTGAACTCGACCGTGCGGTCATGAGGGTGGTCGATTTCGCCACGCCCGAACAGCTCGCCTCGGTCGATCTCGACGACAAATGGCATTTGAGCGGGCTCTACGAAGGACGGCCCGTGTCCGAAGCCTCGATCTGGGAAAGCGGCGAACTGCCGCCGCGGATCTGGCTGTTCCGCCAACCGCTGCTGGCCGAGATGCAAGAGACCGGGGTCGGGCTGGAAGAGCTCGTCCGCCATGTGGTGATTCACGAGGCCGGGCACCATTTCGGCTTTTCGGACGAGGACATGCATCGGCTCGAAGACGAAGCCTAAGGCCAACCCGCCCATCACAGAGTTTCGATTGCCGACGCATCACTTGCCGACGCCAGAACCACGAAAGGCCACCCCTCCGCCGGAGAGATGGCCTTTCGTGGTGCGCCCGGAAGGATTCGAACCTCCGGCCACCTGATTCGTAGTCAGGTACTCTATCCAGCTGAGCTACGGGCGCACTTGAGGGGCGGCACATAGGCAGGTGCTTTGTGCTTGGCAATCCCCATCGGGGCTCGGTCCGGGATTTATTCCACGCTTGACCGGACGCAGTCCTTAGTGGTGCTTTTCCTGAGCCCCGACCAGCACGGAAAGCTGCGCAACCAGCGCGTGGTCGAGCGGCGGCTTGTCCAGCGCAGCAGCACCCTGCGGCGTGAACCAGGCGATTTCGCCTCCTTCGAGAGCCTGCGGTTGCCCCGACCATTCCCGGCAAGTGTAAAGCAGAATGACAATCGGGAGTTTGCCTCCTTCCCCCCTGTCCTGTGCGAAGCCGGAAGGCTCGAGATGCTTGAGCGATAGCGTCAAACCCAGCTCCTCGGAAATCTCGCGAACCAGCGCAGTTGCAGGGTTTTCGCCATGTTCGACCTTGCCACCGGGAAACTCCCACAGCCCGGCATGATGTTTTCCGGCGGGCCGCTTGTGCATCAGCCAGCGGCCGCAATCGTCGACCAGCGCGACCGCCACCACCGCCATCCATGTCGGATTTTCTTCCACTTTCATCGCCCGCCTCAACCCTTTCTTAACGCCATGCACCTAGACCGGCCGCTGTCAGCTACCGTGGTTGCGAGTGGGGAAACACCGGAATGCGCAAGTTCCTGCAATATCTCGGTCAACAGACCGATGGTGCCACCGCCGTCGAATACGGGCTGATACTTGCCCTGATCTTCCTGGCAATGGTCGGAGCCGTCCAGACTTTCGGGATCACCGCGATCTCGTTCTGGACGATGGTTTCTGAGACCATAACCGGCTCAGGCGGTGGGTAACGACCGGTCTTTCGGGTTGCGTTAGCAATTTCTCAACCTGTGAAGCCGAAACAGCAAGATGCCGCTCCTGGTTCAAAATTCCGGGAGGGGTCGGGTACCGAAGACCAAACCAGGAGACGACCAATGAAGTTCATCAAGAAAATCCGTCAGAACGAAGAGGGCGCGACCGCCATCGAATACGGCCTCATCGCCGCGCTGATCGCCGTTGCGGCCATCACCGCGATGCAGAGCCTCGGCGGCAATCTGTCGACCACGTTCAACAAGGTTTCGACCGAAATGGCCGGCACCACCAGCACCACCACGACCGGCGGCTAATCGCCTCCGTCATGTGCCAAACGAAAGGCGGCGGGAGCGATCCCGCCGCCTTTTTGTTTGCGCCCGATCCAGACGCGACCCTTGGCAATCAGCGTCCGCGAACCACCAGCTTGACCTTCTGGCCGATTCGAAGCGTGTCGTTGGCATCGAGCGAGTTGAGCACCAGGAACCGTTCGAGCTGGCCATCGGTGTAGGCCATTCGATTGGCTAGCGTGCGAATCGTGTCGCCGCTGCGCACCGTCGCCACCTCGAGATGGCGCGGGACGACATTGGCTGCCTCGGCTGCGCTGATGCGCCGCATCGAATTGAACATCGAATTGAACGCGCTGGCGCCGTCCGGCTGGGTGATCACCTGGAAGTGATAGGCGCGATCCGGCGCGAACTCATAGGCGAAGACCACCACATCGACCTGGCCCTGCCCGCTGTTGACCCGTGCGGTGCCGTAAGCGGCGGGTAGACCGTTGATCGTGGTCCGCTGGATCGATTGCGGGCGCAGCTGCTGCTGGTTGCCGCCCAGCCCCGTGAACACGCTTGCGACGTAATTCTCGAGATTGCCGCTGTACGGTGCCAGAGTCAGCTGCGCTTGTCCGCTCTGGCCGTTGATACTGACGGCACGGGTGCCGTTGATCATGTAATAGCCCTGCGGTGCGGTGAACGACAGCCGCATGTCGGGGTGGATGAACTGGCGGCCCTCGATCACCCCCTGCTCCGGATCGTCGCCATAGAGCAGCCCGTCGATGCGGGTCAGGAAGGTGTCGCGATTGGTGACCCCGGTGGCACCTTGCGCCATGGTCAGGGCTTCCTGGACGCGGCTGGCGGGATCGGGGTGGGTCGAGGCCCATTCGGGCAGGCTCGCGTTGTCACGACCCTGCAGCCGCGCATCGAGCGAGTTCTGAGCCGCGAGGCTTGCGAGCACCGTGCCCATCGCACTGGGATCGTATCCGGCCTGGTTGAGATAGCGGATCCCCAGCGCATCGGCTTCGAGTTCCTGGCTGCGCGAGAAGCTGAGCGTCAGCAATTGCGAGCCCTGCATCGCGGCCTGCCCGATCTGCTGGCCGATCCCGCTGTTGCCCAGCAGGATACCCGAGAGGATCGCAGCGCCCGCGCCGAGCAGCGTGTTGCGCTGTTGATTGGCTTGGCGTCGCTGCGAATGGCGCGCGGCGACGTGGCCGACCTCGTGGCCCAGAACCGCCGCCAGCTCCGCCTCATTGTCCATCAGCGTGACCAGCTGCCGGGTTGTGTAGACGAAGCCCCCGGGAACCGCGAAAGCGTTGTTGACCGGGCTGTTGAGCATCGAGACGGTGAAGGATTCGCGTGCATTGCCGAGCCCCGACTGCACCGCGATGTTCTGGCCGACCTGCTGGACATATTGCGCCTGCGGGCCCGTCATCGCGCCGCCGAATTCGGCGAGCAGCTGCGGATGCGCTTCCGCACCGATCTGCGCTTCGCTCTGGGTGATCGGTGCCGAAGCGCCGGGAATATTGCCGGTGGCGCAGCCGCTCAGGGCAAGCGCGAGTGCGGCGGTGGAACTGGCGGCAAGCGCCTTCATGGTGGACATAAGTCTCTCCCCAAAACTCGTACGCGAGCAGATTCGCCCACGCATCGGATTACGGGAGTCAAAATCCTGTGGTGCTGTGGTTGGTTCCCGACAGAATTTCGCGCCGGTTCGGGTTTGGTTAACCCGCCATCGAAAGAAAACGTTCTTCGCGCATCCTTCGCAGTTCCGCCTCGGGCTTGGTACCGAGCGTGTCGAGCTCCTCCGCCAGCGCCGCGCCAAGCGCTTCGGCCGCTGCGCGCGGATCGCGATGCGCGCCACCGACGGGTTCGGGCACGATCCGGTCGATAACGCCCAGTGCCTCGAGATGCTGCGCGGTGACCTTCATCGCTTCGGCGGCATCGGGAGCCTTTTCCGCGGTGCGCCACAGGATCGAGGCGCAGCCTTCGGGCGAGATCACCGAATAGACCGCGTGCTGGAACATCAGCACCCGCTCGGCGCTGGCCAGCGCCACAGCGCCGCCCGAGCCGCCCTCGCCGACGATCGCGGCGATCATCGGCACCGGCAGCGCGATGCAGGCCTCGGTCGCGCGGGCGATGGCTTCGGCCTGGCCACGCTCCTCGGCTTCGATGCCGGGGAAGGCACCCGAGGTATCGACCAGCGTCACCACCGGGAGGCCGAAACGGCCCGCCAGTTCCATCAGCCGGATCGCCTTGCGGTAACCCTCGGGCTTGCCCATGCCGAAATTGTGCTTGATCCGGCTGGCGGTGTCGTTGCCCTTCTCGTGGCCGATCAGCATGATCTTGCGCCCGTCGAGCTTGGCAAAGCCGCCGAGAATTGCGGAATCGTCACCGAAGTTGCGGTCGCCGCTGAGGGGCACGAATTCCTCGAAGGCATATTCGACATAATCGCGGAAGTGCGGGCGCGAGGGGTGGCGGGCCACCTGCGTCTTCTGCCACGGCGTGAGCGACTTGTAGATCGTCCGCAGCAGCTCCGCGCTCTTGGCCTCGAGCCGCTGGAGCTCGGTGTCGATATCGACGTCGTCGCCATCGGCGGCGGCGCGCAGCTCGGCGATCTGGGTCTCCAGTTCGGCGACCGGCTTTTCGAATTCGAGGTAGGAAATCATCGCTGGCGGGCTAGTCGCTGTTGCGGCCTCGTGCAAGCGGGTGGCGTTCGTTGACCAGTCTCACCAGCCGCGCGGCATCGACATGGGTGTAGATCTGGGTGGTGGCGATATCGGCATGGCCGAGCAGCAGCTGCAGCGCGCGCAGATCGGCCCCGCCCTCGAGAAGATGGGTAGCGAAGGCGTGGCGCAGCACATGCGGGCTGAGCTTGGTGGGGTCGAGATCGGCGCGCAAGGCGAGCTGCTTGAGTATCTGGAACAGACGCACCCGGCTGATATGTCCGGTCCGCGAGGGAAAAAGGTATTTCGCCCCCGCCTTTGGTCCTTCCGGTCGCAGCGCGAGCCAGCGGCTCAGCGCGGTCTTCGCCCGTCCGCTCACCGGGACCATCCGCGCCGCGCCACCCTTGCCCGTGACGGTGAGAAAGGGTGCATCGCGCGGCACCGCCGATAACGGCAGCGAAACCAGCTCGGTGGCGCGCAGCCCCGACCCGTAGAGCATTTCGAGCAGCGCCAACTGCCGGACCGCCAGCGGCGCGTCGCCAGCCGTCTCGAGCTCGGCGCGCGCGAACAGCGCTTCGACCTGCGCATGAGAAAGTATCTTGGGCAGCGGTCGTCGCGCGACGGGGCGCGGGAGTGCATGGCTGGGGTCGTCGCTGCGGCGCCCCTCCTCGGCGAGAAAACCGTAGAACTGCCGCAGCGCCGAGGCCTTGCGCGCCAGCGAGGAGGGCGCAAGGTCGGACCATGCCTGGCCCAGCTTGGCGAGGTCGGCGGGGTGCGCATCCGCCAGATCGCCCACCAGCCCCTCGGCTTGCTCGAGGTCGCGGCGATAGGCATCGAGCGTGTTGCGCGCCGCGCCGCGCTCGGCGGCGAGCATGGCAAGAAAATCGGCGATGGCGCTCATTGCCGCTGCGCCCGCCCGTTCAGGCGCGGGCGACCGCCTCGGCCGCTATCATCCGCGCTTCGGCATTCATCCCCACCGCATCGAGCGCGCGCACGATGTGATAGAGATGCAGCGCGGTCATCCGCTCCCAGCTGCCGCCCTGCATCCCCAGCCCCGCCAGCATGGCGACCAGCGCCTGGTTGTCGGCCCGCGCGGCTTGCGCGATTCGATTGGTCCAGACGCTCCGGCGTTCGAGATTGATTCGCAGATCGCCGCCATAATTGCCCGCGTCGGCCGGATCGATCCTGCCCAGCCCGGCAAGTCCGGCGAGCAGCAGCCGCGACTTGAGTTGTCCGGCGCTGGTGTCGTTGTCGAGGAAGCTCGAAAGATCGCCCCCGCTGACGCTGGCTGAAGCGCCCGGCATGGCGACCGCGAGGATGCCCCAGGCAAGACTACCGTCATCCACCACGGGGCTCCAGCGCTGCGCGTCGCGGTCGAGCCCGGCGGCGAGCATGGAGGAGATCAGCGCCGCCGCATCCTCTGCGAAGGCTTCGTCGGGAGTCATCCGCGCCGCGGCATACGCGGTTAGCACAAAGGGTCCGAAGGTCTCACCGCGCGCGTCGCCCCAAATTTGGCGCAGCGCATTCAGCCGCGCGGCGGGATCGGCATCGACATAGGCGTTGCGCAGCCGCACGGCCGTGGTGCGCGCATCGCTCTCGCCATCGTCGAGCGCATAGATCTGCGAATAAAGATCGATCATGGCCTCGGAGGAGAGGATCCCCGCTTCGGCCGCCATGCCCGCGCCATCGATGCGCTGCGCCAGCGGCAGCATCGGCGCGGTCGCGGTCTGGCGTCGCAAGGCGGGCGACAGCGTCCCGGAAAGCTCCTCGGGGATCTCCTCGCCCAGCGCATTGGCGAGCGCGAAGCGCCACGGGGTGATGCTCTCAACATCGTTCCATTCGATATTGACCGCGCGACGCCCGGTGCCCGCAGCGCCGGCGAAGCGCTGCGCCAGCAGCGAATCGATCCGCGGCACCGCGCCCGAATTCATCAACCGCCGCAGATCATTGCCCGCGCGGGTTTCCTCACCGGCATAGGCGTTGCAGATCGCCTGCAGCATCCGCCACTCGCCGCCTTCGCGATTTTCGCGCGACAGCCGCACCGCGGGGCAGGCGCCGACGATATCGGCGGTCCCGATATAGGTGTCGAGCGCCGCGCTGGTGAGATTGCTGTCGTAATTCGCGGTGTCGACATCCTGCACCAGCGTCCGCGCGGCGGTGTGTTCGCCCATGCGGTTGAGCAGCCCGGCGCGCAGCGCGGCGAATTCGACCGGGTCCATCCCGGCGGGCGCGGCGAGCCGGCTCGCGAGCGCGCGGCGCAGCAGGATATGCCCCCAGCGCGAAACCAGTTGCCCGTCGGTCCCCGCGAGCACCGCGCGCACCAGCGCGGCGGGCTGGTTGGCGAGGGACCCCACCGGCATCCCGCCTTCCTGCGGTCCGATGATACCGACGCGCTCGGTCGAACGGCGCGCGGCGGGGGGAATGTCGAATTTGGGCTTCAAGCCGAGCAGTTCGTCGAGCTCGTCGGTCGACATGTTTTCCAGCTCGCGCAGCGTCGGCAGGTCATCGAGAGCCGCGGCGGAAGAGCTATTCGAAGGAGTGGATGGAAGCGGCTGCACCACCTCGCCTGGCTGCGCCACCGGCGCGGGAGCGGTCCCGGGCGACGGCGCGGGAGCGGCTGTAGGCCGCGGGGTGGGAGTTGGGGCCGGGGCTGGAGACGGTGTCGGCGCGGGCGTGTCGAAACCGGGCGGAAGGAGGTCGGCGGGTTGCCCCTGCGCCAGCGAGAGCGTCGAACCCAGCGCCATCACCGCAACGCCGCCGGCCAGCCAGCCGCGCGTCATCGTGTACCCTCGGGCAGCGGGACGGCTTGCTCGATCGGACGCATCGCTTCTTCGCCGCCATCGTACCAGGCGAGGAAGAGGATCGACAGGAGGATGAACGCGGCGATCATGCCGATACGCTGTCCCTTCATTATCTGTGCTTTAGTCCGTGCAATATGTGCCATGCTTGCCTGCCCGATAGCCCATCTCTAGGCCATCCAGCAATGACCCAGACGGCACCAAGGCTTACCCCGCAGGATATTGCGCAGATCGCAAGGCGGATCGACCGCCCGATCGTGCTCGTCGGGCTGATGGGAGTTGGCAAATCCACCGTCGGGCGGCGGCTCGCCAATCTGATCGGGGTCGATTTTGTCGATGTCGACGAAGAGATCGAACGCGCGGCGGATCGCTCGGTCGCGGAGATCTTCGAGGAGTTTGGCGAACCCTATTTCCGCGATGGCGAACGGCGGGTTATCGCGCGACTGATGGGCGAGACGCATGGCGTGATCGCCACCGGTGGCGGCGCCTTCGTTGATCCGGAGACCCGCGCGCTGATCCGCGACAAGGCGATTTCGGTCTGGCTCGACTGCGATATCGAGACGCTGGTCGAACGCACCGCACGACGCGATTCGCGCCCGCTGCTGCGCAGCGGCGATCCGCATGCCATTCTGCTCGACCTGAAAGAACGTCGCGGCGATTCCTATGCTCAGGCCGATTGCCATGTCCTGACAGACGATGGGCCGCACAACGCCACCGCGCTGCGCATTCTCGAAGCGATCGAATCATGGCTGTGATCCCCGTCGATCTCGCCGGTCGTTCCTACGGAGTGCATGTCGGCTCGGGCTTGCTGGCGCGGCTCCCCGAACTCGCCGGACCACTGCTGCGCAAATCAGCCGTCCCGATAGTCGCCGATGCCAACGCTCGCCGACACTGGGGCGAAACGCTCGAAGAGGCGCTGGTGGCGAGCGGCAAAACCGCGCTGTGGTACGATGTTGCACCGGGCGAGAGTTCGAAATCCTGGTCGGAACTCGAACGACTGACCGACTGGCTGCTGGCGCAGGGCATCGAGCGGGGCGACCATGTCCTCGCACTCGGCGGGGGCGTCGTCGGCGATCTCACCGGTTTCGCCTGCGCGATCCTCAAGCGCGGCTGCGGCTTCATCCAGTTGCCCACCACCCTGCTCGCACAGGTCGACAGTTCGGTGGGGGGCAAGACAGCGATCAACAGCGCGGCGGGCAAGAACCTTGTCGGTGCCTTCCACCAGCCCGCGCTGGTGCTTGCCGATCTCGCCACGCTCGCCACGCTGCCGCCGCGCGAATTGCGTGCCGGCTATGCCGAGGTGCTCAAATACGGCGTGCTGGGCGATGCCGGCTTCTTCGACTGGCTGACAGAAAACGGCGCCAAGGTTCTGGCACCGGACGAGAAACCGCTCGAACACGCGATCGCCACCAGCATTGCCGCCAAGGCGCGAATTGTCGCCGAGGACGAACGCGAGACTTCCGGCGCGCGCGCGCTGCTCAATCTGGGGCACACCTTCGGCCATGCGCTCGAGGCCGAGGCTGGGTTCTCCGAGCTTCTGCTGCATGGCGAGGCGGTGGCACTCGGTATGGTGCTTGCGGCGCGCTATTCGGCGCGGCTGGGGCGGTTGTCGCTGGACGACGCCGAACGGATTACCTCTGCAGTCGATGCCGCAGGCCTGCCCGCCGAAATCGCCGCGCTGGCGCTTGATTGCGACGGCGCGCGGCTGGTGGAGCACATGTTGCACGACAAGAAGATGGATGCGGGCACCCTGCCCTTTGTCCTGCTGCGCGGGATCGGGGAAGCCTACCTCGATCGCGAAGTAGCGCTGGCGGACATCGCATTGTTCCTCGACGAACAGCTGCGCGCGCACTGAGGCCTAGAACAACCGCGATCCGTTCGGGACGGGCGTATCGGGGGCGAAAAGCACGACCTCGCCCGCCGCATCGGCAAAGCCGAGCACCAGAACTTCGGACATCGCCGGCCCGATCTGGCGCGGCGGGAAATTGACCACCGCTGCGACTTGCCGCCCCGGCAGTTCTTCCAGCACATAATTGGCCGCGATCTGCGCGCAGCTTTTCTTCGTCCCGACCGCTTCCCCGAAATCGATCACCAGCCGATAGGACGGCTTGCGCGCCTCGGGGAAGGCTTCGGCGGAGCGAATCGTCCCGACGCGGATATCGACCTCTAGAAAGCGCTCGAAACCGATGGTGGGCGCGGCGGGCTGGTCAGGCGCGTGGTGGAGATGCATGCCGCGCCTGCCCGGTCATTCCAGCTCGAGGATCACTTCGTCCACCGCCAGGCTGTCGCCCTCGGCGGCGTTGATCTTGGCGACGGTCGCTTCCTTTTCGGCGCGGAGGATGTTCTCCATTTTCATTGCCTCGACCGTGGCGAGCGGCTGGCCCGGCTGGACTTTATCTCCCTCGCCAACATGGAGCTTCACCAGCAGGCCCGGCATCGGGCAGATCAGCAGCTTGGAGAGGTCCGGCGGGATTTTTTCGATCATGTGATCGGCGAGATGCGCGACGCGGGTCTGGAGGATGCGCAACCCGTGCTTCGCCCCGCGCGTGGTCACCGCATAGCCGCCGCGAGTCGGTGCGAGCTGCAGCGTCAGCAGCTCTCCTTCGAGCTCGACTTCAACCACGCGCTCACCCGGCGTGTATTCCATCTCCAGCGCCACCGGCTTGCCATCGACGGTGATCGCATTTTCCTCGAGCTCGACCGCATAATCGGTGCCGCCGATCCGCACTGTCCATTCGCCCGGCGCATAGGGAGAACCGTTGAGCTGCTGGTCGATCCGGCCCGCGCGATCGGCGTCGGCGGTGGCGATGATCCCACCGACCGCGGCGAGCCCGCGCTTGAGTTCGTCGGAAGTCGCTGCGCCCTCGAAGCCATCGGGATATTCCTCGGCGATGAAGCCGGTGGTGAGCTCGCCTGCGCGGAAGCGCGGGTGCTGCATGATCGCGCTGAGGAAATCGACATTGTGCCCCAGCCCCTCGATGCGGAAGGCATCGAGCGCCCGCACCTGCAGATCGGCGGCGATGTCGCGGGTCTCACCCCAGGTCACCAGCTTGGCGATCATCGGGTCGTAGAACATCGACACCTCGCCGCCCTCAAACACCCCGTCGTCGACGCGCACGCCGTCCACGCCGCGGCGGCCGTTAGCGGCGCCGTCGTCGGTCCAGGGTTCGACCGGCGGCTGGTAGTGAACCAACCGGCCAATCGAAGGCAGGAAGCCGCGATAGGGGTCCTCGGCATAGACGCGGTTCTCGATCGCCCAGCCCTCGATCCCGATATCGTCCTGCGTCATCGCCAGTTTCTCGCCCCCGGCGACGCGGATCATCTGCTCGACCAGATCGATCCCGGTGATCGCCTCGGTCACCGGATGCTCGACCTGCAGGCGCGTGTTCATCTCGAGAAAATAGAAGCTCTCGCCGGTGGCGTCGGCGCCGCTGACGATCAGCTCGACCGTGCCCGCCGAATGATAATCGACCGCGCGGGCCAGCGCGACGCTCTGCTCGCCCATCGCTTTGCGCATCTTCGGCGTCACGAAAGGCGAGGGCGCTTCCTCGACCACCTTCTGGTGGCGGCGCTGGATCGAGCATTCGCGCTCGTTGAGATAAAGAATGGTGCCATGCTTGTCGCCGAGGATCTGGATCTCGATATGGCGCGGGTCCTCGATGAATTTCTCGATGAATACCCGCTCGTCGCCGAAGCTGTTGAGCCCTTCGCGCTGGGTCGCCTCGAAGCCTTCCTCGACATCCTTGTCGTTCCAGGCGAGCCGCATCCCCTTGCCGCCGCCACCCGCGCTGGCCTTCATCATCACCGGATAGCCGATGCGGTTGGCCCATTCGAGCGCCTCGGCGGTGTCGGCGATCGCGCCTTCGGAGCCGGGCACGGTGTTGACCCCGGCGGCGCGCGCCAACTTCTTGCTCTCGATCTTGTCGCCCATCGCCGCGATCGCGCTGGCGGGCGGACCGATGAATGCGATCCCGGCAGCGTCGAGCGCCTCGACGAAGCTCGCGCGCTCGGACAGGAAACCATAGCCGGGATGCACCGCCTCGGCGCCGGTCTGCTGGCAGACCTCAATGATCTTGTCCGCGAGCAGATAGCTCTCGGAGGCTGGCGCCGGGCCGATCCGCACCGCCTCGTCGGCCATGCGGACGAAGGGCGCGCGCGCATCGGCATCGGAATAGACAGCCACCGTGGCGATGCCCATGCGGCGGGCGGTCTTGATCACGCGGCAGGCGATCTCGCCCCGGTTGGCGATGAGGATTTTCTTGAACAAGTCTATTTCTCCGTCCCGGCTCTGTTTTCGCCGGACAGCTGGTTGGTAAGCAATGCCCGCATGCGCTGAGTGCGCGCGCGGGTCAATTCGGCCTTGCAGGCGGATACGAGCATTGGCTCCAGAGAGCCGCCCCGCGCATCGTAGCCCACGAGGCGGCAATGCGCGTCGCGATAGGCGAGCCAGGCGCGCTGCGCTTCGAGCAGCGTTTCCCAATGGCCGGGCTGGCCGTCGGTCCGAGGATACTCGTCGGCGGCCTTGGCCACCGCGCGCAGCTCGCGCCAGACCTGGTTTAGCTGAGCATCGGCGCGGGCATAATCCTGCGTGGCGCAGATGGTCATCGCGGTCTGGGTCATGGGCTCGGCGCAATCCCGGCCCTCGGGGGGCGCATTCGCGGCCTGCAACGCGAGCGCGAGCGCAGATGTCAGAGCAAGCGCGATCACGCCACCCACCCGCACATGCCGCAATCAACTCTAGCGCGCATCATATCTCCGTCTCCAAGCCTCGGCGGCTCGCATAGCCGATCAGTGCCGCCGCGTAAGCCCCCGCACCGCGGCGGTCGCCTTCGCCTTCGACCAGCGAGCGCACCGCGCGCGCCAGCATCGCGACATTGGCATCCGACAGCGCGCCGAGCGGTTCGACATAGACCCCGATGGCGAAGAGAATCGCCCGGGTTTCGGGAAGCCGGCGCAGCGTCTGGCGCTCGGAGCGCACGAACAGTTCCTCGCCTGCATTCTTGGGCCCGACATGCGCGAAGGCCTGCTCGGCCGGTCCGGCGACCCATCGCTTTTCATCGGTGGGCGCGATGAACCAGTTGCAGCGCCCGAAGATGTTCCCCGCCTCGAGCCGGTCGATGAAATGATCGACCCCGCTCGCGAGCTGCTCGGCGTAGCCCTGGATCGGCGCATGCAGCGCGGTCAGCGGCAGTCCCAGTTTCTGGGCGGGGTGCCAGTCCGACGGCCACGCCACCGCCGCGCCGACGAGGCGATAGACCTGCTCGCCCGCTCGCCGGGTCAGCAGGCACATGTCCTCGTGATGCGCGGCTGCGGCTTGAGGCAAACCGCCCGCCAGTCCGAGCATCGCCGCCAGCTCAGCGCCGGGCGCTGCGGCGTCGGGCGCAAGCTGTACCCCCTCGGGGAACGCCGCAAACCCCTCTGCCCGCGCCGTGCGATCAGGGTCTGGCTGCAACCACTCACTCTCGTCGAGCTTGGTGAGCCCCATCCTCAGCTGTCCGCCGCCGCGCGCTTTGGGCAGCAGTTCGTCGACGGAGAAGCCGAGGGTCACAATACTCCGAGCGACGAAGTCACTCCGCCGGTTCCACCTCGGCCATCCGCTCCGCCCGCATCGGCTCCTCGCCCTGCAGCGGCGTCAGTCCCAGCTTTGCGAACAGCGCGGCATCGCTGGCGTCGCCGGCGTTGGCGGCGGTCAGCAGCTTGTCGCCGGTGAAGATCGAGTTGGCGCCCGCCATGAAGCACAGCGCCTGCGTGGCCTCGGACATCGACTCGCGCCCGGCCGAAAGCCGCACCATGCTCAGCGGCATGCAGATCCGCGCCACCGCGACGGTGCGGACGAATTCGATATCGTCGATCTTGGCCAGCGGCGTATCGGCGAGCATGTCGCCCAGCACCGTGCCCTTGACCGGCACCAGCGCGTTGACCGGCACGCTCTCGGGGTGCTGCGGCAGCGTGGCGAGCGTGTGGACGAAGCCGACCCGGTCGCCGCGCGTTTCGCCCATCCCGACGATCCCGCCCGAACAGACGTTGATCCCCGCCTCGCGCACGTGTTGCAGCGTATCGAGCCGGTCCTGATAATTGCGCGTGGTGATCACCCGCTCATAATATTCGGGCCCGGTGTCGACATTGTGATTGTAATAATCGAGCCCCGCCTCGTTCAGCATCTCCGCCTGTCTGGGTGTCAGCATCCCCAGCGTCATGCAGGTTTCGAGCCCCATGGCGCGCACGCCCTTCACGATTGCGACGATCGCGGGCATGTCGCGGTCCTTGGGGTTGCGCCAGGCGGCGCCCATGCAGAAGCGCTGGCTGCCGTGATCCTTCGCCTGCGCTGCGGATTGCAGCACGGCTTGCACATCCATCAGCTTGGTCGCCTCGACACCGCTGTCAGCCTTCACCGATTGCGAGCAATAGCCGCAATCCTCCGGGCAGCCGCCGGTCTTGATGCTCAAGAGCGTGCACAGCTGGACCTGCTCGGGCGGGTGGTTCGCGCGATGGACGCTCGCCGCCTGGAACAGCAGTTCGGTAAAGGGAAGGTTGAACAGGTGCGCGATTTCGTCGCGGGTCCAGTCGGTTCGGATTTGGGTCACTTGATTTCCTTATTCTGCCGCGCGAGCCATCCGAAGAAAGACATCGAAGCGAGCATGTATGTGGCTAGCGCCAAGAGGGTGATGACCAAGGATCGCAAAAGCATGCCTGTGTCGTTGAGCATCATGGGTACAACGAACGGCAGCAATTGACCGACGAACCACCAGTATAATCCCGATGCGAAACTAAAGAGCAGCGCAACCAAAAAGGTTCGCCCATTCACTCCACGGCCTCCCTCGTCATTGCGAGGAGCCGAAAGCGACGCGACAATCCAGCTTCCGATATTGCTTCACGCGGAAACTGCAGAAGCTGGATTGCTTCGCTGCGCTCGATATGACGGGTTTGGAAAGGCATGCTATTCCGCCGCCTCGTCCAGATCCTCGCCAGCCGGTGGCATATTGTGCCCAAGCAGCCGCAGCACATCCGCCGCGCATTCGACGACGTTGCTGCCCGGGCCATAGATGCCCTGCACCCCGGCCTCGCGCAGGAATTCGTAATCCTTCTGCGGGATCACGCCGCCGACGATCACCTTGATGTCCGACCGACCTGCGTCTTTCAGCAGGTCGATCAGCTCGGGAATCAGCGTCTTGTGCCCCGCCGCGAGGCTGCTCGCGCCGATCGCGTCGACTTCGGCTTCCAGCGCCATCGCGAGCGTTTCCTTCGGCGTCTGGAACAGCGGCCCGGAGACCACTTCGAAACCCATGTCGGCAAAGGCGCTGGCGATCACATTGGCGCCGCGATCGTGGCCGTCCTGGCCCATCTTGGCGACCATCATACGAGGGGCGTGGCCAAGCCGCCGCTCGACCGCCTTCACGCCTTCCATCACCTGGGCGTAGCGGTCGTCATCGGCATAGGCCTCGGTGTAAACCCCGCGCACCGGAACCGGGCGCGTGTCGTAGCGGCCATAGGCGTCTTCCATCGCCTGGCTGATCTCGCCCAGCGTCGCATCGTGGCGCGCTGCCTCGACCGCCAGCTCGAGCAGATTGCCCTCGCGCTGCGCCGCGCCGCGCGCCAGCGCGTCGAGCGCCGCCCGGCAGCCCATGTCGTCGCGACTTGCCCGGACCTTTTCCAGCCGCGCGACCTGGCTGGTCCGCACCGCGTTGTTGTCGATATCGAGGGTGTCGATCTCGTCTTCCTTGTCGCGTCGATATTTGTTGACCCCGACAACCACCGTTTCGCCGCGATCGACGCTCGCCTGCTTGACCGCGGCGGCGCGTTCGATCGCAGCCTTGGGCTTGCCGCTGGCGACATAGCGGGTCATCCCGCCGGCCTCCTCGACCTCGTCGAGCAACGCGCGGGCCTGCTCGATCAACGCCGCGGTCAGGCTCTCGATGTAATAGCTGCCCCCCAGCGGATCGGCGACATTGGTAATGCCGCTTTCCTCCTGGATCACCAGTTGGGTGTTGCGCGCGATGCGGGCGGAGAAGTCGGTCGGCAGGGCGATCGCCTCATCGAGCGCGTTGGTGTGGAGCGACTGCGTCCCCCCCAGCACCGCCGCCATCGCCTCGATCGTGGTACGGATGACGTTGTTGTAAGGGTCCTGCTCCTGGAGGCTGACCCCGCTGGTCTGGCAATGGGTGCGCAGCATCTTGGACTTTTCGGATTGCGCACCGAGCCCTTCCATCACCTCGTGCCACAGCGCGCGGGCGGCGCGCATCTTGGCGATCTCCATGAAGAAGTTCATGCCGATGCCCCAGAAGAACGACAGGCGCGGCGCGAAGGCGTCGATGTCGAGCCCCGTTTCCATCGCCCGCTTGGCGTATTCCTTGCCGTCGGCGATGGTGAAAGCCAGTTCCTGCACTGCGGTCGCCCCGGCCTCGTGCATGTGATAGCCCGAGATAGAAATGCTGTTGAATTTCGGCATGTTGCGCGAAGTATATGCGATGATGTCGGAGACGATCCGCATGCTCGGCTCGGGCGGATAGATATAGGTGTTGCGGACCATGAACTCCTTGAGGATGTCGTTCTGGATGGTCCCCGAAAGCTTGGCCTGCGGTACGCCCTGGCGTTCTCCGGCGACGATGTAGAAGGCCATGATCGGGATCACCGCGCCGTTCATCGTCATCGACACACTCATCTCGTCGAGCGGAATGGAATCGAACAGGATTTCCATGTCGCGCACGGTGTCGATCGCGACCCCGGCCTTGCCGACGTCGCCGCGCACGCGCGGATGATCGGAATCATAGCCGCGATGGGTCGCGAGATCGAAGGCGACCGACAGGCCCTTCTGCCCGGCGGCGAGATTGCGGCGGTAGAAGGCGTTGGATTCCTCGGCGGTGGAGAAGCCCGCATATTGCCGGATCGTCCACGGGCGCCCGGTGTACATGCTGGCATAGGGTCCGCGGGTATAGGGTGCGATGCCGGGGACGCCGGGATCGAGCGTGGCACCTTCGGCCCCGACATCGGCGGAGGTGTAGAGCGGCTTGATCGCGATGCCCTCGGGCGTGTGCCAGGTCAGGTCGCGGCCCTTGACCTCTTTGTCGGCGAGGGTCTTCCAGTCGGCATAGGTGGGTGTGTCGGTCATGGCGGCGTCCTAGCGCCCCGACACGCGCTTGCCAATCAGGCGGAGGCGCTGGGTCGTGCGGATACGCGCGCGTGCCATGCCCGAAGGTTGGCGCATTCTTCCGGCATTTCCAATCTGACGAATTGCGCGAAGTCGAGCGTCGTCAGCAGAAGAATATCGGCAGCCGAAAAACCGCTGCCCGCAAGAAAATCGCGCCCGTCGAGCGAGGTATTGAAGAACCGCATCGCCTCTTCCACACGGGGTCGATTGGCTTCGCCCCATTCGGTATTGCGACCGGGCAGCGCTGCGGTGAAGCGATGCGTATGCACCCACACCGCACCGACTGGTAGCATCAGGATCATCTCGACCCGGCGGTTCCACATCTCGATTTCGGCGATTTCAAGCGGGCTGGTGCCGAACAACGACGGCTCGGGCGTCAGCGCTTCGAGATAGCGCATGATCGCGACGCTCTCCGCGATGATCGTGCCGTCGTCGAGTTCGAGGATCGGAGTCTGCCCGCGCGGGTTCTTGGCGACGAAATCGGACGCCTTCTGCTCGCGCTTCGGGATCGAGACCTCCTGCGATGGCAGGTCGATGCCCTTCTCCGCCGCGAAGATACGCACGCGGCGCGGATTGGGGGCCGGGTTGGGGCTGTCGTAGAATAGCATGGGTGTCCTCTCTCCCTCGCCGGTCAGTTCGACCAGTGCGAATCGTCCTTGGGGCTCTCCATGATCTCGGTCAGCTGCCCCATCATGTCCTTGGGGTGCAGGAAGAAGATCGGCGTCCCGTGCGCCCCGATCCGCGTCGGCCCGAGGATGCGCTTGCCCAGCTCCTCGAACCATTTGCGGGCATCCTCGATATCCTCGACCTCGAAACAGACGTGATGCTGCCCGCCCAGCGGGTTCTTGGCGAGAAAGCCGTGGATCGGCGAATTTGCGTCGAGCGGCTCGATCAGCTCGATCTGCGTGCCCTTGGTGTCACCCAAACCGGGCGTGTCGACGAAACAGACCTTCACCCCCTGCTCGACCATGTCAAAGGGCTCGGAGATAGCGGTCGCGCCCAGCGTCTCGCGATAATGCGCGATCGAATCCGCGATGCTCGGCGTGGCCACCCCAATGTGATTCAAACGGCCCAGTTTCATGCGCAAACTCCTCTCAATCCGTCATGCTGAACTAGTTTCAGCATCCATCCCTCGACCCGCTCCGACATCGCCTGAGGCGAAATGGACCCTGAAACGAGTTCAGGGTGACGGGACAAAGAGCGTGTCACGCCGCCGATATGGTTGAGATGGCCGAGTTTCATGTCAGCACCTACTTTTCCTGTACAACGTCTTTGTCCGTCAATGCGGTGCGAACTTCATCAAAGAAGAATGCTCTCGGCTGCTTCAATACACGAGCATTGATGCGCCTTTTTCTCCCGGTCCATCTATGGATATCGATGGCGCCATCCCCCACCTCGATTTTCGAAATGTCGCCTAACGGAATTCTTTCATAAGGAAGCATCCAAATCCTCAGTTCGCCTTCACCAATTTCCAGGGCTGCGCGACGGATCAGAACATGGAAGATATGTGGAAGCAAAATGATCAGCACCGGAAGTCCGCAAAAAACCGCCAACCAACCCCGCCAATTCAGCTCGCCGTCCTGCTTTAACGTAAAGCGGCCAGTCGTCTCAGGCCCGAACAATATCCAGCAGAGGCAGAGCAGACAGAACCCTCCTGCCAAAAGAACCGCAGAATCTCGGTAGCCGACCTTACTCACAGCGGGATATTGTCATGCTTCTTCCACGGGTTCTCGAGCACCTTGCCGCGCAGCTTCCTCAGCCCCAGCGCGATGCGGCGGCGGGTGGCGCGCGGGTGGATGACCTCGTCGATATAGCCGCGCGAGGCCGCGACGAAGGGGTTGGCGAAGCGGTCCTCGTATTCGGCGGTCTTCTCGGCGATCTTCTCGGGATTGTCGCGATCCTGGCGGAAGATGATCTCGACCGCGCCCTTGGCGCCCATCACCGCGATCTCGGCGGTCGGCCAGGCGTAGTTGAAATCGCCGCGCAGATGCTTGGACGCCATGACGTCATAGGCACCGCCATAGGCCTTGCGGGTGATCACGGTGATCTTGGGCACGGTCGCCTCGGCATAGGCGAACAACAGCTTGGCGCCGTGCTTGATGATGCCATTGTGCTCCTGCGCGGTGCCCGGAAGGAAGCCGGGGACATCGACGAAAGTCAGAATCGGGATGTCGAAGGCATCGCAGAAGCGCACGAAGCGCGCGGCCTTCTTGGAGGAATTGATGTCGAGCACCCCGGCGAGCACCATCGGCTGGTTGGCGACCACGCCCACCGTGCGCCCCTCGACCCGCCCGAAGCCGCACAGGATATTGCCCGCATGGGCCGGCTGGATCTCGAAGAAATCGCCTTCGTCCAGCACCTTGGCGATGACTTCGTGCATGTCGTAGGGCTGGTTGGCGTTGTCGGGGATCAGCGTGTCGAGGCTGGCTTCCTCGCGGTCCCAGGCATCGGCGGTCGGGCGCTCGGGCACTTCGAGCCGGTTGGAGAGCGGCAGGAAATCGAAGAAATCGCGCGTCGCGAGCAGCGTCTCGATATCGTTCTCGAAGGCGAGATCGGCGACGCTGGTCTTGGTGGTATGCGTGATCGCGCCGCCCAGTTCCTCCTGCGTCACGACCTCGTTGGTGACGGTCTTGACCACCTCGGGCCCGGTGACGAACATGTAGGAGCTGTCCTTCACCATAAAGATGAAATCGGTCATCGCCGGCGAATAGACCGCCCCGCCCGCGCAGGGCCCCATGATCAGGCTGATTTGCGGCACGACGCCGCTGGCGAGCACGTTGCGCTGGAACACTTCGGCATAGCCGCCCAGTGATGCCACGCCTTCCTGGATGCGCGCACCGCCGCTGTCGTTGATCCCGATTACCGGCGCGCCGACTTTCAGCGCCATATCCATCACCTTGCAGATCTTCTCTGCATGGCGTTTGGAAAGAGAGCCGCCGAAGACGGTGAAATCCTGGGAGAAAACGAACACCAGCCGACCGTTGATCGTCCCCGATCCGGTGACCACGCCATCGCCGGGAATCTTCTGATCCTCCATCCCGAAATCGGTGCAGTCGTGTTCGACATAGGTGTCGACTTCCTCGAAACTGTCCTCGTCGAGCAGCACCTCGAACCGTTCGCGCGCTGTCAGCTTGCCCTTGGCGTGCTGCGCGTCGATCCGCTTCTGGCCGCCCCCAAGATGCGCGGCGTCGCGGCGACGTTCCATTTCGGCGATATTGGCGGACATCGAATTCCCCTGAAGAATGCTGCGCCCAGCGGTTAGCCAGCGCAGCGGCTTCGCACAATACCGCGCACCTTCATTGCCAGCGCGCGCTCACTCGCCCCGCTGCGCGGAAATCAGGAACTCGACATTGCCCTCCGGCCCGGTGATCGGGCTTTCGACCACGCCCTGAACCGCGAAGCCCAGCCCCGCGACCCAGGCCTGCACCTCGTCGCAGACCCGCGCGTGCAGCGCCGAATCGCGCACCACCCCGCCCTTGCCGACTTCTTCGCGGCCCACCTCGAACTGTGGCTTGATCAGCGCCACCAGTCGGCAATGCAGCGCGGCGAGTTCGAGCGGGCGCTCGAGCACTTTGGCGAGCGAAATGAAGCTCGCATCGCAGACCACCCAGTCGCAGGGCCGGTCGATCAGCACAGGCGTCAGGATACGCGCGCTGGTCTGTTCGAGAACAGTGACGCGCGGATCCTGGCGCAGCTTCCACGCCAACTGGTTGGTGCCACTATCAACCGCGAAGACATGGCTCGCGCCATGGTGCAGCAGCACATCGGTGAAGCCCCCGGTCGAGCTGCCGACATCCATCGCGGTGGCGCCAGCGGGATCGAGATCGAAATGGGCCAGCGCATGCGCCAGCTTGATCCCCCCGCGGCTGACCCAGGGATGGTCGCGCCCACGCACCTCAAGCGGGGCGTCCTCGGGCAATTGCTGGCCCGGCTTGGCGAGCTTGGCTTCGTTGGAAAAGACCAGCCCGGCCATCACCAGCGCCTGCGCGCGGGTGCGGCTTTCCACCAGCCCGCGCTCGACGAGCAGCTGATCGATCCGGCGTTTCTTGCTCATGGCTTGCGATGATCCATTGGAAACAAGCGGCCTAGCGCGCATTGAGGGCATATGAAACCGATCTACAGCCATGTGGCCGCCGCCCTGGGTCTCACCTTCGCTATCGCCGCGTGCGTTCCGGCACCGCGCCCCGAACCGACGCCGGCACCCGCACCGGTTCAGGTTCGTCCCGCACCCACGCCGACTCCCTCGCCGCAACCGACCTACTCCAACTGGATGGATGCCCCGCGCAGCGCAGGCGACTGGAGCTATCGGGCGCAGACCGGCGGCTCGCTGGCGCAATTCGGCACGCCGGGTGCAGGCGCGGGTTTCGCGATGCGCTGTGATAGCACGCGGCGCGAGATTATATTGACGCGCGAGTCGGCGTCGACCCAGCCGGTACCGCTGCGGATCCGCACCGAAACGGCCGAACGCGTGGTCACCGCGCAGCCCGTCGCGGGGCAGGTTTCCTCGGTGACGGTGGCCATCCCCGCGCGCGATCCGATTCTCGATGCGATGGCACTCACCAAAGGCCGCTTCGCGATCGAGGCGCAGGGCACGCAGACGCTCTATATTCCGGCATGGGCGGAAGTCACCCGCGTGATCGAAGACTGTCGCTGATCGGTAACAGAATGCGCATCGGCATCAGCGACCCGGAAGAGGCCGATACTGACGTGGGAAAACTTTATTACAAGACTTGTTTTAAGCGCGCACAGGCAACAGATTGCGAACCAAGATCAGCGGCGAAACGCGGTCTTGTCCCCGGAGACGGGGTACTTTGGCTCTAACAGCGCGAAAGGAGGTGATCCGATGTCTCATGGTTCAGCAGAGAGGTCGGCAAGTTTCCGCGCGGAGCACTATCGGTAAAACCTACCCTTAGAGGCTCCGTGAAGCGGCGCTTCCCGCCGCTGACCATGCGAAGGGCAGTTCCTTCCCGAGCGCTTGCGCCGGGCCGGGGCTGCCCTTCACATGTTGGCGCAATATGTTATCTGCCACCGCAATATAATTTCGTTTTCGCGCTCTTTTTGGCTATCACGGGACGGGTGGGCCGTTGGTATTGTGACACGGCTTGCTCTGCGCCCTTGCGCGGATTACCCGCTCGTCATGCAGTTCGATCAGATCGCCCACCCCGCGCCCGTCCCCGGTGCGACCCGCCAGCAGGCGCTTGCCGACCCCGGTTTCGGCAAGCTCTTCACCGATCACATGGTCGAGATCGACTATGATGCCGACAAGGGCGGATGGTTCGCCGCGCGGATCGGCCCGCGACAGCCGATCACGCTCGATCCGGCGGCGGCGGTGCTGCATTACGCGCAGGAAATTTTCGAGGGCATGAAAGCCTATCGCCACGAGGACGGCAGCCTCGCGCTGTTCCGTCCCGAGGCCAATGCGCGCCGCTTCAACGAATCGGCGCGGCGGATGGCGATGCCCGATCTGCCCGAGGAGCTGTTCCTCGAATCGGTCCGCCAACTCGTGCTCAAGGACCGCGACTGGTATCCCGAGATCGATGGCGGCGCGCTCTATCTGCGGCCCTTTATGTTCGCCAGCGAGGCCTTTCTCGGCGTGCGGCCCGCGCGGCAATACAAATATATGGTTATCGCCAGCCCGGTGGGCGGCTATTTCAAATCGGGTGCCCCTGCGGTCAAAATCTGGGTCAGCCGCAACTACACCCGTGCCGCACCCGGCGGCACCGGTGCGGCCAAGACCGGGGGCAATTACGCCGCCAGCCTCGTCCCCCAGGCCGAGGCCACAGCGCAGGGCTGCGACCAGGTGGTGTTCCTCGACGCAGTGGACAAGAAATGGATCGAGGAGCTGGGCGGCATGAACCTGTTCTTCGTCTTCGACGATGGCAGCGTGATCACCCCGCCGCTGACCGGCACGATCCTGCCCGGAATCACCCGCGACAGCCTGATCGCGCTGCTGCGCGACGAAGGCCTGACCGTCCGCGAGGAACCCTACAGCATCGACCAGTGGCGGATCGACGCCGGCACCGGCCGCCTGATCGAGACCATGGCCTGCGGCACCGCGGCGGTGGTCACGCCGGTGGGCACGGTCGCAGGCCCGGATGGTGAATTCACCATCGGCTCGGGTGGCCCCGGCCAGCTGACCAGCAAACTTCGCGATCGGTTGGTCGGAATCCAGCGCGGAACCGTCGCCGACGACCGCGGCTGGGTGACGAAGCTCTAATTAGGGTTTTAGGCGGCGATCCGGCTGAGTCGCATCGCAAGCCGTGCTGCAGGGGCCACGCTGCGCGCAACCTGAGTCAGCGCCCTGCCGCCCATCTCGCGTTCGCCCAACTGCCAAATCGCTTCCGCTACCCGCACAGGGCGCCGCGCGCGGCGGGCGAAGGCTCGCTGATAGGCTGGCGCCGCTTCGCTGCCGCCTTGCTGCCAGGCCTGCGCCGCAGCGATCCCGCTGGCGATGGCGATGCTCATCCCCTCGCCTGCAAGGCTGGGAATCACCGCGGCCTGATCACCCAGCCGGAACAGCCCGGGCGCGGTGTCCTGCGCGATCCAGCCATAGGGAACCGAAGCGATCGTATCGATCCGTGGGTTCGCACGCGCGAAGCTCAGCCGCGCAGCAAAGGTTTCGGATCCCCCGGCCAGCATCTCGAGCAATTGCGTGGGATCGTTGCCTGCGCGGGCGAGCAGGGATTTACGCAGCGCGAGACAGACATTGGCGCTTCCATCCTCCTGCAGCACGATCCCCGCATAGCCGCCCGCGAACAGGTGCAGCTCGATGCTCTCGCCGATCAGCGCGGTAAGCTGTGGGTCGGGTGCGATCCGCAATCGCAGCCCGAGCGCGGGATCCCGCGCACCGCGCGGGCGGGTTGCGCCGCGCAGATCATGTTTGCCGCTGGCGAGGAACAGCGAATCGGAGCGGTAGTGGCGGGCCTCGCCGCTGGCACAGCCCGGCGCGAGCGTGCGGATCGCGTCGATTTCGAGCTGCGCCCCCGATTGCACCGCTGTGTCGCGCAGCGCGGTGTCGAAGGCGTGACGCGAGAGCCCGTAGGCGGGCTCGGGCAGCGCGTTTTCCGCGAAATTGTCACCGGCGAACAGCCGAAGCGCGGTGATCCGCTGCGCGCCGAGCTGCGCGAGGTCGATGCCGAGGCTGCGCGTCGTGGCGGCGGTGCGCCAGCTCATGAAGCCGCCACACAGCGCATCGCCCACCACACCGTCGCGGTCGATCAGGATGGGTTCGGCCCCGCTCCGGGCCAGTGTAATCGCGGCGGCGCATCCCGCGGGCCCAGCCCCAAGAATGATCGGAGCGGTCGCCTGCCCCATCACAGGCGCTTTTCAACGCAGAGACGGAAGGGGAAGGCGCGGTGCACCCGCGCATCCGTAATTCCCGCCTCGGCGAGGATCGGTTTCCACTCCGCCGGGCGATAGGAGCGTGCGATCGACATATGGCCATCGTGGCGCACGATCGGATGCCAGCCGGCCAGCTGTGCAAGCAGCGGATAGCCGAAATAGGCAAAGCCGTGGCGGTGCAGATCGTTGATGAACCAGCCGCTCTTCGCGTGTGTATCCATCGCGATCAGGAAGGCGACCAGCTCGTCATGCGTCATGTGATGCGCGACCAGGCTGGAGACGACGACGTCGAAATCGCGCGCGATCACCTCGGCATAATCGCCGGTCCAATATTCGATCGGCAGCTCGCAGGGGGTGCTTTCGCGCGCCACGATCTTGCTCTTGGGGTTGAGATCGACCCCGACCAGATAGGCGGTCTTGCCGTTGCGCTTTGCCCAGGCGGTGATTGCACGCAGCATGTCGCCATCACCGAAGCCGACATCGAGAAGGCGGAAGGAACCACGACCCGCCAGCGCGCGATCGAGGTAGGCCAGCGTCGGGGCGTGCGCCATGGTGGTGCGGTTGACCTTGGCGAGATCCTGCAAGACGGCACGATAGGTAGCCAGGTCCATGCCGGGCTCGTCCATCATTTCATCGGCGATAAGGCGGTCATCGAGCACGCGCGTCAATCGCTCCAGCCGAAGCGGAACCCCTCCATCGCGAGCCCCGGCCCGAAGGCCAGCGCCACTCCGTCGCGCGGCGCATCACGCAAAGTTCGTTCGAGCACGAACATCAGCGTCGAAGAGGACATATTGCCGAAATCGCGCAGCACCGCGCGCGAATGGTCAAGCGCATTGGGTGCGAGCCCGAGCCCGGTCTCGACCGCGTCGAGGATCGAGCGCCCGCCCGCGTGAACCGCGAAGGCCGAGGGCAATTCGTCTCCCGCGATCCGCGCGCGGACCTCGGGGGCCAGCAGCGCGTCGCGGATGCGACCGGGGACTTCGCCCGAGAGATGCATGTGGAAGCCGGTGTCGCCGATATGCCAGGTGATCAGCCCGTCGCTGTCTTCGAGCGTGGCGGAGAGGCCCTCGCCCAGTTCCAGCCCGGGACCCTCGCCACTGACGATCGCAGCCGCGGCGCCATCGCCGAATTGCGCGCCGGCCAGCAGCGGCTCGATCTCGTCATGGTCCTGGTGGTGCAGGCTGGAGAGCTCGACCGTCACCACCAGCACGCGGGCATCCGGCTCGCTGCGGACGATATGGCGCGCGGTGCGCAACGCAGTGACCGCGGCGTAGCAGCCCATGAAACCCACCAGCACCCGCTCGACCGAGCCGGCCAGCCCGAGCCGCCGCGCGATGATCTGGTCGATCCCCGGCGCCACGAAGCCGGTGCAACTTGCAACGACGATATGCGTGATCGTGCCGAGTTCTCCTAACTTCCCGATCGCCGCCAGTGCGAGCTCGGGAGCCTCTTTGGCATAGATCGCCATTCGCTCTGCAGTGCTGGGTGGTTCGGTCGCATAGAAACCTACGCCCTCGTCGAGCTTGGCGTCCTCCTCGTCGAGCACCGACCAGCGATGCTCGATCCCCGAGCGTTCCGCCATCCGAGCGTAGAGCCTCGCCTCGCGGCGACCCTCGAGCTGGCGCATCGCCCAATGGCGATAGTCCTGTTCGAAATCGCAATCGGGCACGGCGGTTGCGATGGCATTGATACACGCGGTCATTCGGGAAGATATCCTTGCTTGTTCCCTTCAACGGTCGCGCGCTGCGCTGGTTTCCTAGTTCGGCAGATTATCCCGCAACTCCTCCAGCCACAGGTCCGCCACCGCATCGCTCGGTGCGCGCCAGTCGCCGCGCGGGCTGAGCGCCCCGCCCGCGCTGACCTTGGGCCCATTGGGCAGCGCACTGCGCTTGAACTGGCTGAACTGGAAGAAGCGCTTGAGAAATTTCTCCAGCCAATCGGCGATGGTCGCGAGGTCGTATTCGTTCTTGCGCTCGTCGTGGAAATGCTCGGGCCAGTCTCCGCGCTGCGCATCCTTCCAGGCGTGCCAGGCCAGAAAGGCGACATGGCTGGGCTTGTGCCCCCAGCGCGCGATGTGATGGAGGAAAAAGTCGTTGAGCTCGTAGGGCCCCACGACATCTTCAGTGTTCTGGATCTTCCCGTCCTCGCCGGCGGGGACGAGCTCGGGCGAGATATCGGTCTCGAGAATATCCAGCAGCACACCATCGCAGGTCTCGTCGAACTGGTGCGTCGTGGTGGTCCAGCGGATGAGATATTGGATCAGTGTCTTGGGCACGCCGGCATTGACGCTGTAATGGCTCATGTGGTCGCCCACGCCATAGGTGCACCAGCCCAGCGCCAGTTCGCTCAGGTCGCCGGTCCCGATCACCCAGCCGCCATGCTGCCCCGCCAGCCGGAACAGGTAATCGGTGCGCAAGCCCGCCTGCACATTTTCGAAGGTCACATCATAGACCGGTTCGCCATCGGCAAATGCATGGCCGATGTTCTCCAGCATCAGCCGCGCGGTCGGCTTGATGTCGATCTCCTCGGCAGTGATCTGCAAGGCGTCCATCAGCTTCCAGGCGTTGGACTTGGTGGCGTCCGATGTTCCGAAGCCAGGAAGTGTGTAGCCGCGAATGGTCGAGCGCGGGAGGCCGAGGCTGTCGCAGGCCTTGGCGGCGACGATCAGCGCATGGGTGCTGTCGAGCCCCCCCGATACGCCGATGACGAGCGACTTCGGGTTGGTGGCCTCGATCCGGCGGATCAGCGCGGCCACCTGGATGTTGAAGGCCTCGTAACAATCCTCCTCGAGCTTGTGCTGGCGATTGGGGACGAAGGGAAAGCGCCGGACCGGGCGATTGAGGCCCACATCGCCGCCTTTCGGTTCGTGATCGAACACCACGGTGCGGAAGCGGTCCTCGGGCCGCCCCGAAGCCTCGGCCGCGTCGTTGAAGGTCTGCATCCGCATTCGGTCGTTGAGGATGCGCTGGCAATCGAGATCGGCGATGCACAGTTCGGGTTCGCGGTCGAAGCGGACGCTCTCGACCAGCAGATCGCCGAGCTCGTAGATCATCCCCTGCCCGTCCCAGGCCAGATCGGTGGTGCTTTCGCCATGGCCGCTGGCCGAATAGGCATAGGCGCAAACCGAGCGCGCCGAACTGGCGCGGCTGAGCATATGACGTTCGTCCGATTTGCCGATGGTGATGTTGGAAGCGGACAGGTTGAGGAGGATGGTCGCACCCGCGAGCGCCGCCTGCGTACCCGGCTGGACCGGGCTCCAGAAATCCTCGCAGATTTCCATCCCGAAGGTGAAGCCCGGGATGCTCTCATGCGCGAAGATCAGGTCGATCCCGAACGGCACTTCAGCGCCGTTGATCGGGATAGCGAGATCGACGCAGTCGCGGCCATGGGCGAACCAGCGTTTCTCGTAATACTCGCGGTAATTGGGCAGATAGCTCTTGGGCACCACGCCGAGGATCGTCCCGCGCGCGATGGCGATGGCGCAATTGTAGATCCGCCCGTTACGCCGAAGCGGTGCGCCGATCGCCAGCACGGTGGGAAAGTCGCGGCTCGCCTCGACGATCCGCTCCAGATGGACCTCCACCGCGTCGAGCAAGGCAAGCTGCAAATGGAGATCGTCGTTCGCGTAGGCGGACAGGCACAGTTCGGGATAGAGCAGCAGATCGACATGATGCTCGGCGGCCTTGCGCGCCTCGCTGATGATCCCCTCGGCGTTGTAGGCGACATCGGCGGTGCGCACCTTGGGAGTACTGGTCGCCATGCGCACGAAGCCGTGGGTGTGCATGTCGAAGAAGCGGTGGGTCTGGGTCATGCCGACATCCGTATCGGCAGACACCCGCGCGCGCAATCGACCAGACGGCGGTTCAGACGGCGAGCAGTTCGGCGGCGCGCGGTCCGTCCTGCAACAGAGCGAGCAGCCCGCGCTCCTCGCGGCTGAGCCATTTGGTGCTGCGCGGCAGGCTCAGACTCTCGCGCCACTCCGCCTGCTTGCCGATCAGATCGATGACCGCGGGGTGGACGTAGCTCTTGCGCGTCACCGCCGGGGTGTTGCCCAGATGCGCGGCGACTTCCTCCAGCACGGCCTTGATCGTAAGCACATCCTTGCTTCCGGCCAGCAGGCTGAAGCCGAGCACGCTGGCATGCCAGGTGCGGAAATTCTTGGCGGTAAAATCCTCGCCCATGGTCTCGCGCAGATAGGAATTCACGTCGGTCGAGCCGACCGCGTGAAGATCGCCGTCGTCGTCGACATACTGGAAGACGTGCTGTCCGGGCAGATCCTGCATCTTGCGCACGACGCGTGCCAGGCTGCTGTCGGTCAGCGTCATCTCGCGCAACTTGCCGCCCTTGCCCTTGAACCGCAGGCGCAGCGTGTGACCGGTTACCTCGGCATGGCGCTGGCGCAGGGTCGTCGCGCCGTAACTCTTGTTACGCGCCGCATATCCTTCGTTGCCGATCCGCACCGCGCCCAGATCGAGTAGCCGCACGACGCTCGCCACCGCGCGCTCGCGCGTCAGCGCACGGGCGCGCAAATCCTCCTCGACCCGGCGACGCACCAGCGGCAGCAGTTTGCCGAATGTGATGCAGCCATCGTATTTCTCGCTTTCCTGCCTGGCGCGGAAATCGGGGTGGTAGCGATATTGCTTGCGACTCTTGGCGTCGTAACCCGTGGCGAGGATATGGCCGTTGGGCGCTGGGCAGAACCAGGCGTCGATGTAGGCGGGTGGCAGCGCTACCGAGTTCAATCGCCGCTTTTCCAGCCGATCCCCGATCAACCCGCCGTCGGGGTCGTAATAGGCCCAGCCGCGCCCGGAGCGCTTGCGGGTGATCCCGGGCAGATCGTCGTCGACATAGATGAGCTTCGTCATGGTGAAGGCCAAACCGCTCGAACAGCGATCCGGTTCCGCTTGCCTGCCGGACTTTCGCGCCCCACCTGTGCTGCAGACACGCGAGGAGACACGCTTTGCCCGACACTGCCTACACGCCGCCCGAAATCTGGTCGCACGATGCCGAGAACGGCGGGAAATTCGCCAACATCAACCGCCCGACCGCGGGTGCGCGCGAGGACAAGGAACTTCCGCTCGGCAATCACGAATTCCAGCTCTATTCGCTCGCGACGCCCAATGGGGTGAAGGCGACGATCATGCTCGAGGAACTGCTCGAGGCCGGGCATTCGGGCGCGGAATACGACGCCTGGACGATCGATATCGGCGATGGCGCGCAGTTCGGTTCGGGTTTCGTCGACCTCAACCCCAATTCCAAGATTCCCACCCTGCTCGACCGCAGCGGCGCGCAGCCGGTCAGGGTGTTCGAAAGCGGCGCGATCATCATGCACCTCGCCGAGAAATTCGGCGCCTTCCTGCCCACCGACCACACCCGTGCCGAAGTGCTCAGCTGGCTGTTCTGGCAGGTCGGGAGCGCGCCATTCATCGGCGGCGGTTTCGGCCATTTCTACGCCTATGCGCCGGAGAAATACGAATATCCGATCAACCGCTATGCGATCGAAACCAAGCGGTTGTTCGACGTCGCAAACCAGCGGCTGGCGAACACGCGATATCTCGGCGGTGACGATTACACCGTCGCCGATATCGCGACGTTCCCCTGGATCGCGCCCTTCGTCTTCGGCGGCATCTACGGCGAAGCGCGCAAATTCCTCTCGATCCACGAATACGAGCATGTCGAACGCTGGGTGAAGGCCATCGCCGAACGCCCGGCGGTCAAGCGCGGCCGGATCGTCAACAAGACCTGGGGCGAAGAGGACGAGCAAATGCGCGAGCGCCATTCGGCTGCGGACTTCGAAGGCAAGGCTCTCTAGCCGGAGCGGCCCGGGCGCGAGCCAGCCTCGCGCTCGGCTGCCTCTCCCGATCACGGGTCGCAAGACTGTCAGCCCTTTTCATCGTCGCCCAAGCCGTTATAGGGGCGCGCACGTGCTGGGGTGTAGCCAAGTGGTAAGGCACCGGTTTTTGGTATCGGCATTCGCAGGTTCGATCCCTGCCACCCCAGCCAGCTTACTATGCTGCAACAACCTGAAAATGAGCGCCTTCAGCGCGATTTAGATGATTTGGCGCCCTCCCGCGGGTTTGAGCTCCGCTTTCCAGCATCCGATTCCATCCACCATCCGAGCGATGACTTCGGCTGTTGGCCCGGTTTCGCGTTCGCTGGTTACGATTCCAGCCTTCCGGACCCCGGCCAGTACCGGACCTCTTCTTATGGTGTCGACGCGGTCTAGACTCGGCGGAGGAGTCACGCGCGAAGGATGTTGTCTGGGCTGTGTCCACCGGGCTGCCCAGATGAACCATTCGGCTTCCGCTCCCAAGAATACGCGCGCTGGGCTGCCGCTGCTGGACGCCGCGCTGCCCATCCGCGTCTAGCAGTTCGGCAATACCGAAGTGAGGGGAGAGCTGGCCGGTTAGCCGGCGCGCTGCATCAATTCGATTTCATGGCCATGCGGCGTCGTCGCAAAGGCGATCCGCATGCTGCCGAACTCGGCTACTGCGCCCTTGGGCTTGGCACCGTTCTCGACCAGCATCGCCAGTGTCGCCTCGAGGTCGCGGGTCAGGAAGCCCAGCGGACCATAGTTTGTGCCATGTTTGATCGCGCGGCCGTCCTTCCACTCGAAGAGCACCAGCGTAAAGGGCGCATCGCCGCAGGTCAGCATGATCTCGCGAAAGCCGGGCGTGTCGATCACGTCCCTGCGGGTCATCCCCAGCGCCTCGACGTAGAAACCGGCGGCTTCCTCGGCATCGGCAACGGTGATCTTGAAGAAATTCAGGCGTGGTGCGCTCATGGCGAGGGCTCCTTCAGGAGGTGGGACGGTTGGCGTCGCCCGGCGGGCGAGCGGTGGGGTGCGAGGACGACAGGCCGCCATCGACGGCCAGCGCCTGGCCGTTGACGTAGCTGGCGGCGTCGCTGACGAGGAACAGCGCAGCTTCGGCGATTTCTTCGGGCTGCCCGCCGCGCAGCAGCGGGTTGAGCTGTCCGATCTTGTGCTCCTTGCCCGCCGCGCGGGCACCGTCGAACATCGGCTGGGTCATGCCGGTCTCCGTCAGGCCGGGCAGGACGGCGTTGACCCGCACTCCGGTCCCGGCAAGCTGCTGCGCGGCGGTCTGCACCAGATTGATGACACCCGCCTTGCTGGCGGAATATTGCGCCGGACCAGCGCCCGAGCGCAGGCCCGCGACTGAGGCGGTGCACAGGATCGCGCCTCCACCTGCGTCGCGGATCGCCGGTGCGGCGTGTTTGATCGCGAGGAAGGGGCCGATCAGATTGACCCGCAGGACCTCTTCCCAAATCTCCGGCGTCGCATCGAAGAACCCGCCGCGCACGCCGCCGGTGATCCCGGCGTTGGCGAAAAAGATGTCGAGCCTGCCATGGGCCTCTTGCGCCTTGGCGACCGCCGCCGCGACATCGGCTTCCTCGCCCGCATCACCGACGATGGCGACCGCATGCCCGCCCGCCTCTTCGACAGCATCAGCGGTCTGGTGAACCTCTTCGGTCCGGTCGAACAACACCAGTTTCGCGCCTTCACTGGCGAACAGCAGCGCGCTTGCGCGACCGATCCCCGATCCTGCCCCGGTGATGATTGCAACCTTGGCGGACAGCCGTCCGCTGGTTGGCGCGCTCATATGGTCGCTCCGCCATCGACCACGACCATCTGGCCGGTGGTCCATTTGGCCGCGGGCGACGACAGATAGACGGCGGCCCCGGCGATGTCGCGCGGCTCGCCGATCCGCCGCATTGGCAGCGCTGCCTCGGTCCGTTCCAGCGCCTTGGGGTTCTCCCACAGGGCGCGGGCAAAATCGGTCTTCACCAGGCCGGGAGCGATGGCGTTGATGCGCACGCCGTGCTGGCCGTTCTCGACCGCGTAATTGCGCACCAGCTGGAAATCGGCGGCCTTGGAGACATTGTAGGCCCCGATGGTCGCCGATCCGCGCAGGCCCCCGATCGAGCTGATCACAACGATGGCGCCGTCACCCTTTTCGCGCATGTCGGGCAAGGCCAGTTGCATCAGCCAGTGGTTGGAGAGGATGTTGTTGTCGAGAACCTTGCGGAACTGCTCGTCCTCGATGCCATCCATCGAGCCGTAATAGGGGTTGGACGCGGCGTTGCAGACGAGGATATCGATCGGACCGAGCTGCTCCTTGGTGCGGGTGAACAAATCCTGCAGCTGCTCCTTGTCGGATATGCTCGCCGCGATGGCGACCGCGCTCCCGGAGCCGTGCTCGGCATTGATCGCGGCGGCGACCTCCTCGCAGGCCTCCTGCTTGCGGCTTGATATGACCACTTGCGCGCCATGGGCCGCGAGCTCCTCGGCGATGGCCTTGCCGATGCCGCGGCTCGATCCGGTGACGATCGCGACTTTTCCGGTCAGGTCGAATAGGGACATTGTTCGTTCTCCTCTCAAATGTGTTTCTCTAGGCGGTCGAGCGCTTCGCCTTTGGGTCGCATCAGGCTTTCCTGGCTGGCGGTAGCCACCAGCTTACCCTCTTCGGAGAAAAAGAACCCGCGGTTCAATCCTCGCGCATGGCCGGCCCAGGGGCTCTCGGTGGCGAACAGGTGCCAGCGGTCGAAATCGGGCGTCTCGTGAAACCAGATCGCATGGTCGAGCGAGGTCGCCTGCACCGTATCGCTGGCCGGCCTGATCGCGTGCGGGAGCATCGCATTGCGCAGGAACATCATGTCCGACGCATAGGCGAGCAATGCGCGTTGCATGGCAGGTCCGGCGCCGGTCGGCCGACGCATTCGCATCCACACCCCGGTGCGCGGCTCGCGCGGTTTTGCCCCGAACAAGGCCCCGGGGTCGAGCGGCACAATCTCGATCGGCCGTTTCTGCAGCCGTTCGACCAAGGAGGAATTGGCTGCCCTCTCATTATGGGCGTTCCAGCTCACCAGGCTCTCGAGCGCGGCGTCGATGTCGAGCGCAAACGGCGCCTCGATCTGATGCTCGAAACCGGGCTCGGCAACATGGAAAGAGGCGATCATCGAGCAGATCACCGTATCCGCCTGCATCGCCTCGACCCGGCGAGTCGCGAAACTGCGTCCTTGCGACAGCGTGTTGACCCGGTAGTCGACCGGATCCTCGCGCGATCCCGGCTTGAGGAAATAGGCGTGAAGCGAATGCGGCAGCCGCGCGCCCTCCTCTTCGCCGCAAGCCGCCATCAGCCCCTGCGCGATGGCCTGACCGCCGAATAATCGCGGCCCCATCGCCGGGCCTGCAGCCCCGGCCCACTGCCCTTCTCCCGCGCGCGCCACGGTCAGTATCGTTTCAAGATTTTCGATTGTCGGCCCCCTGAATATTACAGCACCGGGTTGGTGCCGCACCGGCTTGTGAAGAGCGGACGATCTCCCCGATCGCCCGCTCCTCGCATCGCCAAGCCGCTCAGTTGAAGGTCTTGCCCGCCTCGGCCCTGCTGCGCAGATAGTCGCTCACCGGCAGATCGTGCTTCTCGAGCCCGGCGACGACCGTATCGAGCCCAATCGTATCGGCCCAGAACATCGGACCGCCGGTGTAGAGCGGCCAGCCATAGCCGTTGATCCAGACGACATCGATATCGCTCGCGCGCTGGGCCATGCCCTCATCGAGGATCTTCGCGCCCTCGTTGACCATCGGATAGAGCAGCCGCTCCTTGATTTCCTCCTTGGAGATGTCGCGCTGCGGCGTGCCGGTCTTCTCGGCGAAATCGGCAATGATCGCCTTGACCTCGTCCGACGGCGTGCGCTGGCGGGCCTCGTCGTAATCGTAGAAGCCCTTGCCCGCTTTCTGGCCGAAGCGGCCGACGGCGCAGAGGGCTTCGCGAATAGTGGTGACCTTGGAGGGGTCGCGATGCCAGCCGATGTCGATGCCGGCCAGATCGCCCATCTGGAACGGCCCCATGGGAAAGCCGAACTCGAGCAGGACATCGTCCACATCCCAGTAATTGGCGCCTTCCATGATCAGTTGGTTGGCCTGCTCCTGGCGCTTGGAGAGCATCCGGTTGCCGATGAAACCCGGGCATACACCCGACACGGCGGCTACCTTGCCGATGGCCTTGGACAGTTTCATCGCCGTGGCCAGCACATCGTCTCGCGTTTTCTCGCCGCGCACCACTTCGAGCAGTTTCATCACGTTGGCAGGCGAAAAGAAGTGCAGCCCCACCACATAGCCCGGCCGTTTGGTGGCGGTCGCGATCTCGTCGATATCGAGATAGCTGGTGTTGGACGCCAGGATCGCGCCCTCTTTGACGGTTTCGTCGAGCGTGCGGAACACCTCCTTCTTCACATCCATACTTTCGTAGACGGCTTCGATCACCAGATCGCAATCCGCGAGATCACCATAGTCGAGCGTGGGGGTCAGCAGCCCCATCGCGCTCTCGACCTGCGCTTCCGTCATCCGACCGCGCTTGGCGGTGTTCTCGTAATTCTTGCGCATCGTGGAAGTGCCGCGTTCGAGCGCATCCTGCTTCATCTCGAGGATGGTCACCGGGATGCCTGCCGACAGGAAGTTCATCGCGATCCCGCCGCCCATCGTGCCGGCACCGATAATACCGACCTTCTCGATCGGGATCGGCCTCGTATCGGGGGCAAGGCCGTCGATCTTGTTGGCGGCGCGTTCGGCGAAGAAATAGTGGCGCATGGCGGCCGACTGCGTGCCCGTCATCAGCCTTGAGAACAGCGCGCGTTCCTTTTTCACGCCTTCGGCAAAGGACAACTCGCCCGCCGCCTTCACCGCCTCGATCCCGGCATTGGGCGCATCGAAGCCTTGCAACTTGCGACCGTTCTTCGCGCGGAATTCGTCGAAGATGTCGGGGTTCGCGACGCCGTCGCGATTGTTGTCCATTTCAGACGTGCGTGGCACGGGTCGGCCGATCTTCGACTTCGCGAATGTGACTGCCTCACCGCCCAGATCTTTTTCGTCCACCAAGGCATCGACCAGACCAATCTCCTTGGCTTTGCTGGCAGAAATTGGATTGCCGATGACCACCATCGGCAGCGCCGCCTCGGCTCCAACCAGCCGGGGCAGGCGCTGCGTTCCGGCCGCGCCCGGGATCAGGCCAAGCTTGACTTCGGGCAGGCCGAGCTTTGCGCTCGGCACCGCGACGCGGTAGTGGCAGGCCAGCGCAATCTCGCAGCCGCCACCTAGCGCCGTGCCGTGGATCGCTGCGACGACCGGCTTGTCGCTCGCCTCGATCGCGTCGCAGACCTCGGGCAGGCTGGGCCCCTGCGGCGGCTTGCCGAATTCGGTGATGTCCGCGCCCGCAAAGAAAGTCCGCCCGTCGCAGCGGATCACGATCGCCTTGATTTCATCGTCGGCGGCGCCTTGCGCGATGGCGTCTTGCAGACCCAGTCGCACGTCATGACCGAGCGCGTTCACGGGCGGATTGTCGGAAGTGACGACGAGGATGTCGCCCTGCTTCTCGGTCGAGATCGGGGATGGCATGGTTTTTCTCCTTTATGCGTAGCTGTCGGTGAGCGCCGAATAGATCAGGGTCTTTAGCTGGCGCCGGATGGGGTAGGTCGAGGACGGATAGAGCTGCGTCATGAAGACCATGGTGATCCGCTCCACCGGATCGACGAAGAAGGCGGTGGAATAGGCCCCGCCCCAGTAGTACTCGCCCTGGCTGGCGGGCATCAGCGTCTTTGCGGGATCGACGACCATCGCGAAGCCCAGCCCGAACCCGGTGCCGGCATTGTTCGCCTCGCTGAAAAGGCTCTGGCTCATCTGGGTCAGATCCGCGCCGCCCGGCAAGTGGTTGGCGGTCATCAGGTCGAGCGTCTTCGGGCTGACGATCCGCACACCATCGAGCGCGCCGCGACCCAGTAACATCGCGCAAAAGCGGTGGTAGTCGGTAATCGTGCCGATCAGGCCCCCGCCGCCCGAATGGAATGTCGCGGGTTCGACCAGGCGGCTCTCCGCACCCTTGTCGATCAGGCGCGGCGGCTTGCCGGGGCGATAGCCATAGGCATCGGCCAGCCGGTCTGCCTTCTGGACCGGAACGTGAAAGCCGGTGTCGGTCATGCCGAGCGGTTCGAAAATGTGCTGCGCGAAATAGTCGCCCAAAGGCATACCCGACAGGCGTTCGACGCAGACGCCCAGCACATCGGTCGCAACCGAATAGTTCCATTGTGCGCCCGGCTCGAATTCGAGCGGGATGCGCGCGAGCGTGGCGATGTATTCGTCCGAACCGATCGTGTTGCGCGACATGTCCAGCCTGGCCTCGCGATAGGCGGCATCGACGCTGCTGCGGTTCTGGAAGCCATAGGTGAGGCCCGACATATGGTTCATCAGATCGACGAAGCGCATCGGCCTGCCCCGCTTCATCGGCGCGAAGGGCAGCGCCCCGCCGCCGCCGTCATAGGCGCCCAATTCCGCGAACTCGGGCAAGACGCGTGATACCGGATCGTCCAGCGCCACCTTGCACTGTTCGACCAACTGCATGAAGGCAATCGAGGTGACCGGCTTGGTCATGCTGGCAATCCGGAACAGCGCATCCTCGCGCATCGCTGTCCCGTCGTCGCGCAAGATGCCGCCGTGGCCGTAATGTACCGGCTGCCCATCCCGCGCGACAAGGATTTGCGTGTTCTTGAGCCGCCCGGTGTCGAGATAGCCCTCCTTGAGAAACGCATCGATTCGCGCCAACCGCCCCGCGTCGAACCCCATATCTCCCGGCTTACCCATCTCCATCACCCTGCTCCTTTGCCTTTCGGTCGAGGCCATACCTTTTGTTCTGGCGGTGACGATAGCCGTTTTCGCCAGTGTTTGAACCCTCATACCCTGATTTTAGACAGGCTCGGTTTCTGCCTTGCATACGGGCAGCGCACCTGGCTAAACCTCCCCGATGGAATCGTGTCCGTGAGGTACGCTGAGGAGAGGAATCAATGCACAACGCAGTAATCGGATTCACCGGCGTGTGCGGGGTATTGTGATCATGGCGACCAAAGCAGACAATCTCGCAGAGGCAATCGGTTGGGCGCCGCCGCCAGGCTGGCCCGCGCGCAGCCGAGCCGAATGCACGGCCTTGCTGACCGCTCCCGGCCAGCGCTTCGAGATGGAAAACATCGACATCGGCGGTGTGCCGACGCGAGTGTGGAAGAACGCGCCACCCAATTTGCGCGCCATTGCCCTGTATGGCCAGACGCATGGGGAGCGCGAGTTCACCATCTATGAGGGCGAGCGCGTCACCTATGACGCTTGGTTCCGTGCGGTCGCAACGCTGGCGCATGAGTTCCAGGCCTGCGGGGTCAAAAAGGGCGACCGGGTTGCGCTGGCGATGCGCAACCTGCCGGAATGGCCGGTGGTGTTTTTCGCGGCGACAACCATCGGTGCGATCTGCGTACCGCTCAACGCCTGGTGGACCGGGCCCGAGCTGGCCTATGGACTGGCCGATTCCGGCACCAGCCTGCTGGTCTGCGACGAGGAACGGTGGGATCGTATCGTTCCCCATCTGGGCGAGTGCCCCGAGCTCGAAACGGTGTTTGTCTCACGCTGCAAAGCGGAGCCGGACGGAGCAAAACGGCTCGAAGCGATCATCGGCACTCCGCCGGCCTATTCCGACCTTCCCCCGGCGAACCTGCCGGATGTCGACATCGCGCCCGACGACGATGCGACGATTTTCTACACCAGCGGCACCACCGGCAAGCCCAAAGGCGCGCTGGGCACGCACCGCAACCTGTGCAGCAACGTTCTCTCCAGCGGTTTCAACGCTGCCTGCGCGGTGCTGCGTCGCGGCGAACAGCTGCCCGAGCCTACCCCCAAGACCGGGCTGACTGTCATACCGCTGTTTCACGTCACCGCCTGTTCGGCCGGGCTGATGGGCAATATCGCAGCGGGAAACACGCTGATTTTCATGCATCGCTGGGATCCTGTCGAGGCGTTCCAGATCATCGAGCGCGAGAAGGTCCATTCCACCGGCGGGGTGCCCACCATCGCCTGGCAATTGATCGAGCATCCCGAACGCAAGAACTACGACCTCTCAAGCCTCGAGGCGATCGGCTACGGGGGCGCTCCCTCGGCACCCGAACTCGTACGCAAGATCCGCGAGGTATTCGGCGCGCTGCCTGGCAATGGCTGGGGCATGACCGAGACCATGGCCACGGTCACCGGCCATTCGAGCGAGGACTATCTCAACCGCCCCGACAGTTGCGGGCCGCCGGTCGCGGTCGCCGATCTCAAGATCATGAGCGAGGACGGCACCCGCGAAATGGAGATCGGCGAAATCGGCGAACTGTGGGCCAGAGGCCCGATGGTGGTGAAAGGATACTGGCGCAATCCAGACGCGACGGCGGAAACCTTTATCGACGGCTGGGTCAGGACGGGCGACCTCGCGCGCCTTGATGAAGAAGGCTTCTGCTATATCGCCGACCGCGCGAAGGACATGATCATCCGCGGCGGCGAGAACATCTATTCCTCCGAGGTGGAGAATGCACTCTACGACCACCCGTCGGTCACCGATGCCGCGCTGATCGGCCTGCCGCACCAGCAATTGGGCGAGCAACCGGCCGCCGTCGTCCATCTCGCCCCCGGCACCAGCGCCGACGAGGCGGAGCTGCAGCAATGGGTCGCCGAGCGTCTGGCGAAATTCAAGGTACCGGTCAGGATCGTCTTTTCCGCCGAGACGCTGCCGCGCAACGCCAATGGCAAGATCCTGAAGAAGGACCTGCTGGCGTTGTTCTGAGATTGCTTCCGCGTGACGCTTGGCAGTCTTACAGATGCTGATGTAATGCTGGCGAAATTGGGGGTGTGATGGCGGAGACTGGCAGGGAGACGACACGCTTCGGGGAGAAGCGTCAGGCGATTATCCATGCGGCATCGCGCTCGATCAACGAGGTCGGCCTCCAGGCCACCACGCTGTCCGGCGTGGCGCGCGCCATCGGGCTCAACGCGACCAGCATAACCTATTACTTCCCGCGCAAGGACAAGCTCGCGGTCGCCGTTTACGAAGAGACGCTCGGGCGCCTTGAAGACATGGCGAGCGAGGCGCTGGCGCAGGCCGATCCGGCTTCGCGCCTGCGCAAGTACATCGCCCTGCATGTCGCGCTGCGCGGGCGGATCAGGCGGGGGGAGCGCGGCCTGATAACTTCGCTGTCGGAAATCCGCACGCTGGACCAGGACACCCGACACCCGCTCCTCATGCGCTATCGGCAGATGGTCGACACCGTCCGGGCCTTTTTCGGCGAGCCGAAGTCCGACTATGAGCGAACGGTCTATTCGGCGCGCACCTATGTTCTACTCGAGGCGATGATGTGGTGGCCGGTCTGGTCGCTGCGGTATTCCTACCTCGATTTCGCCCGCGTCGAGGAGCGATTGTTCGACATTCTCGCGCATGGCATGCCAAGTCGGCCGGGCCGCTGGCAACCGGTCGCGCTCGCCGATGGCGGCTGGCGCTCGGACAACAAGGGTCTGCCCAGCCAGAACGACGAATTCCTGCGCGCCGCCACCGTGATGATCAACGAGCGCGGCTATCGCGGTGCCTCGGTCAACCGTATCGCCGAGGTTCTCAACGTAACCAAGGGCAGCTTCTATCACCACCACGATGGCAAGGACGAACTGGTCCTCGCCTGCTTTCAACGCAGCTACGATCGCCTTTCTGCAGTACAGATGGCGGGACAGCACAGCGACGGCGATTACTGGACGCGGCTGAGCGGCGCATTGGCCGAACTGCTCGATCTGCAGTTCTTCGACAAGATGCCGCTGCTCCGAACCACGGCGCTGCAAGCGCTGGACAGCGAGCGGAAGGTCGATGTCGTAACCCGGTCCAACCGCCTCGCGCGGCGTTTCGCAGGCCTGCTGATCGACGGGATCGCCGATGGATCTGTGCGGCCAATAGATCCGCTGATCGCTAGCCAGGTGATTATGTCGACGCTCAACGGAGCCAATGAAGCTCGCAAGTGGGCCGGGCGGTTCGGCGATCCTGCCAGCGCGATCGAAACCTATGCCACGACCCTGACCAGCGGATTGCTCGCTCCGGTCGCGGTTCCTGCCTGATCAGACGCGGTCGAATTCGCGCGGTTCGCGTACCCGCAGGATCAACACCGCCAGCGACAGCGTCACCGCTCCAAGCACGATCGCGAACAGCGGCGTGAAGCCGTGGAATGCGACCAGCACACCGGCCAGCACCGGTCCGACCGCAGCGATCGCCCCCTCTACCGTCGTTACGAAGGCGAGCCGCATCGGCGTGTCCTGCTGCTGGCCGAATTCGAGCACCATGGTGGTCGAGGCAAGCATCCAGCCCGATCCCCCCACGCCCAGCAAGGCGAAGGCGGCGTAGATCGGCGGGGCGCTGCTGCCGAAAACCAGGCACAGCACACCCGCGATGGTGCAGGCAAGCGCCCCGACATAGACCCGCTTGAACCCGTATCGGTCGCCCATCGGCCCCCAGATCACGTTCGAGACCGTATCGGAGCCGAGGAAGACGAAGCTGAGCCCGCCGATCAGCGCACCGTCGAGCCCCAGCACCGCTCCGGCATAGACCGTCCAGAACGGCGCGCCGACCCGAGCGAAGGTGGCAAAACTCTGGACCCAGAGGAAATTGGCGAAACTGCGATCCTCCAGTAGCTCCGGAAATTGGCGGATCCGCTCGAACATCGGCATTTGCGGGCGCGATACCGGCGCCGCGGGTTCCTGGACCATGGTCTTGAGAACGACCAGCCCCGCACTTGTCAGCAGGAAGGCGAACAGGAATGTCGTCGCATAGCCATTACCCAGCCATGCATCGGCGATGAAGTAGTTCCCCGCCACATAGGCGAGCACCGCCGCGATCAGGCCACCGGCGAAATTGCGATAGCCCTGCAACCGTCCGCGCTGGCGAATCGGGATGAGCTTGCTCATCAGCATCTGAAAGGCGACCCGCTGCGCCCCGGTGAAGAAGCCAAGCAGAAGGAAGCACGCGAAAGTCGCGACCAACAGCGCATTGCCGGTCAGGAACCAGGCCGCCAGCGCCAGCCCCAGGATCATCAACCGCATCATCGAACCCACGCGAATGGCGTAGGGCAGGATGTGGCTGCGGTGCTCGATCCGCGATCCGCTGGCAATCGGGCTGATGGTCGCGCCCAATTGCAGGAGCGCCGCGCCCAGCCCCACCGCTGCAGTACTGCCGGTCAGCAGGATCAGATAGGCCGGAATGATGGTGGGGGCATAGATCAGGCGGAAACCCGTCATCCCCAGCACGCCATGGATGAAGTTCGCGCGAAAATTGCGCTTGAGGTTCGCGTCGACGAACCGTGCATGCTCGGCCAGCGCGCGGGCTTGCGCGCTGGCCGGTGTGCTCAGCCCTTCGGGATCCCCGAACGGCTCCAACTACTCAATAGCCGCCGATGGTCGCGAAGCGGTTCTTGAGGAAGGCTGTGCTGCCGAAGCTGGCTTCCAGCACGCGGGCGCGCTTGAGATAGAAACCGACATCATATTCGTCGGTCATGCCCATGCCGCCGTGCAGCTGGACGCCTTCGCGACTGACGGTGTGCAACACCCGATTGGCTTCCGCCTTGGCGATGGTGGCGGCGCGCGCCACGCCGAACCCGCTGTCGAGCGCCTGCAGGCCGCCTTCGACCGCCGAACGCATCATCGCCAGATCGCCGAACAGATCCGCCATGCGGTGCTGCAGCGCCTGGAAGGTCGCCAGCACCTGATTAAACTGCACGCGCTGCTTGAGGTAATCCAGCGTGGCATCGAACACCGCCTGCGCCATGCCGAGCATTTCGCAGGCGGTGAGGATCCGCGCACGGTCGAGGACATCGTCGAGCAGGCTGTCGCCGCCGCCAGCCAGCCTGTCCGCCGCAGCGCCGTCGAATGTGACGTCGGCGTGGCTGCGCTGGTCGGTCAGCTTGCGGGTCGACAACGAAACGTCCTCGCCCTTTTCAACCAGGTACAAGCCGTCGTTCGCTGCGACCACGAACAGGTCCGCGCCGTGGGCTTCATGGACGAAGGCCTTGGTGCCCGACAGCTTCCCGCCCGACACCGTGGTTGCGAGCTTCGCCGGATCGTGCCGGGGGCCTTCGTCGATCGCGAGCGTGCCGATGATTTCCCCGCTGGCGAGCCCCGGTAGCCATTTGGCCCGCTGCTCCTCGCTGCCACCCAGCAGGATGGCTGCCGCGGCGATGGTGCTGGCCACCAACGGGCTGGCCGTCAGTGTCTTGCCCAGTTCCTCTACCACCAGTCCGGCCGAGAGCCAGCCGAAGTCCGAACCGCCATGTTCCTCGGGTATGACCACGCCGACCCAGCCCATTTCGGCCATGGTGGCGTAAGCTTTGCGGTCGAACGCTTCCTCCGCGCCGGCGGCCCGCACCTTGCGAAATTCTCCGACCGGACTTTCATTGGTCGTCCACTCGCGCGCCATATCGCGCAGCATTTCCTGTTCTTCGTTGAGAACCGCCATATTCCTGCTCTCTCTTTCTTACTGGTGGTCGAGCATGCCAAGCACACGCTTGGCGATGATGTTGTTCTGGATCTCGGTCGAACCGCCGTAGATCGTTGTGGCCTTGCCGAAGAGCCATGCGCGCACGCCCCCCAGCTCGGCCTCGGAAAAGCCCTTGCCTTCCCAACCCAGCCCCCGCAGGCCCATGATCTCGATCATGAGTTCGGCGCGTTCCTGGCCCAGCTTGGTACCCAGCTTCTTGAGCACCGAACTGATTTCGGACACGCCGCCCGCCTTGCTCTCTTCGGTGGCACGTCGCGCGGTCAGCAGGAAAGCCCCCCAGCGGATCTCGAAATCGGCGATCCGGTCGCGCAGGACCTTGTCGGCAAGCTCGCCATCGGCGTCGGTCTCGACATATTTCTTGGCGATATCGGCCAGGCTCGCGCCCATCAGCCGGGCCATGGCGCCGCCGCCCGACAGATTGGTCCGCTCGTGCTGCAGCAGGCGTTTGCCGATGGTCCAGCCCTCGCCTTCCTTGCCGACCAGATTGCCCTTGGGCACCTTCACGTCGGTGAAGAAGGTTTCGCAGAACGGGCTCATGCCGCTGATCATCTGGATCGGCCGAACTTCCACGCCCGGCGCATCCATGTCGATCAGCAGGAAGCTGATGCCCTTGTGCTTGTCGCTGCGGTCGGTGCGCACGAGACAGAAGCACTTGTCCGCCCATTGCCCGCCGCTGGTCCAGGTCTTCTGCCCGTTGACGAGGTAATGGTCGCCCTTGTCCTCGGCCATGGTCTGCAGGTTCGCCAGATCGGACCCGGCGTTGGGTTCGCTGTATCCCTGGCACCAGCGGATTTCGCCGCGGCAGATCGGTGGGATGTGCTCGTGCTTCTGCTCCTCGCTGCCATATTCGAGCAGCGTGGGGCCGAACATCATTACGCCCATACCGCCAATGGGATTGAAAGCGCCGACCTTAGCCATTTCCTCGCTGAGGATAGCTGCCTGCTTGCGCGAAAGCCCGCCGCCGCCATACTCCTTGGGCCAGGTCGGGGTTCCCCAACCGCGCTCGCCCACCGCTTTGCGCCAGCTTTCTTGCGCCGGAGTCTCGTGATCCGGCCCTTCGACGGAAGACAGGGCATTGCTCTTGCCCTTGAGTTCGGCCGGGAAATTCTCGGCCAGGAAGTGGCGCACTTCCTCGCGGAACGCCTCCTCCCCGCTATGGCTGTCGATCTGTGGCTGGGTAGCCATGCCTGCTTCTCCTCTAAATTACCGGCCGCTGGGCCGCTTGATTGAAAACCCATGACACCTTCATTGTGGCAGATGCGCTGTTTCGTCCAGATTGCGCACGTCCCTGCGTTCGCGTTTTACGGTGAAAGCCGGCACGCTCGCGTCCTCAGCGAGCCGGCGAGCCGAAAGCGCCGTCGCGGATCGTCTGTTCTCGCGCTTCTGCCTCGCGCGCCCGCAAGCGGTCGATATTGTCGCGATGGCTCGCCTCGGTGATCGGATAGAACAGCAGGAAAAGTGACCCGATCGTCCACAACCCGAAAGAAGCGGGAATGTAATGGATCAGCAGGCTGTGCTGCATCGCCTCCGTGACCAGATCGGGATCGAGGTTGGCCGGAAAGTCGGACAGTTCCAGAACGATGCCGGCAACCAGTATGCCCAGACCGGTCGAACATTGCTGCATGAAGCTGGAGGCTGCGAAAAAGACCCCGGCGGTGTGCTGGCCGGTCCGCACCGCGTGGTCCTCGACGACGTCGGCCAGCATTGACGAGGTGTTGATCAGCGAAATAGCGATCATGGCGCCATAGACCGCTCCGATAAGGAACAGCGTCGGCAGCAACATCGGATCGCCCGCCGGGAAAAAGGCGCCAAGCAGCGTCAGGACCAGCGGCGACAGGCCTAGCGTAATACCCATCAGGGCCATCAGCATCGAAGTGTTGCGCTTGCCGAGCCATGCGGAGAACCTCGGCGCCAGCGGCGCGGCGATGGTCGCAGCGACCAGGCTGTCCAGCGTGAGCAGTGCCAGTTGGTCGGCCTGCAGCTTGAATACATAGGTGCCGAAATACAGCGTGGTCGCTGCGTAGAGCCCGATCGCGGTGTATTTGAACACGCCGAAACCGAATATGGCGAGGAAGCCGCGATTGCGAAACGCTTTCCCCATCTCGCGCAGATGCGAATCCGGCACGGCGCCTTCCCCCAGCACGTCGCGCTGGCGCAGGTAAGGCACGCGCTTCAAGGTCCCCAATCCGCAGACCATGATCGCGGTGAAGATCAGGGCACCACCGAGATAGGCGAATTTCACATAACCCTCGGGATTGAGCTGACCCCGCGATATCTCCGGTGTCGCGACGAAGAACACGGCGAGACTGAATGCGGTGAAGCCGAAGGTGCCCGCATATCCGAACCAGTAGCGCAGGCCGAACAGTTTGGTTCGCGCGGCATAATCCTCGGTCAGTTCCGGGTTCATCGCGCTCGACGGGATCTCGAAGGCACTGATCGACGTCCGCGTCAGCGACGCGATAGCGAAGATCCACACCCCCATCTGCATATCGGTCAGTCCGTCGGGCGGAAACCAGGCGAGAATGAAGAAGAAGGCGGTTGGCAGCGCCGACCCCAGGATGAAGGGATGCCGACGGCCGATGCGCGACCGGGTCATGTCGGACCAGCGCCCGATAAACGGATCGGCCACCGCATCCACCAGCAGCGTCAGCGCGATCGCCGTCGACACGATCGAGGCGGGCACGCCGAGCACCTGATTGTAAAACAGCAGCAGATAGGTCGAAAACGCCGCGTTCTTGATGCCGTTGGCAACCGCACCGAAACCATAGCTCAAGCGCTGCGGCCGGGTGATGGGCGGCATGGCGGCGGGGGTGTTCAACGTCCCCTCGCTCACTCGGCAGCCTCCACGATTTCCTCGACCGGATCGTACATTTCGCGGGCTCTGGCGCGGCGATCGAGCAGCGAGTAATCGGGGAACATCGGGTCCGCGACGTCGCGATACTGCCGCAGGTGCTGCTTCGCGACCGTGACCTTGTGCACCTCCGTCGGACCGTCGGCGATCCCCATCACCATCGAGCCGATCAGGCTACCGACGAAGGGCATTTCATTCGACACGCCGAGCGATCCGTGGATGTGGATGCAGCGATGCGCGATGTCGTGATAGACCTTGGGCATCAGCGCCTTGATCGCCGCGATGTCCTTGCGAACCTTGCGATAATTCTGGTGCTTGTCGATCTTCCAGGCGGTCTTGAGCACGAACAGCTTGAATTGCTCCAGCTCGATATAGCTGTCGGCAATCTGCATCTGCACGGCCTGGTAATCGGCGATCGTGCCGGTGCGGGTCTTGCGGCTGACCGCGCGGCGGCTCATTGCATCCAGCAGGCGGCGGCAATTGCCGACCGTCCGCATGGCATGGTGGACCCGTCCGCCACCCAGACGAGTCTGCGAAATCGCAAAGGCGCCGCCCTGCTCGCCGAGCAGATGGTCCGCCGGGACCCGGACGTCGGTATAGCGGATATAGCTCTCCGAGCCGTTCTCCTGCCCGTAGACGCCAACATTGCGCAGGATATCGACCCCGGGCGTATCGACCGGCACGATGAACATGCTCATCCGCTCGTGGCGCGGTGCGTCGGGATCGGTCACCGCCATGACGATCAGGAAATCGGCCCATTTGCCATTGGTCGAGAACCACTTTTCGCCGTTGATCTTCCAGTGGTTCCCGTCGAGCTCGGCATGGGTGATGAAATTTGTGGGGTCGGAGCCGCCCTGCGGTTCGGTCATCGAAAAGGCCGAGACGATCTGGTTGGCCAGCAAGGGCTGAAGATACCGTTCCTTCTGCTCGGGAGTTCCGTAATGCGCAATGATCTCGGCATTGCCGGTGTCGGGCGCCTGGCAGCCGAAGACGATCGGCGCGAAACTCGCACCGCCGAGAATTTCGTTCATCAGGCCGAGCTTGACCTGACCGAAGCCCTGTCCGCCGAGTTCGGGTCCGAGATGACAGGCCCACAGCCCCTTGGCCCTGACCTCCTCTTGCAAAGGACGGACCAATTCGTTTCTGCGCGGGTTTTTCACGTCATAGGGGTGGATGCCCAACATGCCGAGCGGCTCGACCTTGGCGCGGACGAAATCATCCATCCAGTCGAGCTTCGCCTGAAACTCGGGATCGGTTTCGAAATCCCACGCCACGCCTAATCCTTCCCACTTCGCCGCCTTTTGCAGGCTGGTCGAATCATCCATACCCAATCTTTAGAGTTAAGCAAGACTCCGCCTCTTCCGCTACGGCACCAAGCCGAAGGTGCGCACCTTCTCAGGCGGAAAACCGATCCACGTACCGGGCCCTCCGTCCAGCGTACGGGCTTTCCTTGATCGGAAACGCAAAATCAGCCCGTCGCTCGCACCTGTGCGCAATTTCTCCCGAGCCTGAATCCCAAGCCCATGCGCAAGCCAAGCATCGCGCATGGCAATCGGTCAGCTCGAAAGAATCTTCCGATTTGACCGCACGCCCCCTGAAAAATGAATAGCTGGTATGTTGCGAATTTCGGCGGCCTGCGCCAGCCTCGCAGCCTCACGATCCGGCTTCGATCACCCGTCGAATGACCAATCAGCCAGCGCGATTAAGTTGCTAATCGCTACGGAAACTGAACCGGACCGGACCGCTCATCAACAGCAGGCAAGCAAGCCAGGAGCGGATTGCCCGAACCCGAACACAAATGAATGACCGCGCTCCGCAGCTTGACATACGGACCCAAGAAGCGTCATTTAAAAGACTCGGTATGCACCACAAAAGGGCAGCCGTCGGAGGAGAGGGATATGACACGAAACAAGTTCGGCCACACCTCGGCGGTGTGGGCGCTCGCTGCGGGGATCGCCTCGCTCACGCCATCGGTAGCCCTTGGCCAGGAGACCGCCGAAAACCAGGATCGCCCCGTCATCGATGAACCGGATCCGGTCAGCGATGCGGACCAGCGGACCATCGTGGTGACCGGTTCGCTCATTCGCGGCACGCCCGAGGACAGCGCCTTGCCCGTCGATGTGTTCTCGACCCAGCAGTTGGCGGCGGAAGGCGTCACGTCCCCGCTCGACTTCATCAAGGATATCCCTGCAGTCGGTTCGGTCCTGGGCGATTCCAACCAGTTCTCCGCGGCCGCGCAGGGGCTTGGCGGCGTCGGCTCGCTCAACCTGCGCAACCTTGGCGCAACCCGGACTCTGGTGCTCCTCAACGGTCACCGCACGATCGTGTCGCCCGGTGACGGGGTGGTCGATACGAACTTGCTCCCGCTGTTCGCGCTCGAGCGTATCGAACTGCTGAAAGACGGCGCGGCCGTGACTTACGGTTCCGATGCTGTCGCGGGCGTTGCCAACTTTATCACCCGGAAGAATTTCGACGGGATCGAAATGCAAGGCGACTATCGCTTCATCCAAGACAGCGATGGCGATTACACCGGCAGCATTCTGGCAGGCAGGGATCTGGGCGAGGACGTGAACATCCTGCTCGGTTTCGGATATCGTCACCGCTCGCCGCTCGCGGCGATTGATCGCGATTACGCCAACCTTTCTTACGAGACCAATCCCGCCGGCTATTCGCTGGTGAGCAACCCGGCCACGTATTTCCCCGCCATCCGTACGACAGGTCCGATCCGGAACAACCCGGCCGCCGCAAGGCGCCCGACGGTGGTGGCCGGTACTCCTTTCCAGGATGCCGGTTGTACCGATCTGGGCGGCACTCAGCTGTTTTCGGGCGGCACCACGCCGCTGTGCGCTTACCAGTTCACCGACTACAACAATCTCGTGGAGGAGCAGGACTTCTACCAGGCTTTCGGTCAGTTGAATGTCGACCTTTCGAACTCCGCACGGTTCAACGCCGATGTCCTCTGGGCCCGAAGCGTCACGCGCACCGCCCTCTCGCCTTCCTACCCATCGACCACGGGCCCCGCGGGTCCCGGTACGCAGTTCAACTATTTCGTGCCCAGCACCAATCCCGGTTTCGCAAATTTCGTGGCTCAGACCGGGTTCCCGGCAACGACTGCCATCCCTGCTCCATACGGCGCGGCGATCCTGCTCTATCGCCCCTTCGCGCTGGGCGGCAATCCGCTGGCGGAATCGCCCTTCGGTAACGAAAGCTTCAGCAAGAACAACAGCTGGCGCGTTTCGGCCGGTTTTGAATTCGATCTCAATCCCGAGCTGATAGCGTCGCTGCAGGGCACTTATATTCAGTCGAGTTCGGAATCGCTTGTTCCGGACTATCTCCCGGTGCGGCTGCAGAACGCGCTTGATGGCCTGGGTGGTCCGAACTGCAATGTCGCCACCGGCATGCCCGGCCAAGGTGGCTGCCAGTTCTTCAACCCCTTCTCGAATGCGATCGCAATCAACCAGATTACCGGCCAGACCAATCCCGGCTTTACTGGCGCCGCAGGCCAGGCGAATGCCAATGATCCGGAATTGATCCGCTTTCTGTTCGGCAACACGGGCACCTTCCAGCAGGAACAGAACCTCGTTATCGATGCACTCGTTTCCGGGGCGCTGGGTGGGCTGGATTTGGGGGCCGGACCCGTCCAGTTCGGGGTCGGCGTCCAATATCGTTCGACCAATTTCGATACCGAGGGTCGCAATGACGAGGGCCTGTTCCTGAACGATCCCCAGCGCAATCCGTGTCGGATCCCGGGCGACACCTCCTGCGCTGTGCGGACCGGTCCCTTCGCTTTCCTCGGACAGTCGCGCGACATCGAGTTATTCAACGATGTCTATGCCGTCTTCGGCGAAGTCCAGATACCTGTGTTGGACGCGCTCGAGGTCAATCTGGCCCTGCGCTACGAAGACTATGGTGGCCAGACGGGTTCGACGCTCGATCCCAAGGGAAGCTTCCGCTTCGAGGCGACGCCATGGCTGGTGCTGCGCGGTTCGGCCTCGACGACCTTTCGCGGTCCGTTGCCGAGCAACGTCTCGCCCACAACGGTTACCGCGCTTCAGGCGATCGACGCTGCCAACGGCGGGTTTCTCTCCGTCGACATTACGGGCGACCCTGCTCTGCAACCGGAAAGCGCCTTTACCTACAATATCGGCGCGGTCATCCAGAGTCGCAATTTCAACGCCTCGATCGATTACTGGAGCTACGATTTCGAGGATGCCATTGCCTTGGAAGACGAGAACGCGATTGCTACCGCGGTCATCCCGCAGGGCGGCGGTCTCGCCGATTGCAGCAATCCGCTTGCAAACCGCCTGACCTTCGCGACCAACTGCACTCAGGGGGTCACGAGAGGCGCCGATCTCGCGCGCGTCCAGACCTTCATCGTCAACAGCGCACCGGTAAAAACGAACGGTTTCGACTTCTCGGCCGACTACACGTTCTTCTTCGGCGAAAGCGCTTTCACCATCGGTGGAGCGGCAACCTGGACCTTGAACTACGATGTCGATCCGCAAGTCGTAGGAGGGGTTCAGATCTCCGATGCGTATGACGCCGTGGGCTTTGCGAATTTCGACCGCGCTCCGGGCACGATTTCCGAGGTGAAAGGCAATGCCTTCGCCAATCTCAACCTCGGCAATCTGAATGCGCGCTACGTGTTCCGCTATGCGAGCGGGGTGACGGACGATCGCTGCCCCGAGAACGCACCATGCTTCGTGGCGACCGTTGGAACCAGCTTTGGCGATCGGACGACCGAAACCGATTTCGGCCGCGACATTCCCTCACTGCAGCAGCATGATTTCACGCTGCTGTATGATCTGGCATTGGGGTTTGCCGAGGTGCAGTTGCAGGGCTCGGTCGAAAACATCTTCGACGAAGATCCGCCCGAAGCGCGGTTCGAGCTGGGTTACAATCCGTTTATCGGCAACCCGCTCGGCCGGACATTCCGCCTGGGTGCGAAAGTCCGGTTCTGATCCTTCTGGGTGGCAAAACGACACGGGCCCGGTGCTGAGAAGCGCTGGGCCTTTGGCGTTCAACCGGTGCCGGTGCTCGCCAGATCCCTGACGAAATCCTCGGTCCATTGCTTGACGTTGTCGTCGCGCACGGTGTCGATTGTCGCCTCGTAGCGGCGCTGGCGTTCGGCCAATGGCATGTCGAGCGCGGTGCGGATGGCATAGGCCAGATCGTCGGGGCTGTGCGGATTGACGATCAAGGATTCGGGCATCTGCAGCGCCGCGCCCGCGAATTGCGAGAGGATCAGCACGCCGGGGTCGAGCGGGTCCTGTGCGGCGACATATTCCTTCGCCACCAGGTTCATCCCGTCGCGCAAGGGCGTCACCAGCCCGATCTTGGCCGCACGGAAGAAGCCAAACAGTTCGGCATGGCTGTAACCGCGGTTGACGTAGCGGATCGGGACCAGGTCCACTTCCGATCGCGCGCCGTTGATTTGGCCCGCCTTCTGCTCGAGTTCGGCGCGGATCTGGCGGTAGCTCTCCACATCCTCGCGACTTGGCGGCGCGATCTGGATGAAGACGAGGTCGCGGACGCGTTCGGGAAATTGGTCGAAGAAGCGCCCGATCCCGTCGAGCCGTTCGGGCAGGCCCTTGGAATAGTCGAGCCGGTCGACCCCGATCATCGCGGTCCGCCGCCGGGTCGAGGAAAGCAGTCGCTGCCCGGCCTGGCGGGCGGCGCCGGTCTCGCCTTGCGCCTGGAAATCGTCCCAGTCGATCCCGATCGGATAGGCCCGGGCATAGGTCGTCCAGCCATCGAGCGTCACCGCGCCGGTCTCCTCGTCGACCACGGCACCCAGCTCCTCGGCGCAGTAATGCAGGAAGCTTTCGCGCCAGTCGACAGTCTGGAAGCCCACGAGATCATATTGCAACATCGTGCGCACGAGGCGCTCGTGATAGGGCAATGACACGAACAGCCGCGTCGGCGGCCAGGGGATGTGCAGGAAAAAGCCGATCCGGTTCTTCAGCCCGCGCGACCGCAGCCGCTCGCCCAGCGGGATCAGATGGTAGTCGTGGACCCAGACGAGGTCGTCTTCCTCGATCAGCGGGGTGACGCTTTCGGCGAAGCGTTCGTTGACCCGCTCGTAGCCCTTGCCGGTCTCGCGTTCGTATTCGGTCAGGTCGAGGCGGAAGTGGAACAGCGGCCACAGCGTGGCATTGGCATAGCCGTTGTAATATTCGTCGATATCGCGGTGCGACAGGTCGATCGTGGCGGTGGTCACGCCGTCGTGGCGCTGCATCGCGATATTGCCGTCCTCGTCGTCGCTCTCTTCGCCCGACCAGCCGAACCAGATACCCTTGTGATCGCGCAGCGCGGAATTGAGCGCGCCGGCGAGTCCGCCCTGTGCACCGGCGGCTCCACGCGCCTTGGGTACCGCGACCCGGTTCGAGATGACGATGAGTTTACCTATCGGACTTCACTCCACGGTTTGGACAGCAGACCGGCGCAATTGATTACCCCTACGAGCGAGTAGGTCTGGGGGAAGTTCCCCCACAGCTCGCCCGTATCGTAATCGAGGTCCTCGCTGAGCAGTCCCGAGCGGGTAGTGTGACTGAGCATGGTCTCGAACAGCACCCGCGCCTCGGCATCGCGTCCGACCAGATGGAGCGCCTCGATCAGCCAGAAGGTGCAAACATTGAAAGCGGTCTCGGGCGCGCCGAAATCGTCCTCCGCAGCATAGCGCAGCATGTGATCGCCGCGCCGCAGATCGCGCTCGACCGCGGCGAAGGTCGACAGGAACCGCTCGTTGTCGGGCGAGAGGAAGCGCAATTCGACCATCTGCAGCAGGCTGGCGTCGAGATAGTCGCTCTCGAAGCTGGCGCCGTAGTGGCCGCCCTCTTCGCCATTCTCGACCCAGGCCTCGCTTTCGATCTTGGCGCGGATGGCATCGGCACGCTGGCGCCAGAACCGGCAGCGATCCTCGCGACCGAGCCGGTCGGCGACATTGGCGAGCCGATCGCAGGCCGCCCAGCACATCACCGCAGAATAGGTGTGCACTTCCTGACGGGTGCGGAATTCCCATAGGCCGGCGTCGGGCTGGTCGTGCATCGCCCAGGCCATCTCGCCGACCTGTTCGAGGCTCTCGAAATCGCGCTCGTCGGCCATTCGCAGCAGGCGGCGGTCGAAGAAGCCCTGCACCGTCGGCAGGACGATCTGGCCGTAGCAATCGTGTTGCACCTGCTTGAAGGCGGCATTGCCGCGCCGCACCGGGCCCATCCCGCGATAGCCCGCGAGCGCGGTTTCCTGCCCTTCGTTGAGCTCGCTCTGGCCCATCACCGAGTAAAGCGGCTGGATGTGTCCGCCCTTCGCGCCGTCGATGATGTTGCGCAGATAGGCGAGATATTTCTCCAGCACGTCGAGCGCGCCGAGCCGGTTGAGCGCCTGCACCGTGTAGTAGGAATCGCGGATCCAGCAGAAACGGTAGTCCCAATTGCGCTCGCTGTTGGGCGCCTCGGGAACCGAGGTGGTCAGCGCAGCGACGATCGCGCCGGTTTCCTCGTGCTGGCACAGCTTGAGCGCGATGGCGCAGCGGATCACCTCGTCCTGCCATTCGAGCGGAATGTGCAAGCCTCGGGTCCAGTGGGTCCAGTATTTCTCGGTCAGCGCTTCCATCTGGCGCACTTCGGAGCGCAGATTGCCGACGAAGGGCTCGTCGGGGCCGAGGAAGAAATGAATGTCGTGCTCGAGCCGGAAAGTGCGGTCCTCGAGCACATAGCCGACCGGGGCATCGGTGCTCAGCCGCAGCGCCTGCGGTTCGACCAGATAGCGGATGTGATTGGTGCCATTGGTTGTCTCGGCGCGCGTGCCGCCGTAATTCTTCATCGGCGTGAGCACCATCCGCAGCCGCGGCGTGCCCGCCACCGGGCGCAGGATGCGAGTGAAGGCCACCGGACGATACATCCGCCCCGACCGTTCGAAGCGCGGGCAGAAATCGTGAATCTCGACCGCGCTACCGTCTTCGGACTCGAGCCGCGTGACCAGGATCGGGGTGTTGCGGCGGTAATGCTGCGTCGCGGAAACCTGCCCCTCGATTTCGAACCGCCAGACGCCATCCTCGCGCTGGTCGCCATTGAGCAGCGAGCAGAACACCGGATCGCCATCCACGCGCGGCACGCAGCCCCAGGCGAACGATCCCTCGCTGTCGACGAGCGCGCTGACCTGGCAATTGCCGATCGGCCAGAGTTCGAGATTGGGCGTTTCCAAGGGTCCTACAACTCCAGCCAATTGTGCACTGCGTCAACGTCCGAAAGCCGGAATTGTGCGTGTGTTTCGCGTTGATCGCCAACAAGGATGCCGAATCCGCCCAGTTCCACGCAGGCGGCAAAGCCATCCTCGTCGGTGACGTCGTCGCCTATGAACACCGGTTGCGCGCCGACGAATGGCTGCTGCGCCATGAAGGCGCGCACCGCCCCGCCCTTGTCCGCGCCCTGATGCACCAGCTCTACGACGCATTTGCCGGTCTTGATCGCCAGGCCCTCGCGGGCGGCGATGGTACGCATGAACGCATCGGCGCCTTCGCCGGCTTCGGGGTGGGCGCGATAATGCAGCGCGCAGCCATGCGATTTGGTCTCGAAGATCAGTTCGTGGGCCCGAGCATAGGCCTCGACCTCGGCGATGGTCCCGGCATCGAGCCCACGGGGAACGCCGCCCAGGACGGAGCCATCGGGCCAGCGCCGGTCGGCCCCGTGCGAGCCCGCCCGCGCCACCGCGAGAGGGCCGACATGCGATTCCAGATCCGCCAGCGCGCGGCCGCTGACCAGTGCGAAGCGCCCGTCCAGCCGTTCGGCAAGACGCTCAACCCTAGGCCCCAGTCCTTCCGGCACCTCGATCGCATCGGGACGCGCCGCAATTGCCACCAGCGTGCCATCGAAATCGAGAAACACCGCCACCGGCCCCTCGGCAAGCAGGTCTGCGAGAGATGGTGGCGCAAGAAGCGGAACAATTCGGCCCATGGCGCGCGGCAATAGGGCTTGATGCTGGCAGGTCAAACCCCGAACTCGGACACAGGCGTGGAGGCTGTCGATCGGTCGGAAGAGTGGTGCGCAGAGGGTAGGTGGGATCTCGACCCGACCTGAGGTTTGCGATCCCAGCGCAACTGCCGTCGCCTGTTCGACGACCACGAACCACCCCTGATGTCGACGCGGGCGAATAACTCCCCCCCGCCGACGAGCTTCAACACTTATCAAGAGATTCGGGCTAGGTCGTCGATGCGTTGTTTGCTCAACGCCGTGCAGGGAGCGGAATGGAACATCAGATTCGCCCAGAACATGCACAGGTCGGCATGTATGTGAAAAGCTTCAGCGGCTCATGGTTCGCCCACCCGTTCTGGCGCGCCCATTTCGTTCTCAGGAGCGCGCGCGAGGTCGAACGGGTCCGACATTCGGGGCTCGATTATGTCGTTATCGACGACGCCCTGGGAATCGGTCTGGAAACGACCGCTCCGGAAAAGCCCCGTGCGCCGACGGTTCGGGCAAAGCAACGCCCGCGAGCCCCGGCCTTTGTCGCGCGTCGTCCCTCGCGTGGATGGGCTGAAATAGAACGCGCTCGCGAGCGGTCGGACCGGAAGGAAGCATCGGCGCTACTCACGAAGTCGAAGAAAATCGTGCGCAAGGCGTTCGCGGAGGTACGGCTGGGGCGTGCGATACGGGTCGAGGAAGTCGCGCCGATCGTCGACGATATCCTGCACAGCATCGACCATAATCCGCGCGCTTTGCTCAGCGTCCTTCGCCTCAAGAAGAAGAACGAATATACCTATCTCCATTCGGTTGCCGTCTGCACATTGATGGTCAACGTCGCGATCCACATGGGAAGAAAAGCGGAGGAAATCCGCGACTACGGGTTGGCAGGATTGCTCCACGACGTGGGGAAAATGGAAATCCCGGACAGCATCCTGGACAAGCAGGGTCCGTTGACAGACGAGGAATTTCGCGAGATTCGCAATCACTCCGAATACGGTTACGGGATTTTGTCCCAGTCCGCCGAAGTTCCCGATGCCGCGCTCGACGTTTGCCGCCACCATCACGAAAAAATGGATGGCACCGGCTATCCTTTCGGCCTTTCCCACGATGGCATTTCGACGGTGGCGCGGCTTGGCGCCATTTGCGACGTGTACGACGCTCTGACCTCCAGCCGCGTCTACAAGGATGCCTCGACGCCCACGCAGGCGCTTGCCGCGATGTGGAGTTGGGATGGCCATTTCGATCGCGAGTTGCTGTTCACCTTCATGCAGAGCCTCGGCGTATTTGCTCCAAACTTGATCGTGCGCCTGCGCCGCAACCGCCTCGCCCTAGTGCTGGAACCGACCCGCCCGAACCAGCAGACGCGGGTTCTCGCCTTTTATGCCATTCGCGAAGCAAACTGGATCGCGCCCGAAGAAGTGACCATCGACGACAGCCTCGCGACAGACGGGATCGTCGGCCTGGCCGATCCGGTGGAATGGGACCTCGGCGAGCATGACGCGATCGTGGGGCGATTGTTGAGCCCGATGGTCCAAAGCCAAGTGGCTTGACCGGCCTCCCGGCCAACCGCGATCGGAAACTTCCCGGTGCGATGATTTGCTACGCTGAACCTTGCTCCATCCAAATTTGTCGTTTCTCTCCAAGGCGGCCAATCCGCCACATGCTAAAACCGGTATGATAATTCCGATTGTTCATAACCCGGAGAGCCGCCTTGGAGCGCAGAAGAAACAACCGTTCGGCTACGAACAGGGAGGTTGTGGCGCACGATCCAGCGAGTCCGATCAAGGCTAGGATACTGGATCTCTCGGTCTCAGGGTGCAAGGCCCTGAGCGATAGTCGCCAGATAGCGCCGGGCGTGGCCGTACTCATTGACCTCCCCGAGAACACGACGATCGGCGGACAGGTCGTTTGGCGCGAAGCAGACTTGTTTGGCGTTCGTTTTGACCAGAATATCAGCGTAGAAACCGTTACGCTCTTCACTCAAGACGAGAGCGTTGAGTTCAAGGGTGAGTCGTTCGTTCGTGATCGGTTCGGTCGGCGTCTTCCCAACCTGGGGGCCGGAACTTACTTGAACTGCAGTTAGACGAGGGTCTCGACTGGCAGTCCCGAGAGGCGGCCCATGTCTTACCATCCAGTCGACGTCTTTAGCGGGACCATCAAATTGGCGCCCATGGTCTGGGTCCTCGTCACCGACGAACCTAGTGCGATGAAGGCTTCAACGGGATCCGATTGCCGAAAAACGACCCCTTGCTGCAGCGGGCATCGACGGACCGCATGACCTGCCCCGCCCGCTGCAGACTGGTATCAGGTTTGGATGCGTTCGACAGTCGCGACATTGCCTTCGGGATCCGTGGAGGTCCAGACGCCGTTCTCATCGACTCCTTCGGTGTTGCATTGCTCCGTCGCACCTTCTTCGTCCTCGGTGTAGCAATAATGTTCGGGCGACTTCTGCACCCATGTGCCCGTCTCGACGACTTCCCCATCGACCATGCCGACATAGGTGCCATCCGCACGCAACTCTTCCATGATGACCACGCCTTCCGAAGTCGTGACCTTGTAATTGCCGGCCGCGGGCTGGCCGTCGGCGGCAAGCGATTGCGTTTCGGGAAGCGCCTGCGCCTCGGCCATTACAACGTCCTCGGTAGGTTCGGTCTGTGTATCGGCCTCAGAACAGGCGGCAACGGCCGCCAGCGCGGCGAAAAGCATGATCCGCTTCATTGAACATCCCCAATCCTGTCACGAAAGCAAACGCCTCGCCTTCGCGACTCGCGAACCCTGCTTTACAGGATAATGAAGCTGGAAATCTGCCAATATTTTCTTGGGACCGAGGATTGCGTAGCTCTCGCAACGTCGCAAAATGCTTGTGGCATCGCAAATATTGATGCGGGCCTTCCACTTTACTGGAGAACAACGCAGAATGATCCGTGAGAGTGGCCTGGTCCCGGCATGGGTGGCGGCCAGGTCAAACCCGATCCTGCGCAATGGCGGTGTTTCGAAAAGTGGTAGCGGAGGAGGGACTCGAACCCCCGACACGCGGATTATGATTCCGCTGCTCTAACCAGCTGAGCTACTCCGCCCCATGGGCGCTGCGCGGTGGCCGAAACCCTTGTGGCAGCTTCCCGCATACGCGGGAACAGGCGGCGCGTTTAGGGCGGGGTCGCGATGCGGTCAACCGCGAAAGGCGAAGCGCCGCACGAACTCCCACGGACCGCCCAGGTAGCGGTGCAGCGCCAGCCCCGGAAACGCGAATTCGCGCGGCTCGATGGTGCCCGCCAGCTGCGCCTGCAGCGCCTTGGCCTCTTTGGGCGCGACCTTGTTCTGGATCGTCACATGCAACCGCGGGCGGTGCTGGTCCTGCGCGGTCAGAAGCCCGTGAAGATGTTCGGCCACGGCATCGCGCAGATCGAGGATGTCGGGGCTCGACAGCTTGAGCGCGGTGCCGCTGCCCAGCGGCATTAGGCCCTCCAGACGCGCACGGACCGGCGCGATGCTCCCCGCTTCGCGCGCCAGCAGGCGCCGCACCTCGTCCTCGCATTGCGGAGGGATGGCGTGGAACAGCGTGACATGCGCTTCGAGATGGTTGCGCTCGGGCGGGAAATGCGCGGTGCGCAGATCGGTGGCCCAGCGATGCAGTTCGGGCGGCAGTTCCGCTGTCAGGATGAGTGCCCCGTCCGCCACCGCCTAGTTCTACATTTCCCCGCGCTGGCGCCGCAGCGCGAACCATTTCTCGACGTTCCGATTGTGCTCGGCGAGCGTCTCGGCGAAGGCGTGCCCCCCGGTGCCGTCGGCGACCATATAGCGTGCATCGGTGGCCTCGGGGTCGAGCACCGCAGCGATTGCCTCGCGCCCCGGATTGGTGATCGGCCCCTTGGGCAGGCCGGTCATCGAATAGGTGTTGTAGTCGTTGATATCGGCAATCTCCGACTGGCGGATGCGCCGGCCGAGCGGTTTGCCGCGCGTGATCGGATAGATGATCGTCGGATCGGCCTGGAGCATCATCCCGTCCCTGATCCGGTTGGAATAGAGCCCGGCGACCATCCGCCGTTCGCGCGCGACCCCGGTTTCCTTCTCGACGATCGAGGCGAGGGTCACCGCATCGCGGATATTGTCCACCGCTATATCGGGTTTGCGCCGCGGCCAGGCCTCGGCGAGATAGTTCTGCATCGCCGCCTGCATCCGTGCGAGCACCGCAGCGCGTTCTTCGCCGCGTTCGAAATCATAGCTGTCGGGCAGTACCGAGCCCTCGACCGGGACCGGGATCTCGCCCTGAAGCAGCGGCTCGGCCATCAGCCGCTCGTGGACGATGATCGACGGGGTGCCCTCTGGGATGGTGATCATCCGCCGGATCGGCTGCGAGTGCTGGAGGATATCGAGCAGCCCGGCCTGGCTGGCGCTGGCGGGGAGCAGGAACTCGCCCGCCTGGACCGGGTCGGAAGAGCCCAGGATCTTGGCGCGCAGCAGGAAGGAATCCGCCGCGGCGATCACGCCGTCTTTCTCCATCTTGTAGGCGACCGAAGTCAGCGTCGCACCCGAGGGAACGATGAAAGCCGTGTCCTCCTCGAGTTCGGCGCTGGAATACCAGCCGCTCGCGAACCAGATCGCGGCGAGCGCGACAAGGAGAGCGAGCCCGGCCGCGGCGATGCAGCCGATGCGTTTCATGTCAGTCGACCTTTTGCATGATCAGGCTGGCATTGGTGCCACCGAAACCGAAGCTGTTGTTGAGCACCGCGCGGACATCGCGCTTCCTCGCTACCAGCGGCACCAGATCGACGCCCTCGGTGCCCTCGTCCGGGTTGTGGAGGTTGAGCGTGGGCGGGACCACCTGGTCGCGGATCGCCAGCAGGCAGAAGATCGCCTCGACCGCGCCAGCGCCGCCGAGCAGATGGCCGATCGCCGATTTGGTGCTCGACATCGAGGCACCGCCCAGATCCTTGCCGAACACCCGCATAGCGGCGGCCAGTTCGATCGTGTCCGCCATGGTCGAGGTGCCGTGGGCGTTGATGTAATCGATGTCGCTCGTGTCGAGCCCGGCCTTCTTGAGCGCCATCCGCATCGCCAGTTCGGCGCCCTTGCCCTCGGGGTGCGGAGCGGTGACGTGATAGGCATCGCCCGACAGGCCGTAGCCGGTCACTTCGCCATAGATCTTGGCGCCGCGCGCCTTGGCGCGCTCGTATTCCTCGAGCACGACCACGCCCGCACCCTCGCCCATGACGAAACCGTCGCGGTCGCGGTCATAGGGGCGGCTGGCTTCGGTCGGGCGGTCGTTCATGCTCATGTTGAGCGCACGCGCCTGCGCGAAACCGGCGATGCCCAGCGGGTTGATGGTGCCTTCCGCGCCGCCCGCCAGCATCACGTCGGCATCGTCGTCGCGGATCATCCGCGCGGCATCGCCGATCGAATGCGCGCCGGTCGAACAGGCGGTGACCACCGCATGATTGGGGCCCATGAAGCCGTATTTGATCTGCACCTGGCCGGTGATGAGGTTGATCAGGCGTCCGTGGACGAAATGCGGGCTGACCCGGCCCGGGCCGCGCTCGTGCAGATTGACCGATTCCTTCTCGATCCCCGGCAGTCCGCCGATACCCGAGCCGATCGAGCAGCCGGTCCGCAACTTCTCTTCTTCCGACATGTCGGTGAGACCGGCGTCTTCGAGCGCCTGCCCGGCGGCGTCGATGCCGAAGATGATGAAGGGATCGACCTGGCGCTGGATCTTGGGGTCGACACGGCGATCGGGGTCGAAACCCCAGGCGTGGTCCTTCGGCTTCACCTCGCAGGCGATCTTGCACTTGTAGTCCGACGCATCGAAGTGGGTGATCGGCCCTGCGCCGCTTTCGCCCGCAAGAATGTTCTTCCAGACCGTTTCCACATCGCTCCCCAAGGGAGTGACCAGACCAAGCCCTGTAACGACCACTCGACGCATGTGTGTCTCCGAAAAATGCAACAGGCCCGGCCCGCTACCGGGTCGGGCCTGTCCGGTCCCGCTCGCTCAGTGGCGGCGGGTTGAGCAGTTGGGCCCGATCAGCCCTTGTGCTCTTCGATGTACTTGGTGGCGTCGCCGACGGTGGCGATCTTCTCGGCCGCATCGTCGGGGATTTCAACGCCGAACTCTTCCTCGAACGCCATGACGAGCTCGACGATGTCGAGGCTGTCTGCACCCAGATCGTCGATGAAGCTGGCTTCCTGGGTGACCTTGTCGGCCTCGACGCCGAGATGCTCGACGACAATCTTCTGCACGCGGTCGGCCGTATCGCTCATAATATTCTCTCTTGGCTTGGGGTTACCGATTTGTCTGTCGCCCTAATGAACGCGGCGAGGGAGCGCAAGAGGCTGGCGTGGCCCATCCGGACGCGGCTGCCGTAGCGGCCATGCCGGATGCAGGAGATTTTTGCCCCGCCGAACGCTCCCCGCCGGTTCAGTCGCCGATATTGTCGGTGCGGACTTTCTTGGCGTCGTCCACCTGCGGCGGCTCGATGGTGCGGATGCTGAGCTCGCGCAGCTGCTTGGCGCTGACCACCGAGGGCGCGCCCATCATCAGGTCCTGAGCGCGCTGATTCATCGGAAAGGCAATCACCTCGCGGATATTGGGTTCGTCGGCCAGCAGCATCACAATGCGGTCGATCCCCGGAGCCGAACCGCCATGCGGCGGGGCGCCCAGCTTGAACGCCTCGATCATGCCCGAGAAGTTCGCATCGACTTCTTCCTTGGAGTATCCGGCGATCTCGAACGCCTTGTACATGATGTCGGGTCGATGATTCCGAATCGCTCCCGAGCTCAATTCGTAGCCGTTGCAGACGATGTCGTATTGCCAGGCGAGGATATCGAGCGGGTCCTGACTTTCCAGCGCCTCCATCTCGCCCTGAGGCATCGAGAAGGGGTTGTGGCTAAAATCGACGCGCTTGGCGTCCTCGTCGTATTCGAACATCGGGAAATCGACGATCCAGCAGAATTTGAAGCAATTCTCCTCGATCAGCCCCAGCTCCTCGGCGACGCGGGTGCGCGCGGCGCCGGCCAGCTTGGCGGCGTCCTTCTCCTTGCCGGCGGAGAAAAACAGTCCGTCATTCTCGCCCAGCCCCAGCTCGTCGTAGAGCTTCTGCATGTTCTCGGGCCCGTGGTTCTTGGCGATCGGTCCGCCGAACTCGCCGCCCTTGCGGGTGACATAGCCCAGCCCGGCAAAGCCTTCGCGCCGCGCCCAGTCGTTCATGTCGTCGAAGAACTTGCGGCTCTTGTCCTGCGTCGCGGGCGCCGGGATCACCCGGACGCGCCCGCCGCCGCCGACGATCTTTTCGAACAGGCCGAAGCCCGATTTCTGAAAATGGTCGGTCACGTCCGAGATAATCAGCGGGTTGCGCAAATCGGGCTTGTCGGTGCCGTATTTGAGCAGCGCCTCGGCATAGGGGATGCGCGGGAATTCGCCTGCGGGGGTGACGCTCTTGTCGCCCGAAAACTCTTCGAACACGCCAGCCAGCACCGGTTCGATGGTCTGGAAGACGTCTTCCTGCGTGACGAAGCTCATCTCGAAATCGAGCTGGTAGAATTCGGGCGCACGATCGGCGCGCAGATCTTCGTCGCGGAAGCAGGGCGCGATCTGGAAATAGCGGTCGAAGCCAGAGACCATCAGCAGCTGCTTGAACATCTGCGGCGCCTGCGGGAGCGCATAGAAACGTCCGGGATGCAGGCGGCTCGGGACGAGATAGTCGCGCGCGCCCTCGGGGCTGGAAGCGCCCAGGATCGGCGTCTGGAACTCGGAAAAGCCCTGGTCGATCATCCGCCCGCGCAGGCTGGTGATGACCCGGTTGCGCAGCATGATGTTGGCGTGGACCCGCTCGCGGCGCAGGTCGATGAAGCGGTATTTTAGGCGGATGTCCTCGGGGTATTCCTGTTCGCCCGCAACCGGCAGCGGCAGTTCGCCGGCGCGGCTCTGAACGGTTGCCGAACGCGCATAGACCTCGATCGCGCCGGTGGGGAGGTTCGGATTGACCGTTCCCTCGCTGCGCGCCTTGACCGTGCCATCGATGGTGACCACCGATTCCAGCTTGAGTCCGTCGAGCAGCGCCAGCGCCTCGCTGTCCTCGTCGGCGACGATCTGGGTCATCCCGTAATGATCGCGCAGATCGACGAACAGCACCCCGCCATGATCGCGCTTCTTGTGCACCCAGCCCGACAGGCGGACGGTGTCGCCGACATCGTCCTTCGTCAGCGCGGCGCAGGTGTGGGTACGATAGGCGTGCATCTGGAAGTCTTTCACATTTGGGATGTAAGGCGCTAGAGGCGTCCATCGATTGAGCGTGGCGCGCTCCTTAGCAGGAAACGCGCGCGCTAACAGGGCATGACCAAAGCTTTGTCAAGGCGAGCGGTCGGCCGGGGGCGGTACTCCGCCCACAGAGAAGAAATGAACGATGAAAATCCACGAACTGATCACCACCACCGACGCGCTCGCCGAACTGTGCGAGCGTCTGGCGAAGAGCGATTTCGTCACCGTCGACACCGAATTCATGCGCGAGAACACCTATTGGCCCGAGCTGTGCCTGGTGCAGATCGCCAATCAGGAAGAGGCCGCGGCGATCGACCCGCTGGCCGACGGGATCGACCTCAAGCCGCTGTGGGATCTGATGTGCGACAATGAGGACGTGCTTAAGGTCTTCCACGCCGGGGGGCAGGACGTCGAGATCGTCCACAATTTCACCGGCAAGACTCCGCATCCCATCTTCGACACCCAGATCGCGAGCATGGCGATCAGCCAGTCCGAGCAGATCGGCTATGCCAATCTGGTCGAAAGCTGGCTGGGCTTCACGGTCGACAAGGGCGCGCGCTTCACCGACTGGAGCCGCCGCCCGCTGTCCGACCGCCAGATCGAATACGCCATCGGCGATGTGACACACCTTTCGACCATTTTCCCGCGGATGCTCAAGAAGCTGATAAAGACCGGGCGCGGCGGCTGGCTCGATGCCGAGATGGACAAGCTTTCCGACCCGGCCAATTACGTCAACGAGCCCGGCGAGGCGTGGAAGCGCATCCGCCAGCAGGGTCGCAACCCCGCGGTGCTCGGCCGGTTGAAGGCGCTCGCCGCCTGGCGCGAGGGCGAGGCGCAGCACAAGAATATCCCGCGCGGCCGGATCGTGCGCGACGAGACGCTGTCCGATATCGCCGGCCACCCGCCCAAGAGCCAGGGCGATCTCGCCAAGGTCCGCGGGCTCTCCAACGCCTGGCGCGACAACGATATCGGCAAGCGGATGATGAAGGTCCTCGAACAGGCCGAGCCGTTGCCCAAGGAAGAACTGCCGCTCAAGATGAAGCGCGGCGCGCCGCTGGGCAAGGAAGGCGCGCTGGTCGCAGACCTGCTCAAGCTGCTGCTCAAGATCCGCGCCCGCGAGATCGATGTCGCCTCGCGCCTGCTCACCCGCACCGAGGAGATGGAAGCGCTGGCCGCAGGGGTGCGCGACCTGCCGATCCTCCAGGGCTGGCGCTACGAAGTCTTTGGCAAGGACGCGCTCGAACTGGTCGAGGGCCGCACCGCCTTCGCAGTCAAGCGCGGCAAGCTGCACATGACGCATATGGAGAAATCCGCACAGCGGGAAGCCGACGCGCTCGATGACGATGACGATCTGTCCGACGAGGACCTGCGCGACAACGACGATTTCATCGATGAAGACGGCGACGGCGAGGACGATCGCGACGCCAAGCAGGCGGCCGGATGAGCACCTATCTGCCCACCATCAAGCAGCTGCAATATCTGGTTGCGCTGTATGAGCATGGGCATTTCGGGCGCGCCGCCGAAGCGAGCTTCGTTTCGCAATCCACGCTCAGCGCGGGTATCCGCGAGCTGGAATCGCTGCTCGGCGTGACACTGGTCGAGCGCAGCCGCCGCGTCGTACGCTTCACCGCGCTGGGTCAGGAAGTGACCGAGAAGGCGCATCGCATCCTGCGCGAAGCGGAGGAACTCTCCGATCTGGTCAAGGCGGCGGGCAAGCCGCTCGCCGGCCAGTTGCGCATGAGCGTGATCCCCACGATTGCGCCCTTCATGCTCCCTCGCATCCTCCCGCGGTTGCGGCGCGAACGCCCCGATCTCAAACTGATGCTGCGCGAGGAAACCAGCGCCGACGCGGTCGAATCGCTCCAGCATGGTCGCGCGGATTGCGTGCTGCTGGCGCTGCCCTTCGCCACAGGCGAGGTCGAGAAGGCGCATATCACCGACGACATCCTGCATGTGGCGCTGCCGCATGACGACCCGCGCGACCCGCCCGCCGAGATTCCGACGAGCATGCTCGAGGAAGGGCGGCTGCTGTTGCTGGAAGATGGCCATTGCCTGCGCGATCACGCGCTGGCGGCCTGCGACCGGCCGGGCCTGCGCGCCTCGGCTTCCATGATCGCCACCAGCCTCCACACTTTGGTGCAGATGGTCGACAACGGCCTTGGGGTCACCATGCTGCCGCAGATGGCGATCGATGCGGGGATATTGAACGGAACCCGGGTCGTCGCGCGCCCGCTCGAGGCCATCGATGCCAAGCGAGAAATCGCGCTGGTCTGGCGGAAGAACTCGCCGCGCCGCAGCGATTTCGAACTGCTCGCAGAAGAATTGCGCGCTGGCTGATCAGTCCAGTCCCGGCGTTCAGTCCATGTGCTTGAGGCCGACCCGCAGATAGTCCCAGCCGGTGATCAGCGTCAGGATCGCGGCCGCCCATAGCGTCCAGATCCCCACCGTATGCGGCACGTTGAACAGCGTCTCGGCAGCGATGAAATTCCAGTTCGGAAGCGCACCGGCCAGGATCAGCGCGCCGAGCGAGACCATCTGGAAGGTGGTCTTCCACTTCGCCAGCCGGCTGACCGGCATCGAGACCTGCAACCCGCCGAGAAATTCGCGCAGGCCCGACACCGCGATCTCGCGCACCAGGATTATCAGCCCCGCGATGACATGGAAATCGCCCACCAGCGGTCCGCGCAGCCACCCTTGCGCGGTCAGCACGAGAATCACTGCGGCGATCATGATCTTGTCGGCGATCGGATCGAGGAAGATGCCCAGCCGGCTGACCGCACCGCTCGAGCGCGCGAGATAGCCGTCGAAGTAATCGGTGATCCCCATCAGGCAGTAGAGCGCGAAGGCGAGGGCATAGCCCAGCTGCCAGTCGGGCCACCACAGCAGGAAGGCAAGCAATGGTACCGCGACGATGCGCGACAGGGTCAGAAGATTGGGCAGCGTCAGCATCGTCCATCCCCTAGCGCGGGATTGGGCCGGGCAAAAGCGCTGCTTTATCCTTTGTCAGCGCCCGGGGGTGCTCTAGGGGCGAGCGACCTGTCTTAACCAAGGACACGCGCGCGGATATGACCACCACGACCAGATTGCTGTCGCGTAGACGCTTCCTGCCGCTGTTCTGCACGCAATTGCTCAACGCCTTCAACGACAATCTCTACAAGACCGCGATGGTGCTGTTCGTGGTCTACAGCGTCTACAATTCCGAAGAGAGCGAATCGATGTTCTCGGGCATCGCTTCGGCGCTGTTCATCATTCCCTTCGTCGTATTTTCCGCGATCGCCGGACAGCTGGCCGACATGCGCGACAAGGCGCGGATCATCCGGATCGTCAAATTGTGCGAATTCGGCATCATGACGCTGGGCGCCACCGGGCTGTTCCTCGCCTGGCGCGGTATCGCGGTCGATGTCTTCGCGATTCCACTGATGCTGTTCGCGCTGTTCCTCGCCGGCGTCCAATCGACCTTCCTCGGCCCGATCAAATACGCGATCCTGCCGCAGCATTTGCGCAGACGAGAGGTTCTGGCCGGCACCGGCCTGGTCGAGGCGGGCACCTATGTGGCGATCCTTGCGGGCACGATCCTGGCCGGGGTCATCCCGGTCGAATACGCCGCTGCGGGCATCCTGGTGACCGCGGTGATCGGCTATCTGGTGAGCCGCAAGATCCCCGACGCGCCGCCGATGGGCAAGGTCGAACCGATCGACTGGAATGTGTGGCGCAGCTCGATCCGCCTGATATCCGGCTGCATGCACGACCGGCAGGTCTGGTATGCGATCCTCGCGATCAGCTTCTTCTGGACCATCGGCGCGGTGCTTTTCATCCAGTTCCCGCCGCTGGCCAAGAACGTGCTGATGGCGAGCAAGGAAGTCGCCAGCCTGTTCCTCGTGATGTTCTCGATCGGCGTCGCGATCGGGTCGGTGAGCATCAACACGCTGCTCAGGAACGAGGTTTCGGCCAAATACGCGCCCGTATCGGTGATCGTGATGGGGGTGTTCGTGATCGGCTTCTACCTCATCGCCCGCAACTGGAACGGCGATGTCTCGAATGGCCTGCTAACGATCGGCGAATTCGTGGTCCAGCCGATGGCGTCGCTGCTGCTGCTCAGCCTGCTCGGGATCGCGATTGCGGGCGGCATGTTCGTCGTCCCGCTCTACGCCTTTCTCACCACAAGGGTGGCGCCCGAGCAGGCCTCGCGCACCATCGCGGCAAACAATATCGTCAATTCCTTCGCCATGGTCGGCGGATCGCTGCTGGCGATGGGCCTGACCGCGCTGGGCATGGCGGTGATCGAGCAGGTGCTTTTGAGCGCGGCGATGTGTCTGATTTCGGCCTGGCTCGGGCGCCGGCTCTACCTGATCGAACTTGCCGCGGAGGCGGGAGCCTAGACCAGGAAGGCGAGCGTCGCGGCGAAGGTGGCGAAATAGGTCGTCGCCACGCCGCGGACATCGCTAGCGGTCAGCCGCCAGGATTGCGGCCGCGGGTCGCTCTCCTCGATCTGGCGCACGTGCGGCGGAAGGCTGGCCCGAAAGGGGTGGCGGGCAGTTTCATCGGTGAGGACAAGGGATCTTCTCATGGCATGGTGTTAACCTTTCGGTAACCATAACGCTCCCCCCAAAATGCAAATTGCTCCGTTCTGGCACACCATCGGGCAGCAATGCGCCGCACCCGGGGTGATTCCTGTCGATTGCCTGCGCGCGCGCGTCCGGTTAACCCCGACCAATGATTCAGACATCCCCCGCCGGCACGACGCCGGGTGCCGCCCGCCTGCTGGTCGACTGCCTTATCGAACAAGGCTGCGATCGCATTTTCACCGTGCCGGGCGAAAGCTTCCTGCCCGTGCTCGACGCGCTCCATGGCGAGACCCGCGTCGATGTGGTGACCTGTCGGCAGGAAGGCGGCGCCGCCTTCATGGCCTGCGCCGACGGGACCATGACCGGCCGCCCGGGCGTGTGCTTTGTCACCCGCGGGCCCGGCGCCACCAACGCCAGCATCGGGGTCCATGTCGCGATGCAGGATTCGCAGCCAATGATCCTGTTCGTCGGCGATGTCGCTTCCTCGATGCGCGACCGCGAGGGCTTTCAGGAGATGGATTTCGCCGCCTTCTTCGGCCCGATCTGCAAATGGGCCGCGCGGATCGACGATGCTGCGCGCATTCCCGAATATGTCGCCCGCGCCTATGCCACCGCGATTGCAGGGCGGCCGGGTCCGGTGGTGCTGGCACTGCCCGAGGACATGCTCGGGCAAGCGGTCGATGCCGTACCACGCCCCTTCGTCGCCCGCCCCGCGCAGGCGCCCTGCCCCGACGCGATGCAGGCGATGATGGCGCTGATCGCCGATGCCGCCGCGCCCATCGCCATCATCGGCGGGGCGGGCTGGAGCGCCAAGGCGCGCGCGCATTTCCAGCTTTTCGCCGAACGGCTCGGCCTTCCGGTCGCGACAGCCTTCCGCCGCCAGGATGCGATCAGCCCGTCGAGCCCGGTCTATGCCGGCAATCTCGGCTATGGTCCCAATCCGAAGCTGGTGGAGCGAGTACGGGATGCCGACCTCGTCATCGCGGTCGGCGCCCGGCTCGGCGAGGCGACCACCGATGGCTACACCGTGCCCGCGCTGACGGGTCCGGACCGCACACTGGTCCATATCCACCCCGACCCCGAGGAGTTGTCGCGGGTCTACCAGACCGATCTCGCGATCTGCGCCGACATGGGCGAATTCGCCGAATCCGCCGCTTTGTGGGATGATGACGCGCAGATCGATTTCGACGCCGGGGCGCAGGCGCATGCCGAGTGGCTGCAATGGGCCACAGCCCACCCGACCGAGCACGCGCTCGACATGGGGGCCTGCGTCCAGTTCATGCGCGACACGCTCCCCGCGGATACGATCATCTGCAACGGCGCGGGCAATTTTTCGGGCTGGTGGCACCGCTACTGGCGCTACGAGGGCTTCCCCAGCCAGCTCGCCCCGACTGCCGGGGCGATGGGCTACGGCGTTCCCGCCGCGGTCGCCGCCTCGCGCCGCTTTCCCGACCGCATGGTCGTCGCACTCGCGGGCGATGGCGATTTCCTGATGAACGGGCAGGAGCTTGCGACCGCGGTCCAGCACGGCTGCGACATGATTGTGATCGTGGTCGACAACGGCGCCTACGGCACCATCCGCATGCACCAGGAGCGCGAGTTCCCCGCGCGGGTATCCGCCACCGAGCTTGTCAATCCCGATTTCGCCGCTCTGGCTCAGGCGTTCGGTGGCTGGTCGGCGCGCGCCGAGACCACGCAGCAGTTCAAGGACGCACTGTTCGCCGCGAAGGGGCGCAGCGGGCTGCGCCTCATCCATTGTCGCATCGAGATCGAACAGCTCGCCGCCAGCGGCGCCAGTGTCAGCGGCTTGCGCGCTCGTGCCGCCCCGTCATCAGATACCGGCCATGCTTAGGATTACCGACCATTCGTCGGGCGCGATCTCGGCGACCGACAGCCGCGAATAGCGCACCAGCTGGCACTCGGCGAGCTTGGGCTCGGCCTTGATCTGCTTGAGCGTCACGGGATGCGGCAGCTTGGTCTTGGGCTTGACCTTGACCGCGGCCCATTTGCCTTCGGGATCGGTGGGATCGGTGATGCCCGCCACGCTGATCTCGCAGATCCCGACGATCTCGAGCCCTTCGCGCGAGTGATAGAAGAACGCCTGGTCCCCCACCGCCATCGCCGCGAGATTGTTCTTGGCCTGGTGGTTGCGCACTCCGTCCCAAGTGCCCTCGCCTTCGGCAACGAGATCGTCCCAGCCATATTTGAACGGTTCGGATTTCATCAGCCAGTAGCGGGGCATGGAGGCAGGGTCCTTATCTCGTGGGGTCTCGTCGCGTTTCGGTTGCGGCGGCGATAGGCAATCCCCGCGCGCTCCGCCACCGCCAATCCGGAGCTTTTTCGGGCGCGCATGGTGCCCGCAGCCGGCACGCTTAACCGGTTCTTCAGCCTCTTCGGGCATAGGTTCCTCGGTCGCTCAGCATGAAGGGGGCGAAACTTGACTGAACCAACGTCATTCCGCCAGGCGGTGACCGATAAATTCTCCCAGTCCGGCCGCCGGGAAAGGGACGTCGTCGCGTTCGGCATCGCCGCCGCTGCGATCATCCTTTTCATTGGCACCGGTGGAACGGTCATGCCCCAATTGGTCAGCGCGTGGCGCGGGCTGGCCGAACAGCCCGATCTGCTGCTGACCAATGCGCTCCTGCTCAACATCGCCCTGATCCTGCTGGGCTGGAACCGCTACAAGTCGATGCATGCCGAACTGGGCGATCGCCGCCGCTCGGAAGAGGAAGCCCGGCGGCTCGCTGAAATCGACCCGCTTACCGGCTGCTACAACCGCCGCAGCATCGCTCCGGCCATGGCCGAGCTGCTCGCCGAGGCCCAAAGCGAAGGCCGGGCGCTGGCGGTGATCCTGGTCGATCTCGACAATTTCAAACAGGTCAACGACCTCAACGGTCACAATGTCGGCGATGCCGTCCTCACAGAGACTTCGGAGCGGATGGGCGACATCCTGCCCGCCGATGCCCTGCTCGCGCGGCTGGGCGGCGACGAATTCGCCGCTGCGGTTGTCTATGATCCGGTCATGCCCGACAAGATCGAGCATCTCGCCTCGCTCCTCATCGAGCGCGTCGCCCAGCCGATCGCGGTCAACGACACCGTAATCGAGATCACCATGTCGGTGGGCATCGCCAGCAGCGTCAATCTCGTCAGGCCGGTGGATGCCGAGATCTCGACCCGGCTGATCCACAAGGCCGATATCGCGATGTATCAGGCCAAGAAACAGGGCAAGAACCGCTTCTTCTGGTTCGAACCGGCGATGGAACAGGAATTGCGGTTCCGCAACGAGCTGGAAAGCGGCATCCGCAAGGGCATCGCGAAGGGCGAATTCGTCCCCTTCTACGAACAGCAGATCGATCTCGAGACCGGCGAACTCGTGGGCTTCGAAATGCTCGCGCGCTGGCTCTCGCCAGAAATGGGCGTGGTCGGGCCCGATATCTTCATCCCCATCGCCGAGGAAATCGGCGTGGTCGCGGAAATGTCCGAGAACCTGATGAAGCAGGCTTTCGAAGACGCCAAGCGCTGGAACCCCAAGCTGACGCTGTCGGTCAATATCTCGCCGGTGCAGATGCGCGATCCGTGGTTTGCGCAAAAGCTGATCAAGCTTCTGCTGCAGCACAATTTCCCGCCCTCGCGTCTGGATATCGAGATCACCGAGAGCGCGCTGCACGACAATGTCGGGTTGGTGCGCAGCATGATAACCAGTCTGCGCAACCAGGGTGTCCGCGTCAGCCTCGACGATTTCGGCACTGGCTATGCCAGCCTGTCGCAATTGCGTTCGCTGCCCTTCGACCGCCTCAAGATCGACCGCAGCTTCATCCGCGAACTCAACACCGGCGAGGCGGGCTCCCAATTGGTCGATGCCATCATCTCGATGGGCAATGGGCTCAAGATGCCGATCACAGCGGAGGGGATCGAGAACGAGGTCATTCTCGATTTGCTGCGCAAGATGGGCGGGCTCAAGGGCCAGGGTTACCATTACGGCCGCCCCGAACCCGCCGACCAGGTGCTGACCCGGCTCCAAGACAGCGGACTGCTTTCGGGAGCCGAGACCAATGCCGCCGATCAACTGGCCCGGCCGATCGTCGGCAATCGCGCGGTCTGACTCGCCCCGGGGTGGAAATTCGCCGCCCGGCGGCATAGATGCGCGCAGACATGCGCGTTCCCTTCATCAAGATGCACGGCCTCGGCAATGATTTCGTCGTGCTCGATGCGCGCGCCAATGCCCTGCCGGCGATGACCGCGCGCACCGCCGCGGCGCTGGCGGACCGGCGCGAAGGAATCGGCTGCGACCAGCTGGTGCTGCTCGAGCCCAGTTCGAACGCCGATTTCCGCATGCGAATCTTCAACAGCGACGGCGGCGAAGTGGGCGCCTGCGGCAATGCCGCGCGCGCGGTGGCGCTGCTCCACGGCAGCGCGGCGCGGGTCGAGACCGCCAGCGGAATTATCAGCGTGGAACCCGATGGCGATGGCGCGCGGGTCGATATGGGCCGCCCGCGCTTCGACTGGGACGCGATCCCGCTCGCCTATCCGATGGACACGCTGTCCATGCCCGTCGGCTGGGAGGACATGACCGACCCCGCCGCGGTCAATGTCGGCAATCCGCACGTCGTCTGCTTCGTCGCGGATTGCGACGCCATCGCGCTCGGGCAACTCGGTCCGACGATCGAGAGCGATCCGCTCTTCCCCGAGCGCGTCAACGTCAATTGCGCCACCGTGGAAAGCCGGGACCGCATTCGCCTCAGGGTGTGGGAGCGCGGCGCGGGCCTGACCCGCGCCTGCGGCACCGGCGCCTGCGCCACCGCGGTGGTCGCGATGCGGCGCGGACTGGTCGACAACCGGGTCACGGTCGTGCTCCCCGGCGGTCCGCTGACGATCGAATGGGCGGACACCAATCCGGCTGTGGGCGCCAGCATCGTGATGACCGGCCCCGCGACCGAAGCCTATCGCGGTTCTTTCGAGTGGGACGATTACGCGTGAGCGCCGAGGTGATTTCGCTCGGCTGCCGGCTCAACCTGTCCGAAAGCGAAGATATCCGCGCCATGCTGGGCGGCGCCAACGATCTGGTCGTGGTCAACAGCTGCGCGGTTACGATGGAAGCGGTGCGCCAGACCCGCCAGGCGATCCGCAGGGCGCGCCGGGCGCATCCCGATGCGCGGCTGCTGGTGACCGGCTGCGCCGCAGACATCGAACGCGAGCAGCTTGCCGCCATGCCAGAAGTCGATGGTTTGATCGCCAACGCCGACAAGCTCGATCCGCGCGCCTGGAACGTGCCTGCGCGCCCCGCCCCGGTCGCGAGCCTTCACACCCGCGCTTTCATCGCGGTCCAGAACGGCTGCGACCACGCCTGCACCTTCTGCGTCATCCCGCAGGGCCGCGGACCCAGCCGCTCGCTGAGTGTGGGTCAGGTCTGCGCCGAGGTCGAACGACACTGCGCGATAGGTGCCGCCGAGGTGGTGCTGACCGGGGTCGATGTCACCAGCTGGGGGCACGACCTGCCCGACCGCCCAGCTCTGGGCACGCTGGTCCAGGCGATCCTCGAACGCTTTCCGCAATTGCAGCGGCTGCGGATGTCCTCGCTCGACGGGATCGAGATCGATCCGCTGCTGTTCGAGCTGTTCGCCAGCGAGCAACGGCTGATGCCGCATCTCCACCTCTCGCTGCAGCACGGCCACGACCTGATCCTCAAGCGGATGAAGCGCCGCCATTTGCGCGGCGACGCAGTGGATCTGGTTGAGCGGCTGCGCAAGCGCCGCGCCGATCTCGCCGTTGGCGCGGACCTGATCGCCGGTTTCCCCACCGAGAGCGCCGATCACCACGCCGCCAATCAGTCGATTATCCACGACCTGCAGATCGTCCACGGCCATATCTTCCCTTATTCGCCCCGCCCCGGGACCCCCGCCGCGCGAATGCCGCAGGTGGCCCGTCCGCTGATCAAGCAGCGCGCCGCCGAGCTGCGAGCAGCGGTGGCGAAGCAGCGAGCGCAGTGGCTGGCAACTCTGGTCGACAAACCTGCCAGCATCCTCGCCGAACGCGACGGGACCGGCTACACGCCGGGCTTCGCCCGCGTTGCGCTGCCCGCCGGGGCGCGCGCGGGCTCGATTGTCGAGATCACCCCCAAGACCATCAAGGACGGCCTGCTGACATGAGCGAGACGAGCTGGAGCGAGCGGCTGTTCGGCGGTTTCCGCAAGACGCAGCAGCGGCTCGCGGAAAACCTCACCGAGGCGGTCGGCACCGCGCGGCTCGACGACGCGACGCTCGACCAGGTCGAGGATGCGCTGATCATGTCCGATCTCGGTCCCTCCGCGGCCGCTCGGATCCGCGAGAAGTTGCGGGAGAAGCGCTTCGGGCTGGAGATTTCGCAGGAACAGCTGAAAGAAGCGGTCGCCGAGGAAATCGCGGCGATCCTGCGCCCGGTGGCGATCCCGCTCGAGATCACCGCCTTCCCGCGCCCGCAGGTGGTGCTGGTGATCGGCGTCAACGGCAGCGGCAAGACCACAACCATCGCCAAGCTGGCGCATCTGTTCCAGGAAGACGATTATTCGGTGATGCTGGCGGCCGGGGACACCTTCCGCGCCGCTGCCATCGGCCAGCTCGCAACCTGGGCCGAGCGGGTCGGCGTCCCCCTGGTGCGCGGCCCAGAGGGTGGTGACCCGGCGAGCATCGTCTTCGACGCGGTCAAGTCGGCTACCGATCGCGGCACCGATGTGCTGATCGTCGACACCGCCGGGCGGCTGCAGAACAAACGCGAATTGATGGACGAATTGACCAAGATCCGGAAGGTTCTCGGCCGCCTCAACCCCGAAGCGCCGCACAATGTGCTGCTGGTGCTCGATGCCACGAACGGACAGAACGCCTTGAACCAGATCGACGTGTTTCGCGAAATGGCGGGGGTCACCGGGCTGGTGATGACCAAGCTCGACGGCACCGCGCGCGGCGGCGTGCTGGTCGCGGCCGCCGAGCAATACGGACTGCCGATCCACGCCATCGGGGTCGGCGAGACAATCGACGATCTGCGCCCCTTCGACCCCGATCTGGTCGCGCGCGTGATCGCGGGGGTCGCGTGATGGGCGAGACCAAACCAACCAGCGAACCCAAGCCCAAGACCGGCTGGCTCAACATCCTCGTCGATTACGGGCCGCTGCTGGTGTTTCTCGGCGTCTACAAGTTCTACGCGCCCGACGAGCCCGGCCCGCTGGGCGAGATCGCGGCGGTGATCTACGGCACCATTGCCTTCATGGTCGCGGCGGTGGTCGCGCTGGCGGTCTCGAAATGGAAATTCGGCAAGATCTCGCCGATGCTGATGCTCTCGACCGCGCTGATCGTCGGCTTCGGTACGCTGACCATCTGGCTGCAGGACCCGGACTTCATCCAGGTCAAACCGACCGCGATCTACGCCTTTTTCGGGGTGACGCTGCTGGTCGGCTATGCCCGCGGGCGCGCGCTGTTGCAGACCCTTCTCGAGGCAGCCTTCGAAGGCGTCGACCAGCAGGGCTGGCTCAAGCTGTCGCGCAATTGGGGCGTGTTCTTCCTCGTACTGGCGGTCCTCAACGAAGTGCTGCGCGCGCAATTGAGCTTCGAAAGCTGGCTCTGGGCGAAGATCTGGGTCTTCATGCCGCTGACCTTCCTGTTCACCTTCAGCCAGATCCCGATGCTGCTCAAGCACGGGCTGGCGCTGGAAGACCGCGACGAAGTGTTCAAGGACCAGCCTCCGACCGGGGAGTGAACCCAGCCCCGCGCCTCAGATCTCCACCTGGCTCCCCAGCTCGACCACGCGGTTGGTCGGCAGGCGGAAGAACTCCATCGCAGTGGCCGAATTGCGCAGCATCCAGGCGAAGATCTTCTCGCGCCAGATCGGCATCCCCGGCTTCTCGCTGGCGATCAGCGTCTGCCGGCTGAGGAAGAAGCTGGTGTTCATCATGTCGAACTCGCCGCCGCAGCGCGACATGCTCTTGAGCCCCTTGGGCACGTCGGTCTCTTCCATGAAGCCGTAGTGCAGCACCGCGCGATAGAAACCGTCGCCCAGATCGTGCATCTCACAGCGCGCGGTCTCGTCGACATAGGGTTCGTCGGCGATTTCAACGGTGAGGATCACCACCCGCTCGTGGAGCACCTTGTTGTGCTTGATGTTGTGCAGGAGCGCCGAGGGCACGCCCGCAGTCTGGCTGGCCATGAAGATCGCAGTGCCGGGCACGCGGGTGGTGCTGTTCTTGGCCGATTTGGCGAAGATCTCGATCGGCAGCGCGACCTCGGTCATGCGGTCGCGCATCAGCTTGCGGCCACGTGCCCAGGTGGTGAGTAAGGTAAAGGCGAACAGGCCGACCACCAGCGGGAACCAGCCGCCATCGGCCACCTTGGTGAGGTTGGCGGCGAAATAGGCGCCATCGACGATCAGGAACACCGCCACCACCGGCGCGGCGTACCACCACTTCCACTTCCACACCCCGACGAACAGCACACCCATCAGCAACGTGTCGATCGTCACCGCACCGGTCACCGCGATGCCATAGGCTGCGGCGAGATTGGAGGAATTCTGGAAGGTCAGCACCAGGATGATCACCGCGACCATCAAGGCCCAGTTGACCACCGGGATGTAGATCTGGCCCGCCTCGGTCTCGCTGGTGTGGCGGATCGAGAGCCGCGGGATGAAGCCCAGCTGCATCGCCTGGTGGGTGATCGAGAAGGCACCCGAAATCACGGCCTGGCTGGCGATGAAGGTCGCAACGGTGGCGAGCAGCACCAGCGGCAGGCGGTATTGTTCGCTCGCGAGGAAGAAGAACGGATTCTGGATCGCCTCGCTCGCCAGTTCGGGCGGGAGGCTCATGACCATCGCGCCCTGGCCGAAATAATTGAGCAGCAGGCAGGGCATCACGAAACCGAACCACGACAATCGCATCGGGCCGCGGCCAAAGTGGCCCATGTCCGAATAGAGCGCTTCCGAACCCGTCACCGCCAGCACCACCGATCCCAGCGCGAGGAACGCCAGCCAGCCGTCGATAATGAAGAAATTGAACGCGTAATAGGGGTTGAGCGCCCACAGGACTTCGGGATGCTGAAGGATCTGGTTGATCCCCAACCCGGCCAGGACGACGAAATAGACGATCATAACCGGCGCGAACAGAGCCCCGACCTTGGCGGTTCCTCGCTTCTGGATCACGAACAGCGCGATCAGCAGCGCCAGCGCGATGGGGATGACCAGTTCCTCCATGTCGGGATTGACCACGGTCAGCCCTTCCACCGCCGACAGCACCGAGATCGCGGGCGTAATCATGCTGTCGCCATAGAACAGCGAGGTCGCGAAGACCCCCAGCAGCACCGCCAGCCAGCCATGCTTCGAGCCGCTGATATGGCGCGAGATCAGCGCCACCAGCGCAAGGCTGCCGCCCTGTCCCTTGTTGTCGGCGCGCATCAGGATGGTGACGTATTGCAGCGAAACCACCAGCGTCATCGACCAGAATATCAGGCTCACCACGCCGAGGATATGCATGGTGTCGAGCGCCAGCGGATGCGCCCCGGCAAAGGTCTCGCGGAAAGCATAGAGCGGGCTGGTACCGATATCACCGAAGACGATGCCGATCGCGCCGAAGGCAAGCGCGCCCTTCGTCGCCTTCTTGCCGACACCGTTTGTTCCTGCAGTTCCGCCGTTGCTCTCGGCAGACGGATGCTTCTGGGGCACCTGGCTTTCGCTCATCGGTGCGGCGTCCCTGCTCTCATGTGGCTGATCCTTCGCGCGCGGCAGCAGTGCCGTACCGCAAGGTCGCGGCGCTTAGCAGGAAGATTTCGCACCCGCAACATGCGGTCCCGCCCCCGACCTAGCGGGTGGCCGGAGGCATCCCGCCACCGAAAAGCAGTGCGTCGAGCCGCTCCAGCCGCTCGGCCACGCCCGGTCGCCAGGGCGCATCCGCAGGCGCCTCGGCCAGAATTTCCGCCCACATCCGGCGCCCTTGCGCGAACTCGCCCGCGCGCAGCATCGCCAGCCCGACGAAATAGCCCGGCGCGGGATTGTCCCCCGCCAGTTCCTCGGCGCGGGCATAGGCGAACAGCGCGGCGGCGCTGAGCTGGCCTTCCGCGTGTTCGACCAGCACATTGCCGAGCGCGACCCAGGCTTCGTCGTCCTGCGGGTTGTCGGCCACAGCATTGCGGAGGAAATTGGCCGCATCCTCGTATTGCCCGCGGCGCGCGAAGGCGTCGGAGCTTACGACGTAGCGCGAGGGCAGTGTCTCTGGATCGTAGAATTCGCGCCGCGCCTGAACCATGAGTTCGCCGGTTTCGGCCACCCGCTCCACACCGGCGCTCGGGGCCGCAGGCTGATCCGGCGAACCCTGCAGCGCATAGCCCGTCAGCCCGAACAGCAGCGCCGCGCCAAACAGCGTCCAGCCGCTGCGCAACAGACCGAACAGGAAGGCGGCGGCGAGGAACCCCAAAACCGCAAGTGCAAGGATCGGCAGCCAGATCATGCGCGCTTCCCGAAGCGGCGCCAGAAGATCGCGCCCGCCACCAGCAGCAGCAGCAGCGGGACGACGAACAGCGGCCAGGTGGTGGCGCTGACCTGGGGCGTATAGCTGACATAATCGCCATAGCGATCCATCAGCCAGGCGCGGATCGCTTCCGGATCCTCGCCCGCAGCGATCCGGATGCGGACCTGGTGGCGCATGTCGCCCGCCATGGGCGAATTGCTGTCGTTGATCGCCTGCGACTGGCATTCCAGACAGCGCAGGCTTGCCATCAGCTCCTGCGCCACGGCTTCCTGCGCCGGGTCGTCGAGCTGGCGATTGGCATAGGGCGCGGGCGGGAGCGATTGCTGCGCCAACAGCGGGGCGCCAAGGCACAAAATCAGAAGCGCCATCAGGGACCGGCGCAGCGAGGCAGTGGAGAACAGGCCCCGAGCGGTCATGCGCCCGCTTCCCGCAGCTTTTCGAGCAGGACGGGTACATCGCTTTCGCGGATATCGCCGATATGCTGGTGGGTGATCCGCCCCTGGCCATCGATCACGAAGGTTTCGGGCACGCCCGAGGACCCGATCGCGAACTGCACTTCGGACAGGTCGTCCGAGCCGATCGCCGTATAGGGATTGCCATGGCGTTCGAGGAAGCGCGCGACATCCTCGGGCCGGTCGCGAATGGCGACGCCGACGATCGCCGCGCCTTGTTCCTTGAGCTGTTCGAGATAGGGCGCTTCGGCGACGCATGGCACGCACCAGCTCGCCCAGATATTGAGCAGGCGCGGCTGGCCGTCGCTGAATTGCGCGCTGGCGATCCCGGGCCGGTCGGTGGTGGCCGGGCGCAGGGCGAAATAGGGGAGTTCGCGACCGACCATGCGGCTCTCGATGAATTCGTTCTTGGGCTGCGACAGCTGGTAGCCCGCCACGCCGATAAAGCCCGCGAACAGCATCAGCGGCACCCAAAGCCGCCAGCCGCTCATGTTGTGCTCTCCAGGGACACCGCGTCCTCGCGGCGCGCGGCGGCGCGACGGCGTACGCTGCGACGCCTCAGATCGTCCATGACGCGGCCGATGATCGCCAGCACCCCGCCCAGCGCGACCAGCAGGCCGCCGTACCAGATGAAGGTGACGAAGGGTTTCCACCACAACCGGACCTGCCAGCGACCGTCACCCGCGGCATCTCCCATCACCGCATAAAGCTGTCCGTTCCAGCGGGTGGCGAGCACGCTCTCGGCGGTTTGCTGCGGCGGCGCCCAGAAGGTCCGCGATTGCGGGCGCATCTCTATCGGGTCGCCATCGTCGATCCGAGCGCTGAGTTGGCCTTCGATCGCAGTCCAGTTGGGCCCGGCGACGGGGACCACGGCATCGAGCGTGATCGCCCAATCGTCGACCTGCGTCGTGCCGCCCGGCTCCAGCGCAGCGAGCCGCTCCTCGGTGAAGGCGCTTTCGCTGGCCATGCCGAACAACGCCACGGCGATCCCGAAATGCGCGACGACCATGCCCCAGGTTGCGATGGGAATGCGGGTCAGCTTGCGCCCGCGCAGCGGCAGGAAGCTCGCAAACGCCAGCATTGCCGCCAGCGCGAGGCCAAGCAGCGGCAGCAGCGCCACGTCGCCCAGCAGCGCGACCACAACCAGCGCCGCCACGAGGATCGTCGCCAGCACCGTCATTTCGCGCGAGATGCGGGTAAACCGGTCTTGGCGCCAGCGCAGCAGCGGCCCGACCGCCATCACCAGCAGCATCGGGACGACGAAAATCGCCCCGACCGGGTTGAAATAGGGTGGCCCGACCGAAACGCGGACGTCGAAGGCTTCGGTCAGCAGCGGATAGAGCGTGCCGAGCAGGACGATGGCGAGAATCGCGCTGAGCATGACATTGTTGACCACCAGCGCGCCCTCGCGGCTGGCGATGGCGAACCGCTTGCCTTCGGAAATGGTGCTGGCGCGCAGCGCGAACAGCAGCAGTGCGCCGCCGATATAGAGCGCGAGCAGCAGCAGGATGAATGTGCCGCGCTCGGGATCGACCGCGAAGGAATGGACGCTGGTGAGGATGCCCGAACGGACCAGGAAGGTCCCCAGCATGCTCATCGAGAAGGCGACCACGCCGAGCATGATGGTCCAGACGCGCAGCGCGTCGCGCGCGGCGAGCACGCTGGCGGAATGCAGCAGCGCGGTGGCGGCGAGCCAGGGCATCAGCGAGGCGTTCTCGACCGGGTCCCAGAACCACCAGCCGCCCCAGCCCAGCTCGTAATAGGCCCAGTAGGATCCGGCGGTGATACCGATGGTGAGAAACACCCAGGCGCCCAGCACCCAGGGCCGCATCGCGCGGGCGAAATCCGGGTTCACCTGCCGGGTAAGCAGCGCGCCGACCGCAAAGCTGAAGGCGATCGAGAGGCCGACATAGCCGAAATAAAGCGTCGGCGGGTGGAAGGCGAGGCCGATGTCCTGCAGCAGCGGGTTGAGCCCCATCCCTTCGGTGGCGGGCACGGGCAGCCGCTCGAACGGGTTCGAGCTGAGCAGCAGGAAGGCGTAGAAGCCCAGCGCCACGAAGCCCTGCGCGGCGAGCGTCGCCTGCATGGTCCGGTCGGGCAGCCGCCGCTCGACCACCGCGATCAGCCCGCCTGCCAGCGCCATCACCGTGACCCACAGCAGCATCGAGCCCTCGTGATTGCCCCAGGCACCCGAGAGCTTGAATACCATCGGTTTGAGCGCATGCGAATTGCTCGCGACGAGCTTCACCGACAGATCGGTGATCGCGAAAACATAGAGCAGCGCGCAGAACGATAGGCCAGCGAAGACGCCCTGCACCACCGCTGCGGGGCGGATCAGCGCACCGAGCTCGGTGCGCTTGTTCGCGCGCACCGCCAGAAATCCGGCGATCGTCTGCAGTCCCGCCAGCGCCGCGGCGAGCCACAAGGCAGCCAGTCCGAGTTCTGCGATCATTCGAGCCCGACCGTCGTTTCTTCGGCCATCTCGGCTGCCTCGAACCCGTCCATGCCCTCGAGCTCGCGGGGGACGTAATTCTCGTCGTGCTTGGCGAGCAGATTGTCGGCGACGAAGGTTCCGTCGGGCGCCAGCCGACCTTCGGCGACCACACCCGAGCCCTCGACGAACAAATCGGGTGCGATCCCGGCAAATTGCACCGGCACCCGCGCGCCGTCATTGCCGGTGACCATGAAGCGCAACGTGAAGCCGTCGGGATCGGTCGCCAGCGACCCTTGCTCGACCATGCCCCCGAGCCGCACCGCCTGGCCGATCGAGGGCGGGTCGTCGCGCATCTGTTCGGGGAGGTAGAAATAGCTCGCCTGGCTGCGCAGCGCATAGGCCGCGAGCAGCCCCGCCGCGACCAGCGCGATCAGCGCGACCACCACCAGCACGAGCCGCTGGTGCTTGGGCTTGAGCGCGCTCATTGGCCGCGCGCCCTGCCTCGCGAAAGGTCGCGGCGGCGCTCGGCACGGCGCATCGCCAGCCAGCTCCAGCCAGTCATCGCGACGATCCCGATCACCCCCACCGCATAGGCGGCGAGGACGAAATCCCATTGGTCGAGTGCTTCGCGCATCATCTCAGGCCTCCATCGCTTTCCGCCGCAGCCGCGCATCGGCCTGCGCATCGGCCAGCAGCGCGCGCATCCGCATCAGCACGATCGCGCCGAACAGCAGCGAGAAGCCGAGCACCGCAACCAGCAGCGGAACCAGGAACTCGGCGTCGATGCTGCTGCCCCCCGCGGTGATGCTGGGTGGCTGGTGGAGCGAATTCCACCACACCACCGAGCGGTTGATGATCGGGATGTTGACCGCGCCGAGCAGTCCGAAGATCGCCGGGATGCGCGGGCTCACCCCTTCGCGCTCGGCGGCCTGCGCCAGCGCGATATAGGCGAGGTAGAGGAACAGCAGCACCAGCATGCTGGTCAGCCGCCCGTCCCACACCCACCAGGTGCCCCAGGTGGGGCGACCCCAGATCGAGCCGGTGACCAGGCACAATGCGGTGAACACCAAACCCGGCACCGCCGCCCCGCGCGCGGCCAGATTGGCGAGCGGGTGCCGCCAGACGAGGTAGACCAGGCTGGACAGCGCGATCGCCGACCAGCCGCCCATTCCCAGCCAGGCGGTGGGGACATGGAGGAACAGGATGCGGACCGTCTCGCCCATCAGCCGGTCGGGTGGAACGACGAAGAACCCCCACAGCAGCGCGCCGCTTGCGAGCACCAGCCCGCCCACCAGCAGTAAAGGGGTCAGCCAGCGGGCCAGCGACAGGAAGCGCTTGGGATTGGCGAAGCCATGCATCGGATATCACCGTTCTGGCAGGCTCGCTCGCGCCATGCAAGAGCCCGGATCAGCGCCCGATCAGCTTTTGCGCCATCCGGTCGGCGACCTGATCGGAGGAGACGCCGCTGGCGTCGCTTTCCTGCCAGATTTCCTCGAGTCGGCCGGGGATCTGCGCGAGCCGCTTGCGGACCTCGTTGATGTCGCAATCCTTGCCTTCGCGGCGGCTGAGATATTCCAGAGTGACGCTGATGATGCCGCCGGCGTTGATGACGTAGTCGGGGGCGTAGAGAATGCCGCGCTCGGCCAGCAGCTTGCCATGACCCGCGCGGGCGAGCTGGTTGTTGGCCCCGCCCGCGACCACCGCGCAATCGAGCCGGGCGATGCCCTCGTCGTCGAGCACCGCGCCAAGCGCATTGGGGCTGAACACGTCGCAGGTGATACCCATGATCGCATCGCTGGCGCAGGTCTCGGCATCGAGCTCGCGCGCGAGTTCCTCGACCCGGTCGTGATGGATGTCCGACAGGGTAAGCTGCGCGCCATCCTTGGCGAGCAACCGCGCGACGCCGCCGCCGACGCTGCCGGTGCCCTGGATCGCGATATGGACGCCCTCGACGCTGTCCTTGCCCAGCTTGTGGCGCACCGCCGCCCTGATGCCGTGATAGATTCCCATCGCGGTAAAGGGTCCGGGATCGCCGCCCGCCGCATCCGCATCGTCATTGGGCAGGCCCGAGACATATTGCGTCCGCTTGGCCACCAGCGCCATATCGGCTTCGGAAATGCCGACATCCTCGGCGGTGACATATTGGCCATTGAGCGCCTCGACCGCATCGGCGAAGGCCGCGAGCATTTCGGGGGTCTTGGTCTTGGCCTCGTCCGCGAGGATCACGGCCTTGCCGCCGCCCATCGGCAGGCCGGCCATGGCGTTCTTGTAGCTCATCCCGCGACTCAGCCGCAGCGCGTCGCGGATGGCATCCTTGGGGTCGGGATAGTGCCAGAACCGCGTTCCGCCGGCGCCGGGGCCGAGGTGGGTGGAATGGAGCGCTATGATCGCGGTCAGACCGGACTTGGGATCGCGAACCAGCTGGACCAGCTCGTGATCGTCGTAATCCGCTTCGGTCCAGAATGCCGTCATATCGCTATCGATCCCGTCCAGAATAAAGCGCGGCCCGCGGGCCGTCGTCTCGAAATCGCGGCCCGACCGGACTCGCGGATGGGGGGAAAATGGGGCGATCGACGGGTCTTGAACCCGCGACCTCCGGTACCACAAACCGGCGCTCTAACCAACTGAGCTACGATCGCCACATGCCCCCGGGGCCGGCCATATGCCGGACCCGTGATGCGGGGCCTGTTACTGCGCAAAACCCCAGCGTCAAGCCGCTAGGGGTCGCGGCGCGTGCCTGTTGCATAAGGCAGCCGGGATGGGAAGGAAAAAAGGCGTCCGGACCTCGCCTCGCGTAATTATCTTGCCCACCCCCTTTCCCTCGGCTTGTTCCGGCGGCCATGATCGATATGGGTCGTACAAATGAATTCACCAGGCGAATCCTCGGCGGCGCAACTGCTCGAGCACAAGGGCGTGCAGCGCGTCCCGACCGACAAGCTCGAACTGTTCCAGCTGCGCAATTTCATCGCTCCCGAACTCCGCGCCGAACTGATCGCGATGATCGAGACCAACCGTCGCCCCTCGACCATCGCCGACGATATGGGGGATCGCTATTTTCGCACCAGCGAGACCTGCGATCTGCCACCCGGCCACCCTGCGGTGCTGGCGCTGGAAGAGCGGCTGCTGGCGCTGTCGGGGATCGATCCGGCGCATGGCGAACCAGTGCAGGGCCAGCGCTACGATGTCGGGCAGGAGTTCAAACCCCATTGCGACTGGTTCAATCCCGAGGGACAGGATTATCAAACCTATTGCGCGGTCGCAGGGCAGCGGACCTGGACCTTCATGGTCTATCTCAACGATGTCGATGCCGGCGGTGCGACCCGCTTCAAGACCATCGGCAAGAGCTTCACCCCCGAGGCGGGCAAGCTGGTGTGCTGGAACAACCGCCGCCTGGATCTGCGCCCCAACCCCAACACGCTCCATCACGGGATGAAAGTGCGCAAGGGCCGCAAATACGTGATCACCAAATGGTACCGCGAGCGGCCCTACGTCTGAGCGACCGGTACGCCGCAGATGCGCGCAGTTACGGCAAGGCCAGATACGGAAAGGCCAGATATGGAAAGGGCGGCCCCGTCGGACCGCCCTCCCTCACGACCTTGCGGCCGCAACTTTTGAACCCAGCCCCCGCCGTTGCGGAGGAACCGAGGGTTATTTCTTGAGGCTGAGCCCGCCGAAGCGCTTGTTGAAGGCGGCAACGCGGCCACCTTCCTGAAGCTGCTGCTTGCCGCCGGTCCAGGCCGGGTGGCTGGTGGGGTCGATATCGAGCGAGAGCGTGTCACCCTCCTTGCCCCAGGTGGAGCGCGTCTGGAATTCGGTACCATCGGTCATCTTGACGTTGATGGTGTGGTATTCGGGATGGGTTTCGGCCTTCATGGCTCGTATCTCCAAGCGTGAGGACCGGTTCCGACCGGCCCCGCTGTGTGTCGGGAAGGCGCGCCCAATAAAGCGTTGGACGCTGAATGCAAGCTCAGTCTTTCGGCGGGTCGGCGATCATCGCGGTGAACTCGACCTCGCAGGTGGTCTTGCCCTCGACGCTCGCCTTGCCCTTGAACTTGTACACCCGGCTGCGCTTCTGGGTGAACTCGACTTCCATCTCGAGCAGGCAGCCAGGCGTCACTGGGGCGCGGAACTTGGCGTTCTCGATCCCCATGAAATACACCAGCTTGCCCGACCCGGCGAGACCGAGCGTCTCGATCCCGAGGATCGCCGCGGCCTGCGCCATCGCCTCGATCTGCAGTACGCCGGGCATGATCGGCGCGCCGGGAAAATGGCCCTGGAAAAACTCCTCGTTGAAGGAGACCGCCTTGACCGCATGGATCCGCTCGCCGTGCTCGATCGCGCGGACGCGGTCGACCAGCAGCAGCGGATAGCGATGCGGCAGCGCCTTGAGCACCCCCCTGATATCGAGGCTCTTGACTTCGGTAGTCTCTGGGGCCCCCTCGGATCCGGCGTCCGGGGCGCTGCCGCTATCGCTCATTTCTGCCACTCTTTACGCGTGTCGTTCGCTATCAGCGACCGTTCGGCTGCTGGGTCGGCTGCTGAGGCTGTTGCGCCTGTGCCTGCTGCTGCGCGATCGCGAATATCTGCTGGACCTGCTGATAAACCGAAACCGACTGGCGCGAAGGCTGCCAGTTGGCGGGCGGCGTGGTCTGAACGCTGGGAACGGCAGTGTTGAGAGCGGTCACGACCTTGGCAGTCATGTCGGCCGCGGGCACCGCGTAGATGACCGAATCGGGCGCGACCACGATCTGCACCTGGTTCTGCGTCACGACCTGCTGGAGCGTCGGGCTGTACTGGCGCAGGATCTGCTCGAGCGCATAAACGCGCGCGAGGTCGATCTGATTGGTGAGCTGGCCGACTTCCTGCTCGATCTGCTGGATCTGCTGCCACTGAGTGGTGGACTGCGCCGCAGCCTGCTCCGCCTCGTCGAGCCCGCCGTCGCTGTTGGTGTCGAGCTGGGTCAACAGCGTCTCGATCTGCTGCTGGCGCTGCTGGATGGTGGTGATCTGCGTTTGATAGGTGGTGCCGACCTGCTGGAAGGCGGTGCGCAGTGCATTGGTCTGGGCGATGGCGAGCGGGGTGTTGACCACGCCGATATTGCCCTGGACCTGCGCGCTGGCCGGAGCAGCGGCGAAGACGGCGGCGGCGAGGCTCGCCGAAGCGAGCGTTCTGGCAAAGAGTTTCATTAGAATTGCGTTCCTACATTGAAGGAAAAGAGTTTGGTGTCGTCGCCAGGCTGCTTCTTCAGCACATGGGCGAGATCGATCCTGAACGGACCGAAGGGGGAATTCCAGTTGACCCCGATACCCACCGAAATACGCGGGCTGGGGCTGTCGCCTAGGAAGACTTCCTCGAACGCCGGAATGATGTTGCCCTGGGCGACGAAGCCGGTCGGGATCGGATCACCGACGGGAATCGCCACAATGACGTCGTCGGTGGTCACGTCCGGATCGCCCGGGTTGAGATAGACCGGATTGCCGCTGGCATCGCGCAGCGGGTTGAAGAACTCGTTGCCGAACGGGTTCTGCAGCAGGATCGGGTCGGTGATGTTGAACAATCCGCCCACGTCGAGGAACACCGAGGGGCGCAGGCCAAGCTCGCGCGCGCCGGTTCCCAGCGGGATCTCGATCTCCGCGCGGCCGAGATAATAGGCCGTCCCGCCGATCGCATCGTCCTGGATCTGATTCTGATCGGTAGTGACTTCGCCCACGCCATCGCCATCGGTATCGCGGATCGGACGCCGCAGGACGCGCGGGCCGACCCCGCGAATGTCGAACCCGCGAATCTGCGGCTCGCCGAGGAAGAAGCGATCGGTCAGACGAACATCGTCGGTTCCCGGAATGCCGCGGTCCTCGAAGCTGCGAATTGCCCCGCCTTCGGCGGTCAGCGAGAAGATGAACCCGGCAGGAAGCGGGTAGTATTGTGCCACCTTGCCGTTGACCCGCAGGTAATTCACCGAGCCGCCCAGACCGGCGTATTGGGTGGTGAGCGCGAGACTGCGGCCCCGGGACGGACGCAGGCGGCTGTCGGTGGAATCGACCGAAAGCGTCAGCCCGAGAATCGAGCTCGTGCGCTCGCCGATGGCGTCGCACAGGAACCGGCCCGCCAGCAGCGGTTCGCAGCTGTTGATCCCGTCCCCGTCGAAATCGCTGAAGAACCGGTCTTCGTCGATCGAGACGTCGTCGTAATTGAGCGTGTAGCTGCCGACCAGCGAGGCATATTCGCTCAGCGGCACGCCGGCACGCAGCGAGAAGCCGGTAGTCGACTGTTCGAAAGTGCTGTTGTTGGTCCGGTTGAAACCGAAATTGCTGTAGTCCTTGCGGTAGACATCGAAGCCCGCGGAGATGTTCCGGTCGAACACATAGGGCTCGGAGAAGCTCGCCTGCGCCGAGCGCGAGAACCGCGAATAATTGAGGCTGAGTCCGACCGTCTGGCCGCGGCCGCGGAAATTGCGCTGCCGGATCGAGCCTTGCAGGATGAAGCTCTCGAGCGAGGAGAAGCCGGCCGAGAGCTGCAGCTCGCCGGTTGCCTGCTCCTCGACATTGGCTTCGAGGATGATGCGGTCGGGCGCGCTGCCCTCGACCTGCGCGATCTCGAAATTCTCCTGGAAATAGCCCAGCGAATTGATCCGCGCCGCCGAACGCTTGACCTGCAACGAGTTGAACGCGTCGCCCTCCGCCACGCGGAATTCGCGGCGCACGACCTTGTCCTGCGTCAGCGTGTTGCCGTTGACGTCGATCCGCTCGACATAGACGCGCGGCGCCTCGCGCAGGACGAAGGTCACGTCCATCGTGAGGTTTTCCTTGCTGCGGTTGAACTGCGGCGCGACGTCGGCGAAGGCATAGCCGAAGGTACCGGCCAGATCGGTGAGCTGTTCGACCGTATCTTCGACCGATTTGGCATCGTACCAGTCGCCGCTCTGCATCGGCAGGCGACCGGTCATCGAGGCGCTGTCGAAATCGCGCAGCTGGCTGTCGACCTTCACATCGCCGAATTTGTAGCGCTCGCCTTCCTCGACGACATAGGTGATGATGAAATCGCGCTGGTCGGGGGTCAGCTCGGCGACCGCGGAGACGACGCGGAAATCGGCATAGCCCTGCGTCAGGTAAAACTGGCGTAGCTTTTGCTGGTCGAAGGCCAGCCGGTCGGGATCGTAGCTGGTGTTGGAGCTGAGGAAGCTGGTCAGCCGCGCCTGCTTGGTGATCATCTCACCGCGCAGGTCGCCGTCCGAGAACGCCTCGTTGCCGATGATGTTGATCTGGCGGACCTTGGACTTGGGACCCTCGTCGATCTCGAAGATGACATCGACGCGGTTCTGCGCCAGCTGCACCATCTGCGGTTCGACCGTGGCGGCGAAGCGGCCCTGGCGCTTGTAGAGCTCGATGATCCGCGCGACATCGGCGCGCACCTTGGAACGGGTGAAGATCTGCCGCGGCGCGAGCTTGATCTCGGGGACAATCTTGTCGTTCTTGATCCGGTCGTTGCCTTCCAGGATGATGCGGTTGATGACCGGGTTCTCGACCACGGTGATCAGCACATCGCCGCGCTCGAAGCGGACATCGGCGGTGGCGAACAGTTCGGTCGCGTAGATATCCTTGAGCACCTGGTCGCCCACGACCTGGTTCCACTCCTCGCCCGGACGCAGCCGGATATAGGACAGGATGGTCTGCGCCTCGAGCCGCTGCGCGCCCGCGACCGAAATCGTCTGGACGATCTCGCCCTGCTGGAGAACGGCCGGAGTGGCAGTTTGCGCCGCGCCGGAAGCCGGCGGTTGCATGGCTTCCGGCTCGGCAGGTGTATCCTGCGCCATCGCCGCGACCGGCAGACCCGCGAGGATCGTCCCTGCCATCAGCATGGCGGGAAGCCGCCAGGCGCGCTTCGATACTACAGCGGAGGTCGTATAAGTGTTGTTCGACAAGGAGATACCCGTCCCATAAAATCGTCGGACCCGAACAATGCGCCATCTCCCGGAAGGGCGACACCGCTGATCCGGGCAGGCTCGCTGCCCTTTGCCCGATGCGCCCCATGCAATCAAGCACTGCAGGCGGCGCAACGGACGGCCGTCGCTTCCTTTCCCCCGGCTAATTCCCGAAAACGGGAAGGCTCACCAGATCGTTGATCGTGACGAATATCATCAACATGAGCACGAGGGCCATGCCGGTGCGATACGCCAATTCCTGACTGCGCTGACCGACCGGCTTCCGGCGGATCGCTTCCGCCGCATAGAAAGCCAGGTGCCCGCCGTCGAGGGCGGGAATTGGCAGCAGGTTGATGAATGCCAAGTTAAGCGAGATCAGCGCGACGAAATTGACGAAGGTGATCGCCCCCATGCTGAGCTGCTCGCCCGAATATTTGGCAATCTTGACCGGTCCGCCCAGCTCCTGGACCGAGCGTTCGCCGGTGAAGATCTGCGCGATCCCGGTCAGCATCATGTCCATCACCCCGATCGAGTGATCGACCGCCAGCCCGATCGCCGCGATCGGTCCGGCGCGCTCGTAGACATAGTCCGAGCCCGCGGATTGAATCCCGACCAGCCCGATCTTCGAGCTGTTGCCGAAGCGGTCCGTCATCTCCTCGGCGCGCACCCGCACCGGGTAGCTGCGCTCGGTGCCGTCGCGCGCGACGGTGAAGGCGAGCGTGCGCCCGGGATAGAGCATCACCGCGTCCTGCACGGCGGCAAAATCCTCCACCGCCTTGCCTTCGATGGCGAGGATGCGATCGCCCACTTCCAGCCCGGCTTCGCGCGCCGGCGATTGCTCGGGAAAGGCCTCGATGGTCAGCTGGCGCTCGGGATCGGCGGCGACCGGCTGGCCATAGAAGGCGAAGAAACCGGCGAAAATAACCAGCGCGATCAGCACATTGGTCGCTGGACCTGCGAACACGATGAGGGCGCGCTTCCACAGCAAAGCCTGATGGAAGCCGCCGCGGCTGTGGTCATCCGCCGCGTGTGCCTCGGGAACGCTCGCGGGGTTCATCTCGCCCTTGAACTGGACATAGCCCCCCAGCGGCAGCGCCGAGAGCTTCCAGCGCGTCCCGCGGCTGTCGGTCCAGCCGGCCACCTCCTTGCCGAAGCCGACCGAGAAGGCCTCGGCCTCGACCCCGAACCAGCGTCCGACCAAGTAATGGCCCAACTCGTGCAGGGTGATCAGCGGGCCCAGCAGCAGCGGGAAACCGATGAGATACATCCAGAAGGGGATCGAAGCGTCCAAGTCAGGCAGACTCCAGAAAAGCAGTGGCGGTGGCACGGGCCGCCTGGTCGACCATAAGGACTTCGTCGAGCGCGTGCGGTGCGGGCGGCAGGTTTCCGCTTTCCAGCACCTGCTCGACCAATAGGGCGATCCGGGTGAACCCAATCTTACCGGCGAGAAAGGCTTCGACAGCCACTTCGTTGGCAGCGTTGAGCACCGCAGGGCTCGCCCCACCCGCTTCGGCAGCCTGCCGCGCCAGCCTTGTGGCGGGAAAACGGGTCTCGTCGGGTGCCTCGAAAGTCAGCTGACCTATCGCGGCGAGATCGAGCGGTTCGCAGGGCGATTCCATCCGCGCCGGCCAGGCGAGGCAGGAGGCGATCGGCACCCGCATGTCGGAGGGCCCGAGCTGCGCCAGCGTCGAGCGATCGCGGAATTCGACCATCGAATGGATCACGCTTTGCGGATGGACCACGATCCCCAATTTTTCGAGCCCGATCGGAAACAGGTGATGGGCCTCGATCAATTCGAGCCCCTTGTTCATCATGGTCGCCGAATCGACGCTGATCTTGGCGCCCATGTCCCAATTGGGATGCGCCACCGCCTGCGCCGGGGTCGCGGCCTCGAGCTGCGCCAGCGTCCAGGTGCGCAAAGGGCCGCCGCTGGCGGTGAGCGTGATCTTCGACACCTCCGCGAGGTCATTGCCCGCAAGGCACTGGAAAATCGCATTGTGTTCCGAATCCACCGGCAGCAGCGTGGCGCCGTGGCGCTCGACCGCGGCGGTCATCACCGCGCCCGCCGAGACCAAAGCTTCCTTGTTGGCCAGCGCCACCGTGCCGCCCTGCTCGATCGCCGCCATCACCGGCGCGAGACCGGCGCAGCCGACGATCGCCGCGACGGTCATGTCGACAGGACGCGAAGCGACCTCGCACAGCGCATTGCGCCCGGCGGCCGCCTCGATCCCGCTCCCCGCCAGCGCGTCGCGCAAATCCGCCAGGCAGCTCTCGTCCGCCACCACCGCAATCTCGGCGCCAAATTCGCGCGCCAGGCTCGCGAGCTCGGCCACGTTGCAATTGGCGGTCAGCGCCACCACCCGCCAGTCGGCGCGGTTGCGGCGGATGAGATCGAGCGTCGAGGCGCCGACCGATCCGGTCGCGCCGAGGATGGTGAGCGAGCGGGTCATGCCGCGGGCGCCAGGATCAGCCCGGCCAGCAGCGCAACCGGGATCAGCCCGTCGGTGCGGTCGAACACCCCGCCATGACCGGGTATGAGATTGGAGGAATCCTTCCTGCCCGCGCGCCGCTTGAGCCAGCTTTCGAAGAAATCGCCCGCCTGCGCCGCCACCGCCAGCACTGCGCCGATACCGACGATCTGCGCCAGTTCGGCAATGTCGTAGCCGACCATGTCGAACGAGCCCCGGCCCGCGAGCACCCAGACGAAGCCGGCCAACCAGAGGCTGGCGCCGACCACGCCGCCCAGCAGCCCGGCCCAGGTCTTGGACGGGCTGATCGCGGGAGCGATCTTGGGGCCGCCGATGGTCCGGCCGAAGAAATAGGCGAAAGTGTCGACGAAGATCACCGTCCCGATCACTCCGACCATCAGGAACACCGGCATCTGCGCCAGGAACAGTCCGGCAAAGCCGATATAGGCGAGCCCGAACACCAGCGCGACCACGCGCCCTGTCCAGCTGGAAAAGGCGCGGTGCCCCAGCAGCGCGAACTCGACGTAGGTCGCCAATGCCACCGCAGCGATGAACCCGGCGAGCCACGGCCCCCCGGCCCAGACCGCCGCTGCGGCCAGCGCGATCATCACCAGCGCGGAAGCCGCGCGCACCGGCAGGTCGGAGGTCCGGATCGAGACCGGGACATCGACATAGCGCTTCATCCGCGCGCGCACCCGATCGCGCTTGCGCGCCGGACCGGATTCGAGCGCGTCTTGCGGTTCGTCCAGCAGAGTCGGCTTAGCATCCGCCAAAGCGTCGCTCCCGTTCGGCATATTGCGCCAGCGCCTCGGCGAGATGCGCAGGTGTGTAGTCCGGCCACAGCACATCGGTGAAGATCATCTCGGCATAGGCCGCCTGCCACAGCAGGAAATTGGACAATCGCACCTCGCCGCTGGTGCGGATCAGTAGGTCGAGCGGGGGCAGGTCGGCGGTGTAGAGATGGCGCGCGATGCTTGCCTCGGTGATACCGCCCTCCTGCGCGGCGAGCGATGCGGCGCGCACGATTTCCTGCTGCGAGCCATAGTTGAGCGCCACCGCGAGAATCCGCGAACCCTTGGCTGTCTGCTCCAGCGCATCCTCGAGCATGGTGACAATATCGGGCGCCAGAGCCTTGTAATCACCGACGATTTTCAGCCGGACGTCATTGGCGACGAAATCCCCCAGGTCGGACATGATGAACTTGCGCAGAAGCCCCATCAGATGGTCGATCTCGTCCTCGGGGCGCTTCCAGTTCTCGCTGCTGAAGGCATAGAGGGTCAGGCAATCGAGCCCCAGCGGCTCGACCTCGCGGACCAGCCGGCGCACCGCCTCGACCCCGCGCTGATGGCCGATCGCTCGCGGCAGGTGCCGCCGCTTGGCCCAGCGGCCATTGCCATCCATGATGATCGCGACATGGCGCGCGCGACCGGGATCGGCACTCGCAGGCCCGATCACTGGCCCGGCCGCTGGCTTGGCCGCGGACTCGGTCATTGGGGCAGGCCCTGGGCCGGATGGGACGGATCGGTTCTCACTGAGTGAGGATTTCCTTCTCCTTCGCCTCGGCGACAGAATCGGCCTCGGCGACATGCTTGTCGGTCAGCTTCTGGACCTCGTCCTCGAGCCGCTTTCGGTCGTCTTCGGAGATTTCCTTCTTCTTCTCGTCTTCCTTGAGCGCTTCCATCGCGTCGCGGCGCACGTTGCGGATGGCGATCTTGGCGTTCTCGGAATATTGCCCGGCGAGCTTGGCCAGTTCCTTGCGGCGCTCTTCGGTCAGGTCGGGGAGCGGCAGGCGGATGGTCTGGCCGTCGGTCATCGGGTTCAAACCCAGATTGGCGCGAGCGATACCCTTTTCCACCGCGGTGGTGTTGGCCTTGTCCCAGACCTGCACCGCCAGCATCCGCGGCTCGGGCGCGTTGACCGTCGCCACCTGATTGAGCGGCATGATCGAGCCGTAGACATCGACCGTCACCGGATCGAGCAGCGCGACATTGGCGCGGCCGGTGCGCAGGCCCGAAAGATCGCCCTTGAGGCTCTCCACCGCGCCCGCCATGCGGCGCTCGATATCGCTTTTGTCGTATTTGGCCATGGTCGGAATCCTCGGTCTGTTGGTCGGTTCGTAAGTCTGGGTCGCTGGGGTCTATCGGAGGCGGCGCGCTGTGTCTCGTCGGCGGCTATGGATTGCCGACGATGGTCTGGACGCCCTCGCCCGCCAGCACGCGCGCCAGATTGCCCTTCTCGCGGATCGAAAAGACCACGATCGGGATGCCGTTGTCGCGGCACAGCGCGACCGCGCTGGCATCCATGACCTTGAGATTGTCTGCGAGCACGCGGTCGTAAGTGACCGTGTCGTAACGCTTTGCATCGGGGTTCTTCTTGGGGTCGGAGTCATAGACCCCGTCGACGCTGGTGCCCTTGAGCAGCGCGTCGCAGCGCATTTCCGCCGCGCGCAAGGCGGCGCCGCTGTCGGTGGTGAAATAGGGTGCGCCCACGCCCGCGGCGAAGATCACGATGCGACCCTTTTCCAGATGGCGTTCGGCGCGGCGGCGGATCACCGGTTCGCAGACCTTGTCCATCTCGATCGCCGACTGGACCCTCGTGGGGACGCCCAATTGCTCGAGCGCGCTCTGCATAGCCAGCGCGTTCATCACCGTCGCCAGCATGCCCATGTAATCGGCCTGCGCGCGATCCATCCCCTGCGCCGCGCCCGCCATCCCGCGGAAGATGTTGCCGCCGCCGATGACGAGGCAGATTTCGAGCCCGCCCGCCTGCGCGGATTTTACTTCCTTCGCCAGCTCCATCACGAAGGAAGGGTCGATGCCGAACTGCTGATCGCCCATCAACACTTCGCCCGACAGTTTGAGCAGGACGCGTTTGATGGGGGGCATGGTCATGGGGCGACAGCTGTCCGATAAATCCGAGGGTTGCGGCTCCTTAGCCCCCTCGCGGCGGAGGCGCAAAGGGGAAAGGCGAGAAGCGCCAAAGCGGGATTTCCTACACGCAAAACGCGCGCTAGCCTCGCCCCGGGTCATTGTGCGCGCGATTCGGCCCCGAGAGCGCCTGCAAACCCTCACCCCGAATGTGTTTCATCAACCAACTCCCCGCGACTCGGAAAATACGCACAAAAACGGCCGCCGAATCGAAATCCGGCGGCCGCGAATTGTAGGAGTTGGTTTCGCGCTCAGCCCTTGACGGCAGCCGCCACTTCCGCGGCGAAATCGCTCTCTTCCTTCTCGATGCCCTCGCCGAGCTGGAAGCGGACATAGTCCTTCAGCTCGATGGCATGGCCGGCATCCTTGCCCGCCTTGGCAACAACATCGGAAATCGCGGTCTTGTTGTCCATCACGAAAACCTGGCTCAGCAGCGCGTTTTCCTTGGCGAACTTCTTGATTGCGCCCTCGACCATCTTGTCCTGGACCTCGGCCGGCTTGCCGCTCTCGGCTGCCTTTTCGGCCGCGATCTTGCGCTCGCGCTCGATCGTCTCGGCGTCGAGACCCTCGGCGTTGAGCGCCTGCGGGAAAGCCGCCGCGATGTGCATCGCCAGCTGCTTGCCGAGCGGTTCGAGCACATCGGCGCCCGCTTCGCTCTCGAGCGCGACCAGCACGCCGATCTTGCCGAGGTTGGGGGCAACCGCATTGTGCATATAGGGCACGACCATGCCCTTGGAGACCGCGACGGTCTTCATCCGGCGGATCTGCTGGTTCTCGCCGATCGTGGCGACATTGTCGGTGAGCTTGTCGCTCACGGTCCCGCCGTCGGGATAGTCGAGGCCCTTGAGCGTCTCGACGTCATCGCCCGAGGCCTTGAGCGCGGTCTCGGTGACCTTGCGGACGAAATCCTGGAACCGGTCGTTCTTGGCGACGAAGTCGGTCTCGGAATTGACTTCGACCGCAACGCCCTTGGTGCCTTCGACGGCGACGCCGACCAGGCCCTCGGCCGCGGTGCGGCTGGACTTTTTCTGCGCGGTGGCGAGGCCCTTGGCGCGCAGCGCGTCGACCGCGCCTTCGAGGTCGCCGTCGCATTCGACGAGCGCCTTCTTGGCATCCATCATGCCCGCGCCGGTGCGCTCGCGCAGCGCCTTGATGTCGGCGGTGGTGAAATTCGCCATGGTGGGATCCTTCTTGAATGATGTGCGGCGCCGGACCGAGATTTCTCGGACCGGCGCCTAGACTGGAGTTTTGACGGGCGCATGACGCACCCGCGCAGGCTGATCAGGCCGCGGCTTCTTCGGGGGGATTTTCCATCGCGCCGAAATCCTGGCCGCTGTCGATCACGCCCTCGCCCTTGCCCGAACGTGCCGCTTCGCCGATCGCGTCGCAATAGAGGCGAACCGCGCGGCTGGCGTCGTCATTGCCCGGGATCGGGAAGGCGATGCCGGTGGGATCGGTGTTGGTGTCGAGCACCGCGATCACGGGGATGCCAAGGACGTTCGCTTCCTTGATCGCCAGGTCTTCCTTGTTGGCGTCGATCACGAACATCACGTCGGGAATACCGCCCATGTCGCGGATGCCGCCGAGCGAGAGTTCGAGCTTGTCGCGCTCGCGCGTCAGCTGGAGGACTTCCTTCTTGGTGAGACCCGAAGTGTCGCCCGAAAGCTGTTCCTCGAGCGTCTTGAGACGCTTGATAGAACCCGAGATCGTCTTCCAGTTGGTGAGCATGCCGCCCAGCCAGCGGTGGTTGACGAAATGCTGGCCCGATGCCCGCGCCGCTTCGGCGATGGCATCCTGCGCCTGGCGCTTGGTGCCGACGAACAGAACCTTGCCACCCGAACGCGCGGACTGTGCGACGAAGTCGAGCGCGCGCGCGAACAGCGGCACGGTCTGCGACAGGTCGATGATGTGGATGCCGTTGCGCGCGCCGAAGATATACGGCTTCATGCGCGGGTTCCAGCGGTGGGTCTGGTGGCCAAAGTGGGCACCAGCCTCGATCAATTGCTGCATCGTGACGGTAGGAGCCGCCATAAGTAAATTCCTTTCCGGTTTGGCCTCTGGCAGGCTGGAACCCGAGATGCGGAGCATTCCCGCTATCGGGCACCGGTATGAAGCGCCTGCCATGTGGATTTGTCCGCCGGGTTCCGGGCCGGAAATGGCCGAATCCTTGGTGGACGGCAGGCCCTTAACGTGGATCGCCCCGCAAATCCACCGTCAATTCGTCGCGGACGAAAGCCCTGCCGCCGCAAATTCGCTTGACGCGTCAGAACAAATAGAGAACATGGGCCGGTCGCTGGAACGAATATCGGGCGATGATGGTTTTCCACTGTCTATCCACACCCTGTCAACCGGGTTGGGGGACTGCACCGAGATAGGAAAGACGGTCGATGTTTGCTCTTGTTCTGATTGCGCTCCTGGTCCTGCTGGCGATCGCCAGCCTCGCAGTACTGGCGGATAGCGGATTGCGCTGGTGGTCTGCTTTCGGTGCGCTGAAACGCCAGCTGGCCGATAGCGATCGCACTTCCCAGCAAACGCCCGCCGGCGTGCTTCGTCGCAACGCCGATCATTCACGCCCGCTCGGATCGCACAAGCTTACCCAGCGGGTCGCGCTGCGCGCTGCCGCCTGATCTTGGCGTAGCGCATCCAGCCGTAGGGAAGCACGATCAGATACCCCAGACAGATCGCGACCAGCGTCCACCATGGTTCGAGCAGAAGTGCCGCGAACAGAAGTGCGACGAAGGCCAGCAGTTCGAGCCGGATCGTCCGCCTTGGACGCAGCGACGCCCAGCTCATCGTCGCCAGGTTCGAAATCATCAGCACCGCGATCACCGCCAGCCAGGGGCCGACCAGCAGCGGATTGCGGAAGAACTCCTGGCCCGTCGCCATCCAGAAATAGAACGGCAGGAAAGCCAGTCCTGCCGCTACCGGCGCGGGTATGCCGGTGAGGAAACCGGCCGATTTGTGCGGTTGCTCGTCAGTGTCGATCTGCGCATTGAAGCGTGCGAGCCGCAGCGCGCAACAGATCGCGAAAGCCAGCGCCGCGAACCAGCCAAGCCGCGACATATCCTGAAGCGACCACAGATAGATGATGATCGCCGGCGCGGTCCCGAAGGATAGCGAATCCGCTAGGCTGTCGAGCTCTGCGCCGAAACGCGATTGCGCGTTGAGCATCCGGGCGATCCGCCCGTCGAGCCCGTCGAGCAGCCCCGCAAGGATAATCGCGAAGACCGCCAAGCTCCATTGCCCGGAAATGGCGAAGCGGATGCCGGTGAGCCCTGCACACAGCGCGGCGGCGGTGATCGCATTGGGGAGCAGCGCCCGTAGCGTAAGCCCGCGCGGGCGTGTCTGACCTGCTTCGAACGGTTCGTCCTCGGTGGCCTTGGGACCAAGCCGCGGCCGCTCCCCGCGTGGATCGGCACTCACTGGCTCACCCCTTCGATCAGTTTCCGAGTGCCTATTTCGCCCAGAACGGTCTCGCCGGCGATGCATCGCTGCCCGAGCAGCACCTTGGAATCGGTACCCGCGGGGAGATAGACATCGACCCTGCTGCCGAAGCGGATCAGGCCGACGCGCTGCCCCGCGCCCACGGTGTCGCCGGGCTTCACGAAGGGAACGATCCGCCGCGCCACCAGGCCGGCGATCTGGGTGAAGCCGATCTGTGTCCCGTCGGCGCGTTCGATCAGGATATGCTGGCGCTCGTTTTCCTCGCTCGCCTTGTCGAGATCGGCGTTCAGGAACTTGCCGGGCAGATAGACCAGCCGCCGGATCACACCGGCGATCGGCGCGCGATTGATGTGGACATCGAACACGCTCATGAAGATCGAGACCCGCGTCACCAGCCCGTCTGGCAGCCCTTCGATCCCACTGCCGTCGTCGATCTTGAGCTCCTCGGGCGGCTCGACCTGCGCAATCAGCGAGACGAGGCCATCCGCCGGGGAGACGATCAGCGACTCCTCGTGCGGGACCACCCGCTCCGGATCGCGGAAGAAGGCGAAAACGCCGGCGGATAGCGCCAGCAGCGGCCAGCCGATGATTTCCCAATCGAACAGCAGCAGGAACACCAGGCTGACAGCGAGTGCGATCAGTCCGTATTTGCGACCCTCGGGATGAATGGAGGGGAGGGACCAAGCGACATCGCCGCGGCCCTGATTGTCGAGGAGTTCGCCTGCCATCGGCACCGTCTAGGGTACGCGCTGCCCGGCCGCAAGCGCGCGGGCGCCCTACCCCACCTTGCGGACGAAAACCGTTCCTGCGGAATAGCCTGCACCGAAACTGCAGATCAGCCCGGTGTCACCGGCTTGCAGATCCTCGCTGTGCAGGTGGAAGGCGATGATCGACCCGGCGCTCGAGGTGTTGCCATAGGTGTCGAGCACCGTCGGGCTTTCGTCCTCGTTCGCTTCGTGACCCAGCACGCGCTGCGCGATCAACCGGTTCATTCCCGCATTGGCCTGGTGCAGCCAAAGCCGTCGCAACTCCTGTGGATCGATCGCCAGCCGCTCGGCCTCGTCGACGATCATCTGCGCGACCATCGGGACGACTTCCTTGAACACCTTGCGGCCTTCCTGGACGAACAGCTTGTCGGGGGCATCCGCAGTCTCGGGATGTGCGCGGTTGAGATAGCCGAAATTATTGCGGATATTGTTGGAGAAAACCGTCTTGAGCCGGGTGCCGATAATGTCCCAATGGTGCTCCGGCGCCATCGCCGCATCCTCCACCAGCACCGCGGTCGCCACATCGCCGAAGATGAAATGGCTGTCGCGGTCGCGCCAGTTGAGATGGCCGCTGGTTATCTCGGGGCTGACGACCAGAACGCTGCGGGCATTGCCTGCGCGGATATAGTCGGCGGCGGTCTGGATTCCGAAGGTCGCGGAGGAGCACGCGACGTTCATGTCGAAGGCGAAGCCGTCGATGCCAAGCGCCTGCTGGATCTCGATCGCCATCGCCGGATAGGGCCGCTGCATGTTGGATGCCGCGCACAGCACCGCATCGACATCGCCCGGCTCGCGCCCGGCTCGTTCCAGCGCATCGCGCGCCGCTTTCACGCCGATTTCAGCCAGGATGGAGAGTTCGTCGTCACCGCGCTCGTCGAGACGCGGCGCCATGATTGCGGGGTCGAGCACCGGCGTCTTGGTCATCACGTGCCGGGACTTGATCCCGCTCGCCTTCTCGATGAACTCCACCGAGCTCGGCTGCAGGGCTTCAAGCTCGCCAACCGCAATCGCCGAGGCGTGCTCGGCATTGTAGCGCTCGACGTAGCGATTGAAGCTGTCGACCAACTCCTCGTTGGTGATGCTCTCCTCGGGGGTGAATAAACCGGTGGCGGAGATGACGGGGCGACCGGTCGGCACGATATCTGCTCTCATGGCTGGAACGCGTAATCCCGCGCAGCCGCTACGGCAAGACCGCGTCGGCTTGGCACTGTGAGGGATCGACGAAAGAGGCAAGTGGTGGACAGGGCTGGATTCGAACCAGCGTACGCTTGCGCGGGCAGATTTACAGTCTGCTGCCTTTAACCACTCGGCCACCTGTCCACTTGGCTTGCCAGTTTCGCGATGAAAACGCGGAGGGTCTGAGGCGACCCCGCTGGCCGAGAGGCGCCCCTTTGGAGAAGCGGCGCTTGCCTGTCAATGGCCGCACTGGCAGGAGGCGCGGCTATTGCCACAAGGGAGCAGCCATATGGCCAAGACGGAGCGCAAGAAGGCGCTGCGCGGACGCGCGGGACGCATGCAGGGCGGGCGCGGAAGCGGGCGCGCGAGCACCGGACAGGTCCGCCTGTGGGGCCATCACGCGGTCGAGGCCGCGCTCAAGAACCCCGAGCGACGCCACCACAAGCTTTGGGCGACGCGTGAGGCGCTCGAGCAGCTGGACGGCGAATTGCCCGAAGACTTCACCATCGAATACGCCGGCATGCCCGATCTCGACCGGCTGGTGGCGCGCGATGCGCCGCACCAGGGTCTGGTGCTCGACTGCGCGGCGCTCGACGATGTCTTTCTCGACCAGGTGCTCAAGGCCGAGCCCGACCGGCCCTTGCTGGTGCTCGACCAGGTCACCGATCCACACAATGTCGGCGCCATCCTGCGTTCGGCGGCCGCTTTCGGTGCCGCCGCGATCGTGACGCAGGACCGCCATGCCCCGCCCGAGGGCGGGGTGATCGGCAAGGCCGCGTCGGGTGCGCTCGAAGTGGTCCCCTGGGTGCGGGTGGTCAATCTGGCGCGCGCGCTCGAGGATATGGCCGCGGCGGGATACTGGCGGATCGGCCTTGCGGGCGAAGCCGAGGTGACGCTGGCGCAGGCGCTGCCCGCGGGCCCGGTCGCGCTGGTGCTGGGCGCGGAAGGCGCCGGGATTCGCCACAATGTCGCCGGCCATTGCGACGCGCTGGCGCGGCTGCCGATCGGCGATGCCATGGAGAGCCTCAACGTTTCGAACGCCGCGGCAATTGCGCTATATGCGGTGGCGACGCGAACAACGGGGCAAAACCAGTGAGACATGCCATTTCAGCCAGCCGACTCGGTGCCACCGCCAGCCTCCTGGCCGGATGCGCCCTGCTGTCAGGATGCTTCCTGCAGCCCGGGACCTTCGCTGCCACCATGGACGTGCGAGACGATGGCCAGTTCGCTTTCACCTATGATGGGGAGATCGTGATGGCGGGGCTGGGGGATCTCAACGAAATGGCCGAGCAGGCGGATAGCGATGCTGCCGAGAAGCCGTGCGTAGACGATGAGACGTTGGAGGTGCGCGACTGCACCTCGGAAGAAATCGCCCGGAGAAACGAGGAGCAAGCGGGCGAGCGCGAGATGCTTCGGTCGATTCTGGGCGGGATGAACCCGTCGGACCCCGAGGCCGCGGCTGCCCTGGCCGACAGCCTGGAACGGCAGGCTGGCTGGAACAGCGTCGAGTATCGCGATGATGGCGTGTTCGAGGTCAGTTTCTCGATCGAAAGCCGGCTGGGGCATGATTTTGATTTCCCCACGATCGAGGGACTGCCCTTCCCCAGTTCCTTCGTACAGGCACGGTTGCGCGACGGGCAACGCGTGCGGATCGAAGCGCCGGGCTTCGCGGCTCCGGGCGGCGGTAATCCGTTTGCCGCAATGATGATGGGAATGGCAGGCGCGTTTGGCCGGGGCAAAGAAACCGAGGACACAGACGAGGTGGAGGCTACGCAGAAGCCGCCCCTTCGCCCGATCGAGGGTACTTTTCGCCTGACTACCAACGCGACCATCCTCGCCAACAATACCGACGAAGGCCCGCAAGACTCGGCGCGGGGGCAAATGCTGGTCTGGGACATCTCGCCCGGCACCGCGGTCGCGCCGATGGCGCTGCTGCAACTGGCGAACTAGCAAACCGCGAGGCGCAATGGAGCGCCACGAAAAAGGGCCGCCCCTTGCGAGGGCGACCCTTTGGTCCGGCCTTTGACCGGCAGCCAATTCGCGCGACTTAGTTGACCGCGTCCTTGAGGCCCTTGCCGGCCTTGAACTTGGGCTGGTTCGACGCCTTGATCGTCATCGGCTCGCCGGTGCGCGGGTTGCGACCGGTCGAGGCCTTGCGCTTGGCCACCGAGAAAGTGCCGAAGCCGACGAGGCGCACATCGTCGCCGCCCGACAGCGATTTGGTGATGGCGTCGAACACGCCTTCGACGGCGCTGGAGGCATCGCTCTTCGACAGGCCGCTGGAATCGGCAACTGCGCTGATCAGGTCGTTCTTGTTCATCTTAAGGGAACCCCCACTTGGTGTTGAATTCTTCTCGGTGAATCATGTCTCCGAATGCGGGGCAGTTGAACGACTCGACGCGGAACTGTCAAAGGCAAATCCGCCCGAAAAGGGCAGGATGTGCGCCTAAAAGCCTGAAATCAGCGTGATTGCTCGCTTAACCACGCCGGGATCCGCCCCGCTACCCCGTATCGAGCCATTTCGCGCCGGACCCGGGAATCCGAGTCGCGGCATTGCAGCATTGCCGCGCTCAATGCGCGGTTCGCACCGGAGAATTGGCACTTCCCACCGTCAGCGGCTGGCTGGCTAGGTCGTCAGCCTCGGTCCATTCGATCTCGGCGGGGACCGAGGTCAGCGCGTGTTCGAGCACCTGGTCGACATGCGAGACGGGGATGATCTTGAGCCCGTCCTTCACCTTGGCGGGGATCTCGGCGAGGTCCTTCACATTCTCCTCGGGGATCAGCACGGTCTCGATCCCGCCACGCAGCGCAGCGAGCAGCTTCTCCTTCAAGCCGCCGATCGGCAGCACCCGCCCGCGCAGCGTCACCTCGCCGGTCATCGCGACCTCGGGCCGCACCGGGATACCGCTCAGGGTCGAGACGATCGAGGTGACCATGCCGATGCCCGCGCTGGGCCCATCCTTGGGCACTGCGCCCTCGGGCAGGTGGATATGGATATTCTTGCGCTGGAAGATGCTCGGCTTGATGCCATAGGCAGGCGCGCGCGCCTTGACGAAGCTGAAGGCCGCGGCGACGCTTTCGTTCATCACTTCGCCCAGCTTGCCGGTGGTCTTGACCTCGCCCTTGCCAGGCGTGGTGACGCTCTCGATGGTCAGCAATTCGCCGCCGACCTCGGTCCAGGCTAGCCCGGTAACCGCGCCGATCTGGGGTTCTTCCTCCGACATCCCGTGCTTGAACTTGCGCACGCCGGAGAAGTCGGCGAGATTTTCGGGCGTGATGGTGACGCTGGCGGTGGTCCCTTCGAGGATCTTGCGCAGCGACTTGCGGCACAGCTTGGCGATCTCGCGCTCGAGCGTGCGGACCCCGGCCTCGCGGGTGTAGTAACGGATGAGATCGCGCAGAGCCTCCTCGGTCAGCGTGAACTCGTCCTTGGTCAGCCCGTGCTGCTTGACCTGCTTGTCGAGCAGGTGACCCAGCGCGATCTCGACCTTCTCGTCCTCGGTGTATCCCTCGAGGCGGATGATCTCCATCCGGTCGAGCAGCGGCTGCGGCAGGTTGAGGCTGTTGGCGGTGCAGACGAACATCACGTCCGACAGATCAATGTCGAGTTCCAGATAGTGATCCTGGAACTTGCTGTTCTGCTCGGGGTCGAGCACCTCGAGCAGCGCGCTGGCGGGATCGCCGCGGAAATCCTGGCCGAGCTTGTCGATCTCGTCGAGCAGGAACAGCGGGTTCGACTTGCCCGCCTTCTTGAGATTGGTGACGATCTTGCCCGGCAGCGAGCCGATGTAGGTCCGGCGGTGACCGCGGATCTCGGCCTCGTCGCGCACCCCGCCCAGCGACTGGCGGATGAACTCGCGTCCGGTCGCGCGGGCGATCGACTTGCCTAGGCTGGTCTTGCCGACGCCGGGAGGGCCGACGAGGCACAGGATCGGACCCTTGAGCGTGTTGGTCCGCGCCTGAACCGCGAGATATTCGACGATCCGGTCCTTGACCTTCTCCAGCCCGTAGTGGTCGGCGTCGAGCACTTCCTGCGCCTTGCCGATATCCTTCTTGAGTCGGCTCTTCTTGCCCCAGGGCAGGCCGAGCAGGACGTCGAGATAGTTGCGGATGACGGTCGCCTCGGCGCTCATCGGCTGCATCCCGCGCAGCTTCTTGAGTTCGCTCTCGGCCTTGGCGCGCGCTTCCTTGCTGAGCTTGGTCTTGGCGATGGTCTCGGTGAGTTCGGCGATGCCGTCGCCATCCTCGCCGTCGCCGCCGAGCTCGTTCTGGATCGCCTTCAACTGCTCGTTGAGATAATATTCGCGCTGGGTCTTTTCCATCTGCCGCTTCACGCGGCCGCGGATCTTGCGCTCGACCTGGAGCACCGAGAGCTCGCCCTCCATGAAGGACATCACCATTTCGAGCCGCTTGTGCGGGTCGGCCTCGGCGAGCAGCGCCTGCTTGTCCGAGACCCGCGCCGCCACCGCGGCGGCGATGTTATCGGCGAGCTCGCCGGCATCGTCGATCTCGGCGAGCTCATCGCCCGCACCCTCGCCCAGCTTCTTGTTGAGCTTGGCGTATTCGGCGAACTGCTCGACCACCTGGCGCATCATCGCGACGACCTCGCTGCCCGCGACGGTCTGTTCCTCGTGCAGTTCGACCTCGGCCATCACGTAATCGTCCTGCTCGGTGAAGCGCTGGCAGGTGGCGCGCGCGGCGCCCTCGACCATCACCCGCACCGTGCCGTCGGGCAGCTTGAGCAATTGCAGCACCCGCGCCACCACGCCGACGTCGTAGAGATCGTCGCGGTCGGGATCGTCGCAGCCCGGGTCGAGCTGGGCGAGCAGGAAGATGTCCTTGGATCCTTCCATCGCCGCCTCGAGCGCGGCGACCGATTTGTCGCGGCCGACGAACAGCGGCACCACCATGCCGGGGAAGACGACGATGTCGCGCAAGGGGAGAAGGGGAAATTGCTGGGTCATGTTGTCATTCCATGGATCGGGCCGTGGGTCGGGCCGTGGATCGGGCGCAGCGAAACCCGCGCCTCGTGTGACCCAGGATATGGGAACCCGCCCCGCCCGCTGCAATCCCGTTCACCGCCAAAGCTGTGGACGTGAACGGGAGGCGGGCCGGTTGACACATGTGACACGGTCGCGGGGTTGAGCGTGGCTTTCGGTGGCGAAAGCGTCACCTTGCGGGGACGAAATGTCGCCCTGGGGCCGAAAAGTGTCACCTTGGCGGCGGGGCGTAACGCACTGGCGGTGCAAAGTGTCGTCTTGCGCGAGCGGCCGAACGCGGGTTGCGTCACCTTGCGGCGCAATGGTTGACGACCTTGATCCCGAGTGCACGGCCCCATGCGGCGGCAAAGCGGTGCGGCATGACGAAAGGAAGCGCGGGCGGTCATCGGCGCGTGGTGGCAAATTCACCGCCTGTAGGAAAACGGTTTGTCGGGGGCGCGGCAACTCGCCCGCGACCCACCGCGCAACCCGACACGACCCTCGAAATAGAACGCGGATCGGGTGCGTTACCACGCACCCTACAACGGCGGCTCAAACGATAGCGCGCCATGGAGGCTCCACCATTCACACAGGAGCCGACCCATGCGTACCCTCTTCACGACCACCGCCGCCATTGCGTTCGCCGCATGCCTTGCCCTCACCACAGGTCTGGTGCAGGCCGAGGACTGCGGCCTCGACACCGATGACAACGATACCATAGACAGCACCGCCGGTGCCGAGAGCAACGGCGAAAATACATCTCTCGCCTGCGGGCGAAATGCGACGACCGAGGGGAGCAGTGCCGTGGCGGTGGGTGCCGATGCGCACGCCCTGACGGGTGGCACCGTCGTCGGTTTCAATGCCACGACCACCGGCGTCGATGCCGTTGCCATCGGCAAGAACGCAACCGCCGCCCGTGCCGCGCTGGTGGTGGGCGACAATGCAAGCGGCGCCGCGCAGACGCTCGTATTCGGCAGCGCGGCAAACGCGGAAGGCGAGAATTCGATCGCCATGGGCCGCCAAGCCCATACCGCTGCCTCGGGCGCAATCGCGATCGGCCAGTCCGCCGATGCCCTTGGCGGGAACGCTGTCGCTGTGGGTGCGGGCGCTCTGGCGAATGGGGCAGGAACGGTCGCGATCGGGCGCGAGTCCATCGGCGCCGGCACGGATTCGGTTGCTCTTGGTCTGGGCGCGCGCAGCGATTCCGGCGGGTCGATCGCGGTCGGTCGTTTTGCACGATCAACAGGGGACCGTGCGATCAGCCTCGGCCAGCAGTCGCGCACGTTCTCGAATCTCAGCATCGCCATTGGCAGCGACGGCGGTGATGATGGCAATATGGGGGCTCAGGCGACCGGCATCGCCGCAATCGCCTTTGGCGCCGATACAAGGACCAACGGAGATTCTGCGATCGCGTTTGGCGCCAATGCCGTAGCCGATGGCGGCCTCAACACCGCGGTCGGAGCGAACAGTTCGGCCAGCGGCTTAAACTCGACCGCGGTCGGCCAGGCCACCTCCGCCAACGGACTTCAAGCCGCCGCATTCGGCTCGGGCGCAAGCTCCGAAGGGATCGGCGCGCTGTCCTTCGGGGCCTTCGCTACCGCCCGCGGCGAATTCTCGACCGCGCTCGGCTACACCAGCTTCGCGGCCGCGCTGCAGGCGACGGCGGTGGGCAATGGCGCACAGGCGACCGGCGAGAACGCGACGGCAATGGGCCGGGTGGCTCTCGCCCGCGCCGACAACGCCACGGCGCTCGGCACGGGCGCGACAGCCGATTTCAACGGTTCCACCGCAATCGGGGCAGGCGCCACCACCAGTGCTGCCAATCAGGTGGCGATCGGCGCAGCGTCCGACACGGTGGAGATCGCCAGCCTCGAAACCGCAACAGCCAAACAGAGCGGCACGATCTTCCTTGTCACCGCCGATGAAAACGGCACGCTCGGCCGCACCGCCTTCAACGCCAGCACCACCAGGACGGCCTCCCTGCGCGTCATGGCGGCGCCGATCTCCGCGGTCAGCGATGCGCAGTTCGATGCGCTCACCACCGATGTCGCCGGCCTTGGCGGCCGGATCAGTGCGCTCGAAGGGCAGTTCGCCGATCTGAATTCGCAATTCGGCGATCTCGACCGGGCCATGCGCGGCGGCGTGGCGGCGGCGACCGCACTGGGTAGCGCGATCGCGCTGCCGGACAAGGCGTTCACGATCGGCGGCAATATCGCCACCCACGGCGGGGAACAGGGCTTCGCCGCCAGTTTCACAGGGCGAGTGAGCGACAGTTTCGCCCTCGGCGCGGGCGTCGCCGGCAATACCGGCGACGACAGCGTTACGGCGCAAGTCGGGTTCGCCTTCGGGTTCTAGGGAAGAGGGACGCTGCCGATGCGATCGAACCTCGTTCTCATCGATCCAGCAGCCCCTTCCCCGTCTTCGGATCGGACGATGAGATTTGCCGCTCGGCCAGGAAGGCTGAGCGGCAAATCTTGAACCAGAAGCCAACCGGCAGCACACGACCCAGTTGCGGACGTTATCGTTTGATAAGATTTGCTCCAAAAGCAGACATCTGAAATGGGACCAGATTGCGTAGAGACTAGTGGGTTATCGCAATATCTGTCACACGGGCGTAAATTGGAGAAAAATTATATAACCGGCTACGATGGATACAGATAGTTCCTTTGCCGAAAGGCCTGTCATAGCGTCACTTGGCGACGAAGATCGTCTTTCGGCAGTGGCTGAAGCCGAACTTGTTTTTGGCCAGAATCCGGCGTTTCTCGATGCGCTGACCGGATTGGTGCAGCTCACACTCGACGTGCCAGTTGCGCTGGTTTCGCTTGTCACTGATGAGCGGCAAATCTTCAAAAGCGCAAAAGGCTTGCCAGAGCCGGCGAATAGCCAGCGCGAAACGCCACTATCACATTCATTCTGCCAGCATGTCGTCACCAGCGGCGGCCCGCTGATGGTCAGCGATGCACCCAATACGGCGCTGGTGTGCGACAATCTCGCAATCAGAGACCTAGGGGTGCAGGCGTATCTGGGTACGCCAATACTTGATCCCGGCGGGCAGATTCTGGGATCCCTGTGTGTCATTGATACAAAGAGGCGGGAATGGTCGGACCGTGATCTGCGGGTGTTGGAGGGTTTTGCTCGATCAATCACGGCGGAACTCAGTGCAAGGTCGACCTTTTCCGGTGATGTGAAGCGAATAGCGTCAAGACTGGTGCGGATCACCGACCACGCCCCTGTCATGTTGGCTGAATTCGATAGAGACTTCAGGTACATTTACGTCAACCGGTCCTATGCCGAAATGTTCGGGACAACACCGGACGGGATTTTGGGAGAAAAGGTTCAAAAGGTGATCGGTGATGCCGCCTTTTTCCAAGTCGAACCCAGAATGCGTGCTGCTCTTGGCGGAGCAATTGTCAAACACGAGCTCCTGATTGAAGGTACAGTGGATCAGCGCAGATATTTGCGCGTCAAATACGCACCAGAGATCAACGAGGATGGAGAGGTCGGCTCCGTTATCGCAGCCATAACCGACAACACGGCTGAAGCGATGGCCCAGATAAAGGTGGATCAGTCACGCCAGAGGCTGACGGCTGCCCATGATCTCTCTCCCGACGGATTTATGGTTTTTCAGGCCATAAGGAATCCAGGTTCCGACATCACCGATTTCAGATTTGAATATGCCAATGACGCAGGCGCAAAAATCGCCGGACGATCAGCCGACGAACTGATCGGGCGCGGGTTGCTCGAAATTTTGCCGGGCAATAAGGATGTAGGGCTGTTTGATGGCTATGTCTCGGTCGTGGAAACCGGGAACACTTTCAAAACTACAGTTTACTACGCGCATGAGGGCCTGGACCTATGGACCCGCGTATCTGCCATCAAACTCGATGACGGTTTTGCCGTATCGTTCAGCGATGTTACCGAGCGCAAGAAAACTGAAATCGCCCTTGCGGAAAATGCAGGACGGCTGCAGCGAATTCTTGACAATGTGGTCGCCTTTGTTGGCATCCTTGATGCAGAGGGCGTATTGAAAGAAGCCAATCAACCTGCATTGGATGCTGCCGGCATTGCGCGAAAGGACGTGATCGGTCTGCCGTTCTGGGAAGCCTATTGGTGGAGCCATTCCCCCGAAACGCAGGCTGATCTGCGCGCTGCTATCGACAGGGCTAAGGGCGGAGAGTTATCGCGTTATGACGTAGAAATCCGTGTGGCAGAGGGACAGACGCTCTGGATAGATTTCCAGCTGACACCGCTCGTCAATGATGATGGAAGCGTCAGTGAAATGATCCCGTCCGGGGTCGATATTTCTGCTCGCAAGGAATCCGACATTCACCGCGAGCTGCTGGTCGGCGAACTCAATCACCGTGTCAGAAACTCCTTGGCGACCATACAGGCGATGGCGCGGCAAACCATCCGGTCGGCATCGGGGATGGAGGAATTTGAAAAGAAATTTTCAGCCCGTTTGAATGCGATCTCCGCAGCGCATGACATCGTAATGCACCAAAATCAGGGCCGCGCTTCGCTGCAAACCATGATCGAACGGCAGATCGGCCCCTATACGAGCGACCTTGGCGCGCAAGTGAAACTGGGTGGACAGGATGTAGAATTGAGCGGGCCGAGCGCCCACGCAATCGGACTGGTCCTGCACGAACTCGCAACAAATGCGGCGAAATACGGCGCGTTGTCCCTGCCGCGCGGCATTATCGAAATTTCATGGCAGGATGCCGCTAACGGCCTGCTTGACTTGACTTGGGAAGAAAAAAACGGACCGGCGGTATCATCTCCTGAGCGTAAAGGTTTCGGTAGCCGGTTGATCAAGCAATCGCTCGAATATTCACTGGGGGGGACAGCAGATCTGGAATATGCCCGCGACGGGCTGATCGCCAGATTGCAATTTCCGAAAGATGCAAACGATGGGTAACAAAAAATCGGTTCTCGTAGTGGAAGACGAACTGATGATCGCGATCGATCTCGAAGAATCGCTGCAGGAAATTGGCTGGAATGTGGTTGGTCCCGTCGCCCAAATCGATAGGGCCTTGCAGCTTATAGGGAAGGAAATCGTGGATGTCGGTTTGCTGGACTATAATCTCGGAAGCGACACAAGCGAGGAGATTGCCCTGGTACTCCTGAAAAAATCGGTCCCGGTCGTATTTCTATCGGGAGATACACTTCGTCAAAGGCCAGAGGGGCTTAAACACTGCCAGGTTATTGCGAAACCCGTGAACATGGACGAGCTGAATGAAGCACTCCGCTCCGCGCTCAAATAAGGTGAACGTGGCGATGATATGAACCTACGCCAAATGTCTGCTTGTCGTGCTTTGCGCCAAAAACCTGCCGTTCAGCAACCCACCCCATATTAGGTCTTACAACCCCCGCACTGCCTGCCCCGGAAGCTGCCGCTCGTTAGCGCGTAGTATTGGGTGTGCGGTTGCACTGGCTCCGTCCGCTCGAACTCAGCGGCGACGCCTCGCCTTTACTCCCGAAACCCAGCATCCGTCCGGTCGAGCTTGCGCAGCAGCGCCGGCCAGGCGAGCGCGTTGGCGATGGCGCCGATGCCGGCGGGCGGGGTCTGCGACTTGACCTTTTCGGGCGTGCCCTGCGGCGGGTTGTGCAGGCCGTCGCGCCCGGCGGAGAGCATCTTGACCTGCGCGTCGCAGGCGCGTTCGAGGAAATAGAGCCGCAGGAAGCATTCGCCCACGCTCTTGCCGATCGCCAGCGTGCCGTGGTTGCGCAGGATCATGACGTGCTTGTCGCCCATGTCCGCGACCAGCCGCTCGCGCTCCTCGAGGTCGGTCGCGATGCCTTCATACTCGTGATAGGCGATGTCGCTGCGCGCGATCATCGCGGTCTGGGTGTGCTCGAGCAGGCCCGAGGACATCGCGCTCACCGCCTGGCCCGCGGGCGTGTGCAGATGCATCACCGCATGCGCATCCTCGCAATTCATATGCAGCGCCGAATGAATGGTGAAGCCCGCCGGGTTGACCGGGTGCGAGGTGGGAATCACCGGCTGGCCGTCGACATCGATCTTGACCAGGCTGGAGGCGGTGATTTCCTCGAACATCATGTCGTAGGGATTGATCAGGAAATGATGCTCGGGTCCCGGCACTCGGGCGGAGAGATGGGTGAAGATCAGATCGTCCCAGCCGTACAGCGCGACCAGCCGATAGGCCGCGGCGAGATCGACGCGGACCGCCCATTCCTCGTCGCTGACCTGCGCGCGGATATCCGCATCCGAGCCGGTGGAATTGTCGTTCATCACGGTTGCCATGACTGCCTCTCCGATTGGTTGTGTTTTGCCACCGGTAACACAGAAATGGCGCGGGCCGTAACCCTATCCCATGCCCGGCAGGTTGAAGCCCGGGGGCAGGCCCATGCCCGACTGGATGCCTTCCATCTCGGTGGCAGCGCGGCGGTCGGCCTTGTCGCGGGCGTCGTTGAAGGCAGCGGTGACGAGATCCTCGACCATCTGCTTTTCTTCCAGCTTCATCAGGCTGTCGTCGATCGCGACCCCGAGGATGCGGCCACGCGCGGTGGCACGCACCTTGACCAGGCCGCCGCCGGCGCTGCCCTCGACCTCGATCGTGTCGAGCTTGGCCTGCGCCTCGCCCATCTGGGTCTGGATGGTCTCGGCCGCTTTCTGCGCGGCGGCGAGCATTTCTTCCATCGACTTCATGCTTTTTGTCTCCATTCCTGCAAGCCGACCGGGGGTTTGTCGCGGTCGGCGATGATTTCGGCACCCGGGAAGGCGGCGAAGGCGGCCTGTACCAATGGATGGGCGCGGGCTTCGGTTTCCGCGTTTCGCTGCGCGGCTTCTTCGCGTTCGGCAATCGAGGGGGCGCCCTCGCCGTCCGCGACTTCCTCGAGCAGCCAGCGGGTGCCGGTGATCGCGGCGAGCGCCTCGCGCAGGGTTGGGCCGATATCGTCGCGGTAGAGCGGATTGCGCGAATAGCGCAAGCTACCGTCCTCGACCGCGATCGGGCGGATCTGCAACCGCATGATCCCCGCGGCGAGATGCTGCCCGCCGGCCTCCACCCTGGCGACGAGGTCTTCCCATTTGACGGCGTTGACCGTCGGCGCATCGGCGGCCGGGGTGCCTTCCGGCGAAGGCGCTGCGGGCGCGCGGGTCGCGGCATCCTCGATCAGCCGCGCCAGCCGGCCCGGGTCGGGCAGTTCCTGCGCGTGCAGCGCGCGCAGCAACGCCATCCGCGCCGAGACCAGCGGGTCGGGCGCCTGGCGGACCTCATCATAGCCCTTGAGCAGCAACTGCCACAATCGGTGGAGCTGCGCGGGCGGGATGGCGGCGGCCCATTCGCCGAGCTGCGCGCGTTCCTCGGCGGAGAGCACATCGACCTCGCCCCCCGAGACCTGCGCCACGGTGACGCGGTGGACGATGTCCATCAGCGAGCGCAGCATCGCCAGCGGCTCGACCCCGAGCGCATATTGCTCGTCGATCCCCTCGAGCAAGGGCTTGCCCTCGCCCGCCAGCAGATGCGCCAGCAGCCGGCGCTGCGCGCTCTTGTCGGCGAGCCCGAGCATCGAGCGGACCCGCTCGGCGGTGACGCGGCCCGCGCTGTCCATATCGGCATGCGCGATCGCCTGGTCGAGGATCGAGAGCCCGTCGCGCACCGAGCCTTCGGCAGCATTGGCGATGATCGACAGCGCCTCGGCATCGGCCTCGACGCCTTCCTTGGTGCAAATCAGCGCGAAATGCTCCTGCAGCATCTCGGCGGGGATTCGGCGCAGGTCGAAGCGCTGCGTCCGGCTGAGCACGGTGACGGGGAGCTTCTCGACCTCGGTGGTGGCGAACAGGAATTTCACATGCGCGGGCGGCTCCTCGAGCGTCTTGAGCAACGCGTTGAAAGCGTTGCGCGAGAGCATGTGGACCTCGTCGATGATGTAGATCTTGTAGCGCGCGCTGACCGCGGAATAGCGCACCGCCTCGATGATCTCGCGGACGTCGTCCACCCCGGTGTGGCTGGCGGCGTCCATCTCGATCACATCGATATGGCGCCCCTCGGCGATGGCGACGCAGGGTTCGCAGACCCCGCATGGGTCGATCGTCGGGCCGCCCTCGCCATCGGGGCCGATGCAGTTGAGCGCCTTGGCGATCAGCCGCGCGGTCGAGGTCTTGCCGACCCCGCGCACCCCGGTCATCAAAAAGGCATGCGCCAGCCGATCGCGCGCGATGGCATTGGCCAGCGTGCGGACCATGGGCTCCTGCCCGATCAGCTCGGAAAAGGTCTGTGGTCGGTATTTCCGGGCCAGCACGCGATAGGGCTGCGCCGGGGCGCCGGCGGCTGCGGCGGGAGCGGGAGCGGGCTTTGCGGCTGATTCGGGAGCCGGTGCGGGCTTGTCGACCGGCTTTTCAGCAGGGGCTGGTTTGGGCGCAGGGTCCGGCGCGCCGAACAGTGCTTCCTGCCCCGCCTGCTCGAGCTCGGCGGCGCTCGGCGTCTCTTCTGCGGGTTCGGTTTCCCACGGCAGGCCGTCTGTATTGTCCGGTGAATCACCCATCCGCCCTAGCTAGGGCGTGCGCACGCGTTTGTCATGCTGGCGTTTGCGATGCTTGGGGGGTGATAAAGGAGCCGAGCGACCCGTCGCAATTCACCTGGGCTGCTTCCTTCCGGACCTGACCCGGTGAGCGAACGCAAACGTCCACCCGACTCCCGGAGCGCCATATGGCGGGGAAGCGGGGGGCTTTCAAGCATTTCGTCACCGCAATGCGCTGACGGCGCAACCCTAGTTGAAATTGTCGGCGTAGGCCTGCAGCTTGAGTCCGCGCGGCGGGGTCGTGTGGACCCGCGCCTGGATGCCGTGCTTGGCGGCATAGGCCTTGGCTTCGTCCTTCGACGCGAAGTTGAGCTGCACTTGCGCCTGCGTGTCGCCGCTGCCGGTCCAGCCCATCAGCGGATCGGCGTGGCGCGCTTCGCTCTGCTCGAATTCGAGCACCCACTCGTCGACCCGCGCCTTGCCCGACTGCATCGCATTCTTCGGACGTTGATAGATTCGTGCTGCCATGGCGAAGCCTCTAATTCAGCGCGGCGCTTTGGAAAAGGCATTCTTGGTCTTGAGGCTCGGCGCTTCGGTCCAGGGCTCCTCCGGCCAGCGGTGTTTGGGATAGCGACCCTTCATCTCCTTGCGCACCTCGGCCCAGCTGCCGCGCCAGAACCCCGGGAGGTCGCGCGTCGCCTGCAGCGGACGACCGGCGGGGCTGGTGAGCTTGAGCAGCAGCGGCGAGCCGCCGTCTTTCGGGCCGATCATCGGGTGCCGCTCGAGCCCGAACAGCGCCTGCACCCGCACCTCGGCACTCGGCGCATCGTCCCCGGCATAGTCGATCGCATGTGTGCTCCCCGCAGGCGAAGTGAAGCTGCGCGGCGCAAGCCGGTCGAGCCGCTGGCGCGTGTCCCAGTCGAGCAGCGCCAGCGCGGCTTCGGCCAGTCTGGAGCGCGAGACATCGAGATCCCGGCGCCCAGCGAGCAGCGGTGCGAGCCATTGGTCGGCGCTTTTCGCAAGGCTGTCAGGCGAAAGCGCGTCGATGCCCGCGTGGCGCGCGCGCGCCAGCAGCGCCGGCGGCAGCAGTTCCCCCAGCTTCTCGACAGCCTTTTCCACAAGGATATCCGCAATCGCGTGCATATCCGGAGCGGGGTCGGAGCCGGTGGCGAGCGTGATCGCCCCGATCCTTCGTTCGACCCGCGCCTCGACCCGCGCTTCTCCCCGGTTCCAGTCGAGCACCTGGCGGCGCTCGATCCGCTCGGGCAGCCAGCGCACCAGATCGGCCTCCGCCAGCGGTAGCGCAGCGGTGATCCGCGCGCCCTTGGCCTGCCCCTGTGCGTCGCCGATCGCCAGCCAGTCCTGCCGCGCCAGCGGGCTGGCCGGATCGAGCACGAACCCGCGCCCGCCCGCCGCCAGCCAGTGCTCGCCCGAAGCATCGCGGCGGCGGGCGATGTTGTCGGGCATTCCGGCGGCGAGGAGGATGGCGGGGGGAACGGCTTCGGAATCCGTCCGCCCCACTACATCCGTTTGTGCCGAGCCTGTCGAAGCACGCGCGCCCTGCTTGCAAAGCACAAGCGCCCGCTCCGCCCAGCGGTGCGCCAGCTTGCGACTCGCCTCGGCGCGCGGCGAGCGGTCGGCGGTCCAGCGCTGCAGCCGACCCGCCAGATCCTCGCCGCGCCCGCCGAGGTTGCGCTCCTGCAGCAGCACCGCGAGCCGCGCCGCCTCGCGCGCCGCGCCATGCTCGGCGCCGAACAGCACCATCGCGGCGTGTGCCGGGTCGAGTGCGAGCGCGGCGAGCATCTTTCCGCGCTCGGTTATCCGCCCCTCCGCATCGAGCGCGCCCAGCCCCTGCAGTTTCTGCCGCGCGGCGCCGAGCGAGGCTTCGGGGGGCGGGTCGAGCCAGGGCAGCGCGGCGGGATCGCCGCTGCCCCACAGCGCGGTCTTGAGCACCAGCGGCGCGAGATCCGCGGTTTCGATCTCGGGCGGATCGAAGCGCGGGCGGCCCTTGTGACCACCCTCCTCCCACAAGCGATAGGCGACGCCCGGTCCCTGCCGCGCCGCGCGCCCGGCGCGCTGGGTCGCCGCAGCCTGACTGGCGCGGTGGGTGACCAGATGGGTGGTGCCCGCAGCGCGGTCGTATTCGGCGCGCCGCGACAGCCCGGAATCGACCACCACCGATACACCCTCGAGCGTGATCGAGGTTTCGGCGATGGCGCTGGCGAGCACGATCCGCCGGCGTCCTTGGGAATCGCGGCGGATTGCGGCGCGCTGCATCCCGGGCTCGACATGGCCGTGTAGCGGCAGGATGGGCACATCGGGCAGCCGCGCCTCGAGCCGTTCGCGGGTCCGCTCGATCTCGCCCACCCCGGGGAGGAAGGCTAGGATATCGCCCTGCTCTTCGCGCCAGGCGGTCAGCACCGCCTGCGCCATCGCATCCTCGACCCGCATTTGTGGCGAGGAGCCCTGCCATGCGATCCGCAAGGGATAGGCACGCCCTTCGCTGGCGATGGTCCGTGCGCCCTCGCCCAGCAGCTGCGCAAAACGCGCGCCGTCGATCGTCGCCGACATCACCAGCACGCGCAGATCCTCGCGCAGCACCTCGCGGCTCTCGAGCGCCAGTGCGAGACCCAGATCGCTGTCGAGATGGCGCTCGTGCGCCTCGTCGAACAGCACCGCCGAAACACCCTTGAGCTCGGGATCGTCGAGCAGGCGGTTGACGAAGATCGCCTCGGTCATGACGAGAATGCGGGTCTGCGCCGAGGTCTTGCTGTCGAGCCTTGTGAGGTAGCCTACGGTTTCGCCCGGGCTCTCGCCCAGCATCTGCGCCATCCGCTCCGCCGCCGCGCGCGCCGCGACCCGCCGCGGCGAGGTGAGGATGATCTGCCCGCTGCACCACGGTTCGCCCAGCAGCGCGGGCGCCACCGCAGTGGTTTTGCCCGCACCGGGCGGTGCGACCAGCACTGCGGCGGACTGCTCACGCAAACTCGCGAGCAGTTCGGGCAGGACCGCTTGGATGGGGAGGTCGGCGCTCAATCAATCACCCTTTGTCATGCTGAACTTGGGTTCAGCATCCATTCGTCCTCCTTGGACTGAGGCCCTGTGAGGATGGATAGACCCGGAAGCGAAGCTGTGCGAAGCACAACCGGGTTCAGGGTGACGAGTGTTTCAGTAACCGCGCGCCACCGCAAAGCGCGCCGCTTCGGTCATCGCCTGTCGGGCTTTGCCGTCGGGGAAGATCGAGAGCGCGTCGATCGCGCGGTCGGCAAAATGGCGCGCGCGCGCGCGAGTGTCGTCGACCGCGCCATGCTGGGCGATCAGCGCGCAGGCGTGGTCGAGATCGGCATCGCTGCTCTTGATCCCCGAGATCGCGTCGCGCCAGAAGCTGCGCTCCTCCTCGCTGCCGCGGGCATAGGCGAGAATCACCGGGAGCGTCATTTTGCCCTCGCGGAAATCGTCGCCGCGATCCTTACCCATCGCCGCGGCGTCGGAATCATAATCGATCGCGTCGTCGACCAGCTGGAAGGCGACGCCCAGATTGCGGCCGTATTCGTCGAGCGCGCGTTCCTGGTCCTCGCTGCATTCGGCAACCACAGCGGCGATCCGGCTGGCGGCGGCGAACAATGCCGCGGTCTTGGCGCGGATGATCTGGAGGTAGCGCTCCTCGCTGGTGCCGATCTTGCGCTGCGCGGTGAGCTGGTCGACTTCGCCTTCGGCGATGATCGCGCTGGCGCCCGAAAGGATTTTCAGCACCCTGAGGCTGCCGTCCTCGGTCATCAGCTCGAAGCTGCGGCTGAACAGGAAATCGCCCACCAGCACGGTCGCCGGATTGCCGAAGATGATGTTGGCGGCGGTCTTGCCGCGGCGCATCTCGCTGCCATCGACGACATCGTCGTGGAGCAGCGTGGCGGTGTGGATGAATTCGACCGAGGCGGCGAGCTTGTAGTGGCGCGAGCCCTGATAGCCGACCAGCTCGGCGCCCGCGAGCGTCAGCATCGGGCGCAGCCGCTTGCCGCCACCCGAAATCAGGTGGCCGGCGAGCGCCGGGATCAGCGGGATTTCGCTCTGCATCCGGTCGAGAATGACCGCATTGACCGCGTTCATGCCCGGCGCGGTCAGCGCCAGCATGGGGTCGAGCGAGGGGGCAGGCGATTGCTTGCGCGAGATGGGGACGATATCGGCGCTCATTGCGCTGCGCGACATGCTCTGCGCGCGCGCGCTTGGCAAGCCGGGATTTGCTGCTAGCCTCGCACCCATGAACGATGGGACACCCGAGCAGGGCGAGGCGGCGGCCCCCGCCGAGGACAGCGTACTGGCGGGCTTCCGCAAGAGCATCGACAATATCGACGCGGCGCTGGTCCATATCCTCGCCGAACGGTTCCGCATCACCCAGGCGGTCGGCGCCTACAAGGCCACCGCGACGCTGCCTCCCGCCGACCCCGCGCGCGAAAAGGAACAGATCGCCCGGTTGCGCAGGTTGGCGGAGGAATCCGATCTCGACCCGGAGTTCAGCGAGAAGTTCATCCGCTTCGTGATCGAGGAGGTTATCCGCCACCACGAGAAGGCCCGCGATGGCGATCGGGCGGAGTAAAAATAACAATTGCGCCCGCGGTAGTGACCAAAATACAGCAATTCTGACCCGATTGCGACAGATTGCGGCTTTTCTGCGCCAATGTCCTTGAGTCCGCGGCGGCAAATATCTAAAGCGGCCGAGATACGCCATTTATAGGGGAGTCAGTTATGAAGTTTGGTAAAGTAGCTTTGGCCGCATCGGCCTTGAGTCTCGCAATCACTCCGGCGGCATTCGCTGCCGAGCGCGTGAGCGCACCGGTCGAAGGCGAGAGCGAAATCGGTGGCGGCAACGGTGCAACCGTTGGCGTGATCTTCGCGATCCTCGCGCTGGCCATCGGTATCGGCGTGGGTGGTTCGGACGAGCCCGTCAGCCCCTGATCGCTGCACAACACGAATTCGGAACGGGGTCGGGTTTCCGGCCCCGTTTTCGTTTGAGCCGGGGTTTGTTTGTGCCGGGTTCGTTTGGCGCGGGCGGTCAGCCAGGGATGACGCCGGGATCGCACCGCCACGCCGGAGCGGTCACTTCGCCATGGGGACATTTGCGCGCGGCAGGCTGAGCCGCACCAGCAGGCCGCCCAGATCCTCGCTTTCGCCCAGTTCGACCTCGCCGCCGTAAATCTCGGCGACATCGCGCACGATCGCCAGGCCCAGCCCCGTTCCGGGCTTGTCGGTGTCGAGCCGCGCGCCGCGATCGAAGATGCTGATGCGGTCGGGCTCGGGAATCCCTGCCCCGTCATCCTCGACCCAGATCACGCACAGTGTCTCGGCCGGCTCCGCGTCGATGGTCGCAAAGACGCTGCCACCGCCGTATTTCGCCGCGTTCTCGATCAGATTGCCGAGGATCTCGTCGAGATCCTGCCGCTCGATGGCGACATGCGCGTCGCGATTGCCGTCGATGTCGAAGCGGGTGCCGGGATAGAGCCGCTCGACCGCGCGCCGTACCGCCTCGGCGCTCTCCCATACCGGCGTACGCGCCAGCCCGACCGCCCGGCGCCCCACTGCCCTCGCCCGAGCAAGGTGGTGATCGACATGGCGCTGCATGGTGCGCGCCTCGCGGATCGTGGTGTCGGCGAGATCCTCCGCCCGCGCAGTGGCGGCATTGGTCAGCACGGTGAGCGGGGTCTTGAGCGCATGCGCGAGATTGCCTGCATGGGTGCGTGCTTCCTCGGCCTGTCTGGCGGAATGGGCGAGCAGACCGTTGAGCTCCTCGACCAGCGGCTGGACCTCGAGCGGCAGCGGCTCGTCGATCCGGTTGACCCCGGTGCTGCGCATGTTCTGGATCGCCGCGCGCACCCGACGCAAAGGGCCCAGCCCGACCCAGTTCTGCAGCACCGCCATGGCGAACAGCCCAAGCCCCAGCAGCGCGAAGCTCCACACCAGGATCGAGCGGATTTCACCGATTTGCGCGTCCAGTTCCCCGCGGCTGGCGGCCACGGTGAACCACCAGCGGGTGTCGCTGTCGGGCAGATAGACCGAGCGTTCGGCGACGCGCAGCGGTTCGGCGGGGAATTGTTCGGAATTGTATATGACGAGTTCGTGGCCGGGGTCGCTGGCGCGCACTTCGAGGCTGCGATCCCACAGGCTGCGGCTGGGATAGTCCTCGTGCCCCTCGCCGCGGATCTGCCAATATACGCCGCTGTTGGGTTCGAGGAATCGCTGGTCGCCCAGCCGGCGGTAGAAGCGCACGTCGCCGAAAGGATCGATCTCCGCCGAAGAGACGAGCGCGTTCATGACATATTCGAGCTGGTCGTCGAAATTGCGTTCGACCAGGCTGGTCAGCGTGCGGTCGAGCGCGAAACCGCCGGCGAGCAGCAGGACAAGTATCCACCCGGCCGCGATCGCCATCATGCGGCTGGCAAGACTGCGCTTGCCGCCTGCGGTGCCGCCGAGAGTCACAGCGCTGCGGCCTTCCCCCGCCGGTTCGGCAGCGGAAGCGCCCGCGTGATCGGGGTTACGCGCGGGGGGCGTCGTCGGGGTCGTCGAGAGAGTAGCCAAGGCCACGGATCGTTGTGATGACTTCCGCACCCAGTTTCTTGCGGATTCGGGTAACGAAGACCTCGATCGTGTTGGAATCGCGGTCGAAATCCTGATCGTAGATGTGCTCGATCAGCTCGGTGCGGCTGACCACCTTGCCCTTGTGATGGATCAGATAGCTGAGCAGCTTGTATTCCTGCGCGGTCAGCTTGACCGGCTCGCCCTTGAGCGTGACCCGGCCCGAACGCGTGTCCAGCCGGACATCGCCTGCGGTCAGCTCGCTCGAAGTGTTGCCCGACGCGCGGCGGATCAGCGCGCGCAGCCGGGCGATCAGCTCTTCGGTCTGGAACGGCTTGGCGAGATAATCGTCGGCACCGGCATCGAGCCCGGCAACCTTGTCCGACCAGCTGTCGCGTGCGGTCAGCACCAGCACGGGGAAGGTTCGCCCTTCCTTGCGCCACATGCCCAGCACCGAAAGCCCGTCGATCTCAGGCAGGCCAAGATCGAGGATCACCGCGTCGTAATCCTCGGTCGAGCCCATGAAATGGCCATCTTCGCCATCGGTCGCCAGATCGACCGCATAGCCATTCTGTTCGAGCGTCGATTTGAGTTGCTGGCCGAGGGTCGGCTCGTCCTCGACAATCAGGAGCCGCATAAATTTTCTATCCCTGTTCGCGCATCGGCGCCCCGGTATCGGAGCGCGTCGGAGATGTCGTTCATCTACATTAACGCGTCAAGTTGGCGCAAGTTTCTGGCGACGCTCTAGTGACTGCGCCGAATGACCCTTCCGGTGCGCGCATCGACATCGATGAACGTCACCCGGCCATCGCGGATGAACTTCAACCGATAGGCCATGGCGGTCGAATCATAGGCGGGGCCGAGATACTCGGCATCGCGCATGGTCGGGAGGATGCGCGCCTCTATTTCGCGCAGCGAAAGGACGTTGCCCGCACGCATTTCCTTGCGCGCCTCGCCCTGGTCGGAATTCTGCTGGGCGAAAGAGGGCGCATGAGCCGACAGGGTCAGACCGGCAGCGGCAAGGGAGACGAGGAGATGTTTCATAATGGTTGGATTATTGAGCCCAAGCCATTGAACAAGGACTGAATGTCTCCTCGCCCCCAAATGGCACTGTCTAGCGCGTCATCTCGTATTTCACCGTGATGTTCACTCCGGTGCCGACCTGGCCGGGCTCGATCGGCGGGGCGGATTCGCTCGAATCCATGGCAGCCCGCGCCATCATCGGCTGCGGCATCGGACCATAGTTCTGCACGCTCTCAGAGATCTCGAGCAGCCTTACGCCCGAATAGCCCGCCATACGGGCATAATCCTGGGCCATGCGCTGACCGCGCGCAAAACCCTGCGCGCGCGCTTCGGCCTTGGCCGCGACATCGTCCTCGAGCATGAAATTGGGCCCCTGGACGTTGTTGGCGCCCGCGCTCACCAGCGCGTCGAGGATTTCGCCGGCGCGCGGCAGATCGCGCAATTTCACCTGGACCTGGTTGTTGACGTTGTAGCCGCGAAAGACCTGCTCGCCGGTGGCCTGGTTGTAGTCGTATTGCGGGCTGACGTTGAAATTGCTGGTCTGGATATCGTCGCGCGCGATCCCGACTTCGCGCAGCCGGGCGATGATCCGGTCCATCGCCTGCGAATTCTGCGTCAGCGCCTCGCGCGCGGTGGCGGCGCGGGTCATCACCCCGGCGCCGACCTGCGCCACATCGGGCGCGCTGCGGACCACTTCGCTGACCGAAAGCTCGACCACCGGGCCCTGGCTGGCGATCTGGATTTCGGCGGCGCTGGCCGGGACCGCGATGGCCGTCGTCGCGGCAAACGGGAGGGCGGCCAGGGAAATTGCATATCGAAGCATGGGTGTTCTCCTTGTCGGCAAGCCTCGCCTGCCTCGAACCATTCAAGCGCGGCGGCAGCGACTTGTTCCGCACCGCAATCTCCCGATGCCCGTGCACCGGAGATGAACGTGGCCCTCCGCGGCCCGAGGAACCGGGAGTTTGGACTTGTCGCACCGGCATGGCTCGCCTACCTCGCGCGTCCCATGGCACAACCTCCGATCCTCAGCTGGGAAGGCCTCGGTCTTCAACAGGGCGGACGCTGGCTGTTCGGCGCGCCCGAGACCGGCGGGCTCGACCTCCATATCGGGCCGCGCGACCGGATCGCGCTGATCGGCCGCAACGGTGCGGGCAAGACCACGCTGTTCCGGCTGATCGAGGACAAGATCGAGGCCGATCGCGGTCTGCGCAAGGTCAAGCCGGGCACGCGCATCGTGGTGCTCGAACAGGATCCGGCGGTCGCCGGTCATGCGACGCTGATGGATTGGGCCCTCGCTGGCGAGAACGCCCCCGCCGAGCACGAGATCGACTCCATCGCCGACCAGCTCGGGATCGACATGACGACCGCGACCAAGGGCGCCAGCGGCGGCGAGCGGCGCCGCGCCGCGATCGCCCGTGCGCTGGCGCAGGACCCGGACCTGCTGCTGCTCGACGAGCCGACCAACCATCTCGATCTCGCCGCGATCGACTGGCTCGAGGATTATCTCGACCGCTACACCGGCGCCTTCGTGGTGATCAGCCACGACCGCACCTTCCTCAAGCGGCTGACCCGCGCGACGCTGTGGCTCGACCGCGGCGGGTTGCGGCGCAAGGAAATCGGCTTCGGCGGCTACGAGGCCTGGGAAGAGCAGGTCTATTCGGAAGAGGCGCGCAACGCCGATCGGCTCGACGCCAAGCTCAAGCTCGAGGCGCACTGGCTCGAACGCGGCGTGACCGCGCGGCGCAAGCGCAACCAGGGGCGGCTCGAAAAGCTCCATCAGATGCGCGCCACCCGCGCCAACATGATCTCGGGCGCCGGCACCGCCAAGCTCAAGCTGGCGACCGAGACCGAGTTCAAGTCCAAATCGGTCATCACCGCCGACAATATCGCCAAGAGCTACGACGGGCGCGCGATCATCAAGCCGTTCAGCCTGCGGATCCAGCGCGGCGACCGGATCGGTATCGTCGGCTCCAACGGCGCCGGGAAGACCACGCTGCTCAAGATGCTGACCGGCGAGCTCGAGCCCGACAGCGGCACCGTGGAGATCGCCAAGAATCTCACCGGGGTGATGATCGACCAGCAACGCAGCCTGATGGCGCCCGACAAGACGGTGCGCGAGGTGCTGGCCGAAGGCGGCGACTGGATCGACGTCCGCGGGGTGCGCAAACATGTGCAAGGCTATCTCAAGGACTTCCTGTTCGACCCCAAGATGGTCGACACCAGGGTCGGCATCCTCTCGGGCGGCGAGCGGTCGCGGCTGCTGCTGGCGCGCGAATTCGCCAAGGCCAGCAATCTGCTGGTGCTCGACGAGCCCACCAACGACCTCGATCTCGAGACGCTCGACCTGCTGCAGGAGGTCATCGCCGATTACGAGGGCACCGTGCTGCTGGTGAGCCATGATCGCGATTTCCTCGATCGCACGGTGACGCTGACTCTCGGGCTCGACGGCACCGGCCAGGTCGATGTCGTCGCGGGCGGCTACGAGGACTGGCAGCGCAAGCGCCGCGAGCCGATCACCGGCAAGAAGGGCGATGCGGGTTCGACCAGCAAGCCCGCCGCCAAGGCTCCGCCAGCGCCGAAATCGGACAAGCTGACCTACAAGGACCAGCGCGATTACGAACTGCTGCCCGCGCGGATCGAGGAACTGGAAGCGGCGATAACCAAGGGCGAGGCGATTCTCGCCGATCCCGAGCTGTTCACCGCCGATCCGCAGAAATTCGCCAATATCCTCAAGGGTATCGAGAACGCGCGCGCCGAGAAGGATGCGGCGGAAGAGCGCTGGCTGAGCCTCGCCGAACAGGTCGAGGGGTGAGCGAGGCGCTGCGGCGCGAAATCGCCGGCTGCCGGCTTTGCGCGCCACACCTGCCGCACGGGGTGCGCCCGGTGGTCGGCTTTTCCGCAACCGCGCGGTTGCTCATCATCGGTCAGGCGCCGGGTTCCAGGGTCCACGAAAGCGGCATCCCATGGGACGATGCCAGCGGCGACCGGCTGCGCGAATGGACCGGGCTGAGCAAGCAGCAGATGTATGATCCTGCGCGGGTGGCGCTGGTGCCGATGGGCTTCTGCTATCCGGGCAAGGCGAGCGGGGGCGACAAGCCGCCGCGCCGCGAATGCGCGCCCCAATGGCACGAGCGGGTGCTCGAGGTCCTTCCCGCGAAACGGCTGACGCTGCTGGTCGGCATGCATGCACAGGCGCATTATCTGCCCGAACAGCGCAATTGGTCGATGACCGAGCGGGTGCGGAATTTTCGCGCCTTCCTGCCGGGCAGATTTCCCCTGCCCCACCCCGCCTGGCGCAGCACGATCTGGATGCGCCAGCATCCGTGGTTCGAGGCCGAGGTGCTGCCCGAACTGCGCGCGGCGGTGGCGGGAGTAATGGCGGAACGCGGCGCAAGTTGATGAAACTCATCCCCCCAGCATCACGGTAGGCGGTAGAAATCGGCGACGCGGTCGAGCGCCAGGCGGAGCACCAGCTTGCCGCTGCGAGTGGGCCATTCGAGCGCCTTTTCCGCAGCAGGGATCGTCTCGCCGGCGCAGATCACCCGCCACAGCACGTCCTGCAAGCCCCCGCCCGCCTGCGCCAGCGCGCCGTGGAAGCGCGTCTTGGCGGCGAGCTGGCGTTCGGCACCGGTCAGCCCGGTATCGCCGGTGGTGCGCGCGCGGACCGGGTCCCAGCGCATCGTCACCGAGGGTGCGAGCTGCGCGCGTTCGTAATCGGCGCGCAGCCGCTCGCCGGCCGCGAACTGGCGGTCGTCGAGATAGCCGCGCGCATAGAGCCAGCTCAGCGGCGATTCGGCGAGGTTGACCGTCACCGAGCGGCGGCGCCGCGATGGCGGTCCGCCGGAGCGGCGCGGGCCTTCTGCGGTGAGTTCGCGTTCGACCAATTGTTGTTTCATGCATGGAGCCTCCGGTTGCGAGGTGAGGCCCTTGCATTGTTCCGGTTCCTGTAGGAAAGCGGAAAAACCAGATAGGTTACAGGACGCCTCCGATGATCAACCGCATCCGCGACATCCGTAAGCAGAAGGGCTGGACGCTCGCCGATCTCGCCGAGGCCTGCGTCCCGCCGACCACGCCGCAGACGGTCGGGCGGCTCGAGACCGGAATGCGCAATCTGTCGCTTAAATGGATGGAGCGGATCGCCGCTGCGCTGGGCGTCGAGCCCGAGATGCTGGTCCGCTCGGACCGGTCTACCCATCCGCAGACCGTCGCGGTACTGGCCGCAGACGGCGCAGAGGCACTGCCCCAACCGCGCGATGCCCTGCTCGCCACCGATCTGGGCGGCGAGGCGCCGCTGGTGGTGCTCGAGATCGCCTATCCGCATGGCGAATACCGCCCCGGCGACCAGCTGTGGCTGCGCCAGCTCGCCCCCGAGGCAGCCGGCCGCGCGATCAATCGCGATGTGCTGGTGCCGCGCAAGGGCGGCCGCTTCGCCTTCGGGCGGCTGATCGACCGCCAGGGCAAGCTCGTCGGCGTGCTCCCCCCCGGGCACGGGCAGAAGCAGGAAGTGGTCAGCGACCCCGCCTGGATCGCGGTGGCCGAAATGCTGGTGCGGCGGCTCTGATGCCGCGCGTGCTCTCGCTCTCGACGCTCTATCCCAATAAGGCCCAGCCCCGCTTCGGTACCTTCGTCGCCCGCTCGCTCGAGGCGCTGCAGCGCGAGACCGAGTGGGACGTGACGGTGATCAATCCGATCGGCGTCCCGCCCCTGGCGTTGGGGCAATACCGCGCCAGGGCCGAGGCCGCGCTTGACGGCATCGAACGCGGCGTGCCGATCCATCGCCCGACCTTCCGGCTGCTTCCCGGTGTCGGCGGTCGCTTCAACCCCGGCGCCATCGCGCGCGCGGTGCTACCGCTGGCGAAGCGGCTGCACAGCGAGACGCCCTTCGACCTCGTCGATGCGCAATTCTTCTATCCCGACGGACCCGCGGCGATGCGCGTTGCCAAGGCGCTCGGCCTGCCGCTGTCGATCAAGGCGCGCGGCGCGGATATCCATTACTGGGGCACCAAACCCTATGCGCGCGCCGCCATGCTCGAGGCGGGCAAGGCCGCGGCGGGAATGCTGGCGGTGTGCGAGGCGCTCGCCGCCGACATGAAAGCACTGGGCCTGCCGCGGGAAAACATCGGGATTCACTACACCGGGCTCGACCGCGACCGCTTCCGTCCGCTCGACCACACCCGCCTGCGCCCGCGCCTGGCGCAAGAGCTGAACCTCCCGCTGGCCTTCGAGGAACCGCTGCTGGTGAGCGTCGGTGCGCTGATCCCGCGCAAGGGCCAGGAACTGGTGATCCGCGCGCTGTCCGGCCTGCCCGACGCGCGGCTGCTGCTGGTCGGCAAGGGCGAGGACGAGGCCATGCTGCGCGCGCTGGCGGCGGAACTGGGGGTCGCCGGTCGGGTCCATTTCCTCGGCCTGCTCGACCACGACATGCTGCCGCTGGTACTATCGGCCTGCGATGCGATGGTGCTGCCCTCGGCGAGCGAAGGGCTCGCCAATGCCTGGGTCGAAGCGCTGGCCTGCGGCACGCCGCTGGTGATCACCGATGTCGGCGGCGCGCGCGAGCTGGTGACCGATCCGCTCGCAGGCGTGCTGGTCGCGCGCGAGACGCAGGCGGTGCGAGACGGGATCGAACGGGTGCTCGCGGAGCCGCGCGACCGGCATGCCGTGGCCGCGACGGTCGAGCGCTTCGGCTGGAGCCGCAACGCGCGCGCGCTCGCGGCGCATTACGATCGCCTGTCGGGAACCGCCGGCTAGCCCCGTCAAGGGTTTAGCCGTTCAGTATCTCAGACCTCGCCGCGCGCCGCCCGGTCCTGCTTGTCGGTGGCGCTTTCCTCGGGGACGAAGCTGCTCGAATTGACCCCCAGCCACACCAGCAGCGGCGCGGACATATAGACCGAACTGTAGGTGCCGACGAAAAGGCCCAGCGTGATCGCCGCGACCAGGCCGAACAGGCTGGCCGGACCGATAAACAGCAGCGGCAGCAACGCGATCAGCAGGGTCAGACTGGTCATCACGGTGCGTGCCAGCGTCTCGTTGACCGACAGGTCGAGCAGCTCGGGCATCGGCATCTTGCGGTATTTCTTCAGATTCTCGCGAATCCGGTCGTAGACCACGATCGTGTCGTTGAGCGAATAGCCGATGATCGCGAGGATCGCAGCGATGATCTGAAGGCTGAATTCGAGCTGGAACAGCGCGAACATCCCCAGCGTCAGCGAGACGTCGTGGAACAGCGCAAACAGTGCACCGACCCCGAACTGCCATTCGAAGCGGATCCAGATGTACAGCGCCACCGCCAGCATCGCCGCGATCAGCGCGAAAGCGGCATCGTTGCGGAATTCGCCCGAGACTTTGCCCGAGACAGAATCCACGCCATCGATGCGCAGGTTCGGGTGATCGGTCTCGAGCGCGTCGGTGATTTCCTGCGTCATCCGATCGGCAAATTCCTTGTCGCCTTCCGCCTCGGGCGGCAGCACGACGCGGATCGAGACCTGGTTGGGTTCGCCAAAGCGCTGGATCACCGGATTGTCGACCGTGGGCAGCGCAGCCACGGTCTCGCGGATATCCGCCACCGGAGCCTCCGCCTCGCCGACGAAAGTGACGCGGATTTCCTGGCCGCCGGCGAAATCGACGCCGTAGTTGAGGCCGTTCACCGCGACCAGCGCCCAACTCGCGATGATCAGCGCGATGCTGACCACGAAGAAGGGGACGCGCCATTTGAGGAACTTGATGTTGGTGTCGTCGGGGACGAGCTTGAGCAGTTTCATGATCTCTCTCCCCTCACAGCGTGATATCGCTGGGACGGTTCTTGCGCAGCCACCCGGCGACCCACATGCGGGTCAGGGTGACGGCGGTGAAAACGCTGGTGAACAACCCGACCACCAGAACGATCGCAAAGCCGCGGATCGGGCCGGAGCCGAACAGGAACAGCAACACACCGGCAATCAAATTGGTGACATTGGCGTCGTAGATCGCGCGGCTGGCTTCCTTGTAGCCGTTCTCCACTGCGGCAACGACGCGCCGTCCGCGTTTGCGCTCCTCGCGGATGCGTTCGTTGATCAGCACATTGGCATCGACCGCCGCGCCGATCGTCAGCACGAAACCGGCGATGCCCGGCAGGGTCAGCGTGGTGTTGAGCCAGGCCATGATCCCCAACAGCATGAGCACGTTGATGACCAGAGCCACCGCGGCATAGACGCCGAAGCGGCCATAGGTGACGATCATCAGCACGACCACGGCGAGCGAACCGATCATCATCGCAAGCATGCCGCGACGGATCGAATCCGCGCCGAGATCGGGGCCGACGGTGCGCTCCTCGATCACCGCCAGATCGACCGGCAACGCGCCCGAGCGCAGCGAGATCGAGAGGTTGTTGGCGCTTTCGGTGGTGAAACTACCCGAAATCTGCGCGCTGCCGCCCAGGATCGGTTCGTTGAACGACGGCGTAGAGAGCACCTCGCCATCGAGGATGATGGCGAACAGCTTGCCGACGTTTTCGGTGCTGAGCTTGGCGAAGCGCGCCCCGCCCTGCTGGTCGAACTGGATGGTAACCACCGGTTCGTTTGTCTGCGGGTCGAAGCTCTGCTGCGAACCGGTCAGGCTGTCGCCGCGAATGCCGCCCAGCCGCCGGACCGCGACCGAAGTGCCTTCCTGCGGCGTGCCTTCGGCGTAGGGGAATATCTGGCTACCCGGAGGAGCGATGCCTTGCGCGACATCGGTCGGCAGCGCGGTTTCGTCGACCATCTTGAATTCGAGCTTGGCGGTCTGGCCGAGCAGTTCCTTGAGCTGGTCGGGATCGTCGAGCCCGGGGACCTGGACCACGATGCGGGTGTCGCCCTGGCGGATGATGGTCGGCTCGCGCGTGCCCAGCGCATCGATGCGGCGGCGGACCACTTCGGTGGCGCTGTCCATTGCATCGGTGACGGCCTGTTCGGTCCCGGCCTCGGTCGGAGTGAGGATCATCCGGGTCTCGTCGACCACGGTCAGATCCCACTCGCGCACCATGCCTGGGCCGTTGACCAGCGGTAGCAGCAGTTCGCGCGCCCGGTCGACATCGCCGGCATCGTCGATCATGAAGCTCATCCGCCCGTCGGCGGTCGAGACATCGCCGATGCGGATGCGCGGCTCGGCATCCTGCAGAACGGTGCGGACGCCTTCTTCCATGCTCTGCAAGCGCTGCGCGGCGACCTGCGTAGGCTCGGCTTCGAGCAGGATGTGGCTACCGCCAGCGAGATCGAGCCCGAGATTGACCGTGGGACTGGGCAGTGCATCGGGCCAGCGCAAATCCGCCGCTGCGAACAACGAGGGCAACGCCGCAAAGATCGCAACCGCGGCGATCAGCCACAGCCACGTCTTCTTCCAGGTGGGGAAGTCGAGCATTTTCGAATGCGCCCTTCGCTCAGTCGTTCGCCGGGGGGGCGGTTTCGGGCGCGATCACGTCGCCGATGGTGGATTTGACCGCGCGCACCTTGATGCCCTTGGCCAGTTCCAGTTCGGCGTAGTGGTCCTCGACCTTGACGACCTTGGCAACCAGCCCGCCTGCGGTGATCACCTGATCGCCGCGCTTGAGACCGGCGACCTTGGCCTGGTGCGCCTTGTGCTGCTTCATCTGCGGGCGGATGATCAGGAACCAGAAGATCAGGATCATGCCGACGATCGGCGCCCAGGTGAGCCATGCGGGCGGAGCGTCGGCGGCGCCGGTCGCGGCGGCAAGAAGGTCGAACATGATCAGAATCAGCCTGTCGGTAATGGTGTCTAGCGGATGATTCGCAGGTGGTGGAACGCTGGCGAAAATCAAGCCGCGCGCCCCGCCCCCTCGCGAAGTGGCCGCCGCCTAGCAGCAATGCTGCAACAGGGCAACGCAATGGCGCGCGGAGCGGCTTGCCATGCACGAAAGGGGTGCCTATAGGGCCGCCTTCCACTGGATCCGGGACGTAGCGCAGTCTGGTAGCGCACCACACTGGGGGTGTGGGGGTCGCAGGTTCGAATCCTGTCGTCCCGACCAGTGGATTAGGCCGCGCTCTCGGGCCTAATTATTGCCATCGTCAGCAAGGTCGCGCGACTTGCGCCCGGTGACGTGCGCCCGGTCTGGGAGCGCTCATCGCTTCACGTCCCCTGATCCCGGTTCTGGGCATGATCTGGCTGTGGCGCGAAACCGGGGGCACGGTGCGCATGGCCGAGCATTCCGCCGCGACCTTCTGCTTCGTGCTGCCGAGCCTTCCGATGTTTCTCGTGATCCCGGTGCTATCGAACCGGGGCGTGGACTTCTGGCCCGCGCTTGCCTTCTGCCGCATGACCCTCGTGCCCGGTCTCGGTCATACCTTGGCGCTCCGCAGCCGCAGCGAGTTCAGCACCACCGAGATGGAGGACGCGCTCATCGCAAAGGCGGCGAACATGGCGCTGATCAAGATGCCGAAGAAGGGATACAGCACGCCCGCTGCAATCGGCACACCGGCCGTATTGTAGATGAGCGCGAAGAACAGGTTCTGCCGGATATTACGCATGGTGGCACGGGCAAGTCGCCGCGCGCGCACGATGCCATCGAGGTTCCCTTTGACCAGCGTGATGCCAGCGCTTTCGATGGCAACATCGGCTCCGGTGCCCATCGCGATACCGACATCGGCCTGGGCCAGCGCCGGGGCATCATTCACCCCGTCGCCCGCCATTGCGACCTTGGCGCCTTGGGCCTGCAGCTCGCGAATAATTCGCGCCTTGTCCTCGGGGAGAACATCGGCGCGGATCTCATCGATGCCGAGGCGCGCGGCTACGGCCTTGGCCGTTCGTTCATTGTCGCCGGTGACCATGATGATCCGCAGGCCGAGCGCATGCAGTTCCTTGAGCGCAGCAGGGGTGGTTTCCTTGACCAGATCGGCGACGCTGACCAGACCCGCAACCTTGCCGCCGACCATCACGAACATGACGGTCTCGCCGTCGTCACGCCGGGCATTGGCCTTATCTGTCAGCGCCTCTGCCTCCAGGCCCAAATCGCGGACCATGGCGATATTACCCAGCGCCACGGCTTTGCCGCCGACAGTGCCTTTCACGCCCTTGCCGGTGATCGCCTCAAACTCGCTCGCATCGTCTATTATCGCCCCACGCTCTTCGGCCCCGCGCACGATGGCTTCGGCCAGCGGATGTTCCGATCCGCGTTCGAGCGACGCGGCCAGGCGCAGGACTTCGGCTTCGTCAAAGCCCTCCTCGGGCATCACCGCGACCAGCCGCGGCTTGCCTTCGGTCAAGGTGCCGGTCTTGTCGACGATCAGCGTGTCGATGGTCTCGAACCGCTCTAGCGCCTCGGCATTCTTGATCAGAACGCCGACTTGCGCGCCGCGACCGGTTGCGGTCATGATCGACATCGGCGTCGCCAGGCCGAGCGCGCAGGGGCAGGCGATGATCAGTACCGAAACCGCCGCGATCAAGGCATAGGATAGCGCCGGAGCCGGGCCCCAGATCGCCCAGCCGATGAAGGCCAGAACAGCGATCCCGATAACGGAAGGGACAAACAGGCCGGCCACCTTGTCGGCATATTTCTGGATCGGCGCGCGCGATCGCTGAGCTGCCGCCACCATCCCGACAATCTGCGCCAGCATGGTTTCGGACCCCACCCGGGTCGATTCGATGATCAGGGAGCCGGTGCCGTTGATGGTCGCTCCGGTCACATCATCACCGGCGACCTTTTCAACCGGAACCGGCTCGCCGCTGATCATGCTTTCGTCGACCGAAGAGCGTCCGTCGAGCACAAGCCCGTCGACGGGCACCTTGTCCCCCGGACGCACGCGCAGCCGATCTCCTACGGCAACATCTTCGAGCGCAATCTCTTCCTCGGTACCGTCAGCCCGGATGATCCGCGCGCTTTTTGCCGCCAGATCAAGGAGGGCGCGGATCGCCTTGCCGGTACCTTCGCGAGCGCGAAGTTCCATGACCTGACCAAGCAGGACGAGCGTCACGATCACCGCTGCCGCCTCGAAGTAGACGCCGACATTGCCTTCGGGATCGCGAAATCCATCGGGGAAGATATCGGGCGCAATAATTGCGACGACACTGAACAGCCAGGCGGCCATTACCCCCATGCCGATCAGCGAAAACATGTTGAGGTTCATCGTCCGGAAGGAATTCCAGCCGCGCACAAGGAATGGCCAGCCGCACCACAGGACCACGGGTGTGCCCAGCGCAAATTCGATCCATAGCGTCGTGCGCTCGCCAATCGTTTCGCGAATTCCAAGGCCGAGAAACGGCCCCATGGTGAGAACAAGCAGCGGTATAGTAAGCACGGCTCCAACCCAGAAGCGGCGGGCGAAGGCTACCAGCTCGGGGTTGGGGCCATCTTCGGCCATTCCAGCCGATTCCAGTTCCAGCCCCATGCCGCAAATTGGGCACGAGCCCATCTTGGTCTGCCGGACCTGGGGATGCATCGGGCAGGTATAGACCGTCCCGTCATAACCGGGCGGAACGCGGTCATATTCGCCGGTGTCCGCACCCTGCTGCCGATCCTCGCCTTCGCTATGGCAGCATGCGTGTTCGCCTGATGTCGTGTCGTCTGGGCTTTGCAGCACAAGGTTCATCCCGCACTTGGGGCATTTTCCCGGTTTATTCTGCTGCACTTCAGGATGCATTGGACAGATATATGCGCTCATGGTGTGCGGCCTCCGCCAAACAAGCGATAGAGCGGCACGCCAAACAGAGCGAAATACCACCCATAAAGAAAGCTTCCGACTGCCCCGGCAACGAATCCCTCGAGTGTGAGCCACTCAAAGCCCGGCAGAAGCGGGGCCCAAGCTTCGTGCATGTGAACTCGCGCAGGGAATACGACGCCAAAGCCGATACAAAGCAGATATGAAACGAGCAGGAGGACACTTAAGGTCCAGCCCCAGCGAATGACGCTTGCTTTCAAAGTCTGTTCTTGCATCTCAACCTCCCGCTTGAATTGCTCGAAGATGATGAAAGAGCGCCTCGCGGGCCGATTGCCAGCCTGATCCAGGCGATAAGCATACCGGTTGCCGATCTGGCACCAGCGCGCACTTCCGTAGTAGGGTGGTGCGCCTGACATGAATATGGTGGGTACTGTAATTACTTGAAAACTTCCATCCCTTCGAACCGATCACGTCTGCTTTGCGCCCAATATTGGTCGCTCACTTTTCAATTCAAACGTCCCGAAACCTGCCGTCCGTTAAGGTGATCGGATCTGGACCGCTTTGTGGCCGGGCTACCAACCGGTAGCGATTGCCCGCGTCGAACGGAGCCCGCCTGCCTTTTCACGTTGATCGTTAATCGGAGGAAGCAGAATTCGACGTCAGTTCCCGGGGTCGGCCGGGCGCAAGCCCCAGAAGTCTGCGATATGACGAGTCGATGATATGCCGACTTCAAGCATATACTTGCCTTCCTGGCCCAGGCCCTGGTCTCCCGCCGCGCTTATCGGAGTGCCGTGGCCCATCCGCTCGATGATATATTCCTTGATCACCTCGCGACCGCCCGGCTCGCACCAGACCTGCCGGGGAATGCCATCGATCTTCTCGATCCGGGTCGGGGGCCCTTCGACCTTGTGAAGCTTCTGCCACTGCCGGACGATGGAACCCGCGTTGGAACTGTCGACGGTCGTATCGCTGCTGCCATGCCAGACCGAGATTGTCGGCCAGCGCCCGGCGAATTTCGAAGCACCGCGCACCAGCGCGTTGAGCTTCCGGTCGGACGGGCCGCCATAACCCTTCATGCGAAAGATCGCCTGCATCAAGGTGCGTGCGCTGCGGTAGGGCAGACCGGCGATGATTGCGCCTCCCGCGAACACCTCCGGATAGGTCGCCAGCATGACAGACGTCATGGCACCACCCGAAGACAGGCCCGTGATGAAGACGCGCGCCGGATCAATGGCATGGTCATCGACGACCTGCCCGATCATCTGACGAATTGAGAGCGGTTCACCGCCGCCACGGTGGCTGTCGCCAGTCTTGAACCAGTTGAAGCTGCCAATCGCGTTGTTAATCCGTCGCTGGCTCGGAAACAGGAGCGCTACGCCGCACTCGTCTGCAAGAGCCGACCAGCCTGATACGGTATCGTAGCTCTCCGCCGACTGGGTGCTGCCATGCAGGACAACGACCAGCGGACCGTTCCTTGGGAAGTTCTTCGGAATATACGTATCCGCGCGGAGCGAACCGGGGTCGGTCCCGAATCTTTTCAGGACAGTCAGTCGATCTAGCGTCGGTGAAAATATCGTCATACGGACTCCATTGGCAAGAGCCCGGCATTGGCTACCAAAATATAAATATACCGGACCGACAATCGGTTTCGCCCGGGACTATGATGAGGCCAAGGCTTTGTCTGGCTAGATTCAAGTGCCGGGCGCGCCAGCGCAAGCGAGTGCTGATCCGCGCCTGGAACTCAGGACAACGACTTCGGTATTAGCGGCCAAACCAATCCTAGGCGTATTGGGGACTGGGGCGTATGCTGCGTGCAGTTTAGGACCACAATGGCGGATGTAACGGCAAAATCAGACGTTCAAAAAGAGGGCGAAGCAAGGGTCGATGCGTTCCGCAAGGATCTCGGACCCTTCGTCGTGGCAGCCGAAAAGAGCCGCATGCCGATGGTGTTCGCTGACGAGGAACCCGGTCACCCCATTATTTTCGCAAACGACGCCTTTCTGGCGCTAACGGGCTACGAGCGCGAGGAGGTGCTCGCCAAAAGCTTCCAGTCGCTGCTCGCTGAGGGTGTCGATGCGGAAACCATGCCGATTGTCGATGCAGCGTTTCGCGGTGAATGCGAGAACGATCCCGAGGTCCATTGCAAACGCAAGGATGGTAGCGAATTCTGGGCCAAGATGTTCGTCAGCCCGGTTTGCGAAGAGGACGGCACGGTCGTTCAGCAGTTCGTTTCGTTTGTCGATCAAACCAAGCATCAGCAAGACAATGCACAGTGCAAAATGCTGATCGACGAGCTTAATCACCGGGTGAAAAACACCCTGGCAACGGTCCAGTCAATCGTCACCCAGGCACTGCGCCATCCAGCCGAGCCAGCCGCGATCCGGCAGGCAATCGAGTCGCGGCTCATGGCCTTGTCACAATCCCACGACCTGCTCACCAGCGGCAATTGGGAGGGCGCGGGCCTTCACGACCTGGTCGACACTGCCCTGCATCCATTCAAGGTTGTCGCCGGCCACGCCGAGCGTTTTACGATTGTGGGCGACAATGTGCACTTATCACCCAGGACCACGCTTTCACTGGCGATTGCCTTTCATGAGCTTGCCACCAACGCTGTGAAATATGGCGCCTTCTCGAACGACGCGGGCACAATTCGGATCGACTGGACGGTGGTCGAGGAAGAATCCGGAAACCGGGTTCTTATTCATTGGCTGGAGCGCGACGGACCGAAGGTAACGCAGCCGAAGGGAAAAGGGTTCGGATCCTGGGTTCTCGAGCGCGGAATAGCGCACGAACTTGGAGGAAAAGTGACGCTCGAATATTTGACCGACGGCGTCGCCTGCACGATCGACATCCCCATCTCTGCGGGGTTGGCCGAATGACCGGGCTTCTAACTGGCCGCCGGATATTGGTCGTCGAGGACGAAATGCTCGTCCTGATGAATGTCGAGATGGTGCTTGAGGATCTTGGATGCACTGCAATCTCAGCCGCGGGCAGCGTCGCAGAGGGGCTCTCGCTGCTCGCACAACAGAGCTTCGATGCGGCAATATTAGACGTCAACCTTGGCGAACAAAAAAGCTACCCGGTTGCCGACAAATTGACGGAGCGCGGCATTCCGTTTGTGTTTTCGACCGGAAATGGCAACCACGGCGATCGCTCCGACCTTGACGATCGGCCAATGCTCAAAAAACCTTATTTAACCGAAGGTCTGATTACAGTGTTTGAGCAACTGATAGCAGATATGCCTATGCCGACCGCAGCATAACGGTCCTAAAGTGAAGAGCTAAGGTTTATCTCGCAAACGTCTGCTATGCCTACTCGGCACCCCACAGCAGACCTTCAGCTTCCGGCCCAACTGGATGCACAATGCCCCCATCCGGTGGCCTCCGAAGCGCTTCACCGAAAACTTATTGAAACTGCTCTTCAATGGTGCGCGTGCGGGACGTCATCTCGTCGCCGGTGTGCTTCGTCGTTGCCGGTTCGATCAGCAATACCCAGCATTCGTTCGCCGCCACGGGATTGTGCCTGACACCGCGCGGAACAGTGAGGAAGTCTCCCTCCGAAAGTTCGACAGAGCCGTCGTCGAATTCGATGCGAAGCGAGCCCTTAACGACGTAAAACAGCTCATCCTCCCCGTCGTGGGAATGCCAGACGAATTCGCCCCTGAGCTTGGCTACCTTGAGCAGCTGGTTGTTCACCTGGCCGATCACCTTCGGGGACCAGTATTCGGTCACCTGTTCGAAAGCGTCTGCCAATCTCGTCGCACTCAACATCATCATTCCCGATATAGCCCTGCCGCATTGCGCGCCAGCTTTGTGCCCATTGGCCCATCGTCGCAAACGACGATCAGGCTGATCAGAACCCAGGCTACAGCCTGGCTAGCCCACGTCCTGATTTTCACCTGTGGCCTTCCGGAAGAGCCAGGCAGAAAACAGCCATGCTCCGGCAATGACGAGAGTGAAAACCCAGGCGAAATGCCCGTAAAGGTGGACGATAACCCCCACCATAAGCTGTGCGCTGGCCGTGGCGATCATTGCGACGGCCATGCCCGGAGCTCGAAATCGCGCTCCGATCGCCGCAAACAAGGCAAGCAGTGGAACGAGATTGAACCATAGGTTGATAAGCCGGTTTTCGTTGCCAATGATCCCGACGGCCGCGTTGATCCAGAGGATCACCAGCCCGGTGCCCAGCGCAACCGCTGCACCGCCGCGATAGGCCCAGCTGCCGCTGGCTCGGACCGCCAGTTCGAAAGCGAGGCCGACACTGCCCAGCATCACGAACGCAAAGATGAAATCTTCGCTCCCCCAATCGACTTCGCTGGTGAATTGCATAGCGACGGCAGGCAGGGCAATCAGTCCAGCGATCATCCCCCAGCCCACCATGCGCCAGGGGTCGAGCAGCGCGCGTCGTTGTTTGGTGTTGGTATTGTTCATGGCCTTGTCTCCCAATCGACGAGGGGCCATCATCGCCGCGAAAATGGGGTGAGCGGCATGAGCGAAAAGTGAGCAATTGCTGAAATGAACCACTCTTCAGTGCGCTTCGGGGCATTTCGCCTTGACCCTGCCAATCGCAGGCTCTCGCGCGACGGGTCACCTGTCGATCTCAACGCACGTTATCTGGATGCTTTGATCCTCCTGGTGGATTCCGGCGGAGAACTCGTCACCAAGGATCGTTTCATGGACGAGGTGTGGCGTGGCATTCCCGTGACCGACGAGGCGCTGACCCAGGCCATTCGCACCTTGCGCCGGACGCTGGGCGACAGCGCGGCGGCGCCTCGCTTTATCGAGACGATACCAAAGCACGGCTACCGATTTGTCGCACCTGTCGAAGACGCAGAGCTCTCAACCTCCGAGCCAGCACCGACCCTCGAGATTTCTCACTCTCATTTCCTTCGTCAGACACTGGCCGCAATGAGTGGCACGATGCTCGCAGGCGCCTTGGTCGGATTGTCGTATGGCTTCATCGGCGCCGCCCATTCCCAGGCCAATGGTGGGGGTGCGATCTCACTCTTGCTGGTGATGGTGCTGGTATCGGTCTTTTCTGCCGGAGTGGCGGGTGCGGGGATTGGTGCCGGTATTGCCGCATTGCAATTCGTCCAGCCCTCGCGATGGTATTGGCTGGTCGCCGGTGGAGCACTTGGGGGCGTAACCATCGGAGCGTTCGCGAACCTGATCGGCAGCGATGCATTTCGCTTGCTGTTCGGTCAGGAAGTAGGCGATTTCGCGGGTGCCAAGGAAGGTTTCGTGCTGGGTTCCGCAGCTGGATTGGCTGCCTTCCTGGCCGACCGAAGGCTTCTGCGCGCGTTGAGCATCGCTGCTCTGTTGGGTGCGGGTGCGGGACTCGCAAATACCGCGCTCGATGGCCGGATGATGGCGGGCAGCCTGGAGAGCCTCGTATTGGCGTTCCCTTCGTCACAGTTCAGATTAGACGGGATAACCAGACACCTGGGAGAAGCGGGCCTCGGCCCGGTCGGTCAGGCCCTGACCTCCGCATTCGAAGGCGCCGTCTTTTCGACCGGAATTGTCTGGGGGTTGGTGATTGTTGGGAGGGGGGCTTCGGCGGCGCATTTGCATTCAAGTCTTTCTCGCCGAAGCGCGTGAGCCGAAAAGACAGTTTTCAGGAGGGAGGAGGGTCCTTCTCGTGCTCGCGATTTGGGTCGTAAGCCGAATGGCGGGATTTTTCGTTTCGACCCTCCAAATCGACCCGGCAGCTGGCGACCCAATTCAGGCTACTCACAGCTTCTCGCTCGAATGGCGGCTTCCATTCCCGGGTTTCTCTTGCGTGGCCCAGCAGGCCAAGGCACGGTCCCGCCATATTGTTTCGGAAGGGATGGAAATCATCATGAGCATCAGTTCGCGGGCCACGATTGGTCTAGCTCTTGCCTTAGCCGCGCAGCCCGCCTTTGCGCAGGAAACCCCGACTACGATGACCGATGATGCTACACCTTCCGCGCCTTTTGAGGGAGAGAACGACCCCTTCATTTGGCTCGAAGAGGCGCGCAGCGTTCCTGCCTTATCCTGGGTGCGATCGGAAAACACCCGGGTCGACCAGACGCTGGGTGCGGATCCACGTTTTGCCGCTCTCAAGGCCGAAGCGCTCGCTATCCTCGATAGCGAGGACCGCATCCCCTACGTCAGCTTCACACCCTTCGGCCTGGTGAATTTCTGGCAGGACGCGCGCAATCCCAAAGGCCTGCTGCGCCTGACGACGCTCGAGAGCTACCGCACCGACAGCCCGCAGTGGGAAACAATACTCGATATCGACCGGCTGGCGCGTGAGGAAGGCCGAGAGTGGGTGTACACCGGCATGAGCTGCCTGCCACCCCAGGGGCGGCGCTGCATGGTCGGGCTGTCCGACGGCGGCAAGGACGCCAACGAGTTGCGCGAATTCGACATGGAAACCCGCAGCTTCGTGGACGGCGGTTTTTTCCTCACCGAGAGCCAGGGCGGTACCAGCTGGATCGACGAGAACACGCTGCTCGTCAGCCGCGACTTCGGCGAAGGGACGCTGACCGAAAGCCTTTATCCATTCACCACCCGGCAATGGACTCGCGGCACACCGCTGACGGATGCGCCCGAAGTGTTCCGCGGCGAGGCGTCCGATGTCTCGGCGGGCGCCATTCTGCTGCGCGATTCCACCGGTACGGTCCAGGCGCGCGCTGCCTATCGCGGGCTGTCGTTCCACGAGCGCGCCTATTATCTCCAGCGCGGCGAGGAATGGGTGCGGCTCGACATGCCGGAGAAATCCGGCCTGTTCGGCATCGTCGACGGGCATATCCTGTTCAGCACCGACGTGCCGTGGACGACAGGCAGCACTACCTTCCCCTCCGATTCCATCGTGGCGGCGGACCTGGAAGCGTGGAGAGCGGATCCCAATGGCGTAGCCAAAAAATTGGTTTGGGCGCCGGGCGAGCGCCAGACCAAGCGGGGCGCTTCAATCACCGCCAATTCGATGTTCGTCAATCTGCTCGACAATGTGCGCGGGCAAGTGCTCAAATTCGACTACGAGAACGGTCATTGGGTGAGCCAGCGCGTCGCGCTGCCTGACAACGCCACCGTAGGCGTTGCCGCCTCCGCTGACGATAGCGACCAGATCATGTATTCGGTCACCGATTTCCTCACTCCCAGCACGCTCTATTATTCGGACGGAAGCTCGGCGCCGGAGGTCCTCAAGACCAGTCCGACTCGTTTCGATGCGGTCGGAATGGAGGTCGAACAGTTCGAGGCGACGAGCAAGGACGGCACACGCATCCCCTATTTCCTCGTCAAGCCCGAGGGGATGACAATGGATGGGACCACCGCGACACTGCTCTCGGGCTACGGTGGCTTCCAGGTTCCGCGTCTGCCCGGCTATCTCGGCACCACCGGCAAGCTTTGGCTGGAGCGCGGCGGCGCCTATGTGCTGGGCAATATGCGCGGCGGCGGCGAGTTCGGGCCCGAGTGGCATCAGGGTGCGATCCGCGAGAACAAGCAGCGCACTTGGGACGATTTCATCGCTATCGCCGACGATCTTGTCGCGCGCGGCATCACCAGCCCCGAGCATCTGGGGATCCAGGGCGGTAGTCAGGGCGGACTCCTGGTCGGCACCGCCTTCACCCAGCGTCCCGATCTCTTCAACGCCGCGATCGTGCAGATTCCGCTGTTCGACATGCTGCGCTATCACGAGATCGGCCGCGGCGCGTCCTGGATCGGCGAATATGGCGATCCCCGAATCGCCGAGCAGCGCGGCTGGATCGAGCCCTATTCGCCCTATCAGAAGCTGACAGCGCAAACCGATTTCCCCACGCCCTTCTACATCACCAGCACGGCGGACGACCGGACGCATCCCGCGCATGGCCGCAAGGCAGCGGCGCGGATGAACCAGAAGGGGCAGGCCTACTACTATTACGAGGATATGACCGGGGGCCACTCGGGCGGGGTGGACAACGAACAGCGTGCCAAGCTGCTTGCCCTGCAGAATGTCTATCTCATGCAGCAGTTGATGGATGAAGGCGGCGGTTACGACGAGGAATAGGCATTCTTTCGAAGCGAGCCGATATCCGTCGAGACCGGGCTAGGACGCCTGGGTCGGCGCCGGAAGCGATGGAGGTGGTTCTCTCCCCCGAGGGCAGCGGCGACCCGGATGTACCGTCTCGCCGAGGCTCTGTCGGCGCTCGTATTACTGGTTGGTTGACGAAACAAACGGCGGCTCCAGCCCCCGCACTTGCCAGCGCTCAACGCTCGCGCCATGCTCCTGCTTAAGAACAGTCTTGTGCCATCTAGTGGCCAAAAGCTGTTAATAACCAGATGGAGGGTTTACCCCAATGGCCACGCTAGAAGACGAAGCAGCCCAGCATACCAGCGCATTGGGTCCACTAGTCGGGCTAACCCGAGAGGATATACTCGGTGCAGTCGCGCTGCTGCTGCGCGAAACCGCCACGGATCCGCAACGACTGATGCGCCACGGGCAGGCGGTGGGCGAAGATATGGTCAAGATCGTGACCGGCAAAAGCACCTTGGCGCCCCATCCCAAGGACAAACGTTTTCAGGACTCGGCTTGGCAGTTCAACCCCTTGATGCGCGCCGGGATGCAATATTACCTCGCGGTCCAGAAGGGCATGGCAAACTGGCTGGAGGAACTCGAGCTAGACGATCTCGAACGCGATCGGGCTCGCTTCATCTCGGCCATCATTATTGATACCCTCGCCCCGACCAACACGCTCGCGGGCAATCCTGCGGCGCAGAAGATGGCGATAGATTCCGGGGGCCTGAGCCTGATGAAGGGGCTCAAGAACGCCTATACCGATGTGGTCCACAATCGAGGCATGGTCAGCCAGGTCGACAAGAAGCCGTTCGAATTGGGGCGCAATATCGCCACCTCGAAGGGCAGCGTCGTGCTGCGCACCGAGATGATGGAGCTCATCCAATATGCGCCCACCACCGGTGAGGTATACGCAATACCGCAACTGACCATCCCGCCGCAGATCAATAAGATGTATATCAACGACCTTTCACCCGAGAAGTCGGTGGTCAAATACCAGCTCGAGCACGGCATCCAGACTTTCGTCATCAGCTGGAAGAACCCCACCAAGGAACAGGGCGCGTGGGACATGACCGATTACGTCGGCTCCTGCCGCGTAGCGATGGAAACGGTCGCTGCGATCACGGGGTCCCGCAAGGTCAATGTCTCCGCCGGCTGCTCGGGCGGACAGACCGCCGCGATGCTCTCCAGCAAGCTGGCTGCCGATGGCGACACCCTGCTTGGCGCGCTGACGCTGATGGTCTGCGTGCTGCATCCCAAGCAGAACGACATAGAGGCAGGCAGCCTGATTTCGCACAACGGGCTCGCGCTGGCGCGCCGCCGCGCGGAGAAGAAGGGCATCATCAAGGGCGACGATCTGGCGCGCGGCTTCGCCTGGCTGAGGCCCAATGACCTGATCTGGAACTACGTCATCAACAATTACCTGCTCGGCCAGGACCCGCCCGCTTTCGATGTGCTGTTCTGGAATGCCGATGCTACCAATCTGTCGGCCAGCCTGATGGGCGATTTCCTCACCATTTACGAAACGCTCGCCTTCACGCGGCCCGGCGAGGTCGAGATGCTCGACCACAAGGTCGATCTCTCCAAGGTGACCAGCGACCTGTTCATCCTCGGCGGGGTGACCGACCATATCACCCCGTGGAAGGCGACCTATCGCTCGACCCGGCTGTTCGGTTCGCAGGACGTGACCTATGTGCTGAGCCAGTCGGGCCATATGCAGGCGATCCTCAACCCGCCGGGTAATCCGAAGGCCAAATATTTCGTCCAGAAATCCGATGACCCACTTCCCGCGACCCCGGAGGACTGGCTCGGAGCATGCGAGGAAGTTGCCGGGAGCTGGTGGCCGCTATGGATCGAATGGTTGCAGAACCGTTCTGGCTCGAAACAGAAGGCACCCACCGAACTGGGCAACAAATCCTCACCGCCGCTGGACCCCGCGCCCGGTCTCTACGTTATGGAAGCTTGCTGACGATCGAACAGGAACACCCGCGTGACCCTACCAAAGGACGAATCCCTCACTGCCACCATCGAAATGATCGAGGCCGGCGGTCGCACCCTGCGCGTGGCGCATTGGCGGCTTGACGAGCCATCCGATCACCCGCCGATCCTGTTCTTCAACGGTATCGGCGCGAATATCGAGGCGGTCTCTCCGCTTGCCGAACAGCTGACCGATCGCGGCTTCGTGATGTTCGACATGCCCGGAACGGGTGAAAGTCCTGAACCGTCCGTGCCCTACAACCCCGCCACCATCAGCTGGACCGCGACGCGGATCCTCGACCGGCTCGGGCTGGACGAGGTCGACGTGATGGGTATCAGTTGGGGCGGTGCGATCGCGCAGCATTTTGCGCTCCAGCACCCCAAGCGCACCCGTCGTGTCGTGCTGGCCGCGACCACCGCAGGTATGCTGATGATCCCTGGCAAGCCAGTCGCGCTGCGCAAGATGATTGATCCGCGGCGCTACACAGATCCCGAATTCATGAACGAGCATTTCATGGCGCTTTATGGTGGACTGACCAAGCGTTCGGGCATCAAGGCCGATCATATCGATCGGCTCAAGCCGCCTTCCCCGCGTGGCTATGTCTACCAATTGCTCGCTATGCTGGGTTGGAGCAGCCTGCCGGCACTGCCTTTCCTGAGCAAGGAGGTACTGATCATGATGGGCGCGGACGACAACATCGTCCCGCTGATCAACGGCAAGATTCTCGCTGCTGCGATCCGCAATTCGCGGCTCGAAGTGTTCGACGGTGGCGGCCATCTGTTCCTGTTGACCCATGCCGAAGAGAGCGTGGCCTGCCTTCGCGACTTCCTCGACGCTCCGGATACCGAAGCGGAGCTGAAACGCGCGGCGTAGAACATAGTATGGCTGCGGTTGGGCCATAAGCCAAACTGCAGGTATGGTCGTTTTGCTCTGCCAAACCGGACTGGCAGCTAACGGCCCAGTTGCGGAAGTCCCGCTAAGCGCCCCAATCTCGGTCATTTGAGCGCGCCCTGGTAGGTCCCGAAAGCAGATGAAGTTCTGGCCCTGGTTCTTGAGCCAAAAGCTGTTCCGAAGCCGATATGCTTTACCCAAGGCCCGCAACTCCGTCTCGACACTACTAATTAACCATGGGCGGGTCATTGCTTTCCGATGGAAACCAGCACTGACAAGACTTTGCCACGACCTCTGATGCAGGCAGCTTGCAGCCTGCTCGGCCTGCTGCTCATGGCAGCGATTTTCGGCATACTCGCCTACTCAGGTATTCGATTGACGCTGGAGACTGGGCGCATCGCTGCGTTCTGGATCGGAAATGCGCTCATCGTCGGTCTCGTACTGGGCCGCGGAACGACCTACCAGATCGCTGCCCTTGGCCTTTGCTTTCTGGCCAACGTCTCAGTCAATTTCGCCATCGACGACTCGGTCGGCATTGCTTTGGGGCTTGCTGCTGCGAACCTGCTCGAAATGAGCCTCGCCGTCTTCGTCCTCGAAAGGTTCGTTGTGCGCGGCAAAACCCTACAGACGCTGCGAGAATTTGCGATGCTGGCGGGGATCGGTTTGCTGACGCCAATTGTGCCGGGCCTGCTTGCTGCGACCGTAATGGCAAATCTGGCTGCGGCCGATTTCACGACGAGCATGGCCCAGTGGCTCACTGCGCATAGCCTGCCGATCCCGATTTTCGGATCGATGGTAATCATCGTAAGAAATGCCATCCAGAATGCGCACGAGTTCGATCGCTCGACACCGCGAAAATGGGCGGCCGTCCTTGTAACGGTTACATTCGCCGTCCCTGTGATCTTCGCGCAAACCACCTACCCTTTCCTGTTTTTTGCCGCGCCTGTTGTCGTCTTAGCGGCTTTTCTGACCGGCAGGTTGGGTACAGCTATCGTCGTCGCGATATTCGCTTGCGCCGCTTACGCTGCGACCTGGCTGGATTCCGGTCCGATCGCACTGGTGCGCGGCGGGGCGCGCGAGGAATTGATCGCGTTACAGGCTTTTCTCGCGTCGTGCCTGGCTATCGGTCTGCCCGTCGCCGTCGTTCTGGCAAATCGCAACAAGATCAGGGTCGAACTCAAGGAAAGCCGCGATTTCGTAAACTCCATACTCGATGGCATCGGAGACCTGGTATTCAAAGTCGATGCCGACTGGCGATTTACTTACCTTAACCGCCGGTGGGAGGAATTGACCGGATACCCCAGCAGCGATCTTCTCGAGGAAACGCCTTTCGACAGACTTCTCGACAGCACGGCTATCGATCTCAAGAAGCAGAAAATCGCCATTGAGGCCGGTCTTGGCGACGATGACAAACACATCGTCCAGACAAAAACCGCGGGCGGGCGAACGCTTCAGGTTGCCATCAGGCTTGAAGCGCAGTTCGACGAAAATGGATCGTTCATCGGCGCGATCGGGACGGGAACCGATGTTACCGAAAGCATTGCTCGCAGCCATGCCCTGGCCGAGAGCGAAGCGCGTTTTCGCAAACTGGCTGAAGCTTCCCCGGTCGGTATCTTCCAGGCCGATGCATCCGGCCAAATCACCTATGTAAATTCGGTCTGGCTCGATCGTTTCGGGCTCGATCACGAAGACATGCTTGGCGACGGATGGAAGTCGGCCTTGGGGAGCGGCGAGGAGTATGAGGACGATCCGGCCTTTACCGGCTTCCACAAACCCGGAGACGTAAGGCGCCGAATAATTAGGTTTCGGGATGGCGATGACAAGGATTTCTGGTGTGAAACGGTCAATGCTGCCGAATTCGACGAAGCAGGGAATATCTCGGGCTACGTCGGGGTCTTGCATGACATCACCAAGCAGCGCCTGGCCACCGAAGACCTGCTGGCGAGCGAGAAGCGCTTCCAGACGCTTGCCAATATGGCGCCCGCGGGAATCTTCAGAACTTCGCCCGATGGCGCGTGCACCTACGTCAACGAATCCTGGAAACTGCAGGCGGGCCTCGCCGATGGCGAATGGGAAGATACCGGTTGGGTCAAGGCGCTGCATCCGGAAGATGCAGACCGCGTCGCGAAAAAATGGTCGGCAAACGTAGCCCTAGAAGCAGCCGACAGCGACGAGTTTCGCTGGCTACGCCGCGACGGCTCGGTCGTGTGGGTCCATGTGGTCTACGGACCCGAATACGACGAAGCCGGAAAGATGAGCGGGTTCATCGGCGTGGGAAGCGACATTACCGAACGCAAGCAGGCGCAGGATCGCCTTGCTGAACGCGAGGAACAGCTCGCGCTTCTGGCCAACAATGCAACCGATGCCGTGGTGAGGCTCGATCTGGATGGGACCTGCACTTATGCATCGCCCTCCTCCAACCACATCTTCGGTATCGATCATACGCTTCTAGTCGGAAACCAACTCATCACCGGCTTCCATGAAGACGACCGCTCCCGCGTGCAGCGCGAGTTCGATGCATTGGCCGCAGGCGACGTCGAGCGGGTCCGCATCGCGTTTCGATCCGAGAGCATCGTCGAGCGTGGAGCTTTCCAATGGCTCGAGGCGAACTGCGGCCTCGTGCTCGATCCGAAAACCGGAAAGCCTACCGAGATCATAGCTTCGCTGCGTAATGTCGACGAAACCAAGCAGCTTGAATCCGCTCTCCTCGAAGCCAAGGATAACGCCGAAGCCGCCGCGGAAGCGAAATCCGCATTCCTTGCCAATATGAGCCACGAAATCCGTACGCCCATGAATGGCGTGATCGGCTTTACCGAACTTGCGCTCTCTGGCGAACTCGAGAGCGAGCAGCGCCAGAACCTCGAAATGATCGCCGATTCGGGTCGGGCGATGCTCCGGCTACTCAACGACCTGCTCGATTTTGCAAAGATCGAAGCCGGCCAGATGATTCTTGCAGACGAGCCGACCGATGTTCGGCACAAAGTTCGTGGCGCTCTCAGGATCATGGAGCCGGTGGCGGCGCAAAAGGGTCTGTCGCTCGAGATGAACGTCGAGGAAAACGTCCCTCAGTGGATGGTTTCGGATCCGATGCGGGTGCGACAGATCATGCTCAATCTGATCGGCAACGCCCTGAAATTCACCGAAAGGGGCGCCGTCTCGGTCAATGTATCCTTCGATGAGGCGAAGACCGAACTAACGATCGAGGTTGCCGATACCGGTATCGGGATACCAAGCGATCAGATCGAAGCGGTCTTCGAAAAATTCACGCAGGCGGATTCGAGCATCGCACGCCGCTTCGGCGGTACGGGTCTCGGTTTGCCGATTTGCTCCCAACTCGCCACGTTGCTCGGGGGATCGTTGAGAGCGGAGAGCGAGGTAGGCGTAGGGTCCACCTTCATCCTGACGATACCAGTCTCGGAATGCGAAGCGCCTTGTGAAGACGATCTGCCAGTTCCGTCAGAGCACCCATCGAAAATCGCCTCCTCGCTTCGAGTGCTGGTGGCGGAAGACAACTACATCAACCAGCAACTGACGCTCGCCATGTTGAAAAAGGCAGGGTGTTCGGCAGCCCTGGCGGAAGACGGCGTCGAAGCGATAAAAATGATCCGCGACCGCCATGGAACCAGCGAAGCTATCGATGTCGTCCTCATGGACATGCAGATGCCAAATCTCGACGGTTTGCAGGCGACCCGAAAAATTCGCGCCGCTGGCCTCGGGCCAGATACGCTGCCCATCATCGCGCTGACTGCCAACGCCTACCAGGAAGACATCGATGCGTGCCGCGAGGCGGGCATGCAGGCTCACCTCAGCAAACCATTACGACTGCGCGAGCTTGAATCGGCATTGGCTTTGTGGGGAAAGGAAGCGTCGATCGAAGAATTCAGGAATGCTGCAGACGCAAGCGGCATGGAGGAGCTAGACCCGCACCTTGTCGAACTATTCTCCGAGCGAAAGCAGAAGGCATTGAAATTGATCACTGGATTGCTCGCTCAAAGTAGCCTTGAAGGGTCGACGCTTGAAGCGATCGCATCGGAATTGCATCAGATCGCAGGCGTGGCAGCCTTTTTCGGTGAAGCGAAGCTAGGCGAACAGAGCCGCGAGCTGGAAAAAGGCCTGATGGGCGAGACTGGCGACAAATTGCACTTGCTTGCCCGAGCCCGCGATCTTCTCGCCGCCTGATGGCTACGCAGGGAAACCGGGCACATGGCCAGGTTTTGGTACAGGCCGAAGCCGAGTTTGGCAGCGTTCCTGTTCGATCGGTTGCCCGAGGCCTGGCGAGAGGTTCGCAATAGGCCGAATGCCATCGCCCTACCGTTCAGCCAGGCTGGTTGAACCCCACTCGTGGTACCGCTTCCCATTTCGTTTCGCTGCGCAGGAAGCTGCGAATGCCGCGTAACCGGTAGAGCAGGTTCATCTGCCGGAAGCCGAAATTCTCAAGCAGAGCAGCTTCGCCAATGCGGGAAAGATCGCGTGCGGTCGGTGTGCGTCGCAGCTGAACCTCTTCGAGGACAAGGCTGCCGAAGCTGAGGCCCGTTCCGAATAGAACTGTCACGCCGAGAAATGCGAGCGCCATCATGGGCTCAAGGATGCCTAGGAGAATTGCCACGGGCACGATGAGGTAGCCGATGACTTCGGCCGGAGGACCGATGACATCTTCGAGTATCAGTTGCGGCATGCCGATCAGGCCGATGCGGCCGTAGCGCGGATTGAAGATCATCCTGCGGTGCCGCTGTAGCGTTTCGAGTGCCCCCTGCTGCCAACGCGAGCGCTGTCCCTTCAACCCGGCAAGGTTCACCGGGGCCTCGGTCCAGCAAACGACGTCGGGCACGAACTTGATGGCATAGTCGCGCTTCTGTTCGCGCATGTACCGATGGATGCGCACGACAAGTTCCAGATCCTCTCCGACCGTATCGTGACGATAGCCCCCGATCTCGATCAGCACGTCGCGGCGGAACATCCCGAATGCGCCCGAGATCAGCATCAGCGTATTGGTATGCGCGTTGGCGACACGATTCGATAGAAAGGCGCGCAAATATTCGACGACCTGGAAGCGCGGCACGAGTTTCTTGTCGATGCCGATCTTGCGCAATGCGCCGCCTTCGATCTCACACCCGTTCGCTATCCTGATCGTGCCGCCGACGGCGACGAGGCGACCATCATCATGCATGAATGGTTCGGCAGCCCGCAGCAGCCCGTCGGTTTCGATAATCGAGTCCGCATCGATCACGCAGACGAGTGGGGTGCGGGCAAACCCGATCCCGGCATTCGCTGCGTCAGCTTTTCGGCCATTCTCCTTGTCGATGACAATCAGATTGGGATAGCGCCGCGAACGCCAGGTTCCGCGTATTTGCGTCTTCTGGAGAACCGCGATCTGGGCCCGCTCGTAGGCCTCCATATCGAAGCCATCAATCAAAGCGCCAAGCGTATCATCTTGCGAGCCGTCATTTACCACGATGACTTCATGATGCGGGTATTCAAGCGAAAGAAGCGCTTTCACGCTCTCAACAATCGAGAGTTCCTCGTTGAACGCCGGAGCGATCACCGTCACCGGGAGAGCAAGGTCGCCGTAGCGTTGCCAGAGCTCGACCGAACTGCGGCCCGGCCTTGTGCGCGTGGCGAAGACCCAGCTTGCAACGATGAGTTGCAACAGGCTGACCGCATTGCGCGCAGCGACCACCAGAAAACAGCCGAATGTGAGAAACAGAACTGCGTTGACTGCAGCTCGCTGAAGGTCGTCCAGGGTCATGCGAGAAGCTTTCTCGATTCATAATTCGGCCAATGATATTCGAGCACGTCAAGCGCGTGTTCTGCCCTCAGTTTCACCCACAAATCGTCATCGTCCAGCAGCGCATGGAGATGCGGAATCGTATTGTGGAGGCCAAGCGATGCGCAGCAATTGACCGCCTGAATGCGCACGAAAGCGACGGGGTCCTGCAAGCGCTCGATCACCCAGGGCTCGACCGAGGGCAAGCCAAGTTGCGCGGCCGCCTGCAGTGCCGAACTGCGAAGCTCCGCATGGTCGATGCGGCTCGCCCGTTCCAGCAAGGGAAGCACGCTCGCGTCGCCTGACCAGCCGAGGGCATCGATAATCAGGGCACGCTGCTCGTGCGATATAGGGTCGTTCATAAACAGTGCCATCTGTTCAGGGTATTGCGACGCCGACGCTCTGAAGAGCGCACGGTCCAGACGGTTGCTCTTTCGCTTGAACATGCCGAGAATGCGGATCGTCTCGCGCGGCGGCGGCAAAGCGTGCAATGCCGCAAGGGCAAATGCAGCTTCCAGGCGAACGGTCTTGTTCCGGTCGCGGGCAAATAGCTCGCGCAACCTCGCTATGCAGGCCTCGCTGCCAAATTGCTGCAACAGTCGGATAGCGTCGATCCTGCCCGCGGAACGCCAGCTTCGAGACTTCCGCAGCGTCGCCCGTAGCAATCCGTCAAGCTCAGCCATCTGCATCAAGCGGTGACGTTCACCTCCGCGGAGAAGGAGATGAATATGACTTACCGCCGATAGCCTGAACTGGTTGTTCCAGTTTGTTGACTCATCTTCATCCAGTTGTCCTGCGATCCTGCGCATGTAGCTGCGGGTAATGGCCGCTAGCTTCTCACGATCACCCCGTCGGCGGCCTTCCTGATACCAGCGGCGTAGCAGGAGAATGCCAAAGGCCGCCATCATCACCAGAGCGACAACTGCAGACACGAGGAATACGAGCAGCGCGCCCACTATCGTTCGCCGATGCGCCAGCGCAGGTCGACCGAGATCGCAGCGCGTTCATAGCTCTCTTCCCGAGACTCGAATTCACCGGTAACTCCGAGTGCTACCTTTTCGGACAGGGCAAACCGAACGCCTCCGGCCACCGCTCGCAACTGTCTCGTCCCGTCGACTTCGGCATCGGGATAGCTCGCGAGAATCACAAAGGCCTCAGGAAAGCGCGAGTGGTGATAATCGGCACGTATTGCGCCGCCCAACCGGTAACTCTCCCCTCCGCCGAAAAGGTGTATCGATTTCGCGGAGAGTTCCAGAGCCGGTGAAAGCCGCTGCCGCAAACCCGCTCCGAAAGCGACAACATCATCGCTGCGGTATTCCGAAAACCGTCCATCGATCTGGAGCGTACTGGTATCGCTAAAGGCGATTTCCGCCCCGCCGCCGATACTCCAGTTCTCACGAAAATCAGCATTCGGGGCAACGCTTCCGGTTACGAAGTACCTATTCGAGGCATCTGGCAGGTCGATCCGTCCGGAGATCCGCGTATCCGTTGCGAGACGCTCTTCACGCTCGATATCGAGCGTGACAGCATTTCCAGCCCCCCATTGCGCGGAGATCGATCCGCGCTGGGCATACCATGTCTGGCTCGAACCGGATGCGAAAGCGGCATCGGACAGGGAGGTACCAATGCCGAGCGACTGCAATCGGAGCGCGCGGTCACGCCTCGTCTGGCGAAGCGATGTGACAAGGCGATCAAGTCCCGGATAATCCGGATACTCAACCACAATCTGATCTGACTGGGCATGGGCTTCGGCGAGCCGGCCGCGCCAGAACAGGATATTCGCCCTGGCAAGCTGAATATCGGGGTCATCCGGCGCCAGGACGATAGCTCGGTCTATCGTAGCTTGTGCAGCATCGAGATCGTCGAGCGCCGCCTGGACGGCGGCAAGCCGGCGAAGCAGGTCAGCATCATCAGGGTGTTCCGCCAGAAGCCGGCGCAGGATACGTTCGGCCCGTTCAAAATCGCGCGCGACATATGCCTCCTGCACGGATTCGCGCTCGATCATCGCAGTCTGAGCATTTGCCTGCGCCGGTAGCATGGCAAAGGCTGCCACGATGGCTGCGCAAGCGCGCAGTCGCGTCACGGCGCTTCCAGCAAAAGTTTTTCGATGCGGACCATCAGCTCCTGGGGAATAAACGGCTTGGTCATATACTCGCTCGCCCCGCCCCGGAGCGCGGCGACAATATCGCTTTCACCGCCACGTGCGGTAAGCATGACGATCGGAGTTCGAGCCGTTTGCGGATTGGCCCTGAGCGTTGCCAGAACTTCCGGGCCTGCAATCACCGGCATCATGGAATCGAGTATGATCAGATCGGGCGTTTCCGTCTCTGCCTTGGCCAGCGCCTCCCTTCCGTCCGCGGCTGTAATGACCTGATGACGCGCGCCCTCCAACCTGAAACGGAGCATTTCCGTCAGGATTACGTCGTCGTCCGCGATAAGTATCTTTGCCAATGCGACCTCCGGAGTTGTCGCTCTAGCTAGATCGATAGAGTTAACTTTTCGGAAAGAGAGTCATGGCATTGTTGTGCCGTTAGAAGAGCTAATCGTTCGATTTTCGAGGCTTTTGGCGCTATATGCATGGCGACCGACAGCCTCGACCAAATTTTGATCGAGAGCCGACAGTCTCCTCCCGGCCCAGTCGCGGACGCGCTGGAGATCCGTCCTGACCGCCCCTGTACATCGAGCTCAGAGTTTTACACGAGCCATGCCTGCCGCAGCGTAGCGCGGGCCCGCCGTCCGGCCACTTGGCGCCGCTGCATCGATCGCGGCAAGGTCGCTCTCGCTTAGCGCAAGGTCTGGCGCGCCGGCGCTATCGCGCATGGTCTCGCTACGCTTTACGCCTGGAATCGGGACGATGTCTTCGCCTTGCGCAAGCAGCCAGGCGAGCGCGACTTGCGCATTGGAGACGCCGTGAAGGTTGGCCACTTCTGCAATCGCATCGACGATGGCGAGGTTTCTGGGCATGTTCTCGGGTGAGTAGCGCGGATCGTTGCGGCGCCAGTCGTCAGCGGGGAGTTCGTCCAGGGAGCGGATGCCGCCGGCCAGGAATCCCCGGCCGAGCGGGCTGTACGGCACGAAGCCGATGCCGTTCTCGCGGCAGGCGGCGAGGATATCGTCCTCAACATCGCGTTCCCAGATCGAGTATTCGCTTTGTAGCGCTGCAATCGGGTGGGTTTTGGCGGCGCGGCGAACCGTGTCCGCAGCGGCTTCGGACAGGCCGAGGAAGCGAACCTTCCCCTCCTTCACGAGCTCCGCCATTCCGCCGATCGTCTCCTCGATCGGGACATCGGGATCTACGCGATGTTGGTAGAACAAGTCGATCGTGTCGATGCCGAGTCGCTTTAGCGATCCCTCGCACGCGCGGCGTGCATTCTCGGGGCTGCCGTCTAACCCGACGGGTTTGTCCCCGTCCCAGCGCATCGCGAACTTCGTAGCGATGACGAGGCCGTCGCGGCGGTCCTTGATGGCGGCTCCGACCAGCTCCTCGTTGCTGAATGGCCCGTACATCTCTGCAGTATCGAAAAACGTGATGCCAAGGTCGATCGCCTCGTGGATTGTGCGCGTCGATACGTCATCATCAGCCGGACCGTAGCTGATATTGCCACCCCGGATCATCGGCATGCAGCCGATGCCGATTGCAGAGACCTCGAGGCCTTCGCCCAGCTTGCGATACTTCATGCTCAATCACTCCTCGGAAATGGCGTTCGTCGTATGCGCTGCTACCCGCGTAAACAAGGCGACCGGTTTAACGGGCACCCTCGACACCCCGGCTCAAAACACGGCGCACCAAGCAAGCGGCGACAAGGCTTCTGGTCAATCGGGCCGCCTCATCCTGAACAGCCGGTCCTCGGTGATTTCAAAATAGTCCGCCGGACCGCCGCCCCGTGTAATCGGATGCGGTCGCGCCGTCTGGTAGACTCCATCCTCGAGCATTGCCGTGTCTATGTGAATGCCGACAACCTCGCCAATTACGAGCCACTGATCCAGTTCGAGACCTTCCTTCGTCTCAAGCTGGATGAGTTGGGTCAAGCGACACTCGAAATGGACCGGGCTGCCCGCCACGCGATCGGGTTTGACGAGTGAAGATGGCAATGCGTCCAGACCTGCCAGATCAAACTCGTCGACGTCGGCTTCCACACTCGCCGAGCTGGTGTTCATCTGTTCGGCCTGGGCCATGGTAGCCAGGTTCCAGACGAAGTCGCCCGTTGCCTTCACATTGGTGACCGAATCCTTCCAGCCCATAGATGAAAAAGCGACAAGCGGCGGGCGATAGTTGATCAGATTGAAGAAGCTGTATGGTGCCAGATTGCGTACGCCATCGGCGCTTACGGTAGACACCCACCCGATTGGCCGCGGCGCGACGATCGCATTAAGGGGATCGTGTGGCAGCCGGTGCCCTTCGGTGGGCTCGTAGAAGTGAAACTCGGTCATCCCAGGCAATATGTTTGGCCGACAAGCCGATTCAAGGGCGTATCCTTAATTCGATCCGATCGTTCGCGTTCATATGGTCCCATCGTCATGCGCGAAGTGGTCAAGGCCCTGCCGCGAAGGAAGCTTGGCGGTGATCCTAGGCGTTTACGATTGAGCCGCATCCCAAAGGTCGGCTTTCGACAAGTTGGGCCCTTAAAGCCGAATTTCCGCTACCGGCCCAAATTGCGGACCGACTGCTTTGGGTATGTCGCGAGCAAAATGCCTGCCGCTTTGCCCTACCCACGCACTATCCGGTTGTGCTTTCTACTGTGCCCCACAACCGATTCACAAGGTGGTGAAGCAACAGAAACAGTGGGGATCAGCGGTTTTTAGCTAGATTGCCGGAATGCAATTTTCCCGGTTGGGAATTCTGTCATCCGGACCAGTGGTTCCAATACCTTGGCGCAAGCGCTGCGCAAAATTGCCGCCAGCGCTCCAAGAGACAGCTCCTGGCTTGGGACTCTGCACCCGAGACTGCCGGACTTGGATCAGCTCGAGACGGCGCTGCCCTTGAGAATGCGAACGGCTGCAAGGTCGACGGTCAAGTGGATCGTCTGCCCCTCGGGCCAGTCCGTTGCAGGCGCGCGGATCGTGAACTCGGTAGCGCCGAACGCGACTGTCGCCACTATTTCGCTTCCAAAGCGGCGCGACGATATAACGGTCGCAGCGGTCCCCTTGGCAGAGACGCGCAAGCCCCCGGGGCGTACCATCAAAATCGCGGCACCGTCGGGCATTCCCGGCGCAGGTACAGGGCCGAAGGGACTGTCGGCCACGGCGCTCGACACCCTGACTGGCAAGAGGATCGCCTCTCCCAACAATTGCGCAGCGACCGAGGACACGGGGTTGTCGTAGCAATCCTCCGGGGTTCCCGTCTGCAGGATTAGCCCATCCGCCATCAGGATCAGATCGTCGGCGATCGTCATCGCCTCCTCGGGATCGTGGGTCACCACCAGCACGGCGGCACCGACCTCGCGCAGGTCCTCGATCAGCGAGCGCCTGATCTGGCTGCGCAGATGCCCGTCGAGGCCGGAAAAAGGTTCGTCGAGCAAGAGCAGAACCGGTTCGCGCGCCAGTGCCCGCGCGATCGCTACCCGCTGCTGCTCGCCGCCCGAAAGCGTGTGCGGCCAGGCCTTGGCCAGATGGTCGATTTGAAAGCGGGCAAGCAGCCCGCGTACCAGTTCCTCGCGGGCGGCAGGCTTGACGTGCCGCACCCCGAAGCCGACATTGTCGCTGACGTTGAGATGCGGAAACAACGCGTTGTCCTGGAACACCAGCCCCACCCCGCGTTCCTCCGGCGCGATTGTGCGGCCCGGCGCGGAGACGGTGTCCGCGTGGATGCGTATCTCGCCTTCATCCACCGGCTCGAGCCCGGCAATCAGCCGCAGGATGGTGCTCTTGCCGCAGCCCGAGGGGCCGAGCAGGCAGGCGATCCGCCCCTCGTGCAACGCGAAGCCGGCTCCGCTCACGATTGCGCGCGGGCCATAGCGGCGCGTCACCTCGCGCAGGGTCAGGATCGGTTCGGTGTCCACGGGCCGGGTGTCTAGGTGCCGGGCCGCGCCAAGGCAATTCGGTGCGTCAGCCAAATCACCGTCGGCAGCGACAGCATCAGGATCAGCAGCGAGGGCGGCCCGGCCTGGTTGAGCCGCTCGTCGATCGCGTAATTGTTGGCGATCACCGCCAGCGTGTCGAAATTGAACGGACGCAGGATGAGCGTGGCGGGCAGCTCCTTCAGGATGTCGACGAAGACGATCAGCCCAGCGGTCAGCATGGCGCCGCGCGCCACCGGCAGGTCGACCGCCATCGCCGCCGAGGTCTCGGTCCGGCCCATGGTGCGGGCGGCGTGGATCATCGAAGGCGTGACCCGGGCCAGCCCGGCGTCGATGGGCTCGAGCGCGGCGGCCATCAGGCGGGCGGAATAGGCCAGCAGCAGCAGGACGATGGCGATGGCGGTGCCCGAACCGGGATTGAGCGACCAGATCACTCCGGCAGGAGCCAGCAGGCCGATCGCCATCACCGCGCCGGGCGTGGCGTAGCCCAGACTGGCGAGCCTCGCCGCGAGCGGCAGCCGCCGCGTCCCCAGCGCCAGCATCGTTGCGAGCAGGACGGTGAGGACTGCGCCCGCCAGCGCCAGCCCGAGGCTGTTCTGCATCGCGCCAGCCAGCCGGTCCCAGTCGGGCGCACTCGCCCCGAGGTTCAACACCAGCCAGCCGACCGGCAGCAGCAGTCCGGCGGTGAGCAGGAGGAGGCAATAGGCACTCGCCAGCCAGCCGCCGAGGCGGGACATGGCCTGCGGCTCGAACTGGCGCCAGCGGCCGCGCCCGGTCTCATGCGTGCGGCCTTTGCGCCCGGCGCGTTCGAGCCACAGCAGCAGCGCGGCGGCGCCAAGCAGCGGCAGGGCGAAGCGCGCGGCGCTGACGGTCGAGCCATAGACCGACCAGGCACGGACGATACCGGTGGTCAGCGTCTGGACGCTGAGGAACCGGACCGCGCCATAATCGGCCAGCACTTCCATCATTCCCAGCGCGACCCCCGCGGCCAGCGCGGGGCGCGCCATCGGCAGCGCGACGCGCCACAGCGCCTGTCGTCCGTTGCAGCCCAGCATCGCCGCGGCTTCCAACACATTAACCGACTGGTTGAGGAAGGCGGCGCGCATCGCGAGATAGACGTAAGGATAGAATGCCGCCGAGAGGATGAATACCGCGCCCCCCGTGCTGCGCATCGAGAAAGGGAGGTCGAAGCCGAAATTCAGGCGCAAAGCCATGCGCAGCGGTCCGGCCACGTCGAACAGGTCGGCATAGCTGTAAGCCAGCGCGAAGGCGGGGACCGCCAGCGGCAGCGCCAGCGCCCAGGCGAACACCCCGCGGCCGGGAAAGCGATGCATCGCCACCAGCCAGGCTGCCACGGTGCCCGACACGGCGATGAATATCCCAACCAGCAGCGCCAGCCAGGCCGATGTCAGCGCATAGCGCGCGATGTCGCGGCGGGCGATGTCCGCGGTGTCGGTCCCCAGCGCAGCCAGCACCACCCCCGCCAGCGGTAGCAGGACAATCAGCCCGGCCAGCCCCGCGAGACCCGCCAGCGGCGAGGGCCAACGGGGGTGCCAGACGTTCGGGACCGCGGTTGTCGTCAGCGCCAGCCCGCCGCGCTCATCAGCGATTGCGCCTGCGGCTGCCGCGCCGCAAAGGCCGCCACGCTCATCGGATGCGCGGTGAAATCGGCGTAGGCATCGACCGGAGCAGGTGCCGGGACGTTGGGGGAGGCGGGGAATTCATTGTTGTTGGCCGCGATATGCCGCTGCGTATCGGCCGAGGCGAAGAATTCCAGCAGCTTCACGGCGTTGTCGCGGTTGGGCGCGTTGCGGGCGACGCCGCCGCCTGAGATGTTCACATGCGCGCCTTGCCCGTCGAGGCTGGGGAAGCCGAGTGCGACCTTGTCGGTCACCGCCCGGTCGGCGGCATCGTCGCCGCTGGCCATGCGGATGTAGTAATAGCTGTTGGTCAGCGCCACTTCGCACACGCCCGCGCCGACGGCACGGATCTGGTCGCGGTCGCCGCCCTCGGGCTGGCGCGCCATATTCGCCACCACGCCGCGGACCCATTGTTCGGCGCGTTCCTCGCCCCAGGCCTCGATCAGCGCGCCGACCAGCGACAGATTGTAGACGCTGTCGGAGGAGCGCACGCAGATCTTGCCGCGAAAGCGCGGGGTTGCAAGCTTGGCGTAGTCGTCGATCTCTTCGGGCTGCACCCGCGCCGGATCATAGGCGACAACGCGCGCGCGGCGCATGAAACCGTACCAATTGCCAGCCGGCTCGCGCAGATTGGCAGGGATGCGGTCGTCGAGCGTGGCGGAGGTGATCGGCTGGAACAGTCCTGCCTGCTGGGCGCGCCACAGCGCCCCGGCGTCGGCGGCGATGAACAGGTCGGCGGGGCTGTTCTCGCCCTCGCTGGTCATCCGCGCCACCAGTTCGTCGGCGCTCCCTTCCATCAGATTGATGGCGATCCCGGTTTCCTCGGTAAAGCGGTCGTAGAGCACCTGGTCGCTGTCGTAATGGCGAGCCGAGTAGAGATTGACGACTTCCGATGCCTCGTTCTCGGTGCCACCGGAGCAGCCCGTGAGTGTGGCTATGCCTGCCAGCGCCAAAATCAATTGTTTCATGCGCATTCTGGGTGCTCCTCAATGTGAGAAAAAAGCCGTGTCTCCAGCCGATGCTGAAGCCTCATCAGGTTGGCGCGATAGCTGCAGATGATTGCCAAGGCAAGTTTGCGAACCAGTCGCAAAAATTTGGTTGCGAATGATTTGCATAGTCATTTGTGGCGGAAGCGGCAGGATGGCTAGGGAATTTTCCTTGCAAATGCGAAGTGGTCGCAATAGCAGCCCGCTCACTAAGAATGATTCGCAAAAAAGAGAACATACATGGCTCACCGCACGTTTCGCATCGCTCTGCTCGCTACCGTCGCTGGACTGCCTGCACCTGCGTTCGCAAACAATTCTGGCGATGAGATGCAGTCCCAACGCGACTATCTGCCGAGTGAGATCGTCGTGACCGGAGAACGCGACGGTTACGGCACCGAAGATGGTTCGACCGCGACGAAGACGCCGACCCCGCTGATCGATGTGCCCCAGGGCATCAGCTTCATCACCGAGGATCAGCTTGAGGACCAGTCGATCCGACAGTTGAACGAAGCTTTGCGATACGTTCCCGGAGTGAGCCTCGAAACCGGCGAGGGCCACCGCGACGAAGTCTTCATTCGTGGTCAGGAAACCACTGCCGACTTCTATCTCGATGGATTGCGCGACGATGCGCAATATTACCGCCCACTCTACAATATCGAACGGGTCGAAGTGCTCAAGGGCGCCAACGCCTTGATCTTCGGTCGCGGGGCTGGTGGCGGCGCCATCAACCGCGTCTCGAAAACCGCGCAAACCAACGACATCTTCGCTGCCGGACACGCGTCGGTCGATACCTTCGGTGCCTTCGCATTGCTGGCCGATGTCAATCAGCCGCTCTCCGACACGATCGCGGTACGGCTCAACGGCACCTATGAAGAGTTCGACAATCATCGCGACTTTTACGAAGGCCGCTTCATTGGCTTCTCGCCCACTGTGACGGTCGACCTCGGCACGGCGACGCGATTGACCGCGACCTATTCCTACGACGACGATCGGCGGGTCGTCGATCGCGGCGTACCTTCGTTTCAAGGCGGCCCGCTGCGCGGCTTCGATCAAACCTTCTTCGGCGATCCCGACTTCAACAAAGGCCAGGCAGAGGTGCATATCGGGCGGGTTCGGCTCGACCATGAATTCGGCGATGGGGTTACGGCCAACGCAACCGTGCAATATGGCAATTACGACAAGATATACGCCAATATCCTGCCGACCGGGACCAACGGTTCGACAGTGACGCTTGAAGGCTACGAGGACGCCACCACGCGAGAAAACCTGGTCGGGCAAGCCAATCTCGTCTGGGAAGCGGAAGGCGAAGGGTTCGCTTCGACCTTGTTGCTGGGGCTCGAAGCGAGCCGCCAGGACACGCAGAACTCGCGCCGCACGGTCGTGTTTGGCGACAATGGCGAGCAAAAAATTTCCTCCCCCCTGGGCGAGCGGATCGCGGTCCCTGCCTTTACGCTGGCCCCCGTGTCACGCTCGCGCGACAGCACGCTCGAGACATTGTCTTTCTATCTGCAGGAGCAGCTTGAAATCGGCGAGCATCTCGAGCTGGTGGCGGGGGTGCGCTGGGACCGGTTCGATCTCGATACGGTGAACTTGATCTCCGGCGTTCCCGGAGACCGGATAGACGAACGCATCAGCCCGCGCGCAGGTGTCATCGTCAAGCCAACCGAGCGGCTTTCGCTTTATGCCAGCTACACCGAGAGCTTCCTTCCCCAGGCAGGCGATCAGTTTCTGATCATTTCGCCCGGCGATGCGCAATTCGAGCCAGAAAAATTCACCAATTACGAGGTCGGCGTCAAATGGGCGCCCCTGGATAAGGTGCTCGTGACCGCGGCCGTCTTCCGGCTCGACCGCACCAACACGACCGCGCCCGATCCCAACAATACCGGTCTGATCGTCCAGACCGGGGAAAGCCGCGTCGAAGGGTTCGAGATCGGTGCCGTCGGCTCGATCACCGATTTCTGGCAGGCAAATCTCGGCTACACCTATCTCGATGGCGAGCTGCGCACGGCTTCGGATTTCGGGCCGGAGGACGCCCGGTTGCAACAACTGCCGCGTCACCAGATTGCCGTTTGGAACCGTTTCGATGTCACCGAACAGCTCGGTTTCGGCTTGGGCGTAATTCACCAGAGCGACCAGTTCGCAAGCTTTTCGAACACCGTCGAGCTGCCCAGCTACTGGCGCGTCGATGCTGCGGCCTATTACACTATTACCGATCGGCTCAGCGTTCAGGTGAACATCGAAAACCTGTTCGACGAGACCTATTTCCCGAGTGCGCACGGCAACAACAACATCCAGCCAGCCGAGCCTTTCAGTGCCCGGTTCGGCGTACTGGTGGAGATCTGAGGACAGCGTACGGCGTATAGGGACGCTGCGATGGTCGCGTTGGCACGGTATCCCCATAGCCTTTTGCGGGCGACTATCTCGAGGCCGTCGATGGCGAAGCGTGGGACGGCTATTTCGCCCGCGGCTACGACCAGCTGGGCTGGTGGGGCGAAGCAGCCGCTGGGCAGATATCCCCATCGGCACCGGGACCAATCCTTTCGTGCAAGATCCATCCCAGCGCAACGCGCCTTAGGCGGTCGCTTGCTCTGGGCGGGGAGGTGACAGGGCGCGAACGCTATGGCACCAACCGCTTCGCGTTTGTCTTTGGGAGTGTGCCGATGCGCCGCATCGCTTTGCCGTTGCTGTTGGTTGCGAGTGCGCTGACCGGCTGTGCCCAGGGTTCGATACCGGTCGGGGGCCCGTCGACCGCGGATGCGCAGCCCGTTTCGCGGCCGGTCGAGGTTGCGCTGATCGCGTTCAACGACTTCCACGGCAATCTGCAGCCGCCGCGGCGGGCCATAACCCATGCAAGCCCGGCGGGTGACGAGCTTCAGGTCCCCGCGGGCGGCGCCGCCTACCTCGCATCGGCGATCGAGGAGGCACGCGAGCGCAGCCCCAACAGCCTGGTGGTGTCGGCCGGAGACCTGGTCGGCGCCTCGCCGCTGATTTCCAGCCTGTTTCTGGACGAGCCCACCATTCACGCGTTCAACCTCATCGGCCTGGATTTCAATGCCGTGGGCAATCACGAGTTCGACCGTGGCAGGGCCGAGCTGCTTCGCCTCGACCAGGGCGGCTGCGAGAAATACACGCCGCGCGATCCCTGCGCCGTCGACACGCAATTCGGCGGTGCCGAATTCGGTTTCCTCGCGGCCAATGTCGTAACCGAAAGCGGCGGCACGCTGTTCCCGTCCTTCGCTATCCGCAGCTTCGGCAGCGGGAATGCGCAGGTAGAGATCGCGGTAATCGGCATGACGCTGGAAGGCACGCCGACCGTGGTGACGCCCGACGGTATTGCAGGCCTCGATTTTCGCGACGAGGCCGACACGGTGAACGCGCTGGTGCCGCGCCTGAAAGCCGAGGGTGCCGACGCGATCGTGGTTCTGGTTCACGAGGGGCTGAACTCCAATTACGGCTATAACGCGAAGTCTTGCGAGGGCCTCAGCGGAGACCTCATGCCGGTGCTGAAGCGGCTCTCGCCCGAGGTCGACGTGGTCGTCTCCGGCCACACCCACAACGCCTATATCTGCGACTTCGCGGAGCTCGACCCCCAGCGCTCGTTCCTGGTGACCAGCGGCGGCCAGTTCGGCACTCTGCTGACCGAGATTCAACTGACCGTCGACCCGGTGAAGGGTGTGGTTTCACGCAGCGCGCAGAACCTCATCGTTCAGGGCGAAGGCTTTGCCAATTCGGCCGGGACGATCGAGGTTACGGATGCAGTGCCGCGCTACCGCGCGGATCCTCTCGTCGCAGCGCTGGTGGAACGCTATCGGGCGGCCGCCGAACCGCGCGCCGCGCGGGTCATCGGAAGCCTCGGCGGCCCTGCCCCGACCAGCCGCACCCACACCGGCGAGCAGGTGCTCGGCAATCTGATCGCCGATGCCCAGCTCGCTGCCACCAGCGATCCTGGCCAGGGTGGCGCGCAGATCGCCTTCATGAATTCAGGCGGTGTGCGCGCCGAGATCGTGCCGGCAGAGGGCGGCGCGGTCAGCTACGGCCAGTTGTTCGCCGCCCAGCCCTTTGGCAACACGCTGGTGGTCAAGACCTTCACCGGTCGTCAGATCGTGGAGCTCCTGGAACAGCAGTTCGCGAGCGGGTCCAATTCGGTGGGCCAGCCCAACGTCCTCTTGCCCTCGGCCGGCTTCACCTACGGCTTCGATCTCAGCCGCCCTCGGGGCGAGCGGATCATCGATCCGCGTGTGAACGGCGAGCCGTTGCGGGAGGATGAGCTCTACCGGGTGACGACCAACAGCTTTCTTGCCAGCGGCGGCGACAATTTCACGATCCTGCGTGATGGCGTGGACCAGCTTGGCGGACCGCAGGATGTGGACGCGCTGGAAGCCTACATCCTTGCCAATCCGAACCTGATCCCCCCGGCCGCCAATCGGTTCCGGGACGAGACTCCGCGCTGAGGGTCGACGATTTCGCATCACCACAACGGAGTTGAGCATATGCAAAAATGGCTGGGACTGGTGCTGCTTGCGGCCTTCACGCTCGGAGCCTGCGCGGCGCCGGCTGCTGCCCCTCCCCCGAAGTCCGTGGCTTCTGGCGCCGGGAAGACGATCTTCGTCACCAGACATATGCAGAAGGCGCAAGGCGAAGACCCGTCGCTCAGCGGTGAAGGTGCAGCCGCGGCACAAAGCCTTGCTCGCATGCTCGCGGACGAAGGCATCTCGGCAATCTTCGCCACTCCCACACGCCGGGCGATGGAAACCGCCGCTCCGCTCTCGAAGCTGACCCGCGTTCCCGTCACCCCATATGATCCCCGGAACCCTCGGCAACTGGTTGCACTGGTCGCCGCGGCCCAAGGATCGGTCCTGGTAGTCGGCCACAGCAACACCGTTCACGACCTGATCGCGCGCTTCGGCGGAGCGCCGCCAGCCCCACTGACGGAACAGGATTACGGGACGGTGTTCATTATAGATGCCAAAGGCGGCGTCCGAGCTATCGAAGTCCGTTGACCTATTGGTTGCGGCAGAGGATTGCCCAACCCGAACGAACGAATGGACCACTCCACCCCGGCTATTTGCCAATTGCGATATCTACCGCCGTAAGGGCCAGCAGAATTGCTGGCGCTAGCAACCGAACCGGCCTCAAACTGGGCAATTGCCCATCCGTTCGCCCAGACGCACAGGCCCTTCGGACTTCCAGTCGCGATTGAATGCTATGACGTCGCGGCCGAACAGCATGACGACCGTCGAACCGAGCAGGAACCTGCCCATCTCCTCGCCTTGCGCGAGTACGATATCCCTGTCGGGATAGATCCACTCGGCCGGCTTGCCGCTTCGCTTCGGGTTGACCACCCCGTGCCACACGGTCGCCATGCTGCCGACGATGGTCGCGCCGACCAACACCATCACGAAGGGACCGTGCTTGGGAGATTCGAATACGCAGACCACGCGCTCGTTGCGGGCGAAGAGGTTGGGCACGCCGCGCGCAGTCACGGGGTTCACCGAGAAGAGCGCGCCGGGCACATGGATCATTCGGGTTAGCTTGCCCTCACAGGGCATGTGCAGGCGGTGATAATCCCTCGGCGACAGGTACAGATTGGCAAAGCTGCCGTGACGGAACCGCGCCGCCAGCGCAGCGTCGCCGCCGACCAGCTCGGTCGTGGTAAACCGGTGCCCCTTGGCTTGCAGCATGTGATGATCGTCGATGGCCCCGAGCTGGCTTATCGTGCCATCGACCGGACAGACGAAAACGGCGTCGGCGATCGGGCGCACCCCGGCTTTCAGCGGGCGCGTGAAGAACTCGTTGAAGGTTGGATAACTTGCGATGTCCGGATTCCCGGCCTCGCTCATGTCGACACCGTATTTGCCCACAAACCAGCGGATCAATCTTGTCGTCGTCGCTCCCGCCCGGGCTCCGGCAATGCGTCCGGCCAGGTTGGTCAGCGCCTGCTTCGGAAGCAGATATTGGGGCAGGACTTTCAGTCGATCAAAAATGGCAAACCTCACTTGTTGGCAGCGTCATCGCGGTGACGATAGCGGCAATGGGGTGGCACGCGAACTCCGGCCCCTGCGTACGATCGAGGCCCGACTGGCCTGCGCTCGATAGGCCACCACCTTACCCGGTCTTACCTTCGTTCAGGATCATAAGGCCGACGCGGTTACGGAACTGGCTCGGGTCGGGCCGGCGCGGAGAGGTAGTTCCCCGCATCTATGGTTCTCAAGTGCGACCCCCGGCGAAGATACAGATAGCTGTCGTCGAAACCGCCGGCCCGGGCAAGTGCCGATACATCCGGGATGGTCAGCGAGCCATGGCCGAGCTCGATCAGCCCGGCCTTGCGCAGCGTCTTGATGGTCCGGTTGACGTGAACGGATGTCATCCCCGTTGCATCTGCGAGATCCCGCTGGGTCAAGCCAAGCACGCCAGAAGCGTCTGAAGAGCGACAACCCAATGCGAGCCAGCCCCAGGGCTGCGCTCTTGTCTTGCGCCCCGATGCGCTTACCCTGCCGCCATGGCACAGGATGACGAAGCCGACAGCAAGAGCGATTCAGCCAAAAGCACGGAATGGGCCGAGTTTCGCACCGATCTGGCCGAAGATCGCACCGTCCAGGCGACCGAGCGCACCTTTGCGGGTTGGTTGCGCACCGCCTTCGCTGCGATCGGTGTCGGCATCGCCTTCCACGTGGTGTTCGGGGATTTCAATCCGCCCTGGCTGGCTCAGGCGATCGCCTCGCTGTTTATCGTGCTGGGCATTTCAATCGCGTTCACCGCCGAAACGCGCGCCAGCAAGACCTTCGCCCGTCTCTCCAGTCACGAGGTCGATCGGCCGAGAGCGCCGAATATCCGCTGGATGAGCTGGTCGATCATCGCCGGGGGAGTGGCGCTGATCGCCGGAATCTGGGTTCTCAACGACGGGACGATCGGCCAGAGCGGCTAGGCGGTGTCTCGACAGCAATCCGATGGATCGTCGTTGCCGCGCACCGGAAGAATATCGGTCGCCTGATCCCTGGTTCGAACGCCCATGCGATCATGCGCGATGCTCCCTGCGATGTCCTGCTGGTGCGAGACGACAAGACCTGATCGCTGCGAGCGGCTCGTCTTGCGATATATTGGCGCTCGATAGTCGGGGCCGTGCGCCGGCGAGGTCTCCCTGTTCGGGGAATCGGCTTGTCCCCGTCTGGGCACTGGGATACCCGGCGGCGCGCGTGCCAGCATGGTTCCGCATCCGCGAGCGTCAACCAGTTGAGATGCGATGAACCTGCCCATGCCAGCGACCACGCCCCAACCGCCCCGCCGTGCGCTGTTCGCGCTCGTAATCTTCGCGGGCAGCTTCCTGCTGTTCCTGATCCAGCCGCTGGTGGCGCGCCTCGCGCTGCCGCAGCTCGGCGGCGCGCCAAATGTCTGGAACAGCGCGATGCTGGTGTTCCAGCTGCTGCTGCTGGGGGGCTATGGCTATGCCCATTGGCTCGGTCGGCTGACCCTGCGGCGGCAGGGAATGGTCCATATCGCGCTGCTGCTGCTGGCCGCGATCGTGCTGCCGATTTCGCTGGCCGATATCGCGCGCCCCGATGCCGGTTGGGAAGTGCTGTGGGTCCCGGCACTACTGGCGCTGACGGTCGGCCCGGTGTTCCTGCTGGTGGCGGCGCAGGCCTCGCTGATCCAGCGCTGGTTCGCCGCGGCTCCGGGCGCAGCCAATCCCTATCCGCTCTATGCAGCGTCGAACCTGGGCAGCTTCACCGGCCTGCTGGCCTATCCGCTGTGGCTCGAGCCGCGGCTGTCGCTCAGCGCGCAGAGCGAGCTGTGGTCGCTGGGCTATGGCGTGCTGATCCTGCTTTCCTTGCTCGCCGTGGCGCAGCGCTGGAAGACTGGCGATGCGGCAGCGGAACCGGTTGCGAAGCCGCGCTCCGAGCGACCTGCAATGCGCGTGGTGCTGCTGTGGCTGGCGCTCGCGGCGGTGCCCTCGGGGCTGATGCTCTCGACCACCACGCTGCTGACCACCGACATCATGGCGATGCCGCTGCTGTGGGTGATCCCGCTGGGGCTGTACCTGCTCAGCTTCTCGGTGGCGTTTTCCGAGGCCGGGCACTGGACGCGGATCCTGACACGGATGGCGCCGGTGCTGCTGCTCGCAGGCGGCAGCTTCGCGCTGGTTTCGGGCGGACAGGCCAATCCGGCGATCGCGCTGGCGATGGTCGGGCTGCTGTTCGTGCTGGCGGTCGCGCTCCATGGGCGGCTCTACGCGCTGCGCCCCGATCCTTCGCAGCTCACCTATTTCTACCTCATCGTCGCCGCCGGCGGAGCGCTGGGCGGCGGTTTCACCGCGCTACTTGCCCCGGTGCTGTTCGACTGGATCTACGAGCACGCCATCCTGCTGCTGGCAGGCGCAGCACTGACGCCGCAGACGCTCGTGATCGAAAGGCTGCGCGCATTCCTGCGGGAACATGCCGTGGGCAAGGCGATCGCCACCGCGCTGGTCGTGTTCGCCGCGCTGCTCGCCTGGTGGCTGCACCGCGCCACTTTGGCAGGCGATGGCGAGACCATCCTCGCGCTGATCGCGGTACTGACGCTCATCGGCGTGGCGCTGGTGGGCGTACGCTGGGCCTTCGTCGCGGTCGCAAGCCTGCTGATGCTCGGCCACGGCGGGCTCTCGACGCTGGCGCTCACCGCGCAGGGCGAGCGCGCGCGGACCTATTTTGGGGTCTATAGCGTGGTCGAGACCGAGGACGGGCGGTTCCGCCAGCTCAATCACGGGACCACCAATCACGGACGGCAATGGCTCGACCCCGAACGGCGCCGCGATCCCACCAGCTATTACGGCGATTCCGCAGGGATCGGCATCGCGCTCAACGCCGCCGCCGCGGATGCCGAGATCGGGATTGTCGGTCTGGGTACGGGAACGCTCGCCTGCTATCGCCAGCCGGGGCAGCGCTGGGCCTTCTTCGAGATCGACCCGCAGATCGTGACCTATTCGCGAGACGGGAGCTTCAGCTTCCTTTCCGACTGCACGCCCGATGCGCGGATGATGATCGGCGACGCGCGGCTCGAGCTCGCCAAGGAACGCCCCGGCCGCTTCGACCTCCTGGCGATCGACGCCTTTTCCTCGGACTCGATCCCGCTGCACCTGATGACCGAGGAAGCCTTCGCCACCTATGGCCGCGCGCTGAATCGCGACGGATTGCTGCTGGTGCATATCTCCAACCGTTTTATCGATCTGGCACCGATGGTCTCGGCGCTCGCAGAGGCGCAAGGCTGGCAGGGGCGGTTGCGCTTCGACGACGAGGATCTTGCCGAAGGTTTGACGCCATCGGTGTGGATAGCGCTGGCGCGCGACGAGCAGGCGCTCGCGCGGCTAGAAGGCGATGAGGATTTCGCCTGGGAACCGCTGCCCCGCCCTGCCCGCCGGGCCTGGACCGACAACAATGCGTCCATCCTGCCGCTGATCCGCTGGTAGGAGCGAGTCCGGGCACCCTGCGAAGGCCCGCACGCGCCTTCGCACTTGCAGCATTCCGGATTCTGGCATAGAGGCACGCAAATCCATCGGACCCGGCGCTGCCGGGTGGCTCGGCCCGGCGCCTATCCCCGGGACAATGTTCAGACCGGCAGTTCAAGACGCACATCATGGTTGATGCTTTTGCATCGCACCATTGCGCCACGCCGGTCGTGTGGGTCAGGCAAACATTCCCATGTTCGATATCGCTGCGCTCAGGCGCGAATGGCTTTCCAATCCCCGCCGCGACATTCTCGCCGGGATCGTCGTCGCGCTCGCGCTGATCCCCGAGGCGATCGGTTTCTCGATCATCGCCGGGGTCGATCCGCGCGTCGGCCTCTACGCTTCCTTCTCGATCGCGGTGATCATCGCGCTGGTCGGTGGCCGGCCGGGGATGATCTCCGCCGCGACCGCCGCTGTGGCGGTCATCGTCGTGCCGCTGGTGCGCGATTACGGCGTCGAATATCTCTTCGCCGCCACCGTGCTTATGGGCGTCATCCAGTTGATCGCGGGCTATCTGCGGCTGCATCTGTTGATGCAATATGTCTCGCGCTCGGTAATCACCGGCTTCGTCAACGCGCTGGCGATCCTGATCTTCATGGCGCAATTGCCCGAGCTGACCGGCGTGCCGATGCTGACCTATGCGCTGGTCGCTGCGGGCCTCGCGATCATCTACCTGATGCCGATGCTGACCAGGGCGATCCCTTCGCCGCTGGTGGCGATCGCGGTGCTGACGGCGGTGGTCTATTACTTGGGCTTCGACGTCCGCACGGTGGGCGATATGGGCGAACTCCCCTCCTCGCTCCCCGCCTGGCTGATCCCCGACGTGCCCTTCACGCTCGAGACGCTGCAGATCATTCTGCCCTATTCGGCGACGATGGCCGCGGTCGGCCTGCTCGAATCGATGCTGACCGCGCAGATCGTCGACGATCTGACCGACACCGGTTCGGACAAGCAGCGCGAGATGAAGGGCCAGGGCATTGCCAATTTCTTCACCGGCTTCCTTGGCGGCATGGGCGGTTGCGCGATGATCGGCCAGTCGGTCATCAACGTGAAATCGGGCGGCGAGACGCGGCTTTCGACCATGGTCTCGGGCGTGTTCCTGCTGTTCCTGCTGCTGGTGCTTGGATCGCTGGTGGCGATCATCCCGATGGCCGCGCTGGTCGCGGTGATGATCATGGTTTCGATCGGCACCTTTTCCTGGCGTTCGATCAAGGACATCCGCATCCACCCCTGGCAGTCCTCGGTGGTCATGCTCGCTACCGTCGTGATCGTTGTCTGGACCCACGATCTGGCGCAGGGCGTGCTGGCGGGCGTGATCCTCTCGGGACTGTTCTTCGCCGGCAAGGTCAAGCGGATGTTCACCGTCGAGACCGATCTGTCCGAGGATGGCCGCACACGGGCTTACCGTATCGGCGGGCAGGTGTTCTTCGCCTCCTCCGACAGCTTCGTCTCCGCGTTCGACTACAAGGAAGTGCTCGACCGGGTTGTTATCGACGTCAGCCAGGCGCATTTCTGGGACATTTCGGCGGTCGGCACGCTCGACAAGGCGATCTTCAAGTTCCGCCGCGAGGGGACCGAGGTCGAAGTGCTGGGCCTCAACGATGCCAGCGCGGCGATGATCGATCGCTATGCAATTCACGACAAGCCCGGCGCCGATGAGCAGCTGGGCGCGCACTGAGTGGGAGAGAAATCGATGGAACACGTGCTCGCGGCGATCGACGCCTCGACCTACGCCACCAGCGTCTGCCGTCATGCCGCCTGGGCGGCAACTCGGCTGTCGCTCCCGGTCGAACTGCTCCATGTGGTGCAGCACCAGGACCCGGTAACCGCGCGCAGGGATCTGTCAGGCGCGATCGGACTCGGGGTCAAAAGCGATCTGATGGAAGAGCTTGTCCGCCTGTCGCAGGACAGCAGCCGGATCGAAATCGAGAAAGGCCGCGTGCTGCTGACCGCGGGCGAACAAATGCTGCGCGAAGCCGGCGTCGCGCGAGTCACCGCGCTGCACCGCCACGGCGGGGTCGTCGAGACCATCCTCGAGCGCGAGGAGAACGCGCGCGTCCTGGTGCTGGGCAAGCGCGGCGTGGCGCATGAATCGGCGGGCGATCATATCGGTTCGACGATCGAGCGGGTGGTGCGCGCCAGCGCCAGGCCGGTGCTGGTAGCCTCGCGCGAATACACCGAGCCGCAGCACATCGTCTTCGCCTATGACGCCAGCCCCGCCGCCGAGCGCGCGCTCGAACGGCTGGCCAATTCGCCGCTGTTCGCGGGCCTGCCCGTCACCATCGTGATGGCTGAAGCCGGCAGCGAGGCCGATCGTGCCAAGCTGGCCAAGGCGGAGGCCACTTTCGCGCCCGAACATTCGGTCACCGCGATCATGGAGCGCGGCAAGGCCGAGCAGGTGATCCCGGGCGTCGTCGCCGCGACCGAGGGCGCGCTGCTCCTGATGGGCGCTTATGGCCATTCGCCGATCCGGCGGATGATCCTTGGCAGCACGACCACCGAGATGGTCCGCACGGTCAAGGCCCCGGTGCTGATGGTCCGCTGACGCGACGCGCGCGCAGCGCAAGTCTGGCACTTTTCACTTTCCTACACCAACCCATTTGGTTCACCCTTGCCGCGACTCGGAAAGGAAACCCGCATGGCCCTCGTCGAAACGCTGATCGGTCCGCTTGCCTCGCTGCTCGACAAGCTTATCCCTGACAAGGAAGCGCGCGCGCGGGCCAAGCTCGAACTGCTCCAGCTCGAAGGTACGCAGGAATTGCGCACCATCGAGGCGCGACTGGCGGCGATCGTCGCGGAGGCGGGGTCGCAGGACCCCTGGACCAGTCGCGCGCGACCGTCATTTCTCTACGTGATGTACGTGCTGCTGCTCTGGGCGCTGCCGATGGGCGTGCTCGCCGCCTTCTCCCCCGCCACCGCGCGGGACATTGCCGCGGGCATGAATGCCTATCTCGCGGGCCTGCCCGAACCGCTCTACGCGCTCTTCGGCACCGGCTACCTCGGCTACACCGCCGCTCGGCAATGGGGCAAGGTCAAGGGCGTGGACAGGTAGGGGGTAGAGGGAGTCGTCCGCTTCTGGATGGGGAGCTGACAATCCGAATTAGACTGCAATAGCGGACGAGTGCCTTCCAATGTCAGCGAATATAGGGTCTTGGATCAACGACTTCGACCAGCGCACTTTCCCGGAAAAATCGATCAAGCAGGTAAGAATGGCCTGCGCCATAAAGGATAAGAACCCGGTCATCCGGTTCGACAACCTCACGAATATTGTTAAAAATTCGGAGGTTCCGACCATACCAGCCGCCAACCCATGAGGCACCCGGATTACGATCGTTGTTTCCGAATGTCGCCAGTTCGAAATACACGCGGTGGTCCTCCTCGCGGACCTCTGGCTGATTCAAATCAAAATACCAATCCACGATCGATCGCTGACGCATCTGTTCCGCCTGCCGGTCGAGCCTCCCCTGACCCTCTTCGACCAGCCTACTCATACGCTCTCCCTGACCATTGTCCTGCGACCAAGTGAGAAAATCATAGTCGGCCTGCTCACCGGGGAAAATCCCATTCCAGTCAGCGGCGTAAATCTTGGTCTGCCCCAGCGCCTTGGCCAGCCGAAAACCGATCTGATCCTGCTCCTTGGCCGACAATTCAAGCTTTCCATCGAGATAAGTTTGGTACCGCCGATCGAGCCCATTTTGATCAGATTTCGGCCACTCAAGAATTATTTTCGTCGGGCGCCATCGAGACAAGTTTTCGACGAGTTTTTCGATTTCTTTCTGTCGGTGAGAAACAAGCACATTTTCGACGGGCAAGTTTATCAAATCACGATTGTTGTTCGCCAAATGAAAGGAGCTGACGAGCATGACCTGCGGCCTTTCGACGACTTCAAATTTGCCGGATTTGGTCGAAACGCAAGCGGCAGTGAATGCGCAAGCGAGCAGGACTGAAACAAACGACGCCTTGTTCATACGCGCACCCCTCAGTGTGTTACACATATAATGCACCGTTGCCATATGTGGCGCAAGGGGACAATTCGTGATCGTCAGAAGATGTCCGCAAACTGGGTCGCTTAACGTCAGACCGCTTTCCTTCTCTCCCCCCTTCAGGCGGGGCAGCGAGTAGCGAAGCGAGACCGTCGACAAACAGACGCTCCTGCGGCTAATCCTCGCCCCATGCCTGCCAGCCCCCCACCCTCGCCATCCGAGACCCCCCAGCGCCGGATACTCGTCCTCAACGGACCCAATCTCAATCTCCTCGGGCAGCGCGAGCCCGACATCTACGGTCACGCCACGCTGGCGGATATCGCGGCGCTGCTCGAGGCGCGTGGCCACGAGCTCGGGCTCCAGGTCGAATGCCGCCAGTCGAACCACGAGGGCGTGCTGATCGACTGGTTGCAGCAGGCCGAAGCGGAGGGGTTCGCCGTCGTCCTGCTCAACGCCGGGGCCTACACCCACACCTCGATCGCGCTGCTCGATGCGATCCGCAGCATCGCGCTGCCGTTGATCGAGGTGCATTTGTCGGACCCCTCGCAGCGCGAGGAGTTCCGTCATCTTTCCTATGTCGGCATGGCGGCGGTGGACACCGTGCAGGGCCTCGGCGCGCAATCCTATGTCGTCGCGCTGGAGCGCGCCGCGGCGCTGTAGAGCGTGACCACGAGGTGGGTTTGTGACCATGTGCCCCCCTTGCCACACGCACGCCTCACGCGCATAAGTCGCGCAAATAACAAACAAGGAAGACCATGGCGGAACGAAAGAGCGGCTCCGGGGAAAAACCCGGTATGAATGTCGATATGGATCTGGTGCGCGAACTGGCCGAGCTGCTCGCAGAGTCCGGACTGACCGAGATCGAGGTCGAGGACGACGATCGCAAGATCCGCGTCGCGCGGACCATCAGCGCCGCGCCGGTCGCCGCAGCGCCGCAGTTTGTCGCCGCTCCCGCCGCCGCACCGCCATCGCTGGCGCCGGGATCCGACGTGCCCGCTCCTGTCGCCGATCACGCCAATGCAATGAAATCGCCCATGGTCGGCACGGTCTATATGGCGCCCGAACCCGGCGCCGCCGATTTCATCAAGGTCGGCGACACGGTCGAAGCGGGCGACACGCTGCTGATCATCGAAGCCATGAAGGTCATGAACCCGATCGCCGCCGATGCCTCGGGCACGGTCAAGGCCATCCTCGTCGAGAACGCCCAGCCGGTCGAATTCGATCAGCCGCTGGTCGTCATCGGCTGAGCATTCCTATGGACATTACCCGCATCCTGATCGCCAATCGCGGCGAAATCGCCCTGCGCATCCACCGCGCGGCGCATGAAATGGGCATCGAGACCGTGGCGGTGCATTCCACCGCCGACTCTGATGCCATGCATGTCCGGCTCGCCGATCACGCGGTCTGCATCGGACCCGCTCCGGCTAGCGAGAGCTATCTCAACATCGCCAACATCATCTCGGCGGCCGAGATTTCGCACGCCGATGCGATCCATCCCGGCTACGGATTCCTGAGCGAAAACGCCAAATTCGCCGAGATCGTCGAGGCGCACGACATTGCCTGGATCGGCCCCAAGCCCGAGCATATCCGTACCATGGGCGACAAGGTCGAGGCCAAGCGCACCGCGGGCGCTCTCGGCCTGCCGCTGGTCCCCGGCTCGGCGGGCGCGGTCAGCGATTTCGACGAGGCGCGCGAGATTGCGCAGGAGATCGGCTACCCGGTCATCATCAAGGCCGCCTCGGGCGGCGGCGGGCGCGGGATGAAGGTCTGCGAGAGCGAGGACACGCTCGAGACGCTGATGCGACAGGCCGGCAACGAAGCGAAATCCGCCTTCGGCGACGCCACCGTCTATATCGAGAAATATCTCGGCAATCCGCGCCATATCGAATTCCAGATCCTCGGCGACGGCCAGGGCAAGGCGATCCATCTGGGCGAGCGCGATTGCTCGCTCCAGCGCCGCCACCAGAAGGTGCTCGAGGAAGCCCCCTCCCCCGTGCTGGGTGAGGAGGACCGCAACCGCATGGGCAACATCTGCGCCAAGGCGATGGCCGACATGGGCTATCGCGGCGCGGGCACGATCGAATTCCTGTGGGAAGACGGCGAATTCTACTTCATCGAGATGAACACGCGGCTGCAGGTCGAGCACCCGGTCACCGAGATGATCACCGGGATCGACCTGGTGCGCGAGCAGATCCGCATCGCCGAGGGCAAGCCGCTGGCGATCACCCAGGATGAGGTCGAATTCAAGGGCCACGCGATCGAGTGCCGGATCAACGCCGAGGACCCCTTCACCTTCGCCCCCAGCCCTGGCGATGTGACCTATTACCACGCTGCGGGCGGGATGCATGTCCGGGTCGATAGCGGGCTCTACGCCGGCTATCGGGTCCCCCCCTATTACGACAGCATGATCGCCAAGCTGATCGTCTATGGCCGCAGCCGCGAAAAATGCATCATGCGGCTGCGCCGTGCGCTCGACGAGATGGTGATCGAGGGCGTCAAGACCAGCATCCCGCTACATCAGGCGTTGCTCGCGCAGGACGATATCCTGAGCGGCGACTATTCGATCAAATGGCTCGAGGACTGGCTCAAGGAACGCGAGGTCTGACCCAAAGTCAGACCGGCTGCGCGGGCGCCATGCGGCGCTCACGCAGCACTTACGGCGCGGGTCTTCAGCCCAGCGGCACGCCTGGCAGGTTTTTGCTGGTGCGGATCGTCAGCGAGGTCTTGACGCTGGCGACATTGGGCGCCGGCGTCAGCTTGCTGGTCAGAAATTCCTGGAACCGCTGCAGATCCTCGCTCACAATCTTGAGGATAAAGTCGATCTCGCCGTTGAGCATGTGGACTTCGCGCACCTCGGGCAGATCGGCCATCGCCGCTTCGAATTCGCGCAGATCGCCCTCGGCCTGGCTGCGCAGGCTGACCATCGCGAAGACGGTGATCGAGAACCCCAGCTTGGCCGGATCGAGATCGGCGTGATAGCCGCGAATCACGCCCAGTTCCTCGAGCGCGCGCACCCGCCGCAGGCAAGGTGGTGCGGTGAGGCCGACGCGATGGGCAAGCTCGACATTGGTCATTCGCCCGTCGTCCTGCAATTCCGCCAGCAGGCGACGATCGATAGTGTCGAGGTTTGCCATTCTACGAGCCCCCAATACGGCCGCCGCGGCTAGTTTCGCTGCAAGTGCGAAAGGTTGTGCCGCGACGATGCGCGTTCTGCTAATAATGTTGTTCTTGCCAGCAATTGTCCCGCTTTGCAACGTGGGCGCAACTTTGTGTTCAGCCTGTTCGTTACACAGATATGAAGGCATAGGTGAGAGGGCATCCGGGTAGCCGACAAGCCTGTCGAACACGGTCGCCAAGGATGGCGTCGATCCCTTCCCATACCCGGAGAACCATGCATTTCGACGACCGCCTTGCCACCGTTCTGCGCCATCGGGCGACCGGAGAACGGGCCGCGCGGACACAGTTTCGCCAGCTGCTCGACCTGCTGGGCGATCCTGCGGGCGGGCGCGACGCGAGCCTCGAGGCGGCTGCCTATCTGCGGCTAGACGCGCTGGCGGCGCTGATCCCTTTCCGCGAGCGCGCACGGATCGTCGAGAGCGACGGAGTGCGGATCCGCAATGCGCGGCTGGTCGAATGGCTGGCCGAGGCGGAACCCGATGTCGCCGCCGCCGCATTGGCGCAGGCGCGGCTGGGCGAGGCGGAGTGGGCAGAGGTTATTCCCAAGCTGCCGATCCGCGCCCGCGGTTTCCTGCGCAATCGCCGCAATCTTCCTCCGCGCGCCGTCGCCATTCTCGACCGTCTGGGCGTCAGCGATCGCGGCCTGCCGCTGCCCGAGCGGGTCGCGACGCCCGAGCCCGTTGAACCGCCGTTGGCGCAGGCCGCACCCGCCAACGACACGAGCGCCGATAGCACCGGCTCCAAAGACGACAGCGGGATCGCCGCGCTGGTCCGCCGGATCGAGGCCTTCAACAAGGCGCGCGAGACCGGCACAACCGCCGTCGACCGCGAATCCGCGCCGCAATTGCCGCTCGACCGCGAGCCTCGCGACGGGTCGCGTCGGCGCAGCGAGCTGTTCACCTTCGCCACCGATGTCGACGGCAAGATCGAATGGGCCGACCCGCCGATCGCGACGATGGTGGTCGGCACCGATCTGGTGCGCGGGCAGGATCGCTCCGCGCTCGGGCCGCAAAGTGCCTTCGCCAGTGCTTTCTTCAACCGCCAGCCGCTGCGCGAGGCGCCGGTCGAGCTGGCCGGCGCCGAGCGGATCGCGGGCACTTGGCTGGTCGATGCCACCCCGCGCTTCACTCGCACCGACGGGCGCTTCTTCGGTTACATCGGGCGCTTCCGCCGTCCCGCCGATACCAGCGCGCAGGACCAGGCCGAGAGCGAGGCCGACCGCATCCGCCAGCTGCTCCACGAATTGCGCACCCCGGTGAACGCGATCCAGGGTTTCGCCGAGGTGATCCAGCAGCAATTGTTCGGTGCTACACCGCATGAGTACCGCGCGCTGGCAGCGGCGATTGCCGGCGACAGCGCGCGGATGCTGGCGGGATTCGACGAACTCGACCGGCTGGTGCGGCTCGAAGGCGGGGTGCTCGATCTCGAACCGGGTAGCAGCGATTTCGCCGCCATCCTGCGCAAGCAGATCGAGCAGCTGCAGACCGTGCTGTCGTCGCGCGTGGCGCGGCTCGAGTGCGACTGGACGCTGTCCAGCGCCCCGATCGCGCTCGAAAAGCAGGACGCCGAAATGCTCGCCTGGCGGCTGCTTGCGACCATCGCCGCGACCACCGGTGCGGGCGAGCGGATCGTGCTCGAGCTAGGACATGACGATGGCCAGCTGTCGCTGCGCTGCGCGCTGCCTGCGACCCTGGCGGCATCGAGCGATCTCTTCGCCACCCAGAACCGGCCCAGCGGCGGTGCGCTCAGCCCCGGCATCTTCGGTGCGGGCTTCTCACTGCGGCTGGCGCGGGCGGAGGCACGCGCGGCAGGTGGCGAGCTGGCGCGCGATGGCGATGCGCTGGTGCTGACCCTGCCGCTCTTGACCGGCGCCGTGGCGCCACCTAGCCGGGTAGATGCCCCGGACAGCGCCACAGGATGAAGCAGCGCCCCGGGCTTGATGGGGTGTGGGGACGCCTGGAGGGGGAGCGCGACGCATTGCCGGATTCACTGCTCGCCCCGCCAGCCGCTCAGGCGCGCACGCGTTTCGAACCCGGCTTCGGCCAGCGCTCGCTGCTGACCGTCGACACCGAGGAGGAGTTCGACTGGGACGGCGATTTCAACGCCTTCGAATATAGGCTCGAACAATTCCGCGCGCTCGAACAGTTCCAGCAGTTCGCCGAAGGCCTGGGTGTGCCCCCGGTCTATCTGATCGACTGGCCGATCGCGCAATCGCCGCGCGCGCAGGAAATCCTCGGCGATGCGGTACGGCGCGGCACCGCCGAGATCGGCATCCAGCTCCACCCCTGGGTCAATCCGCCGCACAGCGAGGAAGTCAATCCTTACAACAGCTTCGCCGGCAACCTTCCCGCCGATCTCGAACGCGACAAATTCTTGCGGCTGCGCGATGCAATCGAGAAGAATTTCGGTTGTCATCCGCAGATCTATCGCGCCGGGCGCTACGGGCTTGGGCCGCACACCGCAGAGCTGCTCAAGGAGGCCGGCGTCCCGATCGACTCATCGGTGCGCTCGGGCTTCGATTACAGCGCCGGGCATGGCGTCGATTATTCGCGCCATCCGCTCGAACCCTATTGGGTCGATGCCGAGCGCCAGCTGCTCGAGCTGCCGCTGACAACGGTGTTCTGGGGCCTGTTGCGCAAGCAGGGGCAATGGCTCCATCCCCGCGCCTCGGCCTATCCGCTGGTCAACGGCCTGCTGTCGCGACTGGCGCTGCTCGAGAAGATCGCGCTGACCCCCGAGGGCGTGACCCGCGACGAGGCGCTGCGCGGGATCGACATCGCGCTCGACGACGGCCTTCCGCTGCTGGTGCTCAGTTTCCACAGCCCCTCGCTGATGGTGGGCAAGACGCCTTATGTCCGCAACGAGGACGAGCTCGACGCGCTCTACGACTGGCTGCGCGCGATCTACGCCTATCTCGAACTGCGCAGCGTACGCCCGACGACGGTGGCCGAAATCATCGCGAGCGTGGAAGTCTGAACGCCTTTTGCTTGCCCTGCGCGCCGGTGCGGTATAACCGCCAGCCCGCTCATCCGGGATATGCCCATCCGGCATGCTTGGGGCCTGTAGCTCAGCGGTTAGAGCTGGCCGCTCATAACGGCTAGGTCGCGGGTTCGAATCCTGCCGGGCCCACCGGATGGGGCGGACGGGTGGAGCGAGGCTTAAAAGGCCTCAGTCGGGGAGTAGCGCAGCCTGGTAGCGCATCTGCTTTGGGAGCAGAGGGTCGCAGGTTCGAATCCTGTCTCCCCGACCAATCTTTCTGGAATGCCGGCAACCACCCACTCACCTCTATGCCCGGGCTATCGCCCTCCCCCCGCATGCCCTATCGCCGGCCGATGGATCCCGCAGCGCTCTATCGCTCCAAGCTGACCACACCCGACGCCGCCGTGGCCGAAATCCGCTCGGGCGACAATGTCGCCATGGCAATGGCCATCGCCCAGCCGCCGGCCTTGCTGACCGCGCTCGCCCGGCGGGTGGAGGGTGGCGGGCTCGAGCGCTTGAACCTGTGGTATTTCCATTCGATGGAGCACGCCGCGCGGACCATCCTGCGCTACGATCTGCTCGACCGGGTGCGCCCGCATTGCATGTTCCTGACCCGGATCGAGCGCGACCTTATCCGGCGCACCGCCGAGGATGGCCGCAGCGCGATCGAGTTCGTCCCGGTAGCCTTCAGCGAATCCTCGAAACTGCTCTCCGAGGATGTCGCGGTCGACACGTTCGTCACGGCGGTTTCTCCGATGGACCGGCACGGCTGGTTCACCTTCGGGACGGGCAACGATTACGCCAGCACAGTCGCGCGTTCCGCCGGGCGACTGGTGGTCGAGGTCAATCCCAACATGCCGCGGGTCTTCGGGGATTCGCTGCTGCACATCTCCGAGGTCGATGCCATCGTCGAGCACGAGACGCCGCTGGCCGAACTCGCTTTCCCCGAGAGCACCCCCGAGGACGAGGCGATTGCCCGGACGGTCGCAGCGCTGATCGAGGACGGGTCCTGCCTCCAGATGGGGATCGGCACGCTGCCCAATGCGGTCTGCGCGATGCTTGGCGAGCACAAGAATCTCGGCATCCACACAGAATTGCTGACCCCGGGGCTGGCCGACCTGATCCGCTCAGGCGCGGTGAACAACCGTTGCAAGACCACCTATCCGGGACGCAGCGTCTTCACTTTCGCGATGGGCGATGCGGCCTTCTACGACTTTCTCGACGACAATCCGGCGATCCACAGCGCCCCGGTGCAGGTGGTCAACGACCCGCGCCACATCGCCAAGAACGACCGGGTCGTTTCGGTCAATGCGACACTGCAGATCGATCTCGGCGGCGCGTGCAACTCCGAGCATCTGCTCGGGCGACAGTACAGCGGCTCGGGCGGCCAGCTCGATTTCGTCCGCGGTGCTGCAGCATCGCGCGGGGGCAAGTCGATCATCGTCTGCCACTCGACAGCCAAGGAAGGCACTGTCTCGCGGATCGTGCCCCGGCTCGACGGCCCCGTGACCGTCCCGCGCAACGACACGCAGATCGTCGTGACCGAATACGGCATGGTGGATCTGAAGGGAAAATCGCTTGCCGAGCGCGGCGAAGCGCTGATCGGAATCGCGCATCCCAAGTTCCAGGACGAACTTGCCGACGCGCTGGCGAGCGGTACGATGACCTGAGAAAAGCGCATGCCTTCGCCAGTGCTCCGAGCCAGGGTAAAAGGACCGGTGTTGGCCTTCCGCCGCACCGGAAACCGCTCCTCGGCCCTCCTGGAAGCAGCGCAGGCGCTGCGTTCTCGACGCTCCTTCGCAGATCTGCGCGTTAGGATCGCAGTCCGATTGGGTTGTCATTTTGCCTGTTAGGGTCCTATGCTCCCCCCCATGAAGACAGCCGCCATCCTCGTCCTCGCCGTGGTTCTCAGCGCCTGCGAGATGACCCCGACAGGTGGCGAAGCCATCGGCACCGTCGGAACGGCTGCGGCGGAGGGCAAAACGCCCGAATTGCGCGGGCTGAACTTCGCACAGGACCGCTGCGCCGATTGCCATGCGGTGGAGCGGTTGCAGACCTCGCCTGTGCCAAATGCACCGAGCTTCGAAGCCGTCGCGAACGCGCCCGGCGTAACCAGGGAATCGCTCACGCAGTGGCTGAACACCTCGCACGATTATCCGCGCGAAATGTATTTCGAAATTCCGGCAGAGCGGATCGACGATCTTGTCGCCTATATGCTCACGCTGCGCAGCGAGGATTACGAACCCGCGATCGGTCTGGCTCCGGATGCGTCCACGCCTGCCGCCTCGGGCGGATCGCTCAACGGCAGGACCACGGCAGCACGGTGATAGGCGCATCGTCGAGCCGGCAAGCGTGAAGCCGCGCCCTGATCCAGCGGGCCCCGGGCAGGAAAGCGTCTGGGCTTATCCACGGCCCGCGATTGCCGAAGCCACGAGCGCGCGCATCATCATCGAGCATGCGGGCACGATCGTCGCCAGCACCAAAGCGGCCATCCGCACGCTCGAGACCAGCCACCCGCCCAGCTATTACATCCCCCCTGCCGATATCGCGCCCGGCGTACTCCGCCGCGCTGCGGGCAGTTCCTTCTGCGAATGGAAGGGCGCGGCAGCCTATTGGGACGTGGTGATCGGCGATTTGGTGATCCCGCGAGTCGGCTGGAGCTATCCCAGCCCGACCGCGCCCTTCGCGATGCTGCGCGATCATGTCGCGTTCTACGCCGCACCCTTCGATCGCTGCAGCGTCGACGGCGAGACGGTGACGCCGCAGCCGGGCGAATTCTACGGCGGCTGGATCACGAGCAAGCTCGCCGGACCGTTCAAGGGCGTGCCCGGAAGCCGCTTCTGGTGATCGCTTGAACGACGAATCCTACAAGGGAAACGGGCGCCGGGTCCCGCGCGGACGCCTGTCGCGGCTTGGCCATTTCGGACGGCTGGCCGGCGGAGTCGCGGGCGGGATGCTGGCCGAAGGCGCGCGGCGGCTGGCAGAGGGCGAACGTCCGCGGATGCGCGACATGCTGCTCACCCCTGGCAACATCAACGGCGCCGTCGAGCGCCTGTCGCACTTGCGCGGTGCGGCAATGAAGCTGGGGCAGATGTTCTCGCTCGACGCGGGCGACATGCTCCCCGCCGAACTGGCGGAGATCATGGGTCGGCTGCGCGAGAACGCCCACCACATGCCGCCATCCCAGCTCAACCGCGTCCTGGCGCAGCATTGGGGCAAGGACTGGCGCACCCGCTTTGCGCGGTTCGAGCCGCGCCCGATTGCCGCCGCCTCCATCGGCCAGGTCCACCGCGCTCTCACCCACGACGGGCGCGAGCTCGCGATCAAGGTGCAATATCCCGGCGTGCGCGAAAGCATCGATGCCGATGTCGACAATGTCGCGACGCTGCTGCGCATGTCGGGCCTGATGCCGCGCGAACTCGACATCGCCCCGCTGCTCGCCGAGGCCAAGCGCCAGCTGGCCGAGGAAGCCGATTACGAGCGCGAGGGCGCGCAGATGACGCTGTTCGGCAAATTGCTCGCCGATACGCCCGATGTCGTGGTGCCCGAGCTTGACCGCGAATTCACCACCGACCGGGTGCTGGCGATGACCTTTCTACCCGGCCAGCCGATCGAATCGCTCGAGACCGCACCGCAGGAAACCCGCGATGAATTGATGCGCCGGCTGATCACCTTGGTGCTGCGCGAACTGTTCGAATTCGGGGTGATGCAGACCGATCCCAATTTCGCCAATTACCGCTACCAGCCCGACACCGGGCGGCTGGTGCTGCTCGATTTCGGTGCCGCGCGCCCGATCGATCCGGCGACCGTGGCCGGCTATCGCGGGCTGCTGGAGGCCGGGCTCTCGGACGACCGCGTGGCCATCCGCGAGGCGGCGGTCGCGGCGGGCTTCGTCGGCGAGGCAGCGATCGCCCGCCACGGCGGCCGCGTCGACCGGATGATCGAGGTGATCGCCGGCGAGCTCAACCGCCCGGGCCCGTTCGATTTCGGCGATCGCCGCTTCGTCGGGGCGCTGCGCGATGAAGGCATGGAAATTGCCGCCGACAAGGCCAGCTGGCACCTGCCCCCGACCGACATCCTCTTCGCGCAGCGCAAGATCAGCGGCACCGCGCTGCTCGCCGCCCGGCTCAAGGCGCGCGTGGATGTCCGCTCGCTGACCGAGCGGTTTCTCGACTGAAGCGTTGCGCCGAGTTGTGCGCCGGGCGATAGGCGCGCAAGGATGCTGACGGCGGGGGAAATTATCTGAATGGCCAAGCCCGGCACCCCCGCAATACCGCTCGAATACCGCGCCATCTGGGCGATCGCGCTACCGGCGATGGCGACCAATGTTGCGACGGCGATGATCGGCGTGGGCGATATGTGGATCGTCGGGCGGCTGGGCGATGCGCCGACGCAGGGCGCGGTCGATATCGGCGCGCGACTATTCGCGATGCTGTTCGTGGTGATGAACTTCCTCAAGACCGGGACCACCGGGCTCGTGGCGCAGGCGGGCACGCGTCGGGGCGCGCAGGAACAGGCCGCAGTGCTGATGCGCGGATTGGCGGTGGGGCTGGCGATCGCATGCGCGCTGCTGGCGGCCAAGCCGTTGCTGCTGCCCGCGCTGCTGACGGTGCTTGGCGCCGAGGGCGAGGTGCTGGGCGCTGCGCGGGTCTATGCCGAAATCCGCTACTGGAGCGCGCCCGCGGTTATGGCCAATTTCGCGCTGGTGGGTTTCCTCGTCGGGCGGCGGCAAATGCGCGCGGTGCTGGCGTTCGAGGTCGGTTACAACCTGCTCAACCTCGCATTGGGTGCCTGGCTCGCACTGGGCCTCGACTGGGGCATCGCCGGCATCGGCTGGTCGAGCTTTATCGCCGAAGTGGCCAAGTTGGCGGTCGTCGCCGCATTCATCCTCGCCGGTGCCTCCGGCAAGGCGCTGCGGACTGCGCTGCTGGAGCGCGGAAATCTGCGCTGGGCCGAGCTGCGCCCTTTCCTCTCGGTCAATCGCGACCTGTTCCTGCGCACGCTCGTGCTGATGGTGGCGCTGGCGGCGCTCACCCGGCTGAGCGCCGACCGCGGCGTGGTTTCGCTCGCGGCCAACGGCATCTTCTACCAGCTCTTCGTGGTCACCGCGCTCCTGCTCGACGGGTTCGAGAACGCCGCACAGGTGCTCAATGGCGAGCGGCTCGGCGCGCGCGATCGCGAGGGCTTCACTCGCTATATCGGCGCGCTGCTGTGGCGCGGGCTTGGCGTGGCGCTGGTGCTGTCGGCACTGTTCGCGCTGTTCGCAGGACCGGTGATCGACAGTTTCGCCGCTACGCCCGAAATCGCGGCAATGGGGCGGCAACACGCGATCTGGCTGGCGGTGATCCCGGTCGCGGGGTTTGCCGCCTTCGTCTACGACGGGGTCTTCGTCGGCGCGAGCTGGACGCGCGCGCTGCTCGGCTCGATGATCGGCGCGTCAGCGCTTTACGCCGTTTTGCTGTGGCTGACCTGGCCGCTGGGCAATGACGGCCTGTGGCTGTCTTTCGCCGTATTCCTCGCGGCGCGGGCCCTGTTCCAGGCGGTGCAGGTCAGCCGGTTGACCGCGCGCAGCTTCCCCGCCTGACCGGCTCGCCTATTCGCCTTGCGTGATCGCCGGACGGTGGTTGGCGAGCACACCCACCACCGCGGTCCACACCGCGACGTTCTGGCGCAATTGCACCGGATCGATCTTGTCGAGCGTGTCGTTCTCGGTGTGGTGGAGGTCGAAGTAACGCGTGCCGTCCTGCTGCAAATCGATCAGCGGCCCGCCCTGTTCGCGGACCAGATTGAGGTCGGCACCACCCGTGGCGACATTGGTCGAGGGTCCGACCCCGAAGCGGGCCACGGCCTGCGCCAGTCGGCGATAGAGCGCGGGATCGCTGGCGGTAAAATTGGTCTCCAGCCGCCAGACGCGGTCCGCACCGAAATCGCTTTCGAGACCGACAAAGACCGGCTCCTCGGCATGCGCCGCAGCATAGGCGCGCGAGCCCCACAGACCGGTTTCTTCCGCCCCGGCGAACAGGACGCGGATGGTGCGCAGCGGCTGGCCGTATTCGGCGACATGCTTGGCCGCCGCGGCGATGATGCCGCAGCCAGCGCCATCGTCGAAGGCGCCGGTGCCATTGTCCCAGCTGTCGAGATGGCAGGCGAGCAGCACCGGCGGGAGCGAGGGTTCGCGCCCGGTGATTTCGCCCACGACATTGCCGCTCTCGGTCTCACCGATGAAGCGCGGGGTCATCAGCAGTTCCATCGTTACCGGGCGACCTTCGGCGCGCGCGAACACGCGCTCAAGATTGTCGGCGTCGGGATTGGACAGCGCGCCCGAAGGAATCGGGGTCACGCCTTCGGGAAACGTGGTGTTGCCGGTGTGGCTGACGCGCTGGTTGTCGGTCCCGATCGAGCGGATCACCGTGGCGAGTGCGCCCTTGCTCGCGGCGAGCGCCGGGCCGGTCCAGCGTGCCGGGCCGGCGAAGCCATAGCCCGAGCCATCCTGCGTGGGCCGCATGTCGTGGCTGATGAAGGCGATCTTGCCCGCCAGGCTGCCTGCGGGTGCGGCGACAAGGTCGGCATAGCTGGGGAAATAGACGACTTCGGCGGTCAGTCCGTCCGGACCGGTGGTGCCGCTGTTGCCCAGCGCGGCGATGTGCATCGGCTGGACGAAGGGCGCGGTGATGCGCGCGGTTTCCTCGCCGCGCACCCAGGTCTGCATCATGAAGGGCTCGTTGGCGACATTGGCGAAGCCCTCGGCGCGCAGCCAGGTCATCGCCCAGTCGCGCGCCCGCGCCTCGGCTTCGGTGCCGGGCATGCGCGGGCCGACCTCGGTGGTGATGCCCTCGACGAAGTCCCAGGCGACGGTGTCGCTTTCGAGCGCCTCTTCCGCCTGGCCCAGCGCGGGCGATTCGGCGGTTCCCATGGTCTGGGCCATGGCGATGGACGGGAGGGCGGAAGCGGCGGCGAGCGCGATCAGGAGGGTTCTCATGGCCGCGACTGCTAGCACTCCCTTGGCCGATGCCAAGGCCTATTGTGCCCGCGACCCCCGCGTTTCGACCCCCGGCTTGCCCGCAGGGCCGCCAGCGCCTATCTCGCGTGCTGAAATTCCCCCTATTCTCGTTACCCGAAGGACCCGCCCGATGGCCGCGCAATACGCATATGTCATGAAGGACATGACCAAGACCTTCCCCGGTGCCCCCAAGCCGGTTCTCGCCAACATCAATCTGCAGTTCTATCGCGGCGCCAAGATCGGTATCGTCGGCCCCAACGGCGCGGGCAAATCCACGCTGATCAAGATCATGGCCGGGATCGACACCGACATCAGCGGCGAGGCCTGGCCGGGCGAGAACGTCACCGTCGGCTATCTCGAGCAGGAGCCCGAGCTCGACCCGACCAAGACCGTGCTCGAGAACGTCAAGCAAGGCGCGAAGGAAACCGCCGATCTGGTCGAGCGCTTCAACGCAATCTCGGCCGAAATGGCCGAACCCGACGCAGACTTCGAGAAGCTCGGCGACGAGATGAGCGAACTCCAGACCAAGATCGACGCGGTCGATGGCTGGACGCTCGACAACCAGCTCGAGATCGCGATGGAGGCCCTGCGCTGCCCGCCCGGCGACATGAGCGTGGAAACGCTTTCGGGCGGCGAGAAGCGCCGCGTGGCGCTGACCCGGCTGCTGATCCAGAAGCCCGATATCCTGCTGCTCGACGAGCCGACCAACCACCTCGATGCCGAAAGCGTCGAATGGCTGGAAAACCACCTCAAGGAATACGCCGGCGCGGTGCTGATGATCACCCATGACCGCTACTTCCTCGACAATGTCGTGGAGTGGATCCTCGAGCTCGATCGCGGGTCGTACTTTCCCTACGAAGGCAATTACTCGACCTATCTGGAAAAGAAGGCCAAGCGCCTCGACCAGGAAGACCGCGAGGAATCCGGACGTTCCAAGGCGCTCAAGGAAGAGCTTCAGTGGATCCGCCAGACCCCCGCCGCTCGGCAGACCAAGAGCAAGGCGCGTATCCGCAAGTTCGAAGAGCTCCAGGAAGCGCAAAGCCAGCGCAAGCCTGGCAAGGCGCAGATCGTGATCCAGGTGCCCGAACGGCTCGGCAGCAAGGTGATCGAGGCCAAGAACATCACCAAGGCCTACGGCGACAAGCTGTTGTTCGAAAACCTCTCCTTCATGCTGCCTCCGGGCGGCATCGTCGGCGTGATCGGGCCCAACGGAGCGGGCAAGTCGACGCTGTTCAAGATCCTCACCGGCAAGGAAACGCCCGACAGCGGTACCGTCGAGATCGGCGAGACCGTCCACCTCGGTTTCGTCGACCAGAGCCGCGGCGACCTCAATCCCAAGAACAACGTCTGGGAGGAAATCTCCGACGGCCACGACTACATGAAGGTCAACGGCCACGACGCCTCAACCCGCGCCTATGTCGGCGCGTTCAACTTCAAGGGCGGCGACCAGCAGAAGAACGTCGGCAAGCTCTCCGGCGGCGAACGCAACCGGGTCCACATGGCCAAGATGCTCAAGCAAGGCGGCAATGTGCTGCTGTTGGACGAACCGACCAACGATCTCGATGTCGAAACGCTGGGTGCATTGGAAGACGCGATCGAGAACTTCGCCGGCTGCGCGGTGGTGATCTCGCACGATCGCTTCTTCCTCGACCGGCTGGCGACACATATCCTCGCCTTCGAGGGGAACAGCCATGTCGAATGGTTCGAAGGCAATTTCGAGGCCTACGAGGAAGACAAGCGCCGCCGACTGGGTGACGCAGCGGATCGGCCCACAAGGCTGGCCTACAAGAAACTTACGCGCTGATTGCAGCTTGGGCACTCCGTCTCGATATTCAGATTACCAACCATCAACATTAACAGAAGGCAGTCACTGCGGTTCAGTCAGCGGTCAGTCCTTCGTGCTACAAGGGTTCTACTGAAATCTGAATTCAACACGCCGCGGCTGGTGGAGCGGCAACAGGGACGGAGACACGCTCCATGATACTGACAGATCTTCTCAAGGGCTCCGCGTTCGGCGCACTATCCCTGGCCATGCTGTTCGCAGCGTCGCCCGAACCTGCCGAGGCCAGTGAAACCGTAGCCGCGGCTGCAATCGCGCAGGACCGCGACCAGCCTCGTGGCGACCGGCCCCAGCGCGGGGAGCGCCGCGAGGCGCGCCAGCAGATCCGCGAAGCGCGGCAGGCGGCGCGGCCCGAACGCGAGCAACGCGCCGCTCCCGAACGCCAGCCTGCTCGGGCGGACATGCGCGAGGCCCGCGAGGCTGCACGTTCTCAGGCGCGTAGCCAGAGTCCGCGCGAAGACTTTCGCCGCGGCACCGTCGGCCGCAACGACTCGGGTCGTGCTGCGCCGAGCGATGCTGCTCTCGCGCGCAGCCAGCAGCAGGCGGCACGGCAGCAGGCCCGTCAACAGCAGGATAGCCAGCAAGCCGTGAGGGGTAGGGATACCCGCGCGGCGTATCGCGCCGGTCGACAGGCCGATACGCGGCAGGACCGCCGCGACACGCGGCAGGACCGCCGCGATACCCGCCAGGCTTACAGGGCCGGCGAGCGCGAAGGTTATCGCGACGGTCGCCGGGTCGATCGGCGCGAAGACCGCCGCGACACCCGCCAGGCCTACCGCGAGGGACAACGCGACTCTGCGCATTCCAGTCGCCGAGCTCGCTATCACGACGGTCGCCGGTGGCACGATTACCACCGCTGGGATCGGCAGGACTGGCGCCGCAGCCAGCGCTACAACTGGCAGGGCTACCGCGCTTCCAATCGCCACCTCTACCGGCCGGGGCGTTATTATTCGCCCTACCGCAACCACCGCTACAACCGGTTGAGCATCGGGATCAGCCTTGGCAGCGTGTTCTTCGGTTCGCGCTACCAGATCAACGATCCGTGGCGCTATCGCCTGCCCGAGGTCTACGGCCCCTATCGCTGGGTCCGCTATTACGACGATGTGCTGCTGGTGGATATCTACTCGGGCGAAGTCGTCGACGTGATTTACGATTTCTTCTGGTAATCCCGCTATTAAGCCTGCCTGCCATGACCCGATCGGGTCGGCAGGCCACCGAGACCCCCGCCGAGCGATCGGCGGGGGTTTTTTATTGCGCTCAGCCCGGGACCTTCCCGAAAGGCAGCATCCGGAAAATACCGCCGTTGCGATCGAAGAAAGTGTGCTTGAGCGCGCCGAGAATATGGAGGCCGATCAAATAGACGAAGATCTGCCCGCCCAGCGCATGCGCGTCGAAGATCGTGTCGCCCAGATCCTCGTTCTCGCCCACCGGCAGCGCCGGGATGGTGAAGGCGCCGAACATCTCGACCGTGCGGCCACTGAAGGAATTGGCGAGCCAGCCGCCGAGCGGCAGGCCGATCAGCAGCACATAGAAGACGATGTGCACGCTGCGCGCCAGCACCTTTTCCCAGCGCGCCAGATCGGATGGGAACGGCGGCACAGGATGGGTCCAGCGCCAGACCAGCCGGCCCAGCGTCAGCAGCAGGATCAGGATTCCGATCGCCTTGTGATTGGCGAAATATTGCATGGCATCGGCGCGGGTGGCATTTTCGGCGGCTTCGGCGATGCGCCAGTTTACGATCACCGCGATCGCAATCAGCCAGTGGAAAATCATCGCCCCGGTCGAATAGCGGCGGGCGGTGCCTGTGTAGGTGGCGGTGTCTGACAAGCTCATGATCCCGGTCCTTCTCGGATTGCGTCAAGTTTAACGTGCATTGGCAATGGCGCAAGACGGTCCCTTGCAGCCAGCGGCCCACTTGCTAATTAGCCTGCATGGCGACCAAACAGATCATTCCCGACCAGGACGCGTTGAAACGGATCGGCGAGACCGTGCGCAAGCGGCTGACCGGCGATCCCGAAATCTACCAGGTGCCAACCGACAAGGCCGAGATTTTCGCGGTCGGCAATTTCCTCTCGGCGGCAGAATGCCAGCGTTTCGTGCGGATGATAGATGTCGTCGCCCGGCCAAGCTCGCTGCACGAGGAAGCCTATGCCAGCGGCTTTCGCACCTCCTATTCGGGCAATTTCGATGCCCACGATCCCTTCGTCCTGGGAATCTCGCGGCGGATCGACGACCTGCTCGGGATCAATTCCAAATGCGGCGAAACGATCCAGGGGCAACGCTATCTGCCGGGGCAGGAGTTCAAGCCGCACAACGACTGGTTCTACACCGGCGAGAAATACTGGGCCGGCGAGCGCAAGCGCGGCGGCCAGCGCAGCTGGACCGCGATGGCATTCCTCAATTCGGTGGCCGAGGGCGGCCACACGCATTTCAGCGAGATCGGCGCCTCGATCGAACCCAAACCGGGCGTGCTGCTGATCTGGAACAACGCGCTGCCCGACGGCACCCCCAACGAGGCCACGCTCCACGCCGGCACCCCGGTGATCAGCGGCGAGAAATACGTCCTGACCAAATGGTACCGGACGCGCAAATGGACCTGAGCTCCTAGGCTTTGCGCGCCAGCGCTTCGGCGATCAGCGCGCGGCTGTTGGCGATACCGTAGAGCGCGATGAAGCTGCCCATGCGCGGCCCCTGCGCCGAGCCCAGCAAAGTCTCGTAGAGCGCCCGGAACCAGTCGCGCAGGCTGTCGAACCCATAGCGCTCGTCCTTGCCGATCTCGTAGACCAGCGTCTGGATGTCCTCGGCGGTCGCCTCCGGACCGCACTTCGCCAGTTCTTCGTCGAGCGCCTGCAGCGCCGCGGCCTCGTTGGCCTCGGGTGTGCGCTTGACCAGCGTCGGGGCGATGAAGTCGCGATTGTAGGCCAGCGCGGTCCCGACAAGCGTGTCGAGTTCGGGGTGCCTGGCCGGATCGGGATCGGCGATGTAATTACCCAGATAGGACCACACCTGCTCGCGGTCCGCCTGCGCGCCCAGCACGCCGACGAGGTTGAGCAGCAGACCATAGGTCACCGGGAGGCTTTCGCCCGCGCCCGGGGCTTCGGAATCCTTCCAGCCACCATTGACGCGCAGCAGGTGCCACGCCGGATTGCCCAGCTGCTTGTCCAGCTGTTGTTCGGCAATCCGTTCGCGGAACTGCCAGTAATCGTCGACCGCGCGCGGGATCACATCGACGTGCAATTGCTTGGCGCTCTTGGGATTGGGGAAGATGTAGAAGCCGAGGCTCTCCTCGCTGCCATAGGTCAGCCATTCCTCGATCGTCAGGCCATTGCCCTTGGACTTGGAAATCTTCTCGCCATTGGCGTCGAGGAACAGCTCGTAGATCAGCCCCTCGGGCTGGCGTCCGCCGAGCACCTGCGCGATCTTGCCCGATTGCACGCCGCTGTCGGTCAGATCCTTGCCATACATCTCGTAATCCACGCCCAGCGCGACCCAGCGCATCGCCCAATCGACCTTCCACTGGAGCTTCGCCTGGCCACCAAGCGCGGATTGCTCGATCATGCTGCCATCTTCGTCGGCGAAGCGGATCGTGCCGGCCTCGGCATCGACGATTTCCACCGGGATCTGCAGCACCTTCCCGCTCGTCGGGCTGATAGGCAACACCGGCGAATAGGTCTGCCGCCGTTCTTCGCGCAAGGTCGGGAGCATGATGTCGAGGATCGCCTGATTGCGGCGCAGGACGTTGCGCAGCGCATCGTCGAAAGCGCCGGAATTGTAGCTCTCGCTCGAAGCGACGAACTCGTAATCGAACCCGAAACGATCGAGGAATTCGCGCAGCCGGATATTGTTGTGATGCGCGAAGCTGGCGTGGCCGCCGCCTTCGTCGGCACCGAAAGGATCGGGGATGCGGCTCAGCGGCTTGTGCAAATTCGCCTCGAGCAGCATCCGGTTGGGGACATTGTCGGGCACCTTGCGCAACCCATCCATGTCGTCCGAAAAGGCCACCAGCCGCGTCTTGCCGTCTTCCGGCTTGGCACCGATCATCGCCTCGAAGGCGCGGCGCACCAGCGTGGTCCGCAGCACTTCCTGGAAGGTGCCGATATGCGGCAGGCCCGATGGACCGTAGCCGGTCTCGAACAGCACCGGAGAGCCGTCCGGCTTGGTGCCTTCGGGATAGCGCTTGAGCAGCCGCTGCGCCTCCTGGAACGGCCAGGCCTTGGATACGCGGGCGGCTTCGATCAATGTGGGTTCGCTCATGACGGGGCGAATTGCGTTTTCCCGCTAGGATTGCAAGCGGACACGCCCCATAATATCGCATCGGCCAGCCATTCGCGGCCGCACCGAACGATCGGACCGGCGCGTGGAACCACTTTTCTTTGCTGTCGCGCCGGGCGCGGCGCCGCTCGTCGGGCTGCTCCTTCTCATCGCTCTGTTCGTCGCTTTCGCGATCGAGCGCCGCCCGCCGGTCACCGTGGCGGTGTGTGGGGCGATCCTGATGATGGTGCTGGGCTTCCTGCCGCCTGACGATATCATCTCGGCCTTCAGCAACAACGCACCGATCACCATCGGGGCGATGTTCGTCCTCAGCGGAGCCTTGCTGCGCACCGGTGCGCTGGAGGAAATCTCGGGCATCATCATCCGGCGGACCCTGCGCAAGCCCAGGCTCGCCATCGCCGAAATCGGTGCCGGTACTTTCGTCGCCTCGGCCTTCATGAACAACACCCCGGTGGTAATCGTGATGATCCCGATCATGAAGCGGCTGGCCCGGGTGATGAAGCTGACGGCGACCAGGTTCATGATCCCGTTGTCCTACATTTCGATCCTCGGCGGCACGATGACCCTTATCGGAACCTCGACCAATCTCCTCGTCGACGGGGTTGCGCGCGAACAGGGCCAGGCTGCGTTCGGCATTTTCGAGATCACCGGTGTCGGGCTTGTCACCGCCACCGCCGGGTTCCTTACGCTGGTGATTCTGGGCCCGCTGCTGTTGCCAAACCGCGAAGAGGAAGCCGGCGACGCGCTCACGGAGAGCGAAGCCTATCTCTCGACACTCGAACTCAACCGCGAAAGCGCGCTCGTCGGGCAGGAAGTGGGCCGGACCGCGCTTTCCCGCCGTCCGGGGGTGCGGATCGTCGGGGTGATGCGCGGGGCGGACACAATCCGCAGCAATGTCGGGGCGCTCGTCCTGGCGGGCGGCGACCGGCTGATCGTCGCTGCGAGCCCTGCCGAACTGACTTCGCTGGCCGAAGCTGTCGATTTCCGCGTCGGGCTGACCGGGGTGGGCGGCGGGGTCGCGACCTCGGGGAAGGAACGCCCGCGCGACCTCAAGCTGATCGAGGCGGTGGTGTCCTCGACCCATCCGATCATCGGGCGTCGGCTGGCAGAAATACCGTTGCTCTCCAAGCTTCGGGTCCGCGTTCTGGGCCTCGCCCGACCACGGCATCTCGCCGGACCCGACCTGTCCAGCGCCAGAGTGCGCGCGGGCGATCGGCTACTGATCGCAGGGAGCGGCGATTCCATCCAGTCGCTTCAGTCTAATATCGACCTGACCGATGTCGAGGTCGCGGAGACCGCCGCTTTTCGCCGCACCAAGGCCCCCATCGCCATTGGCACCCTCGCGCTGGTGGTGCTCGGCGCGGCGTTGTTCGATCTGCCGATCGTCGCGCTCGCGCTGGTGGGTGTGGCGCTGGTTCTGGTGTCGCGCTGCATCGAACCCGAAGAGGCCTGGCGCTCGATCGATGGCAACACGCTGGTGCTGATCTTCGCGATGATCGCCTTCGGGATCGGGCTGCAGAACGCGGGCACCGTCGAACTTCTGGTCGCCGAAATCGAACCGCTGCTGCGCGGTGCCTCGCCGATTCTGCTGCTGTTCGGAGTATATGCGATCACCAGCGTCCTCACCGAGGCGGTGACCAACAATGCCATCGCGGTGATCATGACGCCGATCGTCATCGCGCTGGCAAGCACCCTGGGCATCGATCCGCGTCCCTTGATCGTGGCGGTGATGTTCGGCGCCAGCGCCAGCTTCGCCACGCCGATCGGCTACCAGACCAACACGCTCGCCTATGGCGCGGCAAATTACCGCTTCATCGATTTCGTCAAGATCGGGGTGCCGATGAACATCATCGTGGGCATCGCCTCGTGCTTGGGGATCATCCTGTTCTTCTGAGCCCAATCCGGGCTGGGCGTGTTTACTTTTCGTTCTGCCATTTCCATAGCATTTGCGCCCATGGCGAATACCCTCCCCCTTCCCGCGCTGCATGCCAGCCATGCCGGGACCTGGCTGCGCGATGCGCCGCAGGTTGCGGGCGGGGCCACACGCGGCTGTTCGAAGGGCGAGGCCGTTATGGCGGCGGCGGATACCCCGCTGCTGGTGCTCAACGCGCCGCTGGTGGCGAGCCGGCTGGGTTATCCCGACCTCTCGGGGCTCGACCTGCTCGAGCTGTTCGCCTTCGTCCATCCGGCCAAATTCTGCGTGCCGACCCCCAAGGGGATCGCCCATGCGCTGGGACTCGAGGAACCCACCAGCGACGATGCGGTGCCGCTGCTGCTCCAGCGCGCGGGCGCCGCGTTGGTTGCGATGTGCGAAAGCGCGGACTGGGCCGAGCGCGAGGGGGCATGGTCCTCGCTCCAGTCGCTGGCGCGGCTGCGCTGGCCCTGGGCGCAGGTGCTTGCCCCCCATATCCGCCAGCCCGAACGCGCCGAGAAATGGCTGTTCGCGCGGCTGCCCGAATGGGAGGAAGCGCCCGAACGCCCGCAGCCGCAGCAGGTCCTTCTCGACGAGCTCGAGGTCGAGGGCCAGCTCGAGCGGCTGACCGGCGAAGGCGCGGAGCGGCGCGAAGGGCAGCGCCAGTTCTCGCGCGGCGCCGGGAGCATCTTCGCCCCGCGCGACAAGAACAAGCGCCCGCATGTCCTGCTGGCGCAGGCCGGGACCGGGATCGGCAAGACGCTGGGCTATCTCGCCCCCGCCTCGCTCTGGGCCGAGCGTTCGGGCGGGACTGTGTGGGTCTCGACCTACACCAAGAACCTCCAGCGCCAATTGCGCCAGGAAAGCTCCCGCGCCTGGCCCGGAGCCCGCCCCGACGGATCGCCGCCGGTGGTGGTGCGCAAGGGGCGCGAAAATTACCTGTGCCTGCTCAATCTCGAGGATGCGCTTCAGGGCGGCTTCAGCGGTCGCCCCGCAGTGCTGGCGCAGCTGGTGGCGCGCTGGGCCGCCTACAGCAGCGATGGCGACATGATCGGTGGCGATTTACCCGGATGGCTTGGCACGCTGTTCCGCAAGCGCGGGATCGCGGCGCTGACCGACCAGCGCGGCGAATGCATCTATGCCGGCTGCCCGCATTACCGCAAATGCTTCATCGAACGCAGCGCGCGAGCGGCGGCGCAAGCCGATCTGGTGATCGCCAACCATGCGCTGGTGATGGTCAACGCTGCGCGCGGGCGCGATATATCGGGCCGACCGACGCGGATAGTATTCGACGAAGGCCATCATGTCTTCGACGCCGCCGATTCGATCTTTGCTGCCGGGCTGACCGGGAACGAGGCGATCGAGCTGCGCCGCTGGATCGTCGGCCCGGAACGAACCAGCCGCGGGCGGCGGCGCGGGCTGGCGGCGCGACTGGCGGATGTCGCGAGCTATGACGAGGCCGGGGGCGAGGCGATCGAGGCCGCGGTCGAGGCGGCGCAGGCGCTGCCATCCGAAGGGTGGCTCGGGCGGCTGGCTGAGGCCATGCCCGCTGGGCCAGTCGAGGCGCTGCTCGCGCAGGTCCGCACCACCACCTATGCGCGCGACGAAAGCGGTCAGGAGGCGGGCTACGGCATCGAGACCGAAACCGCGCAACTGCCCGGCGATCTGGTCGAGGCGGCGGGAGTGGCGGCGCAGGCGCTCGCGGCGATCCGCCAGCCCTTGCTCAAGCTGGGCGGACGGCTGGAGGCGGTGCTCGAGGATGCACCCGACTGGCTCGACGGCCAGGGCCGCGCACGGATCGAGGGCGCGCGCCATTCGCTCGCCTGGCGGATCGACCTGCTCGCCGCCTGGGAAGCGCTGCTTGCACGGCTCGGCGGCCCGGCGGACCCCGATTTCGTCGACTGGCTGGCAGTCGATCGCAGCGATGCGCGCGAGTTCGACATCGGTATCCACCGCCACTGGCTCGACCCGATGAAACCCTTTGCAAAGGTGGTGCTCGAACCGGCGCACGGGGTGATGCTGACCAGTGCCACGCTGACCGATCGCGACGAGAGCGGTCCCGACTGGCCCGGAGCGATCGCGCGCAGCGGAGCGCCGCATCTCGATCTCGTGCCGCGCACCGCGCAGTCCGACAGCCCGTTCGACTATGCCAGCCGCGCCGAGGTGCTGATCGTCACCGATATCAAGCGCGGCGACATCGCGGCGCTGGCGGGCGCCTATTCGCGGCTGATCGAGGCATCGGATGGCGGGGTGCTCGGGCTGTTCACCGCGATCCGGCGGATGCGCGCGGTCCATGGCCGGATCGCCGACCGGCTCGCCCGCGCCGGCCTGCCGCTGTATGCGCAGCATGTCGACCCGATCGACACCGGCACGCTGACCGATATCTTCCGCGACGATCCGCGCGCCAGCCTGCTGGGCACCGATGCCCTGCGCGACGGGGTCGATGTCCCGGGCCGGTCCTTGCGCTGCGTGGTGATGGAAAGCACGCCCTGGCCGCGCCCGACCATCCTCCACCGCGCGCGCCGCGCCGCGGCGGCGGGCGAAGCCGGCGGTGCCAAGGGTTTCGACGACAGGATCATCCGCTCCCGCCTCGCGCAAGCCTTCGGGCGGTTGATCCGCAGCCGCGAGGATTCGGGGCATTTCGTGGTGCTCTCCGCCGCATTCCCCACCAGGCTGCTGTCGGCCTTCCCCCCCGGCGCGCCGGTCATACGGCTGACACTCGAAGAGGCTTTACAGCGGGTCGCGCAAGGTGTTGGAGCGCAAGCCGATATCGGCGCGGCACAGGAACAGGCGGACACGCAGTGAAGACTCTCGGGCTCATCCGCCACGCCAAATCCGACTGGTCGGATTCGGACAAACGCGATTTCGATCGCGGGCTCAACGCGCGCGGCAAACGCGGGGCGCGGCTGATGGGCAAGCATATCCGCGCGCAGGGGACCGGATGGGACCGGATGGTCGCGAGCCCCGCCGAGCGGGTGAAGATGACGCTCGCCGAAGCGCTGCCCGAGCTCGAACCGCAATGGGACCGAAGGCTCTATCTCGCCACTACCGAGACGATCTGCGAGGTGATCCGCGAATCTGGTGGCGATGGCGATGCATTGCTGCTCACAGGCCACAATCCGGGCCTCGCAGATATGATCCTCCAGCTGGTCGCACCAGGCAATGAGAACGACCTGTTCGACGAAGCCAAGGCCAAGTTTCCCACCGCCAGTTTCGCGGTGTTCGCGCTCGAAATCGAGGATTGGGCGGATATCCGCGAGGGCTGCGGCACGCTGGTGCATTTCACCCGTCCGCGCGACCTCGATCCAGAGCTTGGGCCCGAGCTCGGCCCCGAGGAATGACCCCCGGCTAACGCAGGATACGCGGCCCGGGGCCACCCTGCGCCGCAACGTCGTCGGGATTGTAGAGCTTGCAGGTCTTGAGGCTAAGACAGCCGCAGCCGATGCAACCGTCGAGATTGTCGCGCACCGCCTGCAATTGCGCGATCCGCCGGTCGAGACCGCCGCGGATCGCCTCGCTGATTTTCCACCAGTCGAAACTGCTTGGAGTCCGCCCCTTTGGCAGAGCGCGCAGATGTTCGCCGATTTCCTCGAGCGAGAGCCCCAGACGCTGGACGATCAGGATGAAGCTCAGCCGGCGGATGTCGCTGCGCAGGAAGCGGCGCTGGTTGCCCGCGGTTCGCAGCGGCTCGATCAGACCCTTGTCCTCGTAGAAACGGATCGCTGAGACCGAGAGGCCGGTGCGGCGCGCCAGTTGGCCGATCGAAAGGAGGTCGGTTGCGTTCATGAATTTCGGCACTAGCGCATTTAAAGCTTGACCTCAAGTTAGCTTGAGGTCGTATCGGCATGGGCATCGTTTCCGAAGCGGCCGCACGGTGCGGCTCGCATGCAAGGAGAACGCCGATGCCCATGGGTTATCTCGAACACGCCAATATCTCGGTCACCGACCCCGAACGCAGCGCCGCGCTGCTCATCGCCATGCTCGGCTGGGAGGAACGCTGGCGCGGTCCTTCGCTCAAACACGGCCGATCCGTCCATGTCGGCAACAAGGACTGCTACCTCGCGCTCTACACCGGTGAGCATGTGCGCGGCGAATACACCAAGGGCCAGCCGCTCAACCATATCGCCTTCGTGGTCGACGATCTCGATGCGGCCGAAGAGGTGGTGAAGGCGCATGGGCTCGAACCTTTCGGCCATGACGATTACGAGCCCGGGCGGCGGTTCTATGTCTTCGACTGGGACGGGATCGAATTCGAGATCGTGAGTTACGAAGCCGAAGCTTCCACACGAGACCCCGCGACCGGGACCTGATAGCCGGCGAGCGCGCCCAGCGGCACCGTCTCGAACCGGCCCAGCCAGCGCCGCGCCAGCTTCGCCAGCGGCATCGGGTTGAGATAGTGCCGTTTGCAGCGCCCGTCGCGGTGGCTGGCGACCAGTTCGGCGGCCTCGAGCACGGCGAGATGCTTGGCCACCGCCTGCCGCGTCATCGGCAGGCCCTCACCCAATTGCCCCAGCGTCAGCCCGCCCGCCTCGCTCAGCCGGTCGAGCAGCTTGCGGCGGGTGGGGTCGGAAAGCGCGGTGAAGGTGTCCGTCATGACGTCAGGCTAGGCAGCACAACGTGATTCGCTCAAGCTGCGCGGGTTACAGCAGCGCGACTTGTCCACGGCCTGACCAGGGCTCGCCGGTCCGGTCGATCGCGAGGTCGCCCCTCCAAGCGGTGCACAGCGCCCTTGCCTCCTCGGGCGCTCCCGCGGTCCACAACGCGTAGTCATTGCGCGCCAGCAGCACCGGCATCCGCGAATGAACCGCTGCGGCGGGCCCTTCGGAATCCGTCATGACCATCGAATAGACCGCCCCCCATTCGTCGCTCGGGCGCCAGATTCCCGCCACCGCGAAGAGCTCCTCGCCTGGCACGTTCATCCAGCTGCGGGTCTTGCCGCCCGCAGGCCCTTCCGCCTCGGCCCAGGCGGTTAGCGGGATCAGGCAGCGCCGCTGTTCGAAAGACTGGCGCCAGAAGAAGCCGTCGAGCTTGTCGGTGCGCGCGTTGTTGACCGGCTTGGGCTTGAGCGGCTGGCCTGTCTTGCCCTTGCGCTGCAGCGGGAAGCCCCAGACCATGCTGCGCAAATTTCCCTGCGCCACCACCAGACCGGGATAGCCGGGAAAGACCTCTTCGACGAAATTGGCGCCGCCGAGCGAGTCGATGGCATCGAACCATGCTGCGACCTCGGCCTTGTTCCTGGTCATCCGGTAGAGATTGCACATCGCCCGGCCTCACGCATTCCCGACGACGAAGCAGGCCGCCGCGACCAGCGCCCCGGCCCAGCGGTTCGAGCGGAAGCGCTCGAGCGGATTGGCGGGGTCCTGCGGATCGAGCGTCACCACCTGCCACGCCAGATGCCCGGCGGCGGGCAGCAGCGCCAGCAGCGCCAGCCAATCCGCGCGCAGCAGCCAGAAGCCGAGCGCCCACAGCGCCACCGCCCCGGCGTAGAACAGCGCCACCCCCGGCTTGACGCTCGCGCCCAGCCGCAGCGCGCTCGAGCGGATACCCACCAGCGCGTCGTCCTCGCGGTCCTGCAGAGCGTAGATCGTGTCGTAGCCCACCACCCACAGCACCGCGCCGCCATAGTACGCCGCGAGCGCATCCCAATTGTCCGCGCGCAACTGCGTCCAGCCGACCAGCAATCCCCAGCTGAAAACCAGCCCGAGCCAGGCCTGCGGCCACCAGGTGATCCGCTTCATGAAGGGATAGGCGGCGACCATGGCGAGGCTCGCCAGCGCGACGACCTGAGCGAGCGAACCAAGTTGCAGCAGCACCAACAGCCCGACCGCGCACAGCGTCAGCAGCCAAAGCCAGGCGACCTTCCTGGACACCCGCCCGCTTGCCACCGGGCGCGCCGCGGTGCGTGCCACCTGCCGGTCGAGATCGGCATCGACGATGTCGTTGTAGACGCAGCCCGCCCCGCGCATCGCGATCGCGCCGAGCAGCAGCCAGGCCAGCAACACCAGTTGCCAGCCCGCGCCAGCCAGCCAGACGCCCCAGACGCACGGCCAGAACAGTAGCCACCAGCCGATCGGCCGGTCGAAACGCGCCAGCTGCGCGAGATCACGCGGCACTTGCGGAAGCCGCGCGACCAGGCCGCGATGCTCGCTGTCGGGGACGATGTTTTCGCTCATAGCGCAATGCCGTAGCCAATTTGCTTGGCCCCGCGAAGGCGGGGGCCCCGCTTTCTTCGGCACGACGGTTGAAAAGCAGCGGGATTCCCGCTTTCGCGGGAATGACGTTAGAGGAAACGACATGCCCGCAACCCCCGCCTGGCCCCCCAAGAGCGCGCCGCGCCTGTTCGTCGCCGATCCGCTGCACCCCGGCGCGCCAGTCACGATCGAGGGGCCGCAGGCGCATTACCTCTCGCGGGTCATGCGCGTGGGCGCGGGCGATGCGGTGGTGCTGTGCGACGATGTCACCGGTGAATGGGCCGCGCGCGTGGTCGAGGCGGGCAAGCGCAGCGTAACGCTCGAAGCCGTCGACCTGCTTCGGCAGCGCGAGGCGGTCCCCGATGTCTGGCTGTGCCCGGCGCTGATAAAGAAGGACCGCTTCGACCAGGTTCTGGAGAAGGCGACCGAGCTCGGTGTCGCACGAATCGCCCCGGTGGTGACCCGCCGCTGCGTCGCCGACAAGCTCAACCCCGAGCGCGCGCGCGCCATCGTCACCGAGGCCGCCGAGCAATGCGCGCGCACCGCGCTGCCCGAGCTCGAGGCGCCGGCAAAGCTCGAGGCGCTGCTCGCGGCCTGGCCCGAAACCCGCACGCTCTATTTCGCCGACGAAAACGGCGGCACGCCGCTAGCCGAAGCGATCGGCAGCACCGCGTCCGCCTGCGCCGGGTTCCTGATCGGCCCCGAAGGCGGTTTCGACGACCAGGAGCGCGCCGCGATCCGCGCGCTCCCGCAGGCCGTCCCCGTCTCGCTCGGCCCCCGCATCCTGCGCGCCGAGACCGCCTCGCTGGCCTCGCTTGCGATCTGGATGGCGCAGGCGGGCGATTGGAGTGATCGGGACAATCATCCGAACCGGGGCGAATAAAGGGCTGGCGCGTCGCAGGGGGACTGCCTAACGCGCGACTCATGAGTACCCGCAAGGCTTCCGAAGACGAAGATCCCATCATCGAAAGCCGCGACCAGCTGGTCGCGCCGCTGGCCAATGGCGAGAAGCCGAAAGCCGACTGGCGGATCGGCACCGAGCATGAAAAGCTCGTCTTCCACCGATCGGATCACCGCGCCCCCTCCTATGACGAAGATGGCGGCATCCGCGACATCCTGCTGAGCATGCAGGAATTCGGCTGGGAGCCGGTCGAGGAGAACGGCAAGGTCATCGCCATGCGCGGCGTGGACGGTGCCGTCAGCCTCGAACCCGCCGGCCAGCTCGAACTCTCGGGCGCGCCGCTGGAAAACCTCCACGAAACCTGCGCCGAAACCGGACGCCATCTTGAGCAGGTCAAGGCCATCGGCGAACGCTGCGGGGTCGGTTTCCTCGGCCTCGGGATGTGGCCCGACAAGACCCGCGCCGAACTGCCGGTGATGCCCAAGGGCCGCTACGAGATCATGATGCGCCACATGCCGCGGGTCGGCACGATGGGGCTCGACATGATGCTGCGCACCTGCACCATCCAGGTCAATCTCGACTATTCCTCCGAAGCCGACATGGCGAAGAAGTTCCGCACCGGGCTCGCGCTCCAGCCGCTGGCCACCGCGCTATTCGCCAATTCGCCTTTCACCGAGGGCAAGCCCAACGGCTATCTCTCCTATCGCAGCCATATCTGGTCGGACACCGACCCGCAGCGCACCGGGATGCTCCCCTTCGTGTTCGATGAGGATTTCGGCTACGAGCGCTGGGTCGACTACATGCTCGACGTGCCAATGTATTTCGTCTTCCGCGACGGCAAATATATCGATGCGGCGGGGATGAGCTTCCGCGACTTCCTCAAGGGCGAACTGCCCGCGCTGCCGGGCGAACTGCCGCGCGAGGCGGACTGGTGGGATCACCTCTCGACCGCCTTTCCCGAAGTGCGGCTCAAGAGCTTCCTCGAGATGCGCGGCGCCGATGGCGGCCCGTGGAACCGCATCTGCGCGCTGCCGGCCTTCTGGGTCGGGCTGCTCTACGAGCAATCCGCGCTCGATGCCGCCTGGGATCTGGTCAAGGACTGGAGCGTCGAGGAACGCGAGACCTTGCGCAATGCGGTGCCCAAACAGGCGCTCGACGCGGCGCTGCCCGGCGGCGGGCGGCTGCAGGACCTTGCAAAGGAAGTGCTCGCGATCGCGCGCAGCGGTCTTTCGGCGCGCGCGCGGCTCAACACTTCGGGCGACAACGAGACCGGCTTCCTCGAGACTCTCGACGAGATCGTCGCGAGCGGCAAGGTTCCGGCGCAGCGCCTGCTCGATCTCTATCATGGGCCGTGGAACGGCGATGTGAGCCAGGTCTACAAACAAAGCTTCTGACGACGAAAGGACGGCGCGATGATCCAGATCAACGGTACCCTTAAACTGGCTCCCGAGACGCTCTCCAAGGGGCGCGAGGCGATCGTCGCCATGGTCCGCGCCTCGCGCGCCGAGGATGGTTGCATCGAATACGGCTTCGCGCAGGATCTGACCGACCCCGATGTGCTCTATCTGGTCGAACGCTGGCGCGACCGCGCGGCGCTCGACGCGCATTCGGCCTCGCCGCACATGGCGCAGTTCAAGCGCGCCATGGCCGCCAATCCGGCCACGGAACGCGATCTGCGCATCTTCGAGACCGACGACGGCCTGCCGCTGGGGTGATTATTCCGCCGGTTGCGTCCTGGGGGTGAACCGGAGACCCAGAATCGCGCGCGACAACCGGGTCAGCGGGGCGGTAATCAGGCCGTGTTCGCCCATCCAGGCATGGTATTCCCGGTATTTGGGGTCTTCAAGCAGCAGATGCGCTTCCTCGGTGCGCGCGCGCCAATAATAGATTCCATTCACGCACAGCAGGCAGAAGACGTTGCGGATCGCATCGACCGGCGATCCGGTGGTGACCAGAAAGGGCATCACCGAACACCACCAGAACAGGTTCTTCGAGACATAGGCCGGGTGGCGGGTGAATCGGTAGGGGCCGTGGGTGATCACCCCGCGATAGGTCAGGTTGGAAAAGCGCAAGCCAAAGGCGAAGGTCGCCCAGGCGTACATCGCGGTGAGGAACACCAGCCACGCCGCCCAGACCCACAGCAATGTCTCGCTGCCTGCGAACCAATAGGCCCAGTCGCGGGTGTTGGTCTCGTAATTGAGCACCAGACCGTTGCCGATGATCCCCCAGACGAAGGGCGGATAACAGATCAGCGCCGCCAGCCAGCCCGCCAGAAAGGGATTGCCGCTGCGGATATGCGCATCGAGCGGGCGCATGGTGACGATATAGCCGATCGTGCCGATCTGGACGTCGATCACGAACATCAGTTGCAGGAGCGCCACGCCCAGCCGCACCGGATCGTCGGCAATCGCGCCGAAATCGGCGTTGACGATCCCGACGAAACCGGGAGGCAGAATCGAGATCATGAAGGCGGCGAAGAAGCCCTTGATCAGCCAGGCGCGCCAGTGCTTCTTGACCTCCTCGAGATCCCATTCGCCACGCCCGCTCAGCAGCGCGCCGAAATGCCAGGCATGATCGCGCGGCTCCACCAGCACGCGGTCGAGCCAGACGACGTAGGGGATCGAGAGCAGCGCCAGCGGGATGATACTGGCCGTGAGCACCGACATCGCGAATTCGTAACTGCCGGTCCAATACCAGCGCGAGACGCAATAGAGCCCGGCGATGATCGCCCAGGTGGTCCAGAGCCCGACGATCTTGGTGACGCAGCGCGCCAGATCGGGTTTGCGGGTGCGGGCGAGCGACCAGTCTATTCCGGTGGAGGGACGTCGGTGGACCTTATCGACCAGCAGCGACCAGGCCACCATCGGCAGGCAGGCCACCACCAGCCCGGTCAGAACCGCATAGGCGCCGTCCATCCGTTCGCGCGGGCCGGGCAGATCGAAAGCAGCGCTGATTTCAGGCCAGTGGCGACAGAACGCGAACCAGCCAAGCAGGCTGACGACGCCGAGCACACCGACCATGGGCGAAACATCGCTGACCGGGCGCGTCGCCGGAACCTGTGGTGTCGAAAGCGCGGTCATGTCCCCCGTTTCATAGCGTGACAATGGTTAACGCGACGCAAAATTCGCGCTTTCTCAGCGGAAGGCGGTGATCCGGCCGCTATCGTCTATCACGTAGAGCGTGTTGTTGGCGACGATCGGCGGCAGCGTGACGGGCTGTTTCAGCTCGTGGAACAGCGTCGCCGAGCCCTCGCCCGCGCCGATCCGGTAAATCTGGCCTTCGGAATTGACGGTCCAGAGATTGCCCCCGGCGAGCACGGGGCCCTGCCAGTAGATCGGGCCCTTGCGGTCTTCCATGTCGCGGAATTCCGGCAATTGGGTGAGCCAGCGCACCTTGCCGGTCGAGCGGGCGATCGCGAGCAGACGGGCATCGTCGGTGAGGGTGAATATCCACTCGCCCGAAATCGCGGGGGTCGAAATACCCGCGAGGTTGAGTTCCCAGATCCGCTGTCCGGTGACCAGTTCATAAGCCGCCATCCGGCCGCCCTGGCCCAGCGCATAGACGCGGCCATTGTCGATGATCGGATCGGCGTCGATATCGGTCAGCGAGCCGACCGAGGTCGAGATGCTTGTCCGCGCAAGCGCGTCCGCCCACAGTGTGCGCCCGTTTTCGTAACGATAGGCGACCAGCTCGCCCGAGCTGTAGCCGGCGATGACCGTGCCCTGCCCCGCCGCCGGAGCCGCGACGCCGAAGACGCCCGCTTGAGTGGCGGAGGCCGATTCCTGCCACTGGAGCTTGCCGGTCTGGGCGTCGAGCGCGAAGATCTGGTTGTCCTGCGTCATCACGAAGACCGAATCGAAGGCGAGCGTGGGCGCACCGCGCAGCGGGCCCGCAGGCCGCACCTTCCACAGCTCGTTGCCGGTGGCGGCATCCATCGCGAGAACTTCGCCCGCGCCATTGGTGCCGTAGAGGCGACCATTGAAGTAACTGACCCCGCCACCGAAGGCGACGTCCTGGAGATTGTTGGCAAGCGCCGAATCGCGCCTCCAGACCGACGCGCCGGTTTGCGTGTCGAAGGCAGAGACATTGCCCGAGGTGTCGACGACATAGAGCCGCCCTCCCCCAACCACCGGCGCGGCGCCAAGTCGGCGGCGGTTGCTCGAGCCGGCGACCGTGGCGGTCCAGACCGGGCTGGGTTGCGCGGCCAGTGCGACATGGCCCTGGTTCTTGCTCGCGGTGCCGCCACCCTGGGCCCATTCGCTGTTGACCTGTGCCGGAGGCAGAACCACCGAAACGCTCGCAAGCGCGGGATCGATCTCGGCTCCGGTCTCGATCCGCGACAGGATCGGCGTACGATCGCCCAGGCTCGGGGTGGTCTTATCGTCCGAACCGCCGAACAGACCGCCGCTGCAGGCGGACAGTCCGGTGACGAGCATCGCGGCAACGCCGGCGCGGATCGTGGCTTTGGTCATGCTGTGGATCATCGCGTGGTTTTCGCTTTCTCAATCATGGTGCGGGCTGCGCCGTAGGCGGAGCAGCCTGGCCGTTCGCAGCCGGTTCCTGACCAACTCCCTGCGCTTCGAGCAGCGCGTCGACATCCTCGATCGCATCGACCCCGAGCACTCCGGCCATCTGGCGCGAGCGCGAGCGCAGGCTTTCGGGCACGTCCTCGGCTTTGGCGATCTCGGCGAACAGCGCACCCGCCTCCTTGCGCTTGCCCTGCTCGAGATAGGCCATCGCGACCAGTTCGCCCGCGCTGCCGAAGAAAGGTTCGCCGGGCACTGCCAGCGGCTGGAGCGCTGCCACGACCGCAGCCTTGTCCATCGTGTCGAACCCGGTGGCGACCTTGCGGATCAGCGCCAGATTGCGCAATTCCTCGGGTGCGCCGGTGTCGTTGGCCAGCGTGTCGAAGATGGCGACAGCATCCTCGGTCCGGCCCTGCTGGGCGGCGATGCCGCCGCGTAGCATCTGGGCGTTGGCCGCCGCGGCATCGCTGCCGTCGCCGGCCAGTTCCTCGAGCGCGTCATAGGCGGTCTGGAGATTGCCGGCCTCGACATTGTCGAGCGCGGAAACCAGCGTTTCGGAGCGCGCCTCGGCCGCTGCGCGCTGGCTCGGTTGCCACCACAGCAGATAGGCGGCCAGCGCGGCGATCAGAAGCACCACCAGCGCCGCCAGCGGCTTGCCGTAGCGTTCGCCGAAATTCGCCAGATCGCCCTGCCGCACCGCATCGTCGACTTCGCGCATCAGCGCGGTTTCCTCGGCGTCCTTGCGGCGCTGGAGCTTTTCCTGGTGGGTTTCGGTGGTGGTTTTTGGAGGTAGGGCCACGAGCGGCTGAGTTCCCGTTCAAGTCAATCGTTCGGCGGCGTCCTTAGGACGCGCGCCCAGTTAGGGCAATGGTTTCGGCCCGCTCCGGCGCTCCTGTCCCCGTCGGCGTTAACCTTGGCTGAAAGAGATTGCGCCCGCCAACGCAGCCACGACGGTTCAGAACCCGTCCTTGCCCGCTGCCCGCATCGCACTCGAATAGAGGCGGCGATAGGCGGCCAGCATCTTCGCCTCGTCGAATTCCACCCGGGCCTTCTCGCGGTTGGCGGCACCAATCTCCTCGCGCAGCCGCTTGTCGATCGAGAGCGTAACCAGCTCGGTCTCGAGTGCCTCGTCGTCGGGGGTGGCGGCGAGATAGTTGCGGTTGGCATCCGAGACCATCTCGGCGATGTCGCCGACCTGCGGCGCAACCACCGGCCGCCCGGCAGCCATCGCCTCGACCACGGAAAGCGGGAATTGCTCGCTGTCGCTCGACAGCGCGAAGATGTCGAACAGGCCGACGACCCTGGCGGGCTCGGCCACTGCGCCGGGCAAATGGACCCGGTGGTTGATCCCCAGCCGGTCGGCCTCCGCCTCGATCGCCGCGCGTTCGGGACCCTCGCCGCAGATCACCAGATGCCAGTTCTCGGGCAGCGGCGCGAAGGCGCGGACCAGCCGCGGCAGGTTCTTGACCTTGCGCAAGCCGGCGAGCGTTCCGACCCAGTTCTCGCCCGGTCGCTTGAGCAGGCGGCGGATGGCATCCTTGTCAGGCTTCTTGGCGAAGGCCTTGGTATCGATGCCATTGGCGATCCGCTTCACCCGGCCGAGCGGCTGCTGCCAGTCGACCAGCGCGATCTCCTCGAGCTGTTCGGAGGGCACCACCAGCCCCGCCGCTTTCCCCAGCGCGATCCGGCGGTACCAGGTGCGACGCCGCTTGCGCCGGACCAGTTCTTCCTCGTCGAAACCATCCTCGTGATGGATCAGCGGCGGCAGGTCGTAGGCCTCGGAGAACAGCGTATGCGCCATCACCGCATCCATCGCGCCCCAATTGTAGGTCAGGACCAGATCGTAGCCGCGCATGGCGCGCGCCAGCCTGTTGAGCCGGCCCGGCATCGGCAGGCCCTTGAGCGAGGGGAATTCGGGTTGCAGCGTCACCGCGATGCCCCGATCGATCCGCGCGGCGGCGCCGGTCTCCTCGGGCTCGGCGGAGACGATCGTGTGACGCAGAGCCGAGCCGAAGCCGTTGATCAGCTGGACCGTGCGCAGCTCCTTGCCGCCCGGGGCAAAGGTGGAATGCAGGTGCAGGACATGCGGCTTTGCCGCCGCCGGCTTGGCACTCATGCGATCTCGGCCAGCAGCGCGTCGATCGCCGCGCGGGTCTCGGGTTCGTCGAGCGTCGGGGCGTGGCCGGTATCGGGGACGACTAGCGTTGTCGCTTGTGGAATTCGACGTTTCATCTCGGCAAAGGTGTCGGTCGAAAACAATGTCGAATCACCGCCCCGCACCAGCAGCACCGGTCGCCCCGCCAGCGCTTCGTAGGCGGGCCACAGATCGGGCGGCACCGCCGCCGCATCGCTCTCGGCATCGAGGATCGGGTCGGCGATCTTCATGTCGTAATCGAAGGCGATCCGGCCATTGCTGCACAGCGTCATCCCGCGCTTGGCCATGGCCAGCCAGTCCTCGGTGTCGAAGGTGGGATGCGACTGGCCATGCACTTCTTCAAGCGCGCGGGCGGCGTGCATCCAGGTCGAGAAGCTGCGCCCCTGACCGATATAGGTCTTGATCTTGTCGAGCCCTTCGCTCTCGATCACTGGTCCTATATCGTTGAGCACGACCCCGGCGATGCGTTCGGGCGCGAGCGTCGCCAACATCATCGTCATCAGCCCGCCCATCGAGGTGCCGATGGCGACAAAGCGCGCGATGCCCTCCTGCTCCAGCAGGGCCAAGACGTCGGCGACATAGGTCGGCACCGTGTAGGTCGCGCTGTCGGTGGCGTAATCGCTGTTGCCGCGCCCGCGCATATCGGGGGTCAGGACCCGCCAGCCCGCCGCGGACAGATGCCATGCCAGATGTGCGAAATCGCGGCCGTTGCGCGTCAGCCCGTGCAGGCACAGCACCGGCGGACGACCCTCGGTACCCGGCACCTGGCTGGGGTAATCGCGGAAATGCAGCGTCAACCCGTCGGGGCTTTGCCAGCTCTTCTCGGAATAGGGCTTGTCCATGGGAGGAATTGTCGTCCGTTTCGCTGCCTGAGGCGTGAGTTGCGGCACCCGGCCTTGCGCCCGGTCGCCCTAGCGCCCACTATTGCTGCATGCGCGAAGAACCGCAAGCAGCGAGCTATCGCGCCGATACGCCGATCGCCGCGCTGGCCGAGTGGCTGGGCGATCCTGTCGTCCCCGCCGATTTCCCGGAAACCGTGTTGCGGTTCCGCAACGACCGCGCGGCGGCCGAGGTGGGACTGGACGGTCTGGACGAGCCGCAATGGCTGCAGCATTTCGGACGCTTCGCGCCGCTCCCCGACAATCTCCCGCAACCGCTCGCGCTGCGCTACCACGGGCATCAGTTCCGCGTGTACAATCCCGAGATCGGCGACGGGCGCGGATTCCTCTTCGCCCAGTTGCGCGATGCCGCAGGGCGGTTGATGGATCTGGGGACAAAGGGATCCGGCCAGACGCCATGGAGCCGCGCGGGCGACGGGCGGCTGACGCTCAAAGGCGCGGTGCGCGAAATCCTCGCCACCGAAATGCTCGAAGCGCTGGGCGTCTATACGTCGCGCACCTTCTCGGTGATCGAGACCGGTGAGAAACTGCAACGGCATGACGAACCTTCGCCGACCCGCTCGGCAGCCATGGTCAGGCTGAACCACGGCCATATCCGCATCGGCAGCTTCCAGCGGCTGCTCGCGCTGGAGGAGCAGGGCCACATGGCCGCGCTGGTCGATTATTGCCTGGCGCAATTCCCCGGCCCTCCCCCGCCCGCCGACGCGCCGGGACGCGACGAGCCCGCGGTGCGGCTGATGCATCAGGTGGTCGAGCGCATGGCCGATCTGGCCGCGAGCTGGATGGTGGCGGGCTTCGTCCACGGCGTGCTCAACACCGACAATATGAACATCTCGGGCGAGAGTTTCGACTACGGCCCGTGGCGGTTCCTACCGCGCTGGGATCCGTCATTCACCGCCGCCTATTTCGACCATTCGGGCCTCTATGCCTTCGGGCGCCAGCCCGAGGCGCTGCACTGGAATTGCGGACAGTTGGCGGTGTCGCTGCGGCTGCTTGTCGATGCCCCGCCGCTGATCGCCGCGCTCGAGCGCTTCGGCGACCTCTATATGGCGGCCGTGGGACGGCGCTGGTGTTGGCGGCTGGGCGTAGCAAGCCGCGGCGTCGAAGAAGATACGGCGCTGGTTGCCGCCTGCGAAAAACTGCTGGTCGAGAGCGACGAGGCACCCGACATTTTCTTCCACCGCCACCGCGGTGGACGCAACGCGCAAGGAGCCTTCAATGACGCTCTGGCGGCCTACCAAGTCGGTGGTACCGATCAGCATCCCTATTGGAGCGATCCCGCACCACAGAGCATGCTGATCGACGAAGTCGAGGCGCTTTGGTCTGCCATCGAGATGCGCGACGATTGGCAGCCGCTGCACGACAAGGTGGCTGGGATCAGACGGATGGGGGAAGCGCTTGGCCCGACGCTGCGGCACGCCGGGAATCAGATCGCCTAAGGTACGCTTGCCATTTCCAGCGGCTGAAGATCGATGCCAAACAGCTTCCATCGCCCCTGCTCCCACTGGAAGTAGAGATCGAAACCGATCGAGATCGGGCGCATCTGGAAGACCCCCTGGACCTGAAATATATCGTCGCGGATCATCTGTGGGGCAACCGTGAAGGTCGGGGGAACAAGCAAGGCGTTCGACAGATCGACCTGGAGGCCGCGCAGCCCAGAAAACACTTGCGCCAATTGCGCGGCGTTGTTGTTCACCTGAAACCCTTGGGCCGAAATATCGCGCAGAACCGAGTAATTGCCCGATCTGTTGGCATGATCGACCGCGGCAACGGTCGACCAGATCATCTTCGAGAGTTCGAGCTGACTGGGAGTGGGACGGATCGACGGTGGGGGCTGCACGCTCGGTTGAGGCGCTTGCTGCGCGAGGGACGGTGTAGCGAGGGCGAACAAAAATGCCGGGGCAAGCTGCCCCGGCATTTTCGATAGTTTCGTGGTCCACATCATGAACCGATGTGTAGCGAGTTACCAGGCGATCTGGAAGCCACCACGTGCACCAACTTCGCCGCTGTCGAAGCCAACGCCGACACCAGCCGAGAACGCTGCATTTTCGCCAACCCGGGCGGTCATGGCAATTGTGCCCGCGCCTTGGTTCTCGAAGTAACCGACGCCACCAGAGAGGCCGAAATTGGTACCGGCGGGAAGCGAAGGCGATTCCATTGCCAGGGCCATTGCGACACCTTCGTTTGCCTTGTCGATCGCCAAAGTATTGCTCGCCGTCTGACCGAACAGCGTGTTGATCTGTGCTGTCTGATTGGTCGTCAACGTCTGTAGCGATGTGATCGAAGCAGTATTGGCCGCGATCCGCGCGGAGTTCGTAGCAACGTTGGCATTCGTCGCAGCGAGGCCGGCGGTCGTAGCGAGGGAGCTCACTGCCACACCGCGACCAAGAGTACCCGAGGTGTCCGTGGTCGCAAGGAAGATGGTACCCGTCTGAGCAGCAGTGCTAGCCGTGACATCACCGATCGTGACCGAACTGCCGGTGCCACCCAACTTGACCTGGTTAGCACGAGTCGCCGTAGCGCCGTTACCGATTGCGACCGAATTCAGTCCGGTGGCGGAAGCAAGATTGCCCAAGGCAATCGAGTTAGCCCCCGAAGCAATGGCCCCTTCACCGACTGCGGTGGAGCGAACACCAGTAGCAGCTGCCAGGTGGCCAAGAGCTGTGGCACGTTCAGCACCGGCATTCGACTGCCAGCCGTATGCCGTAGCGCCAGCACCATTGGCAATCGATTCGCCGCCAACTGCCGTGGTCGAATTGCCCGTTGCACGCGCACCGGTGCCGGCATCGTCGCCACCGATCGCGATGGCATCGATGCCACTGGCAGCGCTGCCTTTACCGATCGAGATCGAAGCGGCACCCGAAGCGTTTGCGAACCTGCCGAGAGCAGTTGCTTCCAATCCGGAAGCGATTGCAGCGTTGCCGATGCTGGTCGAGAAATCACCCGTGGCCTGTGCAGACGCGCCGACTGCGGTACCAGAGCGGCCGGTAGCATTGGCCAGGTAACCGTTTGCAGTTGCAAACGTGTTGGACGCATTCGCCGCTTCACCGGTTGCGGTGGAGAAATCACCAGAAGCAGTCGCAAGATGGCCCAGCGCGGTCGCCCGGTTGCCGGTGGCCATTGCTCTCCAACCGAAAGCCGAAGTGCCAGGCTGCGAAGCCATGCTCTCGCCGCCAACGGACACCGAATTCAGGCCGCTGGAAACCGCCCGATCGCCGATCGCCACCGCATCGTCGCCGGAAGCCGTCGCGAGATAGCCCATTGCGGTGGACGTGTTGCCGGTGGCCTTGGCGAACGAACCATTGGCGGTCGAGCCAAAGCCGAAGGCGTCGGCACGGAAGCCGGTGGCTGTCGCCTGAGCGGACGCCGCGCGGCTGTCATAGCCGACGGCCGTGGCATTCACAGACTGAGCCTTGGCGAAGCTGCCGTTTGCGGTGGCGCCATCGCCAGTGGCGGTTGCACTAAAGCCGCTGGCCGTCGATTGTATTCCGGTCGCGTTCGCTTGCTGCCCCAAAGCTGTCGAACTGATCGCAGTGGCTGCGGCACTGTTGCCGACCGCCGTCGCATTCGATGCGAGCGCCCGCGAGCTGTTGCCAAGTGCAGTTGCAGCTGATCCGGTAGCCTGCGCGGTAGCGCCGACCGCAATGGTGAAGTCACCGGTCGCAACCGAAGAAGACCCGTTCGCCACAGCGCCGATCCCTGCCGCGTTTGCACGCTGGCCGATAGCGGTCGAAAAATCGCCGGTAGCCTGAGCGAGATATCCGTTGGCTGTAGATATGAATCCCGAAGCGTTGGAGAACGCTCCGGTTGCAACGGCACCGCCGTTGGTGGCCGAGCTGCTCGCCCCGACTGCGGTAGACTGACCGCCGGTCGCATTGGCATTGGTGCCACACGCGGTCGACAGAGGAGTCCCGTCGGAGGTTGCGCCGCCATCGGTATCGCCGGCGTCGGCGATCCCATTGTTGTTGGTGTCGAGCAAGCATTCAGTCGCCGCAGCGGTTTGTGCTGTCAGCGCAAACGTGGCGATCGCACCCATCGAAGTGCCGAGCGCTAGCGCAGCAGACAATTTGTTCATTGTTTTCATTGTTATTCCCCTACTAAAAGACTGTCGAATTTATTCAATCGCGTGCCTATACTGATCAAAAATCAGTACTAAATGAAAACTAGATTGTACGTAGGCACGCCGGTCAAGACCGGACCCGAAATGGCCACCCATGATTGTCAACGGCTTGGAAGCATCTACGAATTTATTGTCAATGCATTGGAAGCATCTACGACTTTGCCTCGCCCCTATTGGCTGAAACAGGAAAAAACGATGCCCCGTTTCTTCAAAACCACATAGTTAATGGATTGACAAGCATGAATCGCGAAATTCTCCAAAAAACCCAAGCTTGTATACAAGGTTAGGCACTTTGGTTAGCGAGCGGACCATAACAATGATTGTAAATACCCGACATCAACGAGGGTTCAAAAACAGTGTCCGAAAAAGAGATCATCTCATACCAGCCCGCGACGGGCGAAGAATTGTGGCGCGGCGATATCGGCAGTGTCGATGCTTGCGTCGAACGCGCGCGCGCGGCCTTGCGAGACTGGGCCCATCAGTCGCTCGGCCAGCGGATCGAACTGGTCCGCCGCTTCGCCAATGAAGTGCGCAAGCAGACCGAGCCTTTCGCGGCGCTGATCGCGCGCGAAACCGGTAAACCCTTGTGGGAAGCCCGCACCGAGGTGGAGGCGGTCATTGGCAAGGTCGAGATTTCTATCACCGCCTATGCGGAGCGAACCGGCCAGAAGAAGCTCAACAGCGCGCTGCAGGGCAATGCCGCCGTGCGCCACAAGCCACATGGCGTGATGGCGGTGCTGGGCCCGTATAATTTCCCCGCCCATCTGCCCAACGGCCATATCGTGCCCGCTCTGATCGCGGGCAATTGCATCATCTTCAAGCCGAGCGAGAAGACCCCCGCGGTGGGCGAATTCCTCGTGAAATGCTTCCACGCCGCCGGGTTCCCCGAGGAAGTGGTGCAATTGCTGATCGGCGGGCCCGAGGAAGGCAAGGAGCTGGTCGCGCACTGGCTGGTCGACGGGGTGCTGTTCACCGGCTCGGCGCGCGCGGGCGTCGCGATCAACCGCAAGCTCGCGACCGAACCGGGCAAGATCGTCGCGCTGGAGATGGGCGGTAACAACGCCATCGTCGTCACCGACACCCCCAAGTTCGACGATGCCGCGGTCACCATCATCCAGTCCGCCTTCACCACTGCCGGCCAGCGCTGCACCGCCGCGCGGCGACTGATCGTGACCGATTCGATGTATGACGAGATCGTCCCGCGCGTGAAGGCGCTGGCCGAGCGGTTGATCGTCGGCGAACCTTTCGCCGATCCGCAGCCCTTCATGGGACCGGTGATCGACAACCAGACCGCAGACCTGCTCACCGAAAGCTTCGTCGCGCTGATGAGCCGCGGCGCCAAGCCGATCCTGCACATGAAGCGCCCCGAGGAGGACAAGCCGTTCCTCACCCCCGGGATTCTCGACGTGACCGACATGCACGAACGCCCCGATGTCGAGCTGTTCGGTCCGCTGCTGCAGGTGGTTCGCGTGCCCGATCTCAACGAGGCGATCACCGAAGCCAACATGACGCGCTATGGCCTCTCGGCCTCGCTGGTCGGCGGCACGCCGCAGGACTTCGAGATGTTCTGGAACGAGATCCGCGCCGGGATCATCAACTGGAACCGGCCGACCAATGGCGCATCCTCGGCTGCGCCCTTCGGCGGAGTCGGCCTGTCGGGCAATCATCGCCCGGCGGCCTTCTATGCCGCGGATTACTGCGCCTATCCGGTCACCAGCACCGAGATGCAGCAACCGCGCGCCAGCCTGGGTGTCGGGCTCAAGGAATGAAGCCCTTCGGCCCTTAGGGCGTACTGGTGACGAGATCGATCTCGGTCACGCCCGATGGCAGCCGACGACCGTAAACCACGAAGGCATTCTCGCCGCTGGTCCCGCTGAGGATATTGTCGCCACCGGCTTTCACGTGCTCGGCCGAATAACCATTGGCGAGCGCGCGGGTGTGGTAAAAAGCCAGCACGTCGGCGAGCGGCACCGGGGTCAGGAAAGACACCACGCGCAGCGCACAGCCGCCCTCGTCCGTACCCGCTGCTTCCTGCGTGTTGCCGCGCGGATAGACCGGGAATGTCCCGGGCAGCTTGGCCGCCCAGGCGGTGGTGTATTCGACCCGCGATTCGCAATTGGTCCCACCCGGGGTAACCGCCGCCTGCGCCGCCTTCTGCATAGCCGGGGTCACCGTTTGAGCCGCGCCCAGATCGCGCGGCGCGGGTACGGGGCGCAGCGCATCTGCCCCGCCGACGAGTTCTGCCGCGCGGGTGCGCGCCGCCGAGATCGCCTCGGGCGTGCGGTTGATATTGGGCAGCGAACGATCGCCCGACCCGGAGAGCGCAGCGTTGCCTTGATTGTTTCCGGCAAGGTCGGGGTCGGTCATCAGATCGCCGTTGAGCGCCTGCTCGCTCGCCGGATCGAGATCGCCGGTCGCCTCGGCATCCTCGGGTTCGTCGCTGCAGGCGGCCAGCAGGGCAAGCGGCAGGGCGAGTGTGGCAAGGGTAAAGCGCATCGGGACAACTCCGGCTGATAATTCGGCGCGATCCATACTCCAGCGCTGGCAGGCTTGACCAGATGCCCGGCATCCCTTGCGCCATTGCGGGACGGATGCACGGCAAACATGAAGACGCCGCAGCTCTCGGAATGAGAGCTACGGCGCCTTCCGCGGCCCGGTGGAACCGCGTTTCGACCGGGGTGGGCCCGGACGAAACTGGGTGATGATTTAGCCGCAGCGAGTGCTGGAGCGATCGATCTCGCGGCCGAGCAGGGCACCGCCCGCCGCACCGAGGATGGCGCCAAGCGTGCGATCGCCGCGTCCGGCAACCTCGTTGCCGATCAGCGCACCGACGCCGGCACCGATCAGCAGACCGGTCGTGCCATTATCCTTGCGGCAATAGTAGCGCCCGTCATTGCCGCGCCAGATTCGCGTGTCGCGGCGGACCGGCTGGCCATAATTGGCGGGGTATTGGTCGTAATAGGCCGGCGCACGGCCCCGGCCCTGATAGCGGTCGCGGCGGTCACGGCGATCGTAACGATCATCATCGTCCCGGTCATACCGGTCGCGTCTATCGTAGCGATCACGACGCTCGGGTCGGTGATCGAAGGTCAGGTCGCCATAGGCGCTCGCACCGGAAAAATTCTGGGTGGCGGACGTGCCCGTAGCCGAGAAGTGGGTGGCAGGCGCGGCCGCGGCGGGAGCGGAAAGTGCGAGGCCGGTGGCAGCGAGGGCCACTCCGGCGAGAGTGAATGATTTGGCCATGTGACAGTCCTTTGCTTCCAGCGAGCGGTCAGTGATGCCGCTCGATGTGTTCAGCAATAAGGTTGCGAATATGAACAACATGCAACCACTCTGTCAGGTCGCGATTTTTTCCGACGAATTGAGCGGGCCCTCCCGCAACATGCGGCTTGCGGCCCCGCGCGGGCGGCCCTAGCCGCCGCGAATGAACCAGTCAGAGACCGAGTCGCGGCCCTCCGGGTTGCCCGCCGCGATCGGCGCCTATGTGATCTGGGGATTCCTGCCGCTCTACCTGCTGCTGGTGAAGGTCGTGCCGCCGTTCGAATTCGTCGCCTGGCGGATCATCTGGACGCTGCCGATCTGCCTGCTGATCGTCTGGGTGCGCCGTCAGGGGCCGCAACTGCGCGCCGCCATCGCCGATTCGAAGAGCCTGCGCTGGCTGCTGCTGAGCGCCTCGCTGATCGCGGTGAACTGGGTGGTCTATGTCTGGGCGATCCAGAACAACCATGTTTATGCCGCGAGCCTTGGCTATTACATCAACCCGCTGGTCAATGTGCTGCTGGGCACGCTGCTGCTGGGCGAGAAACTCAACCGCGCGCAATGGGCCGCGGTGGGGCTGGCGGCGTTGGGGGTGGCGCTGCTGGCCGAGGGCGCGCTGACCATGCTGTGGATCAGCCTGACGCTGGCGTTCAGTTTCGGCGTCTACGGAATGGTGCGAAAGCAGGTGCCGGTGGGGTCGCTCCCCGGATTGACCATCGAATCGGGACTGCTGCTGGTCCCGTCGATCGGGGTGGCGGGCTGGTATGCGGTGCAATCGGGCTCGTCGTTCGCGGTCAGCCCGCAATTGAGCGGCGCAATCGTGCTGGGCGGAGTGCTGACCGCTATCCCGCTGCTGATGTTCGCGGTTGCCGCCAAGCGGATGCCCTATTCGACGCTCGGCTTCATCCAGTTCCTCGCACCCAGCATCGTCTTCGTTCTGGGACTCACCGTGTTCGAGGAACCGCTCAAGCCGGCGCAGGCCGCCTGTTTCGGCTTCATCTGGGCCGCGGCGGCGATCTTCGGCTGGGACATGTGGCGCCGCAGCAGGGCGCCCAAGCCGCCCGGCCCCGTCTAGACGACCAGCCGCCAGCCCAAGGTCTCGCCTGCGTGGAAGGGGACGATCGCGGCCTCGCCCCCGTCGACCTCGTCGGGAACCGGGCTCGGGACGCGCTCGAGGGTCACCCGCTCCTCGTTCACCGGTAGCCCGTAGAAGCGCGGTCCGTTGAGCGAGACGAAGGCCTCGAAGCGGTCGATTGCATTTTCCTCGTCGAACACCGCAAGATAGCTCTCGAGCGCGAAGGGCGCGTTGAAGATGCCCGCGCAGCCGCAGGCGGATTCCTTGTCGTGGCGGTGATGCGGCGCGCTGTCGGTGCCGAGGAAAAATTTGGCCGAGCCTGAAGTCGCAGCGCGGCGCAGCGCCAGCCGGTGCGCCTCGCGCTTGGCCACCGGCAGGCAGAACATATGCGGACGAATGCCGCCCACGAGGATCGCATTGCGGTTGATATGGAGATGCTGCGGGGTGATCGTCGCGGCGACCTGCGGACCGGCGGCTTCGACGAAATCCACAGCCTGTCCGGTGGTGATATGCTCGAAGATCACCTTCAAGTCAGGCATCCGCGCGACGAGCGGGGCAAGCACGCGGTCGATGAACACCGCCTCGCGATCGAAGATATCGATATCGGCGTCGGTCACTTCGCCATGGATGCACAGCGGCATACCGATTGCCGCCATCCGCTCGATTACCGCATCGAGGCGGCGGATATCGGTCACCCCGCTCGCCGAATTGGTGGTCGCGCCGGCTGGATAGAGCTTGGCTGCGGTGAGCACGCCTGAATCGAATCCGCGTGCCAGATCCTCGGGATCGGTGTCGTCGGTGAGATAGGCGGTCATCAGTGGTGTGAAGTCGAGCCCTGCCGGAACCGCCTCCAGGATCCGCTCGCGATATGCCGCCGCCATCGCGGTTGTTGTCACCGGGGGCGAAAGGTTGGGCATCACGATCGCGCGGGCGAACTGGCGCGCAGTGTGCGGGACGACGGCGCGCATCGTCGCGCCATCGCGGAAATGGAGGTGCCAGTCGTCGGGCCGGCGAATGGTGAGGGAATCGGGCGCGGCCGAGGAAGAAGGAAGGGAGGTGTCCGTCATGGGGTTTGCCTATGGCGCGCACCGCCCTATCTGTCACCCATGCCCTCAACCCGCCTGTTCGACCGTGCCGTGATCCGGCTCACCCCGCAATCGGATGAGGAGGATGTTGCAAGCTTCCTCCAGGGACTGGTCACCAACAATGTCATGGGAAGATTGCCAGCCTATGGCGGGCTGCTCTCCCCGCAAGGCAAGGCGCTGTTCGATTTCATCGTCTGGCCCGCGGGCAACGGCCAATTGTTGATCGATTGCGAGAAGGACGCCGCCGACGAACTCGCGAAGCGCCTTTCGCTCTATCGCCTGCGCCGCAAGATCGCGATCGACGTGGACACCGCAGTCGCGGTCCATTGGGAAGCGCATCTGGGCGATGGCGCGGTCCCCGATCCGCGGCTCGCCGATCTAGGCCAGCGCTGGCTTTCCCCGGTGAGCGAGGAGGATAAGGCAGCCGATGCCGACTGGCTCGCCCATCGCCTGTCGCTGGGAGTGCCCGAGGGGCGCGGCGAGCTGGGCGATACATTGTGGCTGGAAACAAATGCGGTCGAGCTCAACGGAGTCGCTTTCGACAAGGGCTGCTACATCGGCCAGGAAAACACGGCGCGGATGAACTGGCGCCAGAAGGTCAACCGCCGGCTGGTGGTGGTTCCGCTCGATCGGTCGGAGGAGAAGTGCCGCCGCGCCGCCTATCCCGCGCTGGGCTATGCGGTGGATCACCTGCGGGTTGCCGATCTCGACCCCGCCACGCTGCCAGATTGGCAGCGGTCGGCGGTCATTCCGGCTGACTGAGCCCGGGGACCGAACTCAGCAGCATCTGTTCGGCGCGGTCGCGCGCCGCGGTTTTGGACAGGCCGAGCGAACGCGCCAGCGCGGCGCCGATCAGCGCATCGCCCATCGCCATCAGCACCAGTGCCAGCGTCTCCTCGTGGACGCGCATGATCTCCTCGTGCGATTGCGCTTCATCGGGAGCGATTTCGTCGACCAGCTCGTGGATGGTCTCGACGATCGGGGTCAGCGCATCCTCGTTGCCGGTGAGGATCATCCAGCTTGCCAGCGCGCCAGCGCCTTCCTTGTCGAAGGCATCGAAGGTGAGATCGACCACCTGCCGCGGCGAGCCCTGCCCCGCCCGGCTCGCCATGACTGCCTCAGCAATGGCATCGCAGACATTGGCCGCGAGATGCCCGGCGAGCGCCTTCTGCAGCCCGGCGGCCGATCCGAAATGGTGGAGCAAATTGGCATGGGTGCGCCCAATGCGCGCACCCACCGCCTTCAGGGTGATCGATTGCGGACCCGTCTCGATCAGCAGCGTGCGAGCCGCCTCAAGCGCGGCTAACCGCGACTCTTCGGGGCTTAGGCGTTTACGGCTTGCCATGGATTCGTATCCCTAATAGATTCTTAACCATCATGGTAAACCGAGACAGCTCCCTCGATCCCGATCCGGGCCTAGAACGCAGTCGTTCGGACGACAAGCGGCCTGACGGCGCCCTGTCGAACGACGGAACGCAGGACAGGCTGCAAATCGCCACCCGCAGTGCCACGCCGGAACAGCACGCGCTGATCGTCCGCGACCAGCGCTTCGACCGGCAACACAAGACCGCGCGCTGGTGGCATTCCAACGACCCCGTTGCCACCGCATGGTACAATTCGGTCAGCGCCAGCCTGCCGCGCGGCGAAGCCTTCTTCATCGATACTCTCAAGGCCTTCCGCGCCGATCTCCCGCCCCGGCTCGCCGCCGAGGTCAAGGCCTTCACCCGGCAGGAGATCAACCACACGCGCGAGCATGTGGCCTTCAACCGGTTGGTCCAGGATCACGGCTACGATGTCGAAAGCATCGATCGCGGCATCCACGAGATGCTCGCGCTGACCGCGGGCCGTCCGCCCGAATTCAACCTCGCGATCACCATCGCGCTCGAGCATTTTGCCGCGATCATCAGTCGCCACCTGCTGGCGCATCCCGATTATCTCGCGGGCGCTGACCCGGTTGCCGCCGATCTCTGGCGCTGGCACGCCACCGAGGAGATCGAGCACAAGGGGCTCGTCTACGACGTCTGGCTCCACGCGACGCGCGACTGGAGCGCGTGGAAGCGCTGGAAGGTCCGCTCGCTGATCGCGGTGCTGATCACGCGCAAATATTTCGGAAATCGGGTGCGCGATGCGATCGGCCTGATGATGCAGGACGGGTTCGACCGCCGCACCGCACAGCGCAAGCTGCGCGCCTTCCTGTGGTGGAAGCCCGGGATGATGCGGCGGATGTTCTTCGAATGGGCGGCCATCCTCAAGCCCGACTTCCACCCCTGGCAGCACGACGACCGGGCGCTGATCGGGCTCCACGACAGTCCCTATTCCGACGCGTTGATGCCGGCCGAGTAGGCCGCCAACCAGGGCCACGAGGCCTTATTGACATTGATGTAAGTAACGTCTAGTTCTCTCGCTGTCATTCAAGCGACGGAGCCGTTCCATGAACGCACCTACCCAGTTCGATGCCGCTTCCTCCAAATCCAGGAGCATGCGCCCCGCGCCGACTCCCGAGGGCCTCGAGATCACCATCCGCGACGAGCGCTTCAACCGCGAATCCACGCCGCGGCGCTGGTGGGCGGGCGACGCTTTCGGCACCGCCTGGCACAACGCGCTCTCGGCCACCTTCCCGCGCGGCGAGGCGTTCTTCATCGAAGCGGTGAAGGCGCATCGCGCCGGCGCTGATCCCAAGCTCGACGGCGAAATCCGCGCCTTCGTCCGCCAGGAAATCAACCACACCCGCGAGCATATCGCCTTCAACCGGCTCGCCGAGGATGCCGGCTACGACATCGCCAAGATCGACAAACGCGTCGAACAATTGCTGGCGCTGACCAAGGGCCGCCCGCCAATCGCCAACCTGCTGGTGACCATGGCGCTCGAGCACTACACCGCCATGATGGCGCATGAATTCCTCGCCAATCCGAGCCATTTCGAGGATTCGGACCCCGAAGTGCGCGCCATGTGGCGCTGGCACGCGGTCGAGGAAATCGAGCACAAGGGCGTCGCCTATGACACGTTCGAGCACGCAACCCGCGACTGGACCCCGTTCCGCCGCTGGATGCGCCGTTCGGTGGTGATGCTGATCGTCACCCGCCGCTTCCTCACCAACCGCTGGATCGACTCGATCGACCTCTTGGCACAGGACGGCATCATCGGCTGGAAGGCGCGCTGGGGACTGCTGAAATATCTCACCGTGACGCCGGGCGTGCTGCGGCGAATTTTCCCCGCCTGGCTGAGCTATTTCCGCCCCGGCTTCCATCCCTGGGATCACGACGATCGCGCACTGATCGGCAAATACGAGGGCGAGTTCGAAGCCGCGCTGATGCCGGCGGAGTAAGGCCCCACCGACGCTAGGCTGCGTCGAGAAGATCGACCCCGGCGGCGTCGGCTTCCTGATCGAGATCGATCGCGAAGCACGCTACCCGTGCATCGTGCCCGCGTCCGCGACTGAATCGCTCCGCGGTCTCACCGGTGGGCTTGAACCCGGCCTTGAGCAGCACCCGCCCAGAGGCGTGATTGTCGACGAAATGCGTCGCGTTCATGCGGCTCCAGCCGATCGCACGCGCCACGGCGAGCGCCGCGCGCGCCGCTTCGGTCGCCAGACCGCGACCCCAGAATTTGCGCGCGATCCAGTAGCCCAGCTCGTGTCCACCGTCGGTCGCGGGGTCGAGCCCGACACAGCCGACGATCGGTGCACTGGGCAAGTCCGGCAAGGTGACAAGAAACCGAGCTGTTCCCGGAGCAGCGCCGCTCAGCGCGAACTCGCGTGCATCCTCAAGCGTATAGGGCCACGGCGCACGGGCCAGGTTACGGACCACGCCCTCGTCATTGATGGCTTCGTAGATCTCCGGCGCGTCTTCGGGCCAGATCGGACGCAGCATAACCCTCTGGCTGCGATGGAACATCGGACTTCTCCCCGGTGTGCCCTGCGCGCTCCTGCTAGGAGAGGCGCATGACAGTTTCGCTTCCACGGACACCCATCCGCGGGCTTTCGAGGGAGAAACGAAAAGAGGGAGACGGGCCCCCTGAAATCAGGATGGCGCCGTCTCCCTCTAAGTGTGCCGGAATTTGACCCGGCCGGGACCATCCTGGTGGACGATCCCGTTATCGAACCGTCCGGTTATTCGGCGGCTTCCGCCTGCAGGTCGACCGATACATATTTGCGGCCGAGCTTGCCCGAGTGGAATCGCACGATGCCGTCGTTCAGCGCGAACAGCGTGTGGTCCTTGCCCATGCCGACATTGACTGCCGGGTAGAACTTGGTGCCGCGCTGGCGCACGATAATGTTGCCGGCGACCACTGCCTGGCTGCCGAACTTCTTGACGCCGAGGCGGCGACCTGCGGAGTCGCGACCGTTGCGGGACGAACCACCTGCTTTTTTATGTGCCATCGTCGGGTATCCTTACTTCTTGTCTTCGGACTTGGCGGCCGCGGCCTTCTTGGCAGGAGCCTTCTTTGCAGCAGGCTTCTTCTCGGCGTCGGCCTTCTTGGGAGCGGCTTCCGCACCCGACTTGGCGGGTGCGGCGTCCTTCTTGGGAGCGGCCTTCTTCGCTTCGGTCTTGGTCTCGCTCGCCGGTGCGTCGGTGGTCTTGGGCGCAGCGTCAGCCTTGGCCGCAGCCGGCTTGGCCTCGGCCTTGGTGTCGCCGACCTGCATGATGCGCAGCAGCGTCATCTGCTGGCGGTGACCCGACTTGCGGCGGTAATTGTGGCGGCGGCGCTTCTTGAAGACGACGATCTTCTCGCTCTTCGCCTGCGCGATGATTTCAGCCGAAACGATCACCTTGCCGGCTTCGGCGAAATCATCGCCTTCGCCCGCGAGCAGGACATCGCCCAGCGTCACGGTGTCGCCGGCTTCGCCTGCGAGCTTCTCAACTGCGATCTTGTCTCCGGCGGCAACCCGGTATTGCTTGCCGCCCGTGCGCACGACTGCGAACATGGTGCTTTTCTCTCATTCAAAATGCTTTGCCGCGTTCTTGCGAAGTCACGGCGCGCCCGTCGACCCGCCAGATGGCGAGGCCCGGAAAGATGGGTGCCGTTAAGGTAATGCCCCCCCGAAGTCAACGCTCGACCGGCGAAAATTCACCCGGTCGCTCGCCAATGCGGTGGCACCACGGCAGACCCGTGCTATCAGACCCGCTATGTCTTGCCCAGCCCGCCTCTTGCTGCCCGCTCTGAGCGCCCTCGCGCTGTCCGCCTGCGCCAGTACCGGCGACGACTATCCCTCGCTGGCGATCCGCGATGTCGAGCGCGCGCAGGGGCAGTTCGAGCCGGTCGCGGTCGAGCCGATCAATGTACCCGAAGTGCCGGTGAATTACGAAGGCAGCCTGGATGCGCGCCTGACCATGCTGGTCGAGGCAGCTCGCAGCGCCCACCAGCGATTCAACGCCAGCGCCCCCGCCGCGCGTCGGACGGTGGCTAGCGCGGGCCGCGCCGCCATCGGCAGCAATGCCTGGGGCGCCTCACAGGTCGCGCTGTCCGACCTCGAATCGATCCGCAGCGACACCGCTATCGCACTGGCCGATCTCGACATTCTCCATATCGCCGCATCGGTCGCCGCCGAGGACCGGGTGCAGATCGATGCAGCGAGGGATTCGGTGATCGCACTGGTCGAGCAGGAAGACGCCACCTTGGCGGAACTTCGCGCGCGTTTGGCACCATGAAAGCCTGCGCCGAATGCCCGGTCCGCGACCGCGCCGCCTGTGCGGTGCTCTTGATCACGATCTAACGGGAATAATTATTGCCAGCGCGCCAGCGCTGCGTGGTCGTCTCCACGCGGCTCGATCCAGTGCCAGCCATCGCCGCGCTGCTCGCGCTTCCACAGCCAAGTCGCGGATTTGAGATGATCCATCAGGAAGTCGACCGCCTCCAGCGCGCCGCGCCGGTGCGGTGCCGCCGCCGCGACCAGCACGATCCCCTCGCCCGGCACCAGCGCCCCGACCCGGTGCCAGACCAGCACCCCGTCGAGCGCGAATCGCGCTCGCGCCTGCTCGGCCAATCGCGAAATACCCGGAAGGGTGAGCGGTTCGTACTGGGTGAGTTCGAGCGCTTTTACGGGCGATTCGTCAGAGCCGGGACGGACCTTGCCCAGAAAGCTCGCGACACCGCCAGCCTGCGGATGCGCGGCGTTGAACGCCGCCAGCGCTTCGCCGACGGACAGTCCGCGCTCGAGCAGACGGGCATCGACCGGATCGGATAGGGTGAGCCTAGCCACCGCTGACCGGGGGAAGCAAAGCGACTTCCTCGCCATCCCGAGCCAGCAGCGCGGTCTTGTCGGCGAGCACCTTGCCTGCACAGGCCAGATGAACCCGCTCCTCGCGCAATTGTTCGGCCACTTGCGGTCCGACCACCGCGAGCAGCGCGGGCCAGTCGAGCGGCGCCGGAACCTCGCGCTCGGGCACGCCCGCCAGATCGCGCAAGGGGCCGAGAAAGACGATCCGGACCGCCATCAGCCGCCGGTTACCGACATGTGGCGTGCCAGAGCCGGTGCCTCGCCGCGGGTGCGGATCGCGAAGGCATGGCGCTCGGGTTTCACCGCCAGCGCCCGGTCGAGCGCGGCATCGAGCGCGTGCGGTCCAGGGTCGGAGCGCAGAGCGGCGCGGAGATCGACCGCCTCCCCGCCGCCGAGGCAGGGATAGAGCTGGCCCGTCGCGGTCACCCGCATCCGGTTGCAGCCGGCGCAGAAGTTCTGCGTCAGCGGAGTGATCAGCCCCAGCTGCCCGCCGGTCTCTGCGATATCGAAATAGCGCGCCGGTCCGCCGGTGCGGTGATCGGAGGACGTCAGAGTCCAGCGTGCCTCGAGCTGCGTACGGACCGCGTCGAGCGGCAGATAGCTGTCGATTCGCTCGCCATCCACTTCGCCCAGCGGCATGGTCTCGATCAGCGTGATGGCGTGCCCCGCACCATGCGCCCAGGCGATCAGATCGGGCAGTTCGGCCTCGTTCACACCCTTGAGCGCCACGGTGTTGAGCTTGACCGCGAGGCCCGCAGCCTTCGCCGCAGCGATCCCTTCGAGCACCTGCGCCAGCGTATCGCGGCGAGTCAGCTGCGCAAAGCGCGCCGGATCGATCGTATCGAGCGAGACATTGACCCGCCGAACCCCGGCGCGGGCGAGGTCTTCGGCATGGCGCGCCAGCTGGGTGCCGTTGGTGGTCAGCGTGATCTCGTCGAGCCCTTCGCCGACGTGGCGTCCTAGAGCGCGCACGAGATCGATCATGTCGCGGCGGACCAGCGGTTCTCCCCCGGTCAGGCGGATCTTGCGCACACCGCGGGCCATGAAGCCGAGTGCGAGCCGGTGCAATTCTTCGAGGCTGAGCACCTCTTTTTTCGGAAGAAAGCGCATCATTTCGGGCATGCAATAGGTGCAACGCAGATCGCAACGATCGGTCACCGACAGGCGCAGGTAGGTGATACGACGCTGAAAGGCGTCGACAAGTGGTCTGGAACTCATGATGCCTCTACGAACGGATCGCCCGCACCGGTCCCGTCGCTCTCGAAATATTGCCCTGTGATCCCCGGCGCATCGGCGAGATAGGATTCAAAGCCATCGAGCGCCGCGCCTTCGCCTGCTACCAGATTGATCCGCTGCGGCGCATGCGCGCGCGCCAGACCGGCAGCGATCGCCAGCCGCCATTCGCGATGGCTGTGACCGGCGGGGGCAAGCGTGACCATAACATCCGCGCCGCTCTCGAGCGCGCCTGCGACATGCGGGAGCCAGTGCTGGTGGAACAGCCCGGCCGCGGCCAGCGGCTCGGGCGGCAGATCGTCCACCGCGATCCGCTTCATCCGCGGCGCTCGCGGTGAAGCGTGATGCCGATCCGCTCGCCGGCTTCGGCGATGGCGAGCTTGACAATCTTGACGGTAACCGCCTCGACCCGCGCATCCTGAAGGAAGAGCGTTTCGCAGATATGGTCTGCAACCGCCTCGATAAGCTTGAAATGCACGCCTTCGGGCAGCGCCTGCGACGCGGCGAATTTGAGGTCCATGTAGTTCTTCGAAGCATCGAGAGAGGTGTCGGGCTCGTAGCGTGCCAGCGGCTTCAGCCGCGCGGTGATCGCGAAGCGCAGTGGCTGCGGCTTGCCGGTTTCCTCCGAATAGATGCCGGTGAGGACATCGTGCTCGAAATCGGCGACTTCCAGATGCAGCGAATCGTTCATGCGCCCTCCTAGCCTGGATTGGACCAGCGCGCGAAGATCGCGGTGGGGAGGAGGCGCGCCCCCTCGCCTCGTTCGCTGACCGCGAGATCACCATGCTCGATCACGCCGGGAAGCCCGGCGAAGGCTTCGTCGAGCAGACCGGCGAGCGCGAGGCTGCTCATCCGCACCGCATAGACGGTGAGGAACAGGAAGCGGCTCTCGGCATCAAGCAGCTTGCGGCAATCGCCGATCAGGCCGGGCAACCCCTGCTCGAGCCGCCAGGTCTCGTTGCCGGGGCCGCGCCCGAACTTTGGCGGATCGAGAATGATGCCGTCGTAGCGCCGCTCGCGCCGCACCTCGCGCGCGGTGAATTTCTCGGCGTCGTCGACCAGCCAGCGGATCGGGCGATCCTCCATCCCGGAGAGCGCGGCGTTCTCGCGCGCCTGCGCCACCGATTTCTTGCTCGCATCGACATGCGTGACGCGCCCGTAGCGGCTCAGCGCCAGCGACCCGACCCCGGTGTAGCCGAAAAGGTTGAGCGTCTCGGCATCCTCGCGGGCGCCCAGTTGCGCGCCCATCCAGTCCCACACCGGCGCCATGTCGGGGAAAAAGCCGAGATGCCGGAACGGCGTGCACTGCGCGGTGAAGCGCGCCTCGCCATATTCCAGCGGCCAGCCATCCTCGGGCACGGGCGCGGAAAACTGCCAGCGCCCGCCGCCATCCTCGTCCGAACCGGGGACGAATTCGCCATGCGCGTCCCATTTCTCTAACCGGGGCGACCACATCGCCTGGGGTTCGGGGCGGATGAAGCGCCAGGGGCCGTAGGCCTCGAACTTGCGACCCTCGCCGCTGTCGAGCAGGCGATAGGCGTCCCAGCCCTCGCCCGCCATCAGCACCGGATTTCTGTGAAGTTCGGCCATCAGCCGCGCGGGCTCGCATGCGCGAGGATGAAATCACGCACCGCGTCATATTCGCCAGGGAGATCGGTGAGCCTCTCCTCACGCGCGAACAGATCGCCCACCCGCAGCGGTAGTGTCGGGCGCTGCCCTACAACCCGTTCGACCGCATCGCGGAATTTCGCCGGATGCGCGGTCGCCAGCGTCACCACGGGCACCTCGCCCGGCAGGTCGAGGGCGCGGGCCGCGTGGAGGCCGATGGCGGTGTGCGGATCGACCACCTGGCCGGCCTCATCCCAGGCCCAGCGCATCGCGCGCGCCATATCGCTCTGGTCGGCGCGCGCGCTGGTGAAGAGCGAAACGGCGCCTTCGCGTTGGGCATTGGTAAGCCGCATCGCGCGCGAGCTCTCGAACCCGTGCATCTGCCCGGCCAGCGCCACGCCATCGCGCCCGCCGATATCGAACAGCAACCGCTCGAAATTGGAGCTGACCTGGATATCCATACTCGGCGCGGCGGTGGCGGTGACCTCGCCCGCCGAATAGTCGCCGCTGGTCAGTGCGCGGTGGAGGATGTCGTTGACATTGGTCGCCACCCCCAGCCGGGCGATCGGCAGCCCCATCCGCGCCGCGACATGGCCGGCGAAGACATCGCCGAAATTGCCCGTGGGCACGCTGAAGGCAACCTGCCGCTCGGGCGCGCCCAATTGCAGCGCGGCGGCGAAATAATAGACCACCTGCGCCATCAGCCGCGCCCAGTTGATCGAATTGACCGCACCCAAACGGTGCTTCGCCGTCATCGCCTCGTCGGCGAACAGCCGCTTCACCATAGCCTGAGCATCGTCGAAACTGCCGTCGATGGCGATGTTGTGCACATTGGGCGCGCGCACCGTAGTCATCTGCCGCCGCTGGACATCGCTCACCCGCCCCTTGGGGTGGAGCATGAAGATCTCGACCTTGTCGCGCCCGGCGACCGCATCGATCGCGGCGCTGCCGGTGTCGCCGCTGGTCGCGCCGACGATGGTCAGCGTGCCCTGCTCGCGCGCGAGGAATTCCTCGAACAGCAGGCCGAGCAGCTGGAGCGCGACATCCTTGAACGCCAGCGTCGGGCCGTGGAACAGTTCGAGCAGCCAATTGCGCTCGTCGAGCTGGACAAGCGGGGTCACCGCAGCATGCGCGAAACGAGCATAGGCCTGCTCGCACAATTCGCGCAGCCGCTCCGGCGCGAGGCTGTCGCCGACGAAAGGCTGCATCACATTCGCTGCAAGCTGCGCATAGGGCAGCCCGCGCATCGCCGCGATCTCGTCATGCGAAAAGCGCGGCCAGCTGGCGGGCAGGTAAAGCCCACCGTCGCTTGCCAGCCCGGCCAGCGTCACGCCTGCGAAATCGAGCGTCGGGGCGCAGCCTCTGGTCGAGATGTAGTCCATCGCAGCTGCGCCTAGCTTGCGACCCGGCGGCGGGCAAGCAAGTGGCGCTTTAGCGCGGCGAAGTCCCGACGTTCCCGCGCCCGGTCTTTCGGCCCGCCTTCAGGCCCAGCTTTTGGCGCAGGACGAGACCGTAGATGACCAGCGCGGTGAGCGCGAACAGGAACCACTGGCCGGCATAGGCAAGGTGGTTGTTGGGGAGATCGCCCGGATCGGGCGCGGCCAGAGGCTGCAGGCCGGCGACCGGCTTGATCGTAACCAGCCGGACCGATTCGCCATAGGGTGCGACGAGGCCGGTAACCGTGCCGCCATCCCAGGCGGGCGGTTCGGGAATGCGCGACCAGCCCATGGCGACATCCGCGCCGGCTCCGTCGTCGAGCGTGCAGCGCGCGATTTGCGCCCAGCCCTTCTCGCCGCGGCTCGAAGTGCCCGCGATGCTGTCGAAGCCGGTGACCTGCGAGCAGGTCACCGTGCTGCGGCGAAACAGCGCCGCCTCGTATTGCGCCGAAGTCGGCCAGGCCACTTCAGGTTGCTCGCCCGCAGAAGCGTAGCGCGCGATCAGCGCTTCCTTCTCGTCCATCCGGCCCAATTGCCAGAAACCGAGCGCGATCATCGTCACGACCGCAGCCAGCACGATCACGGTGGAAAAAATGGGGAATCGCGTGACAGTCCGGTCGGTCATTCGCTCCGCCCGGCCTCACCGGCCTTGTTGCGATACTCGGCGATCATCAGCAGCGCCTTGGATACCCGCAGACCCGCCAGTACGGCGCCGATCGTGATCGGCACCCACAGCAGGATATGGACCCAGAACGGCGGCCGGACCGACGCATCGAGCCAGATTGCCAGACCGGTGATGAGCGCGCCAATCACCAGCGTGAGAAAAGCGGCCGGACCGTCGCCGACGTTGAAGCGGTCGTAATCGAGTTGGCAGGCGCTGCAGCGCGGCGCGAACTTGACCACGCCGTCGAACAGGGTGCGCTCGCCGCAGCGCGGACAGCAACCGAAAAGGGCGGCCTCCGCGAGGGAAGGCCGCCCTGTCTCTGGTTCCGGCGAACCGGGCTGCATCAGTGGACTGCGGCGCCCCAGCCGCCCCAGACGTAGACGGTGATGAAGAGGAACAACCACACCACGTCGACGAAGTGCCAGTACCAGGCAGCGGCCTCGAAGCCGAAATGCTGACGCGGGGTGAAGTGCCCCAGATAGGTGCGGCGCAGGCAGACGATCAGGAAGATCGTCCCGATCAGAACGTGGAAGCCGTGGAAGCCCGTCGCCATGTAGAAGGCCGAGCTGTAGGTGTTGCCGCCGAACTCGAACGGCGCGACCGCATATTCATAAGCCTGAATCGCGGAGAACACAGCGCCAAGGATGATCGTCGCCCACAGCCCCTTCTTGAGGCCCTCACGGTCACCGTGGATCAGAGAATGGTGGGCCCAGGTCACCGTGGTGCCCGAACACAGCAGGATCAGCGTGTTGAGCAGCGGCAGCGAGAAGGGATCGATCACCGCCTCGATCGCTTCGGGTGGCCAGACGCCGCCGATCACATCGGAAAGTTCGCTGGGGAACAGCGCGAAATCGAACCAGCTCCAGAACCAGCCCACGAAGAACATCACTTCCGAGGCGATGAACAGGATCATGCCGTAGCGCATGTGCAGCTGGACCACCGGGGTGTGATCTCCGCGCTCGGCTTCCTTCACGATGTTCGAGAACCAGCTGAAGAAAGTCGCGATCAGACCGGCAATGCCGAGACCGAGCACCAGATGCGCGGCCCCCATCTCGTGCATGAAAAGCACCATGCCGGTGGTGAAGGTCAAAGCCGACAGCGAGCCGATCAGCGGCCAGATATCGGGTTCGAGGATGTGATAGTCGTGGTTTACGGTGCCAGCCATGGGTCTTTCGGTCCTGTGGATCGGATGCCGGTGCCCTTAAAGCGCGTCGCGCCTCGGGTCCAGTGTCTTACTCTGCTCGGGTATCTGCGCGGTGGAAAGTGTAGCTCAGCGTGATCTGCTCGACATCCTTGGCGTTCTCGTCGGTGAGGATGGCAGGGTCGACATAATAGAGCACCGGCATGCGGATTTCCTCACCCGGCTGGAGCACCTGTTCGGTGAAACAGAAACACTGGATCTTGTTGAAATAGCGCCCGGTCTGCTCGGGTTCGACATTGAAAGTCGCGGTGCCGGTGATGGGCACATCGCTGTTGTTGCGTGCGGTATAGAAAGCCAGGTCGCGCTGGCCAATCTGGACCCGGTCGGTCGGCTGCTCGGGGCGGAAAGTCCACGGCATATCGCTGGCGGTGCTGGCGTCGAAGCGGATCGACATCTCGCGTCCGCCCGCGCTCTGCGCCATCTGCGCGGCCAGCGCGGCGTCGGATTCGGTGGCGCGTTGCGTCGTCCCGCCAAAGCCGGTGACGCGGCAGAACAGGTCGTAGAGCGGGACCGCGGCATACCCCATGCCGAGCATCGCCGCCGCGCCCAGAAATGCGAAGAAAGCGGTCCGCGCGTTGCGATTGTCGAGGCTCGCCGTGGTCATGTCAGTCGCCCATCCGCACGATCGTGATCGCGTAGAACAGCACCACGAAAAACAGCAGAAACCCGCCCATCACGAGATTGCGGCTGCGCTGCCGGCGCTTGAATTCGGTTTCTTCTTCGGGCGTCATGCGGTCACTCCATTGACGACCAGCACCCGATCCACAACCAGCACCGCGAACAGCGCGAAGAGGTAGAGGATGCTGAAGGCAAACAGCCGTTTCTCGGGCTTCATTGCATCGTCGCTGCCGGTTTGCCGGAAAGCGACGGGGAGCGAAAGCGCAAGGAAGGCAAGCGACAATGCGAGCGCCGCAAGTCCGTAGACCATCCCGGTCCCGCCGATGAACCACGGCGCGGCGGCGATCGGCACGAGCAACACGGAGTAGGCCAGGATCTGTCGCCGTGTGCTGGTCTCGCCGCGGGCGACGGGCATCATCGGGATGCCGACCTTGGCGTAGTCCGACTTCACGAACAACGCGAGCGCCCAGAAATGCGGCGGGGTCCAGAAGAAGATGATCGCGAACAGCAGCACCGGCATCATCGTAATCTCGCCGGTCACCGCGACCCAGCCGATCAGCGGGGGAAATGCGCCCGCGCCACCGCCGATAACGATGTTCTGCGGGGTGCGGGGTTTGAGCCAGATGGTGTAGATCACCGCGTAGTAGAGGATCGAGAAGGCGAGGATCGCCGCCGCGAGCCAGCCGATCGCCAGCCCCATCACCAGCACCGAGGCGACCGAGAGCGCGATGCCGAAATCGCGCGCATCGTCGTGGCGCAAGCGGCCTGAGGGCAGCGGGCGTTTGGCGGTGCGCTTCATCCCGGCGTCGAGATCGGCTTCCCACCACTGGTTGAGCGCCGCCGCCCCGCCGGCACCCAGCGCAATGCACAGAATCGCGGTGAAGCCGAGCACCGGGTGGATCGACCCGGGCGCGGCCAGCAGCCCGCACAGCCCGGTGAAGATCACCAGGCTCATAACCCGCGGTTTGGTCAAAGCGAAGAAGTCGCGCCAATCGGCGGGCAGGACAAGGGGTACAGTCTGGGTCATGGTGAGAGGGACCTATAGACGCGCAAGGCCATGCGCGAAAGGGCGTTAGAGGTGACGGAGCCAGTCGAGCAAGAGGCGGTTCACTTCGCCCGGCTTTTCCTGCTGGGTCCAGTGGCCGCAACCCTCAAGCACCGTGCCTTCGGCATTGGGCGCGAACATGCGGGTGAACGCCACCGGATCCTCGATCGCGCCGAACAGGAAGCTGGCTGGATCGCGGCTGCCACCGACGAACAGCGCGGGCTGTTCGATCAGCCGCCCGGCGAATTGCCTGAGCCACTCGTAGTCGCGCTCGTGGTTTCGATAGCGGTTGAGCGGGCCGCGAAATCCCGAGGCGCGGAACTCTGCCTCGTAGAAATCCAGGTCGGACTCGCTCAGCCAGTCGACCGGCTGAGGATCGGGCAGGCCTTCGAGGAAACTGGCTCCGAGCGGCTTGTCCCAATAATTGCCCGGCGGCACATCGCCCGAAATCGAATACATCATCCGCTGGACGAAATCGCGCGGGTCCGCCTCGGCCTCAGCTTCCGCGACGCCCGGCTGCTGGAAATATTCCTGATAGAAGAACCGTCCCTTTGCGGTGAAATGCTCGTGGAAGACCTCGGTGAAGGGTCGCTTAGGGACACCGCCGAAGGGCACCGAAAGGCCGGCGACAGCGCGGAAATGCTCCGGCTGCGTCAGCGCCGAGTTCCACACGATCGGCGCGCCCCAATCGTGCCCCACCAGCACCGCAGGGGCCTCGGGCGAAAGCGCCCGCCGCAGCCCGACCAGATCGCCGACGATCCGCTCCATCGCATAGGCATCCACCGCTTCGGGCTTGTCCGAGCCGCCATAGCCGCGCACGTCGATGGCGCAGGCGGTGAAACCCGCTTCAGCGACAGGGGCAATCTGGTGGCGCCAGCTGTACCAGCTCTCGGGAAAGCCATGGACGAAGACGACCAGCGGTCCCTCGCCCGCGATCGCGCAGCGCAGCGATAGCTCCCCAACATCGATCATTCGCATTTCGGGGCTGGTCGCGGACATGGGCTTCTCTCCTCGGGCAGGTTCGATTAGCTTCGAACCCCTATCACAAACCCAAACGGCCGACCCTTGGGGACCGGCCGCTCGCGTGTTCGGTTGTCCGATCCCCTAGGCGGTCGTCTCCTTTGGATCGACCTGACGGTGATCGTGGTAATCGTGGTGATCCTCGATCACCGGCAGCGTCTCGAACTGGTGGAACGGCGGCGGGCTGGACAGCGTCCATTCCAGCGTCGTCGCGCCTTCGCCCCAGGGGTTGGCCGGAGCCTTCTTGCCCGCGGTGAAGGCGTAGATGAGGTTGGCGAAGAACAGCAGCATGGAGGCGGCCATGATGTGATAGCCGTAGGAGCTGATCTCGTTCCAGAACTGGTAGGCCGGGGTATAGTCCGGATAGCGGCGCGGCATACCCTGCAGACCCAGGAAATGCTGCGGGAAGAAGATCACGTTCACGCCGATGAAGAACACCCAGAAGTGGAGATGGGCGAGCAGTTCGGAGTGCATCCGGCCACTCATCTTCGGGAACCAGTAGTAGAAACCGGCGAAGAGCGAGAACACCGCGCCCATCGACAGCACGTAGTGGAAGTGGGCGACCACGAAATAGGTGTCGTGGACCACATCGTCGATCCCGCCATTGGCGAGATAGACGCCGGTGACTCCGCCGACGGTGAACAGGAAGATGAAGCCAAGCGCCCAGACCAGAGGGCTCTTGAACTCGATCGAACCGCCCCACATCGTGGCGATCCAGCTGAAGATCTTCACCCCCGTCGGCACCGCGATGACCATGGTGGCGGCGGTGAAATACATCTTCGTGTTCACGTCGAGGCCCACGGTGTACATGTGGTGCGCCCAGACGACGAAGCCGACCACGCCGATCGCGACCATCGCGTAGGCCATGCCGAGATAGCCGAACACCGGCTTGCGGCTGAAGGTCGCGATGATCTGGCTGATCATGCCGAAACCGGGCAGGATCATGATGTAGACTTCGGGGTGGCCGAAGAACCAGAACAGATGCTGGTAGAGCACCGGATCGCCGCCGCCCGCAGGGTCAAAGAAGGTGGTGCCGAAATTGCGGTCGGTCAGCAGCATGGTGATCGCCGCGGCGAGCACCGGCAGCGCCAGCAGCAGCAGGAAGGCGGTGACCAGCACCGACCACACGAACAGCGGCATCTTGTGCAGGGTCATGCCCGGCGCGCGCATGTTGAAAATGGTGGTGATGAAGTTGGTGGCGCCCAAGATCGAGCCCGCGCCGGCAAGGTGGAGCGAGAAGATCGCGAAATCGACCGCCGGGCCCTGGCTGCCGGTGGTGGAAAGCGGTGCATAGACCGTCCAGCCGGTGCCTGCGCCGGGGCCGGTGCCGCCGGGAACGAACAGCGAGAACATGAGGCTGCAGAAGCCGGCAACGGTCAGCCAGAACGAGACGTTGTTCATCCGCGGGAAGGCCATGTCGGGCGCGCCGATCATCAGCGGGACGAACCAGTTGCCGAAGCCGCCGATCATCGCCGGCATGACCATGAAGAACACCATGATCAGACCGTGTGCGGTGATGAAGACGTTCCACATATGCAGCGCGGTGTCGAAATCCGCGGTGCCGCCCATGAACTCGGCCCACCATGTCAGATACTGGATGCCGGGCTCGGCCAGCTCCATCCGCATGATTCCCGAGATCGCGCCACCGATGATACCCGCGAAGATCGCGAAGATCAGGTAGAGCGTGCCGATGTCCTTGTGATTGGTCGACATGAACCAGCGGGCGAAGAAGCCCGGCTTGTGATCGGCATGGTCATGCGCGTGATCGTCGGCATGGGCCTGGAATGCGTCGGCTGTGGTGGCCATGATGGGTGGTCTCTTCGTTCGCTGGAATTCGGTTTACGTGGTCGGCGACGTGTCTTGGGTCGGCGGAGCACCGGCACCGGGAGCACCCGGTACGGCGCTTTCAGGCGCCTGCAGCGGCGCGGCCGAGGCTTCGTCTGCAACTGCAGTCGCCGCCTCGTCCTCGGCAAAGGTGCCGCCCTGCGCGCGGACCCATGCGCGCCACTGGTCCATCGGAAGCGCTTCGATCGCTATCGGCATGTAAGCGTGACGCGCACCGCACAGTTCCGAACACTGGCCATAATAGACGCCGGGCTCTTCGATCTCGAGCAGACGCTCGTTCAGGCGACCGGGAACGGCATCGATCTTGAACCACAGCGAGGGGATGGCGAAGCTGTGGATGACATCGGCGCCGGTGACCTGCAGGCGGATCGGGACGCCGGCAGGCACGACCATGCGGTTGTCGACCGCCAGCTGCGCGGGCTCGCCACGTGCGACGGCCTCTTCCTCGTCGAGCATGTTCGAGATGATCTCGAACTCGCCATTATCGGGATAGGTGTAGCCCCAGTACCACTGGTAGCCGGTCGCCTTGATGGTGATCGCGTCTTCCCCGGGCACTTCGTATTGCTTGGCAAGCAGGCCGATCGAAGGGATCGCGATGGCGACCAGGATGAGCACCGGCACCACGGTCCAGACGACTTCGATGAGCGTGTTGTGCGTAGTCTTCGACGGGACCGGGTTGGCCTTGCGGTTGAAGCGCACCACCACATAGAGAAGCAGGCCCAGCACGAAGAGGCTGATCAGCCCCATCATCCAAACGAGGCCGACGTGCAGCCCATAGGCCGTCCGACCATTCTCGGAAAATTGCGGCTGGATATCGATCAGGCCATCGACCGGCATGCCCTTGCCCTCGACCGGCGCCATCGGCGTGTAGGCATCGGCACCGGCCGCGACCGCTTCGGGATCGACAACATCGGCAGCAACCGCCGGATCGACCTGTTCCAGCGCGGCGGGCGGCGTTACCGCCGGCGCCGGGGCGACGAGATCACCGCGTTCGAGGGTCGATTGCGCGCTCGCGGCCTGCCAGCCGAAGGTCAGCACAAGCGCAGCAAGCAGGGCTGCGAAGATCCGGAAGGTCCCGCGATGGGGGGCAAGAGATTGAATGCTCGACATAATGTCCCGTTTCACTGGCACGGGCGGACTGACCGCCGCTGATACCGGCCCGGGGTATGACACACGTCACCTTGGGGGCCGAGTTGAGTGGCCTATAGGCAGGCTTTCCCTGCGCCTCAAGCACAAGGGGGCAAAAAATGCGCAAGGTCGTTTGCCTCTTGCGCAACCGCCGCCAAATCGCTTTGTGCTCGCGCTGACATGAACGACGAACACATCATCGCCGATTTCCGCAGCAGCGAAGCCCTCCTCGAAGGGCATTTCCTGCTCTCCTCGGGGCGTCATTCGGGGCATTACCTGCAATGCGCACGGGTGTTGATGAACCCGGATCGCGCCGCGCGGTTGGCGCGGGGGCTGTGCCAGAAACTGCCCCGCGACATCCGCTCGCAGGTCGATCTGGTGGTCAGCCCGGCGATGGGCGGGCTGATCATCGGTCATGAAGTCGGCCGCTGCCTCGAGAAGGATGCGATTTTCCTCGAACGACCCGAGGGCAAGTTCCACCTGCGCCGGGGATTCCGGATAGAGCCGGGACAGAGGGTGCTGATGGTCGAGGATGTGGTCACCACCGGCCTGTCGAGCCGCGAAGCGATCGCGGCTGTGGGAGAAGAAGGCGGTGAGGTGATCGCCGAAGTCGCGCTGGTCGATCGCTCGAACGGCGAAGTCGATCTGGGAGTGCCCTTTTTCGCACTGCTCGACATCGCCTTTCCCACCTATGCCGAAAACGAACTGCCCGAGGAACTGGCAGCGATCCAGATCACCAAGCCCGGAAGCCGCAAGGTATGAGCGAGCCACTTCGCACCGAACTGTCGCGATCGGTTCCGCTGCGCCTCGGCGTCAACATCGATCACGTTGCCACCATCCGCAATGCGCGCGGCGGCGATCATCCCGACCCGGTCCGGGCGGCGCAGATCGTCGCCGCGGTCGGCGGTGACGGGATCACCGCGCATCTGCGCGAAGACCGTCGCCATATCCGCGACGGCGATCTCAGGCGGATCCAGGAAGCGACCGGTCTGCCGCTGAATCTCGAGATGGCGGCGACCGAGGAGATGCTCGCCATCGCGCTCTCGCATATGCCGCACGCCGCCTGCATCGTGCCCGAGAAGCGCGAGGAACGCACCACCGAGGGCGGGCTCGATGCGGCGGGACTGGACAACCGTCTCGCGCCGATCGTGGCGCGGCTGCTCGACCATGGCATCCGCGTCAGCCTGTTCATCGAGGCTGAGGAGCGCCAGCTCGAAGCGGCGCTGAGGCTCGGGGTGCCCGTGGTGGAGTTCCACACGGGCGAATACGCCCACGCCACCGGCGAGGACCGCGCGCGCGAGTTGCGCCGCATCGCCGACATGGCCGCGCTGGCCGCCAAGAACGGGATCGAGCCGCACGCGGGCCACGGCCTTACCTACGACAACGTCCAGCCGATCGCCGCCATCCCGCAGATCGCCGAACTCAACATCGGACATTACCTCATCGGCGAGGCGGTGTTCGTTGGGCTCGAGCAGGCGGTCCGCCAGATGCGTGAGTTGATGGACGAAGCGCGCTAGATGCCGGGGAGTTCTAATTCCCGCGCGTCCACCCAAGTCCTGATCTTGCTGAACGCTCTCCTTGTTATCTCTGAGGGACTGGCAGCGTTCTCCCTGTTTTTCGCCATGGATTTCGTCGGTGTATTCCCACGCCTCGATGTGGTTATCGTAATTTTTGCGGCAGTGGTTACAATAATACATGCGGTTTGGCTTACCGCAATTGGTCGGCAATCGTCCGATCCGAAAGGCCCGGTAGTGAGGCCGCTTTTAATTGCTTTGATCCCCGGACCTCTCTTGATTTCTCTCATTTTTGCGAGGCTCTCATGATCATCGGACTGGGCTCGGACCTGTGCAATATCGAGCGAATCCAGTCCTCTCTCGATCGTTTCGGTGAGCGGTTCGAGAACCGCGTTTTCACCGAGGCGGAGCGCGCCAAGGCGCGCCGCCGCCCGTTCACCATCGCCGGCACCTACGCCAAGCGATTCGCCGCCAAGGAGGCCTTCTCCAAGGCCGTCGGCACGGGGTTCAGGCGCGGGGTGTTCATGAAGGACATCGGGGTGGTCAACGCCCCCTCGGGCGCGCCCACTCTGGCGCTCGAAGGCGGCGCGGCCAAGCGGCTTGCGGAAATGGTCCCGCCCGGCCATGAGGCGCATATTCATCTTACCCTCACCGACGATCACCCATGGGCGCAAGCTCTGGTTGTGATCGAGGCCCTGCCCAAATGAGTTCCGAGACCATCGCCGCGACCGAACCTTCTGCGAAAAAAGCATCCGCCGATGCCAACGGTGAGGGCGTCAACTGGCTCGCCGAACTGCGCGGGCTGGCGCTGATGCTGCTGGCAGTGTTCGCCTTCCACAGCTTCGTCGCCAAGCCCTTCTACATCCCCAGCACCTCGATGCTGCCCAACCTGTTCGTGGGCGACCGGCTGGTGGTGAGCAAGTACCCCTATGGCTGGAACTGGTCCTCGATCAGCTTCCACCTCGCTCCGCGCGGCGACTGGCGCCTGCTTGGCGACACGCCCGAATATGGCGATGTCGTCATCCCGGTGCATCCGACCCGCGACGAGGATTACATCAAGCGCGTGGTCGCGCTGCCGGGCGACCGGATCGCGGTGCGCGACGGACGGATCATCCTCAACGGCGAAGCGGTGCGGCAGGAAGTCGAACCGGCGCTGCGCATTCCCGCCGAATACGACCAGCACCTGTGCAATGGCGATCCCTGCATGGCCGATTTCGCGCCCTATCTCATGCGCGAGGCCAATGGGGAATCTTTCTACGAAATCCCGGTGCGGCGCGAGACCTTGCCCAATGGCGCAAGCTATCTGATCATCGATCACCAGGATCAGTATCTCGACAATTACGCCGAGATCACCATTCCCGAGGGCCATGTCTTCGTGATGGGCGACAACCGCGACCATTCGGCCGACAGCCGCGCCGAGATTTTCGCGCAGGGCCTGGGCGGACCGGTACCACTGGAAAACATCGGCGGCCGCGCGGAGTTCATCACTTTCTCGCTCGACGGGACTACCGGGCTCAACCCCGTCAGCTGGTTCAGCTCGATGCGCGGCGATCGCGCCTGGTCGACACTGCGTCCGCCGCTCGCCGAACGGGCCAAGTAGCGCGATGAGCGGCCCCTCCGACACCGCAAGCGGACAGGGCGAACACGACAGCCGCCTCGCCTCGCCCACCGAACTGGCGCGGGAGGATCTGGGAAACAGCCCGTCGCGCGTGTCCGATCCGCGACTGCAGTTCGAAGTCAGGCGAGCCATCATATGGACGCTGGTCGTCGGCGGGTTCATCCTGGCGATCTACATCTCCCGCTCGCTTCTGGTGATTTTTGGCGCGCTCGTGTTTGCAGCGATGATCGACGGCGGCGCGCGTCTGCTCGGGCGGATCCTGCCGATCCCGCGCTATTTGCGCGTGGCGATGGTGCTCGTGCTGAGCATCGCCTTCCTGGCCTGGCTCGGCTATTTCGCCGGATCGACGATCTCGCGCGAGGCGGCGCTGTTCCCCGAGATCGTCGAACGCCAGGTCAGCGAGGTCATCGACTGGGCGCGGGCGCAGGGGTTCCAGGTAAGCCAGAGCCAGCTACAGAATTACGCCGGCAGCATCACCAGCGGGATCGGCACGCTCACCCGCGCGCTGGGTGGATTGCTGGGCGGACTGACGACCGTGGTGCTGATCGCCATCATCGGGGTCTATGTTGCGCTCGAGCCGCAGCTTTACGAGCGCGGCGTCGCCTGGACCCTGCCGCGCGCCCATCGCGCGTCCTTCTACGTCACCGCCAAGCGCATGGCGCAGACCCTGCGGCGGCTGATGGCCGGTCGGCTGCTCGGAATGGTCGTCGAAGGGGTGTTCACCTATGTCATGCTGGCCTTCGTCGGACCGCTGGTCGGGATCGGCGTGGTGCCGATGGCGGCGCTGCTGGCTATACTGACCGGACTGCTTGCTTTCGTTCCCAATCTGGGCGCGCTTCTCTCGGGCCTGCTGATGGTGATGGTGGGCTTCTCCGGAGGCGTCGAAATGGGGGTTTACACAATCTTCGTCTATCTCTTCGTCCAGAATTTCGACGGCTATGTCGTCGTGCCGATGATCGCCCGCAAGACGGTCGACCTGGCACCTGCGCTGGTGCTGGCGGCGCAGCTGGTGATGGGGATCCTGTTCGGGATCATCGGTCTGTTCCTGGCCGATCCCCTGCTGGCGATGATCAAGGTCGCGCTGGAACGTCGCGCCGAAACCGCCGACGCGGAAGACCAAGACCACGCTCGAAAGGCGGAAACGAATGGCGCGTAAGTTTCTCTATTTCGTCGCATTTGTCATTGTTGCCGTGATCCTGGGCGGGATTGCGCTGTCGATCTGGTCACGCGAGGCGACCGAAATCGCCTTTGTCCCGCGTGGCGAATTCGTCGAACAGGAAGCGCTGGCTGCCAACGCCTATCAGGATCCCGGCATGTGGTATTCGCGGCCCGGCATCGGCACCGACGATCCGGCGCGCTATCAGCCCGCCATCGCCGAGACCCCCGAGGATCCGGCAACCCGGGAGCCTTCGCCCGAGGCCCCTGCCGCCGAGCGCACGCTGGGAGAAGTTCCCGTGGCGCTCCAACCGGAAAGCAGCCGCCGCGCCGACCCGCTCGAAGCCGCCGCGACACCCGACTTCGCGGTCTTCTTCGTTCCCCCGACCAGCTATATCCAGGCCGGCGGCGACTGGAATGCCAGCCTGACCGACGCCTCGACCAACCAGCGCGCGCGCATTTTCCTGCGCGGCCTCGCCAGTCCCTTCAACGGCGCCGACGAGATCTGGGCGCCGAAATACCGCCAGGCAGCGGTCGGTGCCTTTCTCACCGACAAGCCCGACGCGAAACTGGCGATCGACGCGGCCTATCGCGATGTCCGCGACGCCTTCCGCTATTTCGTCGAGAGCGTCGATCCGGCAAAGCCGATCGTTCTGGCTGGCCACAGCCAGGGCGCGCTGCATATCCTGCGGCTGCTGATGGAAGAGGTCGCCGGGACCGATCTGGAGAGCCGCATCGCTGCTATCTACGCCCCGGGCTGGCCGATCTCGGTCGAGCATGATCTGCCCGCGCTGCCCTTCCCCGCCTGCGCCGCGCCGGGCCAGGTCGGCTGCATTCTGAGCTGGTCGAGCTTTGCCGATGACAACGATCCCGATTTCCTGATGCGCCGCTACGGGTCGACCCCCGGTTTGGATGGCGAGCCACGCGGCGACGGGCCGATCCTGTGCGTCAATCCGCTCACCGGCGGGACCAATGGCAGCGCGCCCGCCAGCAGCAATCTGGGCACGCTGGTTCCCGACGAGGGTCTTTCCCGCGGCGAGCTCGTTCCCGGAGCGATTCCGGCGCGATGCGATGCCTCGGGCCTGCTGTTGATCGGCGATCCGCCCGAGCTTGGCGAAGGCGTCCTGCCGGGTAACAATTACCACGTCTACGACATCCCGCTGTTCTGGGCGAATGTGCAGAAGGACGTGCTGGAGCGCGTACGGGCATGGACAGCGGCGGACTCGTAACCGACAGCGCAGCCGCGTTCGACGAGCAGCTGCCCGATGGCGGCGTGTTGCTCGGACTGGACCTTGGCACCCGAACGATCGGGCTGGCGACCTGCGATGCGGGTTGGCGCTTCGCCACCGCCGGGAAAACCCTGCCCCGGGGCAAGTTCACCGCGGATTGCGGGAAGCTGCGCGAACTCGTCCAGCAGCGCTCCATCAAGGGCCTGGTGATCGGCCTGCCGCGCAATATGGACGGGGGCGAGGGTCCGCGCGCGCAGGCCAGCCGCGCCTATGCCCGCAATCTCGCCGCCGCGCTGGCGCTCCCGGTGTTGCTGTGGGACGAGCGCTGGTCCACCGCCAGCGCCGAGGCGGCGATGATCGGGCAGGACATGAGCCGTGCCAAGCGCGCCGAGCGGATCGACAGCCATGCCGCCGCGATCATCCTCCAGGGCGCGATCGACACGCTCACCAATTAAGGTTTTGCCATTGTAATCGGTCCGCCCGCGCGGCAGGGCGAGCGGCAATGGCCGATCAGCAAACCCGTTTCGATCCCGCGCAGGCGACGCCGTTCCTGACGGCCCGGTCGCACAATGGCTGGCTGGGTCTCGCCTATCGCGACCACGGCGAGGACTGGGCCGAGCTCGAATTGCCCTGGCGCGAGGATTTGCTTGGCGAGGACGGGCGCGAGGTGCTCGCTTCGGGCCCGATCATCAGCCTGATGGACATGGCGAGCGGGCTGGCGATCTGGACTCGAATGGGCCAGTTCCGCGCCATCGCCACGCTCGACCTGCGCGTCGACTACACCCGCCCCGCCCGGGGGCGATCCAGCGTCTTCGGCCGCGCGCAATGCTATCGCCTGACCCGCTCGGCCGCCTTCGTGCGCGGGATCGCGCATGATGGCGACGCCGATGATCCGGTGGCGCATATGCAGGCGGTCTTCATGTCGATCGATGCGCGCAACGTGGAGCTGCCCGGTGGCTGATCATCGCGATATCGAGGTCGTCACGCCCTACGCCCGCTCGCTCGGCATCGCGCTCGACCGGTGGGACGGCGATACACCTGTGCTGCGGGTCGAATTCTCCGACGCGGTACAGGGTCGCCCCGGCGCGCTCCACGGAGGGGCGATCAGCGGCCTGCTCGAAACCGCCGGCTATGGCGCGCTGCGCGCCGAGCTGGCGCGGGGCGAGCGCGAGGCGCAGATGAAGCCGATCAACATCACCGTCCAGTTCCTGCGCAGCGGCAAGACCCGGCCCAGCTTCGCCAGGGCCCGGATCGTCAAGCTCGGGCGCCGTACCGCCAATATCAGCGTCGAGGCATGGCAGGACGACGAAGCGCGGCCGATCGCCAGCGCGGTGATGAACATCCTGATGGTGGATGCGAACCCGCCAGCCTAGCTAACGGTTCTGTTCTTCCAGCCGCTGACGCTCAGCTTCATAGCGTTCGCGCATGCGCGCCTCATCCTGCTCGATCCGCTGGCGCGTCGCCTCCTCGGCGCGGCGGCGCACCTCCTCGAACCGCTGCGAATCGACGCGCACCCCGTCCTGGCCCATCCGCAGGTCGAGATCGACGCCTTCGACATCGGTCGAATAGATCATCTCGCCATCCTCGAACCGGAGGCGCGATCCGTCTTCCAGCGGGATATCATCCAGATTGGGCACGTCCTGCGGCTCGACGGGGCCGCCGGGATCGGCGCGCTGGGTCGGGTTGGCCCGCGGTGCGGCCGCACCACCAGCCTGGCGCATGAAATCCTTCCATATCTGCGCGGGCAGGCCGCCGCCGCTGATCCCATCGAGCGGCGAATTGTCGTCATTGCCGATCCACACCCCGACCACCAGATCGTTGGCATAACCCACGAACAGCGCATCGCGGTTGTCCTGCGTGGTGCCTGTTTTGCCGAAATTGGGGCCCGGCAGCATCGCCGCGCGGCCCGTGCCCTGGTTGATCGCGTGGCGCAGCATGTCCTCCATGTCGGTAAGAACGCGGCCCGAGAGCGTGTCGCTGCCATCCCACAACCGCTCCCACCAGCTTGGCTCCGCGCGCGCGAAGGCGTGGGGTTCGACCGGATAGCGATTGGCCGCGACCCCGGCATAGGCGGCGGTGAGTTCGATCAGGCTCATGGTCGAGGTTCCGAGCGCGAGGCTGGGATCACCCTCGGCCAGTGCCGACGACACGCCGAGATCGCGCGCGGTTTCGATCACCGCCTCATCCCCCACTTCGCCGAACAGGCGCACCGCGGCGACATTGCTCGACTGGGCGAAAGCTTCGCGCAGCGTCAGGCTGTCCGAATAGCGTTCGCGCGAATTCTTCGGGCGATAGCTCCCCTGCTCGATCGCGGTGTTGGCGATCCGATCGTCGGGGTCCCAGCCGGCGCGGAGCGCGGCGAGATAGACGAACAGCTTGAAGGTCGATCCGGGCTGGCGCTTGGCCTGGGTCACGCGGTTGAAGGTCGATTTGCCGTAATCCGTGCCGCCGATCATCGCCACGACCTCGCCATTGGGGCGCATGGCGACCAGCGCGACCTGCGCCCCGCCCAGCTCCGGACGCCCGGTGACCACCCGCGCGATCGACTGCAACCGGCTGTCGAGCGTGGTGGTGAGCGTCTGGCGGGCGTAGCCGGCACTGGTCCGCTCGCGCGCCTCGGGCAGCGCCCAGTCGGCAAAGTAGGTCCCCGTGGGCAGGTCGCTCTTCATACGCACGTCGAGCGCGGGCGGGCGCAGGCTGCGCGCCTCGGCCTCGCTCAGATAGCCAGCCGCGACCATCGCCTCGACCACCATCTGCCGGCGCCGTTCCGCGCGGTCGTAATGCTTGACCGGGTTGAAGCGCGAGGGCGCCTGGACCAGCCCCGCCAGCATGGCCGCCTGACTGACAGTCAGGTTCTCGGGACGCCGGTAGAAGAAATGCAGGCTTGCGGCGCGAAGGCCGTAAACATTGTCGCCAAAATAGGCGTTCGACAGATAGCGCGCGAGAATCTCGTCCTTGGTCAGCCAGCTTTCCAGCCAGAAAGCGATCAGCATTTCGCGCGCCTTGCGAGTCAGCGTCTGCTCGGGGGTCAGAAAGGTGAATTTCGCCAGCTGCTGGGTGATGGTCGAGCCGCCGCCGACCCCCATGAACACCGCGCGTGCCACCCCGCGCGGATCGACGCCCCAATGGTCGTAGAAGCGCCGGTCCTCGATCGCCATGAACGCCTCGACCACATGCGGCGGCAGATCGGGAACCACGACCGGCTCATCGGTAACCGCGCCGTTGCGGGCGATCGGCGTACCATCGGCGGCCAGCAGCGTGACCATCGGCGGGGCAATCGGCTGGAGCGACTTGTTGAGCGGTGCGGTGATCGCCAGCCATGCGACCAGGAGGACGAACAGCGCCAGCAGCGCCGCGATGATCCGTCCCGCCCACCAGCGTTTGCGTCGGCCAAGCCAGTAATCGCGCTGCCAGAACCGCGTATCGGGGTCGCGTGGCAGGCGATGCTCCCCGGCAAGCTGCCGGTCGACCGCATCGAGCCGCGCATCCCATTCGTCGTAATCGGGTTCCTCGCCCAGCCCGTCGTGCAGCGAATAATAGCCGCGATGCGGAGCCGATTCGGGCTCAGGTGGCTTGCGCCGGAAGGGGTCGAACAAGCCCATGCAATTGCTGTGTTAACAGAACAACACAGGCGGGGCCAGACCCGCCGGCCTCAGTTTTTGCCGACCACGCTCTCGGGCAAATCCTCGCCGAAGACGCGCTGGTAATATTCGGCGACCAGCATCCGCTCTTCCTCGTCGCATTTGTTGAGGAAGGAGAGCCGGAAGGAGAAGCCGACATTCTTGAAGATCGCATTGTTCTGCGCCCAGGTGATGACCGTGCGCGGGCTCATCACCGTCGAGATATCGCCGTTGATGAAGCCCTGCCGCGTCAGATCGGCGACCTTGACCATGTCGGCGATCAGCTTGGGATCGGCATCGGGGTTCTTGGCGGCGACGATCGCCTGCTCGGTCTCGGCGGGCAGATAGTTCAATCCGATGACGATGTTCCAGCGGTCCATCTGGCCCTGGTTGATCGCCTGCGTGCCATGATACAGCCCGCTGGTGTCGCCCAGCCCGACCGTGTTGGCGGTGGCGAACAGGCGGAAATGCGGATCGGGGCGGATGACGCGGTTCTGGTCGAGCAGGGTCAGCTTGCCCTGCTGTTCGAGGACCCGCTGGATCACGAACATCACGTCGGGGCGGCCGGCGTCATATTCGTCGAACACCAGCGCCACCGGGTGCTGCAGCGCCCAGGGCAGCAGGCCTTCGCGAAATTCGGTGACCTGCAGACCGTCGCGCAGCACGATGGCGTCGCGACCGATCAGGTCGATACGGCTGATATGGGCATCGAGATTGATGCGGATGCACGGCCAGTTGAGCCGCGCCGCGACCTGCTCGATATGGGTCGACTTGCCGGTGCCGTGATAGCCCTGCACCATCACCCTGCGATCATGCGCAAAGCCCGCGAGGATCGCCAGCGTGGTGTCGGCGTCGAAGACGTAGGCCTCGTCGAGATCGGGCGTCCGCTCGTCGGGCTTGGAGAAAGCAGGCACCTTCCAGTCGATATCGATCCCGAAGACCTCGCGCACGTCGACCTCGGTGTCGGGCGCGGCCAGCACGGTTTTGGAGGAGGCGTCGAAGCTCTTTTCGGTCATGTCGTTCATCGGCTGGCGGGTTAGGCATTTATCCTCGCCGCGCCAACCCTATATTGGTTGATGATGCCGCAAGCCGACCTATCCGAGAAACTCCGCCAACGCCTGATCGGCAGCGTGCGTGCGGTGTTCAACGATGTCGAGGGCGGCGAGCAATCGGTCCCGCCCAGCGACGAGGCGCTGTTCGAG